>JACCDQ010649438.1_pt1 | contig 561459 bp, 479 predicted proteins | sample 7446031 | NCBI WGS metagenome assembly JACCDQ01 (sample SAMN15323442, study PRJNA562643) | freshwater metagenome | isolation source: river surface water | place: USA:Blue River Watershed | collected 2017-08-17
CAAGACCTGAAGAAGAGACGGTAGCAACGGCAGTGTTTGATGAAGTCCAAGAAGTCGAAGGTGCTAATGAGCCAATGCTAGGCGTTGCGATTCCTCCTTGTGATATTTGCGAAGTACCGTTTACACATATAGCCTGTGTACCTGTAAGTATACCTGCATCAGGAGCAGTAGCAAAAGTTACCGTACGTGTAGCCGTTGCAGAACCGACGGTATAAGTGATAGTGGCCGTACCCGCTGTAACACCAGTTACAAGACCGGTTGAGGCATTAACCGTTGCGACGGCAGTATTGGAAGAAGTCCAAGTACCGCCAGAAGTACCGTCCGTGGTGAACTGGGTAGTACCGGGTAGACATATTTCTTGCGTACCTGAGATTGTACCAGCGTTGGGAGCGACAACAGTAACCGTCCCTTTTCCACTTAAAACATATCCATCTGCATCAGTGATTATAGCAGTTACATCATAAGTATTACCCACAGTTAATGGATCAGTGTTTGGAAGCGGGAGGCTCCATGTACCATTGATGTTATTAACTACTAAGCCATCGGCAGCTGTATAAGTTTTATTGTTTATTAATACTTGTAATGATTCTCCAGTTTGTAAAGTAACTGTCCCTGTTAATGTTGGTGTTAGACTTGCAGTTGTTTGGCTAGTTGCCGTAACGGGACCTACTGGTTTGGCAAGGTTCATCTCATCTAGGTACTCGTTTAAGCTAGCAACCACCTGAGCACCCGTTGCAGCATTACCAGTAAGGCTGCCATTGTCAGAGAAGGTGAGGTTTGACCCAATTTTCTCCATCCCAATGTTTGTATTTCCATTGGCTTGCCCACCAATAATCGTATAGGTGCTTCCCGTCCCGTATGTAAATGAAGTGTTCACTGTAGAGTTAGGTACAAACCCAAGAAGTCTAAGTGTATTCCCCGAAGTAGTCTCTCTCCAAACAATGGCACCTGGAATATCCATAATTGTCCCATTTGTGAATTGTAGCCGAGCTGTTCCTATCACGTCATTTCCCTGTACTTCAAATCTACCACTAGCTGTAGATTGAACAAAGAAAGAACGGGCAATGCCTAAGGTTGGGTGCGTTAGAATCGAACTTGCTTGCTGTGGGTTATTTCCTTGTAAACCAAGGAAACCCTCTGTAAACGGTACGCTTACTTCGATTTGCGCCTGCGAAAGCAAGGGTAAAAAGGTTAGATAGAACAAAAGCCATTTCAGCTTTTTGTGTAAAGCGAGTTTAGGTCGCCTTAAAGTAGAGGGTAGCTCCATATAGATTTGTTTTGGTTAATTGTACAAATGAATATGCAGGAGCAACTTTGTTGTTATGGGAGAGGTTGAGTTAGTTGTAGTATTTCATTTTGTGGAAACTATAAAAATGGAGTATACTGCATACAAATATCTATAACCAATTACAAATATGTACTATTTTTATACAATCTAGTAGTACGATTTTTAAATATTATTACTAAACCACTTGGTATTACTCAAAAAGTAAAAGACAGGAAAGTTGTATAAGTTATTTAAAATGAAGAATATACGCCATTTGTCCATCCAAATCCGTCTTGATTTGGGTATTCACCGCCACCAGTTGCTACAGAAGTACTTTCAACATTATACTTTTCAGTAAATTTACCTGTTTTATGAAAAATACGCGTATTCCAATCCATCCATCTTTGTTTAATTTCGTTACTTAACTCCGTAAATCCTGTCGTTCGAAATGCCTCCACTGCAATCCATTGTAGTGGCGCCCAACCATTAGGTGCGTCCCATTGTTGCCCACTCTCACAGGTAGTTGTCCGGACACCACCTGGTACCAATAATTCTTTTTGTACCCGCTCTGCACATTTTTTTGCTTGTGTTTCTGTAGCTAGTCCTGCCCACAAGGGAAAAAGTCCAGCCAGTGTGATTTTTTTGGTTATACCTCCATTTACCCAGTGGTAATCAAAGAAAAACCCTTCTTGTTCGTCCCAGAAATACGTATGAATAAGGCGCGCTCTTTGTGCTGCTTTTTCTATGTAGTATGCTTCTTTTTCTGGTGAAATCGTCGCATACATCGTCGCTAATTTACACTCTAATTTATACATAAGACAGTTGAGGTCTACAGGTAAAATATGTGTAGTTTCTATGCTACCCAATGAAGTACCGTCTGCAAGCCAACGACTACTAAAGTCCCAACCCGACTCACACGCTGCACGTAAGTTTAAATAAATATCTGTCGCTGCCCGTCCAGGATTTTGGGCTGCTAATTCTAGGTCTTCTCTGTAAGACTCTGGGCGGGGTGTAGGTGAATTGTCCCAATATCTGTTCAATAACTTGGTTGGTTCAACTTCAACCACGCGCACAAAATCATTCGTACTTTTTTCGGATGTTGTCTTCATCCAAAAATTATACTCTTTTTCTAATTCTGGTAAGTAAATACTTTGTTGAGATATCGGAAGTAAATCAACCATACAGCTGAAAAAAGGTGGTTGTGACCGACTCAAAAAATAGGTTCGGTTACCATTGGGTATAAACCCATACGTACGTATCAAATGTGCAAAATTGGCTATCATTTGCTCGATTAATTCCCATTTTTCTGCTTTTTTAAGTCCAAGGAGTGTGAAATAGCTGTCCCAGTAATAAATTTCTTGAAACCTTCCGCCTGGTACAACAAACGGATAGGGAAGAGGAAGATAAGTAGAACCCGAAACAGGTGCTTTGATTTCACGCGTTAGGTAATCCCACAACTGATGAATATGTGCAAGTGGTTGCCCTTTTTTGGTTGTTTCGAAAACAGGTAAATCAGTTGATGGAAGATCAAAGTTTTCACCAACAAATTTCTGCAAAGTTGTTTTATTTAAGTCTGCCAATTCTAGAAAATCTGCATAAATAGCAGATAGATCACGTTTCGGAGAACAGTCAGTGGCTGTTTTTGAATCTTCAAATACTTCAGCCATTTGGATGGCATGAAAAAGATCAGGGAAATCGAGAAGTGTCTGAGAAAAAGTCGAATTCATGTGGAATCAGAATGGTTTTTTTGTCAATTTTTGTAAAAGAATCAAGGCTACAAGTAGAAGTGCCATAGGGATTAATGTAAAGTAGAAAGCATTTTCGCCCCCTTGTGTTTTAAAAAGCCAGCCGATAATTCTGGAACCTAACGTTCCACCAAGCGCTGAGAAAATAACGATGAGACCCGTCATAGGGCTATGCAATTTTTTCGGTGTTGCACTCAAAACGACGGAGTTCAAGAGCGGATAAATCGGTGCAATAAAAAGTCCAATCAGTGGAAACGTATAACCAATAAATGGAATATCTGCTAGTGTATTTACCTCGCCAATAGTGAGTTGTAGTGTTTGTGGCAATAAAAAAAGAACCATTGCCATCGCTATCCCGATGCATACCGAGATAATCCAAAACCACGAAATAAACTTAGTTAAAAATCCTGCTATAAGTCGTCCAGCAGCTAAAGAAATCGCTAAAATGCTTGCCATCATGATACCTAAATCTTCGTTCAATTGAAGGATTCGGTTGTTAAAAGTTGGAAGCCAAGTCATGATGCCTTGTTCGACCATCACGAATAGAAAGGAACTAGCCACAAAAACCAAGACGAGCAATTTGCCGAGTAATAATTTCATTTGACTCATGTCTTGCCAAACAGATTGCCCTGCGTCAATATCATGGTTTTCAGAAAAGGGGGTAAACCAAAGAAATAGAAAGGAAGCGGCTGCAAGTGTAGCTAAAAGAAGATATACGCGAAGCCATCCATTGGCGTCAGATGAGTTAAAAGCAGGAAAAAGAAAGTAGGCCACTGCGATACCTACCATAAAAAATCCTTCAATGGAACTCATTAAACTGTTGTGTTCTTTGGGAGAGGATGTAAGTAGCCCAATAGACGAATACACAGATACTTTGATGAGCGCGAAGGCAATACCAACTCCAGCAAAAAGAAGTTTGGCTGCTAAAAATGAATTCCCCAAATACATACCCAAACAAGCGATTACTACAAGAGAAAGCCCGACAAGCATGGCTTTTTTATAGCCTATTCGAGGTAAAAAAGAGGCAATGACAAATGAGACCAGAGCAATGGGCATATCCTTGAAAAGCTCTAAGGTACTTGCTTGGACTTCATCTACGAGATAGTTCTTTTGGGCTTTTAGTATGACAATGCCAACGCTATTTAGAAGAATGGCAAAGACAAAATAATTGAGGTAGAGAGAGAATTTAATAGACCAGTTTTTCATAAGTAAATGGAGTGAGCGTGAAAAAGCATTGGGCGCGAAGCGCCCAATGCTCGTATTCATCATAGGTAAATAGAATATAAGTAACTTTCTTAATTGCAAATTAAACAAAGAATAAGTCAACTTAATTATACTACTTTGTGCTATATTTATACTGTATTGTTCGAATTAACTTATATGTCGATACGTTTTGAGAAAATTCAACCTGACCTAAATTCGAGTTTTCGTGTACTATATCAAAATGTACACGCGGATTCTTTCACTTGGGATTATCACTACCATCCAGAAATAGAACTTGTGTTTGTTCCAAACGGGAACGGGCGTAGTTATGTAGGGAACCATCTTAGCTTTTACGAAGATGGAGATTTTATACTCATTGGTGAAAATGTACCCCACGCTGGCTTTGGATACGGTTCCCAATCTGTTCACGAAGAATGGGTTATCCAATTTAGAAAAGAAATTTTTACGGATGGAACTTTAGGTACACTTCCTGAAATGCATGCCATTCAGTCCATGTTGAAAAAAGCAGCTTGTGGAATTCGGTTTAAAGGACAAACAAGAAGGATGTGTGCTCATTTATTTCCTACATTGGCACAAAAAAAAGGTCTAGAACGCCTGCTTACTCTCCTAGAAATTTTAGACTTTTTGGCAAACTCTTCTGAATTTGAGCTTCTCAATGAAAAAAGGGTTCTTTCTCTATCTAACAAAGATTTTCAACGAACAACTGTCATTTTAGACTTTGTGGCTGCACATTTTTCCGAACAAATTCAAACGAGTGATGTTGCTGAAATAACACATTTGTCGTTAGCTGCGTTTTGTCATTATTTCAAGCGTAATTTTCAGCAAAGTTTTTCCGATTTTTTGAACGAATACCGTATTAACCAGGCTTGTCGTTTACTTGCGCAAGGAAAAACTGTGTCAGATACCGCTTTTTTGGTTGGATACAATAGTTTACCCTATTTTAGCCTGACATTCAAGCGTTTAAAAAAATGTAGCCCTTCTGCGTATCGAAAGGCTGTTTCCACTTTTGTTCAATGATTTAAACGGCCTTTTTCCCTTGAAACCCTATGAATCTATTCTATTTTTTTGTGAAGAAATTGCCTCAAAAATATATACTTTCAGTCATTACTGTAGTGCTCTTCATTCAAGCAACAGCGCAAGAACTGCCGCCTATTGTAGCTTTTTCACCCAAAGAATACGGAGGTGAAAATCAGAATTGGGCTATTTCACAAGGAAAAGATAAGCGAATTTATGTAGCTAATAATGCAGGGCTATTGCGTTTTAATGGAGAGCAATGGGAGTTGTTTCCCTCTGTAAATCAGACGATTATACGGTCTGTCAAGGTCAATAATGAACGGATTTACACAGGTTGCTACAAGGAATTTGGGTATTGGAAAGAAACGGCAACGGGTCAATTGGTTTACACGTCACTCACCAAAAAACTTAAAATACAACTTGTTGAGGATGAACAATTTTGGCGAATTATCACACAAGGTAAATCCATCGTTTTTCAATCATTGAATCGCTTATATATCTATGATGAGGTAACAGAAAAAGTAAAGATAATTTCTGCAAATTCGATGATTACAAAGGTATTTGCTGTTGGTCAAGAGATATTTTTTCAAGTTCTTGGAAAAGGAATTTATACGTTAATCGAAGGAAAGTCGGTACTTTTTTCGAGTTTATCGCCCCTAACAAATGAAGTGGTAGTAGAAATGATGCGCTCCAAACAAGGCGATTATTTGTATGTCACGCAACAAGCGGGAATTTGGGTTGGAAATGGTAAACAAATAGTACCATGGGCTTCACAATCTATTCCGTATCTGAAAAATACAAGTATATACAGTGCGATTCAATTGGAAAATGGTGACATTGTTGTCGGGACGATATCAAATGGTATCTATCATTTAACTGAAACAGGTCAACGGAAGATATCTTTGAACCAATCAAACGGTCTAGTAAATAATACGGTCTTATCTATGTTTGAAGATGTAGATAAAAATATCTGGCTAGGTTTGGACAACGGTATATCAGTAGTAAATGTAGATGCCCCTTTTCGTGTATATCATGATTTACGCGGAAGAATAGGGACTGTCTACGCAGCCCAAGAAAAGGATGGTTATTTGTATATTGGGTCAAATCAAGGATTATTTTGTAAAAAGAAGAATAGCACGGAAGATTTTCAACTAATTCCCGGTACAAATGGGCAAGTTTGGTGTTTGAAAATCATGGACAATACGCTTTTCTGTGGACATAATGCAGGTACTTTTTTAATCCAAAATAACCAAGCACAACTTATCTCAAATCAAGCTGGTACATGGGATTTAAAGGCGTTTCAAGGTCGTAGAGATTGGATATTACAAGGAAATTATTCAGGACTATCTGTCCTCCACAAAGAAAATAATCGTTGGAAATTTCATCATACGTTGACCGGTTTACCGACTATTTCGTGCCGCTATTTTGAATGGATAAGTGCACGAGAATTAGTCGTAAATCATGAATACAAAGGAGTTTTTAAAGTAAAACTAGCGGAAGATGGGGTTTCAGTAATACATTTAGAATTGATGAAGTCAGCACCTATTGGACTCAAATCTGGCTTAGCAACTTATCAAAATAAAGTCTATTATTTTTCGGATAAGGGTGTTTTCGAATATAATTCAAAACGAGGCTTTGTCTTAAATGAAGCATTCACAAAAGGCATTTTGGAGGGGGATGTTTTTCGTTCAGGAAAATTGATACATGACCCAGCAGCAAGCAAATTATGGGGCTTTACTAATCAGAATATTGTGTCTATCTCCCCGAATGCTTTCCAAAAAGGAGTTGTATTTCAAAAAATCGCCCTTCCGGTAGGTGTAAGAAATGACATAGCAGGCTTTGAAAGTATTCTTCCCTTAGGAAATACTTCCTTGCTCTTTGGTACAACCGATGGCTACATCATCACAAAAACACAACAAATAACAGAAAACACTATTTCAGTTGTTTTGCAGTCGATTACCAAAGGCAATAGAACTAGCCCTAAAGCATGGGTAAATAAATCAGAATTTGGTTATTTTTCAACCGAAGAGCGACAAGTTGCCTTTCAGTTTTATGTTCCTTCATTTTCTAAATATGAAGCTGTTTTATACAGTTATAAATTGGATGGACTTTATGAAGATTGGACAGATTGGTCTTCGCAAGCAGAAGTAAACTTTGATAATTTACCACCAGGGGATTATATTTTTTCTGTTCGTGCAAAACAAAATAATCAACTTTCTGAAAATATAGCATCGTATTCCTTTACGATTGCTCATCCTTGGTATGCTACTAGTTGGGCAAAAATAATGTACGGCATTCTCGGTGTTGCTCTTCTTTTTACAGTCAATCGTCTGAGTAGAAAATACTACATTGAAGAACAAAATAAAGAAATAGAAAAGAATAAACGAGAATTTGAAAGAAAGCAATTGGAATCTGAACAGAAGGTCATGCAGTTACAGAATCTTCAGCTGGTAAATGAAATCGAAAGTAAAAATAGGGAGCTTACTCTCTCTACGATGAGTATCATCAAGAAAAATGAAATTCTGCATGAAATTAAAAGAGAATTGGCGCAACTTGCCAATCAAAAAGAAGCAGGGAAGGTAATTCGTGTCATCGACGAAAACCTAAACGACACCAAAGACTGGGAATTTTTAGAGGAGGCGTTTAACCATGCTGATAAAGATTTCCTACGTAAATTAAAGACGACACATCCTGAATTAACTCCCAATGACTTGCGTTTTTGTGCCTATTTACGCTTGAATTTATCCTCGAAAGAAATTGCTCCTCTCCTGAATATCTCTGTTAGAAGTGTGGAAATTAAGCGTTACCGTATTCGAAAAAAAATGGATTTACCACATGAGAAGAGTTTGGTAGATTATATTCTATCTCTTTAACGGATTTATTTACCACAACATTACCACAACATCAACGCGCAGAATACAAGGTATTTATATACACTTATTGTTATTTATAGCCAAAAGTACTACTATATTATGCAATTATTGTTTGATTTCACTACAACAAGCAATTTATAAACCCTGTATGTTTTTTGTATAGGTTGATTTGTTTTTATTGACTTAGAAACGATTCTACATTTGTTGAAATAAATGAATTGTTATAACAAATCTAGGAATCATTACATGAAACAACGAATTTTCCTTTTTCTACTTTTATTCACTGCTTGGGGTGTGTATGGGCAAAGCATCTCGCTGACGGGTAACGTGAAAGACAAAGCTGGAGACCCTCTTCCAGGAGTTTCTGTTACTTTGAAGGGAAGCACCTCCGGAACAGTCACAGACGCCAAAGGGATATTCTCGCTACCGTCTGTCAAAGCAACAGATCGTTTGGTGTTTTCTTTTGTAGGATACACAACCAAGGAAGTGGTGGTCGGTAATCAAACCGAGATTTCTGTCCGTTTGGAAGAGGACGCACAAGCTTTGGAGGAAGTCGTAGTCGTGGGATATGGCTCACAGAAAGTAACGAGTGTTTCAGGGGCTATCTCGTCTGTCAATAATAAGACGATTGAAAAACTTCGTCCCGTTCGTGCCGAAGAAGCACTACAAGGGCAAGCCTCTGGGGTAAATGTCATCGCCAATGGCTCTCCAGGCTCTACTCCAACCGTCTTGATACGTGGTATTCCTTCTTACACAGGTACAAATCCATTGGTTGTCATTGACGGTGTTCCTCAAACATTGCAAGACTTGAATGCTTTGAATACCAATGACATAGAGTCCATGCACGTTCTAAAAGATGCAGCAACAACAGCAATTTATGGTGTGAGTGGTGGCAATGGGGTGATTGTCGTGAAAACAAAATCGGGTACGCGTGATGGCAAAACGAAGTTCAGTTACGATTCGTATTATGGTGTGCAAGAAGTACAAAGAACCATTGAGGTTCTCAATGCCACAGAATATGCTGCTATCTTGAACGAAGCAAGTGTAGCTGCAGGTGGCAATTTGGTTTTCCCGTCTTTGGCTAATTTAGGCGAAGGGACAGACTGGCAACGAGAAGTGTTTACGCAAGCACCTATTTCCTCAAACAACTTGACAATTTCTGGAGGTAATGCTACTTCCTCGTTCTTTTTATCAGGTGGTTATTTGGCGCAACAAGGAATCGTGGGTGGTGGCGATAAGTCGTATTTTAATCGAACAAACTTTACTGCAAACTTCACTAACTCCATCACGAATAAATTGAAGTTGTTATTGAATACAAGTTACGCAGGCATAAAAAATAGCAATTTGTCGGAAAATAACATCGGAAGTGTTCTCTCAAACGCGTTGAACTTTGATCCTACCGTTGCCCCGCGCGATGCCAATGGAAATTTCGGTATCAGTAGAACGATTACACAGGAAATCATTAACCCATTAGCACAAATAAACGATACGTACAATACGGGTTCTACGAATAAACTATTCGGGAAAATGGAGTTCCAGTACGACGTATTGAAAAATCTGAAAGTAACCTCCCGTCTAGGCTATGTTTATGTGGATGTGTATGGAAAGAATTTCTCTCCCTTCACTTTCTATGGAATTGGACACAACAGAACCAACGCAAATCCAGATTTGAGTCCGATTGTTTCCGTCAGTCCACTCGGTGAAATCACTTCTACACGTAACCGAGTATCTGAGTCTAGAACAAACTACTTGACACTCAATTACGAATTATTTGCAAATTATGATTTCAAAATTAATGAAAACCATTCTTTTGAAACCGTATTTGGTACAGCCATCAGCCGAAATACCGGTGATAACGTAACGGCAAATGCCGAGGGTATCCCGTTCAACTCTTGGGATTACGCAGATGTAAGCGCAGCAACCGGTGACCCAGAATCACAAACTTCGGGTTCTTTCCAATACGTGAAAAGAAATCTGTCGTATTTCACACGTTTGAATTACGAATTTAAGAATAAGTACTTGTTCTCTTTTACAGGTCGTGTGGACGGCTCGACGAGTTTTGGTGCAAATAATAAGTTCGGGTTTTTCCCTTCTGCTTCTGCGGGATGGATTTTATCTAATGAATCGTTCTTCAAACCAAATTTTGTGGAATACCTGAAAATCAGAGGTAGTATCGGAACTGTCGGTAATGACAATATTAGCCCACAATTCTCACGTATTTCTACGTTCCCTCGCTATACGTTTGACGGAAATATCGTTAGTGGTTCTTCCCTTTTCTCGATTCCAAATGAGAGTGTGACATGGGAAAACCAAATCCAGATGAATATTGGTTTTGATGCACGTTTCTTCAACCGGAAACTATCGGTAACAGCCGATTATTTCGTCAAATCTGTAGATGATTTGCTCTTCAATCCAACTTTGTCTCTTTATTTGGGCACGCCCGTTTATCCGGCAGCCAATATCGGAAAAACTTCTACCAAAGGATTTGATATTGCTGTTGGCTATTCAGATACAATCGGTGAAAAACTTGGATTTACTACGTCGTTGAACTTCACTGCCGCAACAAACTTAGTAGAACGTATCAATAATGGCGATAAGTTTATTTGGGGAAGTGGCTATGGTATTCCGTTCACGAACTTAACGCGTTTTGAAGAAGGTTTCTCTCCAGGCTATTTCTTTGGCTATAAAACAGACGGATTGTTCCAAAATCAAGCGGAAATCGAAGCACATGCCGTTCAAAATGGAGCACAACCGGGAGACATTCGTTTCGTAGATATCAATCAAGATGGCATAATCAACGATGCGGATAGAACGCAAATCGGAGATCCATTCCCAGATTTTACATTGGGTTGGAACCTTGGTTTCTCGTACAAAAATCTTGATTTCAGCGCATTTACGTATGCGTCTGTTGGTGGCGACATTTACCGGGCGTACGAGCGTAATCTAAACTTTACCAATCGTTTTGCTAAATCATTGACACGTTGGACAGGTGAAGGTACAAGCAACGATGAACCTAGAGCTACATTTATTGATAGCAATAACAACCGTCGCCCTTCAGACAGATACGTAGAAGACGGTACATTCGTGAAAATCAAAAACATTCAGGTAGGTTATACATTGCCTATCGGGAAAAATGCAAATAATCTCCGTGTGTATGCACAAGTGAAGAATGCGTTTACTTTTACGAAATACAGTGGCTACGACCCAGAGATTTCTTCCGGAGTACTTGATACAGGAGTTGACAGAGGTAATTATCCACAACCACGTGTTTGGATGGGTGGCTTACAATTTAATTTTTAATTAGTAAGTAATTGGTATTAAGTTAATTGTGTTAATAATTCGATTCAAAGAAATGAAAAAAATACTTCCATTTTCCGTCTTAGCTTCTACTTTTCTGTTTGCCTCAAGTTGCGCAGATTACGTGAAGTACGACCCCAAAGAAAATTTTGAAATCGTGGCAGATGCGTATTTTCAGTCGCCACAAGATTATGAAGCAGCAGTTGTTGGTGCGTATGACCCGCTCCAATGGCTTTATTTGAATGTACTTATTGGTGATATTGCCTCAGATAATTCCTTAAGCGGTGGTGAAAGTGCCACAGACGTGATTGGGCTTCAACAAATTGATGATATGACCCATGACCCCAATAACGACAATCTAACCGCTATTTGGAGATGGCTATACGAAGGGGTAAACCGCACAAATTACCTCATGGAGAACAAAGGGAAGCTGACGTTCTCTACACAAGAAGCTCTTTACGGTGAGGTACATTTTTTGCGCGCATACTATTATTTTGAGTTGGTTAAATTTTTCGGAGATGTGCCGTTGTTCACAGATAGACGATTAACAGCTTCTGATTCTGGAAAAATGACGCGAACTGCTAAAGCAGAAGTATATGCCCAAATCGAGAAAGATCTGCAAGAAGCCATTGCAAAATTACCTGGAAATCAGTCGCAAAAAGGACGAGTTACTCGTTTTGCTGCCAAAGCGCTTTTGGGTAAAGTGTATTTATATCAAGATAAATTTACACAAGCTGCCAATACGTTGGAAGAAGTTATTGGAGTGTATGGTTTGGTAAATGATTTTGGTCAACTGTTTGAAGAAGAAGGAGAAAATGGTCCAGAATCGGTATTTGAAATACAATACACGAACAAATCAAATTGGTATGATTGGGGCTTTACTCCACAAGGAACAGAAGGGAATTTCGGTATTATCCACAATGGTATTCGCGCGTTTAATGGTCCCAAATATGCTTCTGGGTGGAGTTTCAATGTACCAACACAGAAATTAGTAGATAGCTACGAAGAAGGTGACCAAAGAAAGGCGGTAACCATTCTAGATATCAAAGCATACGCGCAACAAACAGGTGCAACGTATGCAGAAGGCTACAAACACACAGGCTATTTCAACCAGAAATATATGCCGAGAGCCGGACAAAGTGGTGCACAAATTGAATTGAATTATGGCACAAACTACCGCGCAATTCGCTACGCAGATGTTCTTTTGATGGCGGCAGAAGCACAAAATAGAGGTGGTTTAAGTGATGCAAAAGCACAACAATACCTCAACCAAGTGCGTCGTCGTGCGTTAGGTAATGCAGCACAGCCTGTAACAGCAACGGGTTCGGCACTAACAGAATTAATCTGGAAAGAAAGACATCTCGAACTTGCCATGGAAGGCCACCGCTTCTTTGATTTGGTACGTACTAAAAAAGCAGCAAGCCAAATCAATGGTTTTGTGACGGGAAAACATGAGGTATTCCCGATTCCTCAACAAGAAATTGATATTTCTCAACTCACACAAAATCCAGGGTATTAATTCAAATTCATCCACTTAATTTAGAACGAATCGTATATGATACAGTCTATCAGAAAAATATTTTTTGGACTATTCGTGGCCTCTACCGCTTTGGTAAGCTGCGAAGAAGAGGGAAATCCGCTAGCATTTCTGGATGCAGCAGAGGCGCCATCAAATGTGTCAGCCATTTTCGACATTACACAAGACAATACAGGACGTGTAACGATTACGCCAATCGGTGAGGGGGTCGCAAATTTTGAGGTTTTGCCAGGCGATGGTTCAACTATTTCACAAACGGTAAAACCAGGACAAAGTTGGGCGCATGTATATAAGGAAGGAGAATACAATGTCCGTATCAAAGCAATAGGTATGACGGGTTTAAGCACAGAATCAACACAAAAATTGAAAGTGTCTTTCCGTGCACCTGAAAACCTTGTGGTATCGATTCAAAAAGATCCTGTACAAACCAAAACGGTATTCGTAACAGCAAAAGCAGATTTTGCCACTTCTTTTGAGGTACTCTTCGGTGACGATCCATCTGCGTTACCTCAAGTGGCTACCATTGGTTCAACAATTGCACATACTTACGTAAATGACGGTACGTACACCATCAAAGTTACTGCAAAAAGTGGAGGCGTAGCGACAACCTCGTACAGCGAAGTCGTGACCGTAACTGGGCGTACTTTGCCTGATGCACCTGCACCTACCGCCGTAGCAAGAAATGCAAGCGATGTTATCTCTATTTACAGCCAACATTACAACACCATTGCCAACGTAAATTATTACCCAAATTGGGGACAATCTACTACGTTCGGAACATATAAAATTGGGAACGAAGAGATGATTCAATATGGAAATCTAAATTACCAAGGAATCGATTTCAACCGCGTGATTAATGCTGCAAATATGGAGTTTCTTCACCTAGATGTGTGGACAACTGATCTTACAGCCCTCGAGATTTTCCCGATTAGTCAAACAACAGGTGAAAAATTAGTATTACGTAATCTAAAAGCAAATGAATGGAATAGTATCGATATTCCGTTGAAAGATTTCACGGCTCAGGGGCTTTCTATGGCGGATATTTTCCAAATTAAATTGGTGGGTTCTCCATTTGCACCAGCTGGTTTTGGTACCATATTCGTCGATAATATCTATTTCTATCGTAACCCGCCGGTGGGCACGGTCACGATTTTACAGAATTTTGAAGGAGATGTGCCTGCTTTTGTTTCATTCGGAAATATTGCGGAAACAGTCGTGCTTGCCAATCCAGATAAGTCAGGAGAAAATACAACCGAAAAAGTAGCAAAACTGACAAAGTCAACAGGTTCTGAGGTTTGGGCTGGTACGTTCTTTGAATTGGCACAACCCATTAATTTAGCAGCTTCTCCGAAAATCACCATGAAGTCATGGGCACCCAAAGCAGGTCGTGTGATAAAAATGAAGATAGAAAATAAGGACGCAAGTATCACGCACGAAGTGGATGTGGTCAATTCAAAAAGCGCTTCATGGGAAAAACTTACGTTTGATTTTAGTCAAGCACCTGCTGCCAATTATGTGAGAATCGTTGTTTTCTATGACTTTGGCGTCTCTGGAGATGGCTCTGCGTATTATTTTGATGAAATTAAAAATTAATCGATTACCAATGAAAACCGTATATCAATTTGTATTACTCACGTTCGTAAGTTTTCTAACCAGTTGCTTACCAGATACGTATGAATTTGGAGAATTAACTGCTCCCACCAATTTACAGGTAAATGTTGAAATTGTAGGCGCTACTGCAGCCTCGCCGCTTGGTGACGGATCAGGAAAAGTGGTCGTCACAGCAAAAGCAGATAACGCCATTAGTTATAAATTTATCTATAACGGGGAAGAGTCAGTTGTACCCTCGGGAACAAAAACCTATGTTTTTGGAAAAACAGGTACACATTTTTACACATTGCAAGTCATCGCAATTGGTCGTGCAGGGGCTATGACAGTCTCTCAAAAGCAATTTGAGGTATTTGCAAGTTACCAACCACCTGCCGACTTACTCAAAATGCTCACTAACGACTCGCAAAGAAAATGGCGTGTTCATGCTGAAATCGGCGGACATTTTGGCGTCGGCCCTGGGGATGCAACAAGTCCTATTTGGTATGCAGCGAATGCAAACGACAAAGCAGGAACGGGTATGTATGATGATATTTATACATTTGTCTCTGATGGTACGTTTACTCACACAACCAATGGAAATGTACTCGGAAAACAGAAGTATTTGGCTGACTTCAACCCGGCTATCGCCACTGAAGCAGATAACGACTTTGAAAACTTCCCATTGGCCAACTACAATGCAAATTGGTCATTGAGTGCACCTGGTGGAGTAGAAACCATTACGCTCACGAACAAAGGATTTTTGGGCTTCTATGTGGGAACAAGTTCGTACCAAATTTTATCAAGAAATGCCAATTCAATGGTTTTGAAAACAGTCGATAGCTTAGGTAGAGCATGGTTTATTACCTTAATTGCTGTATAATTTCTGATTTATAGTCAATAAAATCTTCGTTTTGTATTATTTTTGAGCCAATAAAACAAGATTTGTTCATTTATCCATTTATTTAAACAAGAGTACAGAAGAAACGGGTAAGTTTCTTCTGTATTTTTATACTTAATCTACTAATGAGACCAATTGCAACCCTTTTTTCAGGTATATCTTTGTTTGTGCTTTTGTGCGCGTGCAAAGCTACCAGTGGTATTGATCCAAAAGACGAAATTGTTCGTGTCGCACCCTCAAATCTCGTGCTAGAAGTAATTCCCAAAGGGGCTACCCCCGAAAACCCCACGGGTGACGGAAGTGGAGAAGTAACATGCAAGCTAACCGCAAAAGATGCTGTTCGCTACAGTTTCCGATTTGGAACAGGTGAGGTCATTGAAAATAGAACGGGTGAGGCAACCTATACTTTCTTAGAAAGAGGAACCCGCCAATATACAATCACGGCCGTTGCCTACTCAGAAGGTGGACTCTCTGCTAGTGCATCCAAAGAAATCATGTTGAAAGTCGAACCAAATTATGTACTTGTTTGGGCTGACGAATTTAACTCGGGTGTTGCACCCGATGCCTCCAAATGGAATTATGACATCGGTACGGGTTCAAACGGTTGGGGAAATAACGAATCTCAGTTTTATACCAATAGACCAACCAACGTCTCCATATCTGATGGCATTCTCCGAATTACAGCCAGAAAAGAGGCTTTTTCGGGCTCGGCTTACACATCGACACGGATGAAAACACAAGATAAATATAGCTTTACGTATGGACGAGTAGAGGTTCGGGCAAAACTCCCAACAGGGAAAGGAACTTGGCCTGCTATCTGGATGCTAGGAAATAATATTCCTACTGTAGGTTGGCCCGCTTGTGGCGAAATAGATATCATGGAACACGTTGGAAATCAGCAAGATATGGTGCATAATTCAATCCATACACCTTCTAGTTTTGGAAATACACAAAACACTTCCAAAAGAACAGTAGAAGGAGTATCCGAAGAATTTCACATTTATTCAATGGAATGGACGAAGGAGTCGATTGTCTTCATGATTGATAATCAGCCTACTTATACGTACAAACCATCTGCCAAAACGCCATCCACTTGGCCGTTCGATGCACCTCAGTTCATCATTCTGAATGTCGCGATGGGCGGAGGATTCGGAGGAGCTATAGACCCTGCTTTCGTTTCTTCTACAATGGAAATAGACTATGTACGCGTCTATCAAGTAAAATAATCGCTTGACTATTCAAAGTAAAAAGTCCCAAATTATCTTGTATAATTTGGGACTTTTTTATGGATAAATATATTCACTTAATGTATGGATTATAAGAAAATTATATGATTACTTCTCATTCAATAGATATTGATTTTTGCAACGCATCAGAAAGGATCTGGAATCTCGAAAACCATTCTTTCTTTTGTAAAAGGGTGAGTAATTGCCAGAAAAGCAGCGTGCAAGTGCAGACGATTGGCTGGTTTTCCGTATAAATCATCGCCCACAATTGGGGCATGTAAACCAAGTGGATGCGCTGCGTGCATACGCAATTGATGTGTGCGCCCCGTCAAGGGCCAAAAATGAACGCGCGTTGTATGTGCTTCTTTTTTCACGACTTTCCAACGGGTATGAGCGGGTTTCCCGTGTTCAAAACAAACCAATTGCCTCGGTCTATCATCGAAATCCCCACGCAAAGGCAAAGTAATTTCTCCTTCTTCTCCATCTATGCGTTTGGATAAAAGCGCTGTATAGCGTTTCTCTACGGTTCGGTTTAAGAATTGTTTTTGAATATGCTTGTGCGCCTGTTTGGTTTTGGCAACGACCATCACGCCGGAAGTCGGCATATCAAGCCGATGGATAATTAGTGGTTCTGCTATCCCAAATTCTTTTTGTAAACGACTATAAACGGAGTCTTCAGAAACCAATCCAGGCACAGACAAAAGCTCTGCGGGCTTGTAAACCACGATAAAACCAGCATCTTCGTACAAAATAGTTAGATTTATCTCTGTGTTTTGCTGCGCTTGAAAAGGATTTTCATCAAGTAAAATACCGTCAAGCATGTGCTGTAAAATAGGTTTGCATTTGCCCGTACACGCAGGATAATAGTTTTTATGCAAACGAATTTCAGACTTTGGCGGAGCGCCCCACCAAAATTCCGCCATAGCCAAAGGTTCGTATCCTTTCAAAAAAGCGTATTGCAGTAACTTAGGTGTCGCACATTCTCCCGCGCCTGCGGGTGGTTTTTGGTAAATCGTTTCTTGGAAAATCGCACCCAAACTCTTTTCTTTTCCCGCCTGATTCAGGAAAGTATATCGTTCAAAAATATCTGTTTGCAAAGCAGATGATTTTTCTTTTCTCAACTGTTTGAGTGTTTGAATTTCGGACAAAAGTATATCCAACGGTTTTTTGATTTGTTCTATTCTAGCTTCCCATTCTTGGATAAAGTACGCTAAGTTACGTTTGTCGGCAACACTCTCTTTGCCTAAATCAATGCACAATTGTTCGTAGGTATCTGCTGAGAGTAGCTCTTTTTCTTTCTCTCTTCGTTGCCTTCGAATGAATTTATTTTGACTTATTTTTTGCTTTAATTCAAGTAAATCTTGTTCGTATTTTTTTGTTATTTCTTGTAAATCAGCTGTTAATGAATGTATGACAGGGTTTTGTTCTTTTGTTTGAATCTCTCTAGTTAATGCATTGAGGACTTCTTCTTCTTGTAGGAAAAAATTATTTTCTACCAATAAGTCAAAAACGGGAGGAACAAATTTTGGATGCAGATTGCTGCCTGCTAGTTTCCCGGAAAACGCAGAAAGATACCCGATTTTTCCGTGTGTATCTTTGACTACTAAAACCCCAAACATTTTACCGATAACCAGTCCTTCTTGGTCATTAGAGAGTCCAAAGTTATGTCCCTCAGGCGCAGAGTGTGTCAAATAATCTTGCAGTTGCTCAACAGCCAAGCGTGTTAGTGGGTGAGGTTCGTAATAAAAAGGAAATGTAAACCGCTTGGGAAGGTCAATGTGTTTTATTTCGTCTTCGTCAAAGTAGGTAATCAAGGAGTCTGTGGAAGTCATTTGCAACAAAATAGTGAGTACAAATTTGGCAAATATTTGCGATAAAACAGGAGAGAAGTTGTATTGTAATCTTCCTTAAAATTAGCTAAGAATAGGAGAACAGTTAATTAATTTCGCTTATCGGATTTTCGATTCGTGTCTTGCCACATCTATACCAGGTAAGTAACTACCAATAGCAACAGCAAGCGTATCTAAAATGGAAGTTTTCCCAGTTGCATTATCTCCAATGAAAACTGTAAACCTTGAATTCAATGCAAACTCTTCATCAGAAAAGGGCTTGAAATTTTTAATTTGTATCTTTTCTATTTTCACCTCGAATACTTTTTGTTATTCCAAATCTACTCATTCGTATGTATCTCACCAAACTTTTTTATTGGACGTGTCCTTGTCTGTCCTTCTTTAAATTTCTTTGAACAAAGAGATGGTTTGAGAAATAATCTCCTCCCTTCTCGAAATCAACAGTTTCCGCTATATTTGTTCTCTATCCTTTTCTTCCATCAAACATTTCCTCTTCTCATGCGCTCTTCGTTTGTCTTTTTCTTGCTCGTATGGTGCTGTTCATCCGCATTCAGTCAAAAATCAAGTCAGCAGCTGAAACAACAAATCGAAGACAGATTAGCTTCGAAAAAGGCGGTTGTCGGTGTGGCTATTCAGTATAAAAATAAAAAAATCTCCGTGAATGGCAAACGGCACTTTCCCATGCAGAGCGTTTTCAAATGTCCCATCGGATTATTCATGATGGCGGAGATAGACAAAGGGAATTTTCAGCTTAATCAGCCCATCGAAATTGCAAAAGAGGATTTATTAACGCCTGATATTTACAGCCCCATCCGCGATACATACCCCAATGGCACAACGCTTACCATCGCCCAAATTCTTGAATATACGGTTTCTATGAGCGATAATGTAGGCTGTGATATGCTCCTAAAACTACTCGGTGGGCCGTCTTCTGTCGAAAAATATTTCCACGAAAAAGGCTTCAAAGATATTTCCATCAAAATTAATGAGGAAACCATGCAGAGCGACTGGAATAGCCAATTCCAAAATTGGACTACTCCGCTCGAAGCAAACAAGATTTTAAAAGCATTCTATGAAAATAAAAATGCTTATTTATCCCCCGAAAGCCATCAATTTATCTGGAATGTCCTAAAAAATACATCTACTGGCGCCCATAGACTCAAAGGTCTCTTACCCGCCGGAACAACAGTGGCACACAAAACAGGCTGGTCTGGACAAAATAAACAAACGGGTATTACGGCCGCCGTAAATAATATCGGCATTATTTTCTTACCCAACGGTGAACCATTGTATATCAGCGTTTTTGTTACGGAAAGTATTGAAGATTTTGATGCCAACGAACGAATTATTGCCGAAATAGCCGAAATGGCTTGGAATTATTACACGAAAATGTAATTTTTATATTTCTCAAAATTGTGCTCAAAAGCGGAATTTGCCCTTGCAATACAAAGATTTGCAAGGGCAAATTCTTTACCCAAAACTTATTTTATCACTTTATACAATTTCTTCTTCACTTATCGTTAATTAGACTAATTATAAACAATGTCTAGCAAATCTAACAAACAAAGATATTTCTGAAAGAGAAAGTCAGTCCCAAAATCGTGAAATCAAAAAGCCAATTAATAGGAATGAAACAAGTCACTTCAAAATTACTTTTAGATTATCTATTGTTTTAGGAAACAGAGAAAAGCTAGTCCACCCAAACAGTCTAAACGAAAATTAAAATGAAAAAAAGTACATTTTTGAGTATCCTTTGTATTTCTATATTCACATGTCAAAATGACGTATTTGCACAACAAAAAACAGAAGCCGCGACTCTCTTCGGGAAAGGAGCTAAAATAGCAAGTAAAGACATCGGCTTTTTTGTTGCCCCAAGTATTGGTATGACAACGTTCGATGAAAGTACCGCCGCGCTTTTTAATCTTCGCAGTGGTATCCAAGTAAAAGATAAATTTGCTCTAGGAGGATATTACCAAGTGTCACTCAATGAAATTATTCCCCAGTCAGAAACGATTCCAGGTATTTACATGGATTATTGGTCTGCCGGAGGTTTTGTCGAATATACGCTGTTATCTAAAAAATTAATTCACTTGACTTTACCCGTGTATGTAGGTTACGGAGAGGTAGAAATGGATAATGATTTTGGATTCGCCCGATTAGGTGAGGCAAACTTTCTACAATTGGAACCGAGTGTGCAGCTCGAAGTTAATCTCTTCAAAAATGTCCGCTTCAATGCAGGAGCTGGCTACCGATTCGTCGGGCAAATGAACTACCGAAATCTTGACGAAACAGATATGTCAGGACTAACGGGACACATCGGTTTGAAAATCGGTCTATTCAGATAAAGTTTCCTGAATAAAACGAAAAATGCCTTGTAGATGAACTGCAAGGCATTTTTCGTTAAAAGCCATCTGAGCTTAATCGTTTAAATGAAAATGTATCATTTTTTGATTAGACAACGCAAAATCAGACTTTTCTTCTTACTTCAGCTTGCTCAATGCTTCTTGCAAAGCGGCTATTTTAGACTCTGCATCTGCCAGTTTATCTTTCTCTCTTTGTACTACATCTGGTTTCGCATTTTGTACAAATCGTTCATTGGAAAGTTTTGCAAGAACAGATTTCTGGAATCCAATGGTATAATCCAACTCTTTTTGGAGATTTTCTTTTTCCGTTTCTATATCCAAATTATCTCCCAAATCTAAACCAAATTCGTCTGCTTTAATTACCAAACTAACGCCCGAAATTTGGTCAGCGAATTGGATACTTGCTGTATTTGCCAGTTTCTGAATCAAGTCAAGCAAGTGCGAATAACGCGCCTCTTGGCTTGTTTTAATCACCAAAGGTAGTGCCTCTTTCGGCGAAAGTTGCTTCGCATTTCGGGTATTTCTTACCCAAGAAACAAGTTCTGTAACAACATCTATATCTTGTAAAATTGCGTTGTCCACCTCTCCAGCTACCGGGAATGGGGCTAAACAAATACTCGATTGTGCCGGGCGTTCTGCCAATTGTTGCCAGATTTCTTCCGAAATAAACGGCGTCCAAGGATGAACCAAACGCATCAATTCATCGAAAAACGCAATCGTCGCCTCGTATGTTTCTCTGTCAATAGGTTGCGCTTGTCCTTGTATGTACGCTGGTTTAACCATCTCCAGATACTGAGAACAGAAGTCATTCCAAATTAAATTATAGGTAGCCAACAACGCATCAGACATACGGAACTTGTCGTAATGTTCCGCCACTTCTAGGATAACAGACGACGCTTTGGCACGGAACCATCTCACCGCTGTTTGATTTCCTACGGGTGCTGCGGTATCGGCAACTTCCCAACCTTTCACCAACCGGAAGGCATTCCAAATCTTGTTTGAGAAATTCCTGCCTTGTTCACAAAGTTTCTCATCAAAAGGTAAGTCATTCCCCGCAGGGGAACTAAATAACATACCCGTCCGGACACCATCCGCGCCGTATTTTTCAATTAAATCAATCGGGTCAGGTGAATTTCCTAGTGATTTGGACATTTTACGTCCTTGTTTGTCCCGAACAATCCCCGTCAAATACACATTTTTAAATGGATATTGCCCCTTGTATTCATACCCCGCAATAATCATTCGTGCCACCCAGAAAAACAAAATTTCGGGGGCTGTAACCAAGTCATTGGTTGGGTAATAATAGTTAATGTCTTCATTATCAGGATTTTTAAATCCGTCAAAAACTGAAATCGGCCAGAGCCAAGAGCTGAACCACGTATCTAAAACGTCTTCGTCTTGGGTTAAATCCTGTTCGCTCAATGCAAATAATTGGTATTTTTCACGGGCAATCGCGAGTGCTTCTTTCTTGGTTTTAGCAACAATGCACGTACCATCTTTCAAATAAAACGCCGGAATCCGATGTCCCCACCAAAGTTGGCGACTGATGCACCAATCGCGCACATTTTCCATCCAATGGCTGTACGTATTTTTGAATTTAGGTGGAATCAACTGAATTGTATCATTCATGACGTTCGTCAACGCCGGCTCTGATAATCTCTTCATTTTTAAAAACCACTGCAAAGAAACACGTGGTTCAATCACCGCACCGGTTCGCTCGGATGTGCCTACATTGGATTTATACTCCTCTAGTTTTTCGATGTGTCCTGCCTCTTCGAGTAGCTTGATGATTTTTTTTCGTGCTACAAAACGGTCTTCACCTACCAAAATTTGGGCACGTTCGTTCAACTTTCCATCTTCTGTTAAAATATCAACGACTTCAAGTCCATGCTTTTCACCTAATGCAAAGTCATTGGGGTCGTGTGCAGGCGTAACTTTCAAGCAGCCCGTTCCAAAATCCATCGTGACATACTCATCGGCAATAATCGGAATTTGTTTTCCAATCAATGGGATGCTTGCTTTTTGACCAATAAGGTGTTGATAACGAGGGTCTTCTGGGTTCACGCAAATAGCTGCATCCGCCATAATTGTTTCTGGACGAACAGTCGCTATCGTCACAAATTGATTGGAATCTGACACCAACGAATACTTGATATAGACCAATTTCTGTTGGATTTCTTTGGCAATTACTTCTTCGTCTGATACGGTCGTTTTGGCTTGCGGGTCCCAATTGACCATCCGGTGACCACGGTAAATATCTCCTTTGGCGTGCAAATCGATGAAAACATCAATGACTGCATCGTATAAATTTTCTTCCATCGTAAACCGTGTACGATCCCAATCGCACGAAGCCCCTAATTTACGAAGTTGTTGGAGGATGATTCCACCGTATTTTTCTGTCCATTCCCAGCAATATGTCAAGAATTCCTCGCGGCTTAAATCTGCCTTATTGATACCTTTTTCTTTCAACATTGCCACGACTTTGGCTTCTGTTGCAATGGAGGCATGATCTGTTCCTGGTACCCAACACGCCTCTTTTCCTTCCATTCGTGCTTTCCGAATCAGCACATCTTGGATAGTATTATTGAGCATGTGCCCCATGTGCAAAACGCCCGTCACGTTTGGCGGTGGAATCACAATGCTGTAAGGTTCCTTTGCTGGATTTGGTTTGGACTGAAAAAACTTGTTTTCTATCCAATATTGATACCATTTTTCCTCAATCTCTTTCGGATTGTATGTTTTTGAAATTTCCATTTGGTTTTTGGCAGATTCTGTTGAGTAAATTCGTTGCACACACACGGAATACGCAGGATTTCCCTGTAATAAAACGCAAAAATACGAATTTCTTAGGTTCGTGGTGGGGTATTGATGAATAATTCGTTAGTCCAATAAGGCGAGCATATCTTGTGTTGTCAATGCTTTTACAAACGTTTCTTCCGTCGTGATGAGTTCATCAAATAGGCGGCGCTTCGCTTGTTGTAGTAAGATAATCTTCTCTTCGACGGTATTTTTCGTAATGAATTTATATGTAAAAACGGTGTTCGTTTGTCCGATCCGGTGGGCTCTGTCTATGGCTTGCGCTTCAATGGCTGGGTTCCACCACGGGTCGAGCAAAAAGACATACTCTGCGGCGGTTAGATTCAGTCCAACTCCTCCGGCTTTCAATGAAATGAGAAAAACCAAGACGTTTTCATCTGTCTGAAACCGCTCTACTTCTGCTTGTCGGTTGGTTGTAGCGCCATCTAAGTAACAAAAAGGAATGCCTTCAGTCTCCAAATATCCTTTGATTAATTGCAAATGTTTGACGAATTGACTGAATATCAATATTTTATGTTTCCTCTTTAAAATACTTGTCAATTTATGAATAACATCTTGGCGCTTTCCAGAACTTCCTTCGTAGGTCGGGTCAATGAGTCGTGGGTCATTGGCTAATTGCCTCAATTTTGTAAGTCCTTCCAAAACAATCATTTGCGATTTTTGCATTCCTTTTTTCTCGATATGCTCCAAAATGAGGTTTCGGTAATGTGATTTCGTTTCTTCGTATTCTTTTTCTTGCTCATCCGTCATGGTAGAATATTGGATACTTTCTACTTTTTCCGGAAGTTCCGTAGCTACTTGTGATTTATGGCGACGAAGCATAAACGGCTTTATTTTTCGGAACAACCGTTTGGTCATTTCTTCGTCTTGTTTTTTCTCAATTGGTAGTTGATAATGCGTCTTAAAAAAGGTTTGTGTTCCCAACAATCCCGGATTAATAAAACTAATTTGACTCCACAAATCCATCGTACTGTTCTCCAAAGGAGTGCCCGTTAAAATAAGTCGGTTGTAACTATTGAGTTCGCGAACCGCCATCGAGATAGTTGAAGCTGGGTTTTTTATGGCTTGTGATTCATCTAAAATGGTATACGTAAACCGAAACTTCTTAATAAAATCAATGTCTAATCGCAAGACACCATACGACATGAAGACCAAATCTTTCCCCTCAAATGGGCTCGTATCTTTCACTCGATTCGTCCCTGCATGTACGTAAATACGTAAATTTGGAGCAAATTTTTCTGCCTCTTTTTGCCAATTATAAATCAACGAAGTAGGCATAATAAGTAAAGAAGGTGCTTTATCTTGTTGATTATGAATGGATTGAAGAAAAGCTAAGGTCATCACTGTCTTTCCTAGTCCCATGTCATCCGCCAAACAACCGCCCATTTGATATTGATGCAAGAAATGCAGCCAATCGTACCCCGCTTTTTGATAGGGGCGGAGTGTTCCAACAAATTCGGAGGGCAATGGGGTAGGTGCGATTTCTTCAAATTGTTGAAGTGTATTCAACTTTCTGTACAATACCGTGTGAGCAAGCCCTTCAAGTGCTAAATCTTGCACCAATACAAGGTGATACTTGTTCAAACGTACTTGTCCGTCTTCTTCTTCACTCAGCGAAAAGAGTTCTTCATATTGTGTAAACCAAATTTCGGGAATGACAGCTATTTGCCCATTGGGAAGTAAAAATTCACGTTTCCCAGCTTTCATGATTTTTCGCAATTGTATGAACGCAATTTCAAATTCACCAAACCGGATTTTCGTCTTGATATCGAACCAATCGTTTTTTTCTTCAATTTCTACCCGAATTGCCGCATGACCCAAGAAATAATTTTTTCCAGATGTCTCTCTTTGAATAACTTGTACGCCCATTTCTTCCAATTGCAAGGCATGTTTTTGAAGCCAAGTAAAGGCATCATTCACGTTTTTTGTTACCGCACCTTTATCAAAAGGCAAGCCAAGTTTGGCAATATCCTGTACAATTCGCTTTTCTTCTGACGTGTTTCTAGGTATTTTTATGAATGTCCACGCTTCGTTTTCTTGAATGGCTTCAACAAAAGCGTGTGACGTAAAATTCTGAAAAGGAAAGACGCGCTCCCCATAAACAAATTGCAATTCCAGCGAAATGGAAGTAGAAAATTCTTGTTCTTCCATCGCGTTTCCTATGGCTAGTTCGAGGAGCTGATGCCGGTTTTCTGTTAGGACAAGTTGAACACGAACGGGCAATTCTTCCGTCTGAATAGTAAAACCAATTCCTTTGGCATAGACTTTAAATTGACCGATGAGCGGTGCGACAAAATTTTTAAAATATTTTTCTTCTATTTTACGTGAGATAACTATATTGTTTCTCTCTAAAAATGGCTTTATCTTTTTCCCGTCTGTGTGGGGTTTAAAACGGTAAAGAGTGGTATCGACAAGCAAAAAGGCGGGCTCTTCGCAAATAACACGCGATTTTTTGAACTGGAACTTGACCCGCTCACCGTCTGCTAAAATATTTGGATAATACAGGGTTTGTTCTTCTTGCCGGTCAAAATGAAAATAAACTTGCGCAATTTTGGGAGATACTTCAATCGGTTGCCAAATGGGGTTTCCATCTTTGCCCATGATGAACAGTTTTTTATTCATTAATTTGGGTAAAATCAACGACCTATAGTGCTCCATATAGGTGTCAATTTCCGTTTGAAGTTGTTTATCTCCCTTGTCTTTGTCGTATGTTTTCAGAAAGAAATCAACGATTTTTAATTTCTTTTTATTGAATTTCTTGGCTACCGCTTCTTGTTGCATTTCATCCATCCAATGCACCAATTTAATGTCATCTTTGTCGATATTACCTGCAAATTCGTCAATATTTTTATGAGATACATTTTGGTATTGATACGTCAGTTGCCCTCGCGTATTTACTTGAATCACGAAAGATTCAAAAATATGACCCAAATACTGATGTTCGAACAAAGCATAAACCATTTGAAATGGTTGCAACGGAGAGACTTTCATAGTGTGTAATGGTATTTGAATACGGTAAGAAGCTACTTGAAAGCACAAACCCGTATTTCAATTATGCTGTAACCTACGAAGATACCATTTGGACGTGTTTCTGTCAAGCTAAATTTAATGCAAATGCAATAATGTTGCAAATTTAAAACCAAAGACGCGCTATCTAGCTCGAAAAAGAGTAATTTCAGACAATTCCTTTATATTTGTTTTATTCAACCACACACTATTTTCTTTATGCAAACTCCTTTTGGACAAATAACCTATTGCTCCAATATCCACCCAGGTGAAATTTGGCACGACCACGCGCAAGAACTCTATGCCGTCGTTCCGAAAATCGCCTCTTCTTTTCCACAAAATCCGTTTAATCTTGGGCTTCGGCTTGCTGAAAGAGCCGCCGACTTCTTAAAAAACTCGGAACAAGCACAAACTAACTGGAAAAAATGGCTCATCCAAAATCAAATTACCGTAACAACCATGAACGGCTTTCCGTACGGAAGTTTTCATGGAAGTGTGGTGAAAGATTTGGTTCATGCACCCGATTGGACATCGCAAGAACGCGTCGTTTATACGCAAAATCTTGCTTTGATACTTGCACAAATGCTGCCTAACGATGAGTTGAGCGGAGGAATTTCTACATCGCCCTTATCGTATAAATTTTGGTGGAAATCAACCCAAGAAAAGGAACAAGCTTTCCAGCAAGCCACAGAAAATATCCTTTCTATGGTCGTATCTCTTCAAGAATTGGAACAAAAAACAGGCAAATCCATACATATTGATATTGAACCTGAACCCGACGGATTACTTGAAACAGTAGCTGATTTTCTAGATTGGTATTCCGCGTACCTTCTTCCGCTTGGAATTAAAAAGTGGGGGAGTGTCGCTGAAGATACTATCCGAAAACACATTCAACTCTGTTTCGATGTTTGCCACGTTGCTGTTGGGTTTGAGCAACCCGAAGTGCTGATTAAACAGGCAGAAAATCTAGGCATACGAACAGGGAAAATCCAGGTTAGTTCTGCTTTATCCGTGGATTGGGAAACGGGTGATATCCGCGAAAAAAAGCATACATTGGCTCAATTCAATGAACCGACGTATTTACACCAAGTGGTTGCAAAACGTCTCGACGGAACACTCGATAAATACCGTGACCTCGATTGGGCATTTGCTGACTTTGCCCCTCAAAAACATACCGAATGGCGTATTCACTTTCATGTACCGATATTTTTGGAATCCTATGGTTGTCTAGGTTCTACACAAGCAACGATTCTGGAAACATTGGCACAACATAAAAAAAAGCCGTTCACACAACTACTTGAAATTGAGACATATACTTGGGGCGTTCTCCCAAAAGATGTACAAAAACCACTGGCTACATCTATCCAGCGCGAATTGGATTGGCTATTGACGCAATTAAACGAAAAGTAAAATGAAAAAAACGGTTGTCATCGATATTGTTGGCTTGAGCAAAAGTTGCCTTGGCGAAGAAACTCCTTTTTTGTTGTCCAAATGGCAAAACTTGCACACGCGCCCAATACCTCCTGTTTTTCCTGCCGTCACGACTACAGCGCAAAGTTGTTATTTAACTGGGCGAGTGCCTTCTGAGCACGGTATTGTCGGAAATGGCTGGTACGATAAAAAAGACTGTGAAATTAAGTTTTGGAAACAGGCAAACCCTTTGGTAGAAGCTGAAAAAATTTGGGAAGCTGCACGTAAAAAAAATCCAAATTTTACTGTCGCAAACCTGTTCTGGTGGTATAATATGTATTCTAGCGTTGATTTTTCGGTAACACCTCGTCCGCAATATCATGCAGACGGTGTTAAAATGCCGGATTGTTATACGCAACCTGCTGCGCTGCGCGACGAATTACAACAAAAACTAGGAACATTTCCTCTGTTTAACTTTTGGGGACCGCAAGCCAATATCAAATCAACACAATGGATTGCCGACGCCTCTATGGAAGTGGATAAAAAACACAATCCAACGCTTACTCTGATTTATTTACCTCATTTGGATTATTGTTTGCAAAAATTCGGCCCAGATAAGTCGTTGATTTCGAAAGAGTTAGGGGAGATTGATGCGGTTGTCAAACAATTGTATCAGTATTACGAAAAGCAAGATGCAGAAATTATTTTGTTGTCTGAATACGGTATTTCTCCCGTTCATGAGGCGTTGGCAGTCAATCGAATTTTACGCGAAAACGGATATATCCAAATTCGTGAGGAAAATGGGAAGGAATTACTAGATGCTGGTGCTTCAAAGGCCTTTGCTGTTGCCGATCACCAAATTGCGCATATTTATGCCAAAGAAGGAACAGATTTAATAGCTTTAAAAAACGTATTTGCATCGAAAAAGCAGGTTGCCAAAGTGTTGGATAAAGAAGAACAAAAAGCGATGGGTTTGGCACATGAACGCTCGGGTGATTTGGTATTAATGGCAACACCGACAAGCTGGTTTTCGTATTATTATTGGTTAGACGACAAAAAAGCACCTGATTTTGCACGTATTGTCGATATTCACCGCAAACCTGGATATGACCCAGTAGAGATGTTTATGAATCCGGCGAACCCATTGATTAAGCTACGAGCTGCGTATAAATTAGCTCGAAAAAAGCTAGGTTTTCGGTATTTGATGGATGTTATTCCATTGGATGATTCCTTGATTCGTGGGTCACATGGTTCGTCGGAAGTAAGCGAAGAATACCATCCTTTGTTGTTTTCTACCCGTCCTATCGCCCCTGATTTTCAAAGAGCCACAGATGTATATTCACATATTTGGGCATGTATTTTTGATGAAAAACCCACGCATTTGCTTTAGCCGAGAAAGAAAAATGGAGACAAATCGGTTAGGATTCGTTTGGGTCGGAGGGAAGTGGCGTCTAGTGAAATCCAGGTAGTGGTTGCTTCTACAAGAAGGTCGTCATTTCTATGAATGGTATAATGTCTGACGGACGTAACGCCCTGAAAGGCATCAATCCAAGTGGTTATTTGTAAATTTTCGTTGACAAATGCGGGTTTAAAATACGTGATTTCGTGTTTTCGAACAACCCAACGGTACGCCTCCACGATTTCTGCGGGAGCGGCTTGGTACCAATGAGCGATGGCTGCTTCTTGGATATACCGTAGATACACGGTATTATTCACGTGTTGCAGTTCATCGAGGTCTTCGGGTGATACTTGGATAGAAAGAGAAAAACGAAGGGCTTGTTTCATTTGTCGATGTATCATAAAAAAAGCCTCTGAGGAAGTCAGAGGCTTTTTAGTGTGAAAGGTAAATTACGCTTTCAATGCTTCTTGCAATTGTTCTACAGAAACCATTTCTTCTTTGAAGGTGTAAGCACCTGTCTTAGGAGATCTAACGGCTTTGATTACTTTCGCGAAGCTTTTCGCGGCTGTTTTATCACGTAGAGTTGCGACTACTTTCTTTGCCATGTCTGTCTATGTTTTTAATGTGAGAAAATATTTCGTTCTATTCTTCCGAGAAGGACAAACGAAATTACTTAATTTCTTTGTGAACCGTTACCTTTCTAAGGATTGGGTTATACTTTTTCAATTCCAAACGAGCTGTCGTATTCTTCCGGTTTTTTGTCGTAATATAACGAGACATACCTGGCTGACCACTTGTTTTATGCTCAGTACATTCAAGGATTACTTGAACACGATTTCCTTTCTTTGCCATTTCTATTTACTATTATGGATGCTAATTCTTTCTACTATATTCGGGCTGCAAAGGTAATGAGTATTTTGATTAGTATCAATAAAAACACTAAAAAAACAACAATTCAAACCAAAAATACCTTTCAAAAGCCACTGACAGTAAGGAAGCTATTGTTGTCAGTCGTTTTTCAAAGCTTTTTTGCTTGTAGATTTGTTGGTTCTCATTCGTTCAAAATTGATTTATTCTGAACTCTATTTTGTAACCGACCACAAAGGTACGTATTTTTACCTAAAGTCCTATGAAGCTATTGGAGTTAAATTTTAGCGTTGAAAAGGAATGATTTTGTCTAGATGAGGTGTTGAAATTGGAAAATAAGAAGGTAAGCACACAAAAAAGCCGAATGAGAACGGACTCATTCGGCTCTTTGTGTTAATAAGGATGTTTTAGTCTACGATGACGGCTTTCCCTGCCAATACGTCATCTTCTACGTTTTTGAATTTTACATCGCGTTTCACCGTACCATCGCTGTACTGAACACTAACACGGTCGTTTCTATTCGCTACTTTCTGCGACTTGGCAGGCGTTAACATTGTTGCTTTCGCCGTTTCTTCCGCTTTATTTGTAGATAATTTAGGAGTTTCTACTTTCGGAGGAGCCATTTGTTGGAAACGCAATTCGACTACACCCGCTTTCATCAAAAACTCAACTGTTTGTGCATTTACTTTTGTAAGGAAGTTCTGGAAAAGCTCCACAGCTTCAAATTTGTAAATCAAAAGTGGGTCTTTTTGTTCGTACGAAGCATTTTGTACCGACTGTTTCAAGTCGTCCATATCACGTAAATGCTCTTTCCATTCTTGGTCAATGACAGTCAATGAAATGCTTTTTTCCATCTCGATGACTAGTTCTCTACCTGCCGTCTCAACCGTTTTTTGGATGTCACAGAAAACAGCAATATTTTGTGTTCCATCTCCAATGATTGCCATAAATGGCTCATTGACAAGCGCCTGTCTGTCTTCGGCTACTTGTTTGAGTACTGGAATGATATTTTGGGCAACTGCATTGTTCTTCGCATTGTAATGCGCTTCTGCCTGTTGATAGACTTGATTGGCTAAGTCTTTGGGTTTCTTTGCAAATTCTTCTCGCGTGATAGTTGGCTGGAAACCAAGCTTTTGCAAACATCTAAGCTCAAATTCGTCAAAATTACCCGCTGTATTTTCGATGATAGACGCACACGTATCGTATAGAATGTTGGCAATATCCAAAGAAAGACGCTCTCCAAACAAGGCATTTCTACGTCTTTTGTAGATGGTTTCCCGTTGTACATTCATGACATCATCGTATTCGATGAGTCTTTTCCTAATGCCAAAGTTATTTTCTTCCACTTTGCGTTGGGCGCGTTCAATGGAGCTCGTAATCATCGAGTGTTGGATTACTTCACCCTCTTCCATACCCATTTTATCCATGACTTTCGCAATGCGGTCTGAACCAAATAAGCGCATCAAATTGTCTTCCAAACTTACGAAGAACTGAGAAGATCCTGGGTCTCCTTGGCGACCTGCACGACCACGCAACTGGCGATCCACGCGGCGAGATTCATGTCTTTCTGTACCGATAATCGCTAAACCACCCGCCATTTTTGACTCAGGGGTAAGTTTAATATCCGTTCCACGACCAGCCATGTTGGTTGCAATTGTCACTGTTCCGGGCTTACCTGCTTCCGCAACAATATCGGCTTCGCGGGCGTGTTGTTTGGCATTCAGTACTTGGTGTGGAATCTTCCGAAGTGTCAACATCCGGCTGATAAGCTCTGAGTTTTCTACAGATGTTGTACCCACAAGAACTGGACGACCAATCTTGACCATTTCTACGATTTCATCGGCAACGGCATTGTATTTCTCCCGTACCGTCTTGTACACTTTATCTTGATGATCTTCTCGAACAGCTGGCTTATTTGTTGGAATCGTCACGACATCCAACTTATAGATTTTCCAGAATTCACCGGCTTCTGTTTCTGCCGTACCCGTCATACCGCCTAATTTGTGGTACATCCGGAAGTAGTTTTGAAGCGTAACCGTGGCATACGTTTGGGTAGAATCCTCCACTTTTACATTTTCTTTTGCCTCAACCGCTTGATGAAGTCCATCCGACCACCGACGGCCATCCATAATACGACCCGTTTGCTCATCTACGATTTTTACTTTACCGTCCATGATGACGTATTCCACGTCTTTTTCAAATACAGTGTAGGCTTTCAGGAGTTGGTTTACGGCATGAATACGCTCCGCTTTGGTCGAATAATCACGGATGAGTTCATCTTTTTTAATGATTTTCTCCTGCTCCGTAATGTCCATTTTTTCAATGGCATTCATGTCAATCGCCAAGTCAGGCATGACGAAGAAATGTTTGTCTTCATCTTGACCAGTCAGAAAGTCAATGCCTTTATCGGTTAATTCGATGGAGTTATTCTTTTCTTCAATCGTGAAATACAGAGGCGCTTCCGCTTCTGGCATGAGCTTGTTGTTTTCAGCGATGTAGATAGCTTCTGTCTCTTGTAATATTTTTTTGATACCGGTCTCAGACAAATACTTGATGAGCGGTTTACTTTTAGGCAATCCTTTGTAGGCTCTAAATAAAGCCAAGCCTCCTTCTTTTTTATTTCCAGCGGCGATGAGTTTTTTGGCTTCGTTCAAAAAGCCATTGACAAGCGTTTTTTGTACTTCGACGATGTTGGCAACGCGTGGCTTCAGCGAGTTGTAGAGTTCTTCGTCTCCCTTTTTAGCCATTGGTCCTGAAATAATCAATGGAGTACGGGCATCGTCAATTAAAACAGAATCGACCTCATCAATCATGGCGTAGTGATGTTCTCTTTGTACAAGCTCAGACGGGTCATTGACCATGTTGTCGCGGAGGTAATCAAAACCAAATTCGTTGTTTGTACCGTATGTAATTCCTGATAAATACGCAGCTCTTCGTTGAGGTGAGTTTGCAGGATATTTATCGATACAGTCACAAGTAATGCCATTGAACTCAAAAATAGGCCCCATCCATTCGGAGTCACGGCGTGCTAAGTAATCGTTGACAGTGACAATGTGTACACCTTTGCCAGCCAGTGCATTTAGGAAAGCAGGGAAAGTAGCCACGAGGGTTTTTCCTTCACCTGTTGCCATTTCAGCAATTTTTCCGGTATGCAAAGCGGCTCCACCAATGATTTGCACGTCATAATGCAACATATCCCATTTGATGATATTTCCGGCGGCTACCCATTCGTTTTTCCAGATTGCTTTGTCACCTTCGATGGTAATATGGCCTTTCCGCATCGCCAACTGTCTGTCAAGATGAGTAGCGGTTACTTCAATTGTATCGTTTTCCTTGAATCTACGCGCAGTTTCTTTTACAATCGCGAAAGCTTGCGGTAGAATCTCAAGGAGTACCACTTCTAGCTTTTCATTTCTCTTGGCTTTCAAGTCATCTACCTTTTTGAAGACGACTTCCTTTTCATCCACTGAAAACGCAGACGAAGCATTTACAGACTGTGTAAGCGACGCGATTTCAGCATCAATGTCAGCAAGTTGAGATTGTATATAAGCTTGTAAATCAGCTGTTTTAGCTCTGAATTCATCATGCGATAAGTGAGAAAGTTGGGCAAAGGCTTCGTTGGTAGAGCGAACATATTGGCTCAACTCTTTGACGTCCTTTTCTGATTTCGTACCAAATACTTTGGTAATACTTTTTGTAAGAAAATTAAGCATTATTTATCCGTAATTTATAGAATTCGTCGAGTGTTCTGTGTACAATTGACTTGGAAATAGTTTCTAAGGTTGCAAATTTACTTATTTACAGCGTTTTATAAACAAGAATAATGCATCATTTCTCATTATAGGGAAGAACGGTCAAATTGGCAGGTCTTTAAGTGGTTGATAATGTGATAAGATACGTTGCAGAAGCATGGATTTTAACCTCCGCGCATATTCTTTGTTATTCTCTCCGTATTCTAGGATTTCTTCTGGAGTCATCATGCCAAGAATGACACCAGATAACAAAGCAGATAAATAGGGGTCTTTCTGTATTTTCTCGGTAATTTGTTGCTTCTGTTCTGTCCATTCTTTGGATTTAAACGGAGGCATATTTTGTGAAAACAGTTGAATAAGTACCGAGTGTTGTAACTTTAAAATCGGGCGAAGTACATCGTTCTGAAATTTCTCTGCGGGAGATTCACTCGGTTCTGTTGAGATAATTGGCCTAAGTGCCTGGCGGTTGTCCATCTGAATAGATTATATGATGTTTAGAAGGGGATAAAATGAAAATAGAGAGCCCAGTTGGACTCTCTATCGAAGTATGTATTGTGTGGATTATAGTAGCTTATTCTTGAGATACGCAATGGCCATGCCGTACGCTTCCTCCGTTGCTTCCTTGTCAAATTTTGGATTTGAGGGATTCGCAAATGCGTGGTCAGCTGCAAAAATTTTGTAGGTTAACTTTTTTCCTGCTTTGTCCATGTTTGCGGCAAACTCTTCGATAATTTCTTTTGAAATCCATTGCTCCGTAGCAAACAAGCCTAAAACATCTGTTTGAAGTGTCTTTAGTTTTTCAACATCTTTGACAGGCATTCCATAATACATGACACTACCAACGGTTTGCTTACCGCCCAAAATCGCTGATTTAAGCGACAATCCGCCGCCGAAACACCAGCCTACGCTCGCAATTTTTGCTTTTTTGCCGGCAAACGCAATGCCTCCTTGCATGATTGCTTCCAATCTTTCTTCTTTAGCAGACTGCATGTATTTACCCGCATCGCTTGGGTTTGTCGCAAGTTTGCCGTCATACATATCGAGTGCCAAAACATTCACGTTTTCACCCAAATCTGTGTAAAAGACATCCGCTTGGCGTTTTATTTGGTCATTTAAGCCCCACCATTCTTGGTAAACGAATAACCATTTGTCTGATTTCTTTTTAGAAGGTACGAAGTAAGCATTGGCTTTTTGACCGTCTGGAGTCGAGAAATCAATCATTTTTCCTCCTACTTCGCTCGAATGAACGTATGGAACAGGACTTGGGTGCATGTTTCTAAAATCTTCTTCTTCGGCAAATACAGCCATGTTGCCGTCATTGCTTGCAAATACAGTTTGACAGCAGGTTTGTTGCGCAAAAGATGCTTGTGCAAACGCAAATGCAACAGCGAAAGTGGTGAATAATTTCTTCATTGGAAAAAATAAAAAATAGTCAATGTAAAAAATGGAACAATGATTTTATAACCGCAAACGGCGCTTATTTGTTTCTCTGAAAAAAGAAAACGCGCGGCTGAATTACTCAAAAACTACTTTTTTCCCACTGACTGTTTCTAGGAAGGGGAGCAAGATTTTTTGTGCGCTTTCTTTGGTTTGGGGAAGTATTCCGGAAGCAACGGCAGAATCGTAAATTTGTTTTTCCGCCCGGCGATAGGCTTCATCAAGAAGCAATTTTTCGTTCATGAACGCGTATTCCGTTTGGTAAATATGTGACTTTTGATGGTCAATTTTGAATGTACATACTTCCGGTTCAGGGAGTTGTATATAGATGGTGTCTTTTTCTATTCGGACTTTTTCTTTGGTGATTCTTGTTAAATCGATGCATCCAATGGCTTCGCCGTGAACGATGAGCAACGCCTTAGGGTCTGGAAGAAAGTCGCGGCTAATTTTTTGTTCTACAATGTCTTTAAATGTATATTTGACCAATTCCAGCTTTCCCATTTGGGTGATTTCTGTAATGACCAATTGTTGCGTCGTTTCTACCGAATTACCAAAATAGCGCTCGATGGCATTTTTGGTAAGGTCGAAAAGAAAAAAAGAACCGACGAATACGAAGGATAAAATGAGAAGACGAATGCCTGTTTTAACCATGCTTTTTTAATCTAAAACGTGAAACTTGTTTGAAAAATTCAATGCAAGGAAGTACACCAATTGGAACAAAAACTTTTTTAACGTGCAGACTGTTCCATTTGAACAGATTCCATTGAACAATTATTCCTATGTTTATACCTTTTGAAACACTCCCTGACACCTCCCGCATTTGGATATACCAAGCAAATCGACCACTGCAAGCGGAAGAATTGACTGAAATCCAAACCTTCTTGACGACGCAAATAGATGCTTGGGGTGCGCACGGTGCGCCATTGAAAGCCTCGTTTTCTGTTATCAAAAATCAAATCATACTCATTGCAGCAGACGAGTCTTTTCAGGCTGCCTCTGGTTGTTCCATTGACACTTCCAGTAGATGGATGAAAGAATTGGGTGCGCGTTTTTCTGTTGATTTCTTTGACCGCTCCATTTTATGTGAAAACGAAGGGGATACACTTTTCTCTGTTTCGCCCTTTCAGATAAAAAAGCAGGTTGCAGCAGGGGAAATTACAGAACAAACACGTGTTTACACGCAGAACATTGGCTTGAAAAAAGAACTAGCGAATTGGCCTCAAAAAGCTGGAGAATCTAGTTGGGCAAAGTATTTTTCCTCTCAACCTATTTAGGAATTATTAATCCAGAAAAAAGAAAAAGTCTGAGGTTATCATAAACTTCAGACTTTTTCTTTTCCATCCATGTATAGATTTTTTTCTTTAGTAATACATTTGTTTCTAAATAGACAAAAAGAAATACAATGAACACATTGATACGATTTTACCTAGCCCAAGAATCCAAGTACGCGATTGCCTTATCTGAGATTCAGGCAGGTAGAAAACAAAACCACTGGATTTGGTATATTTTTCCGCAAATTGCTGGTTTAGGACGAAGTGAAACCGCGCAGTTTTATGCTTTGAAAGATGTAAACGAAGCCAAATTATTCTTAGAAGATCCTGTACTTGGTAAACGACTGCGCGAAATTACACAGGCATTATTAGGACTCGAGGAATTAACTATTTACGCTGTGATGGGAACACCAGATGACATGAAAGTAAAATCTTGTATGACCTTATTTGCAGAGATAGACACACAACCCGACGCTATTTTTCAACAAGTTTTGGATAAATATTATGCGGGTGAAAAGGATTTGTTAACCTTGGAGCTGATGTAACGACACAATATCCGGAGTCATCTTGATAAGTTCCTTTTGATTCTTACAAGAAAATAAGATAATTTGCATAGAAGAGTAAACACATGTATTCAACCTACTACCTTAAAAATACAAATGAAAGAGCAAACACGGCGGCAAGTTTTACAAACAATAGGGACGGTAGCCGCATCCTCGATGGTTGGTTATCAAGCCAACGCAATTGGTTCAATACCAGATAGTTCAACGACTACTGGACTAAAAAATAACATCAAGCACTCTGTTTCGCGTTGGTGTTTTCAGAGTATTCCGTTTGAAGAACTTTGCCAAGCTTGCAAAGAAATGGGCGTGATGTCGATTGAATTAACTGGGCCCGCGGAATGGGAAATTCTCAAAAAATACGGCATGACGAGCGCCATGGGTTGGGGAACTTGGCCGGAAGGCATGGGTTTGCACAATTTCTTCAATAATCCGAAGAACCACGATACGCTTGTTGCCTTTTACGAAAAACTTATTCCACAAGCAGCAGCGTTTGGCGTAAAAAACCTAATTTGCTTCCCAGGAAACCGAAACGGTATGAGTGATTTAGTCGGGATGATGCACTGCGCGACGGTCATTCGAAGATTAATCCCCACTTGCGAAAAGTACGACGTCATGTTGACGATGGAGTTATTGAGCTCCCGCGACAGCCACCCAGATTACATGGCAGACCATATCGAGTGGGGGGCAGCACTTTGTGAAATGGTTAATTCACCGTATTTCAAGCTGTTATACGATATTTATCACCTACAAAGTATGCACGGCGACCACATCCGGAATGTACAGAGATACGGAAAATACATCAGTCATTACCATACGGGCGGTATGCCTGGGCGACGCGAAATTGACGATTCGCAGGAAATTTATTATCCCGCTATTGTTAAAGCAATTGTCGCAAGTGGCTTCAAAGGATATATTGGTCAAGAGTTTATCCCAACTCCCAAAGACAAAGCGGGTATGTTGGCTTCCTTGAAAAAATGTGTTGCTATTTGTGACGTATAATTTTCAAAAAATACAAACCACTGTAACCAATGTCACATAAAACGTGCGTGCGTCGGTCTATCTTTGTGGAAGAAATAAAGAGATACATCGTGTAGATTCACATATGTTATATAGGGTTGAGTGGGTTATAGAAAGCCGCAGTTAGATTAGCTGCGGCTTTTTTGTGTTGATTTGAAAAAGAAACAAGCAATTATTAAGGGCAAATACATAAAGATATTCCTATTTTTGACTTGTTTAATCTAAATAAAAAAATGAATACACAACTGATTCAAGCAGCATCGGAGGCTCTGAAAAAAGCGGCTTTAAATGAAGAAGCGAAGAATTTTGTACTTCAAAATGAGCAACTATTTTCAGTATTGAAGCGAGCAGCCAATCGATATATTGGCGGTGAAACACTGCAAGAGGCACTTTTAACCATCCAAATACTAAATAAAAAAGGTTTCGTGGTTACAACTGATTACATGGGTGAAAGTATCAGAAACGAGGAAGAAGCAAATAAAGCAACTTTGGAATTTAGTCAATTAGCTCGAAACATACGTTCGAATCAGTTGAACTCTTCTATTTCATTGGATTTATCGCACATTGGTTTATTGGTTTCTAAGGAGTTAGCTATGGCTAATTTGCATGAAATCTGTGAGGAGGCAGCCCAAGCTAATCAAGAGGTAATTATTAGTATGGAAGGAACGGATAGGACGGATCAAATTCTTGCTATTTATCAAGAATCAATAAAAAAATATTCCAACTTAGGTATAACGTTACAAGCGTATCTGCATAGAACAAAAGATGATTTCGATGCAATGATTCAATTGCCTGGAAGTATTCGGCTCGTAAAAGGTGCTTACGATACACCTAAAGGACTTTCTATGCCTAGAGGAAATACGCTCGATGAGGTCTATTTGACTTATTTAGATCGGCTACTCTCTCTGAATCATCCGTGTGCCATTGCTTCTCACGACGAAAAAATACATCACGAAGCTATTGCACTCATCAATCAATATAAACCTGAAAATTACGTATTGGAAAGACTTTTGGGTATTGGTAACGAAGAACTAGAAGAATACAAAAACAAAGGATATTCTAGTCGGATTTATGTTGTCTATGGCAAGGAATGGTATCTGTACTTGTGTAATCGCTGGGCTGAATACCCGCTTAATTTATTTAGGGGATTATTAGACATAGTGGGCTAAAGAACAAACTATATCAATCTAATTATCTAAAATAGGTTCATCAAATGGAGGAAAAAGAGATACAGCGTCTATTCGAAGGAGATGTGGTTCTTACTGAAATTGTAACACAAATACCTTATCCAATCATAGAATCTACCCAAAATGTATTTCATGACCTGATGAGCTGTATTATTGAGCAGCAAATTCATTACCGAAGTACAAAAAATACGTTTCATAAATTACTTGAAAACGCTGGGTTGGACTTACTTGAACCACACAATTTTTCCACTTTTGAAGAAAAAGCACTCCAATACATGAAGCTGTCTGAAACAAAATACCAGACTATTGTACATGTTTTGGATTTTTGGGAGAATAAGCAAGTGGATTGGTTCCAATTATCCGATGAAGAGGTCACAAAAAGTCTATCCTCCATAAAAGGAATAGGCCAGTGGACAATAGACATGATACTTCTTTATACATTGCAACGACCGAATGTTTTCCCGTGTGATGATTTCCATTTGAAACAAATAATGGTTTCTTTGTATGGCTTGGATGAAAAGGCAAAGTTGAAAGCACAAATGAAAACTATTTCTCTGAAATGGGGTAAACAAAGGTCGTTGGCAGTACTTTATTTATTATCCTGGAAAACATGGTCTAAAGAAAATGCAAAAAAGAGCAAGAACAGATAGTTCAAAAGAACATCGTAAACAGTTTATATTAGACTGTGCAGAACAGCTAATTTTAGAAGAAGGATTACCTAATTTCAACCTAAATAAGGTATCCCGAAAAACAAAACTTGCTGTAGGTACTATCTATCTTTATTTTACAAGTAAAGAAGATATTATTGCCCACCTGACAATTAAATCAAGGCAAATACTACTCGAAAAATTCCAAGAATCTACCTCAAAAGTTGAGAACCCTCTCGAAAAAATCGAGGAGCTCTTGAAAAGCTTCTATTTCTTCTACAAAGAAAAACCCTACTATAATCAGCTTGTGTCGTTCTACGAAACAAATGCTGGATTAGAAGAAACAGAAGAACTAAAGGCTTCTAGTTTTCTAATTAATACATTTGTGATTGATATTGTACGAGAAGGTAAAAAACAAAATATAGTCAGAAATGACCTCGATGAAATTGGTTTTTCCTTCCTGCTTTGGGGAACTGCCATCGGGATTATTCAACTTATCGAGGTGAAATCCAGTAGTCTAGAAAATACGCTTCATGTCTCCCAATTCGATTTTTACCTTTCCTATATATCCCTGATTACTAAGTCTTTATTGAGATAATTGTTGAAATATAAAAATAAATGAACATAATTCATTTATTTTTGTTCTTTATCATATCAACAAAAAAGAAATGAAATGGAACAAATCAAAATGAATGTATGGGCTGAATCCGCTAGGGCAGGAATTTTCGCGATAGGAAAACGTCGTCCCGGTGTATTCAAAGCATTTTTACAACTTGCACACGAAGTCATGCATCCAGCAAGTGGCTTCAGTCCGCTTACACGTGAATTACTGGGGGCGTATGTATCGAAGAAATTTGGCTGCTCTTTTTGTCATCTAGGTCATTTAGAAACAGCTGTCGCTATAGGTGGGGAGGAGGTCAGACACCTCGTAGATGAGCCAACACAAGAACTTACAGTTCTCTTTGAACTAGCAGATAAAATAGTGGAAAATAGGGTTACAGAAACCGACTTACAAGAGTTTGTAACCAAGGGTTTCACGGAAAAACAGTACGAAGATGTCGTTTTTGTCTGTGCACTCTTTGGTTTTGCTAACCGGATGGTCACTGGTTTTGGTATCGAATATAATGCAGCGCGTGACGAGGCTTCTTCCAGACAATTGGCTAAAGGATACATATTTCATTGAGTTTGATCCCACCACTTTGTTTGAAAAGTGGTGGGATTTTATTTTGAAATAATTGCTGAGACGAATAAAATCCGTTAAGTTATTCCTGGTATGCAAACACAAAAAGTAAAATGCCCCAAATGCAATCGAGTTGTAAGAAGTCTGGGAAGTTATCATTATTGTGAAAAAATAGAGGTAGATGCTCTTTTTTTAGATAAATCCGACGAAATCTTGCTCATCTTTTTAAAACTATGCGAGCAACTAGAAAAACTAGAAGGCATTGAGGTAAGCGCTACCAAAAATTGCATTGTCTTTCTTCGAAATAAGACGTTCGTTGTCGCCAAACCAATGCGTAACTTTTTACAAGTGAAATGCTACGCGCGGGAACTAATCGAAGACGAGGATATTGTCAAGTCACAACTCTGGGGAAATAAATACGAACATATTTTTCGATACAAAGAGAGGAGTGACTTAAAATCAAATCACTTCCACTATTTTTTTAATTCATATCAAATTTCGTAAAATGAAACGTGCTGGTTCCGCAGATTTAGCCCTTTTGGGAGGTAGTATTCCTTCTTGGTTATTTGAACGAATGGTAAAATTAAGCTTACCCATCGTTGAGTCTATTGTCATGGAGTACGGAAAAAAAGAGTTATTAAGCAGATTATCAGATCCTTTCTGGTTCCAAAGCTTTGGTTCTGTAATCGGAATGGACTGGAACTCTTCCGGAGTGACGACTGCGGTCATGAGTGCATTAAAGAAATCACTGAATCCACACGCGAAAGAATTGGGCATTTTTGTATGCGGTGGTAAGGGAAAAGACTCGTTGCAAACACCCACAGAATTGATGCGCGTCGGTGATAGAACGGGAATAAACGGAAATGAACTAGCCCAGTATAGCCGCCTAACAGCTAAAATAGACAGTAGTGCCATCCAAGATGGATTCCAAGTATATATGCACTATTTTGTGGTTAGCGACCAAGCAGACTGGGCGGTGATTCAGCAAGGAATGAAAACAGAAACGTCCAGAGCAAGGCGTTATCACTGGAGTTCAGAGAAACTCACCTCTTTTATTTGTGAACCGCACACAGCGATTTGTGGCGATTTTCAAGGAGAAATCTTAAATCTAGTAGATAAAAATGCGCAGCCCGTACAATCTGCATTACTCGAAATCGTAAACGCACATCCGGATCAAGTTCTCCAGGAAATAAAGCGGTTACAAATGCCAAGTTACAGAGATATTCAAGCGAAAGACGTAAACTTAAAGCGGTTAGGGAGTATTTTATGGCTCGCCCAAGAGGTTCCAACAGATTCATTTGAAGAACTTTTATTATTGAAAGGTCTTGGTCCAAGAACTTTGCAATCACTCGCCTTAGTGAGTGAAGTTATTCATGGAACGCCCTCCCGATTTACCGATCCAGCTCGGTTTTCCTTCGCACACGGCGGAAAAGGAGCGAAGCCATTTCCTGTGCCTATACATGTGTACGACGAAACTATCCAAATACTTACCCATGCAGTAGAAAAAGCAAAAATGGGTCTTACAGATAAACAAACCGCTATCAAAAAGCTCCATCAAATGGCACAGAGCAACGAAGAGAATTTCACTGCGAATGAAAATTTTGCGTCGCTCATCGAAAAAGAAAATAAAGATGCTTGGAAATACGGGGGACGATCTATTCGTGGGAAATCGCAACCCGAATAATTTTTTCATTCATCTCCTCAAAATTTTACGATAAAAACGAAAACATTTTTTCCTTTTTTGGGCGTGCCCCTAGCGGGTCGGGCTTTTCGTTGCAATCTTTTTGTTCGTACCTCACAAAAAGGATTTCCACTGCAATCCCTCACGCAAGATTTTATTGCGTAATTGTGTCTTTCATCCACAGATGAAGCGAATTTCTCCCAATTCCTTACCATTCCTCTCTTATTTTTGTAGTTTTGCTCTTATTCAACCACTACACCTTTTCAAACATGAACGACCTACTGGAGGAGCTTCGTGGCGCCATCTCAACACAACTCAACCCCGATGAGCTGGCATGGTTTGGTACGCTCACCGACATCCCGCTTGAAAGAGCCTTTGTCATGGCTCCTCGGAAAATACAACGCAAACCTTTGATTTTCAGTCATCTGCCTGAACGCATGGCAACGCAAGCAAAAGCACAACGCTGGACGCTCGACCGCCTCGTGCGTATCTATTGTGTCTTGCAACTAGATGCGGCTGCCGCTACGCATAAAATACATACGTTGTTTGATACCGCAGAGCTGCAAGAAGCAGTAGCTCTGTACAGTAGTTTGCCCTATCTCTCTCATCCAACAGAATGGCTTTTGCGCGCAACAGATGCTATCCGGTCGAACGTGGCGCATGTATTTGCCGCAATGGCACTCGGAAACCCTTACCCAGCTTCTCATTTCTCTGAGTTGGCATGGAATCAGCTCGTCCTGAAAGCTATTTTCAACGACCAACCACTCGCTGAAATTCATGGATTACTCGAACGAAAAAATCTAACATTGGCACACGATATTTGTCTATTAGCCCAAGAAAGATGGGCAGCAGGTAGAAGAATACCCGCATTTGCGTGGTGTCTCGTGGCAGATATGTCTTACCCAGAAGAATCCCAAATGATTGCACGCTTGGCAGCCTCTGATGATGTGCAAGACCAACGCGCCGCGCTTTTTCTGCAACAAAAATCTCCTGATTTTTCAACCACTTGGTTTACATTAGTATAAATTAATCGACTGATTATGTGTTCATTACACGACAATACCACAGGGCATCCTTCCCACTTTGAAGGCTCCTCAGAAGAACAACAAACGGCCTCGGTTGTGCAACAAGATTACCAGACGTACATAGAAGGAATGCGTTTTTTTGACCCGCACATTCACATGACTTCCCGTACTACCGACGACTACCAGGCACTTGCGGATGCCGGTGTTGCTGCCATCATTGAACCCGCTTTTTGGTTGGGGCAACCCAGAACCGGACTTTCTACCTTTCAAGATTATTTCAATAGTTTAATCGGATGGGAGCGTTTTCGGTCTTCCCAATTTGGTATCAAACATTATTGTACGATTGGACTCAACTCCCGCGAAGCCAATAACGAAGCACTCGCCGAGCAAGTCTTGGAAATCCTTCCACTCTATTTGTATAAAGAAGGAGTGGTAGGCGTGGGTGAAATTGGTTTCGACGACCAAACAGCCGCCGAGGAAAAATATTACCGCGCCCAACTTGAACTCGCCAAAGAAGCAGGTTTGCCCGTGCAGGTACATACGCCGCACCGAAATAAAAAACAAGGAACTGAAAAAAGCATGGCAATCGCCCTCGAACACGGCATTGCCCCAGAAATGGTCATCATTGACCACAACAACGAGGAAACCGTCAAACAAGTACTAGACCAAGGTTTTTATGCCGCTTTTACCATTTATCCGTTTACCAAAATGGGGAACGAACGGATGGTCGAGATTGTCAAACAGTACGGTTCTGATCGAATTATGGTCAATTCTGCCGCCGATTGGGGCATTAGCGACCCATTAGCTGTTCCGAAAACAGCTGCCCTAATGAAAATAAAAGGAATTGCGGAGGAGGATATTCGCAAAGTGACGTACCAAAACGCCATTGATGCGTTTGCACAAAGTGGTCAAATTCGCTTGGAAGATTTTGAAAATCCAAGTTCCATTGACCAATCGCAGACGTTCAACGGAAATACTATTTTACGTGGTGGACAACAACCAAGAATAAATAAAAATGATTTACTGATTCGCTAATGGTACGAACTTATCTTCAATTGCTTCGCCCAGCTAATGTCGTGACTGCCTTTACAGACGTCCTTGCAGGTGCTTCCTTAGCAGGTTGGGTACTTTTTACAGGAACTGGCGCTTCTGTTTCTCCAATTGCGCTCGTCGCTTTATTGGTGGCAACCATGGGGCTTTATGGGGGAGGAATCGTCTATAACGATGTTTGTGATGCCGACCTCGACGCAATAGAGCGACCAGAACGCCCCATCCCAAGTAAACGCATCTCTTTGGCAGACGCCTTTCGTTTTGCGGTCATTTTATTTGTTGTCGGGATTGTCGCCAGCCGAATCGTTGGACTAACAAGCATGTATCTAGCCATCGGAATTGCTGTTTGTGCTATGATTTACGACAGTTGGGGTAAACACCAAAGTTGGTTCGGCCCTTTAAATATGGGATTGTGCCGTGGCGGAAATCTCATGTTGGGGATGTCCATTTTGCCTAATTGGTTGGAAGTCAGCTGGTTGATGGTATTTCCTGTTTTGTACATCGCTGCTATCACGTTGATAAGTCGGGGCGAAGTACATGGTGGAAAGTCCAAGACGATGCTTTTGGCGGGCTTGACCTATCTTGTGATTCAAGGAACCCAACTGGTTTTGTCTTTCGAGAAAGGACAACTTCTGACGACCGCCGTGTTCGTCGGCTTTCATGCCTATCTTATCTTCCCGCCGTTGTACAAAGCGTACCAAGAACCGATTGGAAAAAACATTGGGTTGGCAGTAAAAGCAGGCGTTCTGGGATTGATCATGATGAATGCCTCTTGGATTAGCTTATCAGGTGATTGGATATTGGCTAGTTGTGTCACATTTCTTCTACCTCTGTCCATGCGGCTAGCTCGTATGTTTGCCGTAACCTAAACATTTTTCTGAAGCAGGTAATTATTAAACTATCCGCACACAACGTTACTTCAAATATGACGATACTTACCCAAAATTTCACAGTGAATTACCGCTATCAGGTCTGTTTCACAGAACGATTATTCGACCTTAAAAACCCACATTTGGCTACATTTTTACAAGAAAATCGCGTAAACGGGCATACTCAAAAACTTCTTTTTGTCTTGGACGAAGAAGTTTTGAATGCGCATGATTATTTGTACCGTGCGATTACAGACTACATGGCCGCGTTGCAAGGCGTACAAATGGTACGTGAATTGGTGGTGATACCGAGTGGTGAAGCAGTGAAAAATGAGCCAGTTTATCTGGAAAAAATGTTAGCCGTTATTCATCAACACGGTATAGACAGACATTCCTACGTGGCGGCAATTGGTGGAGGTGCGCTTTTGGATATGGTGGGCTATGCGTGTGCGATTTCACACCGAGGCGTACGTCATATTCGTATTCCGACGACTGTATTATCCCAGAATGATTCAGGGGTAGGCGTGAAGAACAGTGTCAATTTTTATGGAAAAAAGAACTATTTAGGTACATTTTCGCCTCCGTCTGCGGTTTTCAATGATTTTACCTTTCTCACTACGTTGGGCGACAGAGATTGGCGTTCGGGTGTTGCGGAGGCTGTAAAAGTAGCGTTGATAAAAGACAAAGCGTTTTTTGAATGGCTGGAAATAAATGCACAAGCTATTTGTGCAAGAAATTCAGCTGTGATGCAAGAACAAATCATACGCTGTGCACAACTTCATCTCGACCACATCGCATCAGGCGACCCGTTCGAAAGAGGTTCTGCGCGGCCTTTGGATTTTGGACATTGGGCAGCACATAAATTGGAACATTTGACGAACTACACGGTCAAGCATGGAGAAGCCGTAGCCATAGGCATTGCACTCGATACGTATTATTCCCATTTGTTGGGCTGGTTGTCACTAGCCGATTTTGAACGTGTATATCAGGTCTTAAAATCACTTGGATTTCAATTGTATCATACTGATTTACAGGTAGATACTTTAATTTCAGGATTGAGGGAATTTCAAGAACATTTGGGAGGCGCGTTGACAATTACGTTGTTGCAGTCGCTTGGCAAAGGCGTGGAAGTACATGAAATGAACGAGACTTTTATTGAAAAAGCAGTTCAATTTTTAGCCCAGTTGGATACGGTACATGAATAAAAAATCTCGTTTCCTATTTTTCAAAAGATAGGAAACGAGATTTTTTCATTGATTAGAAACTGTTTTTGAGAATAAGTTAATGACGAGAACCCCAGCAATAATCAAGATAAGTCCAAGAAGGGCGGGTGTGTCCAGATTTTGTTTGAAAAACAGGTATCCCGATAGAGCGATAAGTACCGTACCGACCCCAGACCAGACTGCGTAAGCAATACCAACGGACATTTCCTTGAGTGTTAAGGAAAGACAATAAAAAGCAATGCCGTACCCAATCACGACAAGCAAGGAGGGAATTGGTTTGGTGAATCCTTCAGAAAAACGGAGAGCTGATGTTCCTATCACTTCCGCGAAAATAGCCATACATAAATAAACCCATTTCATACTTTATATTTTTAATTGATTGATTATCAAGTAAAAAGGCTAGTAAAAACTAGCCTTCTTTGTTTTTTATTGTGCAAATTGAGCTGCTTTTTTCATCTGTCCCAATGCTGCTTTGATTTCTTTGTCGCGTTCCTGAACAATTTGATAGTACGCATTATTTAAGCCATCTGCATTTCTTGACTGCCAAATTGTACGTGCGATAAGCGCCTTTACTTGTGTTTTTATGTACGGAATGGAAGGCTGAATGGCTTTTTTATCAATAACAACACCCGCTCTTTTAGCCATTTGAAAAATAGCTTCGACTTGGTTGTCATTCACAAAAAATGATTTCTGAAAAGCTGCAAATCCTTTGGCTTGCCACTCTTTTTGGTTTTCCGCAGTGTATTCAAGAGTAAATTCTTGCAAGATATTTTGATTGAATAAGTCTATCAATCCGACAGTCAAGAAGCTGGTATCTGCTGGAACGATGACGTCGGGCGTAATGCCACCCCCACCAAAAACAGGACGTCCACCAAGTGTTTTATAGACAGTTTTTATTTGCGTCGAATCTTGTTTTTGTGCGTTTCGCGTATATCTTTCTGCTTGGTAGCCCTCTACGTCTCCGGATACAAACGGTTTTTGAATACTTCTTTTACTTGGAATATAATATCTGGAAATAGTCAGGCGGAGTTCTGCGCCGTTGCTTAATGGAATAGGCGCCTGAACGAGCCCTTTTCCGAATGTCCTACGGCCTACAATCCAGGCACGGTCGTAGTCTTGCAATGTTCCTGATACAATTTCGGAAGCGGAGGCACTTCCTTCGTCGATGAGCACGACAACGGGTGTTTTTTCCAGAAGACCTTTTTTGCCAGCAAAAACGCGTTGGTTATTCCGTCTGTCTTGTCCCTCTGTATAAAGAAGTAATCCATCGCCCTCGATAAATTCGTCCAAAATATCGGTTGCACGATCCATATAGCCGCCGGGGTTGCCACGTAAGTCCAGGATGAGCTGTTTCATCCCTGATTTTAGGAGCGTTTCGGTATGTTTTTTAAATTCGTCGTAGGTCGTTTCTGCAAATCGATTCACCCGAATAAATCCTGTTTTTTTGTCTTCCATGAGGTAAGCGGCATCAATGGAAAACGTTGGAATTTTATCGCGGACTATAGTAAAAGGCAAAGGTTTTGCATATCCACGTCGTTTGATTTGCAAAGTAACTTTGGAGTTTTTGGGGCCTCGGAGGACTTTATACACGTCTGCGGTAGATGCTTTTTTACCTGTCAGAGATTGGCCGTCAGCGGAGAGAATAATATCACCACTCCGGATTCCTGCAGCTTCAGAAGGGCCTCCTGCTAAGGGAGTTACAACAAAAACGGAGTCATTGAAAACATTAAATTCAACTCCAATTCCATCAAAACCACTTTGTAATTGAGAACGCACGGCCTCGGCTTCTTCTACAGGAATATACGATGTATGTGGGTCTAATTTTTCCAGCATTTTCGTAATGCCGTAGTCGAGAAGTGTATCTGTATCTACAGGATCGACGTAGCTTTCATCAATATGTTGTAGAATTTCTTTTAAGAGAGAGGCATTTTTGGGACCAATCAGGGTTGCTGTCTCGTCTGATTTGCCGAAAAAAGTAGCGCCTAAATACAAGCCAAGCGAAATACTCACGCCAATCACCAAGGGCAATCGGATGATAGACGGCTTGTTATGGATGTTTTGTTGGTTATTCATAAAAATAGAAACTAGCGAGGATGAATGTCGATTATTTTCAAACAAGAATTTAGCGTACAAAGTTACTTTGGGCAAATGAAATTCGTCAGTACTTATGCCAAAAAGAAATTCACCCAAAGATTTTCAGGAATTAGCAGACTTAAATAGGCTGTCTGAAATCGTTATTGACAAACGGAATGAAAAGCGGGCAGATGCGAAAAAGGGGAGGAGAAATCGCCATTATGAGCGCCTTTTCATTCGGCAAGCTATCAAGAATTTTGACCATTCATCAATTCAAAAAGAAGATTTAAACGAAACAAGTTTTTAATTTTTTTATTTGTGGAAACCATCGTCGTTCTAAGTTGTTTCTTATAGATTATATCAATGGAAAACTTCTAAACCATTCACTTCATGCAACGTAAAATTGGACAAATCCTATCGTGTATAGGTATCTTTTTGTGGTTCATTCAATGGACATCACTTTCTGCGCAAACGGTTCGTACAGGGCAAATTCAAGGTATCGTCCTTGATAAAAAGTCGCAAGAACCGCTTATCGGTGTTACAATCCAGATAGCGGGGCTAAATTTAGGTGCGCAAACAGACATCGATGGTCGTTATAAAATCAACAATATTCCAACCGGAAGTTATAATTTGACAGCATCCTACGTCGGGTATGCTCCTTTTGTTCAATACAATATTGTGGTTACTTCGGGAAATGCCAACCAAGTGAATTTCCAATTACAAGAAGAATCGACACTGCTAGACGAAGTAAAAGTGGTCGTCAATCGGTCGGTTTCTGTGGCAAGTACAGAATCGCCCAACTCCATTCAGAAATTATCCGTAGAAGAAATCAAGAATAACCCGGGTGGGAACTTCGATATTTCCCGTGTTTTATCTGTTTTACCTGGCGTGGGTGGTACTGCGGGGTCTGTGGGTGGTTTCCGGAATGACTTGATTATCCGTGGGGGCGGACCGAATGAAAACGTTTTTTATCTGGATGGTATTGAAATTCCCGTCATCAATCACTTTGCGACACAGGGAAGTTCAGGTGGCCCAACAGGTATTTTGAACGTATCGTTTATTGAGGACGCCACTTTGTCTTCCAGTAGTTTCAATGCGCGGTATGACAACGCCCTTTCTTCTGTTTTGCAATTCAAACAACGAGAAGGAAACTCCGAGCGTGTGCAAGGGAATATTCGTTTGAGTGCGACAGAATTGGCTACTACTTTGGAAGGGCCTTTGGGTAAAAATACGACTTTCCTGGGTTCTGTGAGACGCTCGTATTTGCAATTATTGTTTTCAGCGATTGACCTCCCGATTCGTCCGAATTATTGGGATTTTCAATATAAAGTGACGCATAAAATCAATAAAAAAACAACGTTAACGGCTATTGGAGTAGGAGCAATTGATGATTTTTCATTTGGCGTGCCCAAAGAATCGTCGCCTGAAAAAGAGTATATTTTACGCTCAAATCCGCTCATCAACCAATGGAATTATACAGTTGGGGTTTCTTTGAAACGTTTGCTAAACAATGGATTCATGGATATTTCCCTCAGCCGGAATATGTTTGATAACCGTCTAGATCGTTTTGAAGATGGTGTACAAGAGGAATCGCGCCGTGTTTTGGGCAGTAATTCACAAGAAATAGAGAATAAATTACGAATTAATGTACAAAAATACCTTGGCCCTTGGGAGTATAGTTACGGGTTTGTGGCACAATACGTAAAATACAATAATGACTTTTTGTCTATTTTATCTCGGGATAGAGAATTACCCAATGGTGTGATTATTCCGGGAATTACCCTTCGTTTTGATACAGATATTCAATTTTTCAAATACGGTGCGTACGGCCAAATTGCGCGTAAATTTTTGGACGATAGATTGAGTCTTTCGGCAGGTTTACGCACAGACATGAACAGTTTTACAACCACTGGGAATAATCCGATTGAAACATTAAGTCCAAGATTATCAGCTAGTTATCAGGTAGCGCCTAAGTGGAGAATCAATGCGTCGGCGGGTCGGTATTTCAAAACGCCTATTTATACAGTGCTGGGCTTCCAAGCTCCAGATATAGCTGCCGGAGGCGATGCTTTCGTGAACAGAGATAATAAATATTTGCAGTCAGACCATCTGGTTTCTGGGTTGGAGTTTATTCCACGTCCACAAACGCGGGTAACGGTTGAGGGTTTTTATAAAAAGTACAACGATTATCCGGTTTCAGCACTTACAGGCATTTCGTTGGCGAACCAAGGAGGTGATTTCGGTGCAATTGGGAACGAAAAAACGGTGTCCGTAGGTGAGGGGCAGTCGTATGGATTGGAGTTTTTCTTCCAACAAAAATTAGCGAAAAATATATTTGGGGTTGTATCTTATACATGGTTCAATAGCCAGTTTTCAGGCATAGACGGAGTTTTGAAACCTTCTTCGTGGGATTCGAGACATTTGATTTCGGCTCAACTTGGGCGTAAGTTCAAGCGTGGTTGGGAAATGGGCTTGAAGTGGTTGTACCAAGGAGGCGCACCATATACGCCATTTGATTTGGCGGCATCGCAACAGAATTATTTCTTATTGGGTGTTGGTACATTGGATTTCAATCGGTTGAATACAGAGCGATTGCCGGCTTTCCGTCGTTTTGATTTCCGTTTGGATAAAAAGTGGAATTACAACAAATGGACATTGGATGTATTCATAGATGTTCAGAATGCGTTTGTGCAGTCGAATCCTGCGTTGCCTCAATATACATTTGCACGGAATGCGGACAATTCAGGATTTGCCACGACGGACGGACTTCCGTTGGCGAGCAATGGGGCAAATGCCATTCCGCTTATTTTGTCTAACAACGACCCACAAGTAACCCCAACGATTGGTTTTGTGGTGGAGTTTTAAGAAAGCTATACGTAAAAACACAAAAAGGATAGAAGGGCGACTTTCTATCCTTTTTTGTTGTTTGCAATGAATGATGTGTTCAGATATTTCAAGGGTTGGCTTAATCAAACTTGACATTCCCAAACCCAAGTGTTCTTCCATTCTCCTTTAATGTTCTTTCCGTATCCTGACTGAAACCCTCATGGTTGGATGCTTCAATATGAATGGTAATTTTTACCTTGGTGCCTGCTGCTAAATTGAGGTGTTTTAAAATCTCTTTCTCAATACCATCTGTAGAACGGAAGAAACGAGTTGCATCTGTTTCTACATGGCGAATGAACCTTGTTCGCTTGGCTGTTTTGGGGGAAGAGTACACTGGTGTAATCTTCCCCCAAAATAGCCACGATAATTAATGTAGCTATTTTTGGAAAGTAATAGGAAAGAGTGCACCTCCATTCACAATTACAAGAAATTAAATCTCAAAAGGTATTCGAAATGAAGGAATCATCTTTATATTTGAATATCTTCTTATTATACCATTTTTTCATGCAATCAATCTATCAACGTACCGTCGAAATTCTGGCAGATTTGGTGTCTTTCCCCGTTCTCGGTGGAGAGAGTAATTTGTCTATTTTACAGTATATTCAAGAATACTTGGACTCACACGAAGTCGCATATCAATTAGTACCGAATCAAGACGGCTCAAAAGCATCTCTTTTTGCCCGTATCGGCCCCGCCGTAGATGGTGGAATTATCTTATCTGGACACATGGATGTCGTTCCTGTTGAAGGGCAAGACTGGAAAACGGAACCTTTCGTCTTAACTCAAATTGAGGATAAATTGTATGCAAGAGGCTCCGCAGATATGAAAGGGTTTGTAGCTTCTTGCCTAGCGAATGTTCCGTATTTTAAATCGCTACATCTCGAAAAACCCATCTATTTTGCTTTTTCTTATGACGAAGAAGTAGGTTGTTTGTCGGCACCAGAATTGGTGAAAGCTTTGCTCGATTTTTACGAAGAAAAGCCCGCTTTTGCCTGGATTGGCGAGCCGACAGTCATGCAGCCCATGGTCGGACAGAAAGGTATCTGCGTTTTAGAAACCACTGTTTATGGGTCAGCAGGGCATAGCAGCCGGATACGGCAGGAAGTCAGTGCCATCCATGAAGCAGCTAAATTGGTTGTTTGGATAGAGAATAAAATGCACGAGTTAGTCAATTCGGGTCATTTGGATAATCGGTTTACACCGCCGCACTCGTCGCTTCATGTCGGTGTTTTTCGTGGTGGAATTGCACCCAATGTTATCTCTGACGTGTGTACTTTCCAATGGGATGTACGTACGATTCCTTCCGATAAATTGACCGATATTTTGGCTGATTTTCAATCCTATTGTACGCAGCGAGAGGCGGAATTGAAACTGCGTTTTGCCGGTGCACGCATTGTAACGACCGAACATCATCCGCCTGTTCCACCGTTAGATACGCCTGAAGATCAAGAGATTGTGTCATTCATTCGGTCGATTAGTCCAATTCAAGAGCTGGGAACTGTCTCGTATGCAGCAGAGGCAGGGCAGTTTGCGGAGGCAGGTTTACAAGCCATTATTTGTGGGCCAGGAGATATCGCGCAAGCGCATAGAGCGAATGAATTTATCGAAATAAAGCAGCTGGAACTTGGGCTTGACATGTTGCATAAATTAGGGCAAAAACTAGCGCATTCATCTTAAAATAATACAATTTATGTTCGTAAATGTAGAACACATTGGTATCGCTGTTCGCGATTTATCTGCTGCCAATACTCTCTATACCGCTTTGTTGGGCGTCGCTCCCTATAAATTAGAGGAAGTGCTTTCCGAAGGTGTTTCGACGTCTTTTTTTCAAGTGAATGCCACAAAAATAGAATTGCTCGAAGCGACCACACCCGAAAGCGCCATCGCCAAATACATCGAGAAAAAAGGAGAAGGGATTCACCACATTGCCTTTGAGGTAGAGGATATTGTAGCCGAGATGGAGCGACTACGCGGCGAAGGCTTTATTTTATTGAATGAAACGCCGAAAAAAGGAGCAGATAATAAACTGGTTTGTTTCGTTCATCCGAAAAGTGCAAATGGGGTTTTGGTCGAATTATGTCAGGAAATAAAGTCTTAAAGACCAATTTATTACCTTATTTTTGTTCAAACGATTAATTAAAAATGAATTTAACAGATAAAGTAGTTTGGATTACAGGCGCATCTGCCGGAATTGGTGAAGCGACAGCTCAGTTGGCTGCAAAAAAAGGAGCTAAATTGGTGCTTTCCGCACGTCGCTTGGAAGAACTAGAACGGGTAAAACGGTCTTTGAACTTACCCGATAACGATGTGTTAGTTGTTCCGATGGATGTCGAAAAACCGGACGATTTTCCGGCATTGGTAGAAAATGTTATTCGTCATTTTGGTCGAATCGACGTTTTGTATAATAATGCGGGGATTTCGCAACGTGGGGGTGTGGTAGAAACAGATTTGGCTGTATATAAACGCTTGATGGAAGTCAATTTTTACGGTGTAGTTGCGCTCACAAAAGCCGTTTTGCCGTATATGCAAGCACAGAAATCAGGATTAATTGCGGCTACGAGTAGTGTTTCTGGCAAATTGGGTTCAGCTAAACGGTCAGGATATAGTGCTTCCAAACATGCTTTACACGGATTTTTAGACGCACTTCGGGCTGAAGTAGCCAAAGATGGTTTGTCCATTACACTAATTTGTCCGGGCTATATTCGTACAGAAATTTCCAAAAATGCGCTTTCACCAGATGGAACAGCACACGGAAAAATGGATGAAAATCAAGCGAAGGGAATGCCCGTTGAAGCATGTGCCGCACGTATTATTCGCGCCTTCGAACAAGAAAAACCAGAAGTATATATGGGTGGAATGGAAGTCTTAGGTATTTATTTGAAACGATTCTTGCCTGGTCTTTTACGAAAAATATTGGTCAACGAAGCCCCTAAATAAGAAAAAAGCAGTCTAAATTTAGACTGCTTTTTTCTTATGAATATCTATCGTTTCTCCATGGATACGCCGTATTGGAATAACCTCTTTCCTCCCAGAATCCGAGTTTATTTTGAGGTAAAAACTGTAGTCTTTTAATCCATTTGGCACCTTTCCACGCATACAATTGTGGCGTAATCATCCGAACGGGCCCACCATGCTCTTTCGCAAGAGGTTCATTATAAACAGTATGTGCAAGTAATACATCTGGTTTTAACGCCTCTTCAAGTGAAACATTGGTTGTATATGTGTCGTACCCATGGCACAGCAAATGCGTGGCTGTTTCTTTGGGTTGTACAAGTGCCGCCAAATCTAATAAACGAACTCCTTTCCAAGGCATATCGAGTTTTGACCAAGTTGTCACGCAATGAAAATCACTTGTATCCTCCGATTGAGGGAGAGACATGAAGTCGTCCCAAGTTAAGATGACTGGATTTTCTACCTCACCGTCAATGTATAAACGCCATCTATCAAGTTGAACATCCGGATGATAGCCTAAATCTAGGACAGGCCATTTGTCTGTAATTGTTTGACCGACAGGCACTTGTGGCATTCCGTGGCGATTGGTGGCTCCTTTTCCGAGTGGTCGAGGGTCTGAGAGGGAAGGAGTGGCTTCCATTTTTTTCTCGAAACGCGCCTTGAGTTTCATTCGCGCTTCTATGATCCGCTCTAATTTACCGTTTGAATCTTCCATGTGTGGTATTAAAAAGAGTATAAAATTTGCTCAAAAAAAGTCCGTAAACTACTCGGTTGTAGTAAAAGCATAAATACAACTCCCCACAAACCTCCCCATAAATGGGCGAGATGATTGATGTTATCCATTTGTCTTTTTTCCATGTAAATAGAATAAGCAGTGTAAAGAATAGCAAAAATCCAGGCAGGCATTGGAATAGGAATCGGGAAAATAATAAGTTTGGTCAACGGACTAATGATGATACTTGCAAAAACGATGGATGAAACGCCGCCAGATGCTCCTAGCGAGAAATAATTGAATTGATTACGTCTCGAAAAAAAGTCCGGCAGATTTGCAATAATGACACCCGAAACAAAGAGTAGGAGGAAAAACCCACTTCCTTGTGCGCCAAATTGCATGAGAAAATAGCTTTCAACGGTTTCACCAAAGAGGTAGAGCGCCCACATATTGAAGAACAAATGGAGGTAGTCTGCGTGGATAAACCCAGAGGTAAGTAGTCGCCAATATTCTTGGTTTCTGTGTGTAATACCGGGGCTGTGAATAAGCTTGTATTTCAACGTAGCATCTCGAAAGGCAAGCAGACTAGTAGCTACGATGGCAATAATGAGCAAGATATGGATAGACATAAATAAATGAGGGATACTTGAAAAATTAGCTTTCCCGTTGCAACAACAAGGTAGCTAAATCTTTCAATGGTTTTTTTCTATTTTCATCAACAGGGAGCTGTTCAATCAATTGGAACGCATAATCAAAATACGTAGCAACTTTAGCAAGAGCTAATTCTTTGATACCTAGACGTGTATATAATTGAGTGACGGCTTCAACCTTCTGTGCAGATTTGGAAGGTGCTGTTTGTGTGAGCCAATAGGCGAGTTCTTCTTCTTCGGGAGTTCCTTTGGCAAGCTGCTGTGCGCGGAGCATCAACCACGTTTTTTTGTTCTCAATGATATCGCCACCGACTTGTTTTCCAAATTTTTCGGGGTCACCATATACGTCGAGAACATCATCTTTTAACTGGAAACCAAGACCGATATTTACGCCGATTTCGTACAGTTTTTCGATGATCTCACTCGAAGCACCTGCTACTAACCCACCAAGTTCCATGGCAAAACCAACGAGAACAGAGGTCTTTAGTCGAATCATTTCTATGTATTCATCCTCCGAAACCGTCTCTAAAAACGCAAAATTCATGTCGAGTTGTTGTCCTTCACAGACTTCTGCGGCTGTCCGATTGAATCGTTTGATGACTTGTTTGAAACACGCATCATTGACCTCTGTGAGGAGTTCGTAAGCTGCTACAAGCATGACATCGCCGGAGAGAATAGCCGTATTTGCATTCCATTTTTCATGCACGGTTGGTTTACCTCGTCTTAACGGAGCTGCGTCCATGATATCATCGTGCATTAATGTAAAATTATGGAAAACTTCGACAGCTAATGCAGGGCGAACGTGGGCTTTCCAGTCGTCGGTAAATAAATAAGCCGAGATAAGGGTAAACGCAGGACGGAGCCGTTTTCCGCCCAAAGACATTAAATACTCGATAGGTTCGTATAATTCGCGCGGGCTTTCTCCGTACGTCGTTTGCTGTGTTTGTTCAGCGATGGTATCAATACACTCTTGAATCGTCATAAATAGTTGAAAAGTCTTGCTACGTAACTCTGTACGGATGAGAATGGTTTAAGGTTTTAACTGTAAATGTACACGTCGATTCCCAATTTTTTGGTAAGAGACAACTCGTCCAATACCATCAAACGTAACGACATAATTTCTGCTCTCTAAAACAGGGACAGCGTCTCGGAGTGTTATCCCAATTAGATTCGGTAAGTCATTGGTAAGCTCAAGTGGAACCCAATCGACTTTTCCTGCCTGTATTTTTGAACGAATAATGCCCGTTTCAAGCGGCGCATCAACAGCAACATCTAACTCCTCCGCTATGATTCGGAAGTCTGAACTATGCCCAACGAGATTACCTGATCGCAATAAGTGTTTGCTTACTTTTGGCTTCTCTTTTATCTTATTTTTAGGCGTATGCAAAGCGATATCTATGGCATACATGCGGTCTGCAATATCTCGAAAAACAGGTGCGCAGACATCTGCAGCATAGATATTGCTTCCCATTGGTTCATCAATAATAATGGCGCAACTGTATTTTGGATTATCTGCCGGGAAAAAACCAATGAACGCCGTATAGTAAATCCCTTCGCGGTAGCCACGATTTATTCTTTTTTGCGAAGTGCCCGTTTTTCCTCCTACTCGGCAATATCCTTCTTTTATGCCAGCCGCTGTGCCGTTTTCAACAACGCCGATCATCATTTGGGTTAATAATTGAGCAGTACGTTCTGAAACAATCGGTTTGGGGATTTTATTCGGTTCAAATCGTTGAATTACTTCGTTAACATCCCGGATTTCTTTCACCAAAATAGGTTGTACCCAATGTCCTTTGTTTGCGATGGCATTGTAAAAAGTAAGCATTTGCAATGGGCTAAGCCGTGTTTCGTAACCAATAGACATCCACGGTATGGTCGTATGGCTGAAGGACTCGCTGCGCTTATTTTTAATAATGGGCTCAGATTCTCCCTTTAACTGAAAACCAAGGGGTTGGTCTAATCTAAATTGATTGAGGTAGGCGACGTAATCATCCGCTCGAGAAAAGCCAAAATGTTTTTGGACGAGTCTGTAAATACCAATATTACAGGAGTTTTCGATGACTTGCTGAACCGTCTGCCGCCCGTGTTTGTGTGAACATTTGAAATCAAGGCCATAATGTCGGATTTGACCCGTACATTCTGCGGCAAAATCATCTGGATTCAGCGGCGCTTTTTCCAGTAAAGCAGCCATGGTTGCTACCTTGAACGTCGAGCCAGGGTCTGTTCCGCCTCTAATTGCATAATTTTCATCTTCCAAGTAAAGGTAATTGCCCTCTGTTCCGCGTCGGCTTAAATTAGAAATCGCTCGAATTTCTCCCGTTTCTATTTCCATCAAAATTGCTGAACCGTACTTGGCATTTTTCTGAATGACTTGTTTCCGCAAAGCCGTTTCTACAATATCTTGGAAGTTCACATCTATCGTACTAACTACGTCTAGCCCAGAAATAGGCTTGGTATCTTGGGTTGGGTCTACGGGTTTCCAAACCCCCCCTGTGATTTTTTGGAAGACTCCTTTTCCTTCTTTTCCTGCTAAATATTGGTTAAAACTATATTCTATGCCGTATTCTCCACGTGTATTGGTTTTTCTATCTAGCCGACCAATCGTTCGGGAAGCCATATCTACAAAAGGTAAAATACGCTCTTCTTTCTTCTCGAAAATTCCGCCCGCTTTAAGTCTATCGTCTTTAAAGAAGGCAAAAGTTTGTATAATATCTCTCTCTTCGTGGTCAATGTCGCGGTTTCCAAGCCGTACATAACTATTTTTTTCTTTCCGTTTTTCGCGAATGAGCGTTTCATATTCTTTGGATGTTTTGTCTTTGAAATAGGTGGCTAATTGGATGGAAAGTTCCTTGATATTGTCATCGAAATACTCTTTGCTTGCCACGGTAGGATCGAGAGCGACGCGGTATCTTGGGATAGAAGTTGCCAATAAACTCCGGCCGTCACGCGCAAGAATGTTTCCGCGAGTAGCAGGAATCGCTTTGGTTTCAAAGATACGACCAGCTGTTCGGTTGATGACTTCTTTTTTCTTTACAGTCTGTAAACGAACCATCTGTACAACAGCACAAACGGCGATGATAAGAAAAAGAACAAATGTATTTTTTGATTTTTTTACCAATTCGTCACGAATCGGGCGTTGAGGTTGTGAATTTGGCATAAGAGACAGAAATCAAATTTTAAGGACGCACTTCTAGTTTAGTCGGTGGAACAAGGTTTTTGTCGATTTTTTCGTCGTTTAATTTCCGTGTTACCTCAGATTGTTTGCTGGCATACATGAACTTCGCCTGATGTGTTACATAAGAGGCACGCATTTCCTCCATATTGGTACGCGCATTTACTATTTTCCGGATTAAACTATCGTAATTGTGTTGAAAATAGATATAGATGATAATCAAAAAAACAGTCCATCCAATTTTGAATAATTGGCTCACAGGAAGCTCTTCGCCTAGATTAATTCGGCTTGAAATAGTCTTTGAAAGCCGCTGTGCAATACGGAATCGTGGAAGTTTTCTTTTCGATTGAGTGGTAACTCGTGTATTTCTTCTTGCATTTGCCATACCAATTGAATTTTTTTTTGGATATATGATCAATAAGAATAAACCTTCAAAGTTAATCTGCATTGTAGAGGGTAGCGATGCGTAATTTAGCACTTCGCGCGCGCGGATTTTTTTGGATTTCCTCGGGTGTAGCCTCTATTGGTTTTCTATTAACAGCCACCATCGGCTTGATTTCATTGCCAAAGAAGTCCTTTTCTACCTCGCCGCTAAACTTACCACTCCGGATAAAGTTTTTGACTGGTCTGTCTTCCAACGAATGATACGACATCACAACAAGTCTGCCTTTGGGTGTCAATAAATCAGGAACTTGTTGTAAAAACTCCTCTAAAACAGCCATTTCTTCGTTTACGACGATGCGAAGTGCCTGAAAAATCTGTGCAAAATATTTGAACTCCTTGCCACGCGGGGCAATACCTTGTAAAACGTTCTTTAAGTCCTGAATGGTCTCAATGGGTTGGCTTGACCGCGCCATGACAATCGCTTGAGCAGCTGATTTCGCATTTTTAATTTCCCCATACATGCCTAATATCCGGTGTAATTCTTCTACGGAAGAAGTAGCAATCAACTCCTTGGCTGTCAGGTTTCCTTGCTGGTTCATGCGCATGTCCAAGGTGGCATCGAAACGAGTCGAGAACCCTCTATCAGCCGTATCGATTTGATGAGAAGATATTCCCAAATCTGCCAAAATACCATCTACTTTTTTTACCCCATACACACGCAAATATTGCTTTATATATCTAAAATTTGCTTGAATGAATGTAAAATTCGGGTCTGAAATCTTCTTACTTTCAGCGCGGGCATCGGCGTCTTGATCAAAAGAATAAAGTTTGCCTGTTGTCAATTTTTCAAGAATCGCGCGCGAATGTCCACCGCCACCAAACGTGACATCCACGTAGATTCCGTCTGGTCGGATGGCCAATCCTTCCAAACATTCTTGTAACATAACCGGATGATGATAGCTGTAATCGTTGGTTTCCAAATGAATCTACGAATTAAATGAGTGAACTTTTTTGTATGTAATTGCTTTACAAAGGTAATCATTTTGCCTAATTTTCGTGGATTATCCAATGGCTACAAACCGTATCTTTCTCAGAAGTCGTGTCTGTTTTACGTTTTGACTGCCTCTCCACCTCACTTATTATTCCTACATTGACTAATGAAAAAGACTATTTCTTCTCTTTTTATGACGTGTATAGGGTTGTTGTTTACTATACACCTGAGTTTTTCGCAAGCTAATAGGACAGATGCTGCGGGCTTTTGGCGCGCGGAACTCCCGACCGTGGCGGGTATGTTGCCGTTTCATCTTTCGCTTGAAATGGAGAACGGAAAGTTACAAGCGTACGCCATCAATGGAAAAGAAAAATTAGGTTTGGATACACCTTTTTTCAAAAACGATTCATTACATATTCCAATGGAAATCTTTGATGCAGAGATTATTGCGCATCTTTCAGGTTCAGCCATGAAAGGGATATTCAATCGCAAAGCATCTAATTTATCCCTCCGAACAGTTCCTTTTTCAGCCCAAAAAAATCAATACCATCGTTTTGAAAATAAGAAAAAAGACGTTTCCAATACAAATATTAGTGGTACTTGGGAGGTAAAATTTACAACAGAAACGGGCAGTTACCCTTCCGTTGGCATTCTCGAACAAACGGGTAGCCAAGTGACAGGAACATTCTTGACAACCACTGGGGATTACCGTTTTCTAGCTGGCGATATCGTTGGTGATAGTTTGAAACTTTCGTGTTTTGACGGCAATCACGTTTTCTTATTCAAAGCCAAAATAAACGACACAAAGCTGGAAGGTGGCGTGTTTTGCGCTGCTTTTTCTTATACCGAAAAATGGGAAGCCGTCAAAAATCCGGCTGCCACTTTGCCCGACCCAACAACCTTGACCTACCTAAAACCTGGTTTTGAAACCATTGATTTTGCCTTTAAAAATACCAAAAATGAGTTGGTACGTCTTCAAGATGAACGATACAAAGGGAAAGTCGTTTTGGTGCAAATTATGGGTTCTTGGTGTCCCAATTGCATGGATGAAAGTCGTTTTCTAGCTCCTTATTATCAAAAAAACAAAGACAAAGGAGTGGAAATAATTGGTTTGGCGTATGAAAAAAGTACAGACCCCACCTTTGCGTACCCCAAACTTGACCGGATGAAAGAGCGTTTTGGTATTGAATACGAAATCTTACTTGCCGGAACTAACGACAAAGAAGTAGCCGCTCGTTCGTTGCCGATGCTTTCCAAGATTCTTAGTTTTCCGACCTTACTTATCTTGGATAAAAAAGGAAAAGTTCGGGAAATTCACACGGGTTTTTCAGGGCCAGGAACGGGTAAATATTACGATAAATTTGTAAGTGATTTTTATGGTTTAATGGAAAAACTATTGGCTGAATAACTTTGTATGCAAACTAAAGAGCGTATTTTATTATTGGTTTTGGCATGTGTTAATTTTACTCATATTGTGGATTTTATGATTCTCATGCCGCTGGGACCCCAACTGATGCAGATTTTTGGCATCTCACCCAAACAGTTCGGCTATGTCGTCTCCGCATATGGGTTGTCGGCGGCAGTTTCCGGATTTGCTCTTTCCTTTTTTGCAGATAAATTCGACAGAAAGAAGCTATTATTGGCTGCGTACATTGGTTTTGTAGGAGGGACATTGGCCTGCGCTCTCGCCCCAACGTATGAAATTCTCTTTGGTGCTCGGCTTATCGCTGGGCTTTTTGGCGGAATGATTGGTTCACAGGTTTTATCGATTATCGCGGATACATTTGGCTATGAGCGACGTGCCTCCGCCATGGGCGTAATCATGACGGCCTTTTCGCTTGCTTCCGTGGTTGGTGTTCCTGGAGGACTTTATCTAGCTAATCTTTTTGGTTGGCACGCCCCATTTTTTACCGTCGCAGCGCTGGGAGCCCTTGTTTCCTTTTTTATTTATCGGTTCGTTCCAGCTGTGAATGCGCATTTATCAACGTCTGTGAAGGGAGGAAATCCCTTTGCCGTGTTAATCAGCATTGCCAAAACGCCTAATCAAAGACGTGCTTTGGGCTTGACAACAGTCATTATGTTGGGACATTTTAGCATTATCCCTTATATTTCTCCTTCTCTGGTTTCGAACATCGGGTACAAACAAAGCGATATTTATCTCATTTATTTGGTCGGCGGATTACTCACGATTTTTTCCTCGCCACTTGTAGGAAAATGGGCAGATAAAAAAGGAAAGTTGCCCATTTTTACCCTTTTTGCACTGCTTTCTATGCTACCGATATTCCTGATAACAAATCTTGAGCCTGCCCCTTTGTATGTTATTTTAACTATTTCGGGTCTCTTTTTTATTTTTTCGAATGGTCGATTGGTTCCTGTGCAAGCCTTGGTTTCGCAAGTGGTTAATCCACAACAAAGAGGTGGATTTATGGCTATCAACTCGTCATTGCAACTATTTGCGCAAGCCATTGCGACTTTGATAGGCGGGAGTATCATCACACAACGCACCGACGGATTCATTGAAAACTACGAATGGGTTGGTTATTTTGCGATGGCTATGTTACTTCTCAGTTTATGGATTGCGCGTAGTATCCATGTGGTGAACCCCAATAAGGAATAATTGAATCTTGCACTTTTCTCTGTAAATAAGTGTAATTTTCGTATGATGGACAAAGAGAAGATGATAGCTGGTTTTGGTTAGATTCTGTTTTGGGCAATGTTTGTTATTTGAGCTTAAAAAAGTCCTACCAAGACGTCAAATTGGTAAGACTTTTTATTTGTCGATGAATTATTTGATTAGAATTTCAGCATCGCCAAGGACTATGTTATACTTTCTACCTAAAAAGTCGTAGCCATCGAAAGCACCGAATCCTTTTTTCGTAATTACGCCTTCCTCATCTGTAATTGTAACATAGTATATACCTTCATTATTTACCAGTACTTGTGGCTTTAATTGAACTACTAATTCGTCCCCATTTTTAAGGTCTGTAAAGGGTGCTAAAAATATTTGTTTTTGATTCAAATAGGTAATAGCTTCAATTTTTCCATTAAATACTTTACTTGAGGAGTTTTTGATGGTAAAATTTATTAGGTAGTCATTGTCTTTCTCGCAAGAGAACAAAAAAGTGAAAAGAAATAGGGAGAATAATGATTTTTTCATGATTAATTAGTTATTACCGGTTCAGAAAATTCTTTTAAAAATACGTAACTCGTTTTAGCTTGTGCGTTAATTGGTGTTGCTAAAATACTTATAATTGCACTTGCTACCAAGTAACCGATTGGAAATGCATTGGTCTGAGGTTTTGTAAATGCGTTTTGGGTTTATGTGTTTTGCGCTCCGTTTTTGTTTTCCTTTCACTTATCAATGCTATTTATTCAATTACTTTCCAATATCCTGTTTTATCACTGCCAATTCGTTCTATTTTCCCGTTATCTCTAAGCTCTTTTATTTTTCGTCTTACGGTGCTTAAACTTATTTTCAGACGTTTATTTCTTTCGCTGTCTTGCTTAATCACTGAAAATACAGTTTCATTTACAGTGTCAGCAAGAATATGTATTTCACGGTTTTTGAAAAAAAATGGATTAGGAATCTTTCTGTTCTGTAAATGCCTCTTGACAAGTCTTCGTAGTTTGCTCTTACCAACGCATTTCTAGAAAACTAAGAGTGATCGGCAAACAAGTCGTTATTAACATTTTTAAATCCTAATTTTCGCAAACACTTGATTAAGAATACCGCGGTTGTTCGCGTATTGCCTTTGCCAAAAATGTGTATTTGCCACAAGTTTGAAATAAAGTGAGCTATTTGCTCAATAATTACTTGCTCGCTTAGTCCTTTGTAGCTAAATTTTTTCTCTTGCTCAAAGTCATATTCTAAGGTTGCACTTAAACTGTCCGCATTTGCATAAAGAACAGTTTCGCCATCTAACACCCATTCTTTGTTTGTGACATTGTATCTTCCATGATTCGTATCCAAGCAATTCGTTGCCCGAACACTTCTTTTTCGCCGACTATTTCACATGCCTTGCCCTTATATCTCATGTGTTATTCCTTTTTGAAATGCACCGAGTAAAGCAAAAGCATACTCAATTTCTTTATCCAGTTTTCTTGCCCAATCTTTGGCTATAGCCGATTTAGAAGCATCCTCTAAGTTGTTTTCCAGCACCTTCAACACCCTTGTTGATATGGCTTCGGATTTTTGCAGATACAAACGGGAATTTCTTCCTAAGACTTCTGCTGCAATCAGCAATTGATCAAATGGGTCTTTATCCAGTGTGTCGTAATGAAATTCTACGATTTCATCCCATTTCAATTGGTAGTAGTGTTGAATAATTTTGAGGATATCTGAAAGGTCATTCTCTCGTTCTTCCGGACGGTCGCTCCAAGCGATTAATTTTAAAATGACCATTCCCGGTAAAGGTGGAATGTTGGCAATTTTTTCTTCTATTTCCACCTGCACAGCTTCCTCTAATACTTCACTAAAACCAAGCACATGTAAATCGGTGTATCGCTCGTTGAAATTAACCGTATAGTTTTCTTCAATCTCGCCAAAAGGAAGTAAATCAATAGCTACCTTAAACATCTCTGAATAAAATGTCCATGGTGCAGCTACTTTGTTAAATCCTTTTTTTTCTAACGCAGCACTGATTTTTTCATACTCTTTTATGCTTGAAATCATTACCGCAAAATCAATGTCCTTAGTACCTCTGCTTGGTTTTATTCCTTCTTTCAGCAATTCCAAGGCAATGGCACTTACGCCAATCAGGTAATAGGGAATTTGTAATTCCTGCATGACCTCATCAATACAATCAAAAGATTCTTTGAAGTAGGGTATGGCCAGCTCTTTATAGGTTTGATTCAATGTGCTCATGGTAAATTTTTTCGGCTGTTTCTTTATTTCGCTTGCCTCCTTCCAACATCAAATCAGCATAGACTAACATTGGTGGTGCAGTTTTGCCTTCATTCTCTTTCCAAAACATTTCCAATACTTCAATCTCACCATTTTTATCCGGCATCAGTTTGTAGTTTTTTATAAGTTCTATTCTGCTTTCCTTCGTATATACCAAAAACTTTTCCGGACGCAAATGATTGGTTAACATATCTGCTGCGGGTTCTCCACCCCAAACTGTTTTGTGATTTTGGAACTGAATTTCCTGCCAATTTGCTTTTAGTGTATATCGTTCTTTTACCAATTTAGGTCGTAAAACGCTAGCATATTCTGCTACCCATCTTTCAAAGAGTGCCTTCCTGTTTTCCCAAACAAAAGCTTTGTTATTTAATGGTATCAGATAGCCAGTTTCTTTTAGCCCCTCTATTACTTGAGGAATATTCCCCAGTGCAACATCTGTCAATTCAGCTAATTCTCGTTGGGGTAAATGAATGGCTTCTTTGTGCTGCAATAGATAAAACAAAACTTTTAAACCCGTTTTGGTGAATGCCCTGTTTCCCTTAGTTTTTTCTACCTCCATTGGTTTTTGGGTATCAACAAACAAAAACAGTCCATCTTTTTTTAAATAGATGTTTCCGTTGGCTTCGAGATAGGGGATGTCTTTTTGACGGAGTTCTTCTTTAATTTTGGGGAATATGCGATGTGCAACCAACAAAAAATTGGTATTGCTGTCAAAGTAATTTTCTATATGCGGTAACTGATGTGTTCGTAATTCTTGTTTCACCCCTACAGCAAAGGCGTAGGTAACACCATTAAAGGTAAATTTCAATTCGCCATCTAAAGTTTTTTTATCCTTAAAAACAGCCTGAATACCAGTGGTTTGCTCTAGTGCTTCAAGTGCTTTATAAATTATTTCATGTTCCATATTCTATTGAATTTGTTCACAAATATACGATGTTCACGTAACGTGAACAAGAAAAAAACGTGAACAAAAATAATTTTTAGTGGTCAATTATTAATGTTTAATATTTGACTTGGCGGTTTTAATGATGCTTGTAATCAATTTTATGAGTTCGGTAGCGTCTGAATAGATGCTTTCAAATTCAATCTCGTTTAAGAAATCGGTTTGTCTCAATAACTCAAGCCAATATATGGCTTCATTACACTCCTTTTGGGCGATGGCCATTTTACGAATGAAATCAGCTTTGCTTTCGGTTTGCTCAACTTCTCTGTACATAGCCCCAACAGCAGTCCCGGAACGCAATAATTTTTTGGATAGCACAAACTCCTTCCGCTCCGTAGTAAGCAGTTTATACAAATTCACCACCATTACCGCAAACCCAAAACTCTTTTCTTTGACAATATTCTTCTTCATTTAATTAACCATTGACAATTAAACCCGCGCCGCGGCAATATCATAAAACTGCAATAGCACCTCATCTTCCATCAGCAAGTTGTTGGGAATGCGATCACCTATTTGTACGATGTTTTGAAATCTTTGTCCTGATAGCATTGCTTGAAACCTGCACGAAGTGCCTCTACCCGGGCTTCTTTGATTTTACTTTTAGGTTTGTAAGCTTCGGTTTTGTAGGTTTCAAACTGCTTGAAAAGACGTTTGGTGCGGAGTTTCTCCAAATCAGCTTCGTTTTCCGGGTCTGGCAAGTATCATTGGCCTTTGTCGTTTTTAGGAAGTTTTCTTCCAGGATGGTACGCATTTCGGGTAGGGTATCGCCTTTATGCATATTGCCGGTTACTTCCTTCATCCACATCGGGTGCAGGTCTTGCTCGGTTTTGGGCTCTTTTTCTAAAATGTTACGCAGCCAGTAAATGGCATCTTGCTCATTGGCTACAAAAATGCTGAGTTGCACAAAATTGGGCACTGCGGCTTTTTTACGGTCGTACTCTTAAACTGTCCGCATTTGCATAAAGAACAGTTTCGCCATCTAACACCCATTCTTTTTTTGTGACATTGTAATCACGAATTTTTCCTGCGAACTTGTAAATACCTTTGAATAATCTGTAATGAATGGTCAAATATTCTACTGGTGAAAATGTAAAGGCTTGTTCACTCAATATTTCAGCAATTCGGGCAGAAACCTTATCAGCTTCTTCAGTTCTGTCTTCGTCTGTTTTAGTTGGATGTTGTAGGTAGTAACTTTCAATGCGTTTTTTTACTTCGTCAATGGTAATATCCCCTTCAATATTTTGTTTAGCGGTTTCAATGAGATAATTAGAGGGTTTTAGGCCGTCCACTTGTTGCAAGCCGATAGTCGTTTTCCATACTTTTGCTTTCTCTGCTTTGTTGGGCTCCCCTTGTCTTAAATACTCATCAAAATTCTCATTCATTTACTTTATTAGGGTCATTTTTCGTTACTGTTTGTATTATTTTCTTACGTTAATTACATTACAAACTGGAATGATGCGTACGATTCTCTGTTTTGCAGCGAATGAACCTCCCAATTTAGGTATTTTTTAGACCTATAATCTTAACCTGATTTTCTTTATCCTAAAAGCAAGCTAGGAATCCTATGGCGTATTTCAAAGAAAACGTAAAATACGGGCTACATTCAAGTACTGAAAACACATCAAAAAAAGATTTAGCGACACGAAAGCACCTGAAAAAACTAAAATCTACTGTAAAATATACGCCCTAAATGCCAACGATCGGAATTGAAACCCCATAACCCCCGAAGCTTCGTTCAACACAGGCTTACATCGCTGTTCCGCTTCGCTACACGCGTTTAAGCCTTATATGTTGTGCGTTCGTATTTCTTAAAATTGCCTTTCAAAAGTTTTTCCGTCATATTTATACACTTTTCCGTCTTCCATTCCAAGCCATAATTCGCCTTTATCATCTTCAAAAATGGATAGGGCATAGTCATTAGTAAGTCCATCTTTCTTTGTATAATTAGTCATCTTTACACCATCATATTTCCAAATTCCTGCATCTCTGTCTCCAAACCATATATTACCTTTACTATCTTCTGTAATTGTGAAAACGTGTTCGAGAGTGCCAGGTAATGATTTATCACCTTTTCTACCACTTGTAGGGTGAATTAATTTTTTCTTATCAGAAAAATTAATTATTGAATCACCTTCTTTTAGTAATACACCAATTCCATTGTTACCAATCCAAAGTCTGCCTTTTGAGTCTTCGAGAATACTTCTAATATGCAGAGGTTCAACTTCAATATCAAGTCCAAGCGTTTCGTCATTGATAATTCTAAATTCTTTACCATTATAGCCAAAAACGCCTGCGTAAGTACCAAACCAAATCATATTGTTTTTTCCTTTTGAAAAACTCGTTACTCCATATAGATTGTTTGGATTAATAACTTTCGGATTTGGAAATGCTAAATAGTTTAAATTATGTCCATCAAATCTATATACACCTTCTTTAATTCCAGCTCCAAACCAAAGTTCATTATCAGATTTCATCCACTTAACTTTGGGATTTTCGGTTATTCCTTTTGTTTCGTCTTGAATAGATTTTCCATCATAACTACTTACCCCATTTTGACATTCAAACCAAATAATTCCATTTTTGTCTTCTTGGATTGAAAGAATTTGATTATCTGTCAAGCCTTCATTTGTCGAAAAGTAGGTGAAAGAATTACCATTGTAAAGTGCAACTCCTTCACGAATACTTCCAAACCAATAATTTCCTTTACTGTCTTGAAAAATAGAACGAATTCCCGAAGTGAATTTTAAGGTGTCTATTTTTGAAGTTGCTTCCAATTCAAGCTTGTTATTTTCTCCTTCTGTTGATTTCTTTTCAACGCAGGAAAAGCTCAGTGTCAAAATAAGTAGTATGTAATTCAATTTATTTTTCATTTCGGGTTTTTATAATATGACGCACAACGGTTTGGGTATTGCCGAAGGAGGGGATTTTTAGCACAAAAGTTCAATCGAAGAACGAACGTTGAACCTTGCACAAATGCCCACTCGAAGCCGTTCAGCCCCGCTTTTGGCAATACCTTGTTATGTGCCGTTTTATGTATTTGGTAACACCCTATGAAGCCAATGTTTGGCTCTAATAATATCATCATTTTCCAAAGCTTTTTTAACTTCTCCAATATTATATTTCAAACTCTGAATTTTATTTTTTTTACTTTCAGGATCTCCCAATGTTGTATTTAATTGTCCGACTGCGTAAAAGAAACCTGTTTGGATATTATCCCCGTAAAAGTTCATTCCAGTTATCTGTAACTCTAACAAATAAGAATCAAAAGGAAAACCATTGTGGCAGTTCCAAGCTTTAAGAAGTCTAATTATCGGTCTGACTATTTGGTTGTATTTGGTGTTTGCTTCCGTTAGTTTTTGTTTTACATCATTTGGGTCTGTAGTTCTCCAGCCATATTCTCCAGGAATTGATAGAGTTGAACTGTACCAAGTTATTTCTTCTTTTGCTGGAACTAGGTCAAAGTAAATGTGTCCGAGGCGTATTGTCACTGTAGGAAATGACCTTACAACTTCCGAACCGTATCTGTCCTTGTAATATTTGTCTGCAAATAGTTTAAGCCATGTTCTATATGTCTCAGGTGTCCTTTCATATTCAGTGTGATTAAACACAACCATTACATCAATATCAGATTTCGAATCAAACTTTCTGGGAAGAATCGTGTCTCGGTCATACGAACCAAATACAAACCTTCGTTTAATTAGTAAACCCAAATCTGTATTTAAGTTTGTCAAAAGTCCATTCAGAGAAGTATTTATTTTTTTTACTTCATCTGAATCATTCTTGAGGTAGTAGCTCAAGGATAGGGATCTTAAATAATTGTCTATTGATACTGCCATTCTATAGTTCTAATTCAGATTCAGTATAATTTTCTTCTCCATCTTTAATTCCTTTTTGAGCCAAAGCATAATCTTTTTGATTTGTTGGAAAAGCTTCAGCTTCTCTATTGATGTCATCAGCTTCTGTTGCAATTTCCTCTAATCTATTAATTGCTTCCTCGTTTGTAATTAAGTTATCTGAAATGTAACCTTGTAAACGGTCACATTTTTTCATCACAGACAAATATCTATTACCTATTCGCCTGTGTCCCTCAACTTTTTGTGGCAAATTCAAATATGTTTGAAATCCGCTCAATATTGCTGCAACCAAGGCAAGAACTAATGGTATAAATTTAATCCAATTTGTAACACCATCTGTCAAGACATAGAAAAGTACAGAGCCTGTTAAAACATTTATGACAATAAGAGGAATACCTATTCAATAGTGGCTTTTTTCATGTCTGTCTCCGGCATTAAAATGCTTTTTCTTTCCGTAAAGGCAGTCAACTTTAATTCGTCTTAGTTTATCTGTCAAATTTTGCATAGTCTGGTTCTTAAAAATGGCACATAACGTTTTGCCGCTTTGCGAAGGTGGCGATTTTTACCACAAATGTGTCTGCGGAGCACTGAACCGCCACTTTTGCCAAACCCGTGTTATGCCTTCGTTGTTCTTTCATCCGTCTGTTAGTGCGTTAGGGAAGGCACACTCTTTGGCAAGTTTTGGTCAAGGGTTGGGATTGTGCGACTTGCCAATGTGTGTGACTTTGAAGCGTTGGCTTTTGTCTTGTTAAAGATGTCGTTATTTTCAATTAGGTCTGAAATTACTGCCTCAATTACTGGAACTGAAACAGCATTGCCCATTTGTTTATAAACTGCGTTGTCGTTGTCTAATAGTTTGTATGTGTCAGGAAAACCTTGAAGTCTTGCACATTCTCTCGGTGTCATTTTTCTTGCTCTACCATTTTGAACAATTCCAAGTCTGTTTGTGTCGGAAGCTGTCAAAGTAATTGAAATACTTTCAGGGTCAAGGAATTTGAAAACTTCAAAAGACATATTTCCTGCTACTGGATTGTATTTGTCTTCATAGGCACTCAAGTAACCTTTGTTTACTAATGAATTCAAAATCGTTTCAAGGTCGTTCTTTTTATAAAATGTTTTTATTTGTTCCACTGTCAATGACTTTCCGTCCTGATGAGTACCAAAAGTTTTCTTTCTTCTATTCCCGATTAAAAGATTTAGAAATTCAATTTCTGCTTTTGTACATTTTCCTTTTATTCCTAATTCCCAAGAGTGAATTGCTTGTCCACCTCGGTAGTCAATAAGTCTATATCCGTGAAGTTTGGATAAATCTTCACCAACCACATTTTTTAATTTATTTACAAAGTCTTTTGTACACTCATATTTTTCTGGAAATTCTTTTTCAAGAATATCCTTTACTACTCGAATGGTTTTCGGTTCTGAAAAAAGTGAAGTTTGTCCGTTTTGTTCTTTAAATTTATGAGAGTCGGAAGCACCAACGTCAGAGTGAAGTTTCATTTTTATTGGTTCCTCTAACGTTCCAAGAATGTATATTCTCACTCTGTTTTGAGGAACACCAAAGTTGCTACTGTTTAATAAAAGATAATTGACACTGTACCCAAGGTTTTTTAAACTATGGATGATTGTTTCAAAAGTCCGTCCTTCATCGTGTGTTGTAAGTCCTCTAACATTTTCCAACAAGAAGCCTTTGGGCTTGTATTTAGCAAGCAGTCTTTCTACTTCAAAAAATAGTGTTCCTCTAGTTTCGCCAAAACCTCTGCGTTTTCCAGCGTATGAAAACGATTGGCAAGGAAACCCTGCTAACATAAAATCAAAAGGTGGTAATTCCTCAACTTGTGTAACGTCTGAATATGGGTTGTGTCCAAAATTCAATTCATAAGATGCACAAGCATTCTTATCAATCTCTGATGAAAACACACATTCAGTTTCTAAATTAAACTTTTTACAAGCTTGTTCAAAACCTAAACGAATGCCACCAGTTCCTGCGAATAAATCAATGAATTTTATCATAACACACTCTTTATCCAGTTAGACAATACTTTGAATTCCGCAAGAGTGTAAGCAACTGTACAGTCGCTGTGGTTACAAATTGTAGAAATTGCAGATGAACGTTGGAAATTTCCTGCACCGTCAAGAACATAGGCAATGTGGTAACCGCTTTTGTGAACTAAAGCCTGACGGTCGGCTGCTTGTCCTGCTTTTCTTTCTATGGTGCTATTTGTGGTAACTTGGAAGCTAACTTCTATTCCAACTTTTTTCTTTCCTTTTTCAACAACTAAGTCGAATGGCATTCCACCTTTTTTATCATAACCGTCAATGGTAATATATCCATTACGAATGATTTTGTATTTGTCTCCTAGCTCTTTTGTAAGGAAACTCACTATTTCTGTTTGGGCTAATTGACCCAAACTATTTGCGGTTGCACCGCTTGTTTGTTTACTGACGATTATATATCTCTGTTTTACGAATTTTGTTAACACATCCTCATCGCCAAGCATAGTGCCAATTTCACAAGCAGTTAAGCCAGCGTGTTCAGCAAAATCAGAAGTTGAAGCAAACAATAAAAGTGCAATCATATCGCACGTTAAATCGTCTAATTCCTTTTCTATAATTAATCCTGAACCGTCTATGAATAGCTTTTTGCTGTTTAATCCATTAACAGGTAAAGCTTTAAACTCGTATCTAAATGATTTTTCTTTCCAAATGAAATCGAAATAGTATTTTCCATTTGCACCTTTTCCTTTTGGAAAAATGTCTTTGAAAGAACGACCTAAACGTTGAATTGGTTCGCCTCCATAATCTGACAAAACAGCTAAATGTTTTAGAAAAAGATTAGCTGGATATTTAGCAACCTTTATTAAATCAAAAAGCTGGAATGGGTCATTTTTACTTAAAACGATAAGATGCAAAAAGTCATCTTGCGTTTTGAGAAGCAAAGGAAGAACATTGGCTAAAGCATTTTTTGTTTTTAATTCTTCGGGCCACCACATTGCAGCCTTTGTTTTAAGTTCCGTTATATTTCTGTTGTATTTAGCCATTATGAGTTTTTAGATATTTAATTTTGCTTTCAGCGACCTTCAAAATGTTTAAATCCATTTCTTCGTTCAAGATTTTATAAACGATTTGGTCGCTAAGAAATTCATCAACCAATTCTTTTTCATCTACTTTAAAAAAGTCAGCAAGTTGTTTTATTAGTTGTCGAGTTGGTTGTCTTTCATTGCGTTCAATTTTTGCAAGGAGAGAAGTGTCAAGAGATAAACTTGTAGCAACTTCACGTAATGTCAAGCCATTTATTTCTCTCAATGTTCTGAGATGTTCTCCGAAAGTTGAATATTTTTTCACGACTGTCATTTGGTCAATTTGTGTCCAAAAATAAGCATTAATTTCTTTTGGTCAAAAGTAGTCCACAAGTTTTTATTCACATTGTCGTGCGTTGGGAAAATTTTAGCTCTTTTGGTTGCGAAGCGGTCGCCTTTGTGTCGGGCAACCAAATGTGCTAAAATGTGCGGTTGGCTATTTCGTTTTCTTATCGAAGTCTGTCGTTTTGCACGGTCGTCCTACAATGAGGCATAACTCTCTAATATGCGAAAGTTTTGTCTTACTTCTTGTATTTATTTGTACTTTTCAAATTTATATTATCACTTTAGATGTCGTATTTATTTTTCGTGTGATGGACAACGGGAAGATCACAGCTGGTTTTCATTAGATTCTGTTTTGGGCGATGTTTGTTATTTATGCATAAAAAAGTCTTACCAAAATGTCAGATTGGTGGGGTATGCAGTTTACTTACAATTTGTGTCTAATTCGATTCCATTTTTGAATTTACAAAGACACACTTTCATTGCTGGATTTGCCGCAGTAATGTCTGAGATTGTAATTTTAGTGGTGAACCAATCTTTATTTAAGGATAAATCTTCCGATATTCTAAAATTAACATAACTCGCTGCAAAGCCAATTAGAGTGTCAGGTTTGTTTTGAATTTTTGCTACTATTTTAACAGTACCAGAACCTTTTTTTGAATAATCTCTAAAGTTTAAAGTCAAAAAACCACTTTTAGAATTTTGTTTAATAGTATCAAATTGTAGTACTTGAGAATATGTAGTATTTGAAAAGCCGTCATTTTCATAATCACTTATTAGTACCTTAACCCATTCAACTGTATTTTTAGATTCGTTTGAGACGATAAATTCCATCTTCTCGCTTCTAGGAAGCAAAATTGAAACTTTTGAACACCCAAAAAGAAATAAAATAAATAAAAAAAATGATGATATTTTCATAGTTAAAAATTATTTGATGTAAACTAACTTATCAAAACCTACAGAATTTATGGACTGTGTACTCTTTCCCAAAACTAACTATGATTAATAATATAGTTGATTTCCTTCAGCGAGTCTTTCATACATTCCATGTTAAGCGATGTTTGTATTTTGTATTATAAAAAAAGCCCCACCAAGACGTCAAATGGGTGAGGCTAACTTTTATGTGTAACTACTTACTTTCCTTCATAACCCATACATCCGTTTGTTTTTACAACACCTAATAGAGTACCTTCCTTTTCTTTATCTAGTATCTTATCATACTGCTCAAATAGTAAGGATGAATCACTTAATTCTTTTAATTTCCCCTCAGAAACGTTGATGAAATACGGCGGTGCCCAACCACTGCAAATATCTATCGAAATGTGAAGCATTTGTTTTTTAGGATTGTAGTTAATAAGATAATAGGTTTGCCACTTGATTTCATAAAATTCCAAACTTTTATCAGAACTAATATAAAATTGATACAGTTCTTTGATCATTTGTCTTTGTGCATCCTCTCTACTGTTTACGTTTGCTTGCAAGTCGATTGTTTCTTTCAAAATGATTTCTGTTGGTTGACAGGACAGTAAAAGAAAGATAATATTCAATACTGCGTATTTTTTCATTTATATGAGTTGTTTAAATTTTGGTAACAATGTAGCTGGTATTAATCTGTAATATACACAAAATTTTTCTCAGTAGGCGTATGATAATCCATAGCACTTTGCCAGTTCCCCAAACTAGCCCATGAATAAGATGAACTTAAAGCTAATATTTCAGAATTATTCATTTTTTTAGAGAAGGTAAAGTCTTTCATTGTATCTCTTATTTTTGAATCAGATGGTATGTTACCAGCAATGCCAAGAAATGTATTTATGGTTCTATACATATAAGTTCTGCCCACTAGATTGTTATGTAAGTCCATAGCATTTGGAAGGTCATTACCAAGTACCCAAGTCGTTTCTCCTGTTGGCAAAACATATTCGTGAGCACAAGCTAATTTTTTTATACGATTTAATGACGTCCATTTATTAGTAGTTCTTTGAACAAGTTCTTGAATACCTACTGCATTCCATACTGCATGTTTAAAAGCATTACATTTCTTATTATCAGGTAAATATTCGTCAAAGACATCATTCGTAAGTGTTTCAGCCTCACCTTTTGCAATTTTTCCAAAACATAGACCTGCCAAAGGGTCATCATTTGCTTTTTGTTTTTCAAATTCGGTAGCCGTACCATAATCAACTAACATCCTAGCTTTTTTTAAATGTTTTTCAATTAATTTTTCTACATCCTTAATTACAAGCATATTATAGTAGTCCGATATTACACTTTTTTTAGACTTTGCTTCTTCCTTATTTTTGATACTAGGAATATCTTTTGAAATTTTAGCCATGTCAATATTATCAAAGCTATCTTTTTTCAAATCAGGATACTTTTTGAAAGATTCTGAAATAAATTCGAGTAACTGTTCCATCGATATTCTAGACCAGTCGATTTTGCTGGCACTAATACGAAAATTCTTTGCATCGACATCAATGTCAGATGATTGATTAGCTAAATAATTGCGAATATCTAATTTTGAAAGACCGTTTTGAAGTATGATATTTTCACCATTAAAATCAACTGTTTCAAGCTGACTAATTGTGACACTTTCTTGTACAGAATCAACTTCTTCTTTTTGACAAGAGTTTAGGCTTAATGAGCCTATAATTGTAAATGATAAAATGATTTTTTTCATTTTTTAAAAAATTAGTGCCTCACCATATTGGGCGTTTAGCGTAGTTCCCTTTGTCAGTATTCTGGACTGACAATCCATGTTGTGCTTTAGGTCAAAATTTTGAATGCTTGACGTCAATTATGTTCATTCAATTTGTGCCTATTTTGTGGATGCAATACATTTTGGAGTCGAAGACAATCATCAAACAAATTCCAGATTTCTTTCAAAATTCGCTAAGTGAGAAGGACATACGATGAAGCAGTTTTCAAGTCTTGGTACGTTCAAAGAAGCGTTTTTTTGTTTTCTGTAATACATTTTCTTGGTCGTTTTCGAGGTAAATTATAGTGCATGTTTTTCTGGCTATGTCCGAAAAACAAACGAATGTATCTACTGTTTTTGTCAATTCCAAATAAACTTCTGTTTTTCTCTGAAAATCTCATTAAGTGGTTCTTTATCGGGTATTTATGCCTTTTTTCGTGAGTTATATCTCATTCTGTTTTACAAATAGAACAATCTGAATCCCCCAAAAAATAACTACCGATAATTCACCCTCTTCAAAATAATCTCCAACAAGTTCAAAGGATTGATTAAATTGGTAACTTGAATAAAAATAGTACTTATTTTCCCAATTCATCCTCTACAAAAGTATGACCAATCACAAACTCACTCCCCAACTCATCTGGGTCGCCACGCTATTAATCGTAGCCAGTATTCTAGCGTACAGCGTGCTGCACAGGAATCAGTTCCAACATACTATCTCCGTAACAGGTCTTGGTACAAAAGACTTCGAGTCTGACTTGATTGTCTGGTCAGGTAGTTTCAGTAAAAAAAGCTACGATTTGAAAGAAGCGTATGCCTCCCTAGACAAAGACAGAGCCGTCGTGACAGATTATCTCGTCAAAAAAGGAATCAAAGCAACCGACTTGGTCTTCAGTGCGGTTCAAATTAACCGTGATTTTTCGTCTGACTTTGACCCCAACACCCAAAGAACAACGACCGTTTTTACAGGTTATACTCTGACGCAAACCGTTCAAATTGAATCAAAAGAGGTTAATAAAATCGAAGAAATTTCCCGCCAAGTCAGTGAAATGATTAATCTGGGTGTTGAGTTTTACTCAAATATGCCAGAATATTATTACACAAAATTGGCTGAACTCAAAGTTGAAATGGTCGCTCAAGCCACAAAAGATGCCCAAAATCGGGCTAAAACCATTGCAGAAGAAGCGGGGGCGGGCTTAGGAAGTTTGAAAAAAGCCCAAATGGGAATTTTCCAGATTGTCGCCCAAAATTCTTCGGAAGAATATTCGTGGGGAGGCGCATTCAATACAAGTGCCAAACGAAAAACCGCAAATATTACGATGAAATTGGAATACGGTGTAAAATAAACGCCACATCCTCCTTTTTTTTAAGTGGATATACATGTTTGATGTGTATCCACTATTTTTGTTTTATACACTAAGCAACGACATTATGAAACTTTTTTCGGCTGAAACCTACAAGCAAAGACGTCAATTAATTTGTGAACAAGGATTGACGGGCTGCGGCTTCTTTTGGGGAAACCAAGAAGCGCCCATGAACTATACCGATAATACCTATCGGTTCCGGCAAGACAGTCATTTCTTGTACTTTTTTGGCATTAACTTACCTCATCTACGCGCTTCCATTGATTTTGAAACAGGCGAAACAACCCTTTACGGGAATGATTTTACCCTAGATGATATTATCTGGATGGGGCCTCAACCAAGCCTTGCCACTTTGGCTGAGAAAGTTGGAATTGACCGCGTGAAGCCGCTTTCTGTTTTTGAAAAAGATATCCGTGCCAGCCAATCCGTTCATTATTTGCCTCCGTATAGATACGATAACTTGTTAGAAATAAGCGAATTACTGCAAATCCATCCGAAGCAAGTAAAAGAAGGCGCATCTGTAAATTTGATTCAAGCTGTTGTTGCTTTGCGCTCTGTTAAAACAAAAGAAGAATTGGAACAAATGGCGGAGGCAGTAACCATTTCTGGAAAAATGCACCAGGCGGTCATGCGCGCGATTCGTCCAGGTAAATTTGAGTACGAAATGGTCGCACAACTGCTCTCGGTTGCTGCTGAAAACCAAGCGGAATTGGCGTATCCTGCTATTTTTTCGATCAATGGACAGACGCTACACAACCACGCCCACGGGAATGTGATGCCGTCAGGGCGGTTGGCGCTCAATGACTCTGGGGCTGAAAATCAGATGGGATATGCCGGTGATATTACCCGAACGATGCCTGTGGATGGTATTTTTACAACCAAGCAAAAAGAAATTTACGAGATTGTCCTGCAAATGGAAATGCGTGTTATTGAGCAACTCCGCGCAGGTGTATTTTACAAAGATATGCACTTGGAAGCCAACCGAATTTTATTGCAAGGTTTGACGAATTTGGGCTTGGTTCGCGGGGATATTGAAACGCTGGTACAAGAAGGGCTAGGAGGTCTGTTTATGCCACACGGGCTGGGTCACATGATCGGACTGGATGTGCATGATATGGAAGATCTTGGAGAACAATATGTTGGCTATACGCCTGATATTCAGCGAAGTACTCAGCTTGGATTAAAGTCGCTTCGGTTAGCCAAAAAGCTTGAAATCGGCAATGTATTAACTGTAGAACCAGGTATTTATTTTATTCCTGAGTTGATTCAGAAGTGGAAAGAAGACAAACGTTTTGTGGATAGTATTGATTATGCTGCACTCGAAACGTATTTAGATTTTGGCGGGATTCGTATCGAAGACAATGTGGTGATCGAGTCAGATAAAGCCGTTGTTTTGGGAGAATATATTCCAAAACAAATACATGAAATTGAAGATTTGATGAAAAGTTGAGTTGTCTGTAAAAGACATTTATCAGGATTGAATCAACAAAAAAACCTCGACTTGTCGAGGTTTTTTGTTGGTTGCATACGATTAAAACGGTAAATCGTCGCTCATATCAGGGGCAGAGTGGTCACTCATTTCAGGGACTGCTCTGGGCGTAGAGGATTCTGCTCCGGGTTGTCTGCCACCGCCTAACATCTTTAATTCAGTAACACGGATTTTCGTCGTTGTTTTTTCGACGTTGTTGTTATCCGTCCATTTATCTGTACGAATTCGTCCTTCGACATAGATAGAATCTCCTTTTTTGATGTATTTCTCCGCGATGCCTGCGAGTCCATCCCATAATTCAAGGCGATGCCATTCTGTAATGGTTTGTTTTGCTCCTGTTGCTTTATCTGTGTAAGATTCAGAAGTTGCGATAGAAAAACTAGCAACTTTTGCACCACTAGGAAGCGAGCGGATTTCTGGATCCGAACCTAAATTTCCGATGAGAATAACTTTGTTTAAACTGGCCATAAAATGTGTTAATTTTAAAAATGAAATATGAAAAACTAAGACATATCAAATATAGAAATTTATTTTATTTTGCCAAAACACGTTGCTGATTTTCTAGAAGCTCCGGAGGTACTGCTTCCAAGCTTGCTCAATGACAATGGGTTTGGGGAGTGCTTCAATCTCGGTTTCTGTGTACCAATCGTGCGCGGGGTTTTCGTCAGGAGTTTGGATGTGCCAAAAAGTGATAAATAGTTTTTGATGTGAAAGAAGGTGCGTTACGGTTAATCCTTTTTGTACAGTCGTATCAGGTTGTATCCAATCCGGGAAGTGTGGTTCCTCTGAAAACTCTTTCAATTCAACGAGTGGAAATTCGTACAAATCTTGCCAAATGTCTTTTTCTGCTCTTTTTTTCAGGATGATTTTTTTTGCTGGAGATTGAATAATCCAGTAGTGAAAATAACGGGGACGTACTTTTGTTTTCTTTTCTTTGACAGGAAAATTCGCTTGTGCTTGGTTTTGAAAAGCAAAACAAATGGATTGTGCAGGGCAAAATAGGCAGACAGGATTCTGTGGTACGCACTGTGTTGCACCAAATTCCATCATGGCTTGGTTAAAGTCTGCGGCATGACTTTCGGGCAAGAGTAGGTTTGCTATTTCTGTAAATTCTTTTCTAGCGCGTGTAGATTGAATGTCGGTATCAATGCCAAAAATACGTGCCAAAACCCGAAAAACATTCCCATCTACGGCGGCGACGGGCTCATGAAATGCAAAGGCAGCGATAGCTGCGGCAGTATAAGGTCCAATTCCTTTGAGTGTGAGAAGTTGCGCGTAGGTTGGTGGAAATTGTCCGTGATGTTCATGCCAGATGATACGGGCAGTTTGGTGCATATTTCGCGCTCTGGAGTAATAGCCCAATCCTTGCCAGACACGTAATACTTGCTCCGTTTCTGCTTCTGCTAATGCTTGAATAGTTGGGAACTCTTCTATAAATCGTTGATAATAAGGAAGTCCTTGTTTGACACGTGTTTGTTGGAGGATAACTTCAGATAGCCAAATAAAGTAGGGGTTTTGCGTTGTGCGCCAAGGGAGGTCTCGTTTATTTTGGTTGTACCAAGTAAGAAGAGATTTTTGAAAAAAAAAGTAGTGAGAATCTGTAAAAGTTAACATAAAATATGTATATTGATGTGTAACTAGCTAATTATTAATTTGTTATAAAAAAATAATTAGGAGTGTACTTGTAAAGTAGGGTAGAGTGGATGTATCTTTGCAATCCCAAAATTAAAGCCTTTTGGAGGAGTTGCCTGTATATAGGCGTAGTTTTCTTATCAATTAAAACATAAAAATAGAGTGACAAAGGCAGAAGCTATCGCAATTATTGCTGAAAAAACAGGTATTGACAAAGGACATGTTTCAGCGACCTTGGAAACATTCTTCACAACAGTTAAAGACACATTGGCTTCGGGAGATGCTCTTTATGTAAGAGGTTTCGGAAGTTTTGTAAACAAGAAAAGGGCGGCAAAGAAAGCCCGTAACATTTCTCAGAAGACAACGGTAACAGTTCCGGAGCATTACGTTCCAAGCTTCAAGCCAGCGAAAGAGTTTTCGGAGCAAATCAAATCGAATGTGAAATAATGGATACGATGGCTGCTTTCGGGCGGCCATTGTTGTTTTAGCTAAGGCACTTTCTGTACAAAAGTCTTGTTGATAAGATGTCTGTTCAAAGAAAGTAATTTATTTAAGCGAAATAAGAATGAAGAAACAAGCTGCTCTTCTTGGAGTTATCGGCATTGCCTTAACAGCCTTTTTATATACACGGCCCAAATTTGTTGTAAAAGACGAAGCGAAGAAAACAACGGAATCTCCCTCTTCAACAGAGGAAAGTGCTACTACTGAGGGCGATGGAGAAACGCATACAATGGCACAATTAACCAAGGAACAAAGAAGCCAATTGGCTGTGTTGCAAGGAGAATTGAAAAATGCCAAAGGGGCAAAACAAAGTGAAACACTTCGCACCATTGGTCAGGTTTATTTGCAAGGGATGGCTTTTGATAGTGCTGCCTATTATTTTGAGCAAATAGCTGCTACTACGAACCAAGTGGGTGACTGGGAGTTGGCGGGTGATACGTATTTCCAAGCGTTTGGTCTTGCATTAAAAAATGAGAATATAGCCTCGTTGGCGAAAAAAGTACAGTTTTGTTACGGGAAAGTATTGGCATTGAAGCCCACAGCTTTGCAAGCTAAAACAAATCTAGCGATGACCTATGTGGTTTCGGACTCACCGATGCAAGCCATCACAACATTGCGTCAGGTCTTAGAAATTGAGCCTAATTTTGAGCCAGCGTTGATGAATCTTGGTGTACTTTCGATGCAATCGAACCAATTTGACAAAGCAGCAGATCGTTTTCGGGCAGTTTTACGAATTAATCCAAACAACCACAATGCACAAGTTGGATTGGCGTATAGTTTGATAGAACTGAAGGAAAAAGCACAAGCAAAGGTATTATTAGAGGAGTTGCTTGCTCACAAAGATTTGGAAAAAACACTTCGTGATGAGGTTTTAAATACTTTGCAAAGTCTCAAGTAATTGCTATCTTTGCAATCTAGAAAAAAATTTCCCCGTTCCCTAAAGGGGAGTTTTATATAATTCTTTTGTTTAACACTTAATTATTTCCCCCCTAGGGAGAGGGATTTTCTTACAGCTATGCCTTGCGGAAAGAAAAGAAAAGGACATAAAATGTCCACGCACAAAAGGAAAAAACGTCTTAGAAAGAACCGTCACAAGAAGAAATAATCCGCTTCTAGACGTCGGAATCGCTTCGCCGTTCCTTGCCTTCAAAATGAAATACGCAAAATTAGGTGTGCTTTTCAAATCGTTTGTTAGCACGCCTAATTTTTGTTTCAGTCAAAAAGTAAATTAATTATTCACCTTCTCAATTCTGACTCACATTTGAGCAACGAATTATTTATCAGCACCACACAGAAAGGGGATCGCATCGCTTTATTGCAAGATAAACGACTAGTTGAATACCATTTCGATGAAACTGAGCACCAGTTTCAGGTGGGGGATATTTATCTCGGAACTGTCAAAAAAGTAGTCTCAGGGTTGAACGCCGCCTTCATAGATATTGGGTATGAGAAAGACGCCTTTCTTCATTACCATGATTTAAGTCCCAATATCAATTCATTAAACAGTTTTACAAAGGACGTAATTGCAAAACGTTCCATTAATCTCCGCCTCAAAGGATTCCAGAATCTACCTCAAATTGATAAATTAGGAAAAATCACAGACGTTCTGTCTAAGAACCAGCCTATTTTAGTTCAGGTAGTGAAAGAGCCCATCTCTTCCAAAGGACCACGGCTTTCGTGTGATATTTCAATCGCAGGTCGTTATGTGGTACTTGTTCCGTTCAGCAATGCCGTAAATATTTCGAAGAAAATTACGAGCAAACAAGAACGGCAACGTTTACACAAGCTTCTGTCGTCTGTTAAGCCCCAAAATTTTGGTGTAATCGTTCGTACCGTAGCTGAAAACAGAGAAGTTGAGGAGTTGCAAAGAGATTTAGAAAGCTGTGTTGAGAAATGGGAACTAGGTATGGAAATGCTTAAAAAAGCTAAACCTAGAGATCGTATCGTGACAGAAATGGATCGTGCCGCGTCAATTCTTCGAGATATGCTCAACGATGACTTTGATAATGTTGTTGTTGACGACAAAGATTCCTACGAAAATATCCGCAACTATCTCCTCAAGATAGCACCCACTAGAGAAAAAATTCTCAAACTTCATGGTACCAAAACAAAGCTCTTTGAGCATTATGGTATTGAAAAGCAAATCAAATCGCTCTTCGGACGTTCCGTTAGTCTTCCAGGCGGTGGGTATCTTATCATAGAACACACCGAGGCACTTCATGTTATTGATGTGAACAGCGGCAATAAGTCAACGCAAGAGGATGATCAAGAAACTACAGCGCTCAATGTCAATAGCGAAGCCGCCAAAGAAATTGCTCGACAGCTAAGGCTACGAGATATGGGTGGAATTGTTGTCATTGACTTTATCGACATGAAAAAACCGGAACATAAACGGGTTATTCATGACGTTCTCAAAGAGGAAATGCGCGGAGACCGTTCAAAATATACGATTCTCCCTATTTCCAAATTCGGGCTTTCACAAATTACACGCCAACGCGTTCGCCCAGAAACAAATATTTCAACCCGTGAAACTTGCCCAACTTGTGGCGGTACAGGGACTATTCAGGCGAGTATTGCCATCACTGACTTGATTGAAAATAATCTTGACTATATTGTAACTAAGCAAAATGAACGCGGAATAAGCATCATCTTGCACCCATTCTTGTATGCATATTATAGAGAAGGGTTATTTACACGGCAAATGAAGTGGTTCTTTAAGTATAAAACATGGATTAAACTTACCAAAGATTCATCCATAGGCATCACAGAGTTTCACTTCTTGAATGGTCTAGGCGATGAAATTGAACTAGCTTAATTTGTATCAAACAAGTAAAATTTAAAAAGCCGGCAGAGTTATCTGCCGGCTTTTTAAATTAAAATCCATCCTTCTTCTCCGCTATAGGAACTTTCTTTTTAATGGGTGCTTTTTTCTGTGGTACACTCGGTGCAATCCCTAAATAGGTTTGCTGAAAACGCTTTCTGAAAACCAGTGCCTCTGACATATCAACCGGTATCACTTGTCCCTTTTTACTTCCTTTATCTCGTGCCTTAATGAGTTGATTGAACTGATTATCGGAAGAAACAACACCTGGCTCGCCGTCTTTGTAACCAAGATAATACCATTTCTCAGGCGCAAGTTCGATGAATAAGTAAAGCTCATCTCCAATAACTGGATTCTTTATCACTTCAAAATAGCCAGGAACTTGGGCATTAATATCATTCTCACCAATATTTGAAATACCTAAAAGCCCTTGATTAATGAACGAGTTGTTCTTTGTCATCCATTTTAGTGTCAAGTCACTAAGGGTAATTGTTGGTGCAAATCGCCCCAAATGCTTGTATAAAGGTACATGTTGCCGCGCCGACTTAGTGGCATATTCGGACGTACTTTTTGCACCAATCAGGTGAGATAAAAGGGTGAGAAAACTAGAATCGCTCGGAACAATGGCGCTTTCGGTACTACCTAACTCTAGGTTATGTGCAATGATATCTTTGGCCATATAATCAAATGCCGCTGGAGGAAGTGCAAACAATAAACTAGTGAAAATATTCATCTGAAGACTAGACGAATCGAGTTGATACACACCTTTTGCAGCAGATTCCGCATATTGTTTGTCTAAACCACTGAGCAAATTAATTCGGCCTTCAAATGAAATTTCCCCTTTTTCTTCGTGAAGTTGATAAACCCGATTTTGAAATAAATCCACTTGCTTTGTCTCTATATCGTAGGTTTGCTCTGGTTCATTTCTACTTAATATGCCTTGTACGGTAAATAAATCATGGTCATCTTCCACTGTTTTGGGTTGTAAAAAAGTAGGATAAAGAAGATTGGTACTTGCTCCAGATTTAAAATGTAAGCCGACAACAAGGTTGGATTCTGTAGTTCGGAGTGATTCATCTACGTTAATTCGGACGGTTTCTGATCGATTACCCGCATATTTTATCCAATAGCGACCAAGTTTGGGATATTTTTTTAGAAGTGGTATCACAAATCCATCAAATGTTAAATTTTGCTGGTTTGCTGTCATGATAATATCACCTCTGTACAACATTTTGGGAGATAAATAAAGACTATCTCGTTCGCGAACTGTAGCACTTGCAATGGTGGTATAACCTGTAGGCGTAGATGCTGATGAGCGACCATTCGTCGAAAGAAGTAATTCCTTCTGACTAAAATTACCCATCTTGATATTAAATGTGTCTAAACTGCTGCTAATGAATTGATAAGAAGCATCACCCGTGAATTTACTTTTCGAGAAAATATCAATATTTGCCTTTGTTAATGTATGATATTGGTTCAGGGTATCAGCTAAAACTGTTGCATTTTTCAATGTTGCCATATCCGCTTCCTTTTTGATAACTACTTGGTTATCAGCAGGAATTATACGGACATCCGCCGTGACAATAGATGGAACACCCCGAATTTCGAGTTCCATTTTTGTTAAATCGTAATTGGCTTGATTTCCAGAAAATGAGAGATTCTCTTTTCTTGGATTTGTTGCCATGAAAAAGGTCTCCTCAACTGGGCCATTTAGCGCGATTTTTTTCTCATTGATATTCCAAACAGCTCTCTTTATATTCGTTTGATATGCCGAATAGGGGAATTCAAGACGGGAACTCGTCTCTGATGAAATAAAGTTATTTTGTGATTGCCCTTGTATTTGAACCAGTTGTTTGGATACATCAAAATCTATATCGACAGCATGGCCGAGTAAAACAGGTTTATCTGTACTTGTTGAACTCTTGATGAGAAACTGGGATTTATCCGCCAAAAAGCCTTTTTCATTAAATTTAATTTCTTGTGATTTTGCCTCAGAGTCAATTCTAGTGAGCTTTCCCTGTCCAAACATCCCTGACTTTCTTACAATTAGTTGACCACTAAATGTCGTACTTCCCTGATAAAAAGCAAGATCTGTTTTCGTAGCAATGAGTAGTGAATCGGTTTTGGGTTTCCATTGAAGCGTAAATTCTTTGAGTAGAACTTCTGGGAAATAGGTTTTTTGAAGATATGCCTCTTTGATAATTCCCGTACGACCTGAGGACTGCAAACCATCCACTTTAAAATCTGCATTGTTTAAAATGTAATTACCAGAAAGATGTACAAGCTCGCCTTGTGCATGGAGACCTTTTGCATCTAGTTGAAGTGGTTCATAAAATACAAAAGTAGAATTTGAGCCGTAAATTGGAAGACCATTTGGTGGAGGATTGTGTCGAAATCCAATAGAGAGATCTGGCATGACACGCAACGTATCTTGAATAGGCTTGAAAATTCCATCTGAATGGAAAGTCCCTATCCAAGTTAAGTCTTTCACGTGCATACTGTCTGCTTGAATTCGCGGTATTTCAAAGCGTACATTTTGATTAAATCGTGCATTTTGAGGTCTTCTCGTATCAAAATAAACAGTCGTACCTTGCGGTATGCTTAGTTTTGGATATTCGGGTAAATAAAGTTTTCCAGATTTATTTTTCGGGTCGTTGAGATACAGAATTCCACTCGAGGGATATCGGATATTTCCACCGACATATACTTTCTTTGCTTGTCTATAGAGTTCTTTTGGAGTAAAAATGATAGAATCAATTTCTTGGAGTTCAACCGTAAATTGATCGTAATCTATCTTGAATTTCTTCCCGTAAAAGGAATAATTTTTGACTCTTATCTGTCCATCAAAAGTATAGGTTCCACTTCTCTTAATTTCCATTGCTTGGTTTTTGGGATAAAGGATGATACCGAGTGAGTCACTTAATCGAAATTCTTTGGTGCCGTTGATGGTTAAACCTGCTGACTTGAAATCGATAATTCCGTGACCTGTCGAATCTGAACCGTTATAAATAGATGGAATAATAAGGTCGTCGTAATCTTTTTGGCCTGCATAGGAGAGAAGATAATGAATGCCTTTGGGTGTGATTTTATAGTTTTCTTTTTCTAAATCATAGAGAAAAAGTCCTTGATGCGTTGCAAAAGACACCCCCCCCGTGATCTGCTCCCGTTTTTTACCAATGGCACTTGCTAAATCATCTATTGAAAACTCGTTTTTTCTTGTCTTTCTGACCAGATTATTAGCTACAAGAAGTGGATTAAAACCAGCTAGGGTACTCAAATCGATGATTCTTTGGGGAGAATAAAAGTCAAAAGATTCAAAAATAGTTGGCTTTATATCTTTGCCAGAAACGATATAGAAGTTCATTGACTCTTTTTTTATGTCCCATTTGGCAGCATCTGATGTGATGTACATTTTGTGGAAAGTATCAACGAAAGGAGCAATTCGATAGCCACTATTTTGGGGTACATTCAGCTGAACTTGCTCGTTTTGTTGGTGATATTGGAACCGAACAGCCGGATGGAAAACAGAATCAGTCTTTATAAAACCCGTAAAAGCAACTTGTGGAGAGGTAATTAAGCTATCCGTGAGTTCAAAATCCTTTGATTTAACCTTGAAAACGGTTTTATTTTCTTTGATGAGCTGAATTTCCGTGAGCCCATCGTAAAGCGAGGAGGAGCGAATGCGAGGGCCGACGAGTGAGATACCTCCTTTGTATCGAATATTATTTTCTATAAATTGAATATCTGCATTGCCATCATAAGACTTAAACCGTGGATAACTTGGCACAGTTTGTGGGTTTCGTGCGATGATTCGAACTTCTGAAACGCCTAAAATTGGTTTCTTGAGTACATCTTCAAAAACCAGTTCTGTATCTTCAACAACTAATCTTGTTTGGTAGGCAAAAAAGAAATAGGCACTTTTCCAAGAGGAAACAGCAGTAGGGAAACCGGCACTTGTCCAGCGCAATTTACCCGCTTGTCCTACGACCTGAGAGGTTGTTGGTACGAAAGAACAGGTGGTTTGTTCGACAACGATGGAGTCTGTTTTGGAAACAAAAGAAAGATTGGCTTCTGGGAAATGAAGAATCCAGCCGGATATAAGTGGTGTTTCAATGTTCTTTTTTCGTAGGTCAATTTTAGAAAGAGATTCTCTGCCTTTCCAGTTACTCTCTGGCGTATCCCATCCGTCGTCAAGTAAGTCAAGTGACTCTAAATCAACAGTTTGACTTTCTTGGGTTGTGTAATATCGCTTTGGGTTTTTCTCAAATTCGAGGGTGAATGTTTTACTTGTAGCGTATAATTTATTAAAATTAGACTGAAAAAGTAATCTCGTTTTGGTGAATTGAAGTAGATGATCAATGGCTTTTTGTGTTGCTTTGCTGTCGTATTTATCGACTAATCTACCCAATCCTTCAAAAAAAGCATCTTTGGAAGCATTCGTCCAAGTGGAGTCGCTGTGTGTCAACAAAACAAATTCCATTGCTTGGATAACGCTGTTCAGCGGATAGTTTTTCAATCCCATTTGAAGAGCAGCTTGGTGGAAAACCGATTGGTGTTTTTTACTCAATTGGTTCCATGTTGAATCAAACTGAATGAAGAAAAGGGAGGGTTCTTGTTTGGGTGAAGTCGTCAGGTTTTTGATTTCCTCCACAAAAGTTTCGGGAGTATTTTTTAGTTTAAATGACTGAGCAGTAGCCTTTTCAGTAAAGTTGAAAAGGCTAATCACAATTGTCAGTACTAGAGAAAGAAAGAAAGTACGTTTTTTTTTATGTCTCATAAAATTGTTCTTCATATCGTAATTTACGGATAAAAAGCACAAAATTGAGCAGTTTTGTCTGAATCAAATTGTCAGAATGGTGCTTTTACCTTTGAAAAACGATGGCTGACCAATTATTCTTACTTGTTTGCGTGATAATTTTCAAGCCTACTTCTGCTGCTTTTTTGGTAATATCTTCGACATCGTGCACATAAAAACCACTGACAATCAGGTAGGCGTTGGGTTCCATAAACTGAACATAAACAGGGATTTCGGCCAATAATATGTTTCGGTTGATGTTTGCCAAGACAATATCGTATGGTTTTACGGTTTGGTCTTGAATTGTACCTAACTCCACTGTGATTTGGCGGGTGTCATTCAACTCGATATTTTCTTTGGTATTTTCTACAGACCATTCGTCAATATCAAAAGAATGAATTTCTGTTGCACCTAGTTTGGCAGCAAGAATGGCAAGAATGCCAGTTCCAGTACCGACATCGAGTACTTTTTTATTTTCGTGTGGTATATCTAATTGAAGAGCAAGGACTTGTGAAGTCGTTTCGTGATGCCCCGTTCCGAAAGACATTTTTGGGGTAATGATGATTTCGTGGGCAAAATGGGCGGGCGCTTTTGGATGAAAAGTAGCACGAACATAGATTTTCTCATCTACCTCAATCGGAGAGAAACTTTTTTCCCATTCTTCGTTCCAGTTTTTCTTTTCGATTTTTTGGATAGAATAGGTGATTTGTCCTACGTCAGCATATTTTTCAAGCAGTTGTTTCACTTCCATTTCCTCAAAAAGTTCGTCAGTGATGTACGCCTCAAGGCCGTCTGGTGTTTCAATGAAAGAGTCGTACCCGATTTCAGCGAGTTCGGCTACCAAGATTTCAGAATAATCGGGCGATACTTGAAGAGAAATTTCGTAATAGTGCATAGTTTACGAGTCAAGAAGTGATGGTAAATGATGTAATGAATTAATGACGGCATATTCGCTTGTCACTTTACTTTCTTGCATTGGGTCAAAATGAACAGCAAAAATATTGGACTGGATAGCACCTTGAATGTCGGCTGTCCAGTTATCACCAATCATCATAGATTGTTGATGCGAGGAACCTGTCATTTGTAAGGCGAACGAAAAAATAGCGGGGCTGGGTTTGTGTGCATTGGCTATATCGTTCGTGACAATGGCTTTGAAGTAGGGAAGCAACCCGCTTTTCTCCAGTTTTTTTCGTTGAATGTGTTCATATCCGTTGGAAATAATGTGCAATTGATACTTTCTAGAAAGCATTTCTAATGTATCAACGGCGTGGGGCATCAAACTTGTTTGCTCAGGTAGTAACTCTAGAAATTGAGCGTTCATTGCTTCACTTAGCGGGTATTCAATACTGAAACCAAGGTCTGAAAGTGTTGATCGAAAGCGTTCTCTTCGTAGGGTTTCGTGTGTAATTTGCTTTGTATCAAGTAAATACCAAAAAGTTTGGTTTACTTCGGAGAACGTATCGGCAAATAATTCATGATTTGGTACACCCAATTCGGCAAGTTGATGTGTGTGGTATATTTCTTCGAGACAAATGCGTGCATTTGCCTCGAAGTCCCAAAGTGTATGGTCTAAATCAAAAAAAAGATGTTTGATTTTTGAAAACGTTTTTCTCATTTATTGAAAGATAGGCGCAGGCGCTCAACGGGAATATCATTTACTAAGTGGCTTTCTACAATTTCTTCTACATCCTCCAACGAGACTTTTCCGTAGAAAATACCTTCTGGATATACAACTAAACTTGGACCAAACCCACAAACATCCAAACAGCCAGCGCGTTGGGCCCGAATTTCTATTTGTAAGTTTCTTTCTGTCAATTTCTCTTTGAATGCATTCACTAGCGCCATTCCGTGCTCACTTCCACAGCTTTTTTTGGGTGCAGGTTTATCGTTTGTGCAAATGAAAATGTGTTTCTTGTATTTCATAATTCCGTTTTATTTAATTGTTTATTGATTGTCTTGCCAAATTTCCCAAGCTTTTTCAGCTTGATAAACAAGCATTTGGTACCCATTTTGGATGGTAGCTCCCTTAGACTGCCCACGCTCTAAAAACTGTGTCAAAGGCGGGTTATATACCAAGTCCATGAGAAGGTGTTGTTCTGTTATTTTATTGTAATCAATTGCTGGACTAGCCTCTGTATTCGGATAGGTTCCCAACGGAGAGCAATTGATAAGTAGTTGATGCGAGTCTAAAAGATTGTCTGTTTCTGGATAGGCAATTTGATTTTCATCTGGATTTCTCGACACGATTTTATACTCAATTCCGATATTTTCCAAAGCTGCGACTACCGCTTTTGCAGCGCCACCGTATCCGAGAACCAAAGCTTTGAGTTGGTTTGTATCTCTACCATTCAACGTCTCAAGAAGTGACTTCCTAAATCCGTAATAATCTGAATTATAGCCTTTTAGCTTTCCTGAAGAAAGGCGTTTAATAACATTGACAGCTCCTACTTTCTCTGCTGAGGTATCCAATTCATCCAAATAAGGAATAACGGCTAATTTGTGCGGGATGGTAACGTTCAATCCAACAAGATGTGCGTTTGTTTGAAATAATTCCAGAAAATAAGAAGCATCTGTACATTCAAACAAATCATACGCATGTGAGTCGGCGATGCCTAATTCAGTAAATTTTTCAGAGAAATATTTCTTTGAAAAGGAGTGCGTTAAGGGAAAGCCGATAAGTCCGAAAGTTCGCATACGTTACGCGTTTGATTTTACGAATTTTGCTTTGATGATACCAATAATCATGGGTGCAATAGAGATAAATACAATACCAAGAACGACTTTCTCGAAGTTGACTTTCACCCATTCGTTGCTACCTAAAAAATAACCCAAAAGGCTGATACTTGTCACCCAGAGAATCGCACCAGCAACACAGTTAAAGATATATCTTGGATATTTCATACTTCCGGCACCGGCTACAAATGGGGCGATTGTCCGAATAATTGGCATAAAACGGGCTAAAATAACTGCTTTTCCACCATGTTTTTCATAAAATGCTTCCGTCTGGGTGATATAGTCTCTTTTTAAGAAGAGAATTTTTTCGCGGGATTTTACAAAATTACTGAAACGTTTGCCTACGAAATAGTTGACGTTATCTCCGAGCAAGGCAGCTACAACAAGCAAAGGAATAACGAGAGCAATATCTAATTTTCCGGTTGTGGAGGCGAGAAGACCAACGGCAAAAAGGAGTGAATCACCAGGCAAAAGGGGCATGATAATGAAGCCCGTTTCTACGAAGATGATGAGAAAGAGAATGGCATAAGTAAGTGTGTCGTATTCTGCTAAGAAGCCTTCCAAAACAGTGAGAGGATCCTTCAAAAAGGACAATAAGAAATGAATAATTTCCATGATTAATTTGGGGGATATTATTTATAAAAGAAAACATCTCACACGCAAAAATGAGTGGAGATGTTTTCTTTTATGTAAAATTAGTCGTCTTGACGAATACGGTCGTCTTGGTAATATTTTCCTAGTTTGTATTCCTTTTTGATGTCCTCGGGTAAAAATGTCGCAAAAGTATCTCCACGTAAACCCAAACGAATAGTCTCTAACGGAATAATCTCGTTCATTGCGATATTGCCTAAATTGACATTCGTACCTACTAATTTGACAAAATAGACTTGTTGCGATTTTTGCGGAGCTTCCCAAATGATTTTTTCCGCAGGAATGGCATTGATGATTTCATCCACTAGCCCTTGGCGAACTTCTCCACTACTTCTGTAAAGACCGATGTTTCCACCTTCTCGCGCTTCGCCGATGACCTTCCAAGCACCTGCATCTAGTTCTGCTTGCATCATTTCAATCCATTTGTAGGGCGCAAAAATCTTTTCAGCATCTTTTGAACCTACCTCAGAAAGAACTTTGCCTCTTTCAGCCAAACGACGGATATACTTACATTTTTCTTCAGACGGAAGGGTAATAGAACCGTCAGAGACTTCAGCGTGTTCGAGATTGAACTTATCAAGAATGCGCAAGTAGTCTTCAAATTGGTTACGAACCACGAAGGCTTCAAACAAAGTACCCCCAAAATAAACAGGAATACCAGCGTCTTGATATACTTTGATTTTATTTTCTACATTGGGTGTCACAAAAGAGGTGGCCCAACCTAATTTAACAATATCGATATAATCTGCTGCAATAGACAGGGTGTCCTCAACCTCGCGGACACTAGACCCTTTGTCCATAACCATCGTAAGTCCAGCTTGGCGAGGCTTTAACGTACGGTTTGGAACTAGAGATAGTTCGTAATTCATTGGTTTCTACTGTTAATATACATGTCTTTTTAACTAAAAAGAATGCGCAAAAATAGTAAAATAAACCAACTATGACAATCTATCTCTTTTTCTCTACAAACCATACATGTTTAATGACCACCTCCCACCGGAATAATGACCTTTTCTTTCCCTTTTTTGTAAGGAATGAACAAGACGGAAATCGCAGCTAAACAAAGCAAGAAGCCCGCCAAACGGATTGCATTCTGAGGATTGCCTCCAAGCAGAGATTTATAATATAAAGAAATAGTGAAGGTTTCTAGAAGCATAGGAATAACGATAAACATATTAAAAATCCCCATGTAAACACCCGTTCTATTTGCCGGAATACTTCCTGCGAGCATAATGTATGGATTTCCCATCATACTTGCCCACGATAAACCCATACCGATCATAGGAATAAACAATACATTTTCTGTTTGGATGAATGGAATAGAAAGTAAGCCAACTCCTGCCAAAAATAAACAAATCATGTGAATGTATTTAGGGCCGTATTTATTTGCTAGCGTAGCCAGTCCGAAGGCAGAAACAAAGGCCATAAAATTGTAAAAAGCACCAATTTGTCCTGTTAGTAGTTCAGATGACCGAAAACCTGTGGTAGTTGGGTCAACGGTATCATGCAATGTTTTAGACAAACAAAGGGTAATGTACTGCCAATAGATGAACATGGCGTACCAGCTAAAGAGCATCATGGGTATCATCCGTTTCATGGTGCTTGGCATTTCCCGAATGGCTTGAGCAATTTCTGTAATCGTTGATTTGACACCAGTCGGACTTTCCTTTATTTCTGCTATTTCTTCTTCTGTGAGGGGGATTTCCTTTGTTGTACGTAATGTCCATAAAATAGAACCAATCGAGACCACTGCGCCAATCATGAAGGCGATGAATGTGGTGATGGGTATGCCACTATCGTTTTTAGCTACTTGACTGACCCCAAAAAAGATAAGCAATGTGGGTGTTAGATAGGAAAGTGTCTGTCCTAAACCTGTAAATGCACTCTGAGATAAGAATCCTTGAGAATGCTGGGATTCGTCCAATTTATCACTCACAAAAGCGCGATAAGGTTCTTGTGTGATATTATTCGCGGCGTCTAAAATCCAGAGAACACTTGCTGCCATCCAAACAGAGCTGCTGTACGGCATGATGAATAAGCAAAGACTACATAAAATAGCACCAATTAAAAAATAAGGTGTTCGGCGTCCCCAACGGGTGATTGTTTTGTCACTGACCGCGCCGATAATGGGTTGAACTAGTAATCCGGTCATGGGACCTGCCATCCAGAGAAGAGGCAGACTGCTTTCTTCTGCACCTAAATACGAGTAAATGGGGCTCATATTCGCTTGCTGAAGCCCGAAGCTATACTGCAAGCCAAAGAACCCAAAATTCATGTTAATGATTTGAGTGAAACTTAGTTTTGGTTTTTTCATCTATAGGTTATTTTAAAATATTTGACAAAACAAATAAAAAATTGAAATAAATGACTATTCTAGTTGTTTTTTCTTTGGAATAGCACGGTCAATTCCCTCTACTTCGCCGTATATTTGGCATCTCAATATTTAATCCATACACGTAACTTATGCGTAGCAGCATTTTAACATTTGTTTTTCTTTTTGTTTTCTCGGGCGTCAAGGCGCAATCTGAAGCTAGCTGGGTGTATGTCGATAGCATCGAATTTCTTGGTAATACACGAACAAAAGAACGTATTTTACTCAGAGAAATGACGTTTTTCGCAGGCGATTCCATTCCTCAAACAAGGTTTGCTGCGGAGGTCGAGCGCTCACGTCAAAATTTATTCAATCTCCATCTTTTTTTGACAGTTACGGCTCAGACGATTTCTTTTCCCGATGGATCAAATCGAGTAAAAGTCGTCATGGAGGTAAAAGAAAAACTCTATTTTTTCTCGCTTCCCATTTTTTATCTCGCCGACCGGAATTTCAGTGAATGGTGGTATGAACGTGGGCGTGATTTGCGGAGAACTACCTATGGTCTCAATACGCATCATGATAATCTGACGGGTAATAATGATAAAATGCAACTTCGGCTTTACGGTGGCTTTATCCCATATTATGAATTGACGTATGGGCGTCCTTACATTGACAAAAAACAACGTTTAGGTATTCAAGGGGGTGTTTTCTTCTCTACACAACGTTCTTTGCCTTACCGTACTTGGGAGGATAAACTAGACTTTATCCGCGCAGAAGAACGGGTGAGGCAGCGAACAGGTGCGTTTGTTCGGTATAATTATCGAGCTAATTTGTACCATTTTCATTCCCTACATACGGGCTACACAGACATGCAGGTCGCAGATACAATTGCGCTTTTGAATCCCAATTATTTCCTGAATGGTGCAACTAGACAACGTTTCTTTACTGTGTCATACGACTATCGGCTGGATAGAAGAGACAATAAACAATATGCCCTAAAGGGAGACGTACTTTTTGCTCAAATTACGTATCAGCATATTTTGGATTTACCCAATCCTTCGCTAACGTCCATTCAGGCGGGTATTGTTGAGTATATTCCACTTTCCAAAAGATGGTTTTTTGATGGCAGTGTGCGTTTCAGGCATTCATTTCCTGATCTTCAGCCGTATGTTCAAACGGTTGGGCTTGGGTTTTCAGCGAATTTAGTGCGTGGGTACGAACTGAATGTCATTGACGGACAGACGTTTTTCTTGGGCAAGACGAATTTTAAATACAAATTATTTGACAAAGTTTTTGACTTGAGCAAGTTGATTAAAATCAAGCAATTTAATACGTTACCTGTCGCGAGTTATGCTGTTTTTTATGCAGATGCGGGCTATGTGCGGAATACCGTCCCTCAAAATAGCAATACAAGTCTAGGGAACAGATGGCTATACGGTGGAGGAGTTGGGTTAGATATTATTACATTTTACAATACCATTGGGCGTTTTAATTATTCTGTCAATCGGGAAGGAGAAGGGAGAGTTTATTTTACGGTAGTGCGTGGATTCTAAGCAAAATAAAAGGGGTATTGGTATGTTTGTAAAAGACAACCGATGTTTGTTTGGGGTAATGACTATAAGTTATTTACCAAATAATAATTTATGATATACTATATTTGATGAATAAAATTTTGCAAATAACTCAATGAGTTTAGATTTATGCTGAAAAATTACGAGAATGACGAATAGTTTTTGTTTTTCCTTCTAATTCATTTACATTTGACTTTTATGTAGTACGTGCGCAAAATGACATGAACGGATAACGAGCAATTTAAGTGCAAAGTCCCTCTAGACGAAAAAGATGAATACCAATGCCTATAAGAACTATTCAAACAAAACCAATCTTATTTTCGCTGTTCTTTTTTGTGTGTATGTTTGCGTTACATAAACTACCGTTAGCTGCTTTTCTTCAAAATACATTGGGTTATACTGCCGTTTTTGCGACTATGGCGAGTAAACTCATCTTCAATATCATTATTATAGGGAGCGCTTATTTACTTTGCGTTCGAACATACAATACAAAGCTTGGTGGACTCCAGTTGCTTACTTTTAGAAACTTTTATCTCTTTGCACTCCCCGTATTGTATATATGCTTGATGACTCAAAACTTTGCACGGGTACGGACTGTTGAGTCTCCAGATTTTTTTTCACCCTTGATGCTCTTGTTTTTTTTCAAATCACTTTCTATAGGTTTTTTGGAAGAAGTTACCTTCAGAAGCTTATTTCAGAGTTTGATACTTAAAAAATACCATGCATCCCACGGAATTTATTTTTGTGTAACAATTGTGTCCCTTTTGTTTGGTTTTGGACACATCATAAACCTTATTAACCTAAATTATTCGCTCATCGGGGTGTTTTCCCAAATTGCTTTTGCTTTTTGTGTTGGATTCTTATTTGGTTCCTTAGTCATTGCTACACAAAATGTTTATCCTATTGGGATAATCCATGCACTAAACCATTTTTCTTCAAATATTATTCTGGTATTTCCTCAATATTTTACCAACCCTAGTACAGCTGATAGAAATAGTAGTACGCTCGAAATTGCCGGTTCGGTACTTCTTACCCTCGTTATATTCGGCATACCGACAATTGTGCCGAGTTATTATATTTTAAATCGGTTTAAACCAGTTCTATCCTGAATAAGTAATCTCCTATTCGGTGTAAATACAAAGCTGGTTTCGCACTTTAAAACAGGGCTTTTGATGCCCGTAGCAACTTTTAGGAGTCTTTTATAACCTAAAAGACTCCTAAAAATACATTATTTTTCTTCTTCTAATAAAGGCAAGTACCTCTCATTCAGGACTTTACGGTGGTGAAGTCCATGCCCGACAATCATAAACCCAACAGCCAATACCGTAATAGAGCCGACAAAAGTTTCTCCCTTTTGTTTGAGCATCGTATCCGTGAAACTCCCAAATAAAGCCAATGTAGATTCCCGAACAAGCGCGTATTCCTGGAGGAGTTCTTCTATCGAACGTTCTTCGGCGGCACTATTCTTCGCAAAAAAATCCTCATCAAATCCAGGCAAAAGAGTCGTGTCTTTGCGAGCAAAACGGAGCGCACGGTAATTCATGATTCGTTCGGTATCAATGAGGTGCTGCAAAATAGTCCGAACCGTCCATTTTCCTGGTAAATACACGTTTTGATTCAATGCGTTAAGTTTGTCTAGGTCAGCAAAAACGGAAGTCGGGTGGTACATGCGGAGAGCCTCTAACAAATCAACATCATCTACAAGATGAATGTACCTGTCAAAAAATGCAGGCATTTTTGTGATAGAAGATTTTTTCATAAACAGTTTTGTATAAAGTAGTTTTGTCTGTATTCCAATCACGAAATAACTTCAATTATACGTATTTGGATGGCATAATTGCCTATTTTTTTTGTAAAACACGATAGGATTATATTTTTGTTATTTTTTATTGCATTATTTGGTGTAAATGGAATAGTAAAGGAATGATTCACAAGACATTGTGTAAATTTGGAGAATTTATTCCATCATCTTTTCTGAATTCTATGTCACCTCTCAACACATTCTACACCGCCGGTCCAGCTGCTTTGTATCCGACTTTTGAGACGCATTTACGAACTGCCCTAGATGAGCAATTGGGCTCTATTTCGCACAGAAGTAGTGCATTTAAAAAAATATACCAGCATACAGACGAGCAGTTGCGTACTTTGATGGGTATTCCGGCAGAGTCCGCGATTATGTTTACGGGTTCGGCTTCAGAGGTTTGGGAAAGAATCCTACTAAATCTTGTTGAGCTAGAAAGTTTTCATCTTGTCAATGGTTCCTTTTCAGAAAAGTTCTATCAATATGCCCAAGCCCTAGGTAAATTTCCGCATGAATTACGTAAACCAATGGGAGAAGGATTTGCCTATAATGAACCAGAAATTCCTGATTTTGTGGAAGTTATCTGTGTAACACAGAACGAAACTTCTGCGGGTGTCCAAATGAGAGAAGCGGATATTCACCGATTAAAAAGAAGTCACGGAAAAAAACTAATAGCCGTGGATATGGTTTCTTCTGCACCCATTCCTGATTTAGACATGCAACTCATAGATACCGCGTTTTTTTCTGTACAAAAGGCGTTTGGTTTGCCCGCCGGCCTAGGTGTCTGGATTGCCAATGAGGCATGTTTGGAAAAAGCGCAACAAATGAAACAAAAGGAAGGAATTTCCATTGGGGCACACCATGATTTGCCAACACTCTGGAAACAGTCTAAGAGTTACCAGACTCCGGCAACGCCCAATGTTTTACTCATTTATTTATTGGGTAAAATTGCAGAAGATATGAATAAAATTGGGATAGATGTTCTTCGAAAGGAAGCACATTTAAAGGCAAAAATGATATACAATCACTTGGAAGACAGTGCGTTAATGAACCCTGCCGTAGCAAATGAAGAACACCGCTCTGTGACGGTCGCAGTGGCAGATACAGTCATTGACTCTGCCATTTTGATTGATAGAATGAAACAACAAAAACGAATTATTGGCGCAGGTTATGGGGCAAAAAAGGAAAGACAAATTCGGATTGCTAGTTTCCCAGCTGTCTCTGTAGAACAAGTGGAAGAGTTGCTCGATGCGTTAAAACAAATGGAACCTTGAGCAGTAGAAGAGATAAATTGAGTAAGTTTTTTTGGTAACGATTTGATTAATAGAAATATCTACTTAAATTTGCAGCCCGAATAGCGTAAAGTAAGCGTAGAATAATACAGAAATAAATAATGAAAAAGGACATTCATCCAAATTACAGAGAAATCATTTTCTGGGATTTAACATCAGATTTTAAATTCAAGACGCGTTCATGCGTGGATACAAAAGGAGAGAAAATCGTTTGGGAAGATGGGGTAGAATACCCTGTTTACAAACTTGAGGTTAGCTCTGAGTCACATCCTTTCTATACAGGTAAAAACATCTTAGTAGATACTGCCGGACGTGTAGATAAGTTCAGAAAGCGTTACGGAACGAAATAATTCGTGTCCAAAAAAATAAGAGCCATTCTCACGATTGGCTCTTATTTTTTTGGTATCTGTTCCACAGCGGATGTATCAGTAAAGTCAGTAAAATACACAAACTTCCCCAATAAAAGCCAGATGTCATTTTCTCACTTTCTCCGAAAATAAGAAAAGCCAAGATAATTCCATAAACGGGTTCCATATTCACACTTAAATTTAAGGTGAAAGCGGATATTTTACGTAATAAATACGCCATCCCTAAGTACGGCCCGACTGTACAAACGAGTCCAAGCACCGAAACCCAAATTAAATCAGTAGATGTCGGGATAAAATGAATTAAGCTGGCGGGATTCGTTAAATAGATAATCGGGATGAGTACGAGTGTGACTAGAAAGGCGCCCAATAATTCATAGAAAGTAAGTACCTTCAGCGGAAATTCATTGGTTAATTGGGTATTGAGAATCGAGAATATAGCTGCGAGCAATGCGCCAATAATTCCGATGAGTATGCCGGCAGTATATTGGCTTTCAAATGTAAAAATGAGGTAAACGCCTAATGTTACACCAATTCCTAGAATTATTTCTATTGGATTTATCGCCTGTTTTCGGATGAGCGGTTCCAAAATACTTGTAAAAAAAGAGGTCGTTGAGAAAATGACAAGACTCACTGAAACCGTGGAGACTTTCGCTGACCCAAAGAAACAAATCCAATGAATGCCAATGATGGCACCAACTCCTATCAGTTTCCAAATACTTTTTCTCTTGTATTTTTTCTTAAAATCAGCTGATAGATAGAGAATAAGACCAAGTCCCAACGTTGCGAAAAACGTCCGAAAAAAGACAACACTCAAAGCCGATGTTTCTATGAGTTTACCAAGAATAGCCGTAAAACTTAGTATTAAAACAATAAAATGAAGGAGAAAATAGGTTTGAGATGTTGGGTTATTTTTTGCCGATTGCATGAAAAAGTACAGTTTAAGAAAAACGAAGTTAATGCAATTTAGGGAATAACGCCTGTCGGTTTTCAACTTGTTTGTAAATCTGTGCTGTTTTTAGCCACAGAAATGGATAGTTCATCAATTGATGAGCATGATTCACGTCAGTTTTTGTATTTTTGTTGCTAGGAAAAAAATTATCATCGATACGACTTATTTATGGCATTAGATCAAACCCCTTACATTGACTACGAGGACGAGCCGGATGGCAGTGGAGAAAAAGAGATGACATTCATCGAGCATTTAGAAGAGTTAAGGTGGCATTTGATACGTTCTGTAGCTGCTATTCTCGTTTTCATGATTATTGCGTGGATATTTAAAGGAGAAGTATTCAATAAGATTATTTTAGCCCCAGCAAGACCAGACTTTTGGACATACCAAATGCTTTGTAAACTGGGTAATTTTTCGGGAATTGAAAGTCTCTGCGTTGAAAAGCTCAATTTTACATTGATGAGTCGTGAAGTTTCCGGACAATTTATGATGGCGCTTACGTATTCTGCCATAATCGGTTTGCTTTTCGCTTTTCCGTATGTTTTTTGGGAAGTTTGGCGGTTTATCAAGCCTGGACTAAAGGTAACTGAAAAGAAAGCAGCGCGGGGCGCAGTTTTTTATGTCACTTCTCTCTTTTTTATTGGTGTTTCGTTTGGTTATTACATTGTAGCCCCTTTTGCTATTAACTTTTTGGTTAATTTTCAAATAGATCCAAGTATCGAAAATCAATTTGATATTCAGTCGTATATTTCTGTTTTAGCAACTCTTACGCTTGCCTGTGGAATTGCATTCCAGTTACCAATTGCCATTTTTGTTTTGGCAAAAGTGGGTATCGTAACGCCTTTATTTTTACGTACGTATCGTCGTCATGCGGTGGTCGTCATTTTAATCGTTGCTGCGGTTATCACGCCTTCACCGGATATGATTAGCCAAGTTCTCGTAGCGATTCCACTTTATGTTCTCTTCGAATTAAGTATTTTGGTAGCCCAACGGGTAGAAAAACAAAAGGCTCTGGAGAATCAAATTGCCTAATAGTAAACTAGTATAGTGAAAAAAAGGCTTTGAAGAGAATATCTTCAAAGCCTTTTTTCGTGTAAATAGATACTCAAATAAAAACGGAGACCCTGATATACAAAGGTCTCCGTTTTTATTTGAGTTACAAGAACCAAAAGAAATTATTTCTTCACTGGCGCTGCTGGAGTTGCCGCTGCTGCACTTGGAGGGGTCACACCTAACTTTTTGAATACTAAATCTGTGATATTGTCTGAGTCTGGAGCAACCAAAACGATAGGAGCTGTTTGTGGACCTGCATCAGAATTGAAAACGTATGTGTATCCATTTTCTTTCGCTACGTCATCAACAGCTTTTTGAATTTTATCCAATACAGGCGACAAAAGCTCTTGTTGCTTTCTTTGGATAGCTACTTCTGCATTTTGTTGAAACTCTTGAATTTCACCTTGTTTGTTTGTCATGAATTTCTCTTTATCTGCACGAATCAAAGGAGACATTGAACCTGCATTTTTTTGATAATCTTCATATACTTTTTGTAACTCAGCTACTTTTTCTTGGATTACTTTGTCGTACTGTCCTTTTTCTGTCTGAAGCTTCGTTTGGATTTCAGCAGCGTCTGGTAAATTGGTTAAGATATAGTCGATATTGGTGTATCCAATTTTGATAGACGTTTGTCCGAAAGAAGGAAGAACAGAGGTGAAAGAAAGTGCTACTAGAGCGATGAATAGTTTGATTTTCATTGTAAGAATAGTTGTTAAAAATTAAAATCGTGAATTATTTTGAATCGGTTGTTGTCTTTTTGTTTATTCCGAGTGCTTCTAAAACGAAATCTGTATAATCGTGCCGTGGGTCAGAGTAAATTATGCTGATATCTGAAGCTTTGTCAAAAATAATCATTAATTGTCTTTGTCTTGCAACTTTTTGGCAAGCAAGATAGATTTCGTCGAGAATTGGTTTCATTAACTCCTTTTTTTTCTGAAATAATTTGCCATTCATTCCAAAAATCTCATTGTTCTGAACCCGAATTTCATTTTCTAAGTCCTCTAATTCCTTTAGTCTAGTCTTACGTAAATCATCCGTTAATAAAACTTCTTCCTGTTTGTATTTACGTTGTTTTTGTTCGAGTAAATTATACTTTTCTTGTATTTCCTTCACCCATTTTTCAGACTGCTGGTTCATTTGCTCCAACGTATTTTGGTATGCAGGCATTTTGCTTGTAATATATTCGGAGTCAATATACCCGAACTTCTGCGCAAAAGTAGCAGAAGACGTAAGGAAAAATAATACAATTAAAATCTTTTTCATACAGAAATAGGTTACGGTAACATATCAGAAAAACGTTGTTTTATTCTCGTCCGTACAGAGTTAACATACATTAACATCTGAAATTATCTGATTTGTTGACCAATACTAAATGTAAAGTTCTTTAATCCTTTGTTCGGTAATCCAGGTATTGGGTCAAAACCGTATCCGTAATCAAGTCCTAATAAGCCGAAAGCAGCCATGAAGATACGTGCACCCACACCGGCTGTTCTTCTCAGTTTGAACGGATTAAAGTCTTTGTAACTTCCCCAGCTATTTCCTGCTTCTGCAAAAGTCAATACGAAAATAGTCGCTTGTGGATTCAAAGAAACAGGGTAACGGAACTCAGCGGCATACTTAGAATACGCAATACCCCCGGAGCGAGAAATTCCAGCAGATTGATTGGTAGAACCGCTAATTTGTTCTAAATATGTAGATTCTTTGACAACTCCTTCTTCATATCCTCTCAATCCGATGAGCTCTGCACCTACGTTGAATGCCATTTGCATACCTAAACCTGCGCCACCAAGAACGAAACGCCCGAACGGACTAAAGTCCATATCTGGATTGTATCTACCCAAGAAGCCAAGATTTGCTTTGGCATGGAAAACGAGCTTACCCACGACTGGCGCGTACCAATCTGCATCAAACATCCATTTATGTCCTTCCAAAAATTTGAATTGATTCGTCGGTATTTTACCCGTAATCAAAGAGTAGGGGGGATTGAACGTCGCTGAAAGTGAAATAGATGAACCAGAACGGCTGAATGTTGGGTTATCTAAACTATATCGAGATACATTGGCTGTTAAGGAAATGTCATTTGCTTGGCCATTTTGGAAATTACGAATCAAGAAACTATTTTCTACATCGTAATATTGATAAGACAAGGTAGTGCTGAAACTAAAGTTTCTGTCTGGCCAGTTGAGGCGTTTCCCGTAAGTTACGGATGCACCCGTATTTTTGAAATAACCAGCGAATCCACCACCAATACCTCCAAGTCCGAGTCCACCACCAAGCCCAAATCCGCCACCAAGAAGTGGATTGAATCCAGCGCCTGTATTTCCGTACAATCGCTCAAGTCTGTCTTGTATTCTGCCATAATCTTGTACAGATCGGAAAATACTCACCGAGAACGAGTTTGGTTTTTTCCCACCGAGCCAAGGTTCGGTAAAAGACAAGGAGTACGATTGGAAACCACCATTGGCTTGTAAACGCAAGGAGAAACGTTGTCCATCACCTTTAGGCAATGGCTTGTACTCTTTCAGTTTAGCGATATTGCGAATGGCAAAATTATTGAATACTACACCAAATGTACCTACAAAACCTTGAATACCACCCCAACCACCGGAGAGCTCAATATTATCGCTTGATTTTTCATCTACTTTATACTCAATATCAACAGTACCGTTTGCTTGTGGAACGGGTTTGGGTTCAATTGTTTGAGGATCAAAATAGCCCAATTTAGATAACATTTGGGTTGTTTCTATTAAGTCTGTTTTTCTGAACTTTTGACCTGGGCGAGTTAGAATTTCACGATACACCACATGGTCAGAAGTTTTAGTATTCCCATTCAAGACAATCCGGTTGATGGTTGCTTGTTTTCCTTCCATGATACGCATTTCAACGTCAATCGAATCACCTTCAATGGCAACTTCTACAGGCGTACAGTTAAAGTAAAGGTAGCCGTCATCCATATAATAAGAACTCACATCACCTTGTGGTATACCATTGATTTTCTTATTAAGTTCTTCAGGATTATATAAATCTCCTTTTTTGATTCCTAAAATGAGAGCAAGTGTATCGGCACTGTGCAGGTAGTTGCCAGTCCAGGTAATATTTCTGTAATAAAAGCGAGAGCCTTCGGTTACATCGAGAACAAGCCGGATGTTTCCACTTGGGAGAGCTACGATGGAGTCAGAAGTGATTTGGGCATTTCGATAGCCTCTTTTATTAAACCACTCGACGAGTTTCCCTTTGTCTTCGTTGAATTTTTTAGGTATGTATTTTGAGGGAGTAAAAATACGCATGGGAGCCATGACTTTCGTCCCTTTCATTTTAGATAGAACCTTCCAGGTAGGCATTTCCTCAACACCACGGACTTGAATTTCTTCAATTTTTACTTTCTTTTTCTTATCAACGGTGATAATTAATGCAGCATTATTGGCACGAATGGTATCATTTACTTGCTGCACTTGTACTGTTGCATTTAAAAAACCTTTTTCTATAAAGTGTCTCTTTACAGTTAGTTGAATATTCTTTACTAATGCATCTGTGATTACTTTCCCTTTGTTTGTTTTGATTTTTTCAGAGACAGTTTCTTGTTCTGATTTTCGAATCCCGTTGATGACTGTTTTATTGAGTCTTGGTCTTTCACGGAGATTAATATCTAGGAATATTTTTTCCCCTTCAATTTTAGTAATATCAATTGAAATATCCTCAATAATGCCTTGGTCCATTAAACGTCTGACGGCTGTACTGATGCGTTCACCTGGAATGAATATACGGTCATTGACATTTAAACCTGAAACAGATATGAGTGTATTGGGATCTAAGAATTTGACACCACTTACCGTGATTCCTCCGATGGTAAATTCTTTGGGATTAGCATAATCTATTTTGAATTCAGAAGAGTTGCTTGATCGACCTACACCAATTTTGAATTGGGCTTGTGTGACGGAGGAAATGAAGAATGTTAAAAAGAGAAAACTTTTAAGAAAGTAACTAGTCCGCATAATGTGTTAGTTTAGCCATCCAAAGTTAAAACGATGTAGTAGGGATTCGTTGGATAGCTGGAATGAAAATAGTTTATAAATACATTGACACCTTTTGTTATTCCTTTATTTGTTCACTCGTTTTGCCAAAACGGCGTTCACGTTGTTGAAAGGTATGCACAGCTTCAAAAAGATGATTTTTTCTAAATTCAGGCCAGAAAATATCATCCATAAATAACAGCTCAGCATAAGCAGATTGCCATAAAAGGTAATTACTTATTCGGTGGTCTCCTCCTGTTCGTATTAATAAGTCTACGTCGGGTGCTTGTTCAGTTGCTAGATGACTACCAAATAGTTTTTCATCAATATCAGATACTTCTAGTTTGCCTAGATTGACTTGTTGTGCTATTTTTTGTACTGCTTGAAGGATATCCCATTTTCCACTATAGCTGAGTGCCAATGTGAGGATGAGTCCCGTATTGTTTTGTGTTAGCTGAATAGCTTCAAGCAGTTCTTTCCGGGCTCTTTCTGGAAGGCTATTTAAATCACCTATGGACTTCAATCGGACATTATTCTCGTTTAATTTGGGAATTTCATCTCGGATTGTTTTTATGAGAAGTTGCATAATTCCTTCAACCTCTAGCCGCGGTCTATTCCAATTTTCCGTGGAAAACGTATAGAGTGTAAGGTATTTTACGCCAATTTCAGCACATGCTTCTACTGTTTCTCGAACTGCCTTGATACCGTGGTGATGTCCGAAAATACGCATAGCTCCCTGTTTTTTTGCCCATCTACCATTTCCATCCATAATGATTGCAATATGTTTGGGTAGGCTATTTCTATCTATTTGTTCTTTCACGTTGATTGTGTTGTCCGCCTGAATTGACCACGATTAAAATTTAAAGTAACATGCAAATTTAGAAAAAAACTGCTCTATTTAAAATAAATTGACAACTCCTTACTTCGGGCAGTACACACGCTGGAACAAATAACTGACTGTAACTTGGAAAATAAAGTACTTATCCATCTGTAATGTGGCAGGATATGAGAGTCGTCTTGTGAATCTACTAAAGTGATCGTTAGGGTCAAACGTACTCCCTGAAGCTGCATAAGGGTCAATCCTTGGATATCCAAACCCATCAATAGCATCATCTACATTTAGGAATCTTGTCCCGAACTCAGCAGAAAAGTTCAGATGGGTAGTAAGTTCTTTTTTTATCCCAAAGCCAAGAGGGAAGGAAAATTTTGTATTATTCAACTGATCCAACGCATATAAACTTGCACCTGTAAATATATAAGGTGACCAATTGGTTGTGAATCGACTTCTTCGAGTACGAAAGTCTAAAAAATTATACTCTACGAGGGTCGAAAACTCATAAAAAGTTCGTACAAAACTTCTATTCAATTGGTTTGTAAACGGGTTTTGAACTTTGTCCGTATTAGCTGCTATTTGTCCAGCTAAGCCAGTAAGTCGGAAATTAATCCCCGTTTCTGTATTGTATCGGGCAAAAATACTTACTCCAGGCCTTGTCCGAAATGGATTGTAAGTGGGATTTAGATCCCCTTTGTATTGGGTAAGGGCTACCCCGCCACCGAGTTCAATCTCTTGAGCTTGTGCTGCAAAATAAGGAATTCCAATGAAGAGAAAGAAAAGAAGAGAATGACGCATAAATGGAAAATTAAAGAACGGGTGGACATTTGATACTATGACCAATCACGTAACTTAAGGTTAATTGGGTCACCATATACATATCTATTTTGTGATAGAAACGAGCATTACTACCTCTTTGGCTTCCTTTGTTAAATCCATATACATTAGCTAGGCTAGCTAAATTACTGACTCCGGTGGCCGCTAGTACTATCCCTGTTCTATCTTGACCAGAGAGAGCATGGAATTGCTCTGTAGATCGGTAGGCAACATCTCTCGCCAAAGCCCCTCTGTTTGCCTCAATTATTGTAGGATCTACAAAGGGTCTTCCCGAAACATCATCTAAATGATCTGTTGTAGAAATACGTATACCTGCTTCAAACGCAATATCTAGGTTATCTGTTGCTTTGTATCGAATTCCGAGACTAAGTGGGGCAACAAGCTGTACAAGAGAGTAGGTTGGTGTATCGATACCAGGTAAATTTTGACCTTCTGTGGAAAGTGAGCGTAAATTAACCCAATTGGTAATAGCACCTGTGGATGCATCTACGGGACCTCTCGCTTGGGGATTGTGTGCAATGAATCCAATTCCAGTAGCTAAATAAGGCATCCAAGTTGACCTGCCTGCTATACCTTTGTTATATTGAGGTTTTAAATTTAAGATAGCTTGTATTGTAAATTCCTTGATATCATTTCTGAAATGTAAGTTCCTAATAAGTGAGTTGGTCATGCCACTTGGATTTCTTTGAGCAAATGTAAAATCATCGCCGGCAATTCTAGCCCAAGTGAAAGCAGCTCTGAAACCTAACTGTGGTGCTACGTATCTAGTATAGTTAAGTTGCCCGTTCCAGCGAACATTCGTGTAAGGGGTGTAGTAAATGTATCTGATAGGTGTTAAATCTCCAATGTAATGAGTGGATCCTCCGCCTATACCAAAAGATGAATATTCGTTTGAAGCATTTTGTGGACTAAAAAAACCTTGACCAAAACTAGTTTGAGGTATAAAAATTACCGTGGTGAACAGAGAAAAGAGAGCCTTTTTATAAAATGTGTGCATATAATATGGGTAATTAGATACGATTTACATGTATGCTGTGTATAAAATGAGAAGCAGCTGAAGTAGATATATTTGGTGAGATGTTTGAATCAGTGGAACTAAAACGATTTCTATAGAATGAATATTGTTTTTTACGTGGGTAGGTTATTTAACGATGATTTATTTCGAATATCTCGTCCCCAACCAAGTTTTTGACGGAGAGTACTTAAAAACTCATCGCCATCAAGTGTTATAAGGTGAGCTTTAAAAGATTCTTTTTTTATTGTTATGAATGTGTCAACATCTCCAATAACGCGTGCCCTTGAATCCATTGAAACCAAAAAATTATTACTTCTACTTTCTACCTTTAATGCAATTTCGCTCTCGTCCGAAACAATCATGGGACGTACGAAAAGGTTGTGTGGGCAAATCGGTGTAATGATAAAATTAGCTGAATGAGGCATTACCAAGGGACCTCCACAGCTTAGAGAATAACCCGTTGAACCTGTTGCTGTAGCCACCATGAGTCCATCTGCCCAATAGGAGTTCAAGAATTGTCCGTTGATATACGTATGGACAATAATCATAGAAGACGTATCAGTTTTGGATAAGGCGATTTCATTTAGAGCAAAATTCACTTGTCCTTGAAATAAACCAATGGGCGTGGTAGCCTGAAGCATCGTTCGCGCGTCCAATGCATATTGTCTATTAACAATTTTTTGGATAGCATGTTTAATTTGGTGTGTAGGCACAGAAGCTAAGAAACCTAATCGTCCGAAATTGATGCCCAAAACAGGGATTTCTCGACTTCCTACATGCGCAATTGTCTCGAGTACAGTACCATCTCCACCTATGCTCAGAACTAAATCTGCTTTGAAAATACTTTCTGTTGAGTGGTAGATATGGGCATCTTCAAATAAAATTCCAGCTTCTTTAAGAATTTGTGAAAAAGAATGTGACAGCTGATACGTTACTTGGTGAAAAGTAAGTTCATCGAATATTTGTTGAACGTATTCTTTTACATCTGAACTGAATTCTCTTCCGTGTACTGCAATATTCATTGGTTTCTATACCCTTGATTAAATAGCAAATGTATTAGAAATACGTTTAACTTAAGGATTTACATGTTTAAATATTTCATTAGTAAGTCAAATCGTTGTTGATCTATACTTTCTACAGGCTCGTTTGCATAAGCCGACTGAACCATGTAACCAAAACGTTCTAACGTAGCAATGGTTGAACCAATATCTGTTTGGTTTAACTTGATGAAAAGGGTTAATGGTTTCTCTATTTCGTACATAGAACCGGATAAATAAGTGCTGAGAACCTTTACTTGGTTGCTCTCAATCAGCCGAGCAATTTCGGATAATGAATAATCTCTTCCTTTGATAGCGATTTCAAGAATAGCACCTGGCTCTTGTGCACCCAAAAGATGTGCAAAATGCCTAAAAATACTTTCTGCTGTGATGCAACCAATCAATTTGGAATCTTCAACCACTCCAACAATCTTTACTCCTTCATGTGTACTTAAGATATTAGCTATCTCGTAAATATGTTGGTGACTTTGAATCAGAACTTGAGGAAATAAAACCTGAACGTGTTCAAGTGTACATTCATCGTCGTAGTTGAGTAAGGTATCTTCGTCAATTATACCCGTGTAATTGTGCTCATCTGCAATAATTAATTGCTGTAAGCGGTTATCCTGCATCCACACTAATGCTTGACCTACCGTATCTGTTGGTTTGAGTAGGGGAATATCTACGTTGATTAAGTCGATAGCAAGCATATTTGTAGTGATTTGAAAGGTTATTTTGCTTAAACTGTGACTACTCCTGGAGCAAATATGGCTAGTTTATCTAAAAAACCACCTAAAATTTCATTGAATCGCTCAGGTTGTTCCATCATTGGTGCATGACAGCAATGATCTATAAAATGAAGTTCAGAGTTCGGGATGAGTCTGTTGAATTCGTGTCCTACATGTGGAGGAGTAATTGTATCATTTAATCCCCAAATTAAACAAGTAGGTGCTGTGATTGACTGAATATCTTTTGCCATATTATGTCTCTGTGCGGACTTAGCGATTTGAACAATATTCATACATTTAGGAATGCTTGAAGTAATCTCGAATACTTCGTCAATCAGTTCTTTTGTTGCCGTTTCAGGCTTATAAAATGTATATTCTACACGTTCTTTGATATAGTCGTAGCTTCCTCTTTTCGGGAATGAGCCACCCATCGTATTTTCGAATAAACCAGAACTTCCCGTTAATACCAACGCTTTTACCTTATCAGGATGTGCCAGTGTGTACAAAAGACCAACATGGCCACCCAATGAGTTACCAAGCACTAGAATATCATTTAGCCCTTTGTAGTCCAAAAAACGTTCGATAAATGCTTGTAATCCCTCTAAACTTGCCTGACGCATCGGCATATCATAAATGGGCATAACGGGAATGACGATGCGACAGCGATCTCTAAATCCGTTGATAACATCATCAAAATTACTCAATGCACCAAAAAGACCGTGCAAAACGAGCACTACCTGGCCATCTCCTTCATCAATATACTTGAATTCGCCTTCTTCTTTTATGTGATATAACATAGGTTACAGTTTGTTTCTACAGTTTGTTTATTTACAGTGTAGTAAATTCGCCAGGATTTTGAGCTAAGATACCATTTACAAGGCAAAATACTGTTTAATAATTTAATTTTCAAAACAATTTACCCACAACTCCCCTAACTTTGTAAGTAAAATACAGGTTATATTTTCAAAAATGCACCTAACGCGAATTGTATGGAACAACCAACCGTAGCCATTATTGGAGCTGGAATTTCTGGCTTGACATGCGCTTTTTATCTTCAAAAAAAAGGAATTTCGTTTCAAATTATCGAAGCTGATACGCAAGTTGGAGGTAGAGTTAAAACGGAACATTATAAAGGATACCTCCTAGATCGAGGGTTTCAAGTACTCCTTACTAACTATCCTGAATTAAAGCAAGTAATTGATTTAAAGGCAATTCATGCGAAACCTTTTCGCTCGGGTGCAACTATTTATACCGACGAAAAAATACTTGAAATGGATAATCCGTTTGAAAACCCTGCCTCTATTTTTTCAATGCTTTTTTCGCCCATCGGTTCTCTAACAGACAAAGTAAAAGTCTATCAATTAATTCGGAAGGTCGCTTCTTTCAAAGAAGAGGAGCTACTCCGTTACAAAGGTACTGATACGCTGACGTTTTTACGCCAATACGGCTTCTCCGAAAAGTTTATCGATTTGTTCTTCAAGCCATTCTTCGGCGGAGTTTTTCTGGAATTTGACCTCAAAACATCGAGTCGTTTCTTTCAATTTGTGTTCAAACAGTTCTTTGAGGGGAAAGCTGTTTTACCTGCCAATGGGATAGGTGCTGTCCCTCATTATTTGGCCGCTCAGTTGCCTAAAGAGGCGATTCGCCTACAAATGAAAGTCGAAAAAATAGAAGAAAAAACAGTTTTTTTACAAGATGGAACGCAAATTACGCCTGACCATATCGTGGTTGCTACGGAGGCAGATTTTGCAGATTCTCTTTTGGATACTCCCCATTCTCGTACGTATTTGGATACAGTTTGTAGCTATTTTTCAGCAGATGTTTCGCCTTCTCCACAAAAGCAGATGCTTTCATTGTTAGCACGACCAAACGGAATTGTCCGCCACTGGTGTGTGCCAAGCGATATTCAGCCTAATTATGCGCCAGAAGGGAAATCGCTTATCTCGGTGACAACCACTTTTTCTGAAAACCTAGAAGCGTCGATAAAGAAAGAATTACTCCCTTTGTTGGGTGAACAAGTACATGATTGGACGTATTTGAAGTCGTACAACGTACGTAAATCTCTTACTTTCTTTCCAGCTGGTAGCCAAGAAGCGCCGTTCCAAGTAAATGAAACTACTTGGCGATGTGGAGATTATCTATTATATCCGTCGCTTAATGCAGCCATGAAAAGTGGTCGCCAAGTTGCTGAGGCAATCGCGGACAAAGTCCACTAAAAATACGCTATGTTCTTTCTCAATGGATTAACGCATAAAAATGAAAACCCCATCAGTACGAAATTTTTCGTCTCGATGGGGTTTTGATAAAGGGAATCCTGACTTTTTCTACTGCCGCTACCGCTTGTCCCTATTTCGCTTCGATGAAATTAGAAAAGGAAATTTGTAGAAATAAGCGGAACAAACTTCCTTTATTTCATCTCGACAATCGTTACGCCTTGTCCACCCCGATCGGCGTGTTCATCTCGTATTGTCTTTACTTGTTTGTATGTTTTTAAATGCAAACGAACAACATTGCGGAGGATTCCATCTCCTTTGCCATGCACGATTCTGATTTCAGGAAAGCCAAGAAGAATGGCATCGTTCATGACGTTATCGACCTCTACAACCGCTTCTTCGCCGCGTTTCCCACGAATGTCCAAATTGAAACTGAAATTTTGTGATTTTTCTATCATATCAATTCCACCTGCCCTGGCTTTTGTAGCTGTTTTCGTCGCTTCTTTGAAAACCTTTCGACTTACTTTTTCCAATCGGTTTAATTTAATATTCGTTTTCAAAGAACCAATCGCGACCTCTGCATCTTTGCCACGAATGCCAAGTACTTCTCCGATGGCTTCTTGCCCAAGAATACGGACATAACTCCCTGTTTGTATGGTCGTTCCGTCTAAAATCCATTCTTCAACCTCTGTTTTTTCTTTTGCCGCCGTTGTTGCTGAAACTTCCACAAACTCTTTTTGAAGTTCTGCTTCTTCAAATTGAGAAAGCTCGTCTCGAAGTACTTTCGTTACTTCTTTCTCCGCTTTTTGTTCCCGGATTTCCCGAATCGTATTTTCTATTTTTCGGTTTGTTTCTTTCAGTAATTCTTTGGCTTTTTCTTTGGCTTCATTGAGGATTTTTTTCTTCTCAGATTCCAGAAAATCTTTCAACCCAGTATATTGAGCAAGGGTTTCTTTTAATTGCGTGTTTTGCTGTGTAAACTGCTGATTCTTCTCTTGAAAAACTTTTTTCTCAATTTCTAATTCTTTGATAAGTTTTTCAAAATCAATTTGTTGTGTCCCAAGTTTTTTTTGTGCATTGGCAAGGATATTAGCTGGAAGTCCGATTTTCTGAGCTACCTCAAGGGCAAATGAGCTTCCAGGTTTTCCCATTTCTAATTGGTACATGGGCTCCAGATGTTCAGCGTCAAATTTCATGGCGCCGTTGATAGTCCCCGGAGTTTTATCTGCAAAAATCTTTAAATTCGTATAATGTGTATTGACAACCCCCAATGCCTTTGATTTAACCAATTGTTCCAAAATGGCTTCTGCAATAGCTCCACCAAGGGTAGGCTCAGTTCCTGTCCCGAACTCATCAATTAAAAACAACGAAAATTTATTACTAAACTGAACGAAATGACGCATGTTCGTCAGATGCGAACTGTATGTACTCAAATCATTTTCAATGCTTTGTTCGTCACCAATATCGATGAAAATATTTTTAAAAATACCTATTTTGGAGTCTGGAGAAACCGGAACGAGCAAGCCACATTGAACCATGTATTGAATGAGTCCGATGGTTTTTAGCATCACGGATTTTCCTCCTGCGTTGGGACCAGAAACGACCAATATGCGGTTTTCTGGATTGAGTGTTACTTGCAAAGGAATGACCGATTTTTGTTGTTTTTGTAAGGTGAGTACCAAAACAGGATGCCGGGCGTTTGTCCAATCAAGTACGCGTTCATCAACCAAAAGAGGTGAGGTAGCATCTAATTGCAAAGCTAATTTTGCTTTTGCGCGAATGAAATCAATCAACCCAAGGTAAAAATAGGCTCTTCGTAAGGCAGGGACAAACGGACGGATGAATGTCGTTAGATTTTCTAAAATCTTGATAATTTCTCGTCGTTCCCGAATTTCCAAATCCCGAATTTCATTATTGGCTTCCAATACATCGGCGGGCTCAATGAAGGCCATTTGTCCGGTAGAAGATTCATCATGGACAAACCCTTTGAGTTTGCGTTTATGTTCAGATAAAACCGGAATGACCATGCGTCCATTCCGGATTGTGAGCGACATATCGTCTCCAATCCAGCCGCTATTTCTAGCCGTTCGGAAGATTCGTTCGAGTGTTTTTCGAACATTATTTTGCTCTGCTGCTAAACGCCTCCGGATATCCAATAACTCTGGCGATGCGTTGTCTCGTACTTTTCCGCGTTCGTCAATAATTTGGTCAATTTTACTCGTAATATGCTTCCACTCAATGGCTTTCCCGTTTTCAGTTTGGTCAGGCAGTGACTGTTTTGTGAGTTCTTGTAAAGTAGGATATTGGTGTTCTTCCTTATTTTGAAAAAAATGTACGATTTGTTGAATCGTCAAAAGAGAGACTTTTAAATCATAAAAATGCTCTTCGGATAAATACGTGCCAGGCACTGCTGCTAAGTCCAAAGAATCCCGAACATCTAAATAATTTTGGCTGGGAAAACTCGACTCTACTTGGAGTAAGAGCTTAAATTCAGCTGCCTGATTTTGTAATTTTTTTACGAGTGTGTAATCGTCACTGAACCGGATTTTCTGGACGAAATTCTTTCCTAATGGGCTGATACAAGCTTCGCTTAACCATTCTCGAATTTTATCAAATCCTAGTTTTTGTTCGATATTTTTGGGGTATAACATGTCATTTTTTTAGCCAATGAATAGGCAAAGATACTATTTTATAAATTTAATATTGTTTCGTACTCAACATCACCAAAGTACATGCTTCGAGAACTTCGATACCTGCTTGTTCTAATTCGTGGGCGAATGGAGGATTTTCAGCACCTGGGTTAAAAATCACTCTTCTTGGCTTTAATTTCTTTATTTTTTCTTGCCAATCTTCTTGATTTTTAGCTCCCACATACAGCGTCACAGTGTCAATTTCTTCGTCTTCAGGAATGGATGCCTGAATGGGCTGCTCAAATACATTCCCTTCTTTAATGCCAACCAGCACAAAAGGAAAAGATTTTTTATGTAGTGCTTCCGCTGCCAAATAGGCGTAACGATTTGGGTTGGTAGTTGCCCCTAAAATGAGGGTTTTGGGTTTTTCTATCATCTGTGAAAACTAAAAATAAATTTAAAAAGTAACAGACAATTCAACGGGTTTTCCATTACGCAAAACAATGGCTTTTACAGTTTGCCCCTTCTCAAATTGTCCCAATGCTTCCATATAATCTTGAATGTCAGCAATGGTTTTATCTCCCAACTGAATCAAAACATCGTTTGTTTTGATTCCTGCTTTAGCAGCTGGTCGGCCTTCGGTAACTCCGTCCAGCCGAAGTCCCTTTTTTGCATACGAATAATCGGGAATAACGCCCATTGTTACTTTAAATGAGCTTTGTGCCGACATCATTTGGGGGACTGCGGTGGCTGTAAAAGGCGCTTTATCTACTTTTTCCATCCGTGAAATAATCTCTTTGATGAAACCAAGGACTTGTTCTTGACCTACATAATTGATTTTATCGGCATCGTCGCTTGGTTTGTGGTAATCAGTGTGTACACCCGTAAAAAAAGAAAGAACGGGAATGTTCTGCAAATAAAAAGAAGCATGGTCTGAAGGTCCCATTCCCGTTGAATCGACTTGAATGCGAAGACTCGTTTTCTTCATAGATTCCGGTACGGCATATCCCCCAATAAGGAGATGTACCAACACCTCCAACGGTCAACCCTTTGTCCACGGTGTAGCGGCCAATCATGTCCATATTTAGCATATAATGAATGGAAGAAAGCGGTATTGGTGGATTTTGGGTGAATTGTTTTGAGCCTACGAGCCCAAGTTCTTCTGCTGCAAAATGCACAAAAAGATAATTGTATTTTTCCTTTACATCATTCTTTGTCAAATAATGGGCGAGCTCCAGCACACCTGCTGTCCCAGAAGCATTGTCGTCAGCGCCGTTATGAATGGTATTATTTGTTTGCCCCGCCAATGAAGCTCCTTGTCCGTCTGTACCCAAGTGGTCGTAATGTGCGCCAATAACAACCGTATTTGTTGCTTGGTTATCTAAAAAAGCCATCACATTTTGTGTAGAAACAGTCGTTTCAAAAGGATGAAGACCTTTTTTTGCCGTAAATGTCTGGAAGTAATCCGGGTGGGTAGCGAGTGGGGCAAGTCCTAATTTTTCATAATATTGAACAAGGTAGCCGGCTGCTTTTTTTTCTCCGTCTGTTCCTGCACCTCTTCCCGCTAGTTCGTCTGAGGCGAGGTATTCGATGTGTTTTTTTAAACGTTCAATCGGGTTTTCTTGCGCTTGGCTTACAAAAGAAAGTAGTACAAATAGAAACAGATTTTTTTTCATACATTTCAAAAATGAGGGGATAGATTAATCAAAAATGAAACTTTATTTTATCTTTTGAATAAAATTTCGCCTCCAATAGCTGTCTGTAAAACCAAGACTTGACGGATTTTAGACAATGGAATTTCCATGATGTCCTGGTCTGTGATAACGAAATCTGCTTGTTTACCTATTTCAATACTTCCTCGTTCTTTTTCTTCAAAGTTGGAATAGGCGGCCCAAATAGTCATGGCTTTCAATGCCTGCTCTCGCGTGAGTGCGTTTTCCATTTGATAACCGCCCTCAGGATAATTGGCTGCATCTTGGCGCGCAACCGCTGCATGAAAACCATACAGTGGATTGACATATTCTACTGGAAAATCAGATCCATTGGTCAAATATCCGTTTTGTTGCAATAACTCTTGGAATGCGTAAGCACCTTTTTCTCGCTCTTTCCCCAATCGTGCTTCCGCCCAATACATATCCGAGGTCGCGTGGGTAGCTTGAATGGAGGGGATCACAGAATATTTTCCAAACTTTGCTATATCCGCAGGATGTACAACTTGTGCGTGTTCAATACGCCAACGTCTTTCGTTTTTTCCTTTCAATAATTTACCATAAATATCCAAGATTAACCGATTGGCAGAATCACCAATACAGTGTGTATTTGCTTGGTAATCAGAGTTATATATATCTGTTAAGTTTCTTTCCAGTTCCTTTGGACTTAAAAGTAAGAAGCCTTTTTGGTCTGGTGCGTCCGAGTAAGGCGCGAGTAAACTGGCACCTCGTGAGCCAAGTGCGCCATCCGCATAGAGTTTTACAGAGCCCACATGCAAGCGATCTGTTTTGATAATTCCTCTTTTTAAATAATAATCGAGGTTGGCAATGCCCAAAGAAACCATGACATAATCTCGGACTTTAAGAGAACCCTCGCTGTGCATTTTTTCGATTAGTTCAATATCATCCCGATTTAAACCCGCATCCGAAACGGTCGTTAGCCCGTTTTCAAGACAAACAGCTTCTGCTGCTTGAAGCATTTTTCGTTTTTCTTCTTCCTCTGGTCTAGGGATTACCCGCCGCACAAGTCCCATGGCGTTATCGATCAAAATACCTGTGGGTTGCCCGTTTTGTAAGAGTACGTCACCACCATCGACACGACTGCCTGACGTGATTTTAGCCAATTGTAATGCTTTTGAGTTCACAAAAAGCGCATGGCCGTCAATACGTGTCAAGGCGACTGGTTTGGTCGGAAATGCCGCATCAAGTAATTCTTTTGTAGGGAATGTCTGTACTTCCCAATCGTTTTGATCCCAGCCTCTACCAATAATCCAATCCACTTCTGGATGTTCTTGTGCGAATTTCTGTAAGCGTTCGACAAGTTCTTCCGGTGATTTGGTTTCGACCAAATTGCACTGGCTTAGCATTTGACCTAATCCGACAAAGTGGGCGTGTGGGTCAAAAAAACCAGGATAAACGGCTTTGCCCTGCGCATCAATTGTTTGGTTTGCTTCGTATGTACGCGTGATTTTTCTCGTTGAGCCAATCGCGACGAATTTTCCATTCTGAACAGCAAAAGCTTCACTTTTCGAAAAGCGTGCATCCACCGTATAAACACGTGCATTGTGAACAATCAAATCAACTGGCTTAGGGGAACAACTGTATCCCAGAAGAGCAATAAGCGGGAGAAAACGGTATTTCATTGGTATATTATTGGGTGAATGAACTAGCCCAATGGGCTCGAATAAACGAAGTTACATCGAAAACTCTTATTTTGCTTTCTTGGTTCTTTTTTCTTTGCCCAAGAACCCCTAAGTTTGTTTTAAGTATATCCTAACTAAACGAAATCTATGAAACCAAACTGGACAGGTGTATATCCTGCTGTTACCACTAATTTTTACGAAGATGAAAGTCTAGATTTAGACTTATTTACCTCAAATATAGATACCCAACTCGACGCAGGTGTACACGGCATTGTTCTCTGTGGCTCACTCGGTGAAAATGGCACATTGACAACAGATGAAAAATACCTTCTTCTCGAAACCGCTAAAAATGTCGTGGGAGAAAGAGCGCCTATTATTATGTGTATTGCCGAATGTATCACGCGAGAGGCGGTCGCTTTTGCTAAAGATTGTGAAGAATTAGGCGCGGATGGTTTCATGCTTTTGCCGCCAATGAGATACCCGTCTGATACTAGAGAAACCTTGCATTATTTACATAAAGTAGCGGATGCAACAGATTTACCCGTCATGGCGTATAATAATCCGCTTGCCTATAAGACGTTTATCTCTATTCCGATGTTTCAAGAACTGGCTGCAAATCCACATTTTGAAGCGATGAAGGAATCGACGGGAGATATTCGGTACATGACGGACATCATCAATACGTTTGGCGACCGCTTCAAAATTCTTAGTGGGGTAGATGACCTAGCCCTGGAAAGCCTCATCATGGGTGCTGATGGTTGGGTCGCAGGGCTCGTCGATGCGTTCCCAAGAGAAACTGTCGTGATTTATGAGTTAGCCAAAGCGGGACGTATAGAGGAAGCACGCGAAATTTATCGTTGGTTTTTCCCACTTCTTCATTTGGACGTTTCAACCAAATTTGTACAAAATATCAAACTTGCAGAAGCCGCAACGGGCTTGGGCTCTGAGTTCGTTCGGGAACCTCGTTTGCCACTCATCGGTGAAGAAAGACAAAACGTACTCACCATCATAGAAGAGGCAATTAAAACGCGTCCAGATTTGTCAAAATATGGGTATTAATTTTGCCCTATTCGTCTAAAATATGAAAGAAACATTTACATGTATTGATGCACATACGTGCGGAAATCCTGTGCGTTTGGTGCAAACGGGCGGGCCTCAGCTAGAAGGTCGTACAATGTCTGAAAAACGGCAACATTTTCTACAAGAATTCGACTGGATTCGGAAGGGGTTGATGTTTGAACCACGCGGGCACGATATGATGTCAGGAAGTATTTTGTATCCTCCCTGTGACCCACAAAATGACGTGGGTGTGCTATTCATTGAAACAAGTGGCTGTTTACCTATGTGTGGCCACGGAACAATTGGAACTATTACAATTGCTATTGAAGAAGGGCTGATTTCTCCCAAAGTCAAAGGGAAAGTACGTATGGAAGCCCCCGCAGGCTTAGTTTTGATTGATTACCAACAGAATGAAAAAGGGAAAGTTACCTCTGTTAAGTTAACGAATGTTCCCTCTTTTTTAGCAGCGGAAGGTTTATCTATCACGTGTCCTGATTTAGGTGATTTGGTGGTAGATGTTGCGTATGGTGGAAATTATTATGCCATCATTGACGTTCAACCCAATTTTCCTGGTTTAGAACATTTTCGCGCAGACCAACTCATTGCTTGGTCACGTATTATTCGAAAACAAATGAATGAGAAATACACCTTTGTTCATCCAAATGATAGCTCTATTCAAGGAGTAAGTCATATCGAATGGACGGGAGCTGTTTTGGATGCTACTTCCACGGCAAGAAATGCTGTTTTTTACGGAGATAAGGCCATTGATAGATCCCCTTGCGGGACAGGGACTTCCGCAAGAATGGCACAATGGGCTGCCAAGGGAATGCTAAATCTTGGCGATGAATTTATTCACGAAAGTATCATCGGTAGCAAATTCACGGGTAGAATCGAAGGCGAAACTACGATAGGAGGCAAGCCCGCTATTATTCCGAGTATAGAAGGTTGGGCAAGAATCTATGGTGAAAATAAGATAACAATTGACTCAGAAGACGACCCGTACGCATTTGGGTTTCAAGTAGTATAATTAGATGAAAAAAGAGCGAAGAATAACGATAATTGGTGGAGGAATCATTGGACTTTTCTCTGCCTATTATCTGGTAAAGGCAGGATATAAAGTAGAAATTATCGACCAGTCAGATGGAGTAGATGGTTGTTCGCACGGCAATGCGGGGATGGTTGTCCCTAGTCACTTTATTCCGTTAGCAGCTCCTGGTATGTTAGAGAAGGGAATCAAATGGATGTTTGATGCGGAAAGCCCTTTCTATGTAAAGCCCAGGTTAAATTGGGATTTAGTTCGGTGGGGATACCAATTCTATAAGTCAGCAACACAAAAAAAAGTAAACGAGGCGATTCCTGCTTTGCGCGATTACGGATTACTCAGCAAACAATTGTACCATGATGTAGCCCTAGAAAACGTTTTCTCGTTTAATTATGAAGAAAAAGGATTGTTGATGCTCTGCAAATCGCATGAGACATGGGAAGAAGAAGCAAAAGTGGCTGAAATTGCCAACCAGATAGGTATTAAAGCACACGTTGTTGGTAGTTCTGAGATACAGAAATTAGAACCCACTGCAGGCGTGGACGCACTCGGTGGTGTGTTTTATTCAGGTGATGCGCATTTATCACCTAATCTGTTAGTAAAACAGCTCAGGAGTTATTTGGAGAAAGAAGGCGTTGTCTTTATGTTTACTACACAAGTAGAAAATGTTGTAGTAAGTAACCAAGAAATCAGTTCGCTTGTATTGAGGAAAGGAGAAGAATCCACACTGCACTCGGTACAAGAATTGGTGGTTGCTGGTGGGGCGTGGTCTAGTACATTAGCGAAAAAAATGAATTTCTTCATGCCTTTGCAAGCCGGCAAAGGATACAGTGTAAGTTTGAGCCAAAAAGAGGCGCAAAGAATACAAATTCCCTCTATTTTATTGGAGGCACGTGTAGCAGTGACACCCATGGGCGAAGAAACGATTCGGTTTGGAGGAACGATGGAAATCGGGGGCGCACCAAATGAAATAGATATGCGCCGTGTAAAAGGGATCATTCAATCCATTCCTAAATACTACCGAAATTACTCCATTTCAATGCCTAAAAAAGAAGAAGTCTGGCATGGTTTACGTCCTTGTGCGCCTGATGGCTTGCCTTATGTAGGAAAGTTAAAAACGTTAAAAAACGTCATTATAGCGAGTGGTCATGCCATGATGGGTTTGAGTCTTGCTCCCGCAACTGGTCTGATAGTCTCTGAATTAATCGAGGATAAAAAGCCATCTATAGAACTTGAATTGTATCAACCAGAGCGATTTTACTGATATAATGATTTCTATTGATGGGTTTTTTAGTACATTTGTTCCACTATTTTGTTAAATAACTACTGGAAAGGAAGATAGTTCTTTTTAAATGAATCTCTCATTGTGACATCTCTCGATAATCAACACATATTATACGATCAAGCGTTATTCGTTCGCAAACGAATCGAAAGAATATTATTCTTGTCTTTGTTTTTCGGGTTCTGTCTTGTAATCTATCAAATAAGTTTCCCTAAAGAGTTATTGATTCATGATATTGTCAATAATATTCTTCGGCAGATCCCGCGCTTTCTCATTCCTCTCTATTTTGTTAAGTGGATTATTCCCTATTTGAGACCCAAAGCGCACAATAGTCAGATACAAAGAGATTTATCAGACCTACTTTTTGCGCTATTACTAGGTACTTTTCATTTTACAAAAGCGTCTATATCGCTTCTTCAAAGTGAGTGGTTTTTATACATTTTGTTGTCACTTATATTTGGGGTAAAATTGATGAGACAGGGAGAAATGCTCAAAAATTCGCTCCTAAATCCATCTATATTATTAACATTCAGTTTCAGCATGACGATATTGCTAGGAACTGCCCTTTTATTAATACCCGGCGCAACAAACGGGAATCTTTCCTTTATTGATGCACTTTTTACTGCAACTAGCGCCGTCTGTATTACGGGGCTTTCAACGGTAGATGTATCGACTAAATTTACAACTATTGGTCAAGGTACTATCTTGGTGTTGATACAAATTGGTGGTTTGGGTTTGATGACGTTTACTAATTTCTTCGCTTATCTATTTCGTGGAGGAATGTCATTTCACAATCACTTGATACTCAGTAATATTCTTGAGACAAACGACCGAAGTTCACTGTTTGGAACACTTTTGAAAATCTTGGTTTTTACTGTTTTAGTCGAGTTTTTTGGTGCACTTTTAATATTTCTTCTCTTTCTTGATAAAGCAACAATTGCCGGTTCTGATACACTGTTTTTCTCGGTATTCCATTCCATATCTGCGTTCTGTAATGCGGGTTTTTCGACGGTTTCTAATGGACTTTTCCATGAAGATATTCGTTTTAATTACTCGCTTCAATGGATTATCGTCGCCTTGATTGTGTTTGGAGGGATTGGCTTTCCAGTAGTTATTGATCTATACAATGGCGCAAAATTATTCTTGAGATTCATCTTGAGTAAGTTTAAAAAAGAGCGTTTTTCTGCTTCTGCACGTTATACCAATGTACACTCGAAATTGGTTTTAACTACTACTTTTGTACTTATTTTACTCGGAAGTATTGTTTATTTAATCACGGAAAAAAATAATGTCTTAGCTATTCATTCGACTATTTATGGTAAAATAACACAAGCTGTTTTTGGCTCTGTAACACCCCGTACTGCTGGTTTTAATACCATTGATGTCGGTGAACTCATGCAAGGAACCGTACTTCTTTATCTTTTACTCATGTGGATTGGCGCCTCTCCGAGCTCAACTGGAGGAGGAATTAAAACAACTACATTTACCATTGCATTCCTGAATGTCTTCGCATTGGCAAAGGGGAAAAATCGCGTGGAGGTTTTCAAACGGGAAATAACAGCGAACTCCATTCAACGTGCTTTTGCCGTTATTTTTCTTTCATTAATGATTATCGGTCTCGCTGTCTTTTTCATCAGTATTTTTGAGCCTCACCAAAGTCTGACAAAAATCGCCTTCGAATGTTTCTCCGCCTATAGCACGGTCGGTCTATCCATGAATCTCACTCCTGAACTAAGTACGCCTAGTAAAGTCGTCTTGATTATTACCATGTTCCTAGGGCGAATCGGCATGTTTACGTTCCTTCTCGGTCTATTTAAAAAAGTAGATTGTTCGCATTATAAATATCCACAAGAATCTGTGTTAATCGTTTAATTTTTGTCGTATGAAATACATTGTTATTGGTCTTGGTAATTTTGGGTCAACTCTCGCTATGCGATTGACAGCTACAGGTCACGAAGTCTTTGGTGTAGATAGTAGAATGGAAATCGTTGAACTGTACAAAGATAAAATTACGCACACAATTTGTCTTGATACGTCCAAAGAAAAATCATTTATTTCATTACCTATTAAGGAAACAGATATAGTAGTTGTTGCAATTGGTGAGGATGTAGGCGCATCCATTATTACAACTGCAATGCTTAAACAAATGCAAGCTAAGCGAATCATAGGTCGCTCTATCAATGATTTACACGAAAAAGTACTCGAAGCTATCGGCTTGGAAACCATTTTTAATCCGGAAAAATTAGCCGCCGAGCTTTTTGCAAAACAACTGGAAGTTCGTGGGGTTATGGAGTCTTTCGATATTTCCGAAGATTGTTCCATCTTGGAGGTAGAAGTACCTGAAAGATACCTCGGTACGCCTATTGGAGAGCTTAATTTCCAGCAAAAATATAATCTCAAACTTATCGCATTAAAGCATTTTGAACGTCGCGTCAACCTTATCGGAAAAACAACTAAGCACGCGCGCGTCGATAAAGAAATTAATCCTAATCACATTCTAGATGCCTCGGATATTCTTGTTTTGATGGGAAGTTTTCATGATTTTGAGAGAATGGTTGGAAAGAATAACGGATAAAATTCATTTTTCAGGCACTTTTTTTCGAAGTGAGTCGTTTTTTTTGGCGTATCAAATTAGGCTGAACTATGTATAAACTACTTACTTTCATTCTTACTTTGTCTTGTTTTACAAGTATTGGACAAATTACGAAAAATCCGTTCGTAGAAAAGAAAACATCCCAAGAAACAAAAATCACATCGATTGAACTTACAGAGGAAGAAACCATCGTATCACTCGAATTCAAAGCCAAAAGTCCGAAAAATCAACTCAAAGAATTGTTGGAGCAAAATCCAGATTATAAAAGCCAACTCGATAATCTTCCACGAAGTTTTAGAGATAATTATATCTCTCAATTATTGAAGGGTTTAGAAAAAGGAGGAAGTTCCATAAGTTTCCAACCTACTAGTTTTTTACGCGTGGATAACGGAAAAAAACTAAAATTCCTACACGTCAACGGTATTCCGAAAGCACCTGAACGCAAAGAAGTTGCTGCTGATGAGGTAGTTACATTTAAAGTTATATTTGAAAGAGTACCGAAAGGGATTGAAAAGATAGATTTAATTGAGTCGGAAGACGATGCCAAAGATGGTTTTTCGTACTGGAATTTCTACGGTGTCCAGATAATTAATCCTGCTGATGGGGAAGTTTCCTCAATAAAAAGTTATGCGATTGCTCCACTCGCTCTTGTGGGTAAATTGGTAGATATAGAGACAAACAAACCTGTCAGAGGCCGTGTCGTTTACATAGACGCGAATACCCAGAAAAGAATTGATTCATTGCAAACTTCAGGAACTGGTTCTTTTGAATTTTTGATTGATGTTCCTAAAATAATTTTACAAGTAGAAGCTGAAGGCTATATGCCTTTTGAGTTAGCTACCCAAATTCGTGAAAATTCTGCCGAAAAACTCCTGCAATTGTATGTTCAACCTCTTGTTCCGTCTTCAATAGAGACAAATGAAAGGCAGAATGAAGTCCCTCTATTTAGTAAAAACGAAGGAACATTGGGTTCAGGAGAGAAATCCTTTGTTTTGGATCAAGTATTTTTTGCTACAGGCCAATCTGAAATTCTTCCTTCTTCTTTTGAGCAACTAGATAAATTGGTGAATTATCTCAAGGAAAATCCAACCATAGAAATCCAAATTGAAGGACATACAGATACGGTTGGTGATTCTACGTTGAATAAAAAATTATCACTAGACAGAGCTTTTCGTGTTAGAGAATACTTGATTTCAAAGGGCATTTCTGGTAAAAGACTCAAATTTAGTGGGAAAGGAGATACAGAACCATTGGTTTCTAATGATACAGAAGAAAACAGACAAAAAAACCGACGCGTAGAATTTAAAATCATTTCTTCCGAAGTGAAATAAGTGAGAAAGAGGAGTGTTTCGTCCAATTTGTTTATGGTATTCTTTATAAACAGCAGTTTTTATTTAAATTGCGAAATAATTTGTCTTGATAATAAGTTAGTTCAAATAATCAATCTATATTCTTTACATGCTACACCTAATCCTTTTGCAGACCACAGATAGCCTATCTGTGGCAACGGCGGATACTACCTTGAGTATCAATTATTTCGAATTATTACTCAAAGGAGGAATTGTGGTTTACCCTATTCTATTCTTGTTGCTAGCTACTTTTTATTTGATACTTGAACGCTATCTCTTCATCAAGGCAGCCTCCAATATTGACTATGGTTTCCTTCGCTCTTTAAAAGACAATATACTTCGTAGTGACTTGCGTACGGCTGTAACGCTTTGCAAAAGTACCAATTTGCCCATTGCTCGAATTTTAGAAAAAGGTATTACTCGTATCGGTCGTCCAGTTAAAGATATTGAAAGTGCTATGGAGATTCAGGCGAATTTAGAGGTTTCAAAAATGGAGAAAAATATGGGTTATCTTGGGCTTATCGCAGGGGTAGCACCAACGCTTGGTTTCGTAGGTACGATTTCAGGTATTATTCGTATCTTCTACGAAATTTCTGTTACGGGTAACTTCTCTATCGAAACGATATCAAATGGTTTGTATGAGAAAATGATTGCCAGTTTTTCTGGACTCGTCGTTGGCTTAATCGCATATGCAGCATACCACAGTATCAATATGATGATCGATAAGTTCGGTATTCATCTTCAAGCAACCGTTATGGACTTTTTAGATACACTTAATGAACCCGCAAAATGAAATTAAAAAGACAAAGACGTTTTGAGGCAGAGGTGCAAACGGCCTCCTTGAACGACATCATGTTCTTCTTACTTTTGTTTTTCTTAATTGTATCAACGTTAGGAAGCCCGAATGTCATCAAGTTACTGTTACCCAAATCGGATAGTTCAACCCACGACGTAAGTAAACAGCCCGTTACCCTCTCTATCACCGCAGAAAGAGAATATTTTATCGATAAAACACCTATTCCTCTTCCTGAATTAGAGCAGAGGCTTCAAGAAGCAACCGCCGATATGGAAGAACCAACAGTTGTGCTTCGTGCGGAGCAGTCACTCACTATCCAAGACTTGGTCGAGGTTATGTCCATGGGAGCAAGGCTTAAAATTCGAATGGTTCTTGCTACGGAACTGAAATAATCGTTTATACGAATAAAAAAGGTCGCTTTTTTCAAAGCGACCTTTTTTGTTCGTATTCGTTATATTATTCTACTGTTACAGATTTTGCTAGATTACGTGGCTGATCTACGTTTCTGCCACGAAGTACAGCAATGTAATAAGACAATAACTGCAACGGAATGACACTCAATAGTGGAGTCAAAATTTCATGCGTATTTGGTACTTCTATCGTGAAATCAACCATTTTTTTGACATCTTCGTCTCCTTCAGATACAATGGCAATCACTCGACCTTTCCGCGCTTTTACTTCTTGAATGTTCGATACGACTTTTTCGTACGAACCATCTTTTGTTGCAATAAATACAACAGGCATGTCTTCGTCAATCAAAGCAATAGGCCCATGTTTCATTTCGGCTGCTGGATACCCTTCTGCATGAATATAGGAAATTTCCTTCAATTTTAAAGCGCCTTCTAAAGCTACAGGAAAATTCAATCCACGGCCCAGGAATATAAAGTTAGAAGCAAAAGTAAATAGCTTGGAGATATCCTTGATATGATCAGCCTGTGTTAATATTTGCTCTACTTTTTGCGGGATTGTTTCGAGTTCAATTAACAAACGACGGAATGTATCCTCGCCAATCGTTCCCTTTTTGTGTGCTGTTGCAATGGCTATAAGTGTCAATACCGTCACTTGTGCTGTGAACGCTTTTGTACTTGCTACCCCAATTTCAGGTCCAGCATGCGTGTAAACACCTGCGTCTGTTAATCTAGAAATGGATGAACCAACCACGTTACAAACACCTAGAATAATTGCTCCTCTACTTTTTGCTAATTCCAATGCAGCTAGTGTATCAGCCGTTTCTCCAGATTGAGAAATAGCAATAACAAAATCACCCTCTTTGATAATGGGATTACGGTATCGGAATTCAGAAGCGTATTCTACTTCTACATTAATGCGGGCTAATTCCTCAAATAAGTATTCGCCAACAAGCCCAGCATGCCATGAAGTTCCACAGGCTACAAAAACAATGCGTTTAGCTTTGGCTAATTTGCCCAAATAATCACGTAGGCCACCTAACTGAATCAGCGCATCGTCCGCATTGACACGGCCTCGCATACAATCTGCGATAGATTTTGGCTGTTCAAAAATCTCTTTGAGCATAAAGTGGTCATATCCTCCTTTCTCTATGGCTTCAAGCTCTAGTTCAACAGTTTGGATAAATGCACTTTTTTCCTCATTTTCTAAGTTTCGAATTGTCAATTCGTTGTTGTTTACGACAGCTATTTCGAAGTCATTGAGGTAAATCATGTTTTTTGTATACTCAATGATTGGCGTAGCATCCGATGCAAAAAAGAACTCTTCCTGTCCAACGCCAATGACTAATGGACTTCCCTTCCGTGCAGCAATAAGTTGATTGGGTTGATCAACATCCATGACAACAATCGCATATGCACCAACTACTTTTTGAAGAGCTAAGCGCACAGCTTCATCCGTGGTACAGTTATTTTCTTTCTTGACGTCTTGAATAAAGTTAACTAAGACTTCTGTATCTGTTTGGCTTTTAAATGTATATCCTTTGTTCAGTAATGCTTGTTTAAGCGTAGCATAGTTTTCGATAATTCCATTGTGGATAATGGAAAGCTGGTCGCCTTTGGCAACGTGTGGATGGGCATTGATATCATTTGGCTCACCATGAGTAGCCCACCGAGTATGTCCTATCCCAATGTGAGAGTTACAATCTTTCCCATTTAACTCAGCTTCTAGCGCTGCTACTTTCCCCTTTTTCTTGAAAACTTGTAATCCCCCTTTTGGTAAAAGAGCTACCCCTGCACTATCATATCCACGATACTCAAGTCGTTTCAATCCTTTTACAATCAGAGGGGCTGCATCTCGGTGTCCTACATAGGCTACAATTCCACACATAGTATTTCGTCTTTAATTAGATAGTGAAAAAAAAAGTTTAAATAGTATTTTCCTAAGGTTCAGGATAAATGTATTTATTAAATTATTTTAGGAAATGATTTTGTGTTTTTCCTCTTCAAATGTACTTATTTAAGCGAATAAATAAAAAAAGGACGCTTGTTATGCGTCCTTTTTTTATTTTTCGGTTTGAAAAAATCTTATTTAGCATATGTGTAAAACACATTCAGTTTTGCACTTTTGATAGCTGCTCTTCGTAGATTACTGTGATTAATAATGGATTGTGTCGAAGAAGTTGAAATATAACCACCAGGAACAAGTGCTAATCGCACTGATTTCTTTCCTTCTGAAGCTAATTTTTGAAGGTAGCTTGTTACATTAAAAGCATATGTTTTCGTAGTAGTTAAAAACAAACTTCCTTGCCCGGCATTCGGTGAGTTTGCATTGATTGGAACAAGTACAGGTTCAAACGTACTTGTTTTTACAATTTTGTTATTTTCATCTAACTCCGCCAATACAACTACCGGTGGAACTGGGAGTCTCGGTGAAATAAAGTTTGAGTCTACCTGAATGATAAAGTCAGCCTTGTTAATTGCAACTTCTGGCAAACCGATGATGTTGGATAAGTTTTTAAAATCAAAAACGCTTGCAAGCCCGCTTCCGGCTTGGATATAGGTACGGTTTTCTGTTTGACTAGCTGGTACCAATTGGTTTGGTTGTGTGACAGCCGCTACGCGTGAACCATTTCTATTAACTGTAAATTTTGTAAATCTACCTGAAGTAAAAGGAAATGTATATGCTCGAACTGTTGACTCAGTTCCCAAGCGATAAAACAACCGCAAACTGCTTGAAGTTGCATCTGTTCCTACTCGAAAGGCGTATGCTACTCTATTGGAGCGGGGTTTTAATAGAAATCCGGGTAAAGCACGGGCAAACAAGGTGGCGTCAGAGGCTTCAGGCTTTCCACGTAAAGCAGCAAGTTGATCAAGTACAACTTGTGGTAGTTTTGCACTAATAGCAAATAGTGTGTCTCCTTTGGCATTGGAAATACTACGATATCGGAAATTTAGGGTAGCCAACGGTACGGAAGTCGTTGTCTGGATTTGACTGTCGTTCGTATATTTAAGCCCTGCAAGAATAGGTTGTTGCGTTTGGTAAATATCAACAGTCATAGGCTGCAGGGAATCTCCTTGGAAATAGCCATTGTAGTTCAAGATGATATACGCAGAGTCGAGGGTACTTGTTGTTGGTAAATCATATGGAACAAATTTTACCCCTGTAAAGTCTGTGGCATCTTTGATAAGATTGGGTTGAACGTATGCTTCTGCATTTACTTGTCCGAGGAGTGGATCGTCGTACCCTCCAATCATGATTTCAGGTACGTTTGAGGTGATAACGGAGTCAAGTTGCATGGTGAAGCGTTCAATGAGAGTTGAGTCGCTGAAGTTAGTTGTTAGCTTGCCGCCAATACCTAGGTCAAAACGGATATCTTGTGGGTCTTCACACCCGAAAAATAACGCGGAAAGTAGGCTAAGTGCTACTATCCGCGCTTGATTTGTTGCTTTTTGCATAAAAAAGAGTTAAACAGCGAGTTCGTTGTATAGATTAAAGAAGGTGTCTGCGAAATTTTCATCTTCAATGAGTGCGTCTATCTTTCTACCTGAGCTAGTGCTCAAAGCGTCTGATAAATCGGTAGAAATATCATTATTTGCTTTAATTACGACATCAGCATACTCACAAGCAATTTTAATAAAACCAAGGTAATCTGCAGACTTTAGATTCTCAAGCATCTCGTCACTAATATCGAGCATTTTTGCTTTAGGAAGTATGTCTTCTGTAAACTTTTGATCTAGTAAATTATTGTAAACCGAGAAAACACTTTTTGTATCCTTGAAGATAGGATCATTTTTGTAGGTTGTTTTCAAATAGAGAGGAATCAGTGCAGTCATCCAGTCGGTACAATGTACGATGTCAGGAGACCAACCAAGTTTTTTCACTGTTTCCAGCGCACCTTTGCAGAAGAAAATGGCTCTTTCATCATTGTCTTCATGAAGTGCTCCTTTTTTATCTGTGAAAACAGACTTGCGCTGGAAGTAATCTTCATTATCTAAAAAATAAACTTGAAGCTTCGCAGAAGGAATAGACGCAACTTTGATAATCAATGGTTTTTCTTCTTCACCGACGGTAATATTTATCCCTGAAAGGCGAACAACCTCGTGTAGCCTATTCTTACGTTCATTGATAATACCAAACCTTGGAATGAGAATTCTGATTTCCATGCCTCTCTCTTGCATTTCTTGAGGAAGTTTCCGGACAAAAGTAGCTATGTTTGAAACTTCCAAGAACGGGTCAATTTCATTGGCAACGTACAAAATTCTTAGTTTACGCATATCAGTGTTTTTTTCGTTTTGCTTGTTGTAGCAGTTATACAAGCTTAAAATATTTGCAAAGATAATAAAAAAAAAGGCAGTATTTCCCAAATAAATGAGGTTTGGTTCGGTAGTTTCAAATTTTAATTGTTATTTGCTGCCATTTTATCAAGTCAAAGTAACGATTCCGTTTACTTCTTGTAAATCCCATTTTCTCTCTTCCAATAGCATTTGTTTGGTCTCCTCCCAAATATCCTCTATGCCATCTATACACAAAGAAAAATAGGCTTCCGTCGCTTCTTCCCCGATAAGTTCGCAGACATTACTTCTATAATCTTGGTAGGTATAACCCACGTGTTTTTTTCCAAATTGAATCCACATTTTTCGCATCACATCATCTAATGAATACAGATTATTAGTGATTTTACGAATTTGATAATCAAGTATTTGTGCTACAATAGCCCCTTTGAAATAGACAGAGACTTTGCGGTCAGGAATCCCTTTTTGGTAGCCGTCAAGCCATAAATCAAAAGACGATTCCCGCAAGGATTGACGCGCATTTTTAGCTGTTTCAAAATGGCGTCTATAGCAGGTTTCTAGTTCCTTTTTGTACTGTTCATCTGACATAACCCCGGATTTCCAAAGAAGATAATCTCCGTAATACGTCGTGACACCTTCTACTACAAAACAGGTCTCAAAATAGTTTTCTTGTGTAAAATCATAGGGTAAAAGTTCTTTGGGTCTAATTTTACAAATATTCCATGCATGAAATAACTCATGAGAGCTGAGTCCTAGTAAATCCCAATAATGTTGCTCAAAATTTTGAGAGTCTGGTCCCAAAACCATCATTGTACTGTTTCTGTGTTCTACACCGTGATAGTAAGGAAATGGCGTTATCCAAGTGATGAAATGAAAATCTTTTTCGGGAAATTCACCAAAAACACGTATTTGTTCTTCTGTAAACTTTTGAAAATCAGGGAGTAGTTTTTCCCAATTGGGATGAAAGTGCCCCTCGAACCAAACATGGAATTCGGTATCTTGAATTTTATAGCTTCGTTTTTGAAGTGTACTACTTAAAATCCAAGGGCTGTCTGCCAGATGTGTGAAGTTATCCGCAAAAAGTTGAATGGTATCTCCGGTTCTTTTTTGTACTAGCCCACAGGCGAGTTGTTCGTTTGGTTTTGCGGTCAAGATAACTTCACACGGCTCATTTTGCCGCCCTTCCACATAAATACAACAATTCACGGGATTAACATAACATATTTCATCATCTAGATAGGAAGTTCCTGCATTGATTTCATGCGCATAATAACTGTATTCAAATCGGATGAACTGTTGTCCAAATGTTTGCACTTTCCAGCGGTCTTTTTTTATTTTTTGACAGGGAAGTCGCTCTCCACTTCCAGAAAATGCATGAAATTCCCGTAAATTCTTAGCAAAATTTTGTAGTTCATATCTACCTGGCCGCCAAGAAGGTAGCTGAACTTCTAGGTATTCTTGCGTGTTTTCAAAGAGTTCTACCCGAATGTCAATGAAATGATTAGTAGGGTTTTGTGAAAAAAAAGTGTATCTCATCGAAGAGTTGGTTTTGATATATCAGAATAAATAAATATTTTTGCAGTCCGAATTCCAAAGTAAGGCACTAAAATAATCAATTATAATGAAACGTACATTCCAACCATCCAATAGAAAGCGTCGTAACAAGCATGGATTCCGTGAGCGTAGCTCAACTCCAGGTGGACGCCGTGTATTGAAGGCTCGTCGTGCAAGAGGTCGTCACAAATTGACAGTCTCTGACGAAAAGACACACAAGTGATTCTAAAGAACACCAGTTCTATTGATATTGGTTTTCATTCATCGCAAAATACGTAAGCCACCTGCAAGGGTGGCTTTTATTTTTATTTCTTATGACAAATATTCGACGGTTTACATTTACCAAAAACGAACGGCTTTGTAGTCAAAAAACAATCAATCGTTTGTTTGATAGAAGAGCTAAAGGAAATTTAACTTTCATGGCTTATCCAGTGAAAGTTGTTTATGCCGTAAACGATGAATTGGTAAATCGTGTCTTATTTTCTGTTGCAAAAAGAAATTTTAAAAAAGCGGTAGATCGTAATTTGATTAAACGGAGATTGAAAGAAGCCTATCGCTTATCAAAACATGAATTCCCCACTGACCAATTCTATGATTTGGCTTGCATCTATGTAGGAAAAGAAATTACTACCTATGAAGAATGTCTCAAAGGAATGAAAAAAATGGCTAAAAAATTACATCTTGCGAATAAAAGCACCCAAAAATGAGCCGACGAATGTACTAAAAAAAGAAATATATGTTCCGAATTCTGCAATGTCAGGATAAGGAATTGACCATCCTGCTTTTAGATATATCCAATGTCCTGCTAAAAGTAAAAATGTTTGAATAATGGCTAGCCAGTAGCCTTTTTTGGGTTCCCACATGCCCCCAAAAAAGCTAATACCAATCATAAAAAATTGAGCGATATAAATAATTGAGGCTACATGAATAATGTAAACTTGTAAGCCAGAAAGTAAAATCATGAGCAAAACTTTGGCCCAAAGTGGCCAATCTATCAATTTCATCGTATTTTTGGTTAAATTAGAACAAATATACGTCAATTGTCTATCAACCTAAATGAATTTCTTATTGACAGAATAAATCCATCTATGAAGAAATACAAAAAATATGTACTTGGTTGTTCTTTGTTTGCAAGTATGGGAATAGCTGCCTTTCATGCTGAAGACAAGTACTTCGAGCTTGCTAAAAATCTCGATATTTTTGCTACACTTTACAAAGAAGTAAATACGCTGTACGTTGATGAGCTAAATCCTGCAAAAATGATTCGTGTAGGAATTGAAGCCATGTTAGCCCAATTAGACCCTTACACGAACTTCTACCCAGAAGATGATATTGAAGAAGTACGCACCATGTCAACGGGGAAATTCAACGGCATTGGCGCTACTTTAACACCTTATAAAGGTGCTTTCTATGTAACAAATGTCTACAAAGATTCACCAGCAGACGTAGTGGGTATCAAGATAGGAGATGAAGTACTGGCAATTGGGAAAATTTCTATTACGAACCGTACTGAGCTAGAGGTCAGTCGTTTATTAAAGGGACAAACAGGCACAAGTGTACGTATAACGTTGAAACGTTATGGTGTTGCTAAACCAATTTTCTTTGAAGTTGCTCGTGGAGTTGTGAAAACTCCGAACGTACCGCATTATGGAATGGTTAATGAAGAAGTAGGATATATTCAATTAACGGATTTCTCACCGACAGCCGCGTCTGAAATTAAGGATGCTTTTGAAGAATTAAAAGCTTCGGGAATGAAAAAAGTGATACTTGACTTACGAAATAATCCAGGCGGTTTGCTTAATATGTCGATTGATATTTGTAATTTTTTCTTACCCAAAGGGCAAACAATTGTTGAAACACGTGGCCGCTTGCCGGAATGGAACAAAGTCTATAAAGCCATGAATAACCCATTGGATACGGAGATTCCGGTTGCCGTATTAATCAATAGTGGAAGTGCCTCTGCCTCTGAGATTGTGAGCGGTACACTCCAAGATTACGATAGAGCGGTGGTTATTGGGCAGCAATCGTTTGGAAAAGGTTTGGTTCAAATAACGAAAGACTTGTCGTTCAATGCGAAATTGAAGGTAACAACTGCCAAGTATTATACCCCTAGCGGGCGATGTATTCAGGCGGTAGATTATTCGAATCGAAAAGAAGATGGAAGTGTCGGGAAAATTGCTGATTCGCTTCGTCGTAGTTTTACGACTCAAGCGGGACGAATTGTTTACGATGGAGGTGGGGTGCAGCCAGATGTGATTACTCCAGCCAAAACATTTTCTGTCGTAACAAACGAATTAATTAGACAACGTAAGATTTTTGATTTTGCAACGCGTTATTATCATGAGAACAACCCTGCAAATATTCCAGGTAAGGGCTTTCTTATCACGGATGAAACATATAATTCATTTGTTGAATGGCTTGTGATGCAGAATTTTTCGTATGTAACCCCTCTGGAAAAACAGCTGCTTTCATTAAAGAAAACCTTAGAAGAAAGCCTTTTGAAAGAGACAGTGAATGGAGAGATAAAGGCGATTGAACAGAAAATACGGCAAGACAAACAGGAGGATTTAAAGAAATTTAAAGAGGAAATTAGAGATTTGTTGTCAATGGAGATTGTCGGTCGGTATCATTACCAAAATACGGCTAAATTCATTGCTTTTGAGAAAGATGTAGAGGTACAAACAGCCGTTTCTATTCTCCAAAATTCAAGTAAATACGCAGAACTATTGCGTGTTAAAAAATAACTTTACGTATAAATGGGTAAGATTTTAGTATTGGATGCGTCAACAAAAGGTTGCTCCGCAGCTGTTTTTGAGGCAGGTAAATTGGTAACATCGCTGGAATTAAAAAACGAAAAAACATCTTCGTCTAAACTCACTTTACTAGCGGAACAAGCGGTTCAACTGAGTGATTGTCGTTGGGGAGATCTAGATGCGATAGCTGTCGGGAAAGGGCCTGGTTCATATACGGGACTCCGAATAGCCGTTTCTACTGCCAAAGGATTTTGTTTTGCGCTGGACAAACCGCTTATTGCGGTAGATAGCCTCTCAGCCATGGTAATTGCTGCACAAGCTGGCATTCCCATCGAAAAGCAAGCAGATTGGTTTCTTTGCCCTATGATTGATGCCCGAAGAATGGAAGTCTATTGTGGGATATTTGATGCACAAAACAGGCAGCAAATACGTGAAATTGAGGCAGTTATTTTGGAGGAATCCTCCTTTGCAATAGAGAGAAATATGAAATCTCTTTTGGTTTTTGGCGATGGGGCTGAAAAATGCAAATCACTTTGGACAAATGCTGATAACGTATTTTTTCTCGATACAATTCCTGCACCAACTGCAGCAATGATGGGGGAGTTGGCATTGGAAAAATGGATGAACCGAGATTTTGAAAACCTAGCTTCTTTTGAGCCGTATTATCTCAAAGATTTTATGGTGACAACTCCTAAAAAGAAATAGACGATTTAGTGAGTAATATCTCATGGAATGAAAAGGGAAAGAGGAAGCTTTTTTGGGCTTCCTCTTTTGTATAAAAACTAAGTGATTGGTTTAATCTATGTCCATTTCATCGTCTGGTGCAGAAAGGGGCACTACTTCTGGCCGTGTACGCGAAACGACTTGCTTTTTCTCTTTGAACCTTTTTATCTTTCTACTTAACACTTCCACTGCGATGTCAGTTGCTTCTTCAAATGTACTTCCCTTTTCACTTACGAATAACGTATTGCCAGGAACATTCAACTTAACTTCTATGTGTTTTGTATGTGTATTGATTTTATCTCCTTTATCTAGTCGGAGGAAGACTTCTCCACTAATAATTTTACCGTAAAATGTCTCAATTTTATCTAATTTTCGTTGGATAAATTCGAGTAAACTGTTGTCTGCGGTAAAGTGGACTGCATTCATCTGAATCTTCATAACATACTTCCGTTTAAGTTGTCAAAAACATTTATCTTAGGTTGTAGTATTGACTACTTCCATGATTAAATGTAACAATTTACAGAATACATGTCAAGTTTTGTTTCACTTTTTTCTTATTTGTTCGGATTGAAATCTTTGAATACGCGCTTGATATTGTCGTCTGTAGGTTTTCTTTTTGCTTCCCAAGATGAATCCAACTCCAACGCTACCAATCCTTTTAGGTTCATTGCGTTCATATAATCATCAATTTTACGTAGAAATTCATTGTTTCTGCGCGTTGATTTCAATGAAAAGTCACGTGCAAAAATATCTCCTTTGGTCTGAATTTCATTTTTCTTTTCAATGACATAATTGAGCCGATCTACCAAGTCTTTCATTGATCGTCCGATGACTTCTGTGGCCTCCAAAGTTCCAATAGTGAGTACCGTCGTTCCTCCTACAGTGGAAATAGCACGCTGTGTATTTACATCATTTTTTGCAATAATAGAGGAAAGTCCTGTAGTTGCACCAAGTGACGCATTGATGACAGAGCGATTTTTCTTTCCTTTTTTTGCCCGATTATATGCCTTTTTAAGTTCGTCTTCTTTTTCCTTCAACTGTTCGTTCAATTCCCAACCTCGCACTAGGGTAGCTCTGTATAAATCATACAATTTATTATCTGTTTCTACCTCGTTCACGGTATTCAAAACATTAATCTTTATTCGTTGGACTTCCCGGTTTTGTGTTTTATCCAAGACAAAAAAGTCAATATAAAAAGAGCTTGAGTCCCTAGGATCTTTGACAAAATCATACCCTGGTTGCCAGACAAATTCGTATTGATTCGGTGTATTTTGTATCAGTGCTTGCTTGGGTACATCTGGATTGTTGGAAAGAAAGTCGAAGGTGTCTATATCATCGTCTCCATTGGGGTCGGATAAATAAAAACGAATACTCAGTGTTTCATTTTCTCGAATTTTGTACGCATCTGTTTTAGGAACAGTTGTTACTACTGGAGGTAAATCAAGTTGAGTCGCCACTAACCTAACAGAGCCTTTGCTTTGTGTTTTAGCAGGTTGGTCTTCCACATAAAAATCAATGCTGATTTCTTTCTTCTTTAGCCCATTGAATTGTGTTACAGACGGTGACCACGTGACTTCCCCTTGCGAAGTAATCTTGACCCCCTCTGGTAAGGACGCCAAAGAAGGAATAATTACAATGGGGTCATTATCAGGGTCATATACTAGATTTAGATCAATGCTGTACGTATTGCTCGTATTATATTTAATATAAAACGGTTTAAGTTCTGAAATGACGGGTGGTCTGTTGGTATGCGAAATCGCGAGATCTAAATTGCGCGAAACGACTTCGCCAGAATCAGACTTTGCCTCGATTAAAAGTTGAAAAATACGCTTTTGCTCGATTCTATCAACAGCTGAAAACGGTGGAGTCCATGTAAATAAACCTGTAGAATCTATAGACATGCCGATTTGTTTACCTTGGATAATTTCGAAACGAAATGGTGCAAGTTGTTTATTCCCCACTATTTTTAACTGTACACTTATCTCTTTCCCTTCTCTTAATTGTGTTAATTGTAAGGGGTCTTGAATCGAGATAGCCAATTGGGAAAATCCAGAAAGTGAGCAAATGAGAAAAAGAACAAGAAAAAATTTAAACTTCATTAGTTGAAACGTTATTTGAGTCAGGTAACACAACGCACGGAAAACCGAATAAACAGCGGTCTTTAATCATTTGAGTTACTTCGTTAGGAACGTGTTTTTCCCAACCTGTTTCACCCCGTTTGATTAAATCAAGCATATTATCAGTGTGTACGCTAAGGTTTTCTTTATTGTAATGATAGATATCTTCGATTTTATTATTGGCCGTCAAATAACGGAATAAATCCATCAATTGCACGGGTGGTGTAAATTTCATGCAATTCAGGATGGTTTGATTTCTGAGCGTCGGATAAACGAACAATTTAACCTTTCTACTGAACAAAGTTGCGAATGATTCCAAGATTCCACCTGGTAAATCGACATAATGTTCGTTTTCAAAGATATACTCCAAATTAGGATATCCGATGATTAGCCCAATTTTAAGCTTCGTAATTTTGGAAAGATATGCAACTAATTTATAATACTCGTGGTAATTGGTTATCATAACCGTTTGTCCCAAAGAACACAGAATATCGACTCGGTCGAGAAAATCTTTTTCATCGATAACTTCCCCGTCGCCTTCTTCTTTTAAGGATTGTAAGGTTAGTTCGGATACAACAATCACCCGATTTTGATCTACATCTGGCTCCTGCAAGAATTGCCGATGTCCGTTCTCTAACATATCTAAATGTACATTAATGACTGGACGGAAACGGCCGCGAAGAACCAAAATATGTCGTTTATAAAGAGAGTCAGAAGGTTGTAAATTTTTTCCATCAGGTCCGAATAAGGCAATATTTGAAAAACCATATTTGACCAAATGTAAACTCATGATTCGGCTATCCACTTGCACAAATGCAGGGCCTTCAAATCGAATCATGTCTATCTGGATTCTATCTTTGGATAAATTATCCATCAAAGACTTGAGTAAAATTTCAGGATTTTTATAATAATAAAAACATCCATAAATTAAATTTACACCGACAATTCCCAAGGCCTGTTGTTGTAGAAGATTGTCATTATCAAGCATTTGAATATGAATAACGACATCGTGAAACTCACCCATAGGTTCAAGCTGGAACCGCATTCCAACCCAACCGTGTGCCTCGTTTGTTTTATGATAATTTAAGGCAACGACCGTATTAGCGAAGGAGAAAAACTGTGTGTTTATGCCTCTTTTTTCGTCCAAACGCTCAATTAATAAATTATATTCATGGTCGAGCATAGACATGAGCCGCTCTTCGCAAACATATCTGCCACTTTCTACAGTCCCGTAAATAGCATCCGAAAAAGTCATGTCATACGCAGAAATTGTTTTGGCGACTGTACCAGATGCACCTCCTGCCTTAAAAAAGATGGATGCCACATCTTGGCCTGCACCAATTTCAGCGAATGAACCGTAAATATTCTTGTCTAAATTCAGCCGGAGGGCTTTTTGCTTGGTAGTTAAGTTTGTATCGTGGGTGACTTTTGACTTGTTCATAAAGAGTATTGTATGCGAAGTGTCTCGTTGAGTAATAGGTGAAGACGTGTATATAAAGGGTTGTCTTCACTTTTTTCGTATACAAATCTAATTATTTTTGGATTTTTTAAAGTAAAAAACGCAAAAAAAGTATAATTTATTGCATTTATCTCTGAATCAAAGAATTTCTACTTTTTCTATCTTATTAGGTATATTTATATGCACCAGTGCTTTGAGTAATATTTCTTTGCTCTCATCTACCCAATTTTGATAGGTAAATGTAGGAGGGGTTCTGGAGGAAATATAGGTTAGAAAGGTGGGTAGGTCTGGTTTTTTCATATGCAAGCCAGCACCGGCCTGAGCCGCGTCAATGGCATTGCACATCTGTTCATAATGTCCTGAAATCGGGATAGCTAAAACGGGTTTTTGGAGATACATAGCCTCTGCAATTGATTCAAAACCTGCCGTTGTGATCAATCCCGCACATTGACTCATTTTTTCAAGAAAATGCAATGGGTGGATGTCATGCAAATGAATACCCAAAGGAAGTGTTCGTTTTTCGAGTTGATCACGTAGGTTTTTACCAACAAAAAGGTGTATCTCAAACCTGTTTTCAATTAAATGTAGGTTTATAATTGGTTCTATATCAATTAATTGAGTGAGATAAACAAGCAAGAAAGGAGGTGTTTTGTGCGTGTGCTTTAATTGTAATACTGCCGCTCGAATCAACGGAGGGATACTTACTAAATGGTGTATTTTTTTACTTTGTGGATAGGATTCTAAGCTAAGACCAAGGAGTTTATCTGCCCGAAAACAAGTAAGTCGGGTATGGGTAGAAAGAAGAAAATTAGCCCATCTTTTTGACTTTGGATGGGGGAAATCTTCATGTAACAACAGATATTGATGCCCTATACACAGAAAAGGAATATGTTTTCTTTTGTAGATGAATTGGTGAATACCTAGTAGAACATCGTAAAAATTGATGATGGTATCAGGAGAAAATGACTGAATGGTTTCTTCAATTTTTCGAATGGATTGTAAATAAATGGGGAAAGCACGTACGTTTGAAAAAATTGTTTTACGAATAGAAAGCGCATTGGTTTTTAGGTCATAGACAAGATTTGGACTCCTAAAAGTCTGGCATGGAAAGCAACTTTCCTGCGCCAAAAGGGTAGGAAGTGTCTCGCCATCAGGTACCCCAACTAAGGCCATTATCGTATGACCTTCTTTTTGCAGAATCTGAGCTAATGCAATAGCCTGAGTTTGATGTCCACGTCCTTCTCCTTGAATAACAAATAAAAACCGCATAGTAGTTGTATTTTAGAGAGATGCAGCCCATCTGCGGCTGGGTTCAGTAGTTGTTTGTGGAGTTGATTTTTGTTCTTCCGACTCTACGTCTGTCTTGATAACTTCTTCTAGATGGAAATATACCAAGCTCCAATTTCCTTCTTGGTCTTCCATTAAAGCAGACATCGTTTCTACCCAATCTCCTGAGTTCATGTAGGTTAATCCGTTTATCTGGCGAATCGCTGGTTGGTGAATATGCCCACAAATTACCCCATCACACCCGCGCGTTGCTGCAAACTCGGTTAACTTTTCTTCAAAGTCAGAAACATAATTGACAGCCATCTTGACTTTCTGCTTGATGGATTGGGACAACGAATAATAGGGCAAGCCACGTGATGTACGGTAATGATTATATCTTTTATTTAACCAAAGGAGGAATGTATAACCTATATCGCCCAAATGTGCCAACCAAGCCATATTTGATGTAATAGAATCAAATATGTCGCCATGGGTAACAAAAAAACGTTTGCTTCCTGAGTGTAAGATATAATCACGGCGAATTTGAAAGTTTTTACCAATAACCAATGGCAGTACATTGTCCAGAAAATCATCGTGGTTTCCACGAATATAAATGACTTTCGTGTCGTGCTTGTCCATCATTTTCAAAATCGTCCGAAAAAAAGCTGTATGTTTTTTATGCCAAGAACCATACTTTTTTAGTTGCCAACCATCAATAATATCGCCATTGAGAATTAGCTTTTCACATCGATGTTGTTTTAAAAAAGCAGTGGCTTCTTTTGCCTTTGAGCCGGAACTTCCCAAATGGATATCTGACAATACGATTGTCTTGACAAAATGCTGTTTTTCCAAGGTACATAGTGGTTTAATGGAGTACAAATTTGCCTATCTAATATAAAGTTCTTATTAACAGATATTTATGTATTTATGATGTTTCTCAAAATCCATTATATTTGACATATGGAAAATGACGTGCTACCCCCAACTTATTATCATACCAATTTTTGCTATTTACTCTCCTTTGTGCAAGAGAAATACAAAAGTATTTTACAGACACATGAATGGCGCTTTCTTCGAAAATTCTATTGCCTGTCAGAGGAAGCGCAATGTTTGTTTGTTCGCCTTTCGAATCGGAGAGGATTGTATTTTCGGGTAGATTCTTTGGAATACCAAGAAATCCCTTCGATTCCTACTTGCATCACAGAACTGGAAAAACAGGAATTTATCACCCATGTTCAAGTAAATTATGAACAAATAGAAACACCACTTGTCCTGCGTATTTTAGCCAAAGAAGAGCTAAAAAAAATTTTTAAACTTAAAGGAAAGGCATCTCTTCGAAAGGAGGAGTATATTCAAGCTATCTTAACAGAATACCAAGAAAACGATATCATTGAAGCAGTTACAGCCTATACATCTATAGTCCGGGTGAGTTTTCAGTCTGAAATCGCGTTTTTAAAGTTCTTGTTTTTTGGGAATCGTTCTATGGATATGACTGAATTTGTCTTACGCGATTTAGGTATTTTATCGTATCAATCGTATAAACAAGATGAATTAGTAGCTCGGTTTTCTACACGAAAAGAGGCAGAAGATAAATGGTTTGTTTCGGATCAATTTGAAATCTTTTATCAATTGACACAGGATGATTCTTCCGTGGAGCTCTTATTCGATTGGATATCTGCTGTGTGGGATTCTTCATTTGATCAATTGGAAGAACTTGCTGCTCGCTCCATGGAAAGGTTGGTACTAAAAGTGGCTCTTTATCTTGAGAAGAAGAAAGCACTGGATTTAGCTTTGCTTTTATTTGAAAAAACCAAACAGCCTCCTGCCCGTGAACGGCGTGTCCGGATTCTCGAAAAACAAAAAGAATGGGAAGCGGCTCTGGCTATTTGTGAAGAAATTATTGCACAACCCACGCATGAGGAGGAACTGATTTTTGCCAACGACCGGATTGCCAAGAGAGAGAAGAAACGCCTGATTGTTAAGACACAAGTACTCAAAAATGCACCGATGGTCACTATATCTGCCGAGTATAAGGGAAACGTTGAAATGGGAGTAGCACATTATTACGAATCATTGGGTTATCAGGCGGTATTTTCTGAAAATCATTTGTGGCGTGCGCTCTTCGGTCTCGTTTTTTGGGATATTATCTTTGACAAAACGTTGGTAGTTTTCCACCATCCGTTTCAAAGGAGGCCATCCGATTTCCATTTGCCTGATTTTTATCAAAAAAGAAAAGATAAAATTCAGGTACGTTTGGAGAATCTACAAGAACCTGCTTTGGTGATTCAAGAAATGGCAAGTGTATTTCAAAGTAAAAATGGGCTAGAGAACCCATTTGTCATCTGGAGTGAGGCCATTTGGGAAATGTGCCGACTGGCTGTCGCACAAATTCCATTACAAACTCTGAAAACTATTTGGCTGAAAATGGCTGAAAATCATGTAGAGAATGGACGTGGGTTTCCAGATTTAATGGTTCGAAATGCAGACGAACTGTTTTTCGTTGAGGTAAAGTCACCAACAGATCATTTGTCAAATCAACAAGTTTTCTGGCAGTCTTTTTTTCGAGAAAACGGATTGGAGTCGTTCGTTTTACGTGTAGATTTTGTCTAAAAAAAGAGGCACAGTTACTAAACGTGTGCCTCTTTTTGTTTATCCTCTACGGCCTCCTGGTGCGCCACCTTCTTCGACACCGTCACCACCGGACTTTAAATCATCGTTTTGGACACTCTTTCTTTTCTTGAAAAGCCCCGTGTTTCCAGTTGCATCCATTTTACCAAATCGGTACTGGAAGTCCACGCGGATAGCTCTTCTGTAAATATTTCGTAAGTTTTCTTGAGTGAATGAAAAGTTCGGATTTGTTGCGTCCGCAAAATTAGATTTGATGACAATCGCCTTTGCAAAAGGATTTTCTAAACCCAAACCAAAACTTCCTTTCTTGTTCTTTAAGTCTTTTTTGAATGAGAGCGTATGGAAATTAAAGGCACCCTGAAGTCCCTGTAATTCAATACTTGGAGTGCGGTAAAATCCGAAAAATTGTGCCGCCCATCCGCCACCAAATGTATAAGAAGCATTGGCGTTGTAGTTGTAATTCCATCCCTCATTTGAAATTAGACGATTGTCCAGATATACATAAAAGGCATTCACACCCGCACCCAGTCGGAATTTTTTGGTGGGTTGTAAAGAAGTGGAAACATTGACTCCTGTACTTCTGTTAATACCAATATTGTCAAAAGTTGTTTGTGTAATGTCTTGATTACCAACACGCTCAATGCTTCTAACAGATGTAATGCTATTATCGGTCGATCGATTAAACAAGGAAACTGTAATGGAATTTGCTTTATAAAAAGTGCTATAGTTTAATTCGAACTGGTCAACTAACTCAGGTGCTAATACGGGGTTTCCAAAAGAAATATCTGTAGGATTGGATAAATTCACAAACGGATTCAAGAAACGAATGGAAGGTCGTTCGATACGCTGTGCGTAGCTTAATCGAAACTTATGGCTTTTTCCGAGTGCCTTCGAGACGTTTACACTTGGTAAAAAGCTTGTATAATCAGGAATATCTGCATTGCTTACATCTTTAAAATCTGCGCCGATAATGGTTCTTTCCAAACGGCCGCCAGCTTGTAAACCCCATTTGTTGGGAAATGCAAATGTAAGTGACGAATAGAGTGCAAGAACATCCTGGTTGTAGTCCAAGAAATTGGCACGAGCAGGATTGGGTACAAAGGTTTGTGTTGCAGAATTATAAATAGAGAAAGTTCCATCACTTGTAACATCCCGAAGAATGGCTTTTCCTCCAATATCCAAACGGTTTTTATTCCAAGGTTGAACATAATCAACTTGCAGCGTCATTTCTTGGTCTAAGCCACTATTTCGGCTCATTTCAAAAGGTTGGCCGTTTCGAAGTGCATCGAAATTCTCGTTTCGGTTATTTCTACTGATTTGTCCAAGAACGCTTAGTTCTTGGTCAGGTTTATCGTATTTTTTTGTATAAGTTAAATCAAAATTGTAGGTTAGATTTTGTCTGGTTTGGTCTATATCTCTAACAAACTGATTGACGATAACTCTATTTGCGTCCTGCAATTCGGTAGTTTGTGAACCAATGGATGAATTTCCTCCTTGGTTGATTCTGAACCCGATCGAAAAATTATTTTTTTCGTTGATATCATAATCGAATGTCCCTTGGTAATTTCCATTATTACGCGTGGAACGGTTGTCGTCCAATTGTACTAAGTACGTTGGTAAATCGCCGACACGGCTTTCTCTTGCTGTAAATCCGTCGTTCCGAACGTTATATGAGAAACGTCCCCCTCCGTTCAATGAAATTCCCCACTTTTTGTCGCGGAGGTTTAAATTACCATTTCCAAAAGAACCCAAATAGCCAACTCCCATAGAAACGAAACCAGTTACGCCAGAGAGTCGGTTCTTTTTTGTGATGATATTGATAATACCAGCAGTACCTTCTGCATCGTATTTTGCACCGGGCGATGTAATAACTTCCACGCTTTTAATTTGGTCTGAAGGAATTTGTTGGAGTGCATCTGCAATACTTGCTGCAAAAATAGAAGAGGGTTTCCCGTCAATCAGTACCCGAACATTGGCACTTCCGCGCAAACTGACATTGCCGTCTAAGTCCACGGAAAGCATGGGTACTTTGCGTAAAACATCCTCTGCACTTCCTCCTCGGTTTGTTAAATCTTTGTCTGCGTTATAAACCATTTTATCAATTCGTTCTTCAATAAGAGCGGCTTGCCCTGTAACGGTTACTTCTTGAAGCATTTGCGCTTCACCTGTTAATTTTATATTGCCGATATTCCAGACGGGTGCATTACCAGAATATTTTAAATTGGAGACAGTCATGGGTTTGTACCCAATATAGGAGATAACCAGTTTATAGGTAGCTGTTTTTGATACATTTTTGAAGGCAAATTGGCCTTGTACATCTGTAAGTCCACCATCAATAGGCTTATTATTTAGCCACAAGCCGACAGCGGCAAATTCAACGGGTTGATTGGTTGTAGAGTCAACGATGACTCCTTTTAGTTCAACGGTTTGGGCCCAAGTAAAGGAAGTAAATGAGAAGTAAAGAAAAAAGCCAAGTGTCAGTGATTTAATCGTGCTATTCATACAATTTTTTAATTCATTTCGGGATTTTCCAGCGAATGTTTAAGTCTATGACAAATTTGGGCTCTAAAAGGTTAGTTCGGAGCAGGCGATTGGTGTAGAAAAAAGATAAATCAGATAATTGTATCGATGTAAATTGAAATGAGAGTAGGCTTTATGCAAAAAACAGAAGCCAAGTATAAATTATTTTCGGAAAAAAGAACAAGTAGACAAGGAAAACAGATAGTGAAAAACAATACCATTCAGCAATCAAAAAACGATTGGATAGGTTTTTTTGTACGTCATCACTTTCTGGGACAATCAAATAGTAGGGTATCTTTATGTAATAAAATAGGGAAATAGCTGCATTTAAGAGTCCAAAAAGTAAGAGAACTAGATGAACTTTCTGACCTGAAAACATATATTCTTCCCATATACTTGAAAATACTACTAGTTTTCCAGTAAACCCTATGGTGGGAGGTAAACCAATGAGTGCAATAGCAATGATGACCGCTGACACTCCGAGCATTTTGTTGCTAGAAGCTCCTCCTTTGAAGGTATCTAGTTCAAAAGAGTTTTTGGTTCTGGCGAGTAAATCAATGAGCAAAAAGGCATTGATGGAGATAAACATGTACGTAAAAACATAGACTTCAATGGCTCTTTCTGCACTTGAACTTTGAGAGGTAGTAAGTGCAACAAGAATAAACCCAGACTGAGCAATGGCAGAATAGCCAAGCATTCTTTTTGTGTTCTTCTGCCATAGTGCCGAGAAGTTACCGATTATCCATGATAAGAGTATGACCACACTTAAAGCAACTACGAAAGTACCTGCCAAGTGGGTTAAAATATCTTGGATAACAAATAATGTAGCAATTTTGGGAAGAATGGCTAAAAAAGAGGCAATCGGAGCGGGGATTGCTTCGTAGACGTCTGGTGTATATGTGTGAAATGGAGCAGCAGAAAGTTTAAAAAATAAACCAGCGAGTGAAAGAAATAAGGCAACTTGATGAGTCCAAGTGGTTTGATTTGTAGAGAAAAGTTGTTGTAAAGCTGTAAAATCTAGTTGGCCAGTAAACCCATACAGAAAGGATATTCCGTAAAGCATAACCGCTGAGCTAATGGCGCCTACGAGCAAGTATTTGATACCTGCCTCGGCGTGAACTTTCTGTCGGAAAAGTGCAACTAGCAGATAGGAACATATAGAAACAAACTCAATACTCACATAAAGCGATAGCCAATGGTTAGCCATGATAAGAAGAAACATGGAGGCAATTGTAGCCAAAAATAGGACAAAAAATTCTGTAGGAAGGCTATATTTCATACTCCAAAGATGAAGTGTCAACAGAATAGCCCCAATTGTTATAGCTTGTTTATACAAAATAGCCTTCTTAGTTAGAACAAAAAGTCCTTGAAATAAATAAATCGGGGAATTGTTGGAAGAAAATACAATGTGTCCGAGTGAGAATGAAGTGAAGACCAAAACAAAGAATAACCCTGCGAGTGAAAGTAGTAAACCTGGACGAAATTGCTTTTCACTGAGTGAGGGTGAAAAAACAATGGCGAGTAAAAAGCCTATCGATGCAACAAAAAGGCCTATTTCAAGCCCGACATACGAAAAAGACTCAATGATTTGCACTAATTTACTTTTCATTCGTCAATTTAAAAAAAGTTAACAATATGGTTCACAGTAGATTCAATACTGTTGAAGAGTATAGAAGGGAAAATGCCAAAAGTAACTGCTGCAATGGCAAGAGAAATTAGCATAACCTTTTCCCGAAATTGAACATCTTGTAATTCTTGGGGCAAGGATGTATGAACAGCCCACTCACCCATAAACATGCGTTGTAGTGTCCATAGTAGATAGGCTGCACCGAGTACAATACCCAAAGAGGCTGCTACAGGCCATATAAATGAAATATATGAACTATTGAACGCCCCAAAAAGGGTGAAAAACTCGCCAATGAACCCGGAGAAAAGTGGTAACCCAAGAGATCCAAAAAAAGCAATAGCTGTTAAGAATGTATATACGGGCATATGTGTAGCGAGTCCGCTGTAATTGGCAATTTGTCGGTCATGCGTTCTGTCGTAAAGTACACCAGCTACAAGAAAGAGCATGGAGGATAAAATTCCGTGGCTAAACATTTGGTAAATTGCGCCAGATATGCCCTCCGTATTTCCAGCCGCGAAGCCTAAAAATACAAACCCCATGTGTGAGACAGAAGAATAGGCAACTAACTTTTTTAGGTCTGTTTGTGCTAATGCGTTCAATGCTCCATAGAGAATAGAAAGTACGCCAAATGCAGCAACGACGGTAGAGAAATCTTTCGCGGCATCAGGGAGAAAAATATATCCTGTGCGAAGTAAACCGTAACCGCCCACTTTCAGTAAGATTCCCGCTAAAACAACCGATACAGGTGTCGGAGCCTCTACGTGTGCATCCGGTAGCCAAGTGTGTAATGGAACCATCGGTAATTTTATGCCAAAGCCAATCAGAAGGAGTAAGAAAAGAAAGTGACGACCAGTAAGTCCTACAATCTCAGTGTGATTAGTGAATGCCAGAAGCGAATCGGGTAAAATACTTTTTACATTAGCTAGAATTCTGAAATCAAATGAGTGAACAGTTGCACTAAGTTGGTCTGGGACTATGTAGGTGGTATCCTGTACAGACATCCCTAAAATAATTACAGCTACAAGGATAAAAATGGAACCAACCAAGGTATAGATGAAAAACTTAATAGAGGCATATGAACGGTTTTCTCCTCCCCATATAGCAATTAGAAAATACATGGGAAGTAACATGAATTCAAAGAACAAGAAGAACAAGAAAAAGTCAAGTGCTACAAAACAGCCCATAATAGCACTTGAAAGAAATAAGTATAAAGACAAGTACATCCGTTCTTTGTGCTGGATTGAGAACGAGGAGATTGCACCAATGACGAGAACAGCCGCAGCCAATAAAATCATAGGAAGGCTTATTCCGTCAATACCCAGTACGTATCGAATAAGAATGCGGTGGTTTTGGGACAATTCAAGTGATATCCACGGAATATCTTCTACAAATTGATAGGTAGAGAGTGAATTATCAAAGTTTACGTACAATGTGAATACAGTCAGAAGATTAATCATCGAGACAATCAGAACAATCCATTTGAAAGTATTTTTGTATACCTCAGGTAAGAAGAGGAGAATTAATCCTACGACCAAAGGTAAAAATATGAGACTCGAGAGTAAATAATTGTTCATAAAAATTAAATCGGGTGACCAAAAAAAGTGGGTTCGTTTCTTACTTATTTCAAGATGAAAATTAGAAGCTAATAAATAGGATCAAGATGAGGACGAGCATAAATAAAAACATGGCACCAATATACAGTTGTACTGCTCCACCTTGTATTTGTTTCGTTCGCTTTCCAATCCAACCAATGCCTTTATACATACCTCGTACAGAACCATCAACAAAATAGTATTCAAGTTTAGAAAGATAATGACTCAATGATAAAAATCCTGCAACTACCTTCTTGATGAAATATTCAATACCTTTTTCATCAGTCCATTTGGAAACAAAAGATAGCCCTGTCACAGACTGAGCAACTTGTATCGTGTCTTCTTGTGTAGATTGGCTAGGTAAATGTATAATGAGAAAAGAAACAATTCTATAATAGATGAAATCTAAAAAGAAATGACGAAGACGAAGCTGTTGCCAAAAGGTAGGTGGCTCAGGATAGGGTCTGTTTTGTCCATATCGGCTTTTAGTCCATTCATACCCCCAAAGCGTGCTCAATGATGTGAGTGAAGCTGCTATATAAGGAAGGGGCGTGAAGTGAGACATAGAAAGGGGGAAAATCTGAAAAAACCAACTCGCTTCTCCATCCAATGGATTAATGGAAAAGAAGAAGAAAAAAGAAGAAATAACAAGTAGGGTAATAGCAATTTCTTTTAATGTAACTTGCTGAATACGAGTGGATAATTTTGGTTTATTCAGGGTTTCTGCTTCTTCATCATTGGCAGCTACAAGAATATCTATTCGCTCTTTTATTTGTTGGTAAGCAGTAGTGAAAAGATAACTAAGGTCTGATCGTAGGCTACTATCTTTTCTGTTTAAGAAGATAAGATACACTTGGCGGGTTACATAGAAAGCTGTAATGGCAGAAATGACTAAGAATAACATGGGCAATAGCCAAGCGAAAGGTGTTGCTTGTTTCTCAGCCCATTGTACCGTAGCAAGGAGAAGAATATCCTTTGAAATAAAGCCACTCAGCAGTGGAAAGCCAGCAAGAGAAGCGGAACAAACGCCAAAGGCAAAAAATAAGTAAGGATGTGAATGAATAATCCCACCCATTTTTCGCATATCTTGATGGTGAAATAAATGTATGATATTTCCTGCTGTTAAGAAAAGACCTGCCTTGAAAAAGGCATGTGTAGTCAAATGAAGTAGAGAGGCAGAAGTGGCACCCACACCTATACCAATGAGCATAAGACCCAATTGTGAAATGGTCGAATAGGCTAATACTTTCTTGATATCAAATTGAGCGGTAGCAGATAGAGCACCTAGTAGTGCTGTAGCCAAGCCAATACCAATAAAAACGTATTGATTTAAGGGCGTCACCAAAAAATCCAGACGTGCGAGTACAAATAATCCTGCTACTACCATGGTAGCTGCATGAATTAATGCAGATGCTGGGGTAGGTCCTTCCATTGCATCAGGCAGCCAAACTTGTAATGGAAATTGGGCTGATTTTCCAAGTATACCGATTAGGAATAATAGGCCAATCCATGTGACACGCGAAGAATCCATTTGTTGCACAAGCATTTCAATGGTCTGTAGAGATGTAGTCTTTGTGGTATGTAGTAATAAGAAGAGACCAAATAAAAAGCCTATATCTCCGATTCGATTCACTAAAAAAGCTTTTAAAGAGGCGTTTGTTGCCTTTTTTCGTTCGTACCAAAAGCCAATTAGTAAATAAGATGAAACACTGACTAACTCCCAAAAGAAAAAGAGTTGAAATAAATTGCCTGAAATGACAATGCCAATCATGGCGAATAAAAATAAATTCAAGTAAGCAAAGTAACGTCCAAAGCTCTTGTCACCACTCATGTAGCGAATAGAATAGAGTTGTACAAGTGTCCCAATACATTGAACTAAGAAAAGTAACAATATAGTTAATGGATTGATGATTAGTTCGATATAAAACGTAAACTTCCCCAACTGAAACCAATTCCATGATGCGTAAATAGGGTCTTTGTAGCGAGAGATAACATCTAACGTGAAAAGTAGGCCAATGATACTGATGAATGAGGAAACCAAACCAATCAGTGACTCGTCCCATTTATTGCGTACTAAATAAAGTACACAAGCCCCAGCCAAATAAAAGAGGAGTGAATATAATATCGCGTGGTACGTAACCATGTTATCTAAAAGCACGGAGGCTATTGGGTGAAACAGTATGAATGACTCAATCTATTGAATGCTGAAAGAGAAACTTGTCTTTGTGTATTTTTTCTCCTTTCCCACAATCTTTGCATTTCTCTACTAAAATACTAGAGAAATGCAAAGATACGTTTTTTGATAAATAACCGCGCTCAATCTGGTATTAAAACCGTTTTAGAGCCAAATCGCTGACGGTTGATCCTATGGATAAAGAAGAAGTAGCTGCTGGCGAAGGCGCATTACAAATATTAATGGCTTGTTGGTTTTCCAGAATGGCAAAATCATCAAGTAAACCACCTGTTCTGTCACAAGCTTGTGCGCGTACTCCTGCACCACCAGGCTTGAGATCTTCCTCCCTAATTTCTGGAATAAGTTCTTGCAATGCTTTTGTGAACGCTGCCTTAGAAAAAGAACGATAAAACTCTCCAATACCTGTTTGCCAGTATTTTAAAGCTACTTTTCTAAACCCAGGCCATGCCAAAGTCTCTCCTAATTCTTTCCAGTTAACTTGTGTTTTCTTATAGGACTCCCGCCCAAATGCCATTACTGCATTCGGACCTGCTTCTACACCACCTTGAATCATCCGCGTGAAATGAACGCCTAAGAAAGGGAAATTAGGGTCAGGAACTGGATAAATAAGATTACGAACTAAATGATGTTTTTCAGGTATAAGTTCATAATATTCCCCTCTAAATGGAGTGATTCGTAGATTGATTTCTTCGCTCTCAGTCAATTGGGCTACTTTGTCTGAGTACAATCCTGCACAATTGATGATCAGTTTTGTTTCGTGACTTCCTTTTGTTGTCACAACCGTAGAAATACCATGCACAGTTGAAACAGACGTTACTTTTTCATTGAAATGGATTTTTGCCCCTTTCTCTAGAATAAGTTGTTCTAGCTTTTGGCATACAACGGTGTAATCAATGATACCCGTTTGAGGAACCCATAACCCTGCTAGTCCAGCCACATGTGGTTCGATTTCACGCATTTGCTCGACAGTAAGCTTACGTATTCCATCCAGTTTATTCTGAATGCCTCTCTCATGAAGCCCCGCTAATATAGGTAGTTGATTCTCTCGTGTGGCGACAACAATTTTTCCACAAAGCTCATAAGGAACTTCATGTGTTTCACAAAACTGAATTAGTTGATGATAGCCATTAATACAGTTTGTTGCCTTTAAACTCCCTGGTTTATAATACAAGCCAGAGTGAATAACACCACTGTTATGTCCTGTTTGATGAGTCGCAACTCGGTCTTCCTTCTCTATAACAGTAATCCGAAGACGTGGATTTTTCTCAATTAATTGATAGGCTGTGGCTAAGCCAACAATCCCACCTCCAACAATAACAACATCGTTTGTCATAATTAAGTACAATAAATTTTGGCGAATTGGTTTCGCAAACTTAAATTTGTGCAAATTTACAGACCATTAGTCGGACATGAAAAAAAATATTCTTTTATTATTCGCGATATTCTCCGTTTCTCTAGCTTCTTGTAGCTACCAGAAGAACAATACCATCAAACAAGACGATGTCCGTGAGGGCGATGAATGGGTATATGGTGTTCATCCTGATTCTTCTGCACAACAGTTAAAAAATGTTTACACGGAAAAACCTGAGTTGGAAAATAAAGCCAATCAAATCCGTGAAAAATTATTTGGAGACAACGGCGCTATCACAGAAGGAGCATAAGCTCACTGTTTGTGTATTCAAGTGAAATCATCTTATCATTTCGGTAAATGCATAAGGCGATTTCACTTTTTTATATTTACTCAATTTTTTAATTTTTGATTGTCGTAAAATATGAACATAGCTCTTGTAACTGGCTCAGCTGGTTTAATTGGAAGTGAATCCGTTGCCTTTTTATCCGAAAAGTTTGACTTAGTTGTCGGTATTGATAACGATCTACGCCAATACTTCTTTGGTGCAGAAGCTTCTACAGACTGGAATCGCAACCGTATCCAAGAAGCATTCACTAACTACAAACATTATTCGGCAGACATCCGATCAGAGGAGGCTATTGGAGCTATCTTTGCCGAATATGGTCAGGATATAAAGTTAGTTGTACACACAGCAGCACAACCAAGTCACGACTGGGCAGCTAGAGAACCCTTTATGGATTTTACTGTCAATGCAAATGGTACATTGGTTATGCTTGAAATGACCCGTAAATATTGTCCTGAAGCTGTTTTTATATTTACTTCTACGAACAAGGTTTACGGTGATAACCCGAACTTCTTGCCACTCGTTGAGTTAGAGTCTCGTTGGGAAATTGATGAAAATCACGCATACTTTACGAATGGGATTGACGAAGAAATGAGTATTGATCATACCAAACACTCACTCTTTGGTGCATCTAAGGTTGCAGCAGACGTCTTGGTTCAAGAATATGGTCGCTATTTTGGAATGAAAACCGGTGTCTTCCGTGGAGGATGCTTGACAGGCCCCAATCATTCTGGTGCTCAATTACATGGGTTTTTAGCTTATCTAATGAAATGTGCCATCACTAAAAGCCATTATACTATTTTTGGTTATAAAGGGAAACAAGTTCGTGACAATATTCATTCGTGGGATTTGGTAAATATGTTCTGGCATTTCTATCAAAATCCGAGAGCCGGAGAGGTTTACAATGCAGGTGGAGGTAGATTCTCTAATTGTTCTATGCTAGAAGGTATCACACTCTGTGAAGAAATTACAGGAAATAAGATGAACTATAGCTATTCAGAAACTAATCGCATTGGTGACCATATTTGGTATATCTCTGATTTATCTAAGTTCAAAGCGCATTATCCTGATTGGGACTGGAAATATGATCTAAAGACAACGCTAGCGCAAATGCATGATAACATTAGCAAACGCGTTTGACAAATGAGCTAAAAAGAAAAAAGCGTCCTTGATACAAGAACGCTTTTTTTATTTGGAAGAAAATTAGTGAATTATTCGTAGCGTAGTGACTCAATCGGATCTAACTTCGATGCCTTGTAGGCAGGATAATAACCTGAAATCACCCCAACAGAAACAGAAATAATCAATCCAAGTGAAATCCATCCCCATGGAATTACAAAACTTCCTGAACTACTAATCAAGGAAGATACCAAATTGCCGACTGAAAGTCCTAAGATAATACCTGCAAGCCCGCCAAGTAAGCAAATCACAATGGCTTCCATTAAAAATTGAAAGCGGATTTTTCCTGGAGAAGCTCCCAACGCTTTCCGAATCCCAATCTCACGCGTACGTTCTGTCACAGATACCATCATAATATTCATGAGAGCAATAGAAGCACCTAAAAGCGTGATAAAACTGATTCCAAAACCTCCAATGCGTAAATACCCCGTAATATCCTCAAAATCTTTCGCCAAAGCATCTGCTCGTTCCATAACGAAAGAGTCTGGCATTCCAATTAGGTCTTTCCGTACTTGTCTCATCAGAGAAGAGGCCTCTGCCATCAAATAATCTAAACCACTTGTGCTCGCTGCAGAAGCAGTAATATCGAAAGTCAATGTTGAATTAGCTGCCAATTGTCTACCGGAACTCAAAGGAACTAAAGCTACTCGGTCATCTCCACCACCCGATAAACTACCCTTCGATTCCAATACGCCAATAACACGGTAACGATCATTCAAAATGGAAATGTCTTTATTAATAGGAGACTCGTTGGCAAAAAGTAATTTTACTATCTCAGAACCCAAAATAACCACGCGCGCAGAACTTTGAATATCCCGTTCGTTGATAGTTCGCCCACTTTGTAACACATATCCCTTTATTCCTAAAAAGCTTTCGTCGATACCTACTACTCGTGTGTTGGGATTTGTTTTTTTAGAAGCATACTTGACTTGTGCTGCACCAGCCACTTGCGCAGAAATACTGACAACCCCGTTTACTTTTTGGGTAAAAAGTGCTTTGAAGTCACTCGCCTGACGATAGGATATAGGGGGCTGCTGTTTCGTTGCTACACCACTTCGTCTACCACGACGCTGTTCTATTTTTATATCAAATGTATTGGCTCCTAAATCTGCAAAACTACTGTTTACAGACGCCTGCATGCCATCAATCGTAGTTAGAATACCGACTAAAGCTGTAATCCCGAAAGCAATGATAGCCGCAGTAAGTACGGTACGAAGCATGTTACTCTTGATGGAGCGAATCCCTTCGCTAATGTTTTCCTTGATATTCATATACTAAATCCGAATTGAAGTTTTAGAATCTACACGGAATAAATCGAAAATTAATCCGTATTCGAGTCGTTTTCTCTGTATATTCGTTCAAATAATTGTCTTTTGACCGCCTATTTATGTTTTCTATTTACTCGATTACAAAGTTCATCATGAAGCGAAGTTTTCACAAGCCAATGAAATGGTACATCTTGCCGTTTATCATTTTTCTGGCTCTTACCAAGGTTTCCCGAGCAAACCAATTGCTTATTCCTATGGATAATGCGCAAACCAACCATCTCAAATCGTATGGTATTGCTTTCTGGATTTTGGATAAGCATGGCGTCGAAATCGACTGGCTTCTCAATTATCGGGGTGGTAGTTTTATGTTTCCTGCATCTCAAGTTTTTATCAATGAATGCATCATTCGAGGGGTCAGTTACGAGCTTATCTCTGAGGCAACTGCTGCCCAAATTCTGCAAGAAGTTACCAGCCCAAATACCAATTCTGATGCAGTAAAATTACAAAAATCTCCTAAAATCGCTGTTTATACACCTACTTTTGCTCAACCATGGGATGACGCAGTTACGTTGGCATTGACGTATGCGGAAATTCCCTACGATAAAATCTTCGATGACGAAGTTTTATCCGATAAATTACCCGAATACGACTGGCTTCACCTGCATCACGAGGATTTCACAGGTCAGTTTGGTAAGTTTCTCCGAATGAGAGGTACAAACTGGTTTCAAGAACAAAAAGTAACAGCGGAAGTAACCGCACGAAAATTTGGATTAACCAAAATATCCGAATTGAAACTTGCTGTCGCTAAAAAAATTCAAGGTTTTGTACTGGGTGGCGGCTACATGTTTGCTATGTGTAACGCAACAGATACATTTGATATAGCATTGGCTGCAAATGGCATTGATATTGTTGAAACTCCCTACGATGGCGATGGAATGGATCCAGCCGCTGATAAAAAGCTGGATTTTGATCAAACATTTGCTTTCACAAATTTTTCGCTCGTTAAAGATCCTTACCAAGTAGAATTTTCTACCATTGATAACACGCCTGAAGAACGATTCGTCGAGGAAAATAATGATTATTTTACGCTCTTTGAATTTTCTGCTAAGTATGACCCAATTCCGACGATGTTGACGCAAAATCATGCAAATTTAATCAAGGGATTTATGGGGCAGACGACTGCTTTTCGTAAAAATACGATTAAACCAGAAGTCATTGTTTTAGCAGAATCGAAGGCACTCAAAGAGGCAAGATATTTGCATGGAACTGCTGGAAAAGGCTTTTGGACGTTCTACGGCGGTCATGATCCAGAAGATTATCAACATTTTGTAAATGAAGAACCCACTGATTTAAACCTGCACCCAAACTCTGCTGGGTATCGACTTATCTTAAATAATGTTTTATTCCCCGCCGCAAAAAAGAAAAAAATGAAGACATAAAGGTCGTTACAAAGCTACCATTCGATTGGAATACACAAAAATGTATCAATGAATCGTTTTCGTAGCAATATAAATTATAGCAAACTATGACTAAAAAAAATATTTTATTCCTTGCCCCCATCATTCTTTTAGCAGAAATACAGCTATTTAATTGGATTGTAGAACTCATACGCCAACCGTCTGATTCATCGGTTTTGGCTGGTTTTGGCCTATTATGTGTTGACGTGCTTTTAAATTATTACCTCATTAAGACCATTCAAAAACAATTTAAACAAACAACAAGATGAAAACAAAGTATCTATTATTCGGATTTTTAGCCATAACTTTTACAAGTTGTACCAGAATAGATGCTGGACACGAAGGGATTCTTATCAAACAATATGGGACTGATAAAGGGGTACAAGATGTGTCGCTCGTCACAGGTCGGGTTTGGTATAATCCATGGACAGAAAATGTTGAACAGTATGCTACATTCGTACAAACGATTGATTATGATGCATTTGGAGTAAATGCAAAAGATGGAAGTAGCTTTTCAGTAGATCCTACATTATCCTTTAATATTGTGCCCGGTAACTCACCTAGAATTTTTAAAAAATACCGTAAAACGCTTCAAGAAGTAAGCGAAACAACGATTTTAAATTATGTGAAAGATGCTTTTCGTTTGCAAATGAATAAATACAGTACAGATGAAATTGTAAGTAATCGAGAGAAGTTTGAAAGTGATGTTCAAAAAACACTTTCGGATGTATTGGAAAAAGAAGGTTTCAAATTGGAACAACTAACGAGTGGACTTCAGTACCCTCAGACAATTGTGGACGCGGTCAATGCAAAAAATAAAGCAGTTCAAGAAGCCATGAAAGTTGAAAATGAATTGAGATTGGTCGAGGCGCAAGCCAAAAAAATGATTGTACAAGCAGAAGCTGAAAAACGAGCAAACGAATTGAGGCAACAATCCTTAACCCCTTTATTGATTCAACAACAATTCATTGAAAAATGGGATGGAAAAACGCCTTTATACGGAACTGCACCCACTTTTTTTAAAAATATAAAGTAATTTTAGAAAAAATATAAGAAGCTATTTTGGGACGAACTTTGCCCAAAATAGCTTCATTAGTATGTGAACTTATTGGTGCCAATCCTGAATACTTTCTGTAAGTAACTGGTAAACCTTCAATAAATCGTCGTCTTCGGATAAATAAGCCAAATGGTTTAGAATGGTTTGTTGGTCGTGCCGAATCGCCGGACCTGTCTGTACATCTGCCGGATGAGGTGCTTTCATTGCTTTTTTTACTGTTTCTTGAATCAACGGCTTCAAAATATCAAAAGGTAAATCCTCCGACTCTACAATGGCTTTTGTCAATGCCCATAAATGATTGGTGAAGTTACATGCAAAAACAGCGGATACATGTAAAACACGCCGTTGCTCTGACGAAATCAGATGAACTTCATTCGACAATTCGCTCGCCAGTTTGACCAAAACATCTTCCGTATCTTCATCACTTGCTTCAATGCAAATGGGTATAGTAGAAAAAGATACTTTTTTCCCTTTGGTAAATGTCATTAACGGATAAAATACGCCGTAATCTATGGGCATAAATCGTTCATTATCTATTATTTCCTCAAGTATTTGTATTGATTTTGCCCCTGACGTATGTGCTAGAATAGCTCCTTCTGGCAAGTGAATTTTCCGACAAACCTCTTCAATCGCATCATCCGAAACCGCTAAAATGAAAAGTTCTGCCGCTGAGAGGCTAAAATCCAGTGAATCTGTTGGGTTGCACGCATACAAGGTTTCTGCCAAATCTTCTGCCTTTTCCAGTTGTCGGCTATAAACAGAGACAACTGAATATCCCCTTTCTTCGAATGCGTGGGCGAGATGCCAAGCAACATGCCCCGAACCAATCACCGCAATATCCATAGGTTTTTTAGATTACAATTTCTTTTGCGAATTAAAAAGGAAATTAGGGAATACAGGCCATTTCTTCTATTTTTTTTAAAATGATAGTCGTTGCGCCAGCCTTTTGGTGTACATAGTTTCGCGCAGTACTGACTGTTTGTTCGTATGTTTCTTTCGAATTTAAAAGTTGAACCAAATGATGGCTTAGCTGCGCAGAATCACGGACAGGAAATGCTGCACCCAAGGCAATTAAATCGTTCGCTTCCGGAAAGGAAGTGTATTTTTTAGACCCAAAAAATAAAGGAATACCATATACAGCGGCTTCCAGTGTATTATGAAGCCCTTTGTTCCAAGCGCCACCAATATAGGCAAAAGTAGCCGTAGCATAGAGGGAGGAAAGAATTCCAATTGTATCAACGAGTAAAATTTTGGGTAGAGGAGCGTCTTTTTTTATCGACCAATCAGACCATCTAGTGATAGAATACGAACTTAATTCGTATATCCATTTTTGTATTTGTTCCTCATGTATTTCATGTGGGACTAAAATAAAATGAAGAGTAGGAAATTGCTGTATCAAGGGTTTAATGAGCTGAAAATCCTTCTTCCAGATACTTCCAGCGACAAAAAAACGAGCAGTTTCTTTGGTTAAGTTGGGAAAAGTCTGTGGATTTGATGCAATTTGAACGACGCGATCCATGCGTGTATCTCCAGCAAATGCAGTTTGTGTAATTCCATTTTGGATTAATAGGTCAACCGATTTTTTTTCTTGAGTGAATAAAAAAGTGACTTTTTTCAATGTATTTCGAAAGAAGCTGCCATACGATTTAAAATATATTTGGGAAGGTCTGAAAACGGTCGAAAACGCGAAGATTGGAATCTTTCTTTTGTATAAAAGGGAAATCAAATTTGGCCAGAAATCGTATTTGGCAAGGAAAAAAACTGTTGGTTTAAATGCATCGAGAAAAGGAAGTAAGAACATTGGTATATCCAAAGGGAGATACAAGACATACGTTGCCAAAGGGTACTTTTTTTGGATTTCGTACCCGGAAGGTGAAAAAAAAGTGAGTAAAATCCGGATAGAAGGATTTCTTTTTCTTATTTCTTCAAGGAGTGGGCGTGCTTGTTCAAATTCACCCAAAGATGCGCAGTGAAACCAGTACAGGGGAGAGGTTTCAGGTACTTGATTAGCAAATTGATGAATGAATTTTTGGGTAGCTCTTTGTCCTTGTAGCCAACATCTTGCCTTGTCGTTCCAAAAAGCAGCCAGAACAACCAAGAAATACATACAATAGAGAAATCCAGAATAGAGGAAATACATGTTCGTTAGGTAGTTGATTGATTTTCCTTCAGTTCTTGTTGTAAGTTTTCTTTGATGTAGCCACCATCCCAACTTTTGTCCAATAGTTCCAGCTGCTGTGTAGTATCATTTTGGAATAATTGTTCTTGCCATTCGAGTTCGTCTTTCATATGGATGACATAATCATTCATATCAAACCTTTTGGAAGCTAATCTGTGTAGGGAACGTTCGTCGAAATCAATGAATTTTTGGCCTTGTCTTGTGGCTGTATAACGCCGAAAACCAACGGCAACAAGTGCGTCAACTCCCATTTGGACGGCACTGTACAAACTTTCTCGGTAAATATTTTTGACCCCAACATCAATCAGTTCGTAGGCATCAAATCGGTTCCGAGAACGGGCAAGAATTTTTTTGTCCGGATATTTATCCCGAATCGTCTCAATCATTTTTTTATTGGCATCCGGAGAATCTATCGCTGCAATGACGAGATGCGCGTCAGATAGTCCCGCAGACTCCAAAATATCAAGACGTGTGGCATCTCCAAAAAAGACTTTAAAGCCCATTTTACGGAGCAATTCCACACGGTCTGAATTATTGTCCAAAATAGTTGCCTCGATACCGTTTGCACGAAGTAGACGACCTACGGTACTACCAAAGTGACCGAAACCGGCGATAATAATGGGTTGGAAATTATCAACTTCATCAGGTTCACGTTCGTCCGGAATAGCTCTTTTTGTACCAAAATAAGGCTCAATCCATTTTTCATTTATGAGAAGAAGAAAAGGAGTTGTCATCATCGTAATCGCTACGACTGCCATCATCTTGGCATTTATCGAACTTTCAATAATACCCAGTTGATTTGCAAAAGACAAAATAACAAACCCAAATTCACCGACTTGACTTAGTCCAAATGAAAAAAGTCTATTTTGGTCTTGCCCCATCCGGAATACTTTTCCGATAAGGAATAAGACGGCAAACTTAATTGTCAAAATTCCTGTAGCGAGTAAGAAAATTTCAATTGGGTCTTGCATAATCTCTTGGAAGTCGATGGTTGAGCCGACAGATACGAAGAAAAGACCAAGCAATAAGCCTTTGAAGGGCTCGATATTGCTTTCAAGTTCGTGTCGAAATTCACTATTTGCCAAGACAACGCCCGCCATAAATGCACCAAGTGCAGGAGACAATCCGACGACCTGCATAAGTGCAGAAACGCCGATAACTAGAAAAAGAGAGGAAGCAGATAATAACTCACGAAGCCCCGCCTTGGCAACGAAACGTAAAAAAGGAACAACGACGTATTTCCCCAACAATAGGATGAGACCGATGGCGGTACTGAACCCAATCGCTTGTAACCAGGCCGGCTGATTTGTGAAAAGGGAAGGAGAAATGGCTGAATCAGCACTTTGCGTTTGAGCTAAAAGAGGCAATATCGCTAATAGCGGAATGACGGCAATATCTTGAAACAAAAGCACGGAAAAAGAGGCTTCTCCGGCTACAGTTTTCGCTAGATTTTTCTCTTTCAATGTTTGTAGAACAATGGCAGTAGATGACATTGTAAACGCTGCTGAAAGTGCAAAAGCCGTACTAATTTGCCATTCAAAAATATAGAGAAAACCAAATAAGAATAAACCTGTGATAAAAACTTGGCTTCCTCCAAGCCCTAAAATGGCAGTTCGCATTTCCCAAAATGACTTCGGGTCTAGTTCTAATCCAATCAAAAAAAGCATCATGACAACGCCAAACTCTGCTGCGTGCATGATGTCTTGGCCGTTATCACCTGTGAGTTGAAAACCAAATGGCCCAATCACGATGCCGGCGAGTAAGTAACCGATAATCGAACTTAAACCAAATTTTTTGGCGATTGGAACTACAAAAATGGCAGCTCCTAAGAAGATAAGTGATTGAACAAGTAGGGAGCTGGTCATAAATAAAGGTAGTCGTTAATGATGGAATCAGATTCAAATGTTTGGTTGATGAAATCATCATCGCGCAGTCGCCGTATCAATTGATCCAAGTCTAATTTATATTGTTGGATTTCTTGTCGGGATAACCGGTGTGTACCATGAATAACGAATGGAGGTAAATAAGTCATCTGACATACTTTGGCTGCTTGTTCAAATGGTTTTAGATAAGTTCGAATTGTACCAGTATTCGAGCCTTCGTAGCTATAGGCATGTTTGCTACCGCCAGTGGTGACGATTTGTATGATTTTCTTTCCTTTCAGTGCATTTCCACCAGGGCCATACGCCCAACCGACCTCCCAAACAACGTCCATCCATTGTTTCAATAATGGCGGGCAACTGTACCAATAAAGTGGATGATGCAAAATGATGATATTGTGTGCTTCCAAGAGTTCTTTCTCGTAGGCAATCGGTAGTAAAAAATGAGGATATTGTTCGTATAGATCGATTAATTCAATATGTTCGGGCTCGTAAGCGGCAAGTAACTGTTTATTTACTACGGAGCGCTCCAACAAGGGATGCGCAAAAATAGCTAGTATTTTTGAGTAGGGCATGGGCTAATAAATAGTGATGTAAGGTCGTTCCTTTTGAAAGGAGAGACAAATTGCATTTGACCAAATATACAAAAAATCTATCAATGTATAGATAGGTTAAGGGGAAAATCAATACCTAGAAAGGGAGAGGATATTTAGGCAAGAGGCGTTACGTCAAACCAAAGTTCTGTACCTGCACGCGCTGGGATAGAGTATGCACAGTCTTCCATTTTATGGATGATGAATATGTCTGAAAAAAGGCGGAGATATTCTTCTTTTGATCCCCCAAAAGGAGGGCCACCTTGAAATACTCGATTGAAAAGCAATCCAACTAGATGTCCGTTGGGAGTGAGGAGTTTAGCCATTTTTTGGCAATAAGCTGACCGCAAAGAGGGGTCTAAAGCACAGAAAAAGGTTTGTTCAAAGATAATTTCGTAAGTTCCATCGAGGGAGAAAAAGTCAGCGCAGATGAGTTGGCAAAAGCCTTTTTCAATGGGTTCTTGGAGATCTTTGCGGAGTTTTTCGATGAGAAGAGGGGAGATGTCAACGAGTGTACAATTTCTAAATCCGTTTTGAAGCAGATAGTGTGCTTCGTGCGCATTTCCACAGCCCGGAATAAGAATTGAAATATCTTTATCTTGAATAGCATCAAAAAAAAGCTGGAATGCAGGTGATATTCCACCAACATCCCAGCCTGTATTATTTGTACGATACCTTTCTGTCCAATAAGCAGCATCTGGCATAAAGAACAAGTTATTTTGTTTTAGAAGCTACTTGTTGACCGAGTTTCATCAATTGTTCGATGCTTCGATAACCTAATGCTTGGTTGACTACTTTTTCTGTGACGGGGTCAATGAATAAAAGAGTTGGGTACCCTTGGATTGGGTATTTATTGGCTAGTTTTAGACCTTCTCCTTGTTCCATATCTATCTTTGCATTTACAAAGTGAGCGTTATAGAAATTGCCAAGTTGTTGGTCAGGAAAAACCCGAGCTTGCATGGCTTTGCATGGGCCACACCAAGTAGTGTAAGCATCAAGAAAAACCAATTTATTTTGTTTTTTTGCTTTTTCTAAAATAGTTTTCCAGTTACTATTTTCAAATGCGATACCTGTTTGAGCTTGTGAGAAAGCAGAAACAATAAAAAAAAGTGAGAACGCAAGAATAAAAGACTTTGAATGTGTAAAACGCATAATGAATAAATAAGTGGTTGTAAGATTAGGAACGTCACATGAAGGAAAAATGTGTTATACGTTTTGGTGGATTAACAAGAAATTAACAAATTTTAATCATCGAAGCCGTCATCATCATCACGAGAAGGCTTATTTCCGCCCACTTGCATATAGTCCAAATCGGCGTACTTATCCTCGTATTCGTCTTTAATGTCATCCTTTAAGTTACCATCTGTATCGTAATCTGTGTCATCACGAATGATGTCTTTGGCTTCCGTTGCCGTCATCCGGATGAGATAATACTTGTCATCCGTCTCAAAAGGGAGTGCACTGACAATTTTTCCATCCTTGTTCGTGAAACGAATGAGGTGGTCAACGAACCCATTTGGATAGGAAAGTTTGATTTGCTCTTGCATAGATTCATCAAATTTTTCGAAATCTTTGATGACTTTTGGTTTACTCTGACTCATAGGAATAATCACTTACTATGTGAATAATGAAAAGATATACAGATTGATGTTATAGGGGTGTCCAATTAAAAAAGTAATGCTAATTACGCGCAAATCCAACGAATAATCAAAGCATTAAATTAAAATTTAGGCAAAAAGGTTTGCCAAACTCTATATATTTACCAAAAAATAACTATTTTCATATAGGGCTCGACCTATTTTTGAAGTATATTCGCAGTCAAAATAATCAAACCGAAAACCGTTAAAATGAAGCCAACACATAAGGCACATCCTTGGCATGGTATCCCAATAGGTGAAAATGCCCCTGAAATTGTTACAACTTTCATTGAAATTGTACCTTCTGATACCATCAAATATGAGATTGATAAGGAATCTGGCTATTTAACCATTGACCGTCCCCAAAAGTATTCGAATATTGTTCCTGCTCTTTATGGTTTTATTCCACAAACCTACTGTGGGGATGGAATTGCAGATTATGCACGTGCGCACGGTGTTGAAAACGTAGAATGTGGAGACGGAGACCCAATCGATATTTGTGTTTTATCTAGCCACAATATTCCACACGGCGATATCTTATTGAAAGCGCGTCCTATTGGTGGTTTTTGTTTCCTAGATAAAGGAGAAGCAGATGATAAAATCATCGCTGTTTTGGTTGGTGACCAGCTGTACGGTCAATTTAAGGATATCAGCGAGTTACCTGATGCAGTAATGGAGAGAGTAAAACACTATTTCTTGACGTATAAAAATCTTCCAGGTGAACCCCAACAGTGTGCCATTGCCTATGAATATGGTGTGAAAGGTGCACATGAAGTGATAGAACAATCTATATTAGATTATAAAAACTTGGCATTCGATAAAGAATAAGCTAATTTTTAAATAAATTTTCGAAGCTCTTCTCTTTCAAAAGGGAAGAGTTTTTTTATTTCTCCAAAAATACTTTTTTAATAAATAATTATACAAATCATAGTTTTCATCTATATTGTCCATTAATTTAGATTTAGTTTATTCTCAATTACCTAAACAGTTGCAAACACGATGAAGAAAATTCTTTACGTATTCTTACTCTGCTCAAGTTCAGTTTGGGCACAAAAAACATTCATTCACTGTGGGACTATCTTAGATACGAGAACAGGGAAAATGACAGCAAAGCAAACGATTGTTGTCGAAAAAAATCGAATTCTTGCCGTTGAAAATGGTTTTACCAAAGCAACGGGCTCAGACAAAGAAATTGACCTGTCTTCACAAACTGTTCTACCTGGCTTGATTGATATGCACGTTCACCTAGAAAGTGAAACGAGTAAAGACCAATATATCAAGCGAATGTCTATGACAGCTTCTGATATTGCCTTTGAAGCTCAAAAAAATGGAATGACTACGCTCATGGCAGGTTTTACAACGGTTCGTGATTTAGGAGGGTCAGGCGTGAATATATCGCTACGAAATGCCATTAATAAAGGAACAGTTGCAGGTCCACGTATTTTTACGTCGGGGAAAACAATTGCAACCACAGGTGGGCACGGAGACCCGACAAACGGGTGGCGAGCAGATATTCAGTTCCCAGAAGGTACGGATGATGGAGTCGTAAACAGTGCAGACGAAGCGAGAAAAGCAGTGAGACAAAGATACCAAGATGGAGTTGACTGTATCAAAATTACAGCTACAGGAGGAGTTCTAAGTATCGCGAAAAACGGCAAAGGGCCGCAATTTACTGAAAGTGAGCTAGATGGCGTTATTCAGACAGCTAAGGATTATGGATATCATGTTGCAGCACATGCACACGGTGCGGAAGGAATGAAAAGAGCTTTGAGAGCGGGTGTCACAACGATTGAACACGGTTCTTTCTTAGACGATGAAGCCATCGCTTTGTTTAAAGAAAAAGGAGCTTATTTGGTGCCTACTATTATCGCAGGCAAAACAGTGGCAGATTCAGCGAAAATTAAAGGATATTATCATCCCTTGATTGTCCCTAAAGCGATTGAAACGGGAGCACTTATTCAGAAGGCTTTTGAGCGGGCATACAAGGCAGGGGTGAAAATTGCTTTTGGAACGGATGCGGGTGTTTTCCCACATGGGTATAATGCCAAAGAATTTATCTATATGAATGAAGTAGGAATGCCAATGACGGAATGTCTCAAAATTGCAACTGTTGGAAATGCAGAAATTCTTGGCATGACAGACCAACTTGGTACAATCGAAAAAGGGAAATTAGCAGATATCATCGCAGTAACGGGTAATCCCCTGACTAATCCTGAGGTATTGATGAAGACAACATTCGTTATGAAAGATGGTGTTGTGTACAAAAAATGAGAAGATAAATAGATTATAAATTAAAAAAGGCTTCCACATTGGAAGCCTTTTTTGTGTAGAAACAGAAACCTTTCTTATTTCTTATATAATACCTCTTTGACCGCTTTAACTGTACGTTCTACATTTGGAAGCGTCGCTTCAATCAAAGTAGGCGCGTAGTGAAGTGGTATATCCATACTATTCACACGAATAACAGGCGCATCTAAGTAATCGAATGCATTTCTTTGCAAGTGGTACGTGATTTCAGAAGAAATTGCTGCTAGTGGCCAAGCTTCTTCAACAACAACGCAACGGTTTGTTTTCTTAACAGATGCCACAACTGTTGCGTAATCAATTGGACGAACGGTGCGTAAGTCAATGACTTCAACACTGATACCCTCTTTTTGAAGCGCTTCAACAGCAGGCATAACAACGCGTGAGAGCATTTTACCAAATGTAACAAGCGTGACATCTGTCCCTGCTTGAACAATTTTTGCCTGTCCAATAGGTACTAAGTATTCGCTTTCAGGTACTTCGCCTTTGTCTCCGTACATTACCTCAGATTCCATAAAAATAACAGGGTCGTTATCTCTGATAGACGCTTTCAAAAGTCCTTTTGCATCATATGGATTGGAAGGGACAACCACTTTGAGACCAGGCGTATTGGCAAACCAGTTTTCAAAGTTTTGTGAGTGCTGTGCACCTAATTGTCCTGCATTACCCGTAGGACCACGAAATACAATCGGACAAGTATATTGCCCCGCAGACATAGCCATGATTTTTGCTGCGCTGTTGATTACTTGGTCAATGGCAACCAAAGAAAAGTTGAAAGTCATAAACTCTATAATCGGGCGTGTACCATTGATGGCAGCTCCTACACCAATACCGGCAAAGCCAAGTTCAGCAATAGGCGTATCGATAACACGTTTTGGGCCAAACTCATCAAGCATTCCTTGGCTTGCTTTGTAAGCACCGTTGTACTCGGCGACTTCTTCGCCCATTAGAAACACATTTTCATCACGACGCATTTCTTCTGACATCGCTTCACGAATGGCTTCTCTGAATTGAATCTCTCTCATATCTCGGCTTAGTAATTATATTTCGTGGGTTAAGAATGATATCTATCACATGTAGACAACTGCAAAATTACTCAAGTTGAATCAAAAATAGAAATTTAAACAAATTTATCCTTTGCAACAGCTTATGGATGTCTTACATTTTCTGTCTAATCTGTATTTTTTTTGAAAATTTTTATAATTTTTTTTTGTTGTATTTTTCAAAGAAAAAAAAAGTACCCCCTTTCTATGAATTTTGATACTCAAGTTATCTAAATAGAGCCCCTGGAAACATGATTAAGGTCATTTATGCATTCTTTCTTTCCTCTCACTTTTTTGTAAATTTTATAGGTTCAATTATTAATAAAGTATAATAAAATGTAAAAAAAATAAAATTTTTAAACCTTCGTCGCCTTTTCTTGTTTAATAAAAGAATCTAAAAATTAAACAAACACATGTACAATCACTTAATCCTAGACGTCATGAACATCCCGGTAGACGATCCGGTAGTGTTCACATTTTTCACAGGCTATATGTCAATGATGGCAGCCTCAGTCTTTTTCTTCTTCGAAAGAAGTCAAGTTGAAGGCAAGTGGAAAACATCTTTACTTGTTTCAGGTTTAATTACGTTCATTGCAGCGGTACACTACTACTACATGCGTGATTACTATGCAGGTACAGGTGAGACACCAACAGCTCTACGTTACATTGACTGGACTTTGACTGTTCCGTTAATGTGTTTGGAATTCTACTTATTGTTGAAACCAGCAGGTGCAAAACCAGCATTTATGTGGAAACTTATCTTAGCTTCTGTAGTAATGCTTGTTGCTGGTTACATCGGAGAAGGTTTTACAGATGGTTCAATGGCGCACTCAGTAAAGTGGGGAGTTATCTCAACTTTAGGGTACGTGTACATCCTCTATTCAGCATGGTTCGGTGAGGCGCATCAACTAGCTGCTGGAAGCTCAAACGCTTCTGTACAGAAAGGTATCCGTGCACTAGCATGGTTCGTTTTAGTAGGATGGGCTATCTACCCAATCGGTTACATGGCTATGCCAGGTGGCTGGTTGAGCGGTGTATTAGAGCCTAAAGACATGAACCTCTTTTATAACATCGCCGATGCTATCAACAAAATCGGTTTCGGTTTAGTAGTTTACAACATTGCAATTACTGAAAGCAAAGAGAAAGCTGCTTAAGTCGAAAAAAAATCATTGTAAGGCGGCGACTTCGTACGAAGTCGCCGCCTTTATTTTTTATTCACCCAATTACAAATAGAGAATTTCATTTTTTGTTGTCGAAATCGTATTTTTAAACTTATTCAACCAAGTCAACTCGTGAAAAAAATACTATTTCTTCTTCCCATTCCTATTTTCTTCTTTCTAGCAGCTTCTTCCTATCGTTTTATTCCGCTTCCCAACAATGACTGGCCAAGCTATTTGGGTGGAAATGATAGAAATCATTATTCTGATTTAGCCCAAATTGATACTTCAAATGTCTCTTTATTAAAGCCAGTTTGGATTTTTTCTACTCCTGATTCTGGTCAAATGCAAACAAATCCATTGATTATTGATGGTACATTATATGCCGTTTCACCAACGGCTCAGCTCATCGCGTTAGACGCAGCATCAGGCGAAGAAAAATGGACTTTTGGTAACCGATTCCTTTCAGCACTTCATGCAAGTAGGGGCGTTGCCTATTGGACGAATGGCAAAGAAGAAAGGATCTTACACACAATCGGTTCTTATCTGTATGCAGTAGATGCGAAAACCGGAAAAAACATTTCTTCATTTGGTGATAACGGTCGAGTAGATTTGCACACGGGTCTCCCAGCAAATGCACTAGAAAAGTTTATCATTTCAACAACACCAGGAACTGTCTTTGAAAATTTGATTATCATGCCTGTCCGACTCTCCGAAGGAGAAGATGCCGCACCAGGGGATATTCGTGCCTTTGACGTGTTGTCAGGAAAGTTAGTCTGGTCTTTTCATACCATTCCGTACCCAGGTGAACTAGGGTACGAAACTTTTCCTCAGGATGCCTATAAAAATGAAGAAATTGGTGGTGCAAATAATTGGGCAGGTATGGCTCTTGATGAAAAAAAAGGCATTGTTTATGTGCCTACGGGTTCAGCTGCGTATGATTTCTATGGAGGAAATAGGGAAGGAGAAAATCTTTTTTCAAATTCCTTGCTCGCCCTAGACGCTCGAACAGGAAAACGAATTTGGCATTATCAAACGGTTCATCATGATATTTGGGATCGAGATTTACCCGCACCACCCAACCTTGTGACCGTCCGACACAAAGGAAAACTTATAGAAGCTGTTGCACAAGTAACGAAACATGGATATATTTTTCTCTTCGATCGTCTGACTGGAACACCCCTTTTTCCTATTGAGGAAACTCGTGTTTTGACGTCAACTGCATTGCCTGGAGAAAAAGTATGGCCAACACAACCACGTCCCACATTGCCTTTGCCGTATGCAAGGCAAGCCCATACACTCACAAATAAAGACATTAGTCCGTACGCACCAAACCAAAAAGAGCTGAAAAAAGCATTTCAATCCTATAAGAAAGGATGGTTTGACCCGCCCTCGCAACAAGGAACATTAATTCTTCCGGGTTTTGACGGTGGAGCAGAATGGGGTGGTGCTGCCGTTGATCCCAACGGAATTATGTACTTGAATAGCAACGAAATGGCTTGGGTTCTCACTATGAAAAATACACCAAAAGAGGAGGAATTAGCTAGTTTATCAAATGGAGAACGCGTGTATCAAACCTATTGCGCAGCGTGTCATGGTGAAAAAAGACAGGGAAAGTCACTCGGTATTTACCCTAATTTGCAAAATATCGCCTCAAAAAAACAAAAAAGTGAAGTCTTGGAATTAATCAATAAAGGAAAAGGGATGATGCCCGGTTTTCCTACTGTAAGCACCGAAGAAAAGCAGGCTGTTATTGCATTTTTATATGGAGATGAAAAAGTGGAAGCAGTATCTACAAAAGGTGGAAAAAGCCGTATTCCTTATAAAAGTACAGGTTACAACAAGTTTTTAGATGCAAACGGTCTTCCAGCAATTTCTCCACCTTGGGGTACGCTTCAAGCCATTGATTTGAATACAGGGCAATATCTTTGGAAGATTCCTTTGGGGCATGAACCTACATTAGCCCAAAAAGGGATTTATTCAACAGGAACAGAAAACTATGGTGGGCCGCTCGTAACAAAGGGTGGAATTTTACTGATTGCTGCTACAAAAGATGGTTATTTTCGGGCTTTTCATCAAAAAACAGGGAAACTCTTGTGGTCTTATAAGCTGCCAGCCGCGGCATTTGCTACACCTGCTACGTATGCAGTGAATGGAAAACAATATGTTGTTATTGCTTGCGGTGGAGGCAAACTGGGGACTCCCAAAGGAAATACCTACTTGGCTTTTGCGCTTCCGGAAGTAAATTAAGCAATGCGCCAACCGTTGGGCGTCGTTTGGTTTGGTTGGAGCAAAACGACGTCCCCATCTTCTCCCACAGCTCCCATAACCAAACATTCACTTCTAAAATGGGCGATTTTTTTGGGTGGGAAATTCACAACTGCAATAACTTGCATCCCGACAAGCTGTGTTAATGAATACCGCTTTGTAATTTGAGCAGATGACTGTTTTAACCCCAATTCGCCAAAATCTATGGTGAGCTGATAGGCAGGTTTCTTTGCTTCAGGAAAGGCTCTTGCCTCAATAATTGTACCTACGCGCATATCGACTTTCTCAAAATCAGACCAGCTCAGCATACGTTTTTGTTTGAATGGGATTAATAAAGATAAACGCCTTTATCTTCGGTATTACTCAAACGCACCTCAATGTGTTCACTCAAGGTCGTAGATAAACTATAACCAATGTAATCCGCAGAAATAGGGAATTTTGGGTGATTTCTATCCACTAACACGGCTACTTGCAAACGCTTTAATGGTATTGTCATGAACGGACGAAGACAAAAAGCCAACGTTTTTCCCGTATTTAGAACATCGTCTATCAGTACAACAGGTTTATTTTTAAACGTATCTACGTCACTTTCGATTAGAATATCTGGCTGTACAACCGCAGACTTATCAAAACTTACTTTCGCGATGATGACCTCTATCGAAGAAATAGCTTGTAATTCTTTGACCAAATACTCCGCCATTATATAGCCCTCCCCTTGAATTCCTGCTAGAATAAGCGTGGGTTCTTCAAAATTATTTTCGTAAATCTGATACGCCATCCTCCTTATTTTTTGAAAAGTTTGGTTGGTATCAAGTAATTGCATCTTTGTTCTATTTTCCACGTGTTTCTCCAAAAGATTGATGAATTGAATAACAAATATAAATGACTTTCGGGATTCTCCCCTCACTTTTTGGTTATCTTACATGGCATCCAAAAAAGAATGGTAAAGCGGTTCTTTAAATTACGTTTTGTAACCCGTAAATGAGGTAATTTTTCTATTTTTGCGATTCGTATTGGTTGCTTCGTCAACGAATCATAAGATATTCTAAATTATTGACTAATGATTGTAAAAACTAAAAAGTTTGCACTTGATAAAAAAGTGTACATCAACTTATCATTCAAGAAACAAATCAAGGCAACTTGGTATTGGCTTCTTATTCCAGCAGCCATCTTTTTATTGGGCTTAATTCTCCATTTCACGGGCGTGTACAAAAATTGGTGGATTCCTGTCGTGGCTATTCTCGGAGCAGGTGGATATGTGCTTTTTTGGTACGCACAGTTTTATGCTGCTGCTGAAATGGAGCAAAACAAGCAGATGTTCGATAAATTTGCTTATGAAATTGACAGCCGTCAGATTCTTGTAAAAATAAACCAAAAAGAGGGTGGAATGATTAAATGGGATACTATCACAGCCGCCGAAAAGATAGACAACGCCATTTTATTGATTGTAAATAAAGCCCAGTTTTTGCATTTCCCCTTGAACGTCTTTAATTCAGAGCACGATTTGAAGATGTTTGAATCAATTCTTCGAAGAAAAGGGTTGCTTTAATTCTATTTCTTTCCGACTTTTATTTCGATAAGCTATCCAATTCTTTGGATAGCTTTTTTATGTACCAATCAATTCAAACAAATGAAAAAAATAGGATACTCACTTTTGGTAGTTTGTATTTTCACGCTATCACTTCACGCGCAAGAGAGTGCAGAAAAAGAGGTAGAAAATACCATTCGACTTTTTTTTCAAGGAATGTATGACAATGATTCCACGAAAATCAAAGCGGTAACACTTCCAACTACTCAATTACATAGCATTGTTTCTCCTACAGAAACAAAAAATACACAAGTGAAAGAGGCTGATTTCCAGGGTTTTATTAAAAGTATTGGGACAAAAAAGCCAGGTTTACAACTCGATGAGCGCATTCATTCATACACCATCAAAATAGACGGAGAAATGGCTTCAGCTTGGACTCCCTACTCTTTTTATGTAAATAATACATTTTCTCACTGTGGCGTAAACGTATTTTTATTGGTGCGCATGAAGGAAGGCTGGAAGATACAATTCATCATGGATACGCGCCGCAAAGAAAATTGTGTGACTGAATAACGTGTTTTCAAATGATTAAAGCGATTGAACCTATTCATGAAAAACAAGTGTATGCGCTTATTTGTGAACTTCAGAACTGTATGTTAGATATAGGAAAATTTCATACTATTTTCTCTCTTCAAGGTCAAATCGAAGGTTTTTTTCGGGTAGGTTATTTTGAAAACGAGCAATTAGTAGGGTATATGAGTTTGCGTATAGAGTGGCATTTACACCATGTTGCCCGTATCATGGAAATACAAGAATTGGTTGTTCAAACACAGTTTCGGGGCAAAGGAATTGGGGGCAAATTGCTTACGCATGCAAAAGAGGTGGCAGAAGAGTTAGGGGTTTATCAGATTGAACTTTCGTCTAATCGTTCGCGCGTAGATGCCCACCGTTTTTATCTGAGAGAGGGTTTTCTGAGCAATCATTTTAAATTTTCGTATTTGATTACACCGTAAGCGACAAGCCGTCGTGGGCAAGGAAAATGGAGTCAGGAAGTGTTTTTTGAATGTCGGCATGTGAACCTAGTTTGTGGCTGATGTGCGTAAAGTAGGTTTGTTCAGCACCAATTTTTTGTGCTATATCGATAGCTTCTTGAAGCGTAAAGTGCGAGATATGTGGTTGAATTTGAAGGGCATTGAGCACGAGAATTTTTGTCCCTTTGATTTTATCTAGGGATTCCTGGCTAATGAAGTTTGCATCCGTGATGTAGGTAAAATCCTGTATCCTAAAGCCATAAACGGGTAATTTATGATGCATGACTTCAATAGGAATCATTGAAATTGGCCCAATTTCAAAAGGTGCAGCAGTAATTTCTATGGGTTCTAACAGTGGAATTCCTGGGTATTTTTCGTCTGCAAAGGCGTAGGCATATTCCCTTTTAAGCTGTTCAATAACTTGTTTGCGCGCATAAATCGGCATATTTTGATTACCAAAAAAGTAATTGAACGGGCGTACGTCGTCCAATCCAGCCGTATGATCTTTGTGCTCGTGGGTAAATACAACAGCATCGAGACGGTTTAAGCGAGCTGAAAGGGCTTGTTGCCTGAAGTCGGGTCCTGTATCAATGACGATTTGGTGACCTTGGTATCGGATGAGCAGCGAAGTTCTGAGGCGTTTATCTCGGAAATCTAACGATTGGCAAACGGGGCACTGGCAAGTCAGTACGGGTACGCCTCCGGAAGTTCCCGTACCTAGAAAAGTTATCTGCATCATATATAGAGGAAACAAGGGGGCTATCCCCCTTGTTTTTATTCGGTAAGTTCTTTTACAACCAAAACTAGCTTATCAAAGTTAAGTGGTTTCATCAATACATCTTGAAAGCCAGCTTCTTTGAATTCAGCTTCTGTGTAGTTACGGGCATTGCCTGTAATCGCTACTACTGGAATTTTAGCTTTGTTTGCATCTGCTAATCCTCGGATTTCCTTCACACACTCCATACCATCCATAACTGGCATGTTAATGTCCAGCAAGATGATGTCAAAAGTTTCTTTTTGTAATAACTGAATGACCTGCTCACCATTTTTTACCGCAGTGATTTCAAAATTTTGGAACTCTAGAATCTTCTTTGCTAAATTTTGGATAACCGAGCTATCCTCGGCGATAAGTACGCGTTTGGCAGTTGACATAATCAAATAAGGGGTATTGTGTTACGGTCGTAAATATAAAGTAAAGATACGTCTATTGAAAAAAAATCTATCAGTTTGCGAAAAAACACGTTTAATCTGTTTATAACCTGTAATTATTCCTAAATTTGTATATTATACATTGGTGCTTGTATATCCCGGTTGCATGAAAGAATCTCCAGTAGCTAACAAAAAAATATACTTTATTTCTGATATTCATTTAGGTGCGCCGAATGAGTCGGATAGTAGAACCCGTGAATTACTAGTTATTCAATGGTTAGAGATGGCACGAAAAGATGCAGGAAAAATTTTTCTCGTAGGGGATTTATTTGACTTTTGGTTCGAATTTAAAGAAGTTGTGCCCAAAGGATATACTCGTTTTCTTGGTAAACTAGCTGAAATAGCTGACTGTGGCATCGAAATTATCATTTTTGGAGGAAATCATGACATGTGGCTCGATGATTATTTTCAAAAGGAAATTGGAGCTACCATTCTTCGTGAACCCCAATCGTTTATCTTTTACAATACCTCTTTTTTTATAGGGCATGGAGATGGACTTGGCCCTGGAGATTATCTATATAAGTGTTTAAAAGTACTTTTTGAAAGTTCTATTGCTCGTTTCCTTTTTGGACGAGTTCTTCATCCAAATCTAGCTTTGCGTTTAGGCTATGCGTGGGCAAATCACAGCTGGCGCTCACATGTTATCAAAGACGATGTGTATCATTTTGAAGGCAAAGACAAAGAAATATTGTATGCTTTCTGTCAAGAAATGGAGAAAAAACAGCACCACGATTTTTATATTTTCGGACACAGACACTTGTGCTTGGACTTAGAAATAAATAAGTCTAGCCGCTACATTAATCTTGGCGATTGGGTGCAGTTAAACAGTTATGCCGTTTTTGATGGGAAAGAATTGAAACAAATTTATTTTTCAAGTTGATTTTCCTCTACCCATTTCTCCCAAATATCGGGCTTCTGGGTACCAATCATAACTTTTTTTCCTTGCTTTAATTCAATAAATACTCCTGTCTTTCCATGTGTTGAATAGGCCGTAAATCCGTTCCAGCCAATTCTATATCCCCAACCTCCGAACTCCAAAAGTGGCTTGTACGTCCGAATTTCAAGACTCTTTATATTCTCTTTTGATATTTCTAAAGGACGCCATAGAAAAGGCCAATATCGTATCATGATGTGGGAACTTTCAAAATGGGTCGTTAATTTTAGACGAAAGAAAAGGATAGTGAAAACAAGAAAAACAAACCAACCCAATACCAAATTTCTATCCAAATTAAGCGATTCATCTTGCAGGTAATGAGTGGAGAGCGAATAACTTATTTGGTAAATTTGGAATAAATGAATTCCCAAAAAGAGAATAATCAGCCATTTTTGACTTGCAAATGTTTGTACTTCTATCTTTTTCATACCCAATGAAAATTAAGCTGTCGTTTTGTCTATTTCTTTTCTTGCGTTGATATACCCTTTGATAACGGTGAAAGTCGTAATGACGAGAAAGAAAATAATGATGTAATGCACGTAATTTACTATCCAAGGAAATTGGACTCCTAAAAAATAGCCCCCACCCACCAAAACAACTGCCCAAATAGCTCCTCCTAAGATATTATACGTCATAAATAAAGAAAAACGCATATTGACTAATCCCGCAATAATTGGGGCAAAAGTGCGTACAATCGGTAGAAAACGGGCGATGATTAGTGTTTGACTTCCGTACTTGTTAAAATACTCGCGTGTATTGTGAATATGTTTTTGTTTGAAAAACAGAGAGTCTTTTCGTTGGGAAATTCGATCACCGAAGAAACGCCCACTGATATAACCTGTTAATGCACCCAATACAGCTGCGAGAAAAATTCCTGCAATTAATCCTGTAATGGGTACAACCAATAAATTCGTGGAGCAGAAAACACCAGAAAGAAACAGAAGGTAATCTCCGGGTAAGAAGAAGCCGAAAAATAAGCCATTCTCAACGTAAACAATCAGTAAAATTGCGATTAATCCACCCCGCTGAATGATTTCCTCGGAGTCAACGATGTATTGTAGAAAGTCGATGAATTGTTCCATGATAAAAAATCTTTGCTAAATGTACAGTGAAATTACTTCATAAACGTTTTTTTTAGCCCGCAATTTCAGCTAACTCAAGCCAACGAAATTCTTTTTCTTCCAATTCATCCTCCAATGCTTGTACCTTTTTGCCCAATGCCGTAATTTCAGTGTAGTCTGTCTCTTGGCTGATTTTGTCGTGCAGCGCTGTTAACTGTGCTTGAATGTTGGCTATATCTTGCTCCAGTTGTTCAAATTCGCGTTGTTCTTTGAACGAAAGCTTCTTTTTTGGAGCAGCAGGTGCAGCTACAACTGGCGTAGGTGCTGGAGTGACGGTTTTTGTTGATGAAGACGCATTGAGAAGTGCTTGCTCTTCACTCCAAAGTCTGTATTCTGTATAATTCCCCGGGAAATCCTTTATTTTACCATTTCCTTCGAAAGCAAAAATGTGGTCAATAAGTCTATCCATAAAATACCTATCGTGCGAAACAACCAAAAGGCAACCATCAAAGGAAGTTAAAAATTCTTCCAAGACGTTGAGCGTATCTATATCAAGGTCGTTGGTTGGCTCATCCAAAATCAAGAAATTAGGACTTTGGACGAGGACTTTCAGCAGTTGTAGGCGGCGTTTTTCTCCACCACTTAATTTGTGAATGTAGTTGTATTGCATTTTGGGCGGAAACAAAAAGAGCGTCAGAAAGGCAGAAACCGTCAGTTCTCGTCCATCTCCAAGTTTGACAAATTCCGCAATTTCACGAACGGCCTCAATCACTTTTTGATCTTCCTTGAAATCCAAACCATCTTGGCGGTAATATCCAATTTTTATGGTTTCACCTTTGACAACTTTGCCACTGTCAGGTTTTAATTGGTCTGTAATCATCTGTAAAAGGGTAGATTTCCCCATCCCATTTTTACCTACAATACCAATCCGGTCACCTCTTTTAAAGGTATAACTGAACTCCTTGATAAAATCTTGTCCATTAAACGCTTTTGAAACATGCTGAATCTCGATGATTTTCTTGCCCATTCGCTCGCTTCGCATGTTCAATTCGAGTTTATCTTCCTTCTTGAAGCCCGTCGCCTTTTCCTTTAAATCATGAAAAGCATCTATTCGGTATTGCGCTTTGGTTGTCCGCGCTTTGGGCTGGCGGCGCATCCATTCAAGCTCTTTTGATAGCTGATTCTTTAATTTTTCTTGGGTAGCAGCTTCCATTTCTTGTCTTTCTGCTTTTTTCTCCAAGAAATACGCATAACTACCTGTGTATTTGTAGATTTGATTATTAGCTAATTCTAAAATACGATTACACACTTTATCCAAGAAATACCTATCGTGGGTTACGAGTAAAAGTGTTGTATTAGAGGAAGATAAATGCCCTTCAAGCCACTCGATGGATTCTAAATCTAGGTGGTTGGTCGGTTCATCTAAAATTAAAAAATCTGGGTTTTCGATTAATACGCGGGCAAGTGCTACTCTTTTTTTTTGCCCACCAGATAATTCGCTGATTAATTTATCTGTATCTAATATGCCTAATTTCCCAAGGATTTGCTTGACTTTCGCCTCGTAGTCCCATCCATTTTGGCTATCTAAAATCTCGATACATTCTGCTAACAAATCTTGGTTGTTTGTTTCAATGGCTTTTTCGTAATTTTTGATAGCGCGCGTAATGCTGTTTTCTGCGTAGAAAATCGTCTCCAAAATCGTTTTACTTTCTTGGAAAACAGGATTTTGCTCTAAATAGCCAACACGAATGTCTTTTCGGAGACTGACGACCCCGCCATCCGGTGGAATTTTCCCCGCTAAAATATCTAACATCGAGGATTTCCCCGTTCCGTTAGAGCCAATAAGCGCGACTTTCTCGCCTTGTAATATACCAAAAGTGAGGTTTTGAAATAACCAACGCTCACCCAAATTTCGACCGATTGCTTCTGCTGACAAATAATTCATACAACAAAGATAATGTGTGTCTCGCGGTTTTGTCTCTTTTTTATTCAATTTGACCAATCCGACGCTCTTTCAAAATCGAAAATAGTTGAAACGTATTCTTACGCTATCTTCACGGACGAATACATAGAGATAAAATCTTATACATTGATACGAAAATAGTCGATTTAGGTCGATTTCTTAACTTTTCGTACCTCCCTTTGGTTACTTTTGTTATCCAAGTCCGAACCCAATCATCTATGCACTTACTCGCTACTTTCTTTTGTTCCTTGTCTATTTTTTCTTCATCTGACACGCTTCAGACGCTCCAAGAGGCTGTCGTAAATGGATACGCGACGGACAGACCCGCCCGAGAATTGGCTGCGCCTATTGCCGTTATTCCTTTAAAATCCATCGAAAAAATGGAACAACCTTCACTTCTTCCTCTTCTCAATACCGTCGCTGGCGTACGAATGGAAGAACGCTCTCCTGGAAGTTTTCGCCTGTCTATTCGAGGAAGCTCCATTCGCTCGCCCTTTGGTGTGCGCAATGTGAAAGTCTATTGGGAAGGAGTTTCACTAACTGACGCGTCTGGTGGCACTTACCTGAATTTGGTTGACTTGTCAAATATTGGCGGTATTGAAATCATCAAAGGGCCGGCGGGTAGTTTGTACGGTGCAGGTACAGGAGGCGTAGTGTTGCTGTCTGCCCGTGGGAAATCCGTTGGTTCTCAGGAAAATACCCAAGAAATTCGGAGTCAAGTCATGCTGGGAGGTTACGGTTTGCGTCATCTCAATACAGGATATGCCGTTGCAACAGAGAAAATGAATGCCAGTTTGAGTCTTGCTCAAGTAGAAGCAGACGGCTACCGTGACCATACTAATTTGAAACGAAATGCGGCGCAATGGCAAGGAAGTTTCTATGTTTCTCCTGCCCGAACTATTCAATCGCTGGTATTGGTTGGGGATATTGCGTATCAAACACCAGGCGGACTGACTGCTGCCCAAATGGCTGCCAATCGGAGAGCTGCGCGTCCTGCTACAGCTACTCTGCCAGGAAGTGCCGAACAGAAAGCACGCATTGAACAAAACCAATGGATGGTTGGTCTCGCACAAACTTACCGTTGGAGCAACGCATGGGAAAATACCACTTCTTTTTTCTCTTCCCAAAGCCGTTTACGCAATCCATTTATCACAAATTACGAAATTCGGGATGAACAATCGTTGGGTGTGCGGTCATCTAATCAATTTAAAAAAAGTATAGATAATTGGGGAAATATAGCAATCGTTTTTGGGCTTGAAGCACTACAAACCTATACTACTTCCGATGTCTATGACAACCAACGGGGCGAAATTGGGAAACGCCAAACGGAAGACGAGATATATGCGCGACAGGCAAGCGGATTCGGTCAACTTGAATGGGAAAAAGGAGATTGGGTAACAACTTTAGGTACGAGTATAAATGACCAATCGTATCAATTTTTTCGACGTTCATCTGTAGGGACTCTCCCTCAATTAAATGCAGCGCCAGGTATGCCTGTACTTCCAAGAGGAGCTATTTTACGTAAAATTGGGGAAGCACAAAGCATGTATGTATCTGTAAGTCGTGGCTTGTCTATCCCAACAGTCGCGGAGTTAATTGCAGGATATCGCGGAGATTCACCGTTCACGTCTCTTCGTTCAGAAAGAGGCGTTTCGTATGAATTTGGAACAAAAGGAAGTCTTTGGCAAAAAGCATTTTCATGGGAATTAAGTTTGTATCAATTTCTTTTGAATGATATGATTGTTCGGCGTGTGAATGCCAATGGAAACGAGTTTTTCACGAATGCGGGGACGTCCAAACAAATAGGAGCTGAGCTGACACTCAACTACCAGTTACCCTTGAAAAAAGCTACTTTTTGGAAAAATGTTCAAGCAAATGGATATTACCAACGAATGGATTTTCGCTACCAAGAATACATACTTGGAGGTACTGATTTTGCTGGAAATTTCTTGCCTAGTGTACCAAAACAGACAGCTTTCATTGGTTTTGATGCAGAAACAAAACAAGGATTTTATTTGACGTCAACGGTAAATTTCGTGGATGAAATTCCACTAAATGATGCAAATAGTGTATTTGCTCCTGCATATACATTGGTTTGGGGAAGAGTTGGTTGGAAACATGAATGGACTAATTTTCGGGTAAATGCTTTTGTAGGTGTTGATAACGCTTTGAACCAAAAATATAGTTTGGGGAATGATACCAATGCGTTTGGTGGACGTTTTTACAATCCTGCCCCGGAAAGAAACTATCAAATGGGTTGCCAATTTACATATCGATGGTAAACACATTTGACTAATTCCGATTGAATAATAAAAAATAGTTCGTATCTAATTTATTATAAGATAGTTATCTAATATTTGCATGTATTTTGGTTGTCAAGTAAATATAAATGTTGTATAAAATTTGTACTTATTCTTAAATTACCTACATTTGAACCCGAATTAATCGAAGATTGAATGAATTTTTTGTTACTACTTGGCTATTTACTTGGACGCGTACTCTTAGGTACGGATGTGTCTGTGCATACGTCAGTTGAGCAGGAAATACATACAGAGGAAAGATTTTATTTATCTTCTCAATCTCCTAAAAGCGATACCCGCAATCATTCTAGTTCTTCTAGTGCCTTACTAGTTGAGGAGTCAAACGAAACAGAATTAGAGAAAAAATCAATTTTCGATGGATTTGGTTCTTCTTCTGGTCTTGCAAAACTAGAATTAACCACATTTGTCTATCTCCCTCTTTCGTTCCTTCATACTGCATTTACATCAGAAATTGCCCCGCGTAGTTTCTCTAGGTGTATATTCTTTAGAAATCTCCGAATTTGATACCCGCTTCATCCTGTCTTCTAAGAATTTTCTGAGAAATATGTGCTCACTGCATATATTTCAGAATGCTGAATTTACGCGACTAGCAGTTGCTTGTCGAGTGAACTTTCAGTGACTTTCTTGGAAATATTTCACAATTTTCAGGTTTGAACTGTATCATTTTATGAACAAATATTCTTTATCCGAATCGGATAACACGTTCGAAGTGGACGAAATTATCCACCAATTAAAACATTATTTACCCGCACAAGCACCACTCAAAGACTTTGTACACCACAACACGTTGCATGCATTCCAAGATCTAAACTTCTTTGATGGTATTCAAAGAGCATCGAAAATCTTTGGATACAAAGTGTTTCTTCCGTTAGCAGAGTATAGAAAATTATATGCAGAATCACGGATTTCGGAAGACATCCTAGAAAAAGTCATACTAGAGAAACGGAAAGATGTGAATGAGTGGAAGAGAAAGTTATTGCATGGCAAGTATGACGAGTCCATTCATCCAAAAGTTGGAGTACTTCGATCAAACTGGAAAAGTACGTATTTCATAGATTTGGATTTATTGGTACACCCCCTTTTATTTCGTGTTTTAGGCAGCTATCTAGATCAAGGAATTTCTATATGGAGCTTTCCGGATTCAAAAAAAGGCTTTTTAGCTTCACTAAGAGAAATTGAAAGAAATACTTATTCGAGCTTTTTTAAAAGTCCACGTTCGAGAAAACTTTTACTAGAAGATAGCACGACACTAGAGGATTTGTTGAAATGTGTCGTTGGAGATGTCTCGTATTTTGGGCATTATATTTTTGATCAACAATTTGCGCATCAAGGTTGGTCTGGGATGGTTTCAGCAATAGAAGATCTACCTAAGTCATTACTTGACCGCAAGCACATTACTTTAAATGAACTGATCATTTTCGAATTATTACTAGAAATTGATGCACTTGATACCAAATTTGGGGAAAACTGGGCACCATTGAGTCATCGACTTGCTGTCCAGCCTCCGAACCTATTTGAAGATATTCCAGAAACAGAGTTAGGTGAGGTATTGGTCATTTGGCAAAATTCATTTGAATGGAGCTATTATGACCAAGTATTAGCGGGTATTCAACACGTTCAAAGAGATTCGGAATTAGCTAAAAGTGAAAAATCGTTTCAAGCTCTATTTTGTATCGATGACCGAGAATGTTCCATACGTCGCCATTTGGAACGAATAGATAAAAATAGCAAGACGTATGGCACTGCAGGTTTTTTTGGGGTTGAATTTTACTTCAAACCCATTCAGGCAAATGCATACACCAAACAATGTCCTGCCCCTGTGACACCCAAATATCTAATTAAAGAAGAGTTAGATGTTACCAAGCCGAAAGTTCAGAGAGATATCCATTTTGGGAAACAAGCACACTCGCTCATTGCGGGATGGTTTATTGCACAAACAGTTGGTTTTTGGTCCGCCATTCGATTATTTGTTCAATTGTTCCGACCAAGTGAAAACACAGCAGCCGTGTCGTCTTTCAAGCACATGCACCCAAATGCAAAGCTGACCATCGAGAACAACGGAACTTCTGATGTAGAAGAAGGACTCCAAATTGGTTTCACAATCGACGAGATGGTCGTTCGTGTTCGGAATCTTCTGTCTAGTATCGGATTAGTGAATGATTTTGCCTCGATTGTTTACGTAGTCGGTCATGGAGCAAGTAGTGTAAATAATACGCACTATGCGGGTTATGATTGTGGCGCTTGTTCCGGTCGCCCAGGTTCTGTGAATGCGCGTGTGATTAGTTTTATGGCCAATCATCCCAAAGTAAGAGAAATTTTAAAGAGTGAGGGTATTGAAATTCCCAGTAGTACACAATTCATTGGGGCACTTCACGATACCACACGTGATGAAATCGTTTTCTATGATTTGGAACGTTTAACTCCTGAAAACAAACAAAGGCATGAACAAAATGAGGAGTCCTTCCGAAAAGCACTAGATGCCAACGCCAAAGAACGATCTAGGAGATTTGAGTCCATCGATACCCGCATGTCAGCCGAAGAAATACATGCGCAAATCCGTACGCGTGCTGTTTCGTTATTCGAGCCTCGACCAGAGTTAAATCACGCAACAAATGCTCTGTGTTTGGTGGGAAGACGTGAAATGTCTGAAAAGCTATTCTTAGACAGACGGTCATTCCTCAATTCATTTGACTTTACGATTGACCCAAATGGCAATTACTTGGAATCAATTCTAAATGCCGTTGCTCCCGTCTGTGGGGGTATAAATCTCGAATATTATTTTTCTCGAGTAGATAACCAAAAGTTAGGCGCAGGATCTAAGTTACCCCATAATGTCATGGGGCTTATTGGTGTTGCAAACGGAATTGATGGTGATTTACGTCCTGGTCTTCCAAGTCAAATGATTGAGGTACATGACCCGATACGTTTACTTGTTGTGGTTGAGCATTTCCCAGAAATTGTACTTGCAGCTATTTCCAAATCGAAACAAACCTACGAGTGGTTTGCCAATGAGTGGATTCATTTAGTTGCCGTTCATCCCGAGACAAAACAGCTTTACTATTTCAAAAAAGGCGTTTTTGAAAAGTATGAACCTATGCAAAAAACTGTGAACTCAATTCAAGATATTGAAAGTTTGGTTGAGTCGCACCAAGAAAATTTCCCCGTATATTTAATCCAATAAATATGACCTCACTACTGCAATTATTTCTATTTGTACCTCTTCTGGGGTTTATGGGTAGTTTGCTCATACCTGAAAAAAAGGAAAATGTTATTTCAAGAGTAGCTTTCTTTACTGCAGGATTTACTTTGTTTATCGCCATTCTGTTTGTGACCGTTTGGCTTTATCAAGGGCATCATGTCTTAAATCTAAAGGAAATCGTACTATTCAAGTCGAAAGAATATGAATTTCTGATTGACTTATGTTTCGATAAAATCACCGTTGTTTATTTGTTAGTTGGTGCGTTTCTAACGTTTCTAGTAACCTTTTACAGCCGGTATTACTTACATAGAGAACGGGGGTATAAGCGTTTTTTCAATACAATTCTTTTGTTTTATTTTGGCTATAACCTCACGATTCTATCCGGAAATTTTGAAACACTTTTTATTGGGTGGGAGATTCTCGGCATTTGTTCTTTTTTATTAATAGCATTTTATCGAGATCGATATTTACCTGTTAAAAATGCCATTAAAGTTTTTTCTGTCTATCGAATCGGGGATGTTGGTTTGATTTTAGCCATGTGGGCGAGTCATCATTTGTGGCATGAGAATATAACTTTTCTTAAACTGATGAATTATGAACTTGTCCACGAACACTTGGCGAGTCATAGCTATATGGGCGCTTTTATTTCAATCATGCTATTGATTGCCGCTGCCGCTAAGTCGGCGCAACTACCGTTTTCGGCATGGTTGCCTCGTGCCATGGAAGGGCCAACGCCATCTAGTGCCATATTTTATGGTTCTTTGTCTGTTCATTTGGGTGTATTTTTATTGATGCGTACGTATCCTTTTTGGGAACACCAACTATCTGTCCGTTTTTGTATTGCCTTGGTAGGTGCGGCTACTGCAGTTGTTGCCTCTCCAATTGCTCGGGTTCAATCTTCCGTGAAAAGTCAAATAGCTTATGCTTCAATCGCTCAAATTGGGCTAATTTTTATCGAAGTAGCTCTTGGATTTGAGAAATTGGCACTATTCCATTTTGCAGGAAATGCCTTCTTACGTACGTATCAGTTGCTTATTTCACCATCTGTTGTGAGTTATAAAATCCGAGAACAATTCTATCATTTTGAACCACGGCAGCATACTTTTGAGGACTCTTTGCCGAAAAAAATAGAATACACGATTTATCTATTGAGTATCAAAGAGTTCAATTTAGATTCTTTTATGAATTATTTGGTATGGAAGCCATTAAAGAGTTTAGGGCGTAGATTGGATTTCCTGACGGTCAAGCGTTTGTGGATGCTTTTTATCCCTATTTATTTCTTTAGCATCGTATTTCTGATTGTTCACCGCGATGGAAGTAATGAAACACATGCGTACCTTCCTAGTATTTTTGCACTGATAGGACTTTTGTCTATTCTGAAGTCATTTTCGGAAAGAAAAAGTCCCTTGATAAGTTGGTTATTATTAATCATGAACCATTTTTGGATTGCTCTTGCGATTTCATTTAATGAAAAATTTGAAATGAATGAAATCATGGTCTATCTCAGTGGAGTGATTCTATCAGGTGCCGTGGGGTATTGGGGAATTCATAAACTAAAATCAATAGAGAGTACCCTAGACTTGAATCAATTCCATGGACATGCTTTTGAACATCCGAAATTTGCATTCGTTTTTTTGCTCGCCTGTTTGGGATTAGCTGGTTTCCCGATTACCCCAACTTTTATTGGGTTGGATCTTATATTTAGTCATATACACGAAAATCAGGTCGTCTTGGCTTTTGCAGCAGCTTCTAGTTATGTCTTGGCTGGAATCTCCTTGATTCGTTTGTATTCGCGCCTATTTCTCGGCCCCCATGTGAAAACGTATCACGAATCTGCCTATAAATCGTCCTGAGTTTTCAGGACTTCAATAGAAATTCTAGAATACGTATATACAATACAGTTTAAATTAATTTTTTGAAAAAATAGAAAAAATGAAAAATAAAACAACGTTCGACCTGCCAAGCGATGGTTTTAAAGGAATGAAAGAAAACTTTTCAGCCGATGCCATTTCTGGATTTATTGTTTTTTTATTGGCTTTGCCACTTAGCTTGGGTATAGCGAAAGCCTCTGATTTCCCCCCGATTATGGGTTTAATTACAGCAATCATTGGTGGAGTTGTCGTCAGCTTTTTTATGGGTTCTCGATTAACAATCAAAGGGCCTGCCGCTGGACTTATCGTCATTGTCGCTGGTGCCGTGAATGAGTTTGGAGGAGGAGAAACAGGTTGGCATTTGGCACTTGGAGCTATGGTTTTTGCGGGATTACTCCAAGTTCTTTTCGGTATATTTAAATTAGGGAAGCTCGCCGATTTCTTTCCTCTTTCTGCTATTCATGGGATGCTTGCTGCTATTGGTTTGATCATTATAGCAAAGCAAATTCCTGTTCTGCTAGACGTAAATCCGATAATGACAAAAGGGAAAGGGCCTATAGAACTGCTCTTTTCTATTCCAGAATTTATCGTACATCTTGATCCCAAAGCTACTTTGATTGGTGTAATCAGTCTTGCCATCATGCTTGGATGGCCTTATCTGAAAGGATTTCTTAAAAAAGTACCCGCCCCACTTGTTGTTTTATGTATCGCCATACCTGCTGAACTCTTGATGGATTTCCAAACTACTGAGCCAGAATATGCACTCGTTCACATTGGTAATTTGATGGAAAACGTAAAAATAAATGTAGATTTTGGTGGATTAGACCATGTAAGTACATTTATTAAATACGTAATCATGTTTGCGCTAGTTGGCTCACTTGAGTCCCTCTTAACAGTTAAAGCAATAGATTTAGTAGATCCATTTAAAAGAAAATCGGATACCAATAAAGATCTTATCGCCGTCGGGATTGGTAATGTAATTGCAGCTATTTTGGGAGGACTTCCTATGATATCTGAAGTAGCCCGGAGTTCCTCCAATGTTACTAATGGGGCGAAAACAAGATGGGCTAACTTTTACCACGGACTATTTATCCTCCTTTTTGTTCTCCTCGCCTCACATCTCATTGAACTTATTCCTAACACAGCTCTTGCTGCCATGCTCATTACGGTTGGTATAAAACTTACCCACCCAAGAGAGTTTATTCACATGTTCCAAATTGGAAAAGAACAATTGGCTATTTTTTTAGTAACCATATTCTTTACCCTTTTTGAGGACTTACTAGTCGGTATTGCTGCTGGAATGCTTCTGAAAATCATCATTCACCTCTATCACGGTGCTTCTGTTTCAGCTCTTTTCAAAGCGCCTGTCATCGTTTCATTCTCAGGAAGTAAATACGTAGTAGAAATTGATAAAGCGGCTATTTTTACAAACTACCTTGGAATAAAGTCCAAACTAGAGGCGATACCTCCCGGGGGTGATGTTATCATAGATTTGAAGAACACCAAGCTGGTTGACCATTCTGTTATGGAAAATCTACATCATTTTGTGTATGAATATACGCAAAAAGGTGGCCAGGTGTCTATTATTGGTTTGGAAAATCACCAACCTGTCTCAGATCACAAACTAGCCGCGAGAAAAAGATAAGGCAGTCAGTTTCGATGCCAAGGTTTTGTACGAATAGGAGGCACCGTCTTTTCTATTTGTACAAAACCAACGGGCAAACTATTCCCACATTGATTTGAATTTTTCCAATGAAAAAATACATTCTTATTTTCTCTCTACTAGGGTTTTCTAGTTTTACATTACTAGCCCAAACCATCAGTCATAATCAAAATACATGGTTACATTATGTAGGTACGTTTCATCTTACCAAAAAAACGTCAACTACATTTGAAGCGACCATGCGTTATACCAATGGATTTACTGAAAAACAGCAGTATTTTATCCGTCCGTCCTTTGACTATCAAGTAAATAAATACATAACGGGAAGTATAGGCTTCACGCATTATACAACGTATGTGTACGGCTCCCCAGCCATCAACAAAAGACCAACTCCTGAAAATCATGTTTGGTTGCAGATCGTATCTGCACACCAAGTAGGTAGTATCAAACTTACAAATCGGCTACGTAATGAGTTTCGTTTTGTTGGGATTGCAACGCCTACAGTCACTAATCCCTTGAGTCAAGACGATTATGTCATTCAGGATTATACATTTAGAGATCGTTTTCGCTATATGTTTTTGGCAACAGTACCTTTGTATCGAATGAAAAATCAACAAAAAGTAGTGGGTATTCTAGGTGATGAGGCATTTATAAACATAGGAAAACTAGGATCAGATGTGACTAAAAATGAGGTAGGGAATACTCGTATGAATCAAAATAGGATTATTTCAGGGTTAGGCTATATTTTTAATGCGCGATGTCAAGTTCAGGTTGCGTATATTCACCAAACAATATGGAATTTCCCAAATACAATTCGGGAGTCAAATCCAACGGTTCGAACCACACTCATCACGAAAATTTAATCCAACTGTCTCCTGATTCATCTGAGATGATTAGCGCATACTGATGTGAAGATATTCAATCATATACCCAAAATGTAGCTTGACTTATAGGTATGAACGAGTTGTCAAAATAGGTTATCAATTTTCGATATGGGCTTTACTTAGCTAGTTTAGTAAAGTGAAAACAAATAGTTCTATTCTAACTTAGAAAAGTGAGTAGCTTGGGATTTAGTTACTCACTTTTCTTCTCAAATGATTGGAGAAATAGTTGGATTTTGGACACAAGCTCTGTTTTTGTGTACGAAAAAAGTCGAATACTTTTTAGAATAGTTGGAATAGATCGTCTTGATATGTCCATTGTATGCCCATTTTTTAGAATTATTTTTCGTTGGCTTGTGTCCATATCTTTGAAATAATGAACATTGACATACTGACTTTTATTCACCTTTATAAATTGAAAATGTGAGTCCCAAAGTTTTGCGTAGTGGTTAAGTGTCCTCATACTTATAATCTTCTGACCATCTTGTAAGTGAAACTGTGTTCTACCATATCCATCACTTTCTATGAACATTATTTGCCCAACTGAAATTGAAGTGACTCTGTTTTTGATTATTTCAACAGCAATCGTCATTCCCGCTTCTTCGATGTTTGCAAAAGAGTGTTCTACTAACTCAATGAGTTCATTTTTATTTTTGTTCTCAAGTACGACGGAGAGTGCCGCTTTTAACTCATCATTTTGAAGTGGTTTAGAAACAAAATAGACACTCTTCAGCTGATAGGATTTCTTGAGATTTTCTCTCACATCAAACGAACTAATAAAAAAGAACTGAAACGTATGTTTTTCCTCCTTTACGAGTTGTTCTGCCAGATGAAGTCCATTTCCATCGGGTAATTCAATGTCAAATAATACAACATCTGCGGGTGTCGTAGAAATTAATTCGTACGCCTCTTTGATTGTACCCGCAGTTCCAACAATTTTAAATTGATTCGGAAATAAATGAGAGATTTCTTTCCTTAGCTGTTCGACAAAATCGGTGTTGTCTTCCACGATAATGATGCGTAAACTCATCTTTTTTGTAGGGTTAAATGGATAATTGTTCCGTTTGGTTCTTTCTCTTTCTTTTCTACCTTAATTTTGTAACCTTGTTGATTTAGATAAAAAATACGTGCCATAACCAGCTGATTACCAAGAGAAATATGTGGATTTTGCTCCTTTATTTTCATCGTTTTCATTGGTTCTTTTGACCCGAATCCATTGTCTTCAATTCGGCAGTGGAGTGTCGTATTTTCTGTGTAAAATTGAATAACAATTTCGCCAGGGTAAGGTAATTCGCCTCGTCTTACTCCATGAATTACGGCATTCTCTACATAATTTTGCACCAACAAAGGGGGGATTGATAGCGCATGTACATCCAAGTTTCCTGTCTCGATACGGTAGGTAAAACCCTGCTTGGTACTGAATTGATCTTTCTCAAAATCCAAGTATTTTTCCAAATAATCTAGCTCGTTTGCTAAGGGAATCTCAGGTTGTTGATTTTCAGAAACTTGAACAGACAGTTCCAATGTTTTGCGAATGAGGATTTTGAGTTTCTCAAGAAAAGGTTTGCCCACTTGCTCCCAATCTCCACCTAAAAGTCTATTTTCTAGTCTCGTCAAGGCATTTGAAATGAAATGAGGGGTAATTTGCGTTTGTTGTAAAGTCAATCGTAGTTGTGACATTTGCCGCTCTTTTTCTAATAACTTCCGTTGGATTTCTTGCCATCGTTTCGCAAAAAGAAAGGCTATTACGCCAAGTAAAATGAGTGCAAATGTAGCATATTTGAATAAGTTTGGAGATTTCCAAAAATAGGCTTCCACAGTGACGGTTAATTTTGCCCAGTTTGATGGGTTTTCATGTTCGTCGTTTTCTCCTTTCGTTCTCACTTTTACCAGATGGTTACCATTGGGTAATATGCCTAAATAGAGTTGATTAGACGTTTGCCACGGCGACCATTCATCCGAAATTCCTTCAATAAAATAACTGAACTCCGTCGCAAATGGTCGATTCATTCCCGTTGCACCAACCTCTAAAAATACTTGATTTGATTTCTTCGGAACAACTGCCACGGATGCAGAGTGAAGTATAAATTCTTCATTGATAGATTGGATATAAGGCTTTAATGGAAATTTATTTCGCTTCAATTTTTTAGGGTCAAGATAACTCAAAACACTGCCTGAGGTAATCCATATTTTACCCTCTTGGTCGTGGTAATCTCCCAATTGCCCAGGTTCTAGTCCTAAAAATCCGTTGTGGAAATTGTAAGTGGTCAGCGATACTTTGCCTGTTCTTTGAAATTCCTTAGCATTAAAGAGATACAAACCCTCATTTATCCCTATTAAAAAAGAGTTTTCATCAAATCGAGTAAGCAGCGTGATTACGCCTTCAAGTCGTGGGTCTTGAACCGAAACAAAGGAATCGTTTCGTTCATCGTAATAAAACAACCCCTCGATAGCGCCAATCCAAATTCGTTTATTGGCATCTTCGTACATCGTGATAAAGGAAGAGAACGGTGAGTTTCCTTTTCTGAGGCTATATTCTTTTGATTTTTTTGCACGCAATGCCTCTATCGAATCAAAGCGATTCATACCAGCCCATCCACCAATCCAATAGCGCTGTTTGCTATCCATAAATAAATTCATGAAGTTGCCATAATCAATCAAATCTTTGCCTGCTTTCAATGAAAAACTAGCATAAGGAGGTGAGTTTTCAATCACAAGTACTTGTTGATGAGAACCTTGAAGGATAATATTATGTGCAGGGTCATTGAGTAAACAATACGCCGGGAATTGATTGATTAGCTCGAATTGCTTCTTTTTAGCATCATATATAAACAAATTTCCTGCTTCCGGAAACCATGTCTTGCCATATTGATCGGTTAAACCATGGTAATAGTAATGCTTGAGATCTGAAGGATGAGTGGGCGGATTGCCTTTACCTACGAGGGATAAATGTCTTGTTTCTTTGGTTACTTTCTTGCCATCAAACTTTTGAAGGTCATTCCCGAAATTTCCAAACCAAAAAGATTTATCTGCTCCCTGAACGACCATCCAAGGGCTTGGCACTTGCTCTTCTGGAAAATACCGAAAACCTGTATTCGGAATAAAAAGCAATCCTTTTTCCGTCGCAACCCAAAACGCATCTGTTTTCCCGGCACGGATATAACTATTTACTCCTGAAAGTTTATTCGCAACAAGTTGAGGATTCGTGCTTTTTGCCTCTAATAAATAGACATTTCCGCCATCTTTAAATAGCAGGTCTCGGTCAATTACTTGATTGACAGAAAAAGAATCAGCATCGTTTTTCTTTGTTAACCACTGTATCCACGGTTTATCAGCAATTTTGAGTAAATAGCGCTCTTGCTTGTCTTTTTCGAGAATACGAACACAAATTTCTTCTTCAGAAATGATAATTGGCTCGAAATGAGCTTCTTTTTTTCCTGAAAACACTTCTGTAAATTTCCCATTTTTAAGTCCATAAAAACCAGAAGTGGCTACTTTGCGAGTCGTATCATAAAAATAGCCGAACCATTCGTTGGTGGTCGCATGGTAATAAATAGGGTTGAATACGTCGGTTGTGTCTTTTGTATGAAAAATCAATTTTGACCATTTCTTTTGTGTATAATTCCATGCAAAGATGCTTTGTTGGGCATCTTTATTTTCGGTGAAGACAAGAATCTCTCCGTTTGCGCTACGTTGAGGCTTTGCCCATAATTTACAAACAACGCCTTTCGGAAGTGGAATCGAAATAAATTTTTGTCCATTGAAAAGAACCAATGCGCGCCCGCTCGTAAAATAGATGCCTTCCTCTGTATCTATAAATCCGCTACAAAGTTGAGGGTTCGGAATGCTTTTTAAAGAAGATTTCGGGAAATATGTGAATTTTTGACCATCAAAACGAGAAATACCTAGTTTGGTTGTTGCCCACAAAAAACCTTTTTTATCTTCAGTCAAAGTCATGACTTGCATACCCGCAAGCCCATCCCGAATGGTGTAATTCTTTAAAGGGAATTGCTGTGCAACTACATGAGTAAGGTAACAGTTGAATACAAGGAGGAAGGTATAGAATCGAATCATTTTTTCTGTATTAAGTATATTGGCTTTAAATCAATGAACTGTCTTACGCAGTTGGGTTATGTCGATAGACACGCATACCGACCTCACATATTCTTATGAGGAGAAAATGTACGTAAGAAACAAATGTGACGTGTGAAGGATTAGCAAGTAAGGAGGAGTATACTAAAGAGGAAAGTTTAAAACAGTAGAAATGCTTGCTTCTTCAAAATGGGAAAGTAGTTATATTGCATAGGCGAAAGTTGTTTTGTTGTATTTGGAGACATCGAGCAAAAATACAAATTAATTCATTAGTTCTTTATAAGTGGAAATGATTTTTTGGTATTTTTTATCTATACTATCTATAATTAGTTATTTGATTTCCAAGGACTTACACTTATCGTATATAAATAATACATATATGTATTTTTAAGTAAATCGAAACCATTTTAATTGTATGTATGTTTATACATTAAATACAAAGTAATATAAAAATGAAAAAAATACTTCATACGTCTTCGTCCAGAGGGTATGCGTCCCATGGGTGGTTATCGAGCTTCCATACGTTTAGCTTTGCCAGTTATTACGAACCAACGCGTATGCATTTTGGTGCATTAAGAGTTTTGAATGACGATACAGTTTCAGGTGGAATGGGCTTTGGTAAACATCCCCACGACAACATGGAAATTGTCTCTATACCGCTTTCAGGTGATTTAGAACACCAAGATAGCATGGGAAATAAAACGGTAATTACCCAAGGCGAAGTACAAATCATGTCAGCTGGAACAGGTATTTATCACTCAGAGAAAAATAAAAATTCACACGAGCAAGTCAAGTTTCTTCAAATTTGGGTTTTCCCAAAAGTAAAAAACATCCAACCTCGGTACGACCAAAAAGCGTTTGATATCGCAGGTCGCTTAAACGCCTTTCAGACTGTCGTTTCGCCTATTGGAACTCCAGATGACGGCGTGAAAATGAACCAAGACGCATGGTTTTCGTTGATACGTCTTGAAGCCGGAAAATCCGCTAACTATGCGCTGCATTTACCGAATAATGGAGTCTATGCTTTTGTGTTATCAGGTAATGCAACCATTGCCGACGAAACACTCGCTGCTAGAGATGGTTTGGGAATTACAGAGGCGACATCGTTTGATCTAACCGCACAATCCGAAACGGAAATCTTGTTCATGGAAGTTCCTATGGCACTCAATTGATTCGTTTTGTGTTGCATTCTAAAATACATAAGTAAATAGATGTTACGTAAAGTTACCAAGCTCCTCAGCGCTTCACGCCACGAAATGGGTGAGCACCAAATGTACCAACCTCTCCCAAATGAAACCAATGAAAACTTGGATCCATTCCTATTGGTTCATCACCACGGGCCACATTATTTTGAACCGTATAACCGAGGACTCCCGTTTGGGCCGCATCCACACAGAGGGTTTGAAACCTTGACATTTATTTATTCAGGAAGTGTAGAACATGCAGATAGTCAAGGGTTTAAGAGTGTTATTCACCCAGGCGGAGTTCAATGGATGACCGCTGGTAGAGGTATTGTACACTCCGAAAACATTCCCTACGAAATGCGTGAAAATGGAGGAGATATGGAAATTCTTCAGCTTTGGATGAATTTACCTGCACGCTTAAAAATGACTCCCGCTACCTATCAGGGCTTCCAAAAAGAAGAAATTTTAGTTCAGATTTCCGAGGACGGCTTGGTGGAAACACAACTCATTGCAGGTGAACGTCGAGGTGAAAAAGGCCCAGCCGTCTCGTTAACGAACCTAGAAATTCTGAACGTTCACGCACAAAAAGGAGGTAAAGAGTCTTTTCAAATTCCAGCAAATAGAACCATTTTACTGTATATTCTGAAAGGGGAAATATTTATTAATGGTAAATTTGCCTACGACCACCAGCTCGTCGAATTTGCCCCTGAAGGCGAAGAAATTGAAATCGAAGCTAAGGGAGAAACCCGTTTTATCCTTTGTTCGGGTGAGGCTATTGGAGAACCAATTGTACAGCAAGGTCCTTTTGTAATGAATACTACAACACAAATTCTAGAGGCTATGCGCGACTATCAAATGGGGAAAATGGGCTTTATGTAAAGTATTCATTCAACTAAGAACGAAAAAAGGAAATCATCGAAATTGGTTTCCTTTTTTGTTTACCTACCGCAGCAAGCAAAATTTAGGGGCGAAATCAGTATATTTGAAACAAAGTTCAACCACGAAATTTCGATTCACTATGAAACAAGTCCGCTTCTTTTGGCTTTTTCTCCTGTTCACAAGCCCACTTTTAGCGCAGCAAAAACCTTTATTCCTAACCAATCACAACAAAGATTGGGTAGAAAATACACTCGCTTCTTTAACATTGGAACAAAAAATCGGTCAACTGCTCATGCCGCGTGGCAATACGTCTGGTAAAGGGTATCAACCCGAAAAATTAAAAGAATGGGTAGAAAAATACCAAGTAGGCGGATTTGTGTTCTTTGCGGGTCAACCTACTCGCCAAGCGCAGATTGTCAATGAATTGCAGGCTTTATCTAAAGTTCCGTTACTAATCGGGATGGATTTGGAGTGGGGACTCGCCATGCGTCTGGACTCGACGGTTCGGTTTCCGTACCAAATGGCATTAGGTGCTATGCAAGGAAATGAAGATTTATTGTACCGAATGGGGCAAGAAGTCGCCAAACAAAGCAAACGGATGGGCGTACATGTCAATTATGCTCCCGTTGTGGATGTCAACAATAATCCGGCAAATCCCGTCATTAATTTTCGCTCATTTGGTGAAAATCGCGAGGATGTCATGAAAAAAGCATTGGCATATATGAAAGGCATGGAGTCCGAACGGCTTCTGACAAGCGCCAAGCATTTTCCTGGTCACGGCGATACAGGAGTGGACTCTCATTACGACTTACCCGTCATTAGTCATGATAAAAAAAGATTGAAAGAAGTTGAATTATATCCTTTTCAACAATTGATTGACGCAGGTATATCGGGAATCATGACGGCGCATTTAAGCATTCCTCAATTAGACAATACCCCTAACTTGGCTTCTACGCTTTCGTCTAAAATTGTGACTGATTTACTGCGCAAAGACATGAAATTCGAAGGACTTGTTTTCACAGATGCAATGGATATGCAGGGAGCTGTCAAGTATTTCCCGAACGGAGAGGCATTGGTGAAAGCCATTTTAGCCGGGAATGATATTCTGGAAACTTTTGAAGACGTGCCCACTGCAGTTGAAGCAATTAAAACAGCTATCAAAAACGGAAAACTTTCTGAAAAAATACTGAACGAACGCGTTCGCAAAATCTTACAAGCGAAATCTTGGGTAGGACTAGATAAGTACCAACCCATCGAAACGAAAGGTCTAATTGATGATCTCAATACTACTGAATCTGACTTGTTGAATCGGTTATTGGCTGAAAAAACGGTGACGGTTGTACAAAATACGGCCTCTATTTTACCCATTCAAACCTTGAATCAATCGTTTGGATTGGTTTCTTTGGATGCTTCGTCTTCGGCAACTTTGTTTGCAAAACGAATGAATGATTATGTAGAAACGACGCAATGGGTAGTTTCCACCAACACAACAGACCAACTTTCAGATTCACTGCTTGCAGAAATAAAAGCGGTTTCTCAATTAGTGATTGCCGTGCACTTGTCTAGTATTCGTCCTTACGGAAATTACGGAGTAACTGAAAAGCACGAGCGTATGCTCCGTCAACTCCACGAGATTCACCCAAATGCGGTTGTGGTCGTACTTGGAAATCCGTATGCGTTGGGTAAAATTCCTGTTTTACGCGAGATGAAAACGGTGGTTTTAACAAGCCAGTTGACTAATTATATGGAAGACGCTGCTGTACAAGGGATTTTTGGAGCGATTCCATTATCAGGGAAATTGCCCGTAACCGTTGATGCGCATTTTGTTTATGGAATGGGTGAACAAACGGCGGCGTTGGGGCGCTTGGCTTACGGGATTCCTGAAATGGTTGGCATAGACGGAACAAAATTACGCGCTGGAGTGGACTCTGTTCTTCAGGTGGGATTAATGGAAAAAGCGTATCCGGGGGCTGTCATGCAAATCGCTAAAGAAGGGCGTGTTATTTACCAAAAAGCAGTGGGTTATCATACATTTGAAGCGGAAAAATTAGCCCAAAGTAAAGGAGAAAATGGGACAATGACAGATACAAAATTCGAAACGGGAACGAAAGCAGATGTCATGGATGGTGGAAAAAAAGGTGGTGTAATGCCTGTGTTGACTAGCCAAGCAAGCGTGCAGCAGGGCAAGGTGCAAGTCAGTGATTTATACGATTTAGCTTCAGTGACCAAAATAAGTACGTCGGCATTGGCGGTGATGCAGTTAATGTCTGAGAATAAATTTTCGTTGGATGCAACACTCGGATCGTATTATCCCGCATTCAAAGGAAGTAATAAAGAAAATTTGACGTTCCGAGATATGTTGACGCATCGGTCGGGTTTGAAAGCATGGATTCCGTTTTGGATGGATTGCATTGATACCGTCGTAACGCTCAGAAACGCCTCTTTGGGTTCATATATAGCAGAAGAAAGATGGGTGAAAAATGAGATTAAACGGACGTTTTTTCAAAAATTAATAGGTAAGAAAAAAACATACCTTATTGATTACAAGGAATCTATGCGCAAGGATAAGAAAATATGGCTAGACGCGCTACATCCAGAAACAATTGCTTGGAAACCGGGTATTTTTTCGCCTGTTCAAACGGCGGAATATACTGTGGAGGTAACAGATTCCCTTTGGTTAAGGAATACCTATCGGGAATTTATCTTGAACCAGATCAAAGAATCTCCTGTAAAACCTACACAAGGTTATGTGTATAGTGACTTGCACTATTATCTCTATCCAGAAATAATACAGAATATAACAGGTGAGAAATGGGAAGATTATCTGAAAAAAACATACCGGGCAATTGGGGCAACGACTTTGACGTATAATCCGAGAAAATGGTATTCACTAGACCGAATTGTACCTACGGAAGTGGATACACTATTTCGGAAAACCTTGATTCACGGGCGAGTGCACGACGAAGGGGCAGGGTTATTAGAGGGAATTTCTGGTCATGCAGGTTTGTTCGGGAATGCCAATGATTTGATGAAATTAATGCAAATGTATTTGCAAAAAGGAGAATACGGAGGACAGCGTTTTATTGCATCAGATGTTTTGGCGGAGGCAACAAAATACCAATTTCCGGAGGAGAAAAATCGGCGGGCTATTGCTTTTGATAAGTTAGATTTTAACCCAAATGTAGCAAATGGGCCGCGGATGGCTTCACCGGAAAGTTACGGGCATTCTGGTTTCACAGGAACATTTACCTGGATTGACCCTGCGTCGCAATTGGTGTATGTTTTCTTGAGTAATCGCGTGTATCCCACACGAGACAACGGAAAAATCAGCTCATTGAATATTCGTACAGCCATTGGGGACGAAATATACAAGGCAATGAAGAAATAAAAACGAGTTTGAGAAATGCAACGGGGCGGTTTAGCGGTAGTTAAATCGCCCCGTTTCGTAATAAGGCATGAGTTCTTGCCACAAAAAATACTCGTATTGCGCTTTGACTACAGCAAGTTCTGTTTGGAGATAATTTTGGATAATATCCTGGAAATCCTTGGCGGACAGTTGATTATTCTGGTAGCTGGTGAGCGCATTTTGGTAATAGGCTTGCCAAACGTCAAATGTAGATTTTGTTGCAATGTATTGAGAAAGAGCGGCTTGCCTATTTGATTGCGCGAGAATAGACTCTTTAATTAAGTCATTTTTTACTTGTTGTGCCTGAAGTTGCGTCACTAAAATATCGTGTTGAGATTGTTTTAATTGAAGTTTATGTGAATTACCCGACATTATTGGAATACGAATTTGAAATCCAATGTAGGCATTCGCGAGTTGGCTCCATTGGGAAAGCATTGGGATTGTCCGGTAAGTGAAGTCAAAAACAGGATTTAAAGCAGGTTGAATAGCACCTCTAAAAAAAACGGGTATCGTATCAATGCGGGTGAGCTGGCTACTCTCGATTTGTTGATATAAACTGGAGTAAGGAAGAGTAAAACCGGCACTAAAACTAACGGTTGGAAATCGGCTAGCTACGATTGCATCTCGTTGCAAACTTTGATTTTTTTGCCGCATTTGAGAGATTTTATAGTCTGGATGCCATGCATAATATTGTTGAAAAATACGTGGGTCTATTTGAGTTTGAATGGGTTTGTTGAGTTGTTCATTGCTTAAATCCTGAATATCAAAAAACTCTGGGTCGGGTGCGCCAATAAGATTACCAAGCGTAATTTTTTGGATACGTAGCTCATTTTTTGCTTGGATGAGTGCCAATTCTTTGTTGGCCGCTTGGGCTTGATATTGGAGGTACAACAGATCCGCTTGAGAAGATTTCGCTCTATTTTCTAAAATAAATGCCAGTTGTTTTTCTGTTTGTTTGATGACGGCTTTGGTGAGTAAAATTTGAAAATAACTTTGGATTATTTGTACAATAAGTTGATTTTCAATTTTTTCTATTTGTAGTCCAGCTATTTTTTCTTGTACGGATTGTTGTTGGATAGTCGTGTTTTTTCGTCCACCGGCATATAAAATTTGGCTGAATGAGAGCCCAAGTACATTATTCAAAAAACCTTTGGATGCGAACTGGTTGGTTGTGGGGTCAATAGAGCGACCTAAAGAGAGAGTAGGGCTTGCAAATGCTTCAATAGTAGGTAAAACATCTTTTTGTGCAAATTCTAATTTAGCACGTTCCAATTGTCTATGTATGGTTGTTTGTTGGTATGCCAGACTGTTTCGTTTTCCTGCTTTGATGCAATCAGAGAGAGACAAAAGTTGTTGTCCGAAACTCATTTCAGGTAAAAGAAGAGTAAAGAAGAGAATGTAAATTGGACATTTTCTCATTTTGTACGAATAGTGTGGTTTGTTATACGAAAATTCACAAAAATTAAACCAAAAGTAATTTTTAGATAAAAAAAGCCGCTCTGAAAACAGAACGGCTAAGAAAAATCGAGAGGGAAAAATTAGTTACCAACGCGTACGTTTAAGCCGTTTACTTGTGCACCTAAAAGATTACCAACTTGTGCATTTAAGCTGTTAACAGAAGTATTCACCAAGCCATTCGTACCACCGACTGTCACATTTGTACCAGTAGTTGCACTATTCACTAAGCCATTTGTTACCAAAACAGGAAGCGAAACATTTGCAATAGAGCTACCACCCACTGTAGCACCAGTTCCAATAGCAGCAGTACCTAACAAATTACCTACTTGAGCAGAAAGACCATTTACTGATGTGTTTAAAATGTTAGAACCACCAACGGTAGCGCCAGTTCCTGTGGCTGTACCACCTACAAGATTTCCAACTTGTGCAGATAGGCCATTTACTGTCGTGTTCAAGATATTTGAACCACCAACGGTAGCGCCAGTTCCTGTAGCTGTACCACCTATAAGATTTCCAACTTGTGCAGAAAGGCCACTTACTGTCGTGTTCAAGATATTTGAACCACCAACCGTAGCGCCAGTTCCTGTAGCTGTACCGCCTACTAGGTTGCCAACTTGTAAGCCTAAATTGTTTGCAGTTACATTCAATAGGCTTGAGCCACCTACTGTAGTGTTTGTTCCAGTAGTAGTTGCACCCAAAAGGTTTCCAACTTGTGCACCTAAGTTATTTACGGAAGCATTAAGTAATGTAGAACCAGAGCCAACTGTTGCTTGAGTTCCTGTTGCTACCACACCAACTTGGCTTCCAACTTGTGCGCCTAAACTATTGATAGATGTTCTTAGCAATTGAGCCTGTGAAAAAGAGATGCTTGTTAAAACAACAGCGAAGGAGAGGATTACTTTTTTCATAAAACGAAACAATTAATGGTTTTTTAAAGGTTTAAATATCGTTTTGGACGACAACAAACTCATATACGTAAATCACTTACTTTAGGATTAAACTGATTCGTATAAAAAAGGTATTTTTTTGTAAAATATTTTAAATTGCTGATTATTAATAGTTTACAAGGCTTTATTTTCTATATTTTTAAAGTTGTTTCACAAAAAATCGATTCTATATGGCTATTAATTAAGGAAAATACTATTTTTGCGTCCGGAATTCGGGGTGTAGCTCAGCCCGGTTAGAGTACACGTCTGGGGGGCGTGTGGCCGCTGGTTCGAATCCAGTCACCCCGACTATCATTTTATAAGTAAACCAATAGGAATAAATTTCTCATATTACTTTACCTTGGTTACTTAAATTCTCCCATTAATCCAAGTTTTTTTAAATGTAGATTCAGTCATCAATTTACTGGCTGAGTCTTTTTTTTATCCTTCTACTCAGCCTGCTTTGTCTTTGATAAGCTTCGTGCTCCCAAGGTCTTTCTTCGTAGGAGACAGCCTCATATTCACTTGGTGTGTAGGTAATTCCGTGCCAAATGATATTTATATTTTTGGTTACTAGTTTCTCTTTTTTGTATTGTTCAAGATGAATAAGTTCGTGTGAAATAACTTCTAGTGTTTCACGGTCACCTAAATCACTCATGCGAATTATGTAAAAGTGATTATTTATTTCCTCAATATTTGCTTTAACTAAGTAGTCGTTGTTGAAAGAAGGCTCATTTATCTTAAGGACTAAAACTACAACATGTTTGATTTTCAGTTCATCTAAACCTGCTAATATCGTACGTCCTAAATTTTCTTTATTGGTATTATTGAATACTAAATTTCTCGTAGAGAATACGAAGTTATTTTTTACTTTTTTTCCATTATCGCAGGATACAAAGTTGAATATAATGAAGAATACGAATAAGATTTGCAGGATGTACTTCATCGGTATGGTTACTTTTTAAATGGTATGAGTTACTTTTTACTATAAAATTGAATTCAGGATTGTTGTGGAAGAGCAATTTGCTTTAGAATACTTAGAAAATAGAATACCTACGTTTACATTATTGAATACTCGAAAATGAGAATAGCTATGTGGGAGTGAATGTCCTCTTTAATCTAGTTAATAGACTTTTTTTTGTGTTGTCTTCGAAGTATATTTCAGGAAATCAAGTTCAGTTTTCCAATTTTTACCCAAATTACCGAGATATAATTCATGGTCATAAAATACTTATTAAGCGGCATAAAGTAGGGAGGTGAACAAAACGTGATTTTTTCAGGTATCAGTTTGAAGAATAGATAGGTCTTCTTTTTTGAACCGATTTGTTCTTACGAGTTCAGTGTGTTTGCATTTAGAAATTGCATTTTTTACTCATTTTCTGGTCTTCAATACGGAGTTACTTTATTTCATGGCTTCTGTTTTACTAGTTTTCACTCCAATAATGTATTAAATAATGTTTGTTCCCTTGTTTGCTTCGTCGTAATTTTGGCTCCCTTTTATGCGTCTATTCCATGGAATAGACGTTCAAAAAGGAGACGTAATCTACTCAATCTATTTCTATGTTTCAATGAAATAATTTAATGTAATAAATTGATATTCAGTAAAATGAATTTTCTTTTTGAGTGATTGTGGTTATTGATTTATATGAAAGATAGCTGCTTTAGATTTACTGAGTCAACTAGCTATCGATGTAGTATTTTAATTTTTTATTTAGTATTCTCATACACTTTTCTTTTGAACCCCAAATTACGATTTCATGCAAAAGGTTTTATTTATTGATAGAGACGGAACCATCATCGTCGAACCACCTATCGATTTCCAAGTTGACTCACTAGAAAAATTAGCTTTCCTACCAGGTGCAATTTCAAACTTGCGAAAAATATCGGAAGAAACAGATTTTGAGCTTGTCATGGTTACAAACCAAGACGGCCTTGGTACGGCATCTTTTCCGGAAGAATCCTTCTGGCCCGCACACCAAAAAATGATGGATATCTTGCAAGCTGAAAATATTAATTTCGCCAAAATATGCATTGACCGCTCATTTGAACACGAAAATGCTCCAACGCGTAAGCCGAGAACTGGTTTATTGACGGAATATATGGAAGGTCAACACGATTTAGCCAATTCTTATGTGCTTGGAGATCGCGTCACAGACATTCAACTTGCTGTAAATCTTGGTGCAAAAGCGATTTTTATCGGAAAAGAAGAACCAACTACTTTAACACCTGAACAAAAAGAGGCACTCGCACTCGTCACCGATGACTGGGCAACTATCTATAGCTTCCTTCGTCTCCCAGATAGAAAAGCTAGTGTCCACCGCGTGACAAAAGAAACTAGTATTCGCATTGATTTGAACCTCGATGGAACCGGAAAAAGCACGATTACAACGGGTATTGGTTTCTTTGACCACATGCTTGACCAACTCGCTAAACATTCTGGTGCAGATTTGACTATTCAGGTCGAAGGAGATTTACACATTGACGAGCATCATACAATTGAAGATACGGCACTAGCACTTGGAGAGGCCTATTTGATGGCACTTGGAGACAAAAAAGGAATTAGCCGATATGGATTCCTTTTACCTATGGACGAAGCGCTCGCGCAAGTCGCCATTGATTTTTCAGGTCGACCTTGGCTTGTTTGGGATGCCTCTTTTAAGAGAGAGAAAATTGGTGAAATGCCAACGGAAATGTTTCTCCATTTCTTCAAGTCTTTCTCAGATACCTCCAAATGCAATCTAAATATTCAATGTTCAGGTGACAATGAACACCATAAAATTGAAGCCATTTTTAAAGCGTGGGCAAAAGCTATCAAAATGGCAGTTAAGCGTGAAATAAGTGAATTAAACAACCTACCAAGTACAAAAGGCGTACTTTGATTGTTGTATAAAAAGACCTTGTTTCACTGCTTTTTTAAAGCATGTAGAAACAAGGTCTTTCATTATAAAAGTAGTTCTAATCTACTTTAAGATGGATCTTTTTTGATATGGAGCGTACGGATAGGAAAGGGAATTTCGATATTTTCCTCTTGAAATCTCTTATGTAGTTTTCGAATAAATTCACTTTGAATTAGAAATTGTCCTGTGAATTCTTCTGCTCGTAAAATGGTTCGAACGGTAATGCTGGATTCTCCAAATAGTTTGAAACGAACGAGTGGCTCATGGTCTTTTACACCGCCTTCGGTATGCAACATGATTTCTCGCCCAACTTCGATACATACACGTTCAACATGGTCTAAGTCACTCGTGTAAGCAACCCCAACATCGATAGAAACAGCAATTTGGCTGTCTGGTAGGATAAAATTCCGGACAATACTACTCGATATTTTTGAATTAGGAACAATGATTAAATGGTTAGACAATGCGCGAATAATGGTATTTCGCCAAGATATATCTTCTACATGCCCCTCTTCTCCTGTAGCCAACTGGACGTAATCCCCGGGTTTGATTTTACGACCTGCGATGAGCTGAATCCCTGCAAATAAATTTGAAAGTGTATCTTGTAATGCCAAGGCAACTGCCAAACCTCCGACACCCAGTGCGGTCAGCATGGGCGCAATGGATATTCCTAGCACTTGCAAACAGCCCATAATACCCAAGATATAGACAATTACCTTCAATATTTTGGTAAAAATAGAGCTCTTCGCTACATCTTTTCCAAGGCGATGAATCTGAAAATTAGCAATGGCTGTAACCAATTGTGCGGAAACCCAAGTAAGAATAAGTATCGAGAAAATACTAATTGCCTCTTTTATTTCCACGCGGTAAGCATCATGTAAGTGACTTGTTTGGTAAGCCGTGACGACGCCGCCAATCCAACAGATAGGAACGATGACTTTATCTAGAAGGGAAACGATTAAATCGTCTAGTTCATTGGCTGTTCGTTCGGAGGCCCGTCGAAGGCGAGGCAATGCCAATGTTTTTAATACTTTGCCAACAAGCCAACCGGCAGGTAAAGCAAAGAGCCAAATGGCGATGTCAATCAATTGTTGTGTAGATAAAAAAGTCATGAATAAAGTAAATTGATTCTATTTTTGTTTACCAAAAAAGCTAAAATTAAGGTGTTATAGGAGAGGTGTCAAGGATTTCAGACAAAACAATTTGTGGATGTGTCTCCGCAATCATATGCCCGGCGTCAGGGATATAGATAAACTTGCTGTTTTCTTTTTTTAGTTTCTTTTTGGCAAAATGAAAATTTCCTAAGTCGGCAATCCAATCTCGTCCACCCATAAATACTGTAGTTGGGACGCGTAAATTATGCCAATCCTCTTGAATTTTCCGTAGCTCGCGTTCGTGTGCAAACTTTTCGTCTGTTGCTGCAATTAAATCAAGGGATAAAAATTGGCGAACAAACCAATGTTTTGCCGCATAAGCAAACCAGAAGTACTTTTCTTTGTCTGGGTCAATGACAGGTGAAATCATGAAGATTTTTTTAGTCTTTTCAGCATAACGTATTCCAATTTCAGCTGCAATGGCTGCACCGTACGACCGCCCAATAATCAGGGCTTTCTCTCCAGATAAATTCACGTGTAGGGCTTCGGCAATCGCGTCTGCTTGTTGTACAATGGACGTAACCACTTTTTGTTTACGTTTCCGTGACTTTCCGTAACCTAATCTGTCCACAGAAATAATATGAAACCGTGACCGAAGTACGCTGTCTTGCAAGAGTGTATTATAGGCTTTCCAATTTCCTGGTGCTCCATGAATAAATAGGATAGGAGGCGCGTACGGGTCGCCCAAAGAAACAAAATGCAGCCGCGTATCTGTGTGTTCAACGAAATGCGTTATTTCTGGAATGATGGCTTTCGGACGAATCTGGCTATTTTTTTGACAAGAAAAAACAAAAAAACTAAGTGCAAATGTCCAAAGAATAGGGGAGGTTACTCTTTTTTTCATACGGGTTAACTTGAGGGGTTGGTTTCAAGTTACCAAATCATTCCTTAAATTCCAAAAAAATGGCTCTATGAAAATAGATGTTGAAATACATCTTCTAGCTTCCCTGCTTGTATCACCTTGATTTTAAATTGGTCGGTTGTTGTTCCTTTTAAATTGAATTTTGAAATATAAATTTTTTCAAAACCAAGCTTCTCCGCTTCTGAAATTCGTTGTTCAATTCTGTTCACGGCTCTAATTTCGCCTCCCAAACCAACTTCACCAGCAAAACATACGCGTTGTGAAATCGGAATGTCTTCGTACGAAGAGGCAATAGACGCACAAATCGCCAAATCAATGGCGGGGTCTTCAACTTTCAAACCGCCGGTAATATTCAAGAAAACATCTTGCGTACCAAGTCGGAATCCCCCACGTTTTTCGAGAACGGCTAAAATCATTTGCAATCTTCGTAAATCAAAACCGGTTGAACTTCGTTGCGGGGTTCCGTAATTTGCTAAGCTAACAAGCGTCTGTATTTCAATCATTAATGGGCGGTTGCCTTCCATCATAGCAGCAATTCCGATACCACTAAGTGCATCTTCCCGTTGTGCAATGAGAATTTCAGATGGATTACTCACTTGCCGAAGTCCACTTCCTTGCATTTCGTAAATGCCTAGTTCTGACGTACTTCCGAATCTATTTTTTGTAGTGCGTAAAATCCGATACGTCATGTGGCGGTCTCCTTCAAACTGCAAGACAGTATCGACCATGTGTTCTAGAATCTTTGGTCCAGCAATTGAACCATCTTTTGTAATATGCCCAATCATGATAACAGGAATATCCGATTCTTTCGCAAATTTCATCAATTCAGCTGTACATTCTTTGACTTGGGAAACGCTACCAGCACCAGACTCAATATGGGGAGAAACTAAAGTTTGGATGGAGTCAATGATGACAATATCTGGTTCTATTTGTTCAATTTGTTTGAAAATATGCTCCGTGGAGGTTTCTGTCAAGACGTAACAGCGGTCATTCTGGACGGCTAAGCGTTCAGCACGCATCTTGATTTGCTGTTCACTTTCTTCGCCAGATACATACAAAACCTGATAATCTTGCAAACTCAAGGCAATTTGGAGCATCAACGTGGACTTCCCGATACCAGGTTCACCTCCCATCAAAACCAAAGAACCAGGCACAATTCCACCTCCTAAAACACGATTTAATTCGTGGTCATCCGTGATAATTCTGTATTTTTCTTGGGTGGTAATATCTTTTAAACTTTTTGGTTTAGATGCCTGCCGCGCTGCCGTTTGACCAAAACGCCAATTGCCCTTTTCGGGCTCTGTTTTTGCCAATAGTTCTTCTACGAGTGTGTTCCATTCTCCGCAAGAAGGACATTTCCCGAGCCATTTAGGTGAATTATAGCCACAACTTTGGCAAAAATATGCTGATTTAATCTTGGCCATCAGATAAAAAATGAGTTGGTGTGTATGTAAAGTGAAGCAAGTTACGTTATTTTGCCGTTACTTGATTTACTAAAATTGTTTGTATTATGATGATTATGAAAAAGTTTCTCAGCACAGTTTTACTCGGCTTGGGTATCACAACAGCTACGTTTGCCCAATTCGATTTGGGAATTAAAGGAGGGGTTAATACCTCTGCCATCATCACAGATGCCGGTTCTTTGAAAGACAACATTGAGGCAAGTTACAACACGAGAACGGGTTTCGTGGGTGGTGTGTATGCAAGATTTGGAAAAAAATTCTACTTGCAACCAGAGGTCGTTTTGGCGAGCAAAGGAGGAGAAATTATTGTAGATAATACAGCATTTCAAGTCAAGTACAATGACATTGATGTACCCTTACTTTTGGGTTTTAAACCATTGAAGTTCTTGCACGTCGTTGGTGGGCCTGTTGCTTCCTTGAAGGTTTCGGAGGGTGATAGTTTCAAAGAAGCATTAAAAAACTATACTTCCAATCCGGATGAGACATTTGCAAATTCTACTTTTGGATATCAGTTTGGCGTTGGTGTAAAAGTGTTGGGAATACAATTAGATGTTCGCCGACAAGGAAGTTTGTCTGAAATATCTGTCTTAAACTTACCCAATGAGCCTAAATTCAGCCAACGCGCACAAGGTTGGCAAGTGACGGCTTCTTTCAATATTTTGTAATTTTATTCGCCCGAATCAATTTGGTTCGGGCTTTTTTTATGCGCATTTTTGTCGTTCCTCTTCCCAAATGTATTGCAGGCATTGCTCTTTGGCCTTTCATTTTGGTTCGTCGTAAAAATCCACCCTCTCAACTCATTCGACACGAACAAATTCATCTTCATCAACAAATCGAATTGGGTATTTTCTTATTTTATATTTGGTATTCTACAGAATTTCTCCTCCGTCTTTTTTGGACTCGCTCCACTGCCAAAGCGTATCGTTCCATTTGTTTTGAACAAGAAGCCTATGCGTATCAGACCGATGAATCGTATCTTGATATGAGGAAAAGGTGGGCTTTTTTGACTTATCTATAAGTACGTAAGTCAATAACCTCTCCCGTCGGAAAATCTGTTGCGAATGCCAATTGCATGAGCCTCTCGGCTATGGCATCTGGCTGTGCCAAAGCATCTTTTTCGTATAAATCAATGAATTTGGTTTGCATGGGAAATTGTTGTTCAGGGGTTGCCCGAATCATGGTTTGCATGGGCGTATCGACAACTCCTGGAGCGACTGCTAAAACTTCAATAGGGTACAATCTTCTTTTTTGTTCCAATCCAATCGTTTGGGTCATGGCATCTATTCCCGCTTTGGCTGTACAATAAGCCGCCCAACCTTCATATGCCGTTTTTGCTGCCCCTGATGTCAATGAAATAACTCGTTTTGTGGCAGAAATAGACTGAGATAACCGTATAAACGCAGCTGTCAAAATAAATGCGGCAGATAGATTAACCTGAATAGCGGAAAGAATATGACTTTCCTGCACCTCTCCGATAGATCCAATCGGAGAGATAGTTGCTGCATTGTTTATGAGGTAAATACCTTTTAATGTTTCATTGTAGCAAATTTTTTCAAATATACTTTCCATTATTTCTCCTAGTTTCTCTGTATTTGTAAGATCTATTGGAATAAAATGAAGGTTTGGGTTGTCTTTTTGTAATGGAGATGTTAAACGACGGGAGAGGGCAAAAACAGTATATCCTTGGGTAAGCAATAGTTGTGCTAATGCGAGTCCAATGCCACTCGATGTACCTGTAATAATGAAATAGTGCATGAAAAATTAGAGTTTGTGTAAAGCTAACTGGTTAAATTAACTAATTTCTCTTTGATTCATCATGGAAATTGAAATGTTTTCGTACGACATAAATTTGTTTTTGTTAAAAATGACAGCTATGTCATTTTTATTTTTTTACCTTTGTGACAATATTGTCATAATTGTAAAATATGCCGACTGAAACGTTTCTAAATCTAGCTGACGAGAAGCGAAAAGCTTTTATCGAAACAGCGCTAAAAGAATTTGCAGACAATAACTACGATTCTGCAAGTATCAATAAAATTATCAAAGAGCTGAACATAGCTCGGGGAAGCGTTTATCAATATTTTACGGATAAACTCGATCTTTGGCTGTATCTAAAAGAACACGCTGAACTTCAAAAAATAAGCTATATTCAATCCATTGACAGAAATCAATACCCTGATTTTTGGACATATTATGAAGACCTTTTTTTAAAAGGTATCAACTTTGATAAAAATCATCCCACTTGTAGTCGATTTTTGTATCGTATTGGTTATAAGGAATCTAGCAAAGATGTTGCAGGATATATTGACCAATGGAAAATGAAGGCAAAAGAAATTTTTACCAGGTGGGTGAATGAAGAAAAAAAGAATGGTTCTATCAATAAGACAGTACAAACAGAAATCGCTGTACAATTTATTTTATCCATGAGCTCGAGCATAGGTGAACTCGTACAGACGAAATATGCAAAAGATATCGAAAGGAATTTTGTCAATCAAGAACCTTTATTTACAGAGAGTAAGGAAGAATACGAAATCGTAGTGAAAGAATTGATTCAGCTTCTAAAAAAAGCATTAACCTAAACGATACCAATGATACACGTAAAAAATCTGCGTTACCAATACCCATCAGCCGATAAGCTGATGTTAAGAAACATTCATTTTTCGATTGAAAAAGGAGAAGTTTTTGGCTTTCTTGGTCCAAGTGGTGCTGGAAAAAGTACTACACAGAAAATTCTTTTTAAACTATTGACTGGGTATGAGGGCGAGGCAAAAATTGATGGAAAGGAAGTGCGAGACTGGGGAAAAGATTTGTACGAAAAAATTGGTGTAGGTTTTGAACTACCCAATCATTATCTAAAGCTCACAGCCCTTGAAAACCTGAATTTCTTTAGAAGCTTCTACCAAAAGACACATAATCCAATTGAACTGCTAGATAAAGTTGGGTTGAAAAATGATGCGCATAAAAAAGTAGGCGATTTTTCGAAAGGAATGAAAATGCGGTTAAATTTTGTACGCGCTTTCTTACATGATCCAGAAATTCTTTTTTTAGATGAGCCAACATCTGGTTTAGACCCAGTCAATGCCAAGATTGTTAAAGACATTATTCTGGATTTGAAGTCTTCGGGAAAAACAATTTTTATTACAACGCACCAAATGCATGATGCAGAAAAACTTTGTGATAAAGTAGCATTTCTTGTAGATGGAGAAATTAAGGCGATGGATAGTCCGGACAATTTGAAGATGAAATACAGCAATCGTCGTGTGGAAGTACTTTTCCAGAATTCTCCAGAGAAAGAGATTTTTCAGCTGGATGGTCTGGGTACTAATTCGATTTTCTTGGAAAAACTACGTTCGCATGAGATTGAAACGATTCATTCCAAAGAAGCATCGTTGGAGGATATTTTCATCCAAGTAACAGGTAAAACATTGGTGTCATGAAACATTTTTTTCATCTAGTAAAGTTTGATTTTTTACTGATTAATAAAAATCAAATTACCGTAATTTCTCTGATTGTCACAGCTATTTACGTAGGTGTATTCAAGGGGTTATCCGTTTTGGGAAATATCGAAAAACTCTTGGTACTGATTATCTTTAATGACCCTGCTTTGTTAGGATTTTTGTTTGTAGGTGTAATGGTTTTGTTTGAAAAAAATGAAAATACATTACAGGCACTTTCGGTAACTCCCATCAATATAAGTAGTTACATTTTATCAAAGTCCATGTCGCTGACGGTCGTTTCTTTGCTCTGTTGTTATGCAATGGTTATTGCTGGTTACGGACTCGACTTCAACTTTATTCATTTCACAGTAGGAACTATTGCAACGACGTTTATCTTTTCAATGCTAGGTTTTGTTGCAGTTGCAGGTCAATCTTCTTTCAATGCGTTCATACTTAGAGCATTGGGGATAATTCTTTTTCTGAGTTTGCCCTTTCTCGGTTATTTCGGTTTAGTTCCTAAAATATGGTTCATACTCTTCCCAACACAGCCAGCTATCGACTTATATAATTTGGCATTTTCTGTCAACGAGTCTATTACAGACGTATTGGTTCCGTACGTTCTTTGTACATTTTGGTCTGTAGTAACATTTATTTGGGCAAAAAAGGAAATTTCTAAAAACGTATTCAAATGAAAAAGATAAGTACACTTATACAAGGAGATTTGCGCCAGATTTTTAGGGACAAGACACTCACATTTTTCGTATTTGCCCCGCTTATTCTCATTGTTTTTGTTCGGAACTTCGTCCCGTATATTACTCTACAATATCCTTTTCTTCAAGCATATCATCCGTTGATAATGATGTTTGCGGGTATTCAAACAGCGATTATGTTCGGTTTTATCACTTCCTTTATTATCCTAGATGAGAAAGACGAAAATGTACTTCAGGTTATCCGAATTTTACCTATTTCCCCTTTTTATTTTATACTTTACCGGTTGACCTTCGCTACATTTTTTTCAGGTTTAGGGGCTTTTTTGATGTTATATTTAGGTGGAATGGCGTATCCGGGACTGTTTCATTCGTTGCTTCTTTCTTTGCAATATGGATTAATTGCTCCATTCATCACGTTATTGATTGCCACTTTCGCCAAAAATAAAGTCGAGGGAATGGCTTATTTTAAGGGAGTTGATTTGCTTTTGCTACTACCAATACTGTCCTTTTTTGTACCTGAAAATTTCAACTACCTTTTTTCTGTTATTCCTTCTTTTTGGACATATCAGCTGTACCAAGCTAGTATCACAAAAGAGCATGTTATACTTTTCTTTGGATTGGGTTTACTTGTTTATCTGCTTCTTATTTCCATCCTTTTTAGACAGTTTAAGAAAAGGATTTTTGATAGATAGATGAGTTGATAAAGTAGCTTAATTGCTCATAGTCAGTTATATTGTATAGGAGTATGTAAGTGGGGAATTGTATTTATTCCCCCAATTTCACTTCAAATAATTCCTTTGATTTGGGTTAATTTTTCAGTTTCTGTCAAATCAGTAGAAATGTATTATAGGCGTTCCGCAAAGATGGCTAATTTAGGGGATGACGTACGAGATAGCGAAAAAACAGTATGTCCGTTTTCCAATAGAACTTCGGCTATTGCCCGTTCAATGCCGCTGGAAGTACCAGAGACGATGAAATAGTGCGTAAAGAAATGATAAAATGGAGATAGGTCGGATAAATGACAGAACAAAGACAAAATGCAAGCCATTTATTTGAATTGAAAAAAAATGAACGCCCTTATTTTTGAGTAGAATACAGGGAAACAATAGAGCTCAAAAACGACCGAAATATACACGCACATAACCAAGAGATTTGACCAATTAAAAAGTCCGTTGGATTATTTGGGCAATTGGATATATTGTGTATTTTTGGTTGTGCCTTCGAGATTGTTCCCAAAATAGATTATCTCATCTACGTACGAAATAGACGCCATTAGGTGAAATTATGGTGTTTATTGATTCGTTAGTAACAAAGGTAATTTTGACAGACACACAAGTAAAATAAATGAGTATGAGAAAGATACTTTTATTGACAATTTTGATAATCGGATATAATCTTCCGACATTTTCACAATTTGACAGTCGACTTCAAAATGATCGATTTCAGATTGACACTTCTTTTAAGACACTTTCATTGAATAATGGGACAAAGTCTTTTCGTCTTTCTGATTCTCTGGACATTAAAAAAATGTTCAATGATACTTTAAGAGACAAAAGATTTCTTCCCCTTAAATTGACAGATAAAAATGTAAGTTTTGGACAAAATCTGAAAGAGATTGTTAAAACGCCACAAAGCATTGATAACATGCCGTGTCTAAAGCCCGAAGGGTATTTTCCAATGTCAGTCTATAAACCGGACTCGACAGTGAAATATACTTTGTTGATTAAAAAATACTAAAGAACCTCTGTTGTTACCATCAGTTACCCGCAATTCGGGTTTCTGTGCTTTGTTGACAGGAAATCAGGAAATCGAAAGGCGGCTCTTCGTAGTAAGTTCGTCGGTTAAATCACATCCTTCGCATAGCCGAGACCGTTAAAGCCAATGGTAGGACGACCGTACAAATCAAGAGAAGAAAGTCTAAAAACAAAAATTTCATTCTCTTTAAAAACAGGAATAATGGACTGATTGACAAGACTAATGATAAAAAACAAAAAGATAAATTTGAAAACTACTATTGCAATTAGAAAAATAAGCCGTATTTTTACGTTTAATAATACCAGCCACGCTTCCCACTTGAACAGCGCACCCGGGCTGGTTTTCGATTTTTATAGGGTTAACTTAAATTCAACAATCCTATGAAATACAATAAGTTACCCATCACAATACCTGAACAAGTAGAAAGATTAAAGGATCGTGGGCTAAAGTTTGACAACGATATAAATGCTCAAAATTATCTCTCCAATATTAGTTATTACCGATTAAGAGCTTACACATATCCCTTTCAAGACAATTCCCAAGACGACCAACCATTTAATGTTGATGTTACATTTGAGCAAATCATCGAACTTTACGTATTTGACAGAAAGCTCCGTCTGTTAATATTTGATGCTATTGAAAAAATTGAAATCGCACTAAGAACTCAAATCATCTATCATTTTGCATTAACTCACGGAAGTCATTGGCAACTTAAGCCTGAACTCTATAGAGACCCAATGAGATTTGCTAACCATTTAAGTAGTTTACAAAAAGAAATAGATAGAAGTAACGAAACATTTATTGACCATTACAAAAACAAATACACTAATCCGATAGAACCACCAAGTTGGATGAGCTTAGAAGTAAGTAGTATGGGTTTATTGTCAAAAATTTTTCAAAACTTGAAAAAGAGTCCTGAAAAATTAGCTGTTATCTATCATTTTGGACTTAAAGATGTTTCAGTTATTGAGAATTGGATTCTTTGCTTTAGCACATTAAGAAACATTTGTGCTCATCACGGACGAGTTTGGAATAGACGACTTATACAAATTAAACTTCCTACTCACCCGACCCATACTTTCTTGAAAAACAAATCAATATATACAAACAAGCTTTATGCAACATTATCTTGTATAGAGTATGTTTTAAAACAAATAAGTCCAGGTTCAACATTTAGTGAGCGACTTAAGGAATTAATGAAAACCTGTCCATTGGCACAGACAAATGAAATGGGCTTTCCTAAAAACTGGTTAGACGAAGAATTATGGAAATAACTGTACTCTTCCCTTGCTTAGCTACAATCATTAATCTATTATTCGCCCAATTTCACTTCAAATAATTCCTTCGATTTGAGATAAACATAGCCCACAACGCCCAAAGTAGCTATCCCACCAAAGAAGACTGAATTGACCGTCCCGAATAATTTTGCAGCCACACCAGATTCCAGCGCACCCAACTCATTGGAACAACTAACAAAAATGCCATTCACAGAACTTACTCGTCCTCGCAAGTGGTCTGGTGGTAGAATTTGTAAAATAGTCGAGCGGATAACAACGCTCACACCATCGAAAATCCCCGTAAACGTGAGTGCAACCAAGGAAAGGTAAAAGTTCGTTGATAAAGAAAAAAAGAGGGTGGCTATCCCAAAACCCGTGACTGCTAAAAGCATATTTCGCCAGGCATGTCGAACAGGCGGAAAGTAAGCCGTTGCCAACATACTCACGACTGCTCCTACGCTTGGGGCTGCACGAAGAAAGCCGAGACCTTCAGGCCCTACATGTAAAATATCTTTGGCAAAAACAGGTAAAATAGCAATAACTCCCCCAAAAAGCACAGAAAACATATCGAGTATAATCGAATAAAGCATGATTTTATTGGAAGATACAAATACAAATCCTTCCTTGAGGCTTCCCCAAAAATCGGTCACCTTTTGTGGCTCAATTTTCCTTTTTTTAATAAAATTAGATAAGAAAAGGACGAAAAGCAGTATCCCCAAAACCACATAAAGGGTAGCTTGTAAGCCAAGATACGCATATAGAAATCCTGCCATGCCAGGGCCAACAATGACGCCCGTTTGCCAAACTTGTGTACTCCAAGACGCCGAATTACTGTAATGTTCTGACCGGACAAGAAAAGGTTTTAAAGATGACCACGCAGGGTTATAAAATCCTCTCGCTGCACCAAATAAGAATACAGATATATAAATAGCAAGTGGTTGATTTTCAGTAGATAAGCTCCATTTGTGCCCGTTGTCTGTAGCGAAAATTAACAAGACTGTACAAATAGAAACGACGATGAAACACCATTGGGCGATGGTTCTTTTGTCGTAATTATCTGCTAAATGTCCCCCAAAAAGTGCCAAAGAAATGTAGGGAATTGCCTCAAAAAGTCCGACAAGTCCAAGTGACAGTGGGTCGCCCGTGATTTCGTAAAGGTAGTAGCTGATGGCAACTTCTTGGATGAGCACAGCAATCGTAAAGAAAAATTGCGTGGTAATGAATACCCGAAATTCAGGATAACGCAAGGCTGCGTAGGGGTCTTTTGTTTTAAAGTCTGACAATGCCATTAGCGTCTGGAAAGTTTAGCCATGTAAAATCCATCAAAACCATCTTTTGCTGGTGAGGTTCTTTTCTCTTCAATTAATTGAAAATCCGTATTCTTTTCTAAGAATTTCTGTACTTGTACTTCGCTCTCAGAGGGTAAAATGCTACATGTTGCATATACAAGTTGACCATCTGGCTTGAGCATTGACACGTATTGTTGTATTATTTCTGCTTGTGTTTCTTTGATTTGCTCAATAAATGCTTCGTTCATTTTCCATTTGGTATCTGGGTTTCTACGTAAAACCCCCAGTCCCGAACAGGGAACATCGAGCAAAAGCCGATCTGCTGAGTTTTGCAACCGTTTGATGGTTTTGGGTTCGATGAGTCGGGTTTCAATGGAAGAAATTTGCTGCCTTTTGGCGCGTTTTTTCAATTCCATCAGTTTCCATTCCTCAATGTCCATGGAAATGACTTTTCCTTTATTTTTCATTTGGGTAGCAATATGCAGGCTTTTTCCGCCAGCGCCGGCACAAGCATCGATGACCCGCATTCCAGATTGAACGTCTAAAAATTCACTAATCAACTGGCTTCCAGCATCTTGCACCTCAAAGAGACCGTTCTGAAAAGCCGAAGTTCGAAAGATATTACTCCGTTTCTTCAGGCGAAGTGCATCCATAACACCTGCTACTTGTTCGGTTTCTATGCCTTCCTCTGCCAATAATTTTTGCAATTGAGGAAGCGACGTGAGAAGTGTATTGACGCGAATGAACACGTCGGCGGGCTGGTTCATGGCTTTTAGTTCTGCGTCCCAAGCGTCTCCAAGTTCTTCTTCTCCAAGTCGGTCTAGCCAATCTGGGATAGACTCCCGAACTTTGCGAATTACCTGTGCTTCTTCGAATTTTCTACGGACTTTTTCGGCTGAAATAGATGAATATCCTGCTAAAACGGAGGGCGAGTAGCCTTTGATGAGCAGCCAAGCAACAACAATATCCCACCATTGTTGCTCTGTCTGTACTTTGGGAAGCTCTGTACAAAATTTAAGTAATCGGAACCATCGGACAATCTCGTAGGTGTTTTCAGCAATGAACGCACGGTCACGCGCACCCCATTTTTTGTTGGCTTTAAGCGTAAGTTCAATGACTTTATCCGCTTGTTTTCGGTCGTTAAATATTGGCTGAAGTGCCCGATGTAAAGCCAACATCAAGGGCTGGTGAATTTTTTGCATGAAATAATCAACAGTAAATGAAAAACAAAGTTACATTGCTTCTTGCTTTTTTCAGTCATCCCGAAGAATATATGGGATAAATGACGGCTGAAAATGCTTCAAAATGAGCCATTTATTTCACGAATCAACGACAGGACTTTTAAATTACAGATTTTCGTGTACTTTTGTTACAAGGTCTATCTATAATGTAGGATAAACTATCTATCTTTTAGAAACCTGTAACAAACGTGATTAACAAACGACTCAAATGATTTCCAAAAAAGCAAAATATGCCTTGAAGGCACTCTCTTTTCTCTCCGAAAATTATGAAAAAGGGAACAAGCCGGTATTGATTTCTGAAATTGCTGAAAAAGAAACTATTCCAAAAAAGTTTTTGGAAGCTATTTTGCTGGAACTTCGGCATAACAGTATTTTGCACAGCCAAAAAGGAAAAGGTGGTGGGTATATGTTGCGCACTGCGCCGGATCAAGTATCTATTGCCAAAATTATTCGTGCCATCGACGGCCCCATTGCGCCGATGCTGTGTGTTTCTCTCCACTTTTATGGAAAATGCGACGATTGCCAAGACGAAGAAACATGTAAAATCAGACCAATTATGGAGAAAGTACGCGATGCAAATCTCGCCGTATATGAAAACATGACATTGAAAGACATGATTATGGAGTCTTGACAAATTTTTTTCGGAAAACTAACCAAAACGCTTACCTATTTTGTTAACTAGGTACACATCATAACAAACACAACAAATGAATCACTTTTTTGAAAGCGTTCACCCTTTTGATGGCCGTACTCTTGAAAGATACGCCGTGGACACTTCCCAACAGTTAGAAGGTAAAATACAAACAAGTGAAACTGTTTTTCAAGATTGGAGAAAGAAAAGTTGGCTAGATAAAACACATAAATTCAATACATTAGCTGATTTATTAACAGTAAATGAAGAAAAATTAGCTCAATTAATTACCCTAGAAATGGGTAAAACGATACGTGAATCTCGCGCTGAAGTTGCCAAATGTGTACAAATGATTCGGTATTATACAATACATGCCGAAGAAGTTTTGCAGGCAACGCACGTGCAAACCCAAGCGTTTTCGAGTCACATTAATTACGCACCATTGGGCGTTATTTTTGCTATTATGCCTTGGAATTTCCCGCTTTGGCAGGCACTTCGTTTTGCCGTTCCGACGATGTTGGCAGGAAATACCGTACTCTTAAAACCAGCACCAAATGTTTGTGGAAGTGCATTAGCTCTGCAAGATTTGGTGAATGAGGCAGGATTAGATGGGGTGTATCAAACAATTTTGATTGATATTCCGGCAATTGAGTCCGTAATTGCAAATCCAGCTGTTCATGGTGTGACACTAACAGGAAGCAACAGAGCGGGTGCATCGGTGGCTGCATTGGCAGGAAAATACGTCAAAAAATCTGTATTGGAATTGGGTGGAAGCGACCCATTTGTGGTATTTAAGGATGCCAATATTGCTGTGGCGGCACAAGCAGCCGTGACGTCTCGTTTTCAAAATGCTGGACAAACATGTATTGCAGCCAAAAGATGGATTATTGCCGAGGAAATCAAGGAAGCGTTTTTGGAAGAGGTGCTTCGAAAGGTAAAAGAAATTCGATTGGGAAATCCGCTGGACGAACAAACGACAATGGGACCCTTGGCAAGACCAGATTTAGCTGCCAATTTATCGAGACAGTGGCATGAAAGTAAGTTGAGTGGAGCGATTGAATTACTTGGGGGAGAGGCGCGTTTTTGCCAGTTTGAACCCGTCATTTTGGAAGTCAAAGAGCCTTCGAATATAGCATTTCAAGAAGAGTTTTTTGGGCCGATTGCCACTGTAATCTCTTTTAAGACAGAGAAGGAAGGAATTACTTTGGCAAACAATACGCAATTTGGGTTAGGAGCTTCCATTTGGACGGCAGATTTGGAAAAAGCCAAAACCATTGCGCCAACATTGGAAGCCGGTGTGGTGGCTGTAAATCAATTGGTAAAGTCTGATGTACACTTGCCTTTTGGTGGAGTGAAACAGTCAGGATATGGCCGTGAATTGGGCGTGTATGGCCTTCGTGAGTTTACCAATGTGCAGTCAGTATGGATAGAGCAAAGCTAATCTTCTCTTATTTCTAATTTTTTGAAAAGCTTCAATTAGGATATATTTGATTCAGTAGAGGTAAGATTACGAGGAGTAAAAAGGCAATAAAAAGATAAAAATTAATGGGAAAGACTACCGCTTTATTGTGTAATCTTTCCCATTAGTGCTTAATTTCTAGATTAAAAAATAAATCTCTCGAGGTTGGATTTTATGGGATGTTTTTGTTTGAGGAGACTTAAGCTTGATTGATATTTACTGGTATTTTAATTTTTTCGTGAGTAAAATATCTTATGCTTTGGTTAGCTGTTTTAAACGTCCTTGAAACGATTGGAAATAATTTCTTTTCGTGGTTTCATCAAGAAATGAAGCGGCGACCATTTTCTCAACTAAATCTGATTTTGAAGTCATGAACGTCATCATTTCCTGAAAGATTTTTTCACTGATTTCAGCTTTCTCTGCTAATTTGGCAAATTGTAAACTGATTTTACCTTGGGCTAGATTTTTAGGTAACAGACCATCATCTAATGCAAAGTCTTTATCATTTATATGGATACGGCTATTTAGCAAGTCATAAGCTGGGCTCAGTCGATAATCTCCAAAAGATGTTTCTAGTATAGAGAAGTTTTTAAAGTGGGCGTCACCATTTGAAAAAAGATAATTAAAGACAAGTAATCGTAAAAGTTTGGGTGCTTCGATCTTATACGTTGGTAAATAGTCACGCATTAACTCAAATAAATCTAAATAATTCCCAAGATACTTGTAATGTTCTCCATGTGTCTGTGGGGTTCTTTTAGCTAAGGATGCAAAGTCCTCTTGAGCTAGTTTTGAGCCATCCTCTTTTACATCAAATCTTTTTGTGATGTAGGCAGGTGTACCATCTTTAAAAAATATCAATGCATTTTCTGCAGTCTCTATTTGGTAAACCTGACGTGCAATTTGCATAGTTAAGTGCTCATTAGCAGGCATTTGGTCATATTTTTTGCCAGCATTTGGTATTGGTTTCAAAATGTAAGTACCTTGTTCATTTTCATGAATAAGCCTCAACTTGTTTTTGTCAAGCAATACAGAAAATTTTTCTTGTACACCTGATATCGACATATAGCTGCGATTTTCTTCAAATAGTTGATCCACTTCGCGGTTAGAGGCTGGAGAATCGTAAGGTAAAACATGATGTACTTTCTTGCCCTGAAAAACTCTATTCAATGCTGTTTTACTAAAGGTATTAGAACCTTCAGATAGTGTGCCTGGACAATTTTTAATTGTTGGTAAGCTCATTCATTGTCTAGTTTAATGATTCTAACAGCACCTATACTATCATTTTTTGCAGTTGTCATCAGCAGCCCGAAATAGTCGTCGTTATCGATTCTATTGTGTTTACACACTACCTGTTTATTAGAGCCTTCAGGAAGTATATTGAAAAAAAATGGAAATAAGTATTTAGAATGAAATTCTTTTTCTGTCTTAGGTAAAGTTAGACTAATGCTTTGTCTATCACTGTTGGCTATCCAGTCATCATGATAACGAAATGAAAACGAGCCATCATCGTGTTGGGTTAGAATACCCGCTTCTTCATTCTTGAATACTACTTTAGCTTTTCTCATTTCGTTTGCGTCACGTTCTTGATTTTTAGACAAATCTCCATACCCAATACATCGGAGAGCTTGTGCAATGTTGATAGCGTAGGGTTTCCTTTTCCGCTCTCAAACTGCTTTAACGTTCTCAATCCAACACCTGAGAGTTCTGCTAATCTCTCTTGTGTTACTTGTAGAGCCTCTCTACGTTCTTTTATAATTTTTATTAATTCTGAAAAGTGCATTATAAAGCATTATTTCATGTAAATGTACTATTTATCTATATAAATTCAATAAAAAGAGCATTAAACTGCACTATTTTCTGTATTTATATTGGCTTTCTTGTGTTTTTAGCTCAAAAGTGCGTTTTAATGCACTATTGTTTGGAATATACATGCATATCCTTTCCCTCTAAGTTAGCCACCTGACACATTGATACCCTACCATAAACCCTTTTTTACGGATTCGCTAAAATCATATCCGCGCCCTTTTCCGCAATCATATATACAGGTGCATTTGTATTTCCAGCAACAATGGTAGGCATAATCGAAGCATCAATGATCCGAAGTCCTTGCAAACCGTGTACCCGTAATTGCGTATCCACCACACAATCTGCCGTATTTCCCATTCGACAAGTGCCCACCGGATGATACACCGTCTCGATTTGTTTTTTGATATGTTCCCAAATTCCTTCGTCCGATTGCCGAAGTGGAGGTGTAATCCATTCCTTTGTATATCTAGCCAATGCCTCTTGTTGAATAACCTCCATTGCGATTTTGGTCGCTTTCAACAATACCTGGCGGTCTTTTTCACTTGTAAGAAAATGGGGTTGAATCTCTGGAAAATGAATGTTTCCCTTTTCTCGAATTTTGACATACCCACGACTTTCTGGTTTCAGTAATGTCGGTAAAATAGAAAAACCATCTTCTTTTGGGTATGTTTTTGGATTATATGGATCTACACTATAATCCGAGCCCAACTGAATGGGAATAAAATGGAATTGGTAATCGACTCCCGAAGTCTTATTTTCTGTGTGTCCAAACGCTACAGCTTCCAAAGGACTAACAGACATAGGCCCCGTCTTTTGGAACGCATATTCTGCCATACCTTTCAGTAGATACCAAGGTTTCAGTGTATGATTTTGCCCCAAAGGTTCACGCGCTAACGCACTGACTCCGAAAAATAAATGGTCTTGGAGATTTTTCCCCACGCCTGGTAGTATGTGTTTGAGAGAAATACCCGCTGCTTTTAATTCATCGGGGTCGCCAATGCCCGATTGTTGGAGAATGGTAGGCGAATGAAATGCACCTGCTGACAGAATGACTTCTTTTTTTACCCGAATTTCTTCTCCATTCGTAAGACGAACTCCATAAACCGTTTGGTCTTTTAGAAGCAATTCTTGCACCTGTGCCCGTGTACGAATATGTAAATTAGGCTGGTTTGTAACGGGTTTCAAGAAAGCATCTGCACCCGAATGTCGGCGTCCATTTTTAATCGTAAACTGAAAATACGAAGTTCCTACTTGCGAAGCTCCGTTATAATCTTCATTAAAGGGCATTCCTGCTTGTTGGCAAGCTTCTACAAAACCAGTTGCAAACGGGGTTCTGAAAGATTCTGCGTGGGAGACGTATAATTCGCCGTTTTGTCCGTGGTATTCATTCTGAAATTGCGCATTGTGTTCGGATTTCTTAAAATAAGGCAAAACATCTGCATAACTCCAGCCCGGTAGGTTCCATTCGTCGTAGTCGGCGGCATTTCCACGTACATACGCCATAGCATTCGTGGAGCTACTTCCACCAAGTGTTTTTCCACGTGGAAGGTAGATTTGTCGGTTATTTAAGTGAGCTTGAGGTTCGGTGGCAAGTTGCCAATCAACGGAAGAGCGATGCAAATTGGCGTAGGCAGCAGGAATATGAATCTCGAATTTTGTGTTTGGTTCACCGGCTTCCAAGAGAAGAACCTGAAACTCACCGCTTGCCGATAGCCGATTGGCCAATACGCAACCAGCAGAGCCTGCGCCGATAATGACGTAATCCATTGTTTTCATTGATTAGGTTTCGTTTAAAGGTTGAATTGAATAGTACTCCTCACAATCACATTTGAATATACAAAAAACAAAGATTAATCGAACGAAGAAAGTACGCTTTGATTGTAGAAAAAGTCGTGCAGACACAATATTTAAAACTAAATAAGCAAGTGGTGTATGTTTAGATGATGCTCGTATTTTGTAAAAAATCGTTCGGCTTTCGTTCATTTATCAATACGTGGAATAAGAAAAGAAGCCGTCCAAACTATAATTTTTTGTTCCTATGTATGCGAGATGTAACTTTGCCAATGAATACAAACGAGTATCTTTCCTTTTGAAATCAAAGATATTTCGTTCAAACAAATAAATACATTTACTTTCTAAACTATACCAACGTATGCGCCCGATTACCTTGACGATTTTATGCGTTTTGACCTTTATAAACAGTGGTTTTCAGCTTTTTACCTCGTTTGAGCAATTTTCTAATCCGGAAGCACAGGTTGAGCAAGGCTTGCTTATTTTTGATCAAGTACGCGATGTGATAGAGGAGCAAAATCAGGATTTGGACTCCGAGCAAGAGGAAAGTTTTACTGCCATCATGGATTCGTTTGAGTCCCAATGGACTGTTTCGGCTGTAAAAACTATGACCATTTCCGCCATGCTCACTTCATTACTTTGCATTGCAGGCGCTGCCATGATGTGGGGACTAAATGGCAAAGGTTTTTGGTTTTATCTAGCGGGGCTCGGTATCAGTGTTTTAGCTCCGTTTGTTGCATTTAGCGGTATTTTAGCTATTGCTCAAGGTGTCTTTTCATTGATTGGAAGTACAATTCTTACCTTCATTTACCGCTCACAACAAAAATATATGTTGGATTTTGAAGGGAATAAAGAATGAAAATTACGCCCGATTCTCTCCCGAAAGTAAGTATTTTGTTGGCAGCAAGAAATGAAAAATCATTTATTTTGGACGTTCTACATTCGCTTGCTTCCTTGGAGTATCCCACCGAAAAACTTGAAATCTGGATAGGAGATGATCATTCAACGGACGGCATGGAGCAGGTTATTCTTCCATTTATAGAAGATAAACCTGCTTTTTTTTATGTACGAATCGATGAAAGGGAATATTCTCCTTTGCAAGGGAAAGCCCGAATTTTGGAGTTTCTAGCCCAAAAAGCCACTGGCGACTATTTCTTCTTTACGGATGCTGATATGCAGTTACCAAACCAATGGGTGAAAGGCATGTTGGCTGCATTTAAAAAATCAGAAATAGGTGTGGTGGTAGGTATGTCTGTCGTGAAAAATACCTCTCTTTTCAGTGCATTACAAGGCTTAGAATGGCTGTCTGTTTTATCTGTGATGCACGTGTTGGGGCGTGTACAAATCCCGAGTACGGGCATGGGAAATAATATGGCTGTGACCCGAAAAGCCTGGGAGGCTGTCGGTGGTTATACCCAAATTGGTTTTTCAATTGTGGAGGATTACGCGTTATACAAGGCAATTGTTACCAAAGGATTTGCGTTTGCCCATTTGTTTCATCAGGATATTTTAGCATTTACACAGCCACCTACTCATTTTTTCAAACAGAGAAAACGTTGGCTTCAGGGGGCTTTATCATCAAAAACATTCCTATTGGTTCCAGCGAGTCTTCAGATTTTACTTTTCCCGATTTTATTGTTTTGTGGATTCTTTTTCCCCAAGGAAACAAGTCAATTTATTCTTGGATATTTTCTTTTTCATACGTTTCTAACAAGTCTTGAAATTAGCTTATTACGTCTTTGGGGATATTTGCCTTTTGTCTTTTTATTTCCGTTTTATCTGTGTATTAGTTGGTTTTTACAAGGAGTCAATTTGCTTTTACCGACAAAAGTGGAATGGAAAAACCGCGTTTATTCGTAGTTAAATTTATCTTTCCAACGGTTGATTGGTTTTTCGAATAAATACCAAGAAACACTTGCTAAAAGCAGCGTAATGGCATAAAATAAGACAAAAGAAAAGAGCCAAGATGACTGAAACCAAGGCAAAGCTTGATGAATATGCCCAAGAAGCCGCGCTGTCGGGTGACTTGCAGGCGTATGGTATGTATTGTAAACGAAATTGTGGAAAATATAAATTCCATAACTTACTTTACCAATGTAAACGAATAAAGGAAATAGCAAAAACTTCTCTAAAATAGAGGCGAAAGAAGTTGATTTTTTAGGTATTCCCCAAGAAACATAGCCTATCAAGCTCACAGATAAAATGGATTCAAAAAGACGTAACCAGATGACAATCAGTTCATTATGTGGTTCTAGCTGGCTGTTTTTTTCAAATAATAACAAGCCGATGTATACGAGTAAACTAATCAGAAGCGTATAAACGGAAGAAAAGATTTTTTCAGCTTGCTGGTTTTTTGTCCATTGCAACCAAGCAAGCCAAGCGCCCAATCCGAAGGCATCTAGGCAGGTAAAAACGAGTACATACGGAACAATCCAGGAGGCGTTTGTGTAAAAGAAGTAGGCACGTAATGCAACTGAAAAGACAACCAGCGCAGGGAAAAGCCGCGAAAGTCGTGTGAATGGTAAAAAGAAAATCAAGAACGGGAAAAAGAGATAAAATTGTTCTTCCACAGCCAAAGACCAAAGGTGGTCTGAGCTACCCAGCCAAGTGGCGTTCAAAGCCATATATATATTGGCAGAATAGGAGATAAGCCACAAGATTTTTTCACGAATCGGTGGAACATCCGCTAAGTACAGAAACAAAAGAGTGAGGTAATACAGCGGAAAGATGCGAATTGTTCGACGAATAAAAAAGCGTTTAATGGATGCCGTATGAGAAACACCTTTTTGGTCATCTTTGTGTTTCGCTTGGAGTAAAATGCGCGTGATAAGAAATCCACTTAGCACAAAAAAAAGACAAACGCCTAAATAACCAGCAGGAAACCCCATATTATCTCCCGACCAATGATCAAGCAAAACAAGGGTAACAGCAAGAAAACGAATCCCATCAAGGGGTTTTATATAGGATAATGACATGTTTGTTTACCAGTTTTTGGTGGCGTATTCTTCTGGTTTACGAATACCCATAATCCGGATGGTCTTTTGCGTATTGAGCAAAGTTTCTTCGTGACCATTTTTCAATAAAACATAGGCTTCATAAATACCAGACGGAAAATTTACGCGACTGACTTCTGCTGAAAGTGAGCTAGACCAATGCGAGAAAAGACGTTTCACAGGGTTAGGGTGAACGGCGCGGTACATCGGAAAAAAGCGAAGGATACTATCGGAGCGGAGTACTAAAAAGGCAGCGTCAAATTGCCCTTCAGGTGTACTATACAAGCTATCCCCAAATTCAAAATATTGAATATCTTCTGCGTTGATTTGCACAGAATCAATCCATTTGGAATAAACAGGGGCATTCCCAAAATGTAGCGGTTGATTAATCCATAAATTCGGACGTTTATAAATGCTTTGCAGAAGAGGAGAAATAGTTGTGGCATTTTTATCACGGGATAGGTTTCCTAATTCTACTATACGGTCTTGGTATGTATAGAGGTGAAAACGTTTATCGGCGATATAGCTGTTGATGTATGTAAGAGCAGCCAATGCAACAAGCGTAAAAGCTGTTTTTTCTCGGAATTGAATAGGCAAAAGATGCAGCAACATCGTTCCAGAAATAAGTACGAGTAGATTCGAATATATCTTGTACTTGCTGGTAAACAAGATGGAACTGTCGTAAGCAAATCGGGCTAGAACCGTTCCGAGGATGGTCCCGATGACGAACAGCGCCATGGCGGCAAGTAGTAGGTAAGTTGGGGGAATGGGTTTGTATTTTTGCAGAAGTGCTTGGTAGGGCAGTCGTAAACAGAAAAATACAGCTATGAGTAAGGCAATTGTGCCAACTAAAATACTCATGCCGTTCCGAATTTGGGGAAATATCTCTAAAGTATCTGTCAGAGAACCCGAAAGTAGTAGTGTACGGTAGAGAATATCGCTCAGTGACTTATCTGGAATAGACTGGTTTAGGTCGGTGCGACTCTCAAAGGTGAGCCAGTAAAAGAAGAAAATAACAAAGGCGACGCCTGCTGCGATAGCTAAATGTCTGAACCTTTGTTGAAAAAGTAAGATGAGCATTCCGATGATTGGAACAATGAGCCCATTCCCACTTGTGAATACAGCCGTAAAAGCGAAGAAAAGTGCGAGAATAAAGTAAATATCTCGTGTAGGTTCCTTGGCAGGAAGGCTCACTTTTTGGAAGGAGAATAGGAAAAACGAAAGAAAGGCAAAAAAGATAACTCCAAAGTTTTGGAGAGAGGCCATTCCCCAATAAAAATTTTCGTAGAGTCCAAATGTAAATAAAAGAAGAGAGCCAATAGCGAGTAAAATAGTCCGAATATCAGACAATCCTATGGTTGATTTAAACCAAACGAAATACGTACCGAGTAAGGTAAGATTCCCTACAATCATCATGGATTTGTAGTCGATAGTTCCCTTGAAAATATAAATAAAGAAAGTAACTAATCGTGTAAATACGATTCTGTGCTCATTATGTTGGCTGAAAAGTTTTTCAAGATTCTGCCAAAGGGAACCTGATTCCTCCCAAAAAAGTATAAACGCTTTGAGAGCGTGGTCGTCCCAATGTGGTACATTGATGGCATATTTTTGAAAAAGACTACCAAGTACAAACAAAGGGAGTAGGGCTAAACTATACCATACATAGGGTAAGTAAGGGTAAAGCTGTTTTTTCATGAGTTGAGGTATTCAATGTGTTCAATGAACATTTCATATCCTTTTAAAGGAATGAAATTATTATTGGTTCTTGTATTGAGAACCATGAAAAGAATAAACAAAGAAATGAAAAACCCTTGTAAAAAAATGATAAAGAAAGCTAAAATTAAGGATGAAGCCCAACCTGGTGTTGCTGCCATTGCGAAAAATTTGAGGTAAAGCACGATGATTGAACCAATGAAAGAACAACTGATCATGATACTGACAAACAATAGAATACGAACAGCAGTCGTATCTAGAAAGACAGAAATCGTGCTCATGCCATGTAAAATAAGTGAAACAAAGTTCATGCGAGATTCACCTGCTAGGCGTGTACCGCGATTGATTGGAACAGATGAAAAAGGCAATCTCGAACGAATGATTCCTCCCGGATAGTTATTCCATATTTCAGATAAAAAGGCAAGTCTTTTTACCATGGGTTGGGGGATGAGACTAAAATTGCCAAAAGAGATAACTCGACCTGTCAGGATTTTAAATATGAGCTTGTAAACTAGATAAAATGCTTTAAATGAAAAGCTTTCTGACCTTTTTTGACGCTCCGCAAAGATGATTTTTTCGCCCTCAGACTTTACTTTTTCAATTAATAACAGAATATCCTCCGGTTTATCCTCCCCGTCAGAGTCCATGACAACAGCATAGTCATATTCAGAAGATTGTGCGAGATGAGAAAGACCGACGGCAATCGCGCGTTGATGCCCAATATTTCGAATCAGATGAATGATTTCTACTTTTAATCCTGAAGGAACAACTAAACTAGGCGTAGAAATGGACGAACGGTCATTTACTACAACGAAATGCAGTTGAAATGGTAGGTCTCTGAAAATATCCGCTGTTTGTGCAAGAAGAAGATTCAGGGCCTCCCAATCATTGAACAGTGGTGTGACAATGCGTATTTTTTTTATTTCTGACATAATTAATAGCGGTATTTTCTTCCCTCAAAATCAAATAAAATTTGCTGACTTCCATCTGCCTTTTTTAATATGAATAAGTCAGGTTCGGAGAGGTTAATTCGTTGAATAATGGTTTTATTTTTGGATAGATACATGTTTACATACTGTGCATCCTCAATCTTAAGGGCATCTTCCGAGACGAATCCAGCGTACAAACCGTCGTTTCTGTTTGGAATCAATAAGGTATCGCCTTTTTCATACAGATTATTTACCTTTTCTGCTATTTGCATGTACGGATTCGGAATGCGTGGTTCACTAAAAAAAGTATATTTCGGGGATGTATCTAAAACAATGGATTGAATATCTCGGTAGGTTTGTATGCCTTGATAAAATAGCAAACTAATTCCCATCAACTGTGTCCATTTGGGATATTGCAAATATTTGAGAAAGGCGAAAGTTATAAATATAGCCATAAAAGGAGATGAAAAACCGATGTAACGCTGAGACAAAGCAGTTGTATGTCCGCTTTTGAATGCATCGAAAATAATGTAGAGTAAAGGAAGTAGCACAGATAAAGCCACACTAGCTAAAAAGTATTTTGAAGTCTGTGTACCTTGTTGATATTTCTGATAAAATGATTCTAAAGCAAGAAATAGTAAAAGAAAAAAGGCACTGGAAAAAAATAGCTTATAAAAAGGACCAATAAAGAAAAAGCTACCCGATAAGAGAACTCCAAGTAACAGAGAAAGATGTATAAATTTGGAAAAATGGAGCTTCTGAAGGGCAAAAAAGGTTAGAATAAGTCCTATAGAGAAGCTAATTAATACATTCTTCACTCCTTTCAGAAATTCAAATAGACGATTTCCAACGATGGATAAATCAAAAAACAAACCTGTTGCTTTGGTAAAAACATGTTGAAACGTGCTTGGGTCGGCAGTTCCACGCATAGGGTTTTTCTCTGGAGGAAGTTGAGCTAATTGATAATGCAAGGCATTCTTATCTGCTAAGAATTTCAAGGAATATTGTCCACCGCCTGCCTGAATCCACCAAAGTAAAACTCCGGAAACTGTAGCTGCTGCCAAAGCCATAAGTCCCCATTCTTTGGCGTTTCTATTCATGCTTATGAATAAAATACCATGAACAAGTGGGAGCAAGAAGTTTAGGTAATGGTTGAGGATAGACAGCGCAACGAGCAATGTATAGAGGGCAATTAAGGCGATTTTACTTTTGTCAATTCGCTCCTTTTCTGTGATTTTTAAGAAAATAAGTGTCGCAAGAAGAAGTAAAACAAAAGAAAGCGAGTAGGAGCGTGCAATGCGATTAAGCGTGACCATCAGTGGGTCAAAAGCTACTAGAAGTGCAGCGAAATAAGCAATATAGGTATTGTTTAAATAGTTGTTTACCAAATGATAAATAAGAAAAATAGCTACCAAGCCCAATAAAACACTGAGTGAACGCATAGCTGCATCTGAATAGCCGAACGGAATTGTCCAGGCATGGAGGAGGTAGTTATAGACAATGTGTGTACCAAAATCAGAGCGAGCAACAGCTTCGAAATAATCTTTAGCAGATCGTGTTTTCCAGAAATCTTGATTCGTAAAATAGCCTATTGTTTGTAATTCTGGTTGGTTACTACCCCCAACACAGATGCCTTGCGCATTGAGTAACGTATATTTTTCATCCACAAAAAGACTGTATTTCCCTAGATTACACACACGAGGTAAGGCAGCTAGGATGAGTAGAGAGCAGATGAAAAGGAAACGTTTCGTCATAATAAAGGAACAAATTGGGGCTATTTGAAGAATGGGTTGATTAAGGAAATGCCAAATTTACTCACATTTTTACAATGGAAAACTCAACGCGTCTGTTTTTCTTTCTACTTTCCTCAGAGGCATTGCTATAAATAGGGCGTGCAGGCCCCCAAGATTTGATGTGAACTCGGGTTGCAGCAATCTCTCCTTTCTCACAAATATACGTTTTTACAGCCTCAACCCGATTTTTAGCAAGTTTCGTGTTCAGAAGCATATCTCCTTGGTTGTCAGTATGCCCTTCCAAAAGAATTTCCATCGTTGGATTGTTCTGAAGAAGGTTGATTATGCGGTTTAATTCAGAAAATGATTCCTCTTTGAGGATATATTCACTTTGGTCAAAATAAACGCTCTCAAGAATGATTTTTTGATCAATTTCTAATGGATTTAGTTGGAAATTCCGAGCTACATCGCGGTATGTTTTGTCTTCCTCTGTATCAAATAATTCACTTTTGGTATGATACCCATCTGCTTCTACCACCAATCTATACGATTTACCAACAGGCATAATGAGTTTATAATCACCCGTTTCTGGGTCAAATTTGGCTTGATAAGAAAGAGAAGTAGTATCAGATAAAGGAACGACACGTACCGTTGCAGGAATTTTATCAAATGTCCCCGCTCGAAAAACAGACCCATGCATCAAGACAACAGGATCTGGCTTGATACTGTCGAATAATCGAATACGGAAAATATCTTCTTTACCAAATGACTCTTCTTCTGAACTCATGTACGCAAAGTCCCCAGAGGCTGGAATCGTGAAGTAACCGTCCCACCGAGGGGTATTGATAGCGGGACCTAGATTTTCAGGTTCACTCCAATTTGCCCACGTTTCATCCAATCGTCGTGTTAAAAAAATATCGCCACTGCCATAACCCGCATGTCCGTCCGATGTAAAAAAGAGCGTTCGGTTGTCTGCCGCCAAAAAAGGCGAGCCCTCGTCCATGGCGGTATTTACCTTATTTCCCAAATTAATGGGTGTGCTGAAAGTCCCGTCACGTTTTAGGCGTGAAACGTACAAATCCTTTGCGCCATGTCCCTCTTTTCGCTTGAGTGCCAAAAGTAAAAAATGCCCATTGGGCGAAAAAGCGAACTCTGTATAATTGGACTCACTGTAATAATCTTCAATTTCTACTTTTTCTGGAAACGTCCAGGTCAGGCGCTGTTTATGTGTTTTAGATAGCCCAAGTTCAAGCGAACCATCTGGTTTATAGACATTTAATACATACAAGGTTTTTCCGTCCGCTGAAATCGCAGCAGCTGCATTGTCATCACCTGTATTGACGGGTTTTCCGACGTTCTCTGCCAAAAGCCACTCGTTATCTTTGACTTGTTTAGCACTCCAAATGTCCTGTTTTGCGGGATTTTCTATGTTTTCCGGGTGATTAATCCGTGTGAAAAAGAGCGTTTTCCCATCGGGTGAAATGATAGGGGCGACTTCCCCAAATTTGGAATTTACATTTTTCCCCAAATTCTCTTTTTTGATATTTATGGGAAATTCCTTCACCAAATGTATGACTTGTGAAAGTTGTTCTTGGTGGTCACAAATGGCAATAGCATCAATTTGTTTGTAGCCTTTTACAGTGGCATGTGACACAATTATCTTGGCAGATTTAACCAAATAATCCGTTTGTGGTATTTTCACGTGCCATAATCTCCCTGTTTTTGGTGCAGGCAAGGTATTGGTGTGAACGAGATGTTCTACTCCTTGTGTATCGTATAAATAAATATGAGAAACAGCCCCTGGATTGTAGTTTTCAGCAATAATAATTTGTTGAACATACATGGGCTTTGCAAAACCAACACGTATATAATCCTTGTCAAAATTAGCCCCATTGGGCATCCAAGCTAAACCAATTTGACTATTTTTGGGCGGTACACTATTCGGTCTCCCCAATATCTGAATTGCCTTATTATGCGTGGGAAATTGAAAATTAACCTTCTCCGATGAGACCTCTTCCACTTTACTTGCCCACTGGGTTTCTTGTGCTGAAGTTGATAGTGCACATAGAGAAAAATAAACGATGAAGCCCAACAAAACGTTGTCTTTTCCTATTTTTTTGAGAAATTCGATGATGACTTGAGGTAGATTGAGCTGTTTCATTGAGTAGAAATATACACCTTGGTTTCAAAGATACGTTTTTTTACTAAATCTAATAGGTTGTTTTACACAATCGGGACATCCTATCTTTTTCTAAATCATTGATTACTATGCCATTCCGTCTCTTTTTTCTTTTTTTTCTACTTTTTTCTTTTCGTATTTCAGCTCAACAATCTCCTATTTGTTATACAAAAAGCATCCAAGGTAAAGCAGCTGCCATTCGTCCCAAAGGGATTCTCAATAATCAAGCGCAACGCAAAATTGGGGAGTATATCTTGGGTTATCTGAAAGCCAATGAGTCTGGTAAAGGGGAACCTCTATTACTTCGCCTAGATGATTTTTCTTTGTCTGAGTTCGAAAAAAAAGATAGGGTCAGTGGGACGGTTTATTGGCGTTATACTTGGTTGAAAATCACAGAGGAGGGCGATACGCTTTCTGTCTTTACAGGAAATCATACGCTAAAATACGAACGTTCATTGGGTATGTATTTTTCAACCTTTTTTGAAAAATTTTATCCTAAAATTCCAGAAAAAATACGTTCGTATCGGGACGATTGGTTAGCGCTGAATGCCGGTAAATCGGAAGCATTTATCCGCAATACAAAGGTTATTTTTTTGTCAGATGAATCCACACAAGATGCAGACACACTTTATTTTCCGGTGAAAAAAATCACTTGGGAGGACTTTAAAGCTATTCCCAAGTTCACTAGCTCGTTTGGTGCTGAAATTTTCGTTAGCCTAGCTTTCGATATGCAAATGAAAATAGAAGATTACACGCTTTTCATCACCATTAAAGGGAAATCCTACATGGTTCGGGGCATGTCGTGGGTCAAGGCATCCACGCGAAATGCATATAGTTTGGCACACGAAGAAACACATTTCCGAATTGCCCATTATTGTTTGCAATTGTTCAAGGAAACGGTTCGCGCATTGCCCACGTATTCCTCGCCAGATGATTGGAGCAGCGCCATTCAACGTGCTTATTTGTCTTCATATCAAAAGATGAATGAATTACAGAAACAATATGATTCAGAGACCTCACACGGGCAGCGAACTGAGCAACAAGCCGAATGGAATACCCGAATCGCTACATGGATTAACGCCCAATAGTTTGTAGTTTTGCCCTATGAACGCAGCACAACAAAATTACAAATTTCAGAAAATAATAGTCATTATTGGGTCTATCTTATTTATAGTCAAGTTGATAGCCTGGTACATGACTTCCTCTGTTGCTATCCTGACGGACGCGCTTGAAAGCACGATTAACGTCATTAGTGGTTTTGTAGGATTATATAGTCTCTATCTTTCTGCTCAACCTCAAGATACAAATCACCCGTACGGACACGGAAAAGTGGAGTTTTTATCAGCAGCCGTTGAAGGTTCGTTGATCTCCATTGCGGGCGTAATTATTATGTACGAATCCATCCTCAAATGGCAAAATCCAAGTCCAGTTCACCAACTTGATGTGGGCCTTTTATTGATTGGGGGAACGGCTGTTGCTAATTTTATTTTAGGGAAACTGGCAATTCAACAAGGAGAAAAGTCTAATTCATTGGCGTTGATAGCAAGTGGAAAACACCTTCAAACCGACACGTATTCCACGCTTGGTATTATGTTTGGATTATTTCTATTATTAGTGACTGATTTGCAATGGATTGATAGTGCAGTTGCTATGGGCTTTGGAGTGATGATTATTTACACCGGGTATAAAATTCTTCGTGACTCGGTGGCAGGTATCATGGATGAAGCAGATACTACGCTTTTGGGTGAATTGGTGGATATGCTGGAAAAAAATAGAAAAGAAAATTGGATAGATATTCATAATCTCCGCATCATCAAATATGGCAGTAATCTACACATTGACTGCCACTTAACGCTTCCTTGGTACTTTACTGTTCAGCAAGCACATGATGAATTAGAAGCGATAAATGAGCTAGTCACGGCTCGTTTTGGTAAAGATGTAGAATTATTTATACATACAGATGGATGTTTGCCTTTATCTTGCCAAGTCTGTCAAAAAAAAGGATGTAACGAACGTGTTACACCCTTTTCAGAACGAATTACTTGGACTGTGAAAAACAGCATTTTGGACCAAAAACATTCGGTTAAATCCAGTTAAAAGCGTGTTTGTTACCGCTGTAATTATCTAATTCCATACTTGCTCCACCGATTTTAAAATCAACTTCTAATCTTACGGGGACACGATTTTTATCATCCGAAACCCAAACACGAATACCATTTTCTCCATCAAATAGTTTGTTTGGAGGTAAAATAGGGGTTAGTTTGATGACTTTTATGCGTCCAAATCGGGTTTTTACTTCTCCTTTTCCTGCATATTTTACACGCATATTGTATAATTCTCCATCAAAAAATACAGGTGATGAGATAATCTGCCCGTTCGCCAATTTCTTGTAATCCAACGTGCGTAAATAATAATAGCCCGAAATGAGGTCATGCACGTTCGTAGGTACTTGGAACGTTTTCTCTTCTTCTTTTTCTGTACTAATGACTTGGTGCCGTTTGTGATCAAAATCCAATACTTGGTCTTTTTTGTATTCTCTCTCACGTGCACTAAATACAAAACGATGTGGAAGAATAGCGGCGGTATCAACGAAAGAGCGATAGGTATTCCGAACCTTAAAATAGTCAGAAAGCCCCGTCGTGCGTCCTAAAACATTGACACGATAACAAGGTCTATTATTCAATGTAAAGATAGATGGATGTACAGAAACGTCTGCCTCACCCACGGGGATAAAACTAAGCTTGATCTTATAATGGTATTTTTCACCCGCTTGAAAACTGTCTTGGCGGAGCGTTCGATATGTGTTTTCAGGAGGAGTAGAAGCAATAAAAAGAAGGCCAAGAAGACCACTTATACCTATAAATGAATATAAATTTATAATGCGACGCATGGATTTATTTGCGGTATTTTCAGCAAAATAACGACATTTTTACAGAAAATGTACGTCGTTTTAGCTGGAAACTAACTGATTTAAAATTCTATTTATTGGAGCGAATGAATTTCAACTGATTTTAAGAATGGTTTAAAGTACTATTTAAGTCTTTCAGGGTTCTCAGAAACAAAGGCAGCCCATCCTTTATTCTTTGAATTATTACCCGTCAATGCCTTGGTTTTGCCGTGCATATAATGGCAAACTGCCACACCAACTGCATCTGTCGCATCATAAAATTCACGCTCTAATTTTTGTTTGAATAGATGTTCTAACATATAGGCTACCTGTTCTTTGGAGGCATTTCCGTTTCCTGTCACAGACTGTTTTACTTTTTTGGGCAAGTACTCGACGATAGATACTTCTCTTGCTAAAGCTGCTGCCATGGCAACACCTTGGGCACGACCTAATTTAAGCATCGATTGGACGTTTTCTCCGTAAAATGGTGCTTCAATGGCCATTTCATCAGGCAAATATTCTTCAATTAATTGCGTAATCCGCTCAAAAATTCGCTTGAGTTTTAATTCGTGAGAACTTAATTTTTCTAACCGAAGAACCCCATATTGTAGGAGTGAAAGGTTGTTCCCTTGCACCGAAATAAGCCCATAGCCCATAACACGAGTGCCTGGATCTACACCTAAAATGATTTTTTCACCTATCTTTGTGTTATGCTTATCCAAAATGAATGATTAAAAGTCTTATAATTGCCCCGTTTTTTAGATACGTTTTATCCATTACAAAGATAGGAATACTCTGTCTGATTCTAATCCTTTTGTATCGTTTCGTTAGTCAACAAGAAATAGATGTTCGAACTCTTCGAACTTTTCTTAGCCGTTATTCAGTGTTCCAATGGTCTGCTTGGCTATTTGGAGGACTTATTTTAAGCCTAATAAATTGGTGGCTTGAAATTTATAAATGGAAAATTGCCGTTGACTCAATTCAAAAAATTTCACTGAAATCAGCATGTCAGCAAGTTTTAAAAGGCTCCTTTTTTGGTGCTATTTCTCCTGGAAATATCGGTGATTTTCTCGGTAGAAGTCTAAGTTGGCCTCACGATGTGAAACAAAAAATTGTGGTAATTAACTTGTATGCAAGTTCGTTACAAAATTTAGTAACGTTTGGCGCGGCGCTACTAGCCTCTTTTTTTGTTGCAGAATGGATGAATAACCCTGCGTTGAATTACATTGCTGACTGGCTTTACTTCGTAAGTTTTTGTTGGTTTTTACTTCTGATTGTCCATTTTAGGCCTACGCTTCCGTCTTTTCTTTCCTGGCTCAAAGTCATTGAATCACTGTCTATTGCTCGACGTAGTTCGCTCACCATACTTACCATTATTCGGAGTTTCCTTTTTACAATCCAATTTGTTTGGTGTCTCCATTTTTGTGGTATTTCGCTTCCTTTGCTAGTCTCAATCCCTGTCATTCAGTGTATTTTTTTGGTGAAGACAATCGGTTCTTGGGTGAATATCTGGGGCGATTTGGGTAGTAGACAAGTAGCTGCCGTATATCTTTTTGGATTTTTAGGTGTAGATTGGCTTTTGATTACCATCTGTGTTTGGTTAGTTTGGATACTGAATATCCTCCTTCCTGTTGTCATTGGTGGAATTTTATGGTTGTACCAACAAAGAAAATCATGGAACTAGTTCTTGTTTTCATTCCTCTTTTTGTCTATGTTTTATCCTTAATTTATGTACTAATTGTCTGGTTATCAATGGGTAACTTAAGCCAAAAAACGGATAATTATCTTTTTCAAGAAAAAATAACTGTACTAATTCCTGTTCGGAATGAAGCTGCAACAATACGGCTTTTATTAGAAGATTTGAATAAACAATCTTTGCCACCAAGCCAGTTTGAAGTCATTGTCTTGGATGATTACTCAACCGATGAAACGGCTTCACTTGTTCGTTCTTTCATGCCCCAAGCTCGATTTCCCCTTCGGCTTATCCAACCAATTCCTACCCCGTTCTCAAGGTATTCCCCTAAAAAACAGGCACTTACACAAGGAGTAGCCGAAGCAGAAGGAACAATTATTCTGACAACTGATGGAGATTGCCGTGTAGGACCTCGTTGGATTGAGGCTTACGCGCAATTCTATTCCAAGACAAAGGCTGTATTTGTTGCAGGGCCAGTTACCTTTTCCTCTCCCAATTTTTCTCCTTTAGTTACTAAAATAAGTACTTGGATGCAAGTCGTTGAGTTTGCAAGTTTGATTGGTTCAGGTGCTTGTGCGATTGCCACAAAAAAACCAAATATGTGTTCAGGAGCAAATTTATCCTATACAAAAGAGGCTTTCAATGCCGTGAAGGGCTATCAAGGAAATGAAGAAATTGCATCTGGAGATGATGAATTTTTACTCCACAAAATGGCAAGTCATTTTCCCGAAAAATTCTTTTTTATCAAAAATCAAGATGCCATCGTTGAGACAGCCGCTCACCAGAACTGGGCCTCTTTTTACCACCAAAGAAAGCGTTGGGCAAGTAAATGGAAACAGTATCAATCACTTCTTCCAACCGTATTAGCTATCTTTGTATTTTGGGTAAATGTTTCTTCTATTTATCTACTAATCAATGGATTATTATATGGATTTTGGGGGATTGGAAGCTTGTTTTTAGGTAGTCGATGGATTTTAGAAGGGATTTTCCTCACATTTATTCTGCAATTTTTGAAGAAAAAAAGAGCAATTCTGTTTATTCCTTTGGTTCAGGTAATTTATCCTTTTTATGTTCTTTTCTTTGGAATCATCGCTCAAAAAAAATCCTCATATATTTGGAAAGACCGTTCACTGACGTAAAATGAAGCTGCTCAAATCATTCTATTTTCATGTTTATACCCCCTTGGCTTCCTTGTTTTTTCCGTCTATCTATTGGAAAATTAAAACAAAAAAGCCTTGTCTCTATTTGACCTTCGACGACGGTCCAAATCCTGTTTCTACACCGTTCATTCTTGCCATCCTAGAAAAGTATGCAACGAAAGCAAGTTTTTTTGTCATAGGGGAAAACGCCGTACAAAATAAAAATGAACTTCTTGCTATCAAAAAACAAGGTCATTTGATTGGGAATCATACCTTTACACATGTTCATGGTTGGCGTGTCTCAACACAAAAATATTGCGCAGAGGTAGAACAAACCGATGCAGTTTTGAAGGAAATCTTGCATGAAAATACATTTCTTTTTCGCCCACCGTTCGGAAAAATGACTTACAAACAATTCGTTCAACTGAAAAAGACACATTCACTTGTCTTATGGTCTATGCTGACACAAGATTACGAGGCGTCTTTTTCGATAGAACGTTCTTTAAAAGAAATGAGTAAAGGAATACAACCAGGTGCCATTTTTGTATTTCATGATAGCGAACAAGCATGGCCCAAACTCCAAATTATGCTTCCTGCGCTCATTGAAGAAGCCCAAGTCAAAGGATATGATTTCGCTGTTTTACCTGTTTCTACTTATTTATAAATTCCACCAATAAGTAAATTTAAGTACCAATTGGCGGTTTCTAACTTGCCAAGTATCTGCTAGATAATTGTCTGTATACACCAAAAAGAGGTCAGATGCTGGGCTATATCTCCACTGCAAACGTGTGTTCAGATTTACATTATTTGTTTGGTTATTGAACTGAACGAAATTCGTGAAGAATAATTTATTACTCAAGGTGATGTCAGTCCGAGAACCAATCAGTATGAGGTTATATTGAGAGTTTTTCAATAATTCCGGAAGACGTGAATCCTCTCCGAATTTAATTTGGTTGTAATCAGCATTGAACGAAATTGCGGCGTAAGGTTGCAAACGATAACCCAGTTGTCCATTGATATTTAATCTGTCCCCATTTCCATAATATCCTCCATAACGGCTTGATAAAGAGTAGGTGAATAAACTTTTTGGTTTAGATGTGAAATTTCCACCAATGGCAGACCAGCTGTGTTCTGTACCTGCTTCAATTCGTTGACCCGTAAAATTAGTTGGGTCAAACGGAGCTAATAATTTCACGTAATCCGTTGCTAACCACATAAATAGCTCACTCCGGTTCAAGAAACTTAGGGAGTAAATGAATACTTTTTCGTTCTCTATTTGCTGCGTTACTTCTTTATCGAAATAATAATTCAATCGAACACGCGGACCATGGCTAACGATAAAGTTTGATTTCGGAAAAAATTGGTAACCAACTTCTGGACTAATGTAAGCATAGTCTTTTCGTCTTACAAATCCCATCTCATTTGCTTGTACGCCATCCCCAACTTGTTCAATTTTTACGCCGTAGTTCCATTGGCGGGCAGAGTATCTGAGTTGTCCAGCTAAAATAGAAGATGAGGTGGCAGACAAAGGGGAAAATGTTTTGAGATACATAGCTTTTCCTGTCCAAATATTATCAGACGATGCTAGATTGTACTCAAGACCAAGCGTACGGTTAAAGTCTGCTAAAGAGGTACTTGAAATAGGATTCTCATTTATTCCAGCCGTCTGGCGATTAGCAAAGATACCCGATATGAATGAGCGTTTGAAAACTTTTCTTTGCAAGGAAACGACAGAATAATGAGAGCCCGGAGTTTGTTTTTCGTCTTCCCCTGTTTGCATGTGTAAAACACCAATTCGTACATTGGGATTTAACTTTCCACTGATTCGCCCACCGTACTTAATGGGGGAATTTAAGCCAATTCTACGTGAAAAGAAGGGCCGGAGATTACTGAATCCAAAGTCATTGAAAATATCTCCATTTTCCAAGAAGAATTGCCTTCTTTCAGGGAAAAATAATTCAAAACGATCTAAATTAGTTTGTTGTACATCTACTTCAACTTGTGAAAAGTCAGGATTTACAGTTACATCCAGATTGAGAGCGGATGTTAATCCGACTTTTGCATCCACCCCAAAGTCAAAATCACGCGTGCCTGGGGTTTGATTGGCGAAATTCCGTTGTTGGTTGGCAGTTACAAACGGGATGATAGATACATTTGAACCTGGTTTTGGTGGAGGAACGTCCCAAATTAGATTTCCTGTATAAGCCAAACTTGCAGATGGAAATTGGCGAGGAACGGGTGCCCAGCTAGATTTTTCATTTGTTTTTAAGTCCAATCGACTAAAATTTATTCCCCAAGTTTGTACTCCTTCTTTGTAGCGTAATGTTTTGAAAGGAATCGCAGCTTCCCAAATCCATTTATCTTCATCGTAAGTTACCTCAGACTGCCATTTATTATCCCAACTTAAATTGATTGAACCACCGTTCGCCATCAAACCGTCCCATTGCCCACCCATGGCATTGGAGCCAAATGAAAAACCATTGGTTAAATCTTCAAATGTATCGATAAATAGCAAATCGTTGTCATTTCTACCAAAGTTAAAGTCACGCCGCATGGATTCAACGACGTATTTACCCCCTTCTTTTCTGTTGTAATTAATGAAAGTTACGTAGATGTTCTTATCATCGTAACAAAGCATCACTTCAGTATTTACAATTGCTCGTGAAGTGTCCATGGGTTGAATTTGCCAAAAATTACTTGCAACAGACGCATCTTTCCACGCTTGTTCATCGAGTTGCCCATCTACTTTGATAGTGGAAGTTGCTCGCTTGATGAAATAATTGTACGTGCTATTTTTCTTTTGAGCCCACGCGGGCGCAAATCCTAATCCGAGGAATAGAAAGGGGAGGAGGTATTTCATTCGGTTGAATAAAGTAAAAAAAATAATTTGTAGGTTTGCAAAATTAATCAATTAAATAAGAGCAAACAGATGGAAATCGCTGAAAACACCGTCGTATCGTTGACATACGAACTTTATATAGATGCAGAGGAGGATAATCAAGACGAAATGGAGATTGTAGAGGTTGTCGGTGAGGACGATCCGATGGTATTTATTCATGGAATGAGTGGTTTACCTCCTGTTTTTGAAGAAAAATTACGTGGACTGAAGTCGGGCGATTCGTTTCATTTTACCATTGAGTCACAAGACGGATACGGGGATGTTGATGTAGAAGCCATCGTGAATCTTCCGAAAGAAATATTTATGGTTGACGGACAACTTGCGGAAGATATTTTACAAATCGGTAATTTTGTTCCTTTTAATAATGAAGAAAATGAACCAATTACGGGTAGAATTGCAGATATAGGAGAGGAGTATGTAATCGTTGATTTTAATCATCCATTAGCAGGGAAAGAAATGCACTTTGATGGCAAAATTATTGGTGTTCGTGCTGCTACAGCTGAAGAATTAGACCACGGACATGTACATGGGCCTGGTGGAGTGAACCACTAATATTCAAATATGTACAAAAAAGGGACTGATTTGAAGAATGAGTCCCTTTTTTTACGTCTTAACGAAGTTTTGATTTGAGGATAGCAAAGCTTTGTTCTAACGATTGATTGGTATAGAGAACTTTGTAGGCAAATTCGGTGATAGGCATATCAACCTGCCACTTTTTATTGATTTCATAAATACATTGTACTGCAAAGTAACCCTCTGCAATCATTTTCATTTCAACTTGAGCTGTTTTTACCAAGTAACCCCGCCCAATCATATTTCCAAACGTCCGGTTTCGGCTAAATTGGGAATAAGCGGTGACTAATAAGTCTCCCAAATACGCGGAAGCAGCCATATCCCTTTCAGCTGGGTAAATGGCGCTTACAAACTGTTTTATTTCAACCATTGCATTGGAGACCATAACAGCCTGGAAGTTATCTCCAGCACCCATTCCGTGGGTAATTCCACAAGCAATAGCGACGATATTTTTCATAACCGCAGCATATTCTACCCCGACCAAGTCAGTCAAAATAGAAGAGTGTACATAGCGACAACGCATTAAATCAGCAAAAGACTGCGCAGTTTCTAAACTAGGTGATGCAATCGTTAAGTACGACTGTTTTTCTAAGGCTACCTCCTCTGCATGGCACGGACCTGCAATACAACACATATCAGTTTGTGGAATGTCAAAGCGATTTTCAACCCAATCCGTTATAAGTTGGTTGGTACTTGGAATCATCCCTTTAACTGCCGAAACGATTTTCTTCCCCTCAAGTATTTTTGGAGTCAAAGGGTGCAATGCATCTTCCACAAAAGCAGCTGGAACTGCAATAATTACCCAATCGGTATTTTTTACCGCCTCTTTTATAGATGTATAAGGTTTGACTTTGGAAGGAAGTATTTTGACATTACTCAAGTAATGAGGATTGTGATGGTATTTTTTGATATGTTCAACATCATTTGATTTCCGAAGCCACCATTTGATTTTTACATCTCCTTCACTCAAAATTTTTACGAGGGCAGTTGCCCAACTTCCCCCCCCTAAAACAGCAATATTCATGTGTATTTGTTGATTCGTATGAATGCATTTCTCATCGTGCGTGTAACGATATTTGAAGCATAGAACGGCAAATATACAAAAAAATAAAGGGCAGCTAACTAGCCACCCATTATCTACATACCTAAACTAAACTGTTATTCTTAAACTATCTTTGTAACACGAATAAATTTACTTTTTAATTTCTTCAGCCTTCTTAGTTGTAACTAAATCGCCGTCTTTCAAATTTTTGGAAACCTCCAAAAATGGGCCAATTACTATTTCTTCACCTTTAGATAACCCACTAATTACTTCAATCGTGCCGGCAGATGTATCTGTAATTCCCGTTTTTATCTCTTTTGCAACGACTTTTCCATTTTTATGTACAAAAATAATCTCTTTTGGTTTCTCTTTTTTACTTGATTCCACTTTTCCAACGTTTTCCTCAGACTCTTTCGTATCTATATCTTCACTTTTTTTGTCTTTACTACGAGTAGTCACAGCAGCAATTGGTACCGTCAACACGCCAGAACGCGTATTTGTTACAATATCTACTGTAGCTGTCATCCCTGGCTTAAACGGGTATTTTTTACCGGCTTTAGCGTCCACGATGTCTGAATAAGACGAAGGTAAAATACGGATACTTACCTCAAACTCTGTCACAGCGTCCACAGAACTAGCTGCTGCAACAGTAGAACTCCCTGCACCATTGGCTGTATTGGCAATTTCTGTGACAATCCCTTTGAATTTCTTATCTGTGTATGTGTATGCATCTACTTCAATCAAAGCAGTATCTCCTACAGAAATCCGTACAATGTCATTCTCACTTACATTTACCTTTACTTCCATATTATTCAAATTGGCAATACGGAGAATTTCAGTTCCTGCCATTTGCGATGTTCCAACTACTCTTTCTCCTAATTCAACAGCTAACTTGGAAACAATTCCGTTGATAGGTGCATAAATATTTGTTTTACGTAAGTTTTCTAAGGCATCTTTTAATGAAGCATCTGCACTGGAAATTCCGAATTTTGCTGCTTCGTAATTCGATTTTGCAGCATCTAAATCTTGTTTTGCTATTTTTAAGTTGGTTTCAGCCGTCTCAAAGTCAGATTTAGAAATTACTTTGTCGTCAAACAAACGTTTTTGGCGGTCAAATTCCATCTTTTGTCTAAGATATTGTGACTCAGCTCTAGAAATGGATGCTTTTGCTTGTTCTGCTGAAGCTTTTGCTTGGTTAACTCCTGCCTTGAAACGTTCAACAATAGAAACATAGTTTTCTGGTTGAATTTTAACCAAAAGCTGCCCCTTCTTGACAGAGTCTCCTTCTTTGACATATAGACCGATAATTTCACCAGGAACATCTGGCGTTATTTTTACCTCTAATTCAGGTTGTATTTTGCCTGAGGCAGATACGACCTCGGTAAGATTACCAACAGATACTTTTCCGAATTCTACTTCTGTTGGTTTTTCTTTACCAATCCAGCCCACTTGTTTGGCTATCACTAAAAAAATACCCAAAGCAACTACGACGCCGCCCAAGATATACCATAATTTGTTCGATTTTTTATTCATTTTGAATAGATAGTAAGGAAATATGAATGTGAAATGATTGAGCTGATTAGAAAACCAACGGCTTGTTCTGATAGAAATCAAGAATTTTTAACCGAAATACAAAGTCATATTTTGATTGAATCAAATTGACTAAGGCACGATCCAAATTTGTTTTCGAGAGATTATAATCTACTAAGTTGGAGGCTCCTGCCTCAAAACGTGAGGTAGCCGCTTCAAAAGATTTTTGTAAAGCATCTACTTGCGTCTTAGTAGCCATGTATCTGCGTGATGCATTTAGCATATTGATATATGCTTGATCTATATTCTGTCGAATCGTTAGTTGAGTACTTTCTGCTTGTATCGTTGCACGTGCCTTCTGGATTTGCGCTCCCTGTACTCGGTATTTACTCGCATATCCATTAAAAATTGGAATTTGTACAGACAAACTCAAATTTACATTTTGGTTATTATTTACCTGTCTGAAGTAAGGGATATTTTCACGCGTAAAACTCTGTTGCGGAAGGTTCAAGATGAATGGCACAGTTTGTCCATCAAATGTCGCAGATACAGGAAGCTGTTGAAATGTCTCTTCTCCTGGAATGACACTTTTGGCCGCTGTAGAATAAGTGGTGCCCCAACCTGTATTCAAGGAAATACGGGGTAATGCCGCTGCACGTGCAATTTCTATTGTTTTGTTTGCTAGTTCGATGCGAGTGGCTGCTGCTTTTACTTCGGGTAAGTAACCGATGGCACGTTCGTAAATTTCTTGCGCCGTTTGTGGATACGGTTGAATGGCCGGATTCGGTACATCAACGCGCACAACTTTGATAGTCTCTGTTGCGGGCATATTCAACGCTTGCTTCAACGTTAATTTGGCATTTTCTAATGCATTTTGGGCATTAACAACCTGTAATTCATCATTCGCTAGCTGTGCTTCCAAATCATACAAATTAACCATTGGAACACTTCCTGCTTGAACCAATTTGTTCGTGCGCTCAAATTGTAATCGGGTGACTTCTAATTGCTTTTGTGCAACTTCTATTTGGTCTTCTGAAGATAAAATTCCTAAATAAGCAACAATGATTTGTAATGAAATAGAGTTTTTAATTGCCTCGTAATCCAAACGATTGGCCTCTAAATCTAAGGCGTTACGACTAATTGTATTCTGTATCTCAAAACCATTAAAAATGGGGACAGATGCATTGACACCAAAGTTATTTGTTCCAATGGCTGTAGTTACGATGCTATTTGAGAAAGGATCCACATTTCGACCCGTAAATGTGCTTATATTAGTTCCTCCATTCACGCTTGGATACTTTAACCATTTTGATTGCGCGTAGGTATTGTCACTAGTTTTGACAGCCAATTCGGACTGCTTCAACTGTAAGTTGTTCTTAATACCATAGTCAATACTTTCTTGAAGTGTTAACACATGGGTAGGTGTAACCTCCCCAAAACTACTGCTCGTGGCACTTTGTGCATAGTTATCCTGCAAGGTTAAACCGAACAGCCCACAAAGTAAGAATAAATGCTTTTTCATAGACGAAGTATGTCTTTTATGTTTTCTTAGGCAAGTTTATGAAGTTTATCGAATGCAATTTGTTACAATTGGATAAACGGCTTTATAAATAGTGGAAAGGAATGATATCTCGCCCAATTTTATCAAAATACAGATTCACAATGGATTGTCTTTTTAGGATAACCGCATAATATTGACTAGTTCTTATGATTTTTTGAGAATTTGTTATGTAAATTTGTGTAATGACTTCGCTTCCAATATATCAATTTATCGTAATCTTCCTATTTGGGTTTTCCGTACTTACTTCAGCCCAAGATAGGCAAATCTCTGTGGAGGTACCAAAAGCATCCTTAGGTATTGAGGAGGAATTAGCCTATATTGTAACTATAAAAAGTACATCGAGTCCTTTTAATGGAATTATTCCTAGCTTTCCTAATCTAGAAGGATTCACTAAAGGCATTCAAAAGATAAGTCACAGTCGATTGATTGAAAATGGAAAGCCATCGTATGTAGATGTTGTTCGGCAAGTGTATATCCCCAAAAAAATAGGTCAATTTAGACTTCCAGGATTTCAACTAACTATCGATAAACAGGTTTTTCCGGTAAATGCCTTGGAGGTGAGTATAACTGCTCCATTGGATAAAATTTCATTCCAAAATGTACCTGCACTTACAAAAGAACAAGCTCAAAATGCATTCTTGAGTGTATCGGTATCTAAGAAAGAAATTTATGTAGGAGAGGGTGTTCTTGTTGACGTCAGCTTTTTTGTGCCTGATATAAGCCAATCTGATTGGGAGTTTCCCAAAAATATAGCAGAGCAAGTGGAAAAAATTGCTCAAAAGTTGAAACCATTGGATTGTCTTGAAAATCGAATAATCATTACAAATATTAAAGGGGAATCCACTCAAATCCAAGGAAATAAATTTACTAAATACCAACTTTTTTTGTCTTGGTATTATCCATTAAATCCCAAACGCCTCTCACTTCCTGCCGTTCAATTTGCTCCACAAAGGAAACTGAAAAATGAAAAGTCTGCTTTTTCTCCAGTTACTTTAACTACTCAACCACAAGCTGTGGAAGTGAAAGATCTTCCCGATCATCCACTCAAAGGGAAGGTTGTTGTTGGGACATTTGATTTTTCCGAATCTATTCAACGAAATCCGGTAGAAGTGGGTAAACCTTTTCGCTACATCGTCAAAATTGAAGGGATTGGTAATCTTACGTTGGGTTCATCGATAACACCTATTGGAGATGAAAAATTTGATATCTATAGTGAAAATGTTACTAATTCTCCCTTCTCCTCATTTCCTAAAAATGGAAAAGAATTTGCATTCCAAATCACGCCCAAAGAACTAGGTATAACTCCACTTGGTGATTATTTTCGCTTATACTATTTTAATACACAAAGCCAAGAATATGACACACTTAGCTCGAAAATTAATTTGAAGGTAGTAGGCGATTCCAGTTCTCTAGATAATATAAGAATTAGAAAAACAGATTTATTTGATGGATTGAGTGATACAATGACACCAGATTCTTTTTTGGATAAAAGGTCACTTTTTTTACAATTTACCAATGGATTACTCATTTGTATGCTCGTTGCCACTGGTTTGCTTTTTTACACAAAAAATAATAAATAATCTTCCTCTTTTTTTATACCAATTAAATTTTTATGAGCAGTACGTACGGAAAAATATTTAAAATCTCGACGTTTGGCGAATCACACGGAAGAGCCGTCGGTGTCGTCATAGATGGCTGCCCAGCAGGTGTAGTTTTTGATGAATTATTCATTCAACAAGAGCTCCTCAGAAGAAAGCCCGGTCAGTCGAGAATTACTACACAACGGAAAGAAAATGATACGTTTGAAGTACTTTCTGGTGTCTTTGACGGAAAAACAACAGGTACACCCATCGCGCTTGTTATTTTTAATGAAGACCAACGCTCCAAAGATTACGGGCACATTGCTGACAAATTTAGACCTTCGCACGCAGATTATACCTATCAAGAAAAATATGGAATCCGTGACTACAGAGGTGGGGGACGTAGTTCTGCACGGGAAACTGCCGCGCGTGTAGCCGCTGGAGCCGTTGCTCAATTGATTCTTCAACGTAAGGGGGTTGAAGTCTTTAGTTATGTATCGCAAGTAGGCTCCATTCGACTTGATAAATCCTATAAAGAGCTCGATTTAGCTCAAATCGAATCGAATGCAGTTCGTTGTCCAGACCCAGAGAAAGCGGAAGAAATGTTTGCCTATATTGATAAAATAAGAAAACAAGGAGACTCCATTGGCGGTATCATTACAGGCGTAATCAAAGGTGTTCCGGCTGGTTGGGGAGAACCTGTCTTCGATAAGTTACATGCTGAACTTGGTAAAGCCATGTTAAGTATCAATGCAGTGAAAGGGTTCTCATACGGGAGTGGTTTTGAGGGAATCACACTTCTAGGTTCTGAACATAACGATGCTTTTTACACCGACGAACAAGGGAAAGTCAGAACAAGAACCAATTTGTCAGGTGGGGTACAGGGCGGAATTTCTAATGGCGAAGATATTTATTTCCAAGTTGCTTTCAAACCTGTTGCCACGATTATGATTGACCAAGAAAGTGTGAATGAAACGGGAGAGTCTGTTGTTGTTTCGGGGAAAGGTCGACATGATCCATGTGTATTGCCACGTGCTGTTCCTATCGTAGATGCCATGTCTGCACTTGTATTGGTAGATTTTTACTTACGTGCCCAGACGTCTAAAATATAGTTTTAACATAATATTCTAAAAAAATAGGCTCTTTATAGAAATGTAAAGAGCCTATTTTATATGTGAATGTCGCGTAGTTTATTTAGCAACTTCCAAACTTGCTTCGCGTGAATTGATTGTCTTGCCTTTCATTCCACGAATCACTTTTTCAACATCTCTTTCTGGTACTTCTACAAAACTGAATTTATCGTACATGTCGATTTGTCCAATTAATTTACCAGGAATTTTCGTTTCTGAAGCAATTGCACCTACAATGTGGTTAGGTGAAACAGAATCCTTGCGACCTAAATTTAAGAAAAGACGAACCATGCCAGGCTCTCCTGAACCTGCTGCGCCGTTTCCGTTTGAACGACGACCTCTCGGCTCTGAAGAAGAGCGCTCTCTACCACCAAAACGGCTTTCTCTCTCGCCAAAACGGCCTCCTCTTTCTGGGCGACCACCCATCGGTGAGCGACGGTCACTTCCTCTATCTCCTCTGCGTTCGTCTGATAATTCAGCGTCAGACATCATTGGTCTGCTTGCTGTACCTAATTGCATACGAATCAAAGCGGATAAAATATGGTGTGTATAAAAACCTTCTGTTTTTAGTTGGTCAACGATTAATTCGTACGCCTCGTTTCCTTCTTCAGAAATGTTTTCTTTGATTTGATCAATAAATCTTTGTTGACGTACATCCTGCAAGTCTTGGAAAGTTGGGATTTTTCCCTGAGGTATCGGCGATTTAGTATAACGCTCTAGGTCACGAAGTTTAGAACGGTCACGACCAGATACCAAGGCAAATGCTTTTCCTAATTTACCTGCACGACCCGTACGACCAATTCTGTGGACGTAATACTCTAAGTCCATCGGTAAATCGTAGTTGAAAACGGCGTCAACACCCGAAACATCAATTCCACGTGCTGCAACGTCAGTTGCTACAAGAATAGAGCAATTCCCTGTTCTGAATTTATTCATTACTTGGTTTCTTGCCGCTTGGCGTAAGTCACCGTGAATAGCTTCTGCCGAGTAACCTCTTGCTTGTAGTTCATCTACAACTTCATCTACTTTAGATTTGGTATTACAGAAAACAAGCATCAATTTCAATGCATGAACATCAATCAAACGGCACATTACCTCTGTTTTCGCTTCTTTGCGAACAGAATAGTAGAACTGCTCAATGTTTACGTTGGTAATTTCGTTGCGTGTTACCTTAACGATTTCAGGATTTTTTTGGAATTTCTTTGTGATAGAAAGAATTTCTTTTGACATCGTGGCAGAGAATAACACTGTTTGGCGTTCTTCAGGTGCGAATGTCAAAATCTTCTCAATATCTTCCCGGAAACCCATATTTAGCATCTCATCGGCTTCGTCTAAAACGAGCATTTTGAGATTTTCTAATTTCAATGTTTTGCGGTCAATATGATCCATGATACGACCTGGCGTACCCACTACAATTTGAGAGCCTTTTTTCAAGTTCTGGAATTGCTTCTCATACGACTCACCACCGTAGATAGCAGCTACAAGAAGTCCTTTTTTGAATTTAGCTAATTTGTAGATTTGTTCTTTTACTTGAAGCGCTAGTTCACGTGTTGGGCACATGATAAGCACTTGTGTATTTCTATCCTCAACGTCCACTTTCTCAATGGCGGGGATACCAAATGCGGCTGTTTTACCAGTACCTGTTTGTGCTTGACCAATAACGTCTTGGCCTGTCATAACAATCGGAATAGCAGCTGCTTGAATAGGTGTAGCATCTTCGAAGCCCATTTCATGGATTGCTTCTAAAATGTAATCGGATACAGGGAGTTCAGAAAACTTAACTGTTTGCATAGTAGTTCATTCTAGGACGTTTCGCTATCGTCCTAATATCAATAAAAAGAAAATAATAATGAGGCGGTTGCGATACGCCCTTACGTGAACATCACGGAGAAATCCGTTGCCTGCTCTGAAGGGAAAAGTAGAAATAAAAGTGTCTTGCTTTTAAGACAGTTTGCCATTTGCAGAGTCTCGAACGGACTGTTCGACTAGAACGATGCAAATTTAGGGAGATTTGATTCAATTACCAACAGGTTATCGTCTATTTGCCAAATATTCTATAAATAGTTCAAAGAGAACTTGCTTTTGTTGTATTAATTTCCAAATTATATTTGTCTGTAAATAAAAATAGGAAAGCAATTGCCTTCCTATTTCTTGGTATATTTGCTATATCTTATTCGCCTTCGGTAGCATCAAAGCTAATTCCAGCTGCGGCTGCACGAATATTGCCTAACTCCTGATCAACTGAATACATGGATTCTCCCTCCATTAAATCAAGTACCTCTAACGCACGTCGTGCTACAAATTCTTCTTCAATTTGTTCTTTTACAAACCACAAGGCCAATTGCTCTGTTGCGTAATCATTCGCTTCGCGACTCGCAGCAACAATTTTGTTGATAGCAGAAGTTACGAAAATCTCACTCGATAGCGCAGTTTCAAAACATTCTTTAAGAGATGAATATTCTTGTTTCGGGAATGAAACCTCAGGAGTAATTGCAGTACCACCCATATTTATGATAAATTTGAAGATTTTCATCATATGGCTTCTTTCTTCGGCAGATTGCGTGTAAAAGTAGTTAGCACTATTTAAAAAACCATTTCTTTCACACCAAGAGGCAATAGCCAAATATTTATTCGAAGCTTCTGCCTCAATTTTTACTTGCTCGTTTAAAATCGATTCAACTTCTTGCTTCAAAGAAGTACGCATTCTTACTAAATTTTTCATATATAGCTGAAACTTGTTAAGGGTTTACATATTCTATTCGTCTGTAAATCTAACAGTACCTCGTCTATATTTGTTCGTTTATAGATAGATATAAGTAATATTTAGAGTTAGTCTAATTTATAAAGTGATATTAACTGTCTTTCACCAAGAAATCACCCAAAATGTCAAATAAAGTCTGATAGAGATAAAGACTGAAGGAGGCTTCTGCGAGCAATTCACGTAAATGCAATAGTTCGCAGAGGGTTAATTTGAGCGTTTTATTCGCATTGGGAGCAGAGATTAACTCGTAGTCAAATGCATCAGATAAATTAAAAATCATAGCATGAATATCTACTTTATCCACCAAATCCTTAAAATTCAAGAAGTTATGAATTTTAAAATGAACGTGTACATCACCAAAAATTACATCAATTCGGTTCGTCACGTCGTTTTGAATGATTTCGCCAAAAGGAGTACAGGCTAGTTGGGTTATGTGGTTCATTGGATAGTACATTAAAAGATAAGATGTAACAAATATATTTACTATTTAGAATAAGTCCAAATAAATTTCTGGAATTATGAGGATTGTCATAAAAAGGTTAATGTTTAAATGCGTCTTTTGCTTCATAAAAACAGTTACATCAAAAAGGTATGCAAGCGACTCATTTTACAGATTGGACTAGCGCAGAGGAACTCACAAAAACAGTGAAGGAGCGCCTTTTGGAGCCTTATGTTGTGCAGGATTCTAAACCCAATGTTTTAGACCCTGATTTACTCGAATTATTATTGGAGATGTACGGAGACGATGAATCGTTCTCGCACGAAAGTTTAAAGAAGTTCTCTATTTCCCAAATACTTACCTATCTACAATCCACACACAAGTATTACATGCAAAAGAAACTGCCAGAGATTGAGCAGTCACTTTGGCATATTTTTCACCGTAGTGAAGGTGCAGAAAAAAAGAATTTATCAGCTCTAGCTATCTTCTTTAATAAATACAAACAAGATTTGATGGAGCATATTCAGATGGAGGAAAAAGGGTTTTTTCCGTATGTTTGGCAGTTAAGTCAAGCTTGGGAAAAAAATGACAGCTCGCCGGAGGAAATACAGGCTATATTAGCGTTGTCTCCTATTCCAACTTTTGAAGAAAAACATCACTCCATTGAAGACGAATTAAAAGAAGTGGCGCATATTCTTTTGGAATATACAGAGGGAGCTGATTTACCTTTGATGTTCCGTGTTTTTTTAAATCAAGTACAACTTTTTGAACTAGAACTAAGAAAACATGCCTTGATAGAAGATCATGTTTTACTTCCGATGGTACAAGAAATGGAGCGACAAATACGTACGCGGTTATTTTAATTATCAGACACAAAAACGCTTGTAAATGCCTGATTCTCTAACGAAAGTCAGGCATTTTGCATAGCTATTATTTTGAAAAATTAGCCTGTATTTGCTCCCATTCATTGCGTAAAATACTGCATACGATGCTATCTCGTCTCGTTCCGTCTGGACAAATTCCATTGCTTCGGAGGGTTCCTTCGAGGGAGCAACCTATTTTTTTCAATGCGGCGATGCTGCGTTTATTGCGGGCATCCGCTCTGAACTCACCCGCTGCATATCCATTTTCTCAAATGCAAAGGAAAGCAGCAATTGCTTCGCCGCTTGGTTGAGTCCTGTTCCTTGCGCTTCTTTGCCATACCACGTGTAGCCAAGTTGGGTATTTTTTTGTGCAAATTGAATATCGTAAAAACGTGTGGACCCGACGTACCGGTGCGTCTGTTTGTCATAAACGATGAATGGATATTCTTTTTGATTCTTTCGCTGGGCTATGGCATCCAATACATACATACGAAGTCCTTCTTCTCCGACTGCCTGCAAAAGAGAAAACTGCCAAATCTCGAGTTCGTACAGCGCAAATCTAAGGAGGTGAGGAATATCTGCCTCCTCCAAAGGGCGCAATAAAACGCGCTGGTTCTCTAGGATATACTGGTTATGGAAGAAAGAAGAATCCATATTTTTCTACAATTTTTTACTGATTAGGCTAGAAGAAAGTAAGTAATAATAAATTAAGCTAGAAAAGATTTCAGTTTTGCTTTTACTTGTTCCACAAGATTTTCTGCTTCGTTGCTTAGTTCGTGTGCTTTCAGTTTGAGTTTCTCGACGGCTAATTCGGCATCTTCTTGCAAGTCTTCGAGTTTATCTTCTGCTTTATCGAGGAAATCCTCTAGCTTATTTTCTTCTAAAAGTGCAGCAGCTTTTGTTTTCCAATGTTGCAGTTCTTTTTGGACCTCGGCAAGCTGGACAGTCAGTTCGTTTTTCCATTCGGATGATTTTTGTGCTGCTTCTGCCTGGAGTTTTTCTCTGTTTTCTTCACTGAGCAACTCTTTGGCTTTCATTTGCCAATGCGCTAATTTTTCTTGAACTTCCTGCCATTCGTTTCTGAGGCGTGTATTTTTATCTTCAGACATGTGACTTAGATGTTTATTGGTAAAATATTGATTAATAATTGTTTATGCAAAATATAGAACGAAAAGAAAGACAGCGGCTTGTATTTTAAAGATTCTTGATGTCAACTAGACGAGACTTACTTAACGGTAAGTTACATATTTTTCTTGACGTAACTATGTCATTACTTTATGGGAGGTTATTAGCTAGTATGGTACCTATGATTTCTATACATGCTAAAATCACTTTTCAGGATATAGTATGTCGTAAATGAGAAAAAATTAACTGATTTACGGCTTTCTTATTGATTGAATGAAGTGATTCTATTTTCAAAGCATTTGTAACCTTTAATCAGTGAGTTGTGAGCAAATGAAAGTAAAAACAAAAGAGTGCCGTTTTACGTGCACTCTTTTGTTTTGATTAAAGCATGTATTTCAGTCGAATGACTTCTTTTTCTGTTAAGAAACGCCATTTGCCTCTGGGTAAATCCTTTTTGGTTAGTCCCGCATACGTTGTTCTATCCAACTTGGTTACTTCATAACCCAAATGTTCAAAAATACGACGAACAATTCTGTTCTTTCCAGAGTGAATTTCAATGCCTACCACAAATGCATCTGGCGTGACAATCCCTAAATTATCTGGTTTAATGAAGCCGTCTTCTAACTCCAAACCTGCCTGTATCATCTCAAAATGCTCTGATGTGATGGGTTTGTCCAATTCTGCCTGGTAAATTTTCTTGATATTATTCGCTGGATGTGATAGTTTTTCAGCCAATTCACCGTCATTCGTTAATAACAACAAGCCTGTCGTGTTTCTATCGAGTCGCCCAACTGGATAAATACGTTCTTTACACGCATTTCCGACCAAATCCATGACTGTGTGTCTGTCTTTGGGGTCTTCTGTTGTTGTGATGAAATCTTTGGGTTTATTCAGTAATAAATAAACCATTTTCTCTTTGTTCAATACTTTTCTTCCGTACGAAACATTGTCCGTAAGTTGTACTTTGAAGCCAAGTTCCGTAATGACTTTTCCATTGACACTTATCTGCCCGCTCGCGATGAGTTCATCGGCTTCACGGCGAGAACACAATCCTGCGTTGGAAATATAGCGGTTCAAACGGATGAGTCCATCGTCTTCTTTTTCTTCCTGACGAACTTTGTCCAGAATTCTTCCGGGTAATGATTTGATTATTTTTTCCTCTTCGTAAAAAGGTTTTCCGCCTGTATCTACACGGCGACTATGGTCAATTTTCTTCTCTTCGTTTTGAATCCGAACGCGTGGTTTTGTATCGTCGTCCGCTTTCCGGCCACCTTTTCCAAAGGCTTTGGGCACTTCATTTGGTTTGTATTGCGGCAATCGGCTGTCTGGGCGACGATCTCTATTCTTGTCACGTTCTTCTCCACTTAATTTCCGTGGTCTTTCGTCTCTATTTCCGAATGGTTTTCTATCGTCGCGGTTGAAGCTCGGTTTTGCGTCGTCGAATCTTCTTGCAGGTCTTTCGTCTCTGTTTCCGAATGGTTTTCTATCGTCGCGATTGAAGTTCGGTTTTGCGTCGTCGAATCTTCTTGCAGGTCTTTCGTCTCTGTTTCCGAATGGTTTTCTATCGTCGCGGTTGAAGTTCGGCTTTGCGTCATCGAATCTTCTAGAAGGTCTTTCGTCTCTGTTTCCGAATGGTTTTCTATCGTCGCGATTGAAGTTCGGCTTTGCGTCGTCGAATCTTCTTGCAGGTCTTTCGTCTCTGGAATTGGAAGTAGCTCTTGGATAGGCAGAGCTTCTGGATGAGGAATTTGAAGTTGGTCTTGCGTCATCGCGACGTGCACCTCTTGACGAATTAGAAGAAAAAGGTTTACTTTCTCTTCTGTCCCCTGAATCCTTGCGGTCAGAATTGGGACGAGAATTATTCTTATTTTGCATAAAATGGCGCCTTGATTAGGCTAAATTCTGGATGTATTAAAATCTTGGCAAAAGTACGATAAAAAATAGAGAATTGAGTAGAAAACAGGAAGAGTAAATACAAGGAGTACGCCATTCATCCTTTTATAGCGCCGAAATTACGGATAGATGGAGCCAAAAACAGAAGAATGATTAAATTGTGAAACAAACAAAACGAATACATCTTAATTTACAAATAATCATGGTAGGAATCATTTCATTAGCAGTATTGACTTTTTTGGTGGTGTTCATGTCTATAAAAGTAGTACCACAGCAGCGCGCATACATTGTAGAACGTTTGGGCAAATTTCATGCCTCGTTACAACCGGGAATAAATTTTGTGATACCTTTTTTGGATCGGGTGGCATACAAACACAGTTTAAAGGAACAAGCGTACGATATACATGAGCAGATTTGTATTACGCGTGACAATGTGCAAGTACGTGTAGATGGCGTGATTTTTTTGCAAGTAGTTGACCCAAAACAGGCGTCCTATGGTATCAATGATTTCGTTTTTGCCGTGACGCAGTTAGCACAAACGACGATGCGGAGTGAAATCGGAAAGATTGATTTGGACAAAACGTTTGTGGAGCGAATGGCGATAAATATGGCGGTTGTAGCTGCCATTGACGAAGCAGCGATTGGTTGGGGCGTAAAAGTTTTGCGTTACGAAATAAAGAATATTACGCCACCACAGACTGTGTTGATGGCGATGGAAAAACAAATGCAAGCAGAACGAGAAAAAAGAGCGGTTATTTTGGAGTCAGAAGGACGTAAGCAATCTGTGATTAATATTGCGGAGGGGCAAAAGGAGCGTGTAGTCTTGGAGTCGGAGGCACTCAAGTTGCAACAAATCAATCAAGCGGTTGGGGAGGCTTCGGCGATTCGTGCGGTAGCGGAGGCAACAGCGGAAAGTATTCGATTGGTGGCGTCTTCTATTCAAGATCAAGGTGGAATGGAGGCTGTTCAGTTTAAAATTGCAGAACAGTACATTGGACAATTTGGAAACCTAGCGAAAGAAACCAACACGATGATTATTCCTGCTAATTTAACAGATGTTTCGTCATTGGTTGCAACTGCGATGAGCGTCGTGAAGCAGCAGTCTGGAGGAAATTCAGGAAGTAAATAATACGTTAGAAAAGAAAAAATATGGAATTTACACATGCAGAAGTTTGGACAATGGTGGGTGTTGGATTTCTTATACTTGAAATTCTAGCCCCTTCCTTTTTTGCTTTTTTCTTCGGGATTGGTGGGATAAGTGTTGCGTTACTAAGTTACACGGGAATTACGTCTTCGTGGGAAACTGAAATCGTATCCTTTCTCTTGATTTCAGCCATTTCTTTGCTGTTATTTCGTCGGCAAATAAGTGCGATGTTGCACAAAAAACCGAAGGAGTATGTGGAGAATATCGGAGAAACAGCCAAAGTAATGACATCCATGCAGCAAAAACAAGAAGGTCGTGTTTTTTATCGTGGAACAGAGTGGATAGCTATCAATGAAGGTACAGAGCCTAAAAATGTAGGAGATTCTGTTGTGATTGTTGGTTTAGAAGGTTTGCGATTGAAGGTAAAATAAAACAGCATTTTATACAAGAAAGGGTTGGTACTCGATTAGAATACCAACCCTTTGTGTGTTTTGACGAGAATTTATAATTGAATTTCAGTAGTCAAGTTTTGGAAAACCAATTCGTGTTCGTCAGCACCTTTGTCAATCATAATGACTGCATCTTTCGTGATTTTATTCGCTAGGATTTGCTTTGAAAGTTCGTTTAAAACACGTCTCTGCAATACTCTTTTGAGCGGTCTAGCACCAAAAACAGGGTCAAAACCTTCGTTTCCTAAACTATCTAATACCTCTGGCGAGGCTTCCAAAACAATCCCTTGTTCAGCCAAACGGTTTTTAATTTGCTCAAATTGGATTTCGACAATCTGACGAATGTGTTGCTTGCTGAGTGGGTCAAAAAGTACGATTTCATCAATCCGGTTTAAAAATTCGGGGCGTACGGATGTTTTGAGTAAATCCATGATAGCGGATTTTGCCTCTTCTTTATAATACAAATGCCACGCTTTGTCATCTCCTTTTGCCTCCATGTATTTTTCTTGGATGAAGGAGCTGCCGATGTTAGAGGTCATGATAATGAGGGTATTCTTGAAGTTGGCAATTCTACCTTTATTATCGGTTAATCGACCATCGTCTAGAACTTGCAAAAGAATATTCCAAACATCTGGATGCGCTTTTTCAATTTCATCGAGTAGAATGACACTATATGGTTTTCTTCTTACAGCCTCGGTCAATTGTCCGCCTTCATCGTATCCTACATAGCCCGGAGGTGCACCTACGAGACGGCTAACGCTGTGGCGTTCTTGGTATTCGCTCATATCAATTCTAACCATCGCGTTGTCGTCGTTGAACAAATAGTTTGCAAGTGTTTTGGCAAGCTCGGTTTTTCCCACGCCTGTACTACCTAAGAAAAGAAAACTTCCAATCGGTTTTTTCGGGTCTTGCATCCCTGCTCGGCTGCGACGTACGGCATCAGCTACTAATTCAATAGCTTCTTCTTGTCCTGCCACTCGTTTGTGCAATTCCGTTTCTAAATAAAGCAGTTTCTCACGTTCACTTTGGAGCATTTTGGCAACCGGAATTCCCGTCCATTTGGCAACGACCTCGGCAATATCTTCCGCCGTAACTTCCTCATTGATAAGGCGAACTTCGTCTTGTGGAGTCTGTGTCGATTGACCAGAAAGTTCTTTGAGTTTTTGTTCTACTTCTGGAATTTTCCCGTACCGAATTTCTGCTACTTTTCCATATTCTCCTGCTCTTTCGGCTTGTTCAGCTTCAAAGCGGTATTTTTCAAGATCTTCTTTAAGGGTACGAATACTATCAACGACGCTCTTTTCATTATCCCACTTGGCTTTCAAGGTAGTGAATTGCTGGTTTAATTCTGCCAATTCTTTGGAGAGTGTAGCTTCTTTGTCTTTGTCATTTTCTCTCCGAATAGCTTCTCGTTCGATTTCGAGTTGCATGATTCGGCGGCGCAATTCGTCCATTTCTTCCGGCATGGAGTCCATTTCTAAGCGCAATTTAGAAGCGGCTTCATCCATTAAATCGATGGCTTTATCTGGTAAAAAACGATCTGAGATATATCTGTTTGATAGTTCTACGGCTGCAATTACTGCATCATCTTGTATACGAACTCCGTGGTGAACTTCGTATTTTTCTTTAATACCGCGAAGAATAGAAATGGCATCTGCAACATCTGGCTCGTCCACGAATATAGCTTGAAAACGGCGTTCAAGGGCTTTGTCTTTCTCAATATATTTCTGGTATTCTTTCAAGGTTGTTGCTCCAATCGCATGTAGTTCACCACGTGCCAAGGCAGGCTTGAGTAGATTCGCAGCATCCATAGCACCTTCTCCGCCCGCACCGGCACCAATCAACGTGTGAATTTCATCGATGAATAGAATGATTTCACCTTCGGCTTCTGTAACTTCTTTAATAACAGCTTTTAAGCGTTCTTCAAATTCACCTTTGTACTTTGCTCCGGCAATCAAAAGCCCCATATCTAAAGACATGATGGTCTTTGTTTTAAGGTTTTCAGGAACGTCTCCTTGGACAATTCGTTGGGCTAAACCCTCAACAATCGCTGTTTTACCAACACCTGGTTCACCCAAAAGAATTGGATTATTTTTTGTTCTTCGCGAGAGTATTTGGAGTACTCTTCGCACTTCTTCATCTCGACCAATCACTGGGTCAATTTTGCCTTTTTGGGCAAGTTCATTCAAATTTTTACCATATCTAGCTAATGCTTGATAGGTATTTTCTGCATTTTGATCTTTCACGGGGTTGTTTTTTCCTCTAAGTTCTTTGATGATTTGTGTGATATTCGCAAGAGTAAATCCGGCATTTTTTAGTAACTGGGCAGTTTGGTCTTTTCCAGTTAGAATGCCTATGTATAGCAATTCAACGGAGACAAATTGGTCACCAAAATGGGTCATTTGTTGAACAGCTGCCTGTAGTGCGGCCGATAAGTCATTACTCAAAGTAGGTTGTCCACCAAGTACTTTTGGATAAGTACCTAAAATGGTCTCTAATTTTTGTTTGACTGCTTGAATTGACGTTCCTACTTTCGTGAAAATATACTGCGTTGTGTGCGAGTCTTCTTCTAAGAGCGCTTTCAATAAATGCCCTGTTTCTACCACTTGTTGTTGGTTAGCTTGTGCAATTTGAACTGCTTGCTGTATCACATCCTGCGCTTTTAGCGTGTATTGATTAGGATTCATGTGTTTAACATTTTTGGTGATACATACTCCTCCACAAACGATATGCAAAGGTGTATTATCTGTCATATTGTCGTGTAACTTATTGGTAGTAAGTTAAAAAAAGGTTAATATGTCAGAAGATTAGCTGACTCTTCCGGCAAAATGTCCACATATTTATATACATCAAGTAAGAGAGCGATTAGAAATGTATGTAGTTTTTAGTAACTTGAAAAAGGAATTCAATAGAGTTAACCTAATTTTTTTAACATATCAATTATTCAACAATTAAATGAATTTATTTTCTTTAAAAGACAAGGTAATTGTCGTAACTGGTGGGGCGGGCGTGCTTGGTTCATCATTTGTAGAGGCAATCACAGAAGCGAAGGGTACGGTTATTATTCTTGGTAGAAACTTGGTAAAGGCAGAGGCGCTTTCTGCACGAATTTTACAGAAGGGAGGTACTGCTCATGTCATTTCTGTTGACGTATTAAATCAAGAAAAATTGCTCAAAGCGCGCGACGAAATTTTAGCTATTTATGGACGTATCGATGGGCTGGTAAATGCAGCAGGTGGGAATATTCCTGAGGCAGTTGTACAACCACAAGATTCTATCTTTTCACTCAATTTTGAAGCGATGCAACAAGCAATGCACTTGAACGTCTTCGGTACGATTCTACCAATACAAATATTTGGCCCTGAAATAGCCAAAACAAAGAACGGAAGCATTGTTAATATTTCTTCAGTTAGCGCTAAAAGAGCATTGACAAAAGTGTTGGGTTACAGTATGGGAAAAGCCGCATTAGATTGTTACACAAAATGGTTTTCTGTCGAACTAGCTAATCGTTTTGGGGATACTATACGGATAAACTCGATTACTCCTGGTTTTTTCTTGACTGAGCAAAATCAGACATTACTTACAAAGGAAAATGGAGATTTGACAGAAAGGGGAGAAAAGATTCAAAATCAAACACCTTTCCGTCGGTTTGGGCATCCTGATGAATTAAAAGGTGCTTTGGTATATTTGTTAAGTGATGCTTCTCGCTTTGTATCTGGTACAGAAATCGTAGTAGATGGTGGGTTTAGTCAATTTAGTGGCGTTTAAAATTAAAAAAATGGAAAAGAAAATACACAGAATGATACAAACGATGAGATGGTATGGTCCCGGTGATCCCGTTCAATTAGCTGATATTCGACAAGCTGGATGCACGGGTATTGTGACGGCACTTCATCACATACCAAATGGTGTCGTCTGGACAACAGCTGAAATAAATAAAAGGAAGAGTGAGATTGAGGCAGCAGGTCTGAGCTGGGAGGTCGTAGAAAGTGTTCCTGTTCATGAAGCTATAAAAACGCAAAATTCTGATTTTAAACAGTTTATTGAGAATTATAAACTAACAATTCGCAACTTAGCCGCTTGTTCTATTCGGACTATTACGTATAATTTTATGCCTATTTTAGACTGGACAAGGACGGATCTTGCATACACATTACCTACTGGAAGTAAGGCATTGCGTTTTGAAAAAGCTGCATTTATTGCTTTTGATGTTTTTATATTGAAACGAGTCGGGGCTGAAAAAGAGTATTCTTTGGAAGAACTGGCACGTGCTAAGGCACGATTTGAACTCATGTCTAAAGAAGAAAAATATGCACTTCAACGTACAATTATTGCAGGACTTCCTGGTAGCGAAGCAAGTTTTTCGTTGGATCAATTTCAAGAAGTATTGGATAGCTACCAAAGAATTGATACGAATCGTTTGAAGGAAAATTTAATTTATTTTTTACGGGAAATTATTCCTGTCGCAGATGAAGTAGGTGTGAATATGGCAATACATCCGGATGACCCTCCTTATCCAATTTTAGGACTTCCGAGAGTTGTTAGTACCAGAAAAGACTTGTTGGAGTTATTTGATGCAGTTCCTTCCATGAGCAATGGGCTTTGTTTTTGCACGGGTTCTCTAGGTGTACATAGCGATAATCATCTTCCCAAAATGGTTGAAGAGTTTGGTGAACGGATTCACTTTTTACATCTCCGAAGTACGAAAAGAAATGAATTTGGTGATTTTTTTGAAGATAATCATCTCGAAGGAGATGTCGATATGTTTGGTGTAATCAAAGAGGTACTCCGACAGATGCAACAACAGCAACGTTGTATACCGATGCGGCCCGATCACGGTCACCAAATGCTTGACGATTTAACAAAAGTGACAAATCCAGGATACAGTGCTATTGGGCGTCTAAAGGGTTTAGCGGAACTAAGAGGCCTCGAAATGGGTATTGCAAAAGCATTTTATGACGAATGATTGGTTTTCTCGCCATATTCTTGTCAAAAATGTGGCGAGAAAACCAATAAAATTAAAATTGTATGGCACTGAGGGGTATGGTATATTCAATTCTTTGGTTATCTGAAATATCCCAAATTTCCATCTGGATAGTTGGGTCTTTTTTAGTCCAATCAATAGTAAGTAATCCAAAATGATTTTCCATAACTGGTCCTTCAATTCTGTTTTTATTAGGTGTTGCGAAATGCCATTTTGATGATAAGCCGCTGCTTGTTACATCATAAATTGGGTATAAACCATCTGATTGTAGTTTGGATATTTCTGCGTAATGTACGTCTCCGGACAGAAATAGAACGCCGTTCGCTTTTGTCTTTTTAATTAAATTAAGGAAACGTTGTTGTTCGTGTGGGAAGTTAGCCCATGCTTCATAGCCATTGAATTCAATGCTAAATTGGGAACCCGAACCAATTAATCGAATATCTGCTGGTTTATTGAGCTCACCTTCGAGCCATTTCCATTGAGCTTCACCCAAAAAAGTAGAGTCTTTTGACGTGTGAGGCAAGTAGTCTAAATCATAAAAATAACGCTTATCCTCAATAACACCTTCCTTAAACTTAGGAATATCATCTCGAAAAGTACGGTTATCTAACAAAATAATCTGTAGTTTTCTACCATTTATTTCGTGAATATACGATGTGTAAATACCTTCGTGTTGGCGTCTAAGTGAATTTGCAGGCTCCTGAAAAAAATCAAGAAAAATTTGTTTTGATTCTGTTTTGAATGGATAATGTCTTCCGATATCATTTCTTCCAAAATCGTGGTCGTCCCAAGTGGCAATTATCGGTGTACTTTTCTTCAAATTTTGAAAAGTCGGTTTACTATTTAGTTTGGCGTATTTACTTTTAAGCACATTCATATCGTCTGTGTCTCCATAAATATTATCTCCCAAGAAAATAAACATATCAGGTTGATGTTTCACCACGATATCAAAAATAGGAAGTGCGTTGTCTTGGTGTCCACAAGAGCCAAAAGCAATCTTAGTTTGTTTGGAGTTAGGGTTGAATTGAGCCCATGAGGAAATACTGATGAGGAAAAATAGAATTGATTTTTTACACATAGTTATGAATGTCCGTTTATAATTCACAAAACTGCAAATAATGGATGAAAAGTAGTTTACGTATGTATTACGAATGTGTAAATAAACATATCCATTATTTAGAATTCGATTATAAAAATTGTGGAGATAAATTTACATTCATACTAAAAAGTACAGTTTATAATTGAAAGAAAAAATACGAATAAAGTTAGATTAAATTTGACTTTTTTGGACTAAGATTACACTTAAAGGCCCTATTTTTTGAGAGTATCCAATGTTTCTTTACTTTTGTGTACTCATATGTATTTTCTATCAAACAAATTATGTAACTACTTATTCATTTATATGAACGAATGAAGTAGTTTTCACCCCAAGTTCAATGAGCCTCTACAAAAAGTATATATTTCCTGTTCTTTCCAAATACGACCCAGAAAAGATACATTATGCAGCGATGGATGCACTGACTTTCGTGTATTGTATTCCCGGAGTTCCCTTTGTTCTACGTACCTTGTTCACAGTGAAAGATAAAAGGTTAGAGAAAACAGTATTTGGTATTACGTTTCCAAACCCAGTTGGTCTTGCTGCAGGATTTGATAAAAATGGTATTTGGACAGATGAATTGGAAACACTAGGTTTTGGTTTTGTTGAAATCGGAACTGTGACACCTAAACCGCAGCTTGGAAATGATAAGCCGCGCTTGTTCCGTTTGAAACAAGATGAGGCAGTTATTAATCGGATGGGCTTTAATAATGAGGGTTCGGTTAGAGCTGCAAAAGCACTATCTAGAAGAAATTCTTCTCTAATTGTAGGAGGAAATATTGGCAAAAATAAGTTGACTGAAAATATCGATGCTGTGCTTGATTATTTACAAGCCTATCATGACTTGTATGATGTGGTCGATTATTTTGTGGTTAATGTTTCTTCTCCCAACACACCGGGTCTCAGAGAATTACAAGAAAAAGAACCATTGATTTATATTCTCAAACGTCTGATGCATGAAAATGCACAAAAAACAAAACCGAAACCCATTTTATTGAAGATAGCTCCAGATTTGACAAATACGCAGCTAGATGATATAGTTGACATTGTATTAGAAACCAAGATTGCTGGAATAATTGCAACCAATACAACCATTTCACGAGATGGACTTGACACTCCAGCAGAAGAAGTACAAAAAATTGGTATGGGTGGGCTCAGTGGAAAGCCAGTAAAAGAGCGATCCACAGAAGTTATTCGATACTTAGCTAAAAAGGGTCAAAAAAAGTTTGCTATCATTGGTGTTGGTGGAATTTCTACGGCAGCTGACGCACATGAAAAGTTGGAAGCAGGAGCTGATTTGGTACAGGTGTATTCAGGATTTATTTACGAGGGACCAGCTATTGTCAAAAATATTTGCAAAGGGTTACTCGCTCAAAAGTAATCTAAACCAAAATTGTTGACAGCTTGTTGAGATAAAAAATATTCACGCCTATTGATAGGCACTTATCTAGATACATTACAATGGCAGTCGTTCCATACAAGGAAAAAAATACAGGAAAGCGCGAGCAAGTGGCTGAAATGTTCGATAATATCTCACCCAAATATGATTTACTAAATCGTGTTTTGAGTGGAGGAATTGATATTTATTGGCGAAAAAGAGCAATTTCTTTGTTGAAAAAGCAAAAACCTCAACTTATTCTTGATATCGCAACGGGTACTGGAGATTTAGCAATTGAGGCTGTCCGTCATCTAAATCCTGAAAAGGTAATTGGTGTAGATATCTCCAAAGGAATGTTGCAATTTGGCATCGAGAAAATGAAAAAGTTAGGTCTCGACAAAAAAATTGAGCTCAGAATGGGCGATTCGGAGAAATTACTTTTTGATGACAATACATTTGACGCTGTTATCGTTTCATTTGGAGTGCGTAATTTTGAGAATCTTTTAAAGGGATTAACAGACATGCATCGAGTTACCAAAGAAGGTGGTACTTGTGTTGTAGTTGAGTTCTCGAATCCGAGAAAATTTCCTTTTAAACAATTATATACCTTTTATTCAAATACCATTTTACCATTTATTGGGAAATTAGTTTCTAAGGATAATGCTGCGTACAGTTATCTACCTGAATCTGTAAAGGCGTTTCCTGATGGTGAGGAATTCTTGTCAATATTTAATAAAGCTGGATTTAAAGAAACAATATGCATACCGCTTACATTTGGAATTTGCTCCGTTTACGTGGGCAAAAAATAGTTTTCTCTGTTTTACTTTTTACTTTCCTTACCACGAATACGGTGGCTCAAATTGGAAAAGTGAGAAATCAGGCGGATTATGACTTGAAGAAAGTACGTTTTGGTTATCTTATCGGTATTGCTCAAACTCATTATACTATCCGGTATAATGAGTTTTTTTTGCTACCAGGAAATACAGAATTTTATGCTATACACTCGCCAAATACCTTTGGATTCAAAATGAGTGCAGTCATGAATGTACATATAAATGATAGCTTTGATTACAGAATTTTACCTACAGTTGCCATTTATAATCGACAAATGCAGGTAATCAATAATAGCTCACCTGACCCTGAAGAACTTGTTAATGCAGATAAAGCGTGGATTGAAGTTCCTATTCTATTGAAATATAAATCGCAAAGAAGAGGGAATTTTCGGGCATATGTTGTCAGTGGACTTCGCTTTGCTGCTGAAACCAACGCCGTTAATATAGGTAGTGGGGGGGGGAGTTCGAGCACATTCATGATCAAGAAAAGAGATGTTTCGTTAGATTACGGGATAGGGCTTGAATTTTTTCAACGATTTTTTAAATTTACGCCAGAACTTATTTTCTCTCAAGGACTTACAAACTTGGTAGAAGGTACGACAGGCGCTTCATCTCCGCTAGGTTCTATCGGTAAACTTCGTTCACGAACAGTTACGTTAAATGTCATTTTTGAATAGTGGCTGCTTTTACTGCCGCTACTATCAGGTCGTAATTTGCTTCGTATCTCGCATATTCATCTGCTCGGCTTGTTGTTGCCATCGTCACATTTGGTTGTTTGAACAGCATGCCTGCTTCCTCGGCTTTTTGGGCAGAGAGATGAACCTCTCGAATGCCCGCTTGTAAAAACAAAGGTATATTGTTAGCTGAAACCCCACTTCCTGCCATAATTTGTATCCCAAAATCGTTTCTTTCGCAAAGCTGTTGAAGAAGTTCTAAGCCAAGTTCAGCTGTGCGTTGCTGACCGGATGTCAGAATACGATTGAAGCCTAAGTATGCCGCCGTTTCAAGAGTTGTAAACGGATTTTCACACATATCGAATGCGCGATGAAGGGTGACAGGTAAACCTTCTGAAGCATCCAATAATTGTTTATTTTTTATGTCATCTAACTTTCCATCGGGAGTCAGACAACCAAAAACGAGACCGTCAGCACCTAATTTTTTTGCCCATTGAATATCAGAAATCATTGTTTTGAGTTCCGAATCTGAGTAAAGAAAATCGCCTCCTCTAGGTCGAATCATGACAAATACAGGGATAGAAACAGTCTTTTTTACTTGTTCTATTAGACCCAAAGAAGGTGTAATGCCACCCTCTGATAAGCCACCACAGAGCTCAATTCGATGTGCACCAGCTTGCTCGGCACGTTGGCAAGAGAGAACAGAATAACAACAAATTTCTACGAGAGTTTGATTTAGATGAGTCATATAAGTGATTAATAATGAATAGATTAGGAATTTATTGGTAAAAAAAAGAAAGAAAAAATACTTTTTAATATAAAATTCGTTTTATTGTCTGAAATTTTATACTTTTGCAGCCAATTTTTTGAACCACAAACTGAGTGAGACTATGTATTGGACACTTGAATTAGTTTCGTATTTAGAGGATGCCCCTTGGCCAGCTACCAAGGATGAGCTTATTGATTATTCTATTCGCTCTGGTGCTCCGAACGAAGTGATGGAGAACTTGTCCGAGCTAGAGGATGACGGCCAACCTTATGAAAATATTGAGGAAATCTGGCCTGATTATCCGACCAAGGACGATTTCTTTTTCAACGAGGACGAATATTAAGTTATGGAGCGTAGGGTGATTTATTTACCCTACGCTTCCTAATTTAATAGCTCGTATCATCTCTCTCTTTCGTCTGGGTCCGGCATGTTTTTCTACTGCAAATCCAGCTGCTTTTAAATTTCGCTGTACGTATCCTTTCGAGCAGTAGGTTGTCAAAAAACCTCCCTCTACCATCCATTCGCGCAATCTCTGAAATATACTTTCCGTCCACATTTCAGGTTGTGATTCTGGTGCAAATGCGTCGTAATAAACTAGATTGTAGGGCTTTAGTGGAGTAAATTCTTCTATCTTTTGATTGATTTTGGTCAATGAAAACAAACTGTCAACTACATGGTTCTCTCCCCAAGATAGTTCATGTAAATGAATTAATTTTTGTTGCTGATGTGGTTCTAGACCTAAATTAATCGTCTCCACCATTTCCTTTTTTAATGGAAATGCCTCTAAGCCTTCGTAGGTGATGCTGCGTGATTCACGCTGGGCTAATTCCCAAGAAAGTAATGAATTAAGACCTGTTCCCCAACCGATTTCCAATAGATGAATTTCTGAAAACCGGTGAAATGCCTCTTGTAAGCCTACTTCCAAAAAGACTCTGTTTGATTCTTGCTTTGCTCCAAAAAGCGAATGATAATACTGCTTGAAATGAGGACTGTATAACGTTTGTGTGCCATCCTCTATCTCCTGAATGACTGGCTGTTCCATGATTGTTTTGTTTCTGAATTTATTCCTTTTGAAACCCTAATCGGCGTTTCATTGTTTTGTATGTCGCGACATCTACCTTTGGGTTCGTCGTGCCGTCTTTAGATAAAAATTGACAGAACGAATAAATAAATTAGAAGTGGAAATCACCAAAACTACTTTATCCTTGGAAAATACGGGTTCTTTCCCCGCACTTCTTTTGGATTATCTTGCTGAAAAAGAGCAAATTAAACCTTTTTATTCTTTTTCACCTACTTTAGATGGCTTTAAAGAGGCTATTCAGGCAAAGAATAATTTCCCTACCTCTAACCGACAAGTGCTCGTCGATGTTCTCAAAAAGCAATACCAGGGAATTGAAAATCCACCCGCTTTGGATATTTTATTGGATGAAAAAACATTTACCGTAACCACAGGGCATCAGCTCAATATTTTTACAGGGCCTTTGTACGTGATTTATAAAATCATTACAACGCTTAACTTGGCGCAAGAACTTAAAAAAGCATATCCTGATTACCACTTTGTGCCCATTTACTGGATGGCCTCAGAAGATCATGATTTTGAGGAAATCGCTAGTTTTCAACTGTTTGGGAAAAAATATACATGGGAAACCACGCAAACGGGGGCTGTAGGTAGGATGAATCCCAAAGAATTGAGTACCGTACTAGCTCAACTGCCTGATTCGTTTCCTCTTTTCGAGCAAGCATATCTTGAAAATGATACGCTTGCAGCGGCTGTACGTACTTACATGCATGCACTTTTTGGGGTAGATGGATTGGTTTGCTTGGATGCAGATGACGCAGACTTAAAACGTCTTTTTCTACCCGTCATTGAAGAAGACTTACTCCACCAAACTGCTAGCCAGTTGGTGCACGAGCGTACAATCCAATTAGAAGATTTGAGCTACAAAGCGCAAATTCATGCGCGAGACATCAACTTCTTTTATTTGAAAGACGGTTTACGCGCCCGTTTTATCAAGGAGGGTGAAAATTGGACAGTGAAAGACACAGATATTGTATTTACTGCCGATGAAATTCGTGCAGAATACGAGAAAAATCCGGAGCGATTTAGTCCTAACGTGGTGCTAAGGCCTTTGTATCAAGAAATGATTCTACCGAATCTTTCCTATATCGGTGGCCCGTCTGAAGTACCTTATTGGTTACAATTGAAAAGTGTTTTTGACCATTATGATGTCCCTTTCCCAATTTTATTACCCCGGAATTTTGCGTTGGTTGTAACGGCAGCAAACCAGAAAAAAATAGATAAGTTACAGGTGGGTATCGATGAATTTTTTGATGATTCAGTTACACTCAAAAAACGATATGTCGAGCGAATTTCTGAAAAGTCCCTGAGTTTAGCCTTTGAAATGGATGAAATAGGAGAGGTTATGCAACGCATTGGTCGCCAAGCGGCAGGCATTGATGCAACCTTAAAAGCGGTGGTAGAGGCTGAACAAGCAAAAATAATGCACGCGCTATCTAATCTTGAAAAGCGGATTAAAAAAGCAGAAGAAAGAAACCACGAGACGGCTATTCAGCAATTATTGGGGGTACAGGATAAACTTTTCCCGAATGGTTCATTGCAAGAACGTGTAGAGAACTTTTTGAGTTTTTATAAAAATGATGCGCAATTTTTGGAGAAAGTGAGGAAAACTTTTGAGCCTCTTCACTTTGTATTCAATATTATCCATTAATCGGCCCATTCCCATACGAGGATTGTCCATGATTCTTGTGTAAAAGCATCGTCAAAAGTATGAATTGGAACAAAGCCCGCGCGTTCATGTGCCCGCATGGAGCGTGGGTTTTTTGTAGAAACATCTGATAATAATAGTTCGTATTTCTGTTGATGTTCTTTTTTAAAGCCCTGATAAAGCGCCTCAACAAGTCCTTTACCTCGTGCCTCTTGCGCCACACAAAGCTGTCCGACAAGCACAGCATCGTATTCATCTAGTGGTTTTTCTTTCCAACTTACTTGCTGATAGGCAGCTAGATAGCTTTCAAAAACAGGTTGGTCTTTGAGTAATTCAGGTACGAGTGCGAGGCAGTAACCAACCACATTTTCTCCGTCTTTTGCAACTATGTGTGCACTATGTTGGTGCATTAATTGGAGGTAGTCAAATGTATATTCAGCAGTTAAAAAGCCTTGACTTGCGGCTTGTTCAGCGGAGATATATTGGCGTAAATTTTTCTTTTGCAGCGCGAGGATTGCATGTAAATCTGCATCGGATTGTGCCGTAGAAATAGTGTACATGAGTTGGAAAATTGATTGGAAATAGGAAATGTTGACAAGTTTACTATTTTTTGAATGAATTAAATAGATTCAAGATGAAATTCAAGTGAATAGGTTTACTTCTACTTTGCCCTATTGGTATAAAACATTTTCTTTTATCTAAATAATTTTGATTTCATGTATTTAATCTACGTGAAATGGAATGGATGATACAAATGGATTGTGAGAATTGAATAAACATCCCTAGAAATAGTTACGGTATTTAAATGTTGCCTACGAAAGAAGAGATACATAACAAAAAAAGCCCCTCCACAGGATTGTGAAGAGGCTTGGTGTATTTGCGAACACTAAAAAATCAATAGCGATACATTTCTGGCTTGAATGGCCCTTCAACGGTTACGCCGATATATTCTGCTTGCTCGTTATCTAGACGGTCTAATTTAGCACCTACGTGAGCTAAATGGAAAGCAGCTACTTTTTCATCCAATTGTTTAGGCAATACATATACTTTTTTCTCGTATTTCTCTGTATTGTTCCAAAGCTCAATTTGTGCCAATGTTTGGTTAGAGAAAGAACAAGACATGACAAACGAAGGGTGTCCCATTGCACAACCAAGGTTTACTAAGCGACCTTCAGCCAAAACGATAATCTCTTTGTCATCAAGCGTGTACATATCCACTTGTGGTTTGATGACCGACTTAGTGTGTCCGTAATTTTTGTTAAGCCATTCCATATCGATTTCGTTATCGAAGTGACCAATGTTACAAACGATGGCTTTGTCACGCATCGCTTTGAAGTGGCGGTCACGGATAATACGGAGGTTTCCGGTGGCAGTAACAAAAATTTGTGCACGCGTAACAGCCTCGTCCATGGTTACGACTTCGTATCCGTCCATGGCAGCTTGAAGTGCGCAAATAGGGTCAATTTCAGTGACTAATACTCTACAACCTGCACCTCTGAGGGAGTCAGCAGAACCTTTACCTACATCACCGTATCCAGCAACAACAGCTACTTTTCCGGCGAGCATCAAGTCTGTTGCACGGCGAATAGCATCTACCAATGACTCACGGCAACCGTATTTATTGTCAAATTTAGATTTTGTAACAGAGTCATTTACGTTGATAGCAGGCAAGTGAAGCGTACCATTTTTCATTCTTTCATACAATCTATGCACACCTGTTGTGGTTTCTTCTGACAAGCCTTTGATTCCTGAAATGAGTTCAGGATATACGTCAAAAACCATGTTTGTCAAGTCACCACCGTCATCAAGAATCATGTTGAGTGGTTGTTGCTCTTCTCCAAAGAAAAGAGTTTGCTCGATGCACCAGTCAAACTCTTCCGCTGTTTGGCCTTTCCAAGCATATACCTGAATACCCGCAGCAGCAATAGCAGCGGCTGCATGATCTTGCGTTGAGAAAATATTACACGAAGACCAAGTAACTTCTGCACCAAGAGCAACAAGGGTTTCGATTAGGACTGCGGTTTGGATAGTCATGTGTAAACAACCTGCAATGCGCGCACCTTTTAAGGGTTGCGAAGGTCCGTATTCTTTTCTGATTTCCATCAAACCAGGCATTTCTGCTTCTGCAAGACGAATTTCTTTGCGCCCCCAATCTGCCAATGCAATATCTTTTACTTTATACGGTACGTATGTTTTTTTCTCTGCCATTAGTGAAATAATTTTATCTAAAATAATGCACAAAATTAATTCATTTGTTCTGAAATAAGCAAATAATTCCAATAAATTATCTATTAATTGACTTTAAAATAGATAATTTATTGGAATGCATTCATTTTGATTAGATTCTTCTCATAAATGAGTCAACAATACAGAAAATTTATCTTTCGCTTGAAGGTAAAACGGATAAGATACTTTCTAAACCAACACCTCTTGACCCTTTGACAAGAATGAAATAATTGTCTAAATTTTTGTCAATGAGCCAGTTATGGAGAGAGAACTTGTCTGTGAAATAATAGGCTTTGGGTAAATAAGGAAGTGCATAGTGCATGTTTTCACCGTACAAGGCAATCCATTCAACATCTGCGTTTTTCAGTTGGCGCCCGATTTCTGCGTGTTCATGGGCACTATCCTCCCCAAGCTCAAACATATCCCCAAGGATAAGGGCTTTCTTTTTCGGTGTTTCTATTTGTAAAAAATGGGAAATAGCAGCTTGCATCGACGACGGATTGGCGTTGTAGGCATCCATTAGAATCGAGTTTGTACCTCGTTCGATGATTTGTGAACGGTGATTTTTAGGCTGATACGCTGCCAATGCCTGGGCTGCTTGCGTTGCAGAAACTCCAAAATATGTGCCGATTGTAAATGCCGTCAGCATATTGTCAAAATTGTAACTCCCTCCGATTGGTGAAGTATAAACAGTATTTTCTAGTTGAAAACGGATAAACGGGTTGTGATCAAGTAATTGAAGCGGGCAGGACTGTTTGTTGTACGTGATGATTTTGGTTAGATGACGCTCTTCCGCCATATTCGAGATTGTTAACAAATCTGAATTGATGAAGGCACTTCCTTGGGTGTTTTTAAGAAAATCAAATAACTCGCCTTTCCCTTTTTGCACGCCTTCCATTCCACCGAAACCTTCCAAATGTGCTTTGCCAATATTGGTGATAAAGCCATGCGTTGGAGCACAAATGGTGCAAAGATCGGCGATTTCTTGTTGATGGTTAGCGCCCATTTCAATCACCGCAATTTCTGTATCCTGTGGCATGGCTAAAAGTGTAAGTGGAACTCCAAGGTGGTTATTTAGATTACCTACAGTAGCATGAACCTTAAATTTTTGGGCTAAAACGGCGGTTAACAGTTCTTTATTTGTCGTTTTTCCGTTGGAGCCCGTAAGCCCAATGACTGGGATAGAGAACGTGTCTCTGTACATACGAGCAAGTTGCTGGAGAGTAAGAAGGGTATCTTCAACCAAAATACACGACTCGTTGATTACCCTTGTTGGGTCATCTAGGATGGCAAAAGCTGCCCCATTGGCGAGGGCTTGTTCAACGAATTGGTTGCCGTCAAATCGCTCTCCTTTGATAGCAAAAAAAAGAGCACCTTGGGGAACATTGCGGGAGTCGATGGATACACCATTGGCTGGCTGAAAAAGCGAGAAAATTTCGGATAGGGTCATAAGAGAAAAGAAATCTTTTTTTGCCAAATTTCTATGATTTTTACTGAAATTACTGACACTTTGCAGGAAATTATCTTTTACATCCAAAATGAAAGAAGAAAACAATCAGAGAATAGGAGAAAGCAAAGGATATTTCCAATCTCCCATGGGCTTACTTGAAATAAAAGCTTCCGCTGTCGGATTAACCTCTTGCCGATTTATAGAAGATCTGAGTTCAGTCAATCTAAATAAACATGATAATGCCTTGATTGATAGGGCAATAAAGGAGTTGGGGCAGTATTTTTCAGGCGAATTGAGACAATTTACAGTACCCTTGGATGCGGCGGGAACGGATTTTCAGCGACGAGTTTGGGAGGTAATTGAACGAATCCCGTTTGGCGTTCGCACAAGTTATGCAGCGATTGCGCATGAATTGGGAAATCCGTTGGTGATTCGGGCGGCAGCAGCAGCAAATGGTAAAAATCCTTTACTTTTATTTGTTCCTTGCCACCGCGTCATTGGAAAAAATGGAGAGATGATTGGGTATTCCGGTGGATTACCCAGAAAAAAAGCTTTATTGGACTTTGAGGATAAAATAGCAAACGGAATACAAACCTTGTTTTAGTGTAGAATTGATTGGAATAATTAAGTGTACAGAAAGTCAAATAGACGTGTCTAGGCATGTATTTTTTTGTACTTTTGCGAACAAATATAGACGTATCCATGTCATAAAATGAGAAAAATATGCAAATGCACTCGTTGAAGTTGAAAAAACCGCTGGCGGTCATTGATTTAGAAACAACAGGAATAAATGTAGCCAAGGATAGGATTATAGAAATATGTGTAGCGAAAGCCAATATAGATGGGAGCGTAGAAGTAAAAACCAAGCGCATCAATCCAGGAATGCCGATTCCGATAGAGTCGAGTTTAATTCACGGGATTTACGATGAAGATGTAAAAGATGAGCCGACATTTAAGCAATTGGCTCGTTCATTAGCACAATTTTTAGAGGGTTGCGACTTGGCTGGCTTCAACTCTAATCGGTTTGATATTCCAATGCTAGTTGAAGAGTTTTTACGTGTCGATTCTGATCTATTTGATATGAAAAATAGAAAATTAGTAGATGCGCAACGTATTTTTCATTTGATGGAGCCAAGAACCCTGACAGCTGCCTATCGTTTTTATTGCAATAAAGAGCTAGTTGGTGCACATGGTGCTGAAGCCGACACGCTGGCTACCCTCGAAGTTTTGTGCGCTCAAGTAGATAAATACGAAGGAGTGACCATCAAAGACAAACAAGGGGCAGAATATATTCCTATCAAGAATGACATCAACGCCTTGCATGAACTTACCTCCTCCAATATGGTTGATTTTGCGCAACGAATGGCATTAAATGCACAAGGAGAAGTTGTGTTTAACTTTGGTAAAAATACTGGGAAGCGCGTTGTAGATGTTCTAAAGAAAGAGCCTCAATACTATGATTGGATGATGAACGGAGATTTTCCGCTAGACACAAAGCGTAAATTAACCGAAGTTCGTCTGAAAATGATGATTGACAAATAACAAAAGTTGAAAAAAAAAAGAAGCATATTGATTTATGCTTAATTTTGCCTAAAATTTTCCATACCTTAACAACCTTGCGATGTTTCAAAGCGAAATACCAGAAGTAATCAAGTTAATACCTCTGACAAACTACGTATTACTAGCCAGTATTTTATTTGTAATTGGAATTGTAGGTGTTTTAATACGCCGCAATGCCCTCATTATATTCATGTCCATCGAGCTTATGCTCAATGCGGTGAATTTGCTCCTTGTAGCGTTCTCTGCATATAGGTCTGATCCGGCTGGTCAAATTTTTGTATTCTTTATTATGGCTGTGGCAGCGGCTGAAGTCGCGGTTGGTCTAGCTATCATTGTGATGATTTACCGAAATATCCGCTCCATCGATGTAAGTTTATTGGATAAAATAAGAGGTTGATTACTTACATACTCGACACTTATTGTTCGTCCTATTTATCAAAATCTTAACACACGCTATGTCATTACTTGCCCTTATCCCTTTGTTTCCATTGGTTGGCTTTTTAATTAATGGACTAGGTTTTCGTAAAATCCCTCGTTCCCTTGTTGCTCCCGTTGGGATTGGAGCCGCCTTTCTCTCTTTTATTTTTACATATTTTGCCTATTCGCAACTTCCTGCAGACGGCTCCCCGATTATCGTACCTTTATTAGATTGGATTACCATCGGAGAAATGAATATTCCTTTCTCATTCCAATTAGATCAATTATCCATCATCATGTTATTCGTGATTACCGGCGTAGGAACGCTCATTCACGTTTATTCCATGGGATATATGTCGCACGATGAAGGTTATGGTAAGTTTTTCGCCTTTCTGAATCTCTTCTTATTCTCCATGCTATTGCTCGTGATGGGCTCTAACTTTGTGATTATGTTCATTGGTTGGGAAGGGGTCGGCTTATGCTCGTATTTGCTCATTGGATTTTGGAATAAAAATGCAAACTATGGCGATGCTGCTCGTAAAGCATTTATAATGAATAGAGTAGGGGATTTGGGTTTTCTAATTGGTATCTTCCTTATTTTCCAAGAATTTGGTACTGTTGAGTACGTTGAGGTATTTAAGCTAGCAGAAAGCTATACGATGGGTAACCCAACATTGATGATGATTACCTTCTTCTTATTTATTGGAGCAATGGGTAAGTCTGCGCAAATTCCGCTTTACACTTGGCTTCCAGATGCGATGGCAGGTCCAACTCCTGTTTCTGCATTGATTCATGCAGCAACCATGGTGACTTCAGGTATCTACATGATTATTCGTTCAAATGTACTTTATACTTTGTCCCCAGATACGCTCGAGTTCATCGCTTGGATTGGTGTTGCAACGGCTTTATTGGGTGCAACAATTGGTATTTATCAGAACGATATTAAGAAAGTATTGGCTTACTCTACGGTTAGTCAATTAGGCTATATGTTCATCGGCTTAGGCGTGATGGCGTATTCTTCGGGCTTGTTTCATGTAATTACTCATGCGTTTTTCAAGGCATTGTTATTCTTGGGCGCGGGTAGCGTAATACACGCAATGAGCGACGAACAAGATATTCGTAAAATGGGTGGCTTGTTCGGGAAAATAAAAATTACGGCGATTACTTTTTTACTTGGAACGATAGCAATTTCGGGAATTCCTCCGTTCTCTGGCTTTTTCTCGAAAGACGAAATTCTTGCTCATACTTTTGAACATAATAAATGGATGTGGGGATTGGCACTTCTGGGATCATTCATGACCGCTTTCTATATGTTCCGTTTGTTTTTTGTGACTTTCTTCGGTTCTTTCCGCGGTTCTAAGGAGCAGGAAAGCCATCTACATGAGTCACCGAGTTCAATGACCTTGCCACTTGTTGTTTTGTCGGTATTGGCTATGCTTGGTGGTTTGATAGGTCTTCCGGTTGTATTTCATCTTCCACACGCACTTGCTACTTTCTTAGAGCCTATCTTCCTAGGTTCAAAAACAGTGAATCCCGCGTTTGGTGAAGTTCATTTAAGCCATGAAACGGAGTGGATTCTGATGGGTGTATCAGTAGCTGTTGCCCTCGTAGCTATTTTGTTTGCATTTGTGAAATTTGGAAAAGGTAATAACGTGCTGAAAGAAGATACTGAGATGACTGGCATTGCCCAAGTGGTATATCAGAAGTACTATATTGATGAAGCGTATGACACAGTTTTTGTTAAGTCTTTTTCGTTTTTATCGCATTTCTTTGCCAGGGTAGTTGACACAAAAATAATTGATGGTCTAGTCAATGGAATTGGTACGCTTACAATCACCCTGAGTGGGTACATCCGAAGAATTCAAACGGGTGCAACAGGAGTTTATGTCTTTGCGATGGTAGTTGGGATTGTCGTGGTATTTGCGGTTAGTTTTGCCTCAGATTTAGTACAAACTTTTTTACATCTAGGAAAATAACCTACACGCTTTTCAACTCATTATCAATTTATTAAATCAAGAGAAATTAAAATATGTTAACGCTTATCCTTCTACTCATTCCAATAGTAAGTGGCTCGTGGCTACTTTTGATGAGGGAGTCTACTAATTTGGCTTTACCCAAAAACGTGGCTTTGGTATCCTCAGTAGTCGTTTTTATTGGTTCTGTCTATTTATATATCAATGCGGGTAACGCTTCAATTGCATCATTCCAAGTGAATTGGATTGAAAACCTAGGTATTACATTCCACTTAGCCGTCGATGGAATATCCTTGCTACTCATACTTTTGACAACACTTTTAACACCGTTAATATTATTAGCTACATCCAAGTGGAATTATTCCAATGCTCAACGTTTATTCGGTTTAATTTTACTGACGGAGGCCGCATTAGTAGGTGTTTTTTCTGCTCAAGACGTATTTCTATTTTATTTCTTTTTTGAAGCTGCACTTATTCCAGTTTATTTTATTGCAGCTACTTGGGGGGGAGATAATGTCAATCGTATCACATTTAAAATGTTTGTTTATACGATTTTTGGTAGCTTGTTCATGCTTGTCGCTATAGTCTATTTATATGTGAAAGGAGCCTCTTCCGATATTTCAACTTTAGCAACATTTGCCCCTAGTTTAACAGAGACAGAACAAGGATTCCTATTTGGTGCTTTTATTATTGCACTTGCTATTAAAATGCCTCTCTTCCCTTTACATACTTGGCAACCCGATGCTTATTCTGAATCACCTACCCCTGCCACCATGTTGTTATCAGGGCTTTTATCTAAAATGGGTGTCTATGGCTTAATTCGTATTGCAGTTCCTTTCTTCCCTGTAGCTGTTGAACAATTTGGCTTTTTAGTCATTATTTTGGCTATTATCGGTTTGATTTATGGTTCAATCATTGCCGTTCAACAAGATAATATGAAAAGACTGGTTGCTTATTCTTCTTTTGCACACATGGGACTTATGGCTGCTGGGGTTTTAACGGGTACGGTAGAAGGTACACAAGGTGCAATTTTTCAAATATTTGCACACGGTATAAATGCAATTGGTTTGTTCTATATTGTTCAAGTAATTCATGAACGTACAGGTACTTACTCATTGAGTTCCTTAGGTGGAATTACGCAAAAAACGCCCGTGCTAAGTATCTATTTTATGATTATCCTTCTCGGAAGTGTCGCCTTGCCATTGACCAATGGATTTGTGGGTGAATTTGTTCTACTTAAAAGTGTATTTGAATACCATTATCTACTAGGTGGAATTGCTGGATTAACAATCATATTTGGCGCTGTTTATATGCTCCGTCTTATGCAGAAATCCATGTTTGGTACTTTGAATTCTACAACAGAAGGATTCAAGGATATTGAAGGAAGTGAAGTTTTGGTCATTTTCCCAATTGCTTTCTTAGTAATCGTGACTGGCGTTTTTCCAAATTACATTCTTCAGTTAACAGAACCTGTGGTCGTTCAATTATTAACAGGTATTATCAAATAAAATTATCTTGACAATCACTCTACTAGCTTGATAGAAATGTCACTAGTATTAACGATAAATATTGAATATGTATCCAATTGTTGCTTTATCGATTACTGGTTTAATCACACTTTTCCTTGGATTTACTCCTTCTAGAAAAGTGCTATTACCAGCCACTGTTATCTTTCTTTTAATTGGTTTGTTATCATCGTATATTGATTGGAACGCTCCAGGTACTTATTTTAGTGAAATGCTACTGATTGATAATCAGTCGATTATTTTTTCTACAGTACTTATACTAGCAACCATCTTAGTTGTTTTATTATCAGATGAATATCTTCATGATGATGTCGCACAGCCCGCTGAATATCTAGCACTAGTTCAGTTTGCTTTGGTTGGAGCAATTATTATGGTTTCATTTAAAAACCTCATCATGCTTTTTGTAGGTATTGAAATTCTTTCTGTATCTATTTACGTCTTGACAGGAAGTGATAAACGTAATATTCGAGGGAATGAAGCAGCTGTAAAATATCTTTTAATGGGATCTTTCGCTACTGGAATTCTTCTATTTGGTATGGCGATGTACTACGGTGGTATTGGTACATTTGATATTATGGATGCTATTCCTGTTATTCAACAACAAGGAAGCATTTTACCTATTTATTTCTCAGTGGGAATTGTATTTATGTTAATCGGGATGTTCTTTAAAGTGTCTGCAGCCCCTTTTCACTTCTGGACTCCAGATGTATATGAAGGAGCACCGACTATTTACACTACATTCATGTCAACAATCGTGAAGACTGCTGGTTTTGCTGCAATTTATAAGGTACTTTCCTTGTCTTTTGGTTCTTCGTATGATTTTTGGGCGCCAATGGTACTTGTCATGACTACATTAACCATTATCGTCGGAAATATGATTGCTGTTTATCAAGTTAACTTTAAAAGAATGCTTGCGTATTCGAGTATTTCACATGCTGGTTATATGATGCTAGCGTTAGTAGGTCTACAGCAACAAAGTATTGTATCTATTGCATTCTATTCGGTCGCATATGTTTTGGCTACAATTACAGCATTTGGTGTTTTGATGGTTGTTTCGAAAGATAGACTATTAAATGGACGTCCAGATGAAAATATTAGTGTTTTGAATGGCCTAGCTAAAAAGAATGGATTTCTAGCTTTTGTACTTGCAATATCCATGTTATCCTTGAGTGGTATTCCATTAACTGCTGGTTTTTGGGGGAAATTCATGGTTTTCAATGACGCAGCAAACAAAGGGTATTGGTGGTTATTGATTGTAGCTATTTGTATGTCAGCTGTAAGTATCTATTACTATTTTAAGCCAATTAGAGCAGCATTCTTAAAGAAAAGTGAAGTGGATGAAGTAATTTCTCTCCCTATCCGCTTTAAATTCGTCTTTTTACTTTGTTTAGTTGGTACACTATTGTTTGGTTTAGCCCCAGATTTATTGAGAATGATATTTTAATGTAAAAACTTGGGGTCTTAGGACTCCAAGTTTTTTATATTCCTTACATTTGTGTTTCCTAATATTTAGAAAAAGCGACTCCCAAGTTCCCAAATAAGTTGATACGTTCTGTGATTAAGATAATTAAAAAAATTAAAAATAAACAACTAAGAAGCTTCATTTCCTTCTTCATCACGGCTTTGTTGGGAGCAGCTACTAATTTTATTACGCAAATTCCATACAAAATACTTTTCCTTAATGTTGGTATGTCAGATAGATCTGCGCTACATTCAAGCGTGGCTGCCGCTTATCTGACCGCAACTGTCATTTCGTTCGTGCCAGCAAAAAATTATGCTTTTTCAGCCAAAGAATCAGGATCTACAAGAAGAGAATCTGTAAAGTTTTTACTCATTTCTACGATAGGCTTTTTTGTGCAAATCATCGTAACAACACTCGTTCTTGATTACTTTGCAAATCCTTTCCTTCAATCTTTCTCTTTGGTTATTCGTGAAAAATTTTCACATGCAGTAGCAATGGGCTGTAGTTTTACGGCAAACTTTTTTGGACATCAGTTCTTAACTTTTAGGAGCACAGGTTTGTATGATAAGATAAAGTCGCCCAAAAATTGAATTAATCCAATTTTTAATAGAACATTTAGATAAATATTTACCTTTTCTTAAAAAAAATTAAGAAAAATTTGGAGTAGAACTTAAAATAGGCTTAAATTTGTATCGTATTTGTAACACATAAAATTACTAAAGAAATGAAAAAAGTATTTGCTTTATTATTAGTTGCTTCTATGGCATCTTTCGCTGCATGTTCATCTGCTTCAACTGAAGAGGCTACAGAAGAAATCGCTGTAGATTCTACAGTAGCTGAGGTAGAAGTTGCTGACTCAACTGCTGCTGATACAACTGCTGCTGACTCTGCTGCTGCTAACTAATTAGCAAAAGATAGCTAGTCTATCTTAACTTGAAAAGTCTTACTGGTTTACTAGTAAGACTTTTTTTTTCGCCTGTTCCTCACTTATATTTGTGAATATGATTCCTACTTTTAGACTCAATCCGCCAGTTAAGCAACCATTTGCTTCCTTTCATCTCCCACCTGCTAACGAAATCAAACTTTCCAATCAGCTTCCTTGCCTGGTTGTGAATACAGGTACGCAAGAAATTGCTCGTCTTGAACTGATTTTTCCCATTGACGCCCAGAAATTGGAAATAATAAACATTGTTGCTAAAACTCTTTTTGCTGGAACAAAACTAAGTTCATCGAAGGTTCTTCTTGATAGATTAGAAAGCTTAGGTGCGTTTCATGAAGTAAGCAGTAGTTCAGATAGGCTAACCGTCTCTATCTTTGTCCTGAGTAGGATGTTAAATGATGTTTTATCTATTCTAGAGGAAGTATTGACATCTGCTATTTTTCCTGAAGAGGAAATCGAAATTCAGAGAAGAAATATGATTCAGAATATTCGTGTAAATGCTGAAAAAACATCTCTGGTTGCGAGTCAAACATTTCGAAAAGTCCTCTTTGGTGAGTCTTCACCACTTGGCAAAATGCTTACAGAGGAAGATGTGGTGAATATAACTCAATCTGAATGTCTAAGGTTCTATAACGAGAATATCAAAAATAGTGCTTTTCAAATTTGCCTCGCAGGGAAATTTTCAGAAGTTCAATTAAATGAGTTTATTGACAAGATGGGTGCTTGGAAAATAGATAATTCCTACACTGGCTTGGTTTCTCCTTTTTCATCTTTTAACATAAATAGGAATTCTGTCATTGTATCTAAAGAAGGTGCAATGCAGGCTAGCATTCGAGTAGGTCGTCCTTTATTCGACCGAAAGCATCCAGACTATTTCCCTTTTTTAGTTTTAAATACAGCTCTTGGTGGGTACTTTGGTAGTCGTTTGATGAAGAACATAAGAGAAGAAAAAGGGTTGACTTATGGAATTTCATCTAGTTTAGTACCTAGCGAATCTTTTGGATACTGGGTGCTTGGTGCTGATGTAAAAGTAGATCTAATTCAAGTGGTGATGGATGAAATTTATCTCGAAATTCAAAAGATACAAGAGGAATTAATAAATGAAGAAGAGCTTGAAACTGTCAAAAATTATATGATTGGTTCGTTTATCGGTTCGTTAAACACAGCTTTTGATATTGCAGATAAACACAAAACAATACTCTTCAATCGACTTTCTGATACATATTATTTTAATTATATTTCTAATACTCAGGGAGTGACACCGGAAAAAATACAAGAAATATCGAAAAAGTATCTGAAAAGAGAAGAATTGTTTGAAGTGATTGTGGGGGGTTAGTATTTCGCCATCTTATAAATATCTTCTGACTCAGAGGGCTCTATGTATAAAAGGTTGGCTAATACCAAACGAACTAAAGTGTCGGAAGCTATTTTTTTGGGTATAGCTGCTGCATTTTTGAATGTTTCAAGGGTAGTAAAGCCATCTTTTTCGAGAAGTGACATGAGGATTTGTTCCTTTTCCCCATAATTAAATTTGATATTCAAGCTTTTACTTTTACCCTTTAAGATATTTTTAACTTCTTTACTCGCTTGAATTGATCGATCTTTCACCCTTATATAGGCTTTTTTGGTAGGTTCAGGTTCACTGAACATGACAAAATGAGGTTTAGAATGACTGGCAGGAATATGGTAAATTAGAACTTCACGTTCGTCTGGAAGAATAAAACGCTCGTTTTCATAAGAAAGGGGTGGACTTATATGTGAATGAATATATTTCTGAAGAATAAAATCGTCTTCCTCTCCGAATTTTAAACCTTTAATCTCCTTGTCATCACTTACCCCTAGCAATAAAATTCCACCATTTGTATTTGCAAAAGCGACTAATTCACGCAGTATTTTCTCTGGATGGTTGTTTTTAAGTTTAAATTCAAGTTGTGCTCCTTCCCCTTTTTTGACTAGTTGCCTCAAGCTGGCGAAGTCCATTTGTGTTCGGGTTGGTGCTCTGAATTCCCAATTCATCTTTCTTTTTGAAAAGTTATCGTCCTTAAAATATTAACCTATCAACGTGATAATGTTTCAAAAGGTTTATCTGAGAAGAAATTGGCGTATATAAATAGTGATTCAAAGATGTAAATTAGAGCTTGAAACAGGAATTAGTTCACAATAAAGGATAATTCTTTTGAATCAAAATTGGAAAACTTTGATAATGAATTGGAATCTCTTTATTTTTGCGGTTCGTTTTTGATTTTATTTTAAATCAAATTACATATTGTATAAAACGAAACTAATGATTCTTACTAAACAGCAATGGCATTAATTAACAAAATCAGGGAACGTTCAGGCATCGCAGTCGCAGTGATTGCAGTTGCATTATTACTATTCATTGTGGGTGGTGATATTTTTTCAGGTGCTCAAGGAGGAGGTAGCCTTTTCGGTGGTAATACGAATACCATTGGTGAAATAGCTGGAAAAGATATTGATTATCAGCAATTTATGAGCGAATTTGAAAAAGCTCGTGCAAATTACGAAGCACAAGCACAACGAGCTGCTACTGAACAAGAAATTCAGCAAATTCGTGAACAAGTCTGGGAACAGTTCATTTTTAATGTCGCTTACACCGAAGAATTCGAAAAAATGGGCCTTAAAGTAACGGCTGATGAACTTCGTGAGATGATTCAAGGTACAAAAAACCTGCATCCTTATGTACGTCAACAGTTTACAAATCCTCAAACTGGCCAATACGATAGAAACCAGCACATGCAATTCATTAATGCAATTGCAAATAATCAATTACCTGCTGAACAAAAAGCAGCTTGGGATAGCTTCAAAGAACAACTTATTCAGGTGAGACTTCGTGAAAAGTTCGAGAATTTGCTAGGCAAGTCTATTCATGTGACAAGTATCGAAGCTAAAAATGAATACGTGGCTCAAAACGAAAAATTAAGTGCAAATTATCTTTTTGTACCTTTTTACAGCGTTTTGGACTCAACAATCAAGGTGACAGACAGTCAGCTATCTGATTATTTCAATAAACACAAAGACGAGTTTAAGGGATATGATAGCCGTAGTTTGGATTACGTTGTATTCCAAATTGCTCCGACGAAGGAAGATAGCTCATTTTTAAATAATGATATTCGTGAGCTTGCAAAAGGTTTAGCAGCAGCTACAGACCCGCAAGAATATGCAATTCGTAACTCGGATGTTCGTTTCGCACTTGAAAGACCAGCGGGGGAGGTAAGTGCAGAATTAAAGGCGGCTATTTCTCAAACTATTGTTGGTGCGACTATCGGGCCATTCAAAGAAGGAAATACGTACAGCATTCATAAATATTTAGGAACAAGCAAAGATTCGCTTTACACAGTTCGTGCAAGTCATATTTTGATCGGTGCTAGCAAAGACTCACCTGATTCTGTACGTGCAGAAGCAAAAAGAAAAGCAAATGAGGTTCTAGCTCAGGCGAAACAAGGCGTTGATTTTGCGACACTTGCAAGAATGAATGGCCAAGATGGAACTGCGCAAACAGGTGGTGACTTAGGTTATTTTAAAAATAACGGAGCTATGGTTAAGCCATTTGAAAATGCTATTTTTGGGTTTTCTGGTGAAGGTTTACTTCCTTCTGTAGTTGAAACTGATTTTGGCTACCACGTAGTAAAGGTAACTGAAGCAAAATCAAATACGGTTTATAAATTAGCGACCATTGCCAAGGTATTGGATGCGAGTGAAGCAACCAGAAATGAATTGTATCAAAGAGCTGAGACGATTCGTTCTTCTGCAAAAGATATTGCCTCTTTCAAAGAATTGGTTCAAAAAGAAACTGGTGTTGTTTTATTATCAGCTGAACGCCTCCCAGCAACAGCAACAACGCTAAATACATTGCAGAATGCGAGAGAAATCATTTCTTGGTCATTCGGTGAAGATGTGAAGGTAGGAGATGTCTCTGACCGCGTTTTTGAAATCGGTGATAGTTTCGTGATTGCAGCAGTAAAAGAAGCGTCAGATAAAGACAATCCTACAGTTGATGACTTCAGAACGGAACTAAGTGCGCGTGTAAGAAACGAACAAAAAGGTAAAATGATCTTAGAAAAACTTGGGAAAGCAAATGGAACGTTGCAGGAAATCGCTGCTTCTTACGGTGCTGGAGCGTTGGTTGAAGCAGTTACGGATATCAACTTTGCGAACGGTATGTTAAACAGTGCAGGTCTAGATGCTACGGCAATTGGTAAATTCTTTGGTCAAAAAGTAGGTAAGCGTTCTAAACCATTTGTAGGAGATAATGGTGTATTTATAACCGAAGTTACTGCTTACACACCAGCTTCAGCAATTGCAGATTATTCGGCATATAAAGATCAAGTACTTCAAAAAGTAGGTGGTTATACAGGTACCTATTTGGCGAATATGTTGATAAGAGAAAATGCGAATATCAAAGATAACAGAGCGAAATTCTTCTGATTTATATTGCACTGACATTAGAAAAGGGTTGCTAATTAAAATTAGTAACCCTTTTTTGTTAAAACGCATCCATTAACTTAAAGTAAAAAGCTATGGGGTCTGTTTTAGAGATAGCCATATCGAACCTAGAATAAAGTTGTTTTTTCTCATTAACTAAAATCCGTAGTCCAACTCCTGCTGTTTGTTGTACTTGATTCCATTTAAATTGGGCGATTGTGGGTGATACAGCTCCTAGAGAAAGAAACGCAGCTGCCTTGAAAAAACGATTAATTGTATAGCGATATTCCGTTTGTGCAGCTGCAAACTGATTGTCCCTTTGGCGACCTTCCGTCAAGCCTCGTAAAAGATTAGAGCCACCAAGACGTGGAATTTCTCGAAAAGGAACATCACCATCCATTCCGTTGTAAAAGGTTTGAAAAGCAAATGTATGCTTTCTTCGAAAAGTGACATAGTACCTAGCATCAAATAGGAATTCATCAAATCGTGTGGTACTCCCCAAGTCTGGTCTGTAATGTATTGACGATAGTTCAATATAATGTCCTTCAAAAGGGCTAAATGCATTATTTCTTTTGTCTAAAATGACTGTCAAGCCGATTCCTGAAGCGGTAGTAGGCAATAAGTAGGGTTGGAGGGACTCTACTGGAGAGTCTGTTAATTGGTAGGTATTGCTGTATTTAATTTGTGGGCCAACGAACAATTGACCAAACCGTTTGGTAAATATGCCTTGGAAATATATTCTTTTGTAGAATAAGTCACTGTATTGGTTATAAGGAAGTAGATTGGAGCCGAGATTCCACACTCTTTCAGAGAAGTCAGTATAGCCCGTTCTGCCTTTTAGATACCAAGTTTCTTTATTGGTATAGATTTGCCAAGCGGGTTCAAAGAGTAATTGTCGTTTGGTACTATAACTTACTTGCGCCCATGCATAAGAATCCCTTGTAGTCGTGCTTGTGTCGTTCCCGCTAGCATTAAAAAAGTAATCCATGGATAAACCGACACGAATACCTGTTTCAGGAGTAGTCTGAAAGATTGGTATAGGAATAATATTAACATGTCCGTTCACAAGGGAGTCTGGGTTTAGCCTTTCTTTCCAAGTTTTTTGTGCATTTAGGTTACTAACTAATAGAGAAAGTAGAACGAAGAGGGTTACTCTTGACATAGATAGAAGAGTTAAGTGAATAAATGTTGAAAGTAAAAGGAATGAATTCGCGAGGTTTTTTTTCTAAATCGAATCTTTATGTATGGTTAATAAAGTTATTTAGAGAGAATTATGATAAAAGTAAGCACATTTAACAGGTCTTTAACAAAATAAAAGTATGAATAGTTGTATTTTTGTTTTGAGCTATCGTTTCGAAAAAGGCGCTTGGTTCAACCAGTCACATAACCATTAAATAAATCTCAATGAAGAAGTTACTTGTTACAGTAGGTATCTTATTTGCTGCTAGTTTGGGTGCATCTGCTCAAACTGTAATTCCTCCAGATGTACAAAAATTATTACAAAAAAACACATGCTTGGCTTGTCATAATGTTGACAAAAAGTTAGTGGGTCCTTCTTACAAAGAGATAATGCAGAAAAAGAAGTACAAACCGGAGCAAATTGTGGAGTTAATCTACAAACCTAAACCTTCCAATTGGCCTGGTTACCCACCGATGGCTGCGATGGCCAATGTACCGAAAGACGAAGCATTGAAGATTGCTACATGGATTTCAAAATTGAAGTAAACTTACTTCATAAAAAAAGGAAAATCATACGATTTTCCTTTTTTTATTGGTAGAAGAGTTGTTTGCTTAAACAACTACAACTTCAGAAACGACAGCAACAGTTACCTCGTGCTTTACTTCTTTGTGTAAGTCGATAAGTGCTTTGTACTCACCTACCACTTTGATATCTTCGATAGCAATTTTCTTACGATCAACATTGATACCTCTTGACAAAAGAACGTCTGCTACTTGTGTATTAGTAACACGACCGAAGATACGACCACTTTCACCCGTTTTCATAGTGATTGTGATGACAGTATCACCGATAGCAGCTGCTAAATCTTCTGCATCTTTCTTGATTTTATCTGCTTTGTGGGCAGCTTGCTTGAGATTCTCAGCAAGGATTTTTTTGTTGGAAGGAGTCGCAAGAATCGCATATCCTTGAGGGATCAAGTAATTGCGACCATAGCCTGGCTTCACATCCAAAATATCGTTTTTATAGCCTAAGCCTACGATATCAGTTTTTAATATGATTTCCATTGAATTAAATCTTTTTTTGAATTACAAATTCGCTTTCTTATTTCAAACCATCTGCTACGTACGGCATCAAAGCTAAGTGACGAGCACGTTTGATAGCTGTAGAAACTTTTCTCTGGAACTTCAAGCTGTTACCAGAAAGACGACGAGGAAGGATTTTTCCTTGCTCATTGACGAACTTCAACAAGAAGTTAGGGTCTTTGTAATCAATGTATTTGATACCGGCTTTTTTGAAGCGGCAGTATTTTTTGCGAGCTTGATCTTTACGCTCAACGGGTTCATTAACTAGTGACATAATTTAACCTAATTTTGAGGTGTTTGAAATTATTTAGCTTCAGTAGCTTCTCTTTTTTTACCAATTTGTCCTTTACGACGACGCTCAGCGTACTCAGCACCGTATTTGTCCAATTTAGTAGTTAAGAAGCGCATGATGCGCTCGTCACGCTTGTACTCGGTTTCGAGTGTTTGAACTAGCTCACCTGGAGCCGTAAATTCAAATAACTGATAGTAGCCCGTGGTTTTATGCTGGATGGGATATGCCAATTTACGAAGACCCCAAGACTCTTCGTTCAATAGCTCAGCACCATTATCAGTCAGCACTTTTTTGAATTTCTCAACAGCGTCCTTCATCTGGGCATCAGATAAAACGGGAGTTAAAATGAACACTGTTTCGTACTGGTTTTTAAACATGGTAAATAAAAATTTTGACGAATAAATTAATCTCTCTCTTGAATACAGAACTCAAAAGAGGTGCAAAGATACAGTAAATCATTTGATTACCAAAGACTTGTTTGAAGTTTGTGTTTCTTTGCCCTGAAAATAGAAGGCACCTCGAGTAAGAAATAAATTCTACCAGATAGATTAGTATTATTTTAATCTAAAATAGCCTTTTACGTGGATAATGCAGTCTTAATTGAATATTTATCCCCATTTCCCCCCGTTTTAACTCATTTAAAATCTTATATTTGTTTCCTAATTTTGAGAGATGTTCCCTCTTGCGGAAGTTCAATTATTCTCAATATATGCAACCCCGCGCGCTTCTCCCCCTCAAAATTTTATTCTTTTATTCTATTAACCACTTTTATTAGAGATTCATGAATACACTTGACTCTTTTGACTTCCAAGGTAAAAAAGCCCTTGTTCGTGTTGACTTCAATGTTCCGTTGAACGAGCGATTCGAAATTACGGATGACACGCGTATCAAAGCGACTATCCCCACTATTCAAAAAATATTGAATGACGGTGGTGCTTGTATCTTGATGTCGCACCTCGGAAGACCAAAGGATGGCCCGACCGAAAAGTATTCCCTCAAACATCTCGTTACTCCACTTTCTCTTGTGCTCGGCGTACAAGTGAAATTTGCGAACGATTGTATCGGTGATGAGGCTGTCGCGCTTGCACAAGATTTGAAACCAGGTGAGGTTCTTCTCCTTGAAAACCTTCGATTCTACAAAGAAGAAGAAAAAGGAAATACGGAATTTGCCGAAAAGCTAGCTCGACTAGGTAATGTTTGGGTAAATGATGCCTTTGGAACGGCTCACCGCGCACATGCATCTACAGCTATTATCGGTCAATTCTTCACAGATCGCGTTTGTGGATATGTTATGCAAGCGGAAATAGAAAATGCACAACGTGTTCTCGAAAAAGCAGAAAGACCGTTTACAGCTATCATGGGTGGAGCGAAAATTTCAGATAAAATTATGATTATTGAACGTCTCCTTGAAACGGTTGATAATTTAATCATTGGCGGTGGCATGACCTATACATTTACCAAAGCACTCGGTGGAGAAATTGGTAACTCTTTATTGGAAGCCGATAAACAAGAACTCGCACTTGAAATTCTTGCAAAAGCGAAAGAAAAAGGCGTAAATATCATCATGCCTCTAGACAATGTGTGTGCAGATGATTTTAGTAATAATGCGAACCGCCAAATCGTTCCAACAGGACATATTCCGGCAGGTTGGGAAGGCTTGGATATCGGTCCTGAGTCTGTGAAATTATTCGAAGAAGTTGTCGCTAAATCAAAAACAATCCTTTGGAATGGCCCAATGGGTGTTTTTGAGTTCGAAAACTTCGCAACGGGTACAAATGCTATTGCCAATGCCGTTGTGAAAGCAACAGAAGAAAATAATGCATTTTCGCTTATCGGTGGTGGTGATTCTGCCTCTGCTATTAATAATGCAGGCATGGGTGACCGCGTTTCATACGTTTCTACAGGCGGTGGTGCATTGCTCGAATACATGGAAGGGAAAGTCTTGCCAGGCGTAGCTGCTTTGGCGTAAACAATCAATATTGAATGACAAATAAGGGAAAGATCCAACTGGTCTTTCCCTTATTTATTGGTAGTATGTATAGAAAATTAGGAGCATACATGTGAGCTGCTCTATTTGTTTGAAGCGAAATCAAGGGGGATTAATCTAATAAATTCTTCTTTTTCAATGGATTCCTTCCCCAATGCACTCCCTATCACCTTTGTTGATTATTTCTAGATTAGCCAGAAATTCAGATTAAATTCCAGTCCCTAATTCCTCGTTTTCCTCATCACATCAAGAACATTTCTATCAAACAAAACGTATTTGTGCCTATAGTCACAGATTTTTGATATTCTGATTTCTATTTTTGTATCAAACAGCATTCATTAAGTATGAAATACATAGATATCTTTTGGAACGGATTTGCAGGATACGGCGGCTACCTCTGGCACGAAATAACCAGCCCATCTTGGCATAATTACTTTTATTGGTTGATTGCCATCTCGCTTTTTGTATGGGTCTTGGAAATGCTCTTCCCGTGGAGAAAAGAACAGGCCATTTTTCGCCAAGATTTTTTCGTAGATGCGTTTTATATGTTTTTTAACTTCTTTTTGTTCGGATTAATCGGGTATAACGCGATTTCAAATGTAGGTGTAGAGTTGTTTAACGATTTTCTTGGCTTATTCGGTGTCACAAATCTTGTTGCGCTAAATGTAGCTGCTTGGCCTATTTGGGGGCAATTTTTGTTGATGTTTATTGTACGTGACTTTATCCAATGGAATGTTCACCGCCTTCTTCACAAATATCCCTGGATGTGGGAATTTCATAAGGTGCATCACAGCGTTGAAGAAATGGGTTTCGCTGCCCACTTACGCTATCACTGGATGGAAACGGTTATTTATCGTTTTTTTGAGTATCTCCCGCTTGCCATGATTGGCTTTGGACTCACCGATTTTTTCTGGCTGCATTTATTCACTATTGCCATTGGGCATTTCAATCATGCCAATATTTATCTCCCGATTGGGCCTCTAAAGTATATCTTCAACACACCGCAAATGCATCTCTGGCACCATGCGGAAGAACTTCCCGACACCCATCCGAACGGAATAAATTACGGTATTTCCCTTAGTATTTGGGACTACCTTTTTGGTACAGCCGTATTTCCGAAAAGTGAAAGTCATATCAAACTCGGCTTCCCAGAATTAGCCCAATTTCCCAAAACCCTTTGGGGGCAACTAAAATATCCGTTCTTTAAAAAACAATAATCGCTTCTTGTTGGAATATTTTTTTAGGTAAGTGGCACATTATTTGGTACAACTAAACTAATTGACCATTTACCTATTTTTATGGTTGTCCCTATCTACAATATTCGCTTCGTTTTTCTTACTTTTTGCTTTGCTTTTCTACTCGTAGGATGCGAACAAACAGAAAATGTTACTCCTAATAATGAGTTTCTTTCTTCAGACGAAATTTCATCTGAAATTGCTTTGGAATGGACTCAGTTGCAACGAACACTCGCCAAATAATCGCCTGCTTTTACTCCACCTATTACTGCCCGAGCATTGGGTTATTGTACTTTAGTCTTATATGAAAGTACTGTATTAGGTTCCAAAAAATACAAAAGTCTGGCAGGTCAACTTCAAGAATTTTCTGATTTACCGGCATTGGACAAAGGCAAAACATATCATTGACCTACACTCATTAATGCCGCTCAGGCAGTCGCTTGCCGTCAGTTTTTCGTAGTATCTGCCCTTTCAAATGCTAAAATATCCGCACTAGAATTCAACCTAAATGAAAAATACAAAATGGACGGACTGACTGAAACCATCGTACAAGACTCCAAAGAAGCAGGTATTACACTGGCAAATGCTATCTTCGCTTATGCAAAAAAAGATGGAGGACACGAAGGTTTTCGGATGAATTTTCCTGCTTCGTTTCAAGTACCGAAAGGAGTCGGACTTTGGGAACCGACTGAAAACAAGCAGGCTGTTCCACTTTTACCTTCTTGGGGAGAGAATCGGACATTTCATCCGGATAATCAGACATTTCCGTTTCCTATATTATATGCCCCTTCTTACAATCAATCTTCTGATTTTTTTCGAATGTATGCAGAGGTGTACGAAAAAAATAAACATCTTACGCAAGAAGAAAAAGAAATTGCTGTTTGGTGGGCAGATGACCCCAGCGACACTTTTACCCCAGCGGGTCATTCTCAGTCACTCGCCTCCCTTGTCATTCAAAAAGAAGGAACGTCTCTTTCTTTGTCAGATGCCGCTTTCGTGTTTGCTAAAGTGAGTTTAGCTGTTTCAGATGTCTTTGTGGCGTGTTGGAAAGTCAAGTTCAGATTTATGAATGAACGCCCCTACACCTATGTTCGGAAAACGATTGACCCAAATTGGGTTCCTTTTTGGCCTTCACCTCCTTTTCCTGGATTTACCTCTGGACACGCCACACAGTCAGCAGCGACTGCGGCAGTTTTAGCAAGTATTTTTGGTGAAAATTATACATTCCTAGACACAACTTGGGAGGGTCGCCCACGCGATAGTAAACGAAATGTAGATTTTCGTCCGCGTAGATTTACTTCTTTCTGGCAAACAGCCATGGAAGCTGCTGATTCTCGTTTCTATGGTGGGATTCATACTCGTTTAGATAACGAACTAGGTTTGCAAGAAGGAAAGCGAATTGCGCAAAGATTTGACCAATTGAATTGGAAAAAATAGAAGATTGTCTTTGTTCCTCGAACATTCTTTGCTTATTTGAGATTCTAGCAAGAAACATCTCTATTTTATACAAAATGACACAGAAAAGAATAGCACTTATCACCGGCGCATCGTCTGGTATTGGCGAAGCAACGGCTCGTTTATTGGCTGAAACAGGAAAATATCAACTGATTCTTACGGGTAGAAATGTAGATAAACTTCAGGAGCTTGAAACAGAACTTTCAAAAAAGACAGAAGTGAAAACGCTTGTTTTTGATGTGCGTTCTGCGGAGGAAGTGCAAACAAGTTTGGATACGTTGGAAGGTATTTGGAAGAACGTAGATGTTTTGGTTAATAATGCAGGTAATGCACATGGTTTATCCGCTTTCCATGAAGGTAGCTTAGCAGATTGGGATGCGATGATTGACGGAAATGTACAGGGATTATTATATGTTTCGCGGTTGCTTGTGCCGAAAATGGTGGAACGAAAAACCGGTCATATTATCAATTTGAGTTCTGTGGCAGGTAAACAAACATACGCAAATGGAGCTGTTTATTGTGCTTCCAAAAAAGCAGTGGAGGCAATTAGTGAAGGAATGCGTCTAGATTTGACAATTCACGGAATAAAAGTAACCAATATTGCCCCCGGTGCAGTTGAAACGGCATTCTCTAAAGTACGTTTTAAGGGAGATGAAGAACGAGCAGCGACGGTTTATGCAGGATATCAGGCGTTGCAGGCAGAAGATATTGCAGACGTAATCAAGTATGTTTTGGAAGTTCCTGACCACGTAACTATTGCAGACTTAACGATTTATCCTAAGGCACAGTCGGCACCAACTACAATTCATAGAGCTAACTGAATGATATAATTCAAAGTAATTATTTCACTTTTCAAAGTTTTGTGTATTTTTTTGAGTTAAGCAGAAGGAATAACCACGGGTTTTCATCGTGTCGTTTATAGATTTCTTTAATTTTACGCCTGAAAATTCATTAACCCCTTCTACACGTATGTTGAAAACCATTGCCTTTGATCAGACTTCTGCTTATAAAACATTGCAGAAACACCAGAAAACTGTCGCAAAAAAATCTATGCGCGAACTCTTCGCAGAGGATGCAAATCGATTTAAGCGTTTTTCTGTGAAGTTCGACGATATTTTATTGGACTATTCCAAAAATAGAATTACGGGTCGGACAATGAGTTTTCTCCGTAATTTGGCGGATGAATGTGGTTTACAAGATGCTATCGAACAAATGTTTGCTGGTGAGGCAATTAATGCTACTGAAAATCGGGCTGTCTTGCACACTGCACTTCGGAATTTTTCGGATCGCGCTGTTTTTGTCGATGGTAAAAACGTGATGCCAGATGTTCAGGCTGTGCTAGAAAAAATGAAAATCTTCTCTACACAAGTGATATCCGGTGAATGGAGAGGTTATACAGGTAAAAAAATTACAGATATTGTAAATATTGGAATCGGTGGTTCTGACTTAGGCCCTGTTATGGTTACAGAAGCATTGAAACCGTATGCAAAGAAAGGTATTTCTGTCCATTATGTTTCCAATGTCGATGGAACACACATTGCAGAGACATTGAAGAAAGTTTCTCCAGAAACTACGCTTTTCATGATTGCTTCCAAGACTTTCACCACGCAAGAAACAATGGCGAATGCACTCTCTGCACGTAATTGGTTTTTGAGCAAAGCGGTGGATGAAGCATTTGTCAAAAAACATTTTGTAGCTATCTCGACCAATGAAAAAGCAGTTGCTGCATTTGGGATTGACACCGCTAATATGTTTGGTTTTTGGGATTGGGTCGGTGGACGTTATTCGTTGTGGTCTGCCATTGGACTTTCTATTGCATGTTCCATCGGATTTGATAATTTCGAGGCATTATTAAAAGGTGCACACGAAATGGACGAACATTTCAGAACGGCTTCTTTTGATAAAAATTTACCTGTTATTCTTGCATTATTAGGCATTTGGTATAACAATTTCTTTGGTGCAGAATCACATGCTATTTTGCCATATGACCAATACATGCACCGTTTCGCTGCTTATTTCCAACAAGGAGATATGGAGTCAAATGGTAAATCTGTGGCTCGTGATGGTTCGAAAATAACGTATCAAACGGGGCCAATTATTTGGGGTGAACCAGGTACAAATGGTCAACATGCGTTCTATCAATTAATCCACCAAGGAACAAAATTGATTCCTGCTGATTTTATCGCTCATGCGAACAGCCATAATCCTATTGGCGAACATTTACCCATGCTTCTCTCTAACTTCTTTGCCCAAACAGAGGCGTTGATGAACGGAAAAACGGAAGAGGAAGTAGTGGCAGAGTTCAAAGCCGCTGGGAAATCTGATGAAGAAATTGCTTTCTTGACTCCCTTCAAGGTATTTGAAGGAAATAGACCTACCAACTCAATCTTGGTTAAAAAACTAACCCCTAAAACGCTAGGTGCTTTGATTGCCATGTACGAACATAAAATATTTGTGCAAGGTGTTATTTGGAATGTCTTTAGTTTTGACCAGTGGGGTGTAGAATTAGGGAAACAATTGGCTAACAAAATTTATCCTGAATTACAAACGCCTGATACTGTACAGTCGCATGATTCGTCAACTAATGGTTTGATAAATCAATATAAAAAATGGCGTAAAAAATAATTTTTTTGTACTATTGTAGGCTTCTTCGTTTATTCGAAGAAGCCTTTTTCATTTATTTTATGAAACCTGCTTATGTGCAAAATGAACTATAAACTCTTTTTTTTCGGCGTATTACTCGCAATTTTCACTGGAAATACAAAAGTAAATGCACAAGAAAAAGGTGTTTTGTGGACTGCGCCTGAGCAATTAACGATTGCAAATAGTACCTTTCAGTTTGGAACCTATGGCCGCTACATGCTCCAGCGGGAATATGCACTTTGGAGTAAAAATGAAGACCAAAAAAAGCTGATTTTAGAAGAATTAAGCCGACTTTTTCCTACCATTCGTGATGATTTTTCGCGTTCTTCTTTGCCACAAGATTTTCGTTATCTAGTCAATTATCCCATTTGGCAAGCCACTTTAACGCAAGCACGCCTTTTACCACCGCATGTCTATTGGTGTTTTACACAAGAACGTGCGCGCGAAGTTTTATTACAAATGGACGAATTTGTTGACGGGCGTAAACATATATTATTTGCAACAAAAGCTGCTATCGCTTCCTTACAGAGGCAGCGTATCTTATACAAAAACCCAGGAGCGGTTTTATGGTCACATTTGGCTGATAAATCCGTGTTGGAAAGTGAACCTAATTTGGTGAATTGGGGAGAAAAAGATACCATTTTATTAGACGAACCCAAGTATTACGCACTGTATAAATTCTTTGCTTATAAACTTGTTTTTGAAGAATTACTGCAGAAATTTAAGCCTGACAATCAAGTAATTATATTTGAATATCCGTACGGGCGCGGAAAAGAAAAAAGTCAAATTGCCCAAGAATTAAGTATTGCAGAAGCCCAAGTAGAAGAGTATAATTTTTGGTTACTTCAGTCTGAAAAAACAGGCAAAGAATATCCCTTATTGATTCCGATTTCAGTTGATCGGTATTTTGAAACGAAAAATTTTGTAGAGTTTATTCATGCGCCCTCAAGTGGTGGTTCATCGTTTAATTATCCTAAAATACAGGGTATTCAAGCACCGAAGAAAGCGATAGGAAATGGCTTTTTCTCGATAAATGGAAAAAAAGGGATTCGGGCAGAACTACATGATAGTTTCGTGGATTTAGCGTATCGAGGAGGTATTTCTGTAAAAGATATAAAATTATACAATGATGTTGTTGGAGATCGAATTCCGGTTGTTGGTGACATATATTATTTGGAAGCCAAAGAAGAGAAAGGGCCAAAGCCATTCCATATTTTGCAGTCGTCGGAAAACCTATGGCAGGTAGCGCAGAAATATGGTGTTAAGTTAAAAAAATTGGTAGAGTATAATTTTCTTTCAAATGAATTTGCAGTTGAACCCGGTTTAGTGCTTTGGTTGCAAGGAAAGCGTCCAAAGGATAAATCTGTAGAAATCGTCAGTTTGCCTGAGGAATCTGTTTATATGCAAAACCCAGAAAGAGCAAGACATGAACCTGTCATTTTAGTGCCTATTGATACAGACATGCCTCTTCCTGAGCCAATTAGCGAAGAAGAGGAAGTGCTAGAAGAGGAAGTTGAACCCAATACTTTACCAAAAACGGAAGACGATGGCTGGAACGATAAACCGTTGAAAAAGACAAAATCGAAAACAGAGCCAGAACCGAAAATCGTACTGATGCACCGTGTAAAGAAAGGAGAAACTTTGTTTCGGTTGTCTGTTATATATAAAGTAACGGTAGAACAAATTCAGGAGTGGAATGGTCTGAAAGACAATTTAATCAAAGAAGGAACTTTGTTGCGAGTTGGGTTTGAATGATAAAGAATGAAGAATAAATAAAAAAGACGAAGTGATTGCTTCGTCTTTTTTATTATTTTCTGGTTTGTTCTAAAAACTGTTCAATTCGATTGGAGGCAAGTTGGAGTGTATCTGTATTGGGCAAGAAAACAATCCGGAAATGTGCACCGTCTGGATAGTTGAAACCCGTACCCGACACGACCAGCACTTTGTGTTCAGTAAGTAAGTCAAACACAAATTGTTCATCATCTTGGAAGGAGAATTGCGTCAAGTCAATTTTAGGGAATACATACAAAGCGCCCTTGGGTTTTACGCAGGTAATACCTGGAATAGCCGTTAATCTGTCATAGATGAGGTCACGTTGTCTTGTAAGTCGGCCTTCTGGTGCTACTAAATCTTGGATACTTTGGTATCCGCCGAGTGCGGTCTGAATCGCATATTGCGTAGGAACATTTGCACAAAGACGCATACTTGCCAAAAGAGTAAGCCCTTCTAAGAACGACTTTGCTTTGTGTTTTGCTCCACTCGGAATCACCCATCCACCTCGAAAACCTGCTGCTCGGTAGTTCTTAGATAAACCGCCAAACGTCATGAAAAACACATCATCACTCAAAGTGGCGATAGGAATGTGTTTATTCCCGTCGTATAGGATTTTATCGTAAATTTCATCCGAAAATACAATTAAGTTGTGTTTAGCAGCTAGTTCTACAATTTGTTCAAGAACTGCTTTCTCATAGACAGCACCCGTCGGATTATTGGGGTTGATAAGTACAATAGCTTTCGTTTTGGACGAAATTTTTCTTTCCATATCCGCCAAATCGGGATTCCAATCGGCTTGTTCGTCACAGATATAATGAACGGGTTTTCCGCCAGAAAGGGCAACGGCGGTTGTCCACAACGGATAATCTGGAGAAGGGATGAGGATTTCGTCGCCGTCATTGAGAAGTGCCTGCATGGTCATGACGATGAGTTCGCTCACGCCGTTTCCGACAAAAATATCTTCTATAGTGACATCCCGAATACCTATTTGTTGCGTGTAGTGCATGATGGCTTTTCGGGCAGAGAAAATACCTAAATGGTGTGAGTAGCCTTGTGCATTGCGAAGATTGAGAATCATATCTTGTACAATTTCGTCGGGTACATCAAAACCAAAAGGGGCAGGATTACCAATATTTAAATTGATAATTTTTTGGCCGAGCGCTTCCAATTGCTGTGCTTTTTCAAAAACGGGGCCACGAATGGCATAGCTGAGGTTAGCTAGCCGGTTACTTTTGAGGAATTCAGACGGCATAAATTTGGAATTAACGCTTAAAATGTGACATGAATGTACGAATATTATTTTCTACACGCGCAAGAATTCCTTCTTGGTTGGCAGGAAAAAAAGTTTCCCCTGTTACTTTTTCGTATAATTCAATGTAGCGAGTGCTAATTTCCATCACTTTCTCGTCTGTCATTTCAGGCACTTTTTGTCCATCTTTTCCTTGAAAACCGTTCTCTATCAACCATTCTCTGACAAACTCTTTGGAAAGTTGTCTTTGAGGTAATTTTTTTTCTTGATATTCTTGGTACGTATCCGCATAGAAATAGCGGGAAGAATCAGGAGTATGTACTTCATCAATCAAGTATATTTGTCCGTCTTTTTGCCCAAATTCATATTTGGTATCTACAAGTATAAGTCCTTGTTCAGCAGCCATTTGTGTGCCTCTATCAAACAAGGCAAGGGCGATATTTTCAAGTTGGATATAGTCTTTTTCTTCGACGATACCCTGAGCAAGAATCTCTTCTCTTGATATATCTAGGTCGTGTCCTTCGTGTGCTTTCGTGGTTGGAGTAATGATTGGCGAAGGGAGTTTATCATTTTCCTGAAGACCATCGGGTAGAGAAACCCCACAAACGGCTCTTTTGCCCGCTTTGTATTCGCGCCAAGCATGTCCTGCCAAATAGCCCCGAACTACCATCTCTACGGGAAATGTTGTACAATGAAGTCCCACAGATACATTGGGGTCTGGAACAGCCTCAAGCCAATTCGGAACAATATCAGATGTAGCTTTTAGAAATTTGGCAGCAATTTGATTTAACACTTGCCCCTTGCAAGGGATTGGTCGGGGTAAAATCACATCGAATGCCGAGATACGGTCTGTGGCGACCATGACTAATTGCTCTCCGAAATGATAAACATCTCTAACTTTTCCTTGATAAAAACCTGTTTGTCCTTCAAATGTGAAGTGGGTTCCTTGAATAACATGCATGAATAAAAAATTTAAAGAGAATGAGCGGCTTAGTTTAAAATGAGTGGTAAAATTACCAATCATTTTCTGTTTTCTCGGAGGAAATTGTCATTTTTTTAGGAGCAAATCCTTGACGTTCACTTGCTTTTAAATTTTCTAAGATTTGCAATGCTGTCTCTCGACTTATTCTAGATGGTGTATTTGACACTAAATCTGCTTCCTTTTCCTGAGAATTTACTGTATTTTCAGGTTGATCTTTAATAGATTCTGGTGTGGTCATAGGTGGGGGGGGAGCAGTCGGATTATATAACTTTTTCAATAATTCGTAATTGAAACGAGCTATGTCATTCGCCGGATTTTCTTGGATAGCAAAGACGAGTTGCTGAATTGCTGAAGAGGTGTCTTTTTGTGCAACCAATAATAAACTTTGTTGAGTGAGGATTCGAGAGCGAATTGTCGAATTCTTAATTTTACCAAGTTTGGAAAGAAGTAAATCAGCTTGTTCAAAATCACCTACCTGAAAATAGGCATCAGCCGCAATCATTCTAATTTCTGGTTCTACAATCGTACTGATAGAAATGTACGATGAATAGGCGCGGATAATTTCATCTGGTTTGTTCTCTTTAACTGCTTTTTCTATACTCGTTTTTAATCTGTTTCTTTGTTCAATGGAAGAAATAGATGAAAAATTTTGAAACAAAAAGAAAAGATAAAAAAAGACAATTTCAATCATTATAACTTGACGTTTTGAATGGTAATGATGATGTCTAAACTCAATAAGATGAGTCCAAGGAGTAAAAAGTAATAATACTTATCATTGGCAATTAAAATCTTACGTAAATCTATAGAGCCTGATTGGATGGATTGAGTTGACTCTATTAGTTGGAATACGAGATCTCCCGGATTAGTGGTAGATAAATAGTTTAGGTTGGATTTGGTGTAGTTGCTTATCTCTCTTAAAAATAAGTCATTGCGCTTTGTTACCACTGGATTACCATTGGAGTCAACTTTTGATTTACCAGCCATCTTTATGGTTCCCCCTTCAGGTGTTCCTACTCCAATGAAAAAAGTATGAATTTTATTTTTCGGGTAAAAACGAAGCTGATCTGGCGTCGAAGATCCAAAATGTTCTCCATCCGTGAATAAAAAAACGACACGTGCGGTATGAGATTGACTGGCTAATTCGGCAAACTTATTTTGGGCTAAAACGAGTGGATTGATCAAATCTGAACCTTGATCTTTCATTTGCCAAGTAGCCAATTGTTGAATATGAGATTTAAGTGTGTACGTATCGTAGGTGAGTGGAGTACGTAAAAGTGCATTTTTAGCAAAAATGATTAAACCAATTCGGTTTTCACTTAATCCTTCAACTAGTTGAATGAGTGCCATTTTTGTCCGTTCAAGTCGAGTGGGGGCTATGTCTTGGGCATCCATAGAATTGGATAAATCTACAGCAATAAATATGTCTTTGCTTGTAGCCCTTGCTTCTATTTCAGAGATTCCAAAACTAGGTCCTAAAAGTGCGATGATAAGTAAAGAAAAAGCAGCACCTCTAAGGAATGTTTTGATGATAATTGAACGTGCTGTTGTTCCTACTTTTTTGGAAACCAAGTGAACACGAAAAAAGTACCAACCATACAAAGCTAGAAATAGGAAGATAAAAAGGTATTCTGTGGTAGAAAGCGACTTACTCCAATTCATTCAACGTATTTCAATAAAAAGTAATAAACAAAGTTCGTACTTTCTTCACATTTACTCTAACGATTCATTGAATAATTTCCAGCTTCGTATGTTGGTATTCAAATTACGATAAGTGAACAACTTGTCCAGTTCTTACAGATTCATCGCAGGCAAAAGCGATACGTAAACTATTTACGGCATCTGTCAAATGTTCAGTTAAGTCCAGATTTTCAGTGATTGCTTTGTAAAAGTATGCTTGTTCTCTGTTGCATAATTCTTGGTGGTTAGGTTCATCAGATAAATTATACCAAATATCTTCTTTCGTGAAGTTATTAAAGGAATCAATATCTGCGTGGTGGTACTTGAGAGATTCAGTTTTTGTATGTGAATCCACATCATCCGATTTTCCACTTGCTCCCGCTTCTTTAGCGACAATGGATACACAACCTTTGGGGCCCATAACATCTTTAATGAAAAAGGCAGTTTCACTGACCATCGGCCCCCATGCGGCTTCGTACCAACCTACAGAGCCGTCCTCAAAACGGATTTGTAATTGTCCATAATTGTAGTTTCCAGCAGGAATATCCTCTGTGAGACGTGCGCCAATAGCAGTTACCTGAACGGGCTTCGAGCGAGTCATCAAACACATGATATCAATGTAATGAACGCCGCAGTCAACAATTGGACTCAGACTTTTCATGAGGTTTCTATGAACATCCCACATCACGCCATGACTTTGTTGATTTAAGTTCATCCGCATAACTAACGGTTTTCCTAATGTTTGGGCGAGTTCAACGAACTTGCTCCAAGAAGGGTGATGTCGTAAAATATAGCCAACAACGACTTTTTTGTCTGCCTTTAGGGCGGCATCCATTACACGTTCTGCCCCTGCAACTGAATCGGCTAATGGCTTTTCGATGAATACATGGCAACCAGCGGCTATGGCTTGCAACGCGTACTCTTCGTGTGTGTCTGGATAAGTAGAAATACAGACGGCATCTGGTCTGGTTTCCGCCAAAGCTGTTGTGTACGTATCATAAAGAGGATACGTGGTACCTAATTTGGCGTTTAGGCGTTCTTTACTAGTGCCTGGGGATACTAATCCACAAATTTCAAACGAGGGATGATGATGATAAGCTGTAGCATGGGAAGCCCCCATATTGCCACAACCAACGACCAATACGCGAAGGAGTGATGTAGGCATGTTTTAGGTTGAATTTAGATGATTTCTTTGTTTTGAACAAATATACAAATTTTTTAAAAAGTATAATTAGCATCCATTGACAGCGAAATTTTTCGAGCTAAACGAATTTAAGTACTTAATTTAAGGTATGTTTTAATTCTTTGACATACCTTGTTGGCAGAATCGAAACTCTTCCGTTTTTTGCATTCAATCAAGCCATTAATCGAGAAAACCATGAAAACCATGAAAAAACACGTACTCTATTTACTGCTTTTTTGTACTGTGCCTAGCTATGCACAACTAGCTCTATATTCGTTTGCCGGAAATGTGGGTGACGAGACTTCTGCATCCAGCACAGATACAGACTTAAACAGCACAGCATTTCCTTTAAGGCGTGGATCTGGCGTAATCGCTACAACCAAAACCAACGTTTTTGCTTCTAGATCATGGGTTGGTACTCAGCTAGATACAACAAAGTATCTCATGTTCTCAATCGCACCTTCCCCAAATTATGGTTTGGAATTAGGTGGACTAACGTTTTCTATTGAGCGTTCTACTACTGGTCCCACCGCTTATTCTGTTACTTATTTGATGAATGGTGTGGAAACACAGTTGGGAATGGGTACGTTAGCTGGAACTACACAAAATCTTCAACTTAACCTAAGTATTCAATCGGTAAATCCTATTCTTTTTAAAATTTATGCTTGGGGGGCATCTAGTAGTGTCGGTACGTTTCACCTTAGAAATCAATTGAGTCTGACAGGAACGTCCCCACTTCCTGTAAAATGGCGTTTTTTCACAGCGCAACAAAAAAGTGACTTGGCTGGAGTTCTTTTGCAATGGGAAACAGCCGAAGAAGACAACGTTCAGTATTTTGCTGTCGAGAAAAGTACCAATGCGAAAGATTTCACTTCCATTCATATAGAAAATCCGAGAGGACAAGGTGGGGCAGGAGCTACGTATTCATTTGTAGATATATTGCCAAACAAAGAAAAAACCTATTATAGACTCAAAGCAGTGGATTGGACTAAAGAGGTGGCTTTTTCTACGCTACGAACGGTAAATCGAAATTATATTCCACTAGATGAAGTGCTAATTTATCCAAATCCAACCCAAGATATTGTCACATTAGCCGAAAACCGTTTCGTAGCTGCCCAGATTTTAAACCAGAACGGACAAGTTGTTTTGAAAGAATCATGGCCAAAATCACTTTCCCAAATTTCAATGAAACATCTTCCAGAAGGAAAATATTACCTTCAACTCCAATCAAAAAACGGAGAAATTACCCATGAAATCATCTACAAAGCAAATTAAATAATTTAGAATACCATGAAAACTGAGAATAAACCAACGAAAAAAAAATACGTGAAACCGGTCGTTAAAAGAAAGGGATCAGTTGCTAAAATTACGGCCAAAACGGGTTCAACGATTGATTTTGGTTCTGCTTACAATGATGAAGAGTTTTAAACTATGCTTCTTATTTGTCATCCCGACAGTCCGCCAACATCTAGTGGAAATACACTTTTTTGGCACTGTTTTTTAGACAAACAGTACCTACTTTGGTACACGTCGGCTTTGGAATTTTCTGACGAAGAAATTCGGTCTCAATTGGATTCTCTGGACTCTGAGGAAGACTTATATTTGGGGCCGTCTTACAGTTTTATTCTTTGGGATAAAAAGCTGAAAAAACATTGGGTACAGGTAGATGAGTTTGCGACTTGCCCTTTGTTTTTTTTTGCATCTAAGGGTTTCTTTTATGTCACGGATATTTTCAAGGAGCTGGTTGACCTATGTAATCATTCCCTGAAAATAAATCAAGATTTTGTGCAAGAATATCTTCAACCTTTTGCTACTAGTAAGGTGGTACATAACCAGACTGTCTATGATGAGATTGAACGAATTTTACCCCAGCATCGCCTCCTTATTGATATAAATGGGAATTTTGTTCTTGAACATTACTTAAAAAATTGGATTCCCAAATATAAAAACCATCACCCAGATGAGATTGTTCAGCATGTAAGAGACCATTTTATCGCGTCTATCCACCAATCCACAGAATCAAATAACCAAGTTGCTGCGAATCTAAGTGGTGGCCTAGATTCATCATCTATTGTTTCTAATTTACTCCATTTGAATCGAAATGTTCGGGCTTTGTATGCCGTGATTGATGGCAAAGAAGCAGATGAATCTCTGTACATCCAAGCAATAGAGGTATATTTTTCTAACTTTTATGCAGATAAAATACCTGTACCGCCCGCAAAGTATTCCTCTGTTCAAAGTACGACGATTTTGATGGGACAACCTGATGGAATGGCAGCACCTTCGGCACTTCATATCCCTCTTTTTGCGGCAGTAAAGGAGAATAATATTTCTCTTTTTTTCTCTGGACATGGCGGAGATTCTATCATTGGAACAAATGAATTTTATAGTTCAGCAATTTGGGAAAATCAGAATTTTCAGGTATTGAATCAATGGAAAACGTCGTCTCATTTTCGATTTTCTCATTATCTGTCTGCTTGGATAAAAGCTTCCACTGTTTGGAGAGAAAAAGGAATTCTTTTTTTTCTCACCAAACAGTTCAAATGTTTTCTACATGGTGTTTTACCCGTCACGAATCTAAAAATTTTTGCGAAGCAACTCATCCAAATTCCAAGGGAAAGAAGTAAACCTTTTTTACCTAAAATAAAGCAGTTACAAACCCCCATTGGACTTACTTCGGAGCAAAAAAAGCATTGGGAAAGTCACTTTTCACAAATTACAATTACCGCAAACGAATTGTTGTATGTTCTCGGACGAACGTATGGAACAAAGGTTGTCTTTCCTTTGCAAGATTTTGATTTGTTCGAATGGGCACTCTGTTTCTCGAGTGAACGAAATTTTGCTTTGGGCGCCCGAAGAGGATTGTTGCGAGAAGCAATGAAGGGAATTTTACCTGAAAAAATAAGACAAAGAACCTCCAAGGCTACATTTACCACGTATTTGTGCCATTCTTTGAGAAATTTACTGCAAGCATTTCCAGAGAAAACAGAAATGACTTATCAAGAGAACTTGTTTATTTCAAAAAAAGAGTGGGCAAAATGGAAAATTACTAAAGAGGAGGTTTTGAAAAATAAAAGAGTATCCATGAAACAAATTGAACAATGCTTCAAAATAACGTATTTCTTGATTTGGTTAAACAATTTTCCTCCTTCCTCTTGATTTTTTGCAGCATAGGTTGTGAAAAAGAAAGAGTGGAAGCCCCGCTTTCTTGGTCTTCTATTCCACTTTTCGACGGTATGACCCAATTTTTTGAAGTGAATGAACGGGTTCATATTCCTAATGAAGCTCCGAAAAGCCATCGATTCTATTTAAAAATGGTCTTTTTTATGGATTCATTAAGGTTTAATGGACAGGTCTTTATCGTCGAATACTATTCTGCTTCTTCCTTGACGTCACCCTGGAAGTTGGATTCTATTTCACTCGTTAAACAAACCCCTGCTTCGTTTGTAGTCTATGAGAAGAATCAATGGAATACGAAACTTCAATTCCCTCTCTATACTGATAAATCTTGGCCAATATTTACTACAAGAACTGGCCTGAACAGTACTTCTGCTCAGGTTTCTACTCTCCTTATCGAGAAAAAATGGCAAGAAAAAGTAGTTCCTTTGGCTACAGAAATTACGTATCAAGCCGATTCTTCCCTCATTCATCTTCAAAAACACATAGAATGGTATGCACCCTCGATCGGACTTTTGCAAAAATACCAAGTGAACCTCAAGTACTGTGAAGATTCACCTGATTGCATCGGTTTAGGTATCATTACAAATGGGTATGAACGAACTATATCCCGTATTCGATTAGGGAATACACTGAATGACTAATTGCTTTCTTTGCCATTCATTTTCTTTATTTTTCCACTTGATAGAAATGATATAAGTACCTGATTGCCAATTTTTTGTATGAATGATATGTTCTTTTACTGCCAAGTTAACTTCGTTTGAATACACAACTATCCCTTGTAAATTTATGATTTCAATAAATCCTTTTGTATCCGCTGCCTCGACTTCCCATGTAGTGTGTAAATAACCACTGAACGGATTCGGGTTCACATGTAGAAATGATTGGATTTCTTCTTTGAGATACAAGGAATTTTGAAGAAAGTTGGAAAAATTACCTTTATTGTCTTTTCCTTGCGACTCAAATTCATATTGACCTGAGGAAAATCCATGAAGTGGGAAGCGAAACGAGATACTTCTGGATGTGTTTCGTTTAAGTTTATCAAAAGGTAAAAGGTGGGTATCGCATGTTGGGCAAGTACGGTAAAAAACTTGAAGTAGGTTCTCGGCTTTGGTTGAATCCAAGGGTTCATTGTCCATTAATTCAAGATAAAGGAAGGATTTTGTGGGCAATGTATCTATTGGTTGAACCATTTTAGCGACCGTGGAAAGATAAAGCAAAGGAGGTGTAATGTCCTTATAAAATGCTTCTGGATACGTATTATATTTTCCATATATTTGAAAATCAGGGAGTTGTATAATTACTTTATTGTTTTCTTGGGTATATTCTTGAATACTTTTTTCAGGGTTTATATCAATATGTATTTGATAAGGCTGATTTCTGGTAGAGATAGGTAGTATCAATGTATCTTGGTAAGCAAAAAGGGGAAAATCTTGTACGTAATTTTCTTTTTGATTGCCATGACTGGTTATTTCCACTCTGTACTTTGTGTCATGACTGTATTTCGCTCGATTTTGAATAGGAATGACGACAAACATAGAGTCATTTTCGAATATAGGTTTACTCAATTTTGTTGATTGAAGATAAATTGAGTTTTTGTCTATGGATAAATCAGGTTGTGTTTTTTTGAACAATACGAGTGCGGGATCACCTTGTAAAATGATTTGTTGAATATTTGCACGCAAATAGCCGTCTGTTTTTGCGCGTTGTTGCAGTTTTTTATATACGTCCAACTGAATTTGCCCGATACTGACATCTCTGTCTGTTTCTTGGTTAAATAGTACATCGTATAAAGTTTGGAGATACATTTCTGTTGGGCCTAAAAAGCTCCAAAACGAATGGGCAAGTACAGCGATTGCTCCTTTATTCTCCGCCAAAAGCCAGTCGGTGGTCAGCGTTTCTCGTCGATTAAAAATATTTCCGACACCACAACCATTGAAAAATAATAGAGGATATTTCCCTGAATTCTCAATTTGATTGCTTGGATTTGATGCAAAACCAATGTCAAAATCCAAATAAGAAGAAGCGCCATGTCCTAAAAACGTAATCATTCCTACTCCTTCTTGAAGTTCTTTTTGAATACTTACCTTTTCTACTTCTTCGTTTGTTGATTTACTTTTCGTCCAAAAAGTTGGTGATAAACTACCTCCTTTGGTTTTTTCGGCGACGTTTTGGAGTATTTTTTTTAATTGTTCTCTTTCTGCTGTTCCTCTGCCTCCGCTTAAATGAAGTACTTTTTTTTGAAGTAGATAAGGTTGATTTTGTTTTTCGTATTCTTGTACTTTCTTCAGATATACAGTTATTTCTTCCTCATTTATACAAGGTAACCGACCAATTGGATAGGATGGTGGGGCATCGAATTGATCAAATTCGATGGTTAGGAGAAGGTCGGAGGCAGGATATCCATAAGTCGGGACTAGGTTTTCTTGTTTAGAATTAGCGATTTTTCCAGGAAAACTCATACCACGGCCAATGAGAAAGATATGCGTATTTTTTGCTAATTCAGAGTCAAATGCTTTCAGCGCTTTTTGAATCATCCAAGGAGTAATTTCTCCGTAGCCAAAAGAATCCCGAATTTGTTCGGTTGTCATGACAAATGGCGTGTAATTTCCACCTTGGGCTGTTGATCTGTAAACCGCGTATTCACCTACTTTTTCTTCTAATTGTTTCGAGGTGATAAATACAAAATTTGTTCCTGATTTGGGTACGTTTAGCGTTTCTGCTTGTCGAACCGATGCTGGCGATAAATAGGCAGTAGAATGAAAAAGCGTTGTCGTATTTGTGTCTCTTGATTGAAAAGGGATTGATGTATTTGTTGCTTGATAATCAATCAATTTTGGAGAATCTACCTCACTAATATCCCACAAATTTGTAGTAGGTTCTAGAAGAAATAAATAAGAAGAATTAGCCGGTACATGAATGGATTCATTTGAAAAAGTAGGATAAATTTTGGATAAAGAATAGGGATACTGAATTTGAACAAAAGAAAAAGAAAACCAGTCCAACGGTTGTTTTTGCAGACTTGTTATTTTCCAAGGAATATGTTTTTGGGTGGCTACATTAGCAGGTAATTGGAACAAGATATCCTTCCAACCAAAGGGTGATATCGTAATATCTTGAGATAAATTTGCGATCTCCACACGTAAAGAGTGCCAAACTCGGGAGCGGCCAGCCAGACGAATCCAAACTTGTATGGAGTCTTTTGGAAGGTTTGTTAATTGAAATATTCCTTGATTGGTTGTATCTGCACTTCGTGGTAATCCACTCCAACCTTCGCCTTCTTCCCAAGTACTTTGTTGTAAAACCGGGACAAGTCCGATGGTCGCGTTGGTCGAGTAAGATTCATCAAAAATAAAGTCATCTTTTTGAATGGCGACATCAGAGATTGGCATATTGATTTTTGGTAAAGTCTTGGGAATCCGCTTTCCTATTTCTTTCTCGGAATGTGTCAAATAATAATAATTGGCTTCCTTAAAGATAGATACAAAAGGATTCGCACGTTTTCGAGATGTGTAGAGGAGAGAATCAAGTTCACCGCTATTTTTTTTCCCATAAAATAAAAGTGTATCCGTTTGGGATAAATTAGCATTTTCGTTTGAAATCAAGAGGGGAATTTCTTTGCCATGTAGAAAAAGTCGAAGGTGTTTTTTTGTTATATTCGTTAAATCCCAACCTGCTTTTTGAAGAGTTTGACCAGTGATTTGGTAAATCCCATTTTGTCTTATTTCCAAGATAAGAGGAGGTGAAGAAGTATCAAAATTACTTTGGCAGATTACATGTAGGGGATGATATAGAGAGACGAGTAGCAAGACGGCTATTTGTTTGTATTTCATGGTCTAGAAATGATTTGTTTTCAGGTATTTACCAAAAATACATGAAACAGCTGAAAAAAAAACAAATCGTTGCGCATTTGTTGCTAATAATATAGGTATAAACATTGATTTTCATTTTAAGAAATTCTTAACGACCTTTGTAAAATGGTAAATTGAGTTATTTGCGCTTTAAAGTACACATTTACTGATAAGCCAAGCTAATTTACTTTTTTTGAACAAATACAGAATTTAACGCGAAATGAATATCTTAATCATAGGCTCTGGTGGCCGTGAACACACATTTGCTTGGAAAATTGCTTCTTCTCCTCGTTGTACATCCCTTTTTGTTGCACCTGGTAATGCAGGGACAGCAAAAATTGCTACCAATCTGCCCATTTCTGTTTCCGATTTTGCTGCTATCGAGACTGCCGTAATCACACATTCCATTGATTTAGTCGTTGTAGGGCCTGAAGAACCTCTGGTGAAAGGAATCGTAGATTATTTTAAATCAAAACCTACACTACAAGATATCTTGATTGTTGGTCCGGATGCGTCTGGTGCTCGTTTGGAGGGTAGCAAAGATTTTTCAAAGGATTTTATGGTCAAGTATGGTATTCCTACTGCCTCTTCCGCTACATTTACGGCTTCCACGTTGGAGGCTGGTTTAGATTATTTGGATACGTATTCTGGACCGTATGTATTAAAAGCAGATGGCTTGGCTGCTGGAAAAGGCGTGATTATTACAGAAAGTCGCGACGATGCAAAAACACAACTGACAGAAATGTTGCTTGATAAAAAATTCGGTCAAGCCAGTGAAAAAGTCTTGATTGAGCAATTTTTGACAGGTATTGAGCTTTCCGTTTTTGTTTTGACAGATGGCAAAAATTACCTCATTTTACCAGAAGCTAAAGATTACAAACGCATTGGAGAGGGCGATACAGGATTGAATACGGGTGGTATGGGGGCTGTTTCTCCTGTACCGTTTGCAGGAAAAGAATTTATCGACAAAGTGGAAGAAAGAGTTGTTTTACCCACACTCAAAGGCTTACAAGAAGAGGGAATTCATTATGCTGGATTCATTTTCATCGGATTGATGAATACGGATGGGGAACCACAAGTTATTGAATATAATGTGCGGATGGGAGATCCAGAAACAGAGGTCGTTTTACCACGTATTGAAACTGATTTACTAACCGTTTTGGAAGCTGCTGCTAAGGGAGAATTGGATAAAGTTCAGCTAACTGTAAATCCGAGTACTGCCGTGACTACCGTCGTTGTGGCTGGTGGTTACCCAGAGGAATACCAAAAAGGAGACGAAATTTCGTTCACTCATTCTGATGATAAAGAAGTACTTGTTTTTCATGCGGGTACTATTCTTGAGCAAGACGGACGAATTAGAACAAATGGAGGTCGTGTATTGGCTTGTACCGCCTTAGGCGAGACGCTAGCAAAAGCTGTTGAGAAATCTCAGAAAACAGCAAATTCTATCAAATTTGATGGGAAGTATTTTCGAAAAGACATTGGAAAGGATTTAATGAAGTTTTAACTTCATATAAACAAGTGAATAGGTATGGGATGTGGACAATGTTCGTCTGGTGGTTGCGGAAGTATCCGGATTACCGATAAAAATCAAGAATCGAATCATAAATCGGTTGGTGGATGTAATAATAATGGCTCGTGTGGAACGAGTGGCTGCAATAAATTAAATTCGTTTGACTGGCTTTCCAATATGGATGTTCCCTCGCATTTGCGCTACGATGTGGTGGAAGTGAAGTTCAAGGGCGGTCGTAAAGAATATGTACGGAATGCGGAGCACTTAGATATTTATACAGGTGATTTTGTGGTATGTGAAATGGCCTCAGGATATCATATCGGCAGTGTTTCTTTACAAGGAGAACTTGTTAGACTCCAAATGATTAAGAAAAACATTGCAGATACGAGTGAACTTCCCAAAATTCTACGAGTAGCCAACGAACGGGATATGGAGAAGCATGAGCAGGCAATCAATCGAGATTTGCCTACTATGTACCGCGCACGAGATATCATTCGGTCGTTGAATTTACAAATGAAACTTTCCGATGTAGAGTATCAATCAGATAATTCAAAGGCAACTTTTTATTATTCAGCTGAAGATCGTGTCGATTTTCGTGAATTAATTAAATTATTAGCTGGAGAATTCAAAATTCGTGTTGAAATGAAGCAAATCAGCCTCCGCCAAGAAGCCTCTCGATTGGGTGGTATTGGTTCGTGTGGGCGCGAATTATGTTGCAGTACATGGTTGACGGATTTCAAGGCAATCCCGACTTCAGCGGCGAGATACCAAAATTTATCTCTCAATCCAGCTAAGCTTTCTGGGCAATGTGGGCGCTTGAAATGTTGTCTCAACTACGAACTAGAAACGTATGTAGATGCCCTCGCAGATATCCCGAATGTAGATAGACCTTTGGCTACACAAAAGGGATTAGCCCATCTACAAAAGACAGATATTTTCCGTCGGATTATGTGGTTCAGTTATAATAATGATTCCAATTGGTATCCAATTCCTTGCCAGCAAGTAGTAGAAATCATTGAGCTGAACAAAAAAGGAGAAAAGCCACAATCATTGGAGGATTTGAACCAACACGCTCCTGTAGTTACGGAGAAACAGTTGATGAACGATGAACTTTCTCGTCTGGATAAAAAATTGGCAGCTAGAGGTAAGTCGGGTAAGAAAAACAAGCCACCTTTTGCTAAAACAGCACCTGGTGCTAAACAAACTCTTGTACAGGCAACACCTTCACCCGTAAAATCAAATATGCCTATTGCCAAAAAAGAAGTAAAAAAAGGAGCTACGGCTACACCTTCGCCTACTTCTGAAACAAACGGAGAGAATACAAAACCTGCAACGCCTTTCAACAAATCAAAACACAAAAGAAGACGTCCCAACCAACCGAACAGAGGAAATCAAAAGCCTGGTTCGGAGAATAGAAACGATTCATCACCTAGTTGACATTTCGTATATGAAAATTCCTTTTTTTAAGTCTTTTGCTAGTATTTCATCCTTAATAGCCTTAAGTCTTTTGTTATTTAGTTGTGAGGTTGACGGTGTCTATAAAGCCAAACATGATTTCCCAGAAATCGGTTGGCGTGTACGTGACATACCATCATTCACATTTCGAGTGGAACAACCACAAGAGCCTTTGAATTACTATTATGTTGTTCGGAATGATGTGGACTATGCATATTATAATTTGTTTATAAAGTATACCCTGTCAGATAGCTCTGGGCGTGTTTTGAGATCTAAAATGGAAGAAATTATACTTTTTGATCCGAAAACAGGAAAACCACTTGGGGATGGAATAGGTGATCTTTTTGATCATCAAATCAAGGCAACATCACTTCAGGATTTTCGATTTCCCACACCTGGTACATACACACTTAAAATAGAACAATACATGCGTCAAGATCCACTCGCAGGTATCTTGACCATGGGTTTGACTATTGAAAAACCAGAAGCACAGCAGCCATAAAGAGGAAAAAGAAGATAATTATGTATTAATTGACTATAGAATACCTGAACTATGCTCCCTTTATTTCCCCTTAGCCTCGTTGCTTTTCCATCGGAACCGGTCAATTTACATATTTTTGAACCTCGCTACAGGCAGCTTGTTAAAGAATGTATGGAGGAAGAAATTCCCTTTGGAATTGTACCCTATATCGATGGCAAATTGATGTCTGTAGGTACGCGTATGTTTGTTACTTCTCTGATAAATACATACCCTACTGGGGAAATGGATATTCAAACGAAGGGAAACGGCTTATTTCGTATAGTAACTCTCGAAAACCCTATGCCGACTAAATTATATGCAGGTGCAGAAATTGAGCCTATTACCTCGTATGAAATTTCGGATGTTTTTGCACAAAATACAGAGAGTGTTCTTGAGTTATTCGACCAGTTCCAGCAATTAACAGATACAGAACTTGAGTTCAAAGATTTTGAAACATATCCTTTGAGCTTCCAATTGGGACATAAAATTGGTTTCTCACTAACGGAAGAGTTTTTACTCTTACAGATAAATACGGAAAATCACCGCCTTGCATACATTGCCAATCACTTGAGAGAAGCCGTAGAAATGTTGCAAAAAATAGAAAGAGCAAAGAAAATGATTGCGTTAAACGGTCATTTTAAATACTTAGATCCATTAAATTTTTAAATCCAGATGAATCAACGTCGTCCACGTAGAAATAGAAAATCAGAAGCTGTACGTTCTTTGGTAGCTGAAAATCAGCTGCAAGTAAATGACTTTATTTATCCGATGTTCATCCAAGAGGGGCAAGGAGTTTGCCAGCCGATTGCCTCTATGCCGGGTATTCATCGTTATTCTATCGATACGCTTCTCGAAGAATTAAAGGAAGTCGTTGACCTCGGGATTCGTTCTATTTGTCTATTTCCCAATTATCCAGAGGCCAAAAAAGATGGATTGGCGACAGAAAGTTACCATCCTGATACGTTTTATTTGCGTGCTTTGGCAGAAGTAAAAGCGAAATTTCCAGAACTAGCTTTGATGACAGATGTGGCGATGGATCCATATTCGAGTGATGGACATGATGGAATTGTTCGGAATGGGGAGATTATCAACGACGAAACGTTACATGTTTTGGGTAAAATGGCATTGGCTCAAGCACGCGCGGGTGCGGATATTATTGGCCCGTCGGATATGATGGACGGCCGAGTTGGGTATATTCGGGAATTGCTAGATGACGAAGGCTTTAGTCATGTTTCCATTATGTCCTATACAGCGAAATATGCGAGTGCTTTTTACGGCCCTTTCCGCGATGCGTTGGAGTCTGCACCCAAATTTGGCGATAAAAAAACGTATCAAATGAATCCAGCAAACAGTAGGGAAGCACTGATAGAAGGGGAGTTGGATATGGCAGAAGGAGCAGATATTTTAATGGTCAAGCCTGCTTTGAGCTATTTGGATATTATCCATCAGCTACATACCGCGTTTCCGTTACCGATTGCCGCTTACAATGTCTCTGGGGAATATGCGATGATTAAAGCAGCAGCACAGAACGGTTGGCTCGATGGAGATAAAGCCATGATGGAAATGTTATTGAGTATCCGACGGGCAGGAGCAAAGATCATTTTGACGTATTTTGCGAAGGATGCAGCACGATTGATTCATCAGCATTAAGTAAAGACAGACAACTATAATATATTTATTTGTACGATTAATTGCATTATTTGAAGAATTTTAAGTCTTAACTACTTGATAGTCATTGATTTACTTAGTAAAATACCTTACTTTGTAAGGTAAACTAAATAAACGTTTTTATGGCTATCAAGAAGCAATTCTTAAAATCGAAACCATTGTGTAAAGTAACTTTCGCAGTACCTGCAGAGTTAGTAGATGGAGCAAAAAAAATTGCGGTTGTAGGTGAGTTCAACGAATGGGATGCAACGGCAACTTTGTTGAAAAAACAAAAAACAGGTGAGTTCAAAACTACTATTGAATTGCCTATCAATCAGGAAGTACAATTTAGATATGTGATAGATGATTCAACTTGGTTAAATGACGAAGAAGCAGATAAGTTTGTTCCGAGTGGAGTTTCATCTGATGAAAACGGAGTAGTTGTTTTGTAATTTCTCCTTGTTTAAAAATAAAAAAGCGACTCCATACATGAGTCGCTTTTTTTATGTGATTAGGATGTGATTTTCTAGATTTTCGTTTGTAAACTTTTACTTTTCTTGGAATGATAAAATATCTTTGTTTATAAACGTGGCGTAAACTCGCTAATCTATTATGAAAAACATCTTTCTTTTTACTTTTCTTTATATCTCCTCTCTGACTATGTTGCAAGCACAAAAGCCAGAACTTGGCGGCCCGCGTACCCGCTGGGGACTCGAAATAGGTGTTCTTCCCATAGGGAAATGGAATGCCATCACAGATGTACCGGGTGTGAAAGTTGGTCATACAACCATTCGAGAAGGGATGCGAGTGCAAACAGGCGTAACGGCAATTATTCCGCATGATGGTTCAATTTTTCAGGAAAAAGTTCCGGCTGCCGTATTCATTGGCAATGGATTTGGAAAACTAGCTGGTTATACTCAAATCAAAGAATTAGGAAACCTAGAAACACCCATTATCCTGACGAATACGCTTGCTGTTCCTGTCGCCTCCCAAGCTTTGATAGAATATACATTGAACCGTCCAGAAAATAAGGAAGTTCGTTCTGTAAACCCAGTCGTAGGCGAGACAAACGATGGTTTTTTGAATGATATTCGAAGTCAATCCGTTCAAATTTCGGATGTTTTGGCTGCGATACAAACCGCAAAAACAGGAGAGGTGTTGCAAGGAAATGTGGGAGCTGGAACAGGAACTGTCTGTTTTGGTTGGAAAGGGGGCATTGGAACGTCTTCTCGTCAGTTACCTGCTTCTTTGGGCGGATACCACGTGGGTGTATTGGTTCAAACTAATTTTGGAGGTGTTTTGCATGTCGCCGGAAAAAATATTGGAAAAGAATTGGGGAGGTATTATTTGAGCGATAAATTAAACGACCCAACAGATGGGTCTTGTATGATTGTTGTGGCAACAGATGCTCCGTTGTCTTCGCGTAATCTTGAGCGTTTAGCAAGTAGAGCGATGTTTGGCTTGGCAAAAACAGGTGGTATTGCTTCTAATGGATCGGGTGATTACGTCATTGCTTTTTCTACCGCGCAGGAGTTACGGATTAAAAATAACAATCCAAACAGACTACAAGCAGCGAATGAATTGACAAACGAAGCCGTTTCCCCTCTATTTTTAGCAGTGATTGAAGCAACTGAGGAGGCAATTCTGAACTCCCTTTTTCATGCACAGACAACAGAGGGTCATCAAGGAAAAGTGGAGGCACTTCCACTCGAAAAAGTGAAGAATTTATTGCAAAAACCCCTATTAAACAGTAATTAATCTAGGTAAAATGAAAGAATGCAAACCTTTCATATCGTAAAATAGTTGGTTTTGGTAGAGATAAACAGCCCAAAATATGATAATTTGAAATATTACATTATTTTTGCGTTGGAAGAAATTTTGAATCAATTTAAAATCTATTATTTATGAAGCTAACCCAAATGCTTGCTTTGGGCGCCATGGTGAGTATCGCTATGTCGTCTTGCGTGGCTAAGAAAAAGTATGTTGATCTTCAACAACAACTAGAAGTAGCAAACGCCGACCTCGAAAAAAGAGGCAACATGATCAATGAGTTTAAAAATAAGTTGGTTGCTTGTGAGCAAGAGAAAGAAAGCTTAACAAAAACAAACCAGTCAACTATCCAACTTCGTGATGAGCAAATCGCTGATTTGAGATCACAAGTCTCTGATTTGAGAAAATTGAGAGATACTCAGATGGAACAAGTGGGTAACCTGACTGTTCTCTCGCAAACAGCTAATAAAAACATTGATCGTACGCTTGCCCAATTAGAGCAAAAAGACCAGTACATCGCACTTCTTCAAGCAGCAAAATCAAAAGCTGATTCAATCAATCTAGCATTAGCTGTTAACTTGAAAGGTGTTTTGGCAGAAGGAATTGCTGACCAAGACGTAGAAATTACTGTGGATAGAACAGTCGTGATGGTAAACCTTTCTGATAGAATGGTATTCAGTTCTGGTAGTTACAGAGTGACACCTAAAGCAAAAGCAGTATTAGGTAAAATCGCTCAAATCATCCAATCTCGCCCAGATCTTGATGTAATGATCGAAGGATACACAGACAACGTTTCGTATGCAAACGATGTGTTGGTTGACAACTGGGATTTAAGCGTAAAGAGAGCAACATCTGTTGTTCGTATTCTTCAGAAAGATTTTGGTGTAGATCCAAACAAATTAATTGCAGCTGGTCGCGGTGAGTTCAATGCTTTAGCGCCAAATGACACACCAGCGGGTCGTCAGCAAAACCGTAGAACACGTATCATCTTGATGCCACGTTTGAACCAATTCTACGATCTATTAAATCCTGATATGGCAGCTACTAAGAAATAATCTTGGTACTTTCCTTCTGGATAAAGTAAAAAGCCCTGTCTTCGCAAAGACAGGGCTTTTTATTAATTCTGAACCTTCTCTAGTCGAGCTTCTATTTGTTTTATCTCGTCTCGCAAACGGGCTGCTTGCAAGAAATCTAATTCCTTGGCGGCAGTTTCCATTTTTCGCTGTGTCTCTTTCATGAGTTTTTCCAATTGCGAAGCATTCATATACGCAATAATCGGGTCTGCAGCTAAGGCAGCACCTTCAGGCTCCAAATACATTTTAGTAGAGGCTTTGAAGTCTGCAACCGACGTCTGTTCCATAATCGCTTCGCGGCTTTTTAAAATAGTGGTTGGTGTGATGCCATTTGCCGTATTATATGCTTCTTGAATACTTCTGCGGCGATTTGTCTCATCAATCGCTTGCCTCATAGAACCCGTTATTTTATCCGCATACATGATTACTTGACCATTCTGGTTACGTGCCGCCCTACCAATTGTTTGAATTAAGGAACGAATATCTCGTAAAAATCCTTCTTTGTCGGCATCCATAATCGCTACCAAAGAAACTTCTGGTAAATCAAGGCCTTCACGGAGTAAATTGACACCAACCAGTACATCAAAAACCCCTAATCGCAATTCACGAAGTATCTCTACACGATCCATTGTTTTGACCTCCGAATGAATATATCTCCCCTTTATCCCTACTTTTTCTAAATATTTGCTCAGTTCTTCGGCCATTCGCTTGGTCAAGGTTGTAATTAAAACCCGTTCTTGGCGTTGGACGCGCAGATGGATTTCCTCTAATAAATCATCGATTTGATTGAGACTTGGGCGTACATCAATTTTGGGGTCAAGTAAACCTGTTGGACGAATAATCTGTTCGACCACAATTCCCTCGGTTCTTCGTAGTTCATAATCTGCTGGCGTGGCACTGACGAAAATAGTTTGTGGTGTTAATTGTTCAAATTCATTGAATGTCAATGGCCGATTATCCATTGCGGAAGGAAGCCGGAAACCATAGTCAACCAGCGCTTCTTTTCGGGAACGGTCGCCTCCCCACATAGCACGAATTTGTGGGATAGACGCATGGCTTTCATCGACTACCAAAAGGAAATCATCCGGAAAATAGTCAAGCAAACAGAAAGGACGCTCCCCAGGTTTTCGCTTATCAAAAAAACGAGAATAGTTTTCGATTCCTGAGCAGTATCCTAGCTCACGCATCATTTCCAAGTCAAATTCTGTTCTTTCTTGTATTCGCTGTGCTTCCAATAGCCGCCCTTCACTCTCAAAATATTTGACTCGCTCCATCATCTCGTCTTGAATTTCCTTCATGGCTTCAAACATGACTTCCTTACCTGTCACGAATAAATTAGCAGGAAAAAGAACAACCATTTTTTCAGTACTGATTTTCTTTCCACTGATGGGGTCAATGCGGGAGAGACTTTCTACTTCTTCACCAAAAAATACAATTCGGTACGCAAAATCAGCGTAACTCGGATAAATGTCAACGGTATCCCCTTTTACACGAAAAGTCCCCCGTGAAAATTCCGCTTCTGTCCGTGAATAAAGAATTTCTACAAACTGAAACAAGAGTTGGTTTCGACTAATCATATCGCCAAGTTTGATATGAATGATACTTTGTTTGAACTCTTGCGGATTTCCAGCACCGTAAATACAAGAAACAGACGCAATGACGATAATATCACGCCGACCTGACATAAGCGAAGAAACCGTGGATAAACGCAATTTGTCAATTTCTTGGTTTATCATTAAATCCTTTTCGATATACGTATTAGTGGTGGCAATGAACGCTTCGGGTTGGTAATAGTCGTAATAGGAAATGAAGTATTCCACCGCGTTTTCTGGAAAAAACTGCTTAAATTCTCCGTATAATTGGGCTGCAAGTGTTTTGTTATGACTAAGAATCAAGGTGGGTTTATTGACATTCTGTATGACGTTTGCCACCGTAAATGTTTTTCCAGAGCCCGTTACACCGAGCAGTACTTGGGCACGATCGCCCCGAAGAATGCCCTCGGTCAGTTGAGAAATAGCTTGAGGTTGGTCTCCCGTTGGTTTGTACGAAGAGGTAAGTTGTAATTCCATGAAAATGAGACAGTTTAAGTTGGCTTATTTGCCGTAATAATATAAAATGAGCCCATCAATGTAGGGAAATGAGCTCTTTCTTGTTTATTGTCAAATCCAGCTTGTGTGATAAGTTCAGGAATTTCTCCTTTTTCATGCGCGTGCATGGTCTCGAAATTATCCAACAATTGCACTAGCCAAAACGCCATTCGTAACCAAATAGTTTTGGGCTTTCCCCAATCTCCGAACAGGAATTGTCCCTTGGGTTTAAGAACACGGTGAATTTCTTTGAAAAGCTCTTTCTTTTGCTCGTTTGACAAATGATGAAAAACCCACGTACACACGACTATATCAAAGTGATTGTCCGGAAATGGAATCAATGAAGGAGGCGTACATATCAAATGGGCAAAATGACCAATTTTCTGGTGAGCCGTCTCCATAATTTGTTCATCTACATCCCATCCATACAATCTAAGAGAAGGATTAATTTCTTGAATATAAGCTAGTTGCGTTCCTGTTCCTACTCCTACATCAAGTAGTTTTCCCTCTTTTTTATCGAAAACTAGATTTGCCACAAACCTTCGAATTTTCTTTTCAGGAACCACCAGACGGATAATTACATCGTAATACGGTGTCAAGAAAGTATATTTTATCGCTGGAATGAAGGGTAAAACAGACTTCATTTCTTCTTAGATTTATCTTGAACAGGATAAACAAAGCTGAGGCTATTTTGGAAGAAATGGAGAAATACACTTTTACTTAACTGTTTGATTTCCTGCCAATTTGTTCCGCGTGAACTTAGTGCAATGACAATGGATAAACCAAAACTGACGATAACGTTGATGAGCCCAATCACCGCCACCCCGACTAAAGAATGAACGATGAGAGCGAGGGGCAAGGTTTCACCAAGTCTGGCAGCAGCAAGTCCAAAATTACCTGATGCGAACGTAATGTGCCGAATATCAATCGGTAAACCCAGCGTAAATCCAACAGCTGCGGTAGTGCCAAGAAAAACCCCCAAGAAGAAATTGCCCGTTAAACTTCCGATGTTTCTGGTCAGGAATGCCGCATAGTGTGTTAGTTTTTCTTGTTTCAGAATCGCTTTTAAATAGGTATTTTGAGAGATTCTTTCTTGCATGGAGCTGTAAATCCATTTGTTTTCGTAATACCCAGAAATCAATCCAGAAATCATTAAATAAATACCAGCAATCCCTGCGTGAAGTAGGGCTAAACTATCTAGTAAGTGCAATTCTTGAATCATTTTATAAGCTTTCTGAGGGCTTGCAATATGATAACCGGTAATCCAAAAGTTGAGCCAAGAAAGTCCGTAGGCAATCGGAAAGGCGATGAGCGCATTACCTAAAAGAGAGATAAACTGACTTCGGGTTAAGTTGGTAAGCAAACGCGTTGAATTGGTAAGCCAACCTGGATTTTTTCCTCCGTTGCTTAAAGTCGCTGCAATGGTGGAGGCGGTCATGGCGGGCTGTTTGGTTGCCAATGTAAACCGCAATAAATGAATAAGGATAAAGCCAATCGAATAGTTTAAACTATAAAAAAGGGCTTCCCAAAAAATAGGGAAATGTTGGTAATATATGGTTGTTTTTATCCCGCATAAAACAGCTACAACGATACCACCACCTAAGGCTTTTCTGAATAATTTCCAATATTCTTTTTTAGAAGAAGCGATGTAGTTTTCGCCCGTTTTGGAGGTGTTTTCTACTACTTTGAAAGACAGAAACTGCAAAGTATCGGCCACGTATCTCCTTAGACTGTACTTTGTATTCTGAGTATAAACAATTTCTTGAAGAATTTTGGATGTTAAAAGCGCTCTAGCCTCCGGTGTTTTTGCCTCAAGCCAAGAAAGAAGTTGAAGTAAACGGGATAAGTATTTCTCCAACCTACGTATCAATACCGTCATTTTTAAGGAAATCCCGAACTTGTCCTTGTGTTTATACAGCAAATTTATCTGTGATTTACATTGTGAAACCATGATTTTAATCTGTCCAAAGTCAGTCGTTGTATCTTTATTGGAAGCCGTTAATTTATGCTCCACATACAAAGTGACTTCTCTGCTTAAACCCAAAAAAGGCGATTCTAGGTCATCTAAATGCGGTAATTTAGCAATTACCTCTTGTTCAATACCGATGGAGGCTATTTTGTGCGCCAAAACATAAATAGTATTGACAAACTCTTTTTCCACATGTTTTTGAACTGACAAAAATAATTCAGGTGGAAGAGAAAGGAAGAAAGCAGCCAGTTCATCTTGGGAAATGGCTTGAAGCCACTTAAAGTCGTCTTTCTTATAGAAGTATAGTTGAATAACTTTGGTAAACTCAGCATCAGAGAAAATAGGCGGGAGGAATTTGTAAACGAGTCGGGTACTCATTTCACTAAAGAAACCCTTTTGGTCGTCTATTCCCACCTCACTCAGAAGTGCCACCAATTTACGGTCTTTTAGTAAGGTGACTAACTGTTTAGAAAGAAGGTGCTTTTCTTTGGAGTCTTGAAAAAACGCAAGTAATTCTTTTTTGTTATCATCGCCCTGAGAGAAGTTATTTCTAAGCGATTGTAGCAGTATATGTAAATAATCAACAGATAAGGGTTGCATAGTTTGTGTACTTAATTAGCCCAGTCAATCCAATTATTTTGTTTTTCCAATTTATACTGCCAATTTTTGGGCATGTTTGAAAAGAAGTCCTTTCCTGTAAATGCCTCCAATTCCTTCACACTTTTGGCATAGACACTTAATTTTTTTGTAGAACTTGCCTTGTTCGGTAGTAAAAAGGCAATCATTCGGGCAGATGCAAGTTGGTTGGGTTGGTAAACCAAAATTTTGTAAAAGTGAGTTGGGACGGATATTTTGGTTTTATTTCCAATTTTTTTAGGTCTTTCACCAATCACGGAGCCCGTAATAACAAGTAATTCTTTATCGCGGCGTACCCATTGCCTTACTTGCGATTCCAGTTGTTCCCAAATTTCGCGGTTAAATTCAGGTGCTTGCGGGCTAATATTGCTCATGTAGAAAGTTTCGTCCATCAAATCTTGGCAGCATTTGAAATCAGCAGCGGGAACCAAGTGTCCGCGGTCAAAGCCACTTCGCGCGTAATCAGACGTAACGGCTGTTTGTGTAGAAACGGCTGGGTCCGGAATAAACGAACTACCGTCACGACTTGCTTGGCCAATTACGTGTTCTTTGCGGAGGAAATAGGCAACCCAAACTGCTTGTTCGTGTTTTTCATTATAACTCAAGGCATAATTTGCCTTAATGACTAATTCTTCGTTTTTGAGTACGGGAGGGAAAAAACCTTCACTTGGAACAATTCCTGATTTTGTTTTTCCACCATTGAGGGCAGACTTCGTGTTTTCAACTGCTTTTTTAACTTCATTAACGGCCTCTAACGTTTGTTTGCCTTTTTCAAGGAAATTTTCAGCTTCTTCTACTTTGGAGTCAATTCTGGATTTTGTCGCTTTGTATGGGTTTTCGCCAAGTGTTTGTGTGGACGATGAATTCGTTGCGTTTGGACTTTCTTTTTGGTATAAGAAATAACTGATACCTAAGAATACGAGTAGCAAAAAGATTTTATTTGATTTCATTTTCTGGATAAATGGGGCTTATATGATTGAATGTTTTTGAGTAGATACGAAAGGAATGGATGAACGGTACAAATTTATATGAAAAGTATACGTACATTTGAATATAAATAAACAAAATAATGAGAACAAAGATACACAAAATTACCACAATGCTTTTGGCGATAGGGCTACTTCTAGGCCAATTTTTACACACATTTGCCCAAGAAAAAGAACCTGAAAAGCTGGTTCTATTAAAGTTATATCCTATTCCACTAGCTACAAGTTCAATGGCTTTCGGTGCGGAGATTTTCAACAAAGATAAGACGCGAAGTACCAATGTTATTTTAGGGATTAGGTATAGTAATGAAGCGATGAATAGTAGCGCAATAATTGGTGGCAAGAATGAGTCTATTGATAATTTTAGTAAATGGAGTGGATTAACAGGGCAAATAGAAAGACGTATGTATGTACCCGCATTTACCCGTTTAGAAAAGGGAACATGGTTAGATAATTACGGTAGTTTGGGTGTTTACTGGGCTCCAACTCTCAAAATGGATTACTCAGTGAATGATTTCGATAAGAGCTTCTTTGATTATTCAAGAGGAAATAACAACGGGTCTGGTTCTTTTGAGCCAATGAAAGTGACCAATTTTGGTAAAATTTCGTATGTAGGTGTCACACCAAGTCTGAACATTGGACTTCAGTTTACAATGTTTCAATATCTTTATCTGGATTTCTCCATCGGTGCAGGTCTTCGACTTTTAGATACTAATGTGATTTCACAGGAGCAATCGGGAGGTAATGCAGGACAATACTCAAACTACAACGGTTTGAGCACTAATATCGACCGAGCAATTCAAAATGATGGTGTTCAAGTAACTGGTGGTATAAGTATTGGGGTTAAATGGTAACTAGATAAATCGTTTTAGTCGAAAATAAGTGAAAATAACTTCTTCGTTTCGCCGAATAAATAACTCGATTTCTCGCCCTTCTTTACTAGATAATAATTTGTATATTTCGCTGAGTGTCAGGTCTGTAACTCGTTGATTGTTAATGAATACTAATTCGTCACCAGGTTGCAGACCTGCTTCTTCAGCAGGAGATGATTCTACGACCTTTTGTATATAAACTTGACTAAGGTCTTTGTTTTTTCCTCTGATTTCAAGTCCGCTCATATCATGTTCAAACGGTTCGCGTACTCGTTGCTTATTGGGCTTGAGGAATAGTCTGCCTCCACGGTAATCAAATGTCACACGGAATCTTCGCAGAAATTCTCCACCAACGCTTCCCTGCCTGCTTTGTTCTTGGGCAAGAAATTTAGTACCAAAAGAAGCTTCGTCTGGAAAAGAAGCAAGTACATTGTGTAATTTTAATGAACCTATTTCTACCGTTTGAACTCTCCCTACATGTCCACTAATATTTCCGTTTAAGCCCCTTCCTAAATTTGCACGAATCACTTTAGAGGGCAAAGGTAGTTTTCCGCTTTCACTTTCTTGATTCAATAAAAGTGCGTGACCAGCCCCTGTATCTATTACCAACCGGACAGGAAGTAGAGCAGAATCTCCAACCGAAATGGACATAGATTCGATGTATGGTTTACTCTGCGTAACGGTCATTGGATAAGACGAACCATACCTTCTTGGGCGAGGTGAAAAAGATTCATTTGAACGTAAAAAGAGTTCTTTGTTCTCATAATCAATTGTTACGACAAATGTATTGAACAAATCATACCCAAAAATCCCATGAATCGGGATGCCCATGAAATCAGAAAGATGTAAAATATCCTCGTTGAGAACGACCAAATTTTGTTGGAATGCCTGCACGTCACCAAGCCGAAGCGTATGTCCGATAGAAACCTGAGCCATAAGTGGTTCCCCTTCGCCTGCACCAGTAATCGAAACTGTACGAACATACTTATAGCCAATCTTTTGTGCCACTTCAGGGTCAGTGATGATAGTCGAACTGACACCTGTGTCAAGGATAAAACGCAGCGTGTCGGATTGATCAATAGTGACTTTTATGACGAGTAAATTGGAATGAATTTCAAAGGGAATATGCGCGACTTTCTGCTTTTTGGACATAAAGTGATACCCGAAAGGAACAGGGTCTGTTGCTTTCTTCTGTCCTAAGCTCTCAGTTATACATATAAATAAAAAAAAGATTACTTTGTCTAGGCATCTCATGTAAATAGGACATTATTATTAACCGAATCGCTTATGTCTAATTTTTTGCCGTGATTGCACAGAAATATACGTAACTCTTGGTAAGAGACAATGGTTTTTGTGAATAATTCAATTTTGTTAAGTGAAGTAGAGATCTATTCCCGCTATTCCCATTCATTTCTTTGTTGGTATGCGATATATTTCGGAATTTTGTAAAAAAATAGGGAATTGAAAAAGAGTAAAAAAGATATACGAGAGGCTAGTTTCCAAGAGATTAAGCAGTTTTTAGTGGATTCTGGCGAGAAAGCATTTCGTGCGAAACAGATATGGGAATGGCTTTGGCAAAAATCTGCCATATCGTTTCAAGAAATGACCAATTTATCGGTCAAAACACGGGAATTTCTAGAAGATAATTTTGCCATTTATCCCGTTCAAGTTTCATCAAGTCAAATAAGTAACGATAGAACTATCAAATCGGGCTTTCGCCTACACGATGGACATCTAGTAGAAGGTGTCCTCATTCCGGCAGATGACCGAATGACCGCCTGCGTTTCTTCACAAGTTGGTTGTTCGCTGACGTGTAAATTTTGTGCAACGGGTTATATGAATAGAGAGCGTAACCTGGATGCGGCTGAGATTTACGACCAAGTTGTCTTAATCAAAAAGCAAGCGGAAGAACATTACCAAGCTCCCTTGACGAACATCGTCTATATGGGAATGGGCGAACCTTTATTGAATTATACCAATGTCTTGCAGTCAATTCAACATATCACTTCACCCGAAGGGCTCAATTGGTCTCCCCGTAGAATTACACTTTCTACTGCGGGTATTGCCAAAATGATTAAAAAATTAGCCGATGACGAGGTGAAATTTAATTTGGCGCTTTCTCTTCACGCAGCAAACGATGAAAAACGAAACCAAATTATGCCGATTAATGAAAGTAATAGTTTGGCAAATTTGGCTGAGGCATTGGCTTATTTTTACGCCAAAACACAAAATCGAATTACGTTGGAATACATTGTTTTCCATGGTTTCAACGACCAAATAAGCGATGCTAGAGAGCTTTGGGAATTTACCAAAAAAGTCCCATCCAAAGTAAATATCATCGAATACAATCCCATCGCTGAGGCGAAATATGTCAATGCAGATCCAAAAGCAATTGAAAACTTTGCTGGATTCCTAGAAAGTCGTGGTGTAATTGTAAATGTTCGTCGAAGTCGCGGCAAAGATATTGATGCAGCTTGTGGGCAACTTGCCATCAAAAACAAAGAATAATAGGTATTTTCTGAAAATTTAATTATTTGATAATACAAGATAGCCTCTTTGGGGTTGGGGCTTAACTAAAATAAGTACAAATTTGCACCACCAATATGAAATCACTGAAATTCACTTAATTCAATTCTTATGTTTGGACTAGAACTCGACATTTTTATACTTCTCACCATAGCCATTGTCGCGGCTTGTGCTTTTGAGTTTATCAATGGTTTTCACGATACAGCAAATGCCGTGGCCACTGTTATTTACACCAATTCCCTAAAACCAACCCAAGCAGTTGTTTGGTCGGGTATCATGAACTTCGTCGGAGTAATTACCGGTGGAGTAGGGGTTGGGCTGAGTATTGTTAATTTACTCCCAGTTGAACTACTCATCGACCAAAACGTATATCAAAGTATTGCCATGGTTTTGGCCTTGCTTTTGAGTGCTATCATCTGGAATTTCGGTACATGGTACTTCGGTCTTCCATCTTCAAGCTCGCACACGCTCATCGGAGCGATTTTGGGTGTCGGATTGGGTTATGCTTTACTTCCTGACAACACAATGGGCGTAGCAGCCATTAACTGGGATAAAGCAAAAAGTGTCTTTACCGGTTTATTCCTCGCTCCTCTGATTGGTTTTACAATGGCAGTGGTGCTCATGTTTGTAATCCGTAATTCGGTTTCTAAAGAAATTCGTCAGCAAATCACTTCTGAGCCAAAGAAAAACCAAAAACCTCCAGTTTGGATTCGTTGGTCACTGATTGTCACATGTACACTCGTGAGTTTCTTCCACGGTCGTAACGATGGACAGAAAGGAATCGGTTTGATGATGCTTATCTTAATCGGTATCTTACCCTCCTATTTTTCAATTAATCCAAATAGTGATTTAGGACAATTAAAGCCGAGTATGGCCATTATTGAAGAAATTACGAATAAAATTGATACCACAAATTTGTCGCAAGCAGATATCAATCGAATTGTTACGACAAGAGAAAAAGTAGCTGAACTTAAACATCTCTCTGGTAAGGCGAAATTTAGTGATAAAGATAATTTAGAGCTTCGAAAAGATGTACTCTTGATTAGTAGTAATGTGAAGAAAATTGTGGACAATGAGCTAATTGAATTAAGTGATGCCGACAAAAAAACACTTAAAAAGTTAGCTACTGAAGAAGAAAAAGGGATTCGTGCCTACACAGACTATGCACCTTTCTGGGTTATTCTTATGATTTCACTTTCTTTAGGTTTAGGAACGATGATTGGATGGAAGCGAATCGTAGTTACGGTAGGAGAGAAAATTGGTAAATCTCACTTAACATATGCACAAGGTGCTTCTGCTGAGTTGGTTGCTGCGGCAACGATTGGTTTAGCTTCCGGGTTTGGTCTGCCTGTAAGTACAACACACACGCTGTCTTCTGGTATTGCGGGTACAATGGTGGCTAGTAAAGGAGTGAAAAACCTCCAAGCAGGAACCATCCGGAATATCGCTATTGCTTGGGTACTTACGCTTCCTGTATCGATTCTCTTATCTGCGGTTCTTTTTATTTTCCTCCGTTGGTTAATTGCATAAAACTTCTTTTAATACAAATATATAAATGAAAGAGAGGCTTCCAATTTTGGGAGCCTCTCTTTTCGTATTGCGTACCAGAAAGTATCCTTTTGATTAAAGAGAGAATTAGAAAAGGAGATAATACACGGTAATAGAAAACAAAAAAAGGAAGTAATTCTTCCACTCACGAATTGTACCTAATAATGGATTCATTTTTTATTTCAAAATAATGAATTGATTGTAAATTAATTATGAAGAGAATTTTAAGAAATAAGGAAGAGTGATGGATTATAAACAAAGAATCAGGGCATAACCCTGATCTTTGTAATTACACCAATATGAATCAAGCTGAATTGATTCGATTTCTTCTTTAAAAGGAAACTCCTCTTAAAACATGCAATGTAGCAGTTGACTATTATCAAATTATTAAGCCAAGATTAACTAATCCACTCATCTTGTTTTATTCTCATTTTAATTCTAGGTGACGTTTTGATAATTGTGACGTAACAATGGGGTAACATTGGAGCTCTACTTTTGTGACGTTGTTTTAATTCAAGAAGAAAATAAACATTACTTCACAAATTTTATCTTTTATGAAATTCAATTTTAGACACATTTCTGTACTGGTAGCTGCAGTGGTAACACTAACGCTAAGTTCTTGTGAGGAAGAAGTTGTATTCAACATTCCAGCGGTTACTCAGCCTGAAGCTGCTTCGACTGTAACAGGTTCTTCTATTGATATCTCTTTCCCATTTACTGCAGAGGCAGGCTTTCAATCAGCAAGTGTTGCTGCAACCAACGGTACAGCGACTATTAAAACGTCTGGAACTGCAGGTTCAACAAGCGGAACAGTTGTGGTGTCATACACAGCAGGTACAACGGTTGGCGCAGGGGCGGTTACATTGACTATTACAGATGCAGAAGGAAGAACTTCTAATGCAACGGCTGTTATTACAGTAGCTGCTGAGCAAAAAGAGTTCGTTATTTCGTCAAATATTACAACAAATACTACTTGGAAAACAGGTAATACATATATTTTAGCTTCTCGCGTAACAGTAACAGCTGGAAATACGCTGACAATCGAGCCAGGTGTTATCGTGAAAGGACAAGCTGGAACAGGTGCAAATGCTACTGCCTTGATTATCGCTCGTGGTGCTAAAATCAATGCTGCAGGTACAGCTGAAAAGCCAATTATCTTCACGTCTGTTGCTGATGAAATCAAACCAGGCGAAATCAAATCACCGAATTTGGAACCTACTTTAAGTGGTCTTTGGGGTGGCTTAATCGTACTCGGAAATGCACCTATATCAGCTGTTTCTGAGTCAGTTCAAATCGAAGGTATTCCAGCATCTGACCAAAATGGTCTCTATGGAGGTACAAATCCAGCAGATAACTCCGGTGTAATCAAGTATGTATCTATCCGTCATGGAGGGGCAAACATTGGTGAAGGAAATGAAATCAACGGTTTAACGCTTGGTGGAGTTGGTTCAGGTACTGTCATTGAAAACATTGAAGTTGTTGCTAATCAAGACGATGGTATCGAGTGGTTCGGTGGTACAGTAAGTGTAAAAAATGCACTTGTTTGGAATGCTGGTGACGATGCACTTGACACAGACCAAGCTTGGTCAGGAACACTCGATAACTTCATCGTTATCTGTGGTGAAACAGATCACGCACTAGAAATCGACGGACCAGAAGGCGCTCTTCTTGCTGGTCATACTGTGAAAAATGGTTCTGTAAAAGGTTCTTCAGTAGCAGAACTAGGTGACTTCAGAGCGAGTGCAAGAGGTACTTTTGAAAACATCTACTTCTTCAACTTCCCAAGTCCAGCAACTTCAGGTGGTAGAGGCGATTTCTCTCTTTCTTCTGGTTCAGATGTGACTTTCGCTAACGGTGACCTGAAGTTCAATAACTTAGAAATTACATTGGCTACAGGTACTACATTGACAGAAGTATTCAGAAACGGAACAAGCGTGCATGCCAAAGCTGTGACTACGCGTACAACGGGAGCTACAGTAGCTGCATTCAATGGTTGGTCATATGCTTCTGCAAACGGAGCTTTAACAGGATTCTAATCTTATTTTCTTTTTCAAAACTCACAAGTGTAAGCTTGTGAGTTTTAAGCATTTACAAATTACACCATATTTTGTATGAAAAACATTTTAACATTTCTTCTTATTCTTTTTACAACTTCTCTTTACGCTCAGTCAAACAAAGGAATACTACGCGGAACTATTTTAGATAATAAAACAGGGGAGACGCTCATCGGAGTAACTGTGTCTGTTACAGGTCCTTCTACAACAGGAGCTAGCACAGATCTTGACGGGTCATTCAGTCTTTCTCTCAATCCTGGTATTTATGAAGTAAAAGTTTCGTACGTCTCTTATGAAACAATTGTTCTAAAACAAGTAAATATAAAAGCAGGCGAAACCACACTTTTTGACAACCTTCGCCTCAAAGAATCAGAAACTATGCTTGCGGAAGTAGTCGTGACAGCAGAACTTATTAAAAATTCTGAATCTGCATTGATGACACTCAAAAGAAAGTCACCAGGATTGATGGATGGTATTTCTTCTGCGAATTTCAAGAAAATTGGAGATTCTGACGCTGCCTCTTCCATGAAACGCGTTCCTGGGGTTTCTATCGCAGGAGGTAAATACGTTTTCGTTCGCGGATTAGGCGATAGATATACAAAAACTACCCTAAACGGAATGGATATTCCTGGGCTAGATCCAGATAGAAATACATTGCAAATGGATATTTTCCCAACAAATGTCGTGGATAATATCATCGTTTACAAATCTTTCAGTGCAGAACTTCCTGCTGATTTTACAGGTGGTGTAATCGATATTGCTACCAAAGAATTTCCAAATGAAAAAGTTGGAAGTGTCTCATTTAGTGCGAATTACAATCCAGATTTTCACTTTAATCCAAATTACTTAACTTACGAAGGAGGTAAAACGGATTTTCTAGGCTTTGATGATGGAACGCGTGCCATTCCTGCTACAACCAATATTCCTCAGTTTGCTGAAATTATCGGACGTCCTTCTAGTGAGACGGGTTTACGCTACCGGGCTATTTTAGGTGGATTTTCAAAAAATCTTGCTGCCATGCAACAAAGAAGTAACATGGATGCTAGCTTCGGTTTTACATTAGGAAACCAAGTCAAACTAAAGAAATTTACACTTGGTTACAACGCATCTATTTCCTATAAAAACACAACAGAATTTTATCAAGGTGCAGAGTTCGGTAGATACGGAATGAGTGGAAATAAACAAATCACCGAACTAGAAGTAAGGGAGTTCCAAAAAGGGAATTATGGTATAAATTCTGTTTTCTTGAGTGGATTGGGTGGTTTAGCTATCAAAACATCTAACTCAAAATATAAATTGAATCTTCTTCACCTTCAAAATGGTGAATCCAAAGCAGGGATCTTCGATTATTTGAATAATGACCTTGGAGCGATTTTCAATGGTTTTCAACATAACTTAGAATATAGCCAACGTTCTTTGTCGAATATTTTGCTCTCAGGTGAGCACGTATTTGATTTGTCTAATTGGAAATTGCAATGGAAAGTATCTCCGACGTTCTCTTCCATGGATGATCCAGATGTTCGTTTTACGCGGTATGAAATCAGAGGTTCTAACTTATTCATTGGTACAGAAGCCGGTTTTCCAGAACGTATTTGGAGAAATTTGTCTGAATACAATCTGGCAAGTCAGGTTAATTTAACCAAAGAATTTGATAGAAATGGTTCGACAAATAAACTGAAATTCGGTGCAGCTCAAACATATAAAGATAGAAATTACATCATTCGTAACTTCGCGCTTAACCTACGTAATGTTCCATTAACTGGTGACCCGAACGAAATTCTGCGTGAAGATAATCTTTGGCCAAGAAATGGAAATATCGGCCAAGGTACAACCTTCGAAACTCCTTTCTTACCAACTAATCCAAACCAGTTCGACGCTTCCACAAATACGGTTGCTGGATATGCTTCCTTGGAATCTAATCCATTTACAAGTTTGAAAGCAATTCTTGGCGCTCGTTTGGAAAGCTATACACAACGATACACTGGACAAGATCAACTTGGTATTAATGTATTTAATAATGAAGTGGTCTTAAATGACATTGATTTGTTCCCGTCCGTTAATTTAATTTATAGCTTGACAGATAACCAAAATGTTCGTTTGACATACGGAAAAACGATCGCTAGACCTTCATTAAAAGAGCTTTCGTATGCTGAAATCTATGACCCAATCACGGGTAGAACATTCATCGGTGGGTTATTTAGAGATGCGAATGATGTGGCAGGTATTGAATATTGGGACGGAAATTTGAGAAGTACGTCTATCAATAACTTTGATATTCGGTGGGAATCATTCCAAGAAAACGAACAGATGATTTCAGTAAGTGCCTTCTACAAATCATTCATTAATCCTATTGAGATGATTCAGTTTGCAACTCAAGTTGGGGCATTTCAACCAAGAAACGTAGGAAATGGACAAGTGCTTGGTTTGGAGTTTGAACTTCGTAAAGGTTTAGGTGTAGTGTCTCCTAGATTGAAAAACTTTGCTTTTTCAACAAATCTTACTTATACGCACTCACGTATCGAGTTAAGTCAGACAGAGTTTGATTCCCGCGTATTAAATGCCCGCGAAGGATACCAAATTGGAAGTTACAGAGATATGGCGGGTCAATCACCCTATATCGTCAATGCAGGAATTTCGTATAAATCGACCAATAATGCCAGCAAATGGAATGGATTAGAAGCAGGGGTTTTCTATAATGTACAAGGACCTACTTTACAGTTTGTGGGTATCGTAGATCGTCCAGATATTTATTCTGTACCGTTTCATAGCTTAAATTTTAATTCAAACATGACTGTAGGAAAAACAAAAAAATGGTCTGTAGGTCTTAAAATAGATAATATTTTAAATGATGCGAACGAAATGGTGTTTAAGTCATTCCAAGCCCAAGAACAGTTTTTCCAACGTTTGCTTCCTGGTAGAAGTTTTTCTGCCAACGTGAGATATAGTTTATTCTAATTTAATATTGCCGTAACGCCTTGTTTTTTCTCGAATCGTATTTTTGAGAAAAAATAAGGCGTTTTTATATGATAGCTACCTACCCCAAATTATATTCAGATTTACTTTCCATCCAAGCAGGCTTATTGGAAGAGCGTCAAATGGAAGAACAAGACGAAATACCTCTGGATAACGAAGAGGATTACAGCCATGAAACAGACAATGAGGAATATTGGGATTTACTTGTAGAAGCCTGATTTCTGGTGTTTTTTTCCGTACCTTGCAGACTCATCGGTCAAACGACCAATCTATTTTGTAAGGTTTTATTTATGACATTTGACTCACTGGCTCTAGCAGAGCCGCTTCTACATGCCCTCCAACAAGAAGGCTATACTACACCAACTCCCATTCAAGCACAAGCGATTCCCATTGTTTTACAAGGAAAAGATTTGTTGGGTTGTGCCCAAACAGGAACCGGAAAAACGGCAGCATTTGCCTTGCCCATCTTACACAAGTTACTCGAATCCGAAAAACAAAAGGGTATTCGTGCACTCATTGTTACACCAACTCGTGAACTTGCTATTCAGATTGGAGATAGTTTTAAAGCATACGGTCGCAATACGCCCATTCAAACAACCGTAGTCTTTGGGGGAGTAAAAGCCCACAAGCAAATCGCCAGTTTGAAAGGAAGAACAGATATTCTCGTGGCTACGCCCGGTCGTTTATTGGATTTATACCACCAAGGCTATGTCAAACTCGGTCAGTTACAATTGTTTGTACTTGACGAAGCCGACAGAATGTTAGATATGGGTTTTATCCATGATGTAAAACGATTGATACAATTATTGCCTGCTAAAAGACAAACGCTGTTTTTCTCGGCTACAATGCCACCTGCTATCGTTAAATTGGCAAACACATTACTCACAACTCCCGCGCGAGTAGAGGTAACTCCTGTGTCATCTACGGCGGAAACCATTCAGCAAAAGTTGTATTTCTGTACGCAGGCAGAGAAACAAGCCTTGCTGATGCACGTTTTAGAAGATAAAGAAATTAATCCTGTTTTGATTTTTACGCGTACGAAACACGGGGCGGATCGGGTTGTTAAATTTTTGGTTAAACAAACTGTAAAAGCGGAGGCAATCCACGGAAATAAGTCACAAAATGCCCGTCAGAAGGCATTGGAGAATTTCAGAAATGGGTCAATTCGGGTACTTGTTGCAACAGACATTGCTTCGCGCGGTATTGATATAGACGAATTGAAATATGTAATAAATTTTGAGGTTCCCAATATCTCAGAAACCTATGTACATCGAATAGGAAGAGGTGGACGTGCCGGAAATGAAGGCGTAGCAATTACGTTTTGTAGCCCTGAAGAAAAAGTGGATTGGCAGGCAATTGAACGTTTAACAAAACAGAAAATTCCTGCGACACCTTGGAAGAAATAATAAAGTTCGTTGGTTTTATTTTCACAAAGAAAGAGCTTCTAGAAATCCTAGAAGCTCTTTCTTTTCTATGGGAGATGAACTCAAATTGGTCTAATTAAAATAAACGCCAGAAAGCGGCAAAAACAGCTACAATTGCAGAAGCCCACATTGGAAATTTACGAGATACATACATGTCTCTTCTGTAAACTTTGAGATACTCCGCCCGAATCCAGATACCCACGCCAATCAAAAGGAAAAGCATGGAACTTGCAAACTTAATCGTCTTTACAGAAAAGTCAGTCTGTGTAAGTTGCAACCATCCATTAATTCCTACTAGAAGGATACCAAAAAAAAGGATGATATTGAATAACCACTTGTAAGTTTCTTTGTCAATGTCGTTTCTCATAATAATCTTTTCGTTTATTGACACAAATGTAATATAATAGTTTGTTAAAAGTCAAATATTCAATACATTTTTTTGATAATTTTAAAAAATCCAAATAAAATATGGATTAATCACTAAAATTAGTACCTTTAAATATTGGAATAATGCAATTATATTTTTCTGTTTATTGAAAAAAGATGTTTCAAAAAAAGGTTATTTTTATTGAAAAATGAAGAAAATGGCATTTTGGGGTTTTAATTTCTTTGGATTGATTTAAATGCGAGAAGGTAGTTTATAGTTGTTTCTTATCGTAACTTTGCGACAAAAATTGAATATTAAATCAAAAGAACGGATAAATGAAAGTCACATTAAAAAGAGTAGATGACGCTTTCCATTTTGAGGCAATGGGCGTTTCAGGTGTTCCAAATCACATCGATGCAAATCCAGAGATTGGAGGAGCAAATGCAGGTGCGCGACCTATGGAAATGCTTTTGATGGGGCTAGGTGGTTGTTCTGCAATTGACGTTATTCTTATCCTAAAGAAACAACGCCAAGTTCTCGAAGACATACAAATTGAAGTTTCTGGAGAACGTCAAAAAATAGAAGGTACAGAAATGTCTCCTTTTACATCGATGCACATTCATTTTATCTTGACAGGTGACTTAGACACTCAAAAAGTGGAGAAAGCTATCCAAATGTCTATGGAAAAATACTGTTCTGCTACGGCTCAATTCCAGTCATCTGCCCAAATCACTCATTCTTTTACTATTCGCTCAACTCACTAATCTATATATGCAACAATACCATCAGTTGCTCCGTGATATTATCGAGAAAGGAGCAGTCAAAACAGACCGAACAGGCACAGGCACTAAAAGTATCTTTGGTTACCAAATGCGCTTTAATTTAGAGGAAGGGTTTCCGTTGGTTACAACTAAAAAGGTGCATATAAAGTCTATTATTCATGAGCTTCTCTGGTTTTTAAAAGGAGAAACTAATATCCAGTATCTCAAAGAAAATAATGTTTCTATTTGGGATGAATGGGCAGATGAAAACGGTAATCTAGGGCCTGTTTATGGAAAACAATGGCGCTCTTGGGGAACGCCAGACGGAAAAGAAATTGACCAAATAAGTGAAGTAATAAAACAAATTAAAACCTCTCCAGATTCACGTAGAATTTTAGTGTCAGCCTGGAATGTTGGTGAGTTAAACGAGATGGCTTTACTCCCTTGTCATGCACTTTTCCAGTTTTATGTGGTAGATGGCAAACTTAGCTGTCAGTTATATCAACGAAGTGCAGATGTATTCCTCGGTGTTCCATTCAATATTGCTTCGTATGCGCTTTTAACGATGATGGTAGCTCAAGTTTGTGGCTTAACCGCCCACGAATTTATCTGGACAGGAGGAGATACACATATTTATAGCAATCATTTTGAGCAAGTGAATACCCAACTCTCACGGGAACTTAGACCACTCCCAAAAATGATTTTAAATCCAGGAGTGACTTCTATTTTTGACTTTACGTACGAAGATTTTACCTTACTCGACTACAATCCACACCCCGCTATCAAAGCTCCTGTTGCCGTTTAAGTCATTAATATAAAGGATATTCAGCTTATTTTACGGTAATTTGTATATCCTTTTGTACATTGACTAACATTTCTGCTAACGTCGGTGCACGAAAACTTGGGCGTGTTTCTCCTGATATTCCCCAAGGCTCCGCTGGTGCACCAAAAAGATTTTTATCCAATTTCTTGTTGTTATTCACGTCATGAAAAACTTGAACGGCTACTCTACTTTGTCCCGTTACATTTAGTTTGCATACGACTTGCCCATCTGTAATCGGAAGAATATATGTTTTAAGTGGTTTATTGTTGATATCAAGGATTTTGATGAACGCTTTACCTTTCTCGGTTTCAAATCCTGATATTCGGATTGTACATTCATTTGTGGATTGACTCAGGGGATTGAATGAATGAAAAACTGTAAGGAGTACAGAACATATGAAGGTAGAGGCAGAAATCATATTTAATTTTTGGGTTGAAAGGGTACAATAATACTCGTATCCGAAGTCTTCTCTATTAACTCTGCTAAGCTATTTTTCGTGTATGGCTGATGCCATTTTGGAGCTATTTCATGAAAAGGGACAAGGACGAATTTACGCTTTTCCATAAAGATATGTGGAATGGTTAATTCCGGAGAGTTAATTTGCCAGTTTTCAAAAGCAATAATATCCAAATCAATGACTCTTGGCCCCCATTTTACGATTCTTTTTCTTCCCATTTCCTCTTCGATCGCCAATAATTCATGCAATAGCTGGAACGGATAGTGGGTTGTCTGTACTTCGATGACTGTATTCAAAAATGCATCTTGGTCAATCAAACCCCAAGCCTCTGTTTCATAGACCGAAGAAGTACATCTAATTTTCCCTACTTTTTTTTCAATTAATTGATAAGCAAGTTCTATCTGCTCAAGGCGATTTCCCTGGTTTGTACCAACACCAATATAGGTTGTGAATACCTTTTTGGGAGAATGTATCATAAGGAAGCGAGTAGACTTAGTTGGTTATACTTTTGTTTTACTTCAGCGAGAACAAATAAAAAATCTAGGTCTTTTTCAATAGCATTGCCAACAACAACTAGGTCAGCGCCAGCCTGAAAGGCATCAAAAGCTTTTAATGCTGTATTAATACCACCTCCGACAATCATTGGAGTAGAAGTTTGTTCTCGTACCGACCGAATGATAGAAGAAGGTACGGTTTGGAGTGCACCGCTTCCTGCATCGAGAAATACGAGGGAGTGTCCCAACATTTCTCCTGCCAAAGCTGTACTTGCGGCAATAGAAGGTTTATCTGCAGGTAAAGGGTTTGTATTGCTTATATAAGTTGCAGTGGTTTGTGCACCTGAGTCGATGAGTAAATAACTTGTCGAAAGGATTTCCATTCCGGATGCTTTCAAAAAAGGTGCTGCCAATACATGTTGTCCAATGAGATAATCTGGATTTCTACCAGATAAAAGAGACAAAAGTAAGAAACCATCTGCGTGATGATGAATATGCATACTTGTACTCGGAAACAAAATAGTTGGAATTTTGCCTTTGAATTGATCTATTATCCAGCTTGTTTGATTTTCAACGAGTAAACTACCTCCAACAAGAATGAAATCGACATCATTCACCTCACAAGAAGTAATAAGTTCTGGGAAAGAAGCTTGTTGGATATTATCTGGGTCAATCAATACAGCAATCCCTTTTTTGTTTTTCTTTTTTAAATCGGAAAGCTTTTTGTAAATGGGTTTATTTTTTGTCATCAAGTAATCGGTTATCAAGCATTTCCAAAAGCTTTTTCTTAGCTAAAGCCAATAAAAGTGAAGTAGCTAATCCTTTCACTACAGATAGAACTACTCCTTCTTTAGGAACTGCTTGTTTATTTAATGGGACTTTGTTTTGTTCATCCTCAGGGATGCTATTTAATACAAGATAAATCGTTGCAAGTGCTCCTGAAATATACAATAGATGTTTGCCGGTTGTTTTGTAATCGGATACTTGTTTTTGGATTGCATTTTCATAATGGCTAATTTGGCCTTTTAGCATCTCCTTTTTTGCTTCTCTATCTACTAATTTTGAGTCTTGCATATATAGTTCGAAATTCTGATACAAATTTAATATATTAAAAGTAATTATTTCTTTTGTAAGAAGCCTAACTGGCTAAATTGCACTTCTTCCTCATCTATTAACTCTTTTAACATGATTTTTAGTTTTTCTTTATCTTGAAATAGGGAAGATTGTAGGATTTCATCCATAGTACATGGAAGTAAATCAAGAATACTTTGTTTAAATTGCTTTTGCTTCTCTATTTCCCACTGCCGATTTGCCTGTCTACGGCAATTATCGCATTTCCCGCAGGTTTTGTCTGTTACTTCATCAAAATATCTTTGCAAATACAGCATTCTGCACGTTTCTGTCGATTCCAAATACTTAATAACATGTGTGAGCTTCTGAAAATCAAGCTGTTTTTTTTGTTGGAATAAAGGAATGTCCAATGCTAAATTTTGTGCATCCTGCCGGCTTGTCAGAAAGGTAAGTTGCGGTTTACTCTTCTGTTTTTGATAATCTGCTACACCCGTTTCGTGCAAATGGGTAAGGATTTGCTCAATCTCTTTCGGCTGGGCAAAGTAGGTTCCTGCAATTGCTGATTCTGAAATCCGGACATAATTTCCCATCAATTCCCCACCATACATACGCAAAAGTACCTTTGTGAATTTCTCTAATTTAGGTGAACGTACCTGTAAATCATACAATTCAGCTGGTGTAACGAGTAAACTGAGTTTCGATGGACTGTAATACGCATCACTCAACGTAAGGATATTTTGGTCTTGAAGGACTTTTAATACATAATGTGTGTCCGTCGGATTTAATCCGTAAATACCACAAAAATCTTGTAAATCAAAATCAAAACTTTCCAAAGACACGCTACCGAGTGCCAACTTATAGTAATTACACAAACATTGATACGTATGCTTGATTAGTTGGATATCTGGGTATCTTTTTTCCAAAGTACGAAGTGCCATTTCTATGTCTGGTTGTTGAAAAAGACAAACAGCAAATGCTTTTTGCTGGTCTCTACCTGCTCGACCGGACTCTTGGTAATAACTTTCCAAGGTATCTGCAAAATCCATGTGTACAACTACGCGAACATCTGGTTTGTCTATCCCCATTCCAAATGCATTGGTTGATACAATGACGCGTGTTTCCCCGATTATCCATCTTTGTTGTTTAGCAAATCGCTCGTTTGTGGGTAAACCCGCATGATAATGCTCTGAAGAAATTTGATATTTTTTTAGAAATTGAGCTACCTCAACAGTTCTCTTTCTACTTTTGGTATAAACAATGGCTGAGCCCGGTACTTTCTGTAAAATTTCAAGTAATTTTTTTTCCTTATTCGTAACCTCAATTGCGGAATAGACAAGGTTCTCTCGAGAGAAACTCTGTACGAATATACGTGGTTCACGTAAGGCCAAATAGTGAATGATATCCGCTCGAACTTCATGTGTTGCGGTTGCGGTCACTGCTATAATGGGCGTTTCTGGGCAAATAGCGTCTCGAAAGGCATGAATTTGTAAATAGGGTGGTCGAAAATCATGCCCCCACTGCGAAATACAATGGGCTTCATCTACAACTAAAAGCCCAATTTTCATTTTCTGTGCCCGAACTTTGACTAACTCACTTTGCAATCTCTCGGGTGATAAATATAAAAATTTCGTTTGTCCGTAAATGCAATTATCCAATGTATAATCTACTTCTGTCGGCGATAATCCTGCATAAATGGCGGAAGCAAGTACATTTCTACGTTTTAATTGTTCTACTTGATCTTTCATTAATGCAATGAGTGGCGTGATAACCAAGCAAACACCCTCTAAAGCCAAGGCAGGAACTTGAAAGCAAATGGATTTTCCACCGCCTGTTGGTAAAAGGGCAAGTGTATCGTTTCCTGCAAGTACAGCGTCTATAATGTCTTTTTGTAAAGGCCGAAAATGGGTATATCCCCATGTTTTTTCTAAAATTTCTTCAGGAGTGGCCATACAATTCTAAGATTTATTGCGTAATTATGAATACTTTTACAAATTTACATAAACTATCGAACAACATGTATTCGTCAGTTATTTACTCTCGATTAACCCCGTTTATTTGATTGTAATTGTAACTTGTTTATTGAAAAAAGAGTTTATTGAATCGTACTTACTATGTCAAAAATCCATGTCCTAAATTCATGTAACTAGGTTACGCTTTCATGCTAATTAGGAGAGCATTCCTTGTCTATTTTACTATTACTTATGAAAAAAAAATTATTTCTTCTCTTTTCTTCGGTATTCATAGCCGGGGCTACTGTTGCTCAAGTAACATATCCTTCAAAAATGGAAACTAAGAAGGGAATTCCAGTAGTTTGTCCCGCTGACTTTAAGGATGTGAATACCTTTGTACCTATGCCAGCTGGGGTGCAAGAAGCAATTGCGCAAAATAAGAATGGTCGAACTTCAGCTACAAAAAAATCTAATTTTGTAGTAGAATACGTGGATTTTCCCAATAACGCACGTGCGGCTTTTCAACGCGCTGTTGATATTTGGGAACAGTTGCTCGTTTCACCTGTCCCGATTCGTGTTCTAGCGCTTTGGCAACCACTCGGTCCAAATGTGCTTGGCTCCGCAACAGCAGGAGATTTTAATAGAAATTTCCCTGGAACTCCCAAAGCTTTTACATGGTATCCTATCGCACTTGCTGAAAAACTAGCTGGTCAAGAGTTAAATTCACCCAATGAATACGATATCGTTTGCCGCTTTAGTAGTGAACAAAATTGGTTTACGGGCACGAATGCAAATCCTGCACAAGGACAATTTGACTTGACTTCTGTGGTACTTCATGAACTATGCCACGGTTTAGGGTTCATTAGCTCAATGGAAATTGAACTTGGAAATGGGAAATATGGCTTTGGTACTTCTACTCCTTTTGCATTTGACCGCTTTATAGAAAATGGACAAGGACAATCGTTGATAGATACGACACTTTTCAAAAACCCTTCCACTCAATTACGTGACCAACTAACGAGCAATAATCTATTTTTTAACTCTCCTTTAGCAAAAAGTGTAAATAACAATATTTTACCCAAATTATATGCACCAGCTCCGTACTCGAGTGGGTCTAGTATTTCCCATTTGGATGATGGTACGTATGGTTCAGGAAACGTTAATTCCTTGATGACGTCTACGGCAAGCATTCGAGAGGTAAATTTCGATCCAGGTCCCATCGTGATTAACATGTTCAAAGATATGGGTTGGGCGAGTAGTTCTATTGTTCACAATCCTCTTGGAAACTTTCCGTCCGTTTCATCTGTAGATATTGTCGCGAATTTATTATCTGATACGACATTCGTAGAGGGTTCTGCAAAGCTATTCTATACAATCAATGAGGCAAGTTTTGCCAATGCCAAAGAGTTGCTACTTGAACGGGTATCGGGTTCAACTTTCAAAGCAACAATTCCCGTTTCTAGTCCTCAGGCTGTGGTAAGATATTATCTTGTAGCCGAAGATAATTTCAAAAAACAGGTAACAAGCCCACCGTCGGCCCCTGATTTTATTTGGAGTTTTGAAGTAGGAGTGCCAGATCAAACGCCTCCAGATATTACCCATTTTGCGCCAGATATCGTACCCGCAGGCATCTCACTGGATTTTCTCGTTAATGCAATCGATGATTTTGAAAATGGTGTAGAAAGTGTGCAAGTTAAGTACGAGTTGAATGGGGAAACTAGACCTGCCATCACATTGAAAAAATACAATCCATCCACTGATAACATCTCGTTTTCGCAGGGTAGCGCAGATAGATTTGCATATCTAGCAGAAGGAGCAATTCCTGCTCTGAAGTCAGGAGATCGTGTTCGGTATCAGGTTATTGCAAAGGATAAGGCAGGAAATACAGCCGTTTATCCAACCACATATACGCAACCGCAGCTAGAATCTGTTCCAACTCCTACTTTCTTTGAGGTTTTGGCAACAGATTTAAAAGGAGATGTTAGGAACTCATATGTAAGTGACTTTAGTCGAGACGATGATGATTTTGCACTGCTTGGGTTTACAATCGGTACAGCACCAGGGCTCTTGAATGGTTCACTTTATACAAAAGCGGGCTACCCAAATGGTTTAGGTTCATTGGATCCTGTAACGAAACGAGTGAATAATGCTTTTGAAGCAAATCAGATTGCACTTCTACGTTTTCCTATCAAATTACGCTCTGAAGCAGACTCCGCAGTGATTACTTTTGATGAAATTGTACTTGTAGAACCTGCAGAAGCTGGTGCTAGCTTTGGCAGTGATGAGTTCTGGGATTATGTGGTCGTTGAGGGCTCAAGAGATGGAGGTGCATCTTGGGTTCCATTTGCTGATGGCTATGATAGTGGTGCAGAAAGTGTTTGGAAAACAGAATTCAATAATTTTGGACCTGGAGATGCTCCGTTTTCACAAGGCAAACCCAATCCTTCTTTGTACAAACCACGTACGATTCTTCTCACAGGTACAAATGACTTTGCACGAGATCAAGAAGTATTGATACGGTTTAGATTATATTCTGATCAATTTGTGAAGGGGTGGGGTTGGTCAATTGATAATTTACGCATCCAATCCTCGTTGCCAAAACCAACTGCTACGGAACCTATTCCAGTTACTAAGATTCAAATATTCCCGAATCCATCGAGTGATTTTCTTTCAATCCAACTACCCGTTTCATATAAACAGCAAGTAGAAACAACAATTTTTGACCAAATGGGACGAAAAATGAGTCAGGAATCTAATTGGAGTGATGAGAAAAGTTTTATGCACCAAATGAGAATAGATTATCTCCCTTCAGGTAGTTATATCGTTCAGATTAAAACGAAGGAAGGAACTAAAACCAAGCGGTTTGTTGTCAATAGATAAATACGAAATGGGAAAAAGAGATTTTTCCCATTTTTATTTTAAGAAATTCAGAAAGAAACCTCTTCCCACTGTTCACTGTTTTATTCTAAAAGATTTAAATGTATGTCTGAGCCGTCTAAAATCCACCAAAGTGCTGATTTTTTGCATCACCTCTTTGTCAAACATCAACAAACGGAAGCCGTACCGCCTACAAAAGAAATTGCGGCTTGGGCACACCGTGTTATTCGGCTACTTTTCCCAGAACAAACAAAAGGGCTATTTCAACATGTCGCAGAAATTGAAAAGGAGATCGTACGACTCGAAGATGATTTAAAAGCAATTCTCCATGCCACAGATAGTTGTAAAGACTGTAATATAGATCAAAAAGCTCAAAATGTCATGGTGGGATTACAAGAACTATATCGTGTGCTGAATACGGATGTAGCCGCCATGCTTGCAGGTGACCCAGCGGCTTTAAGTGCTTTTGAAATCATTCGCGCTTATCCTGGGTTTTATGCTATTTCTTTCTTTCGCCTTGCTCATTTGCTCTTCGAACAAAATATTCATTTAATTCCACGTATATTAACAGAATATGCGCACTCGCGTACGGGAATTGATATTCATCCTGGCGCAACTATCGGAGATTATTTTTTTATTGATCATGGAACTGGCGTTGTTATTGGTGAAACAACGCACATCGGTGCACACGTAAAAATCTATCAAGGGGTAACATTGGGTGCATTAAGCGTCGAAAAGTCAATGGCGAATCAAAAAAGACACCCAACTGTCGAGGATCAAGTGGTGATTTACTCTGGTGCAACGATTTTAGGTGGTGAAACGGTGATAGGTGAGGGGAGTATTATTGGAGGAAATGTCTGGTTAACAAAAAGTGTCCCACCTGGCTCGCGCGTATATCATAAACCTGAAATTAAAGTAATTGAAAAAATAAACGAATAAGTAAAATCTGAGTATGGCAACCATCGCTGATTTAGTTGGAAATACCCCGCTAGTAGAACTAAAAAAATTGAATCCGAACCCGAATGTACAAATATTCGGAAAATTAGAAGGGCATAACCCCGGCGGAAGTGTCAAAGATCGCGCTGCTTTGTCTATGATTCAAGGCGCACTAAATAGAGGTGATGTCCAACCAGGCGGAAATTTAATCGAAGCTACAAGCGGAAATACAGGAATTGCGCTTGCTATGATGGCACGATTGTATGACTTATCTATTGAATTGGTCATGCCTGAAAACTCTACCCGCGAAAGAACTCTAACCATGGAAGCGTTCGGTGCAAAAGTAACCTTGCTTCAATCCATTGAAATTTGTCGTGATTATGCGGAGGAAAAAGCGGCAAAAGGAGAAGCTTTTTTGTTGAATCAATTCGCCAATAAAGACAATTATTTGGCACATTACCGAACAACTGGCCCCGAAATTTGGCGCGATACAAACCAAAAAGTAACCCATTTTGTAAGTTCAATGGGAACCACGGGGACTATCATGGGTACTTCCATGTTTTTGAAAGAACAAAGTAAGTCTGTGCAAATTGTTGGATGCCAACCCACAGACGGTTCATCTATTCCGGGCATCCGAAGATGGCCTGAAGCTTATCTACCTGCTATTTTCGATGCGTCACGTGTGGATAAAGTCCTAGATGTATCAACTGAACAAGCTACGGCGATGGCGCGAAGATTAGCCAAAGAAGAAGCTATATTCGGAGGAATGAGCAGTGGAGGCGCGGCTCATGCTGCTATCGAATTGGCGAAAACACTCGATTCAGGTGTCATCGTTTTTATCGTTTGTGACCGAGGTGACCGCTATCTGAGCTCTGAATTATTCGCTTGATGCTTGACTTCGCGGATGAAATTGGCGGAGGGTTTCTTGTAAATAAGCACGGTCTAAGTGCGTGTAAATCTCGGTTGTAGTGATGGATTGATGACCTAACATTTCTTGAATGGCGCGCAAGTCAGCTCCACCTTCAATCAAATGGGTGGCAAAACTATGCCGAAAAGTATGTGGGGAAATCGTTTTTGTAATACCACATTTATACGCTATATCTTTGATTATCAGGAATATCATTACTCGTGTTAATTGCTTTCCACGCCGATTGAGAAACAAGAAGTCTTCATGCCCTTCCTTGATTTCTTGCCAGTTTCGAATGTGTTCTATATAAAGTAAAGTAAATTTAATGGCATCTTTTCCAATCGGGATCATACGCATTTTATTGCCTTTACCTATGACACGAATGAACCCAATATCGAAAAAGCAGTCGCTCAAACGTAAAGAAATTAATTCACTGACCCGAAGCCCAGAACTATATAAAACTTCAAGAATAGCTCGGTTTCTTGCACCTTCTTTGGTGGATAGATCAATGGATACAAGCATTTGCTCGATTTCCTCAAAACTGAGTGTGTCAGGTAGTTTTCTACCAAGTTTTGGTGCTTCAAGCAAGGTGGTTGGGTCGTCCTTAATGATGTTTTCGAGTTGTAAAAAAGTAAAAAAAGCTTTTATTCCTGAGATAATACGGGCTTGGCTGGTGGCTGCAAGTCCAAGCTCATTCAGAAATCCGAGAAAAACGAGTAAATCGTCTGTGCTAAGTTGGCTTGGAGAGGGAGTGTTCGGGAGTGTCTGACTAAATTGAAATAATTTAGTGACATCTTGCTCGTAGGCTTCAATCGAATGTGGAGAAAGGGATAATTCAAGTTGTAAATAATGTTTAAATCCTTTTTGTAAGCTAATCCAGTCCATAAATTCGTGTAGAAAGAAGATGAATCGTGCAATATGTCACGTAAAAAAATCACTATTTAAGCATACAAAACTACTGTAAATAGGGAGAAAATGAATAAAATTGAGGTTATTTCAAGAGAAGAACTCTTATTGAAGTTAAAAGAGCAAAATCCTGCCTTTTGCTTGGTTGATGTACGGGAAAGGCATGAATTTGCCGATTTTAATTGGGGTGGGCTCAATGTGCCTGCACATGAATTAGGGAAATACCTGGATAGGTTAATAGGTTGCGAAGAGATTGTAGTTGCCTGTTCTAACGGGATGAGGTCTTCCATAATGGCAAGGGTAATTCAAAAAAAAAATCCAAGTGCACGGGTGTTACACTTGGAAGAGGGGATATGGTAAGATTAATGCGTGAGCGAATTAATCAAAATCCTTTATAATTTCTTTCTTTTTTTACCAACCAAAGACCTGTCAAGAATGACAAAATAAGTAGGGTAACAAAGAAAGCGATAGGCAACCACGTTGGAAATTGATAGTCGTACATGATAAATTAGTTTTGGTTTGCAACATGACAAAAATACAATCAAAAACAGTATGTTGGTTGAAAATTAGCAAAAAATTACAATTTTATCCTGTCAAGGGCTTAGGCGAGTGATATGCCAATTGTTTTCAGTCTTCTGATACAACAATCGATCATGTAACCGATTAGGCCGACCCTGCCAAAACTCAATTTTCAGAGGAAGAATACGTATTCCACCCCAGTGTGGTGGTCTCGGAATAGGGAGTAGTTCATTAGCGTATTGCGTTTCTAGTTCTTTCAAACGATCCTCTAAAACCGACCTATCCGGAATTTCAGTACTTTGTGCAGAGACCCAAGCACCCAATTGGCTACCTCTCGGTCTTGATTGAAAATAGGCGTCTGACTCTTCAGCCGAAACAAACTCTACTCTACCTTGAACCCGAACTTGGCGCTCTAGTTTGTCCCAAAAGAAGGTTAAACTAGCAAAGGGATTTTGAACTAATTGTTGCCCTTTGTGACTTTCATAATTCGTATAAAACACAAACCCAGTGTCATCTAGGGCTTTCAAAAGTACTACGCGTGAAGAGGGCATTTCGTTTTCAATCGTAGATAAAACCATCGCATTTGGTTCTAAAATGCCCGATTTTACTGCCTCTTCAAACCATACATGAAAAGTCTCGAACGGATTTTTTGAAACATTTTTTTCTAACAGCTCGTTCCGAGTGTATGTCTGCCTTAAATCAGCAATATTTATTTCATTTGGCATAAATTAGTCCTTTTTGGTCAAATTTGCGTATAAATATATAATTTTGCAAGCTGAGCAGACTAATTTCTTTCAACGTTTACATTATCGTATAAAATGGCAGAGCAACACAACGCAACGACAGACAACAACATTGGCAATGAGGAAACCAATGCCGTACCAACAACGGTTGATACTGAATCCACTCCTGAATTAGCCGAAACAGAGCAACAAGAACTCGATTTTGTTGGAAAAGGGGTAGATTTTACTTCCTTAGACAAAAAGGAGTTTGTTGATTTGGCTGAAAAGCTCCTCGAATCTATTCAAAATCCGCAAGTTTCAACTGCTGACATCAAGAATATTGACAGCGTTTTAAAAGAAATGCGTCCGGTTTTCGAAGAAATCAAAGTGCAAGAGAAATCTGAGGCATTGAAGGCCTACATTGCAGAAAATGGCAATGAAGAAGGTTTTGAATTTAAAAATGATAACTATTCTGTCCGATTTGAGTCTTTACTGGTTCAAATTCGTGATGCGCGAACCACCCATTACCAAAAAATGGAAAGGTTGAAAGAAAATAATTTTGAAACAAAAACACGTCTATTACAAGAGTTACGTGATATTGTTGACAAAGAAGAGCAGGGAGGTTCCAAAGAAACATGGGCTGCCTTCAAGCAATTACAAGAAGCATGGAAGTTAGCAGGTAATGTGAGCTCTCCACATAATGGCTCTCTGTGGCAAGCATATAATGCATTAGTCGATCGCTACTTCAGTATTCGTAATATCCAAAACGAACTCAAAGATTTGGATCGTAAGAAGAACTTGGAAGGGAAAAAAGAATTGGTTGATCGCATCGAAGCTATCGCAAAAGAAGCAGAAGCGTCTGATTCACTAGCACCTGGTGCATTCAAGTTGGCAAATGATTTACAAGCAGAATACAAACAAATTGGACCAGCGCCTAGAGAAGAACAAGAACAACTTTGGGCTCGTCTGAAAGCAGCTTTCGATATTATCTACGCGAAACGTAGAAATCAATTGGCTGAAAATAATAAACTTCAAGATGAAATCTTGGAGGCAAAACAAAGATTACTCGAGAATATTCGTGGATATGTGGCATTCTCAAGCCAAAGTATCAATGAGTGGAACGCGAAAACGAAAGAGGTTCTTGAAATTCAAGAGCAATGGAATGCCATCAAAGGATCTGTTGATAGAGATAAAGGAAAAACGGTAAGCAAAGAGTTCTGGAAATTATTAAAGACTTTCTTCAAAAATAAAGGGGACTTTTTCCATGCCTTAGAAGCTGAACGTTTGGAAAACTTGAAAGCAAAAACATATTTATGCGAGCAAGTGGAAGCACTCCTTGAAGCTGAAGATGTTTCTTCGGACAATACAAATAAGGTCGTTGAACTTCAAAAAACTTGGAGAACAATTGGTCATGTCCCTGAAAAGCAAAAAGACAGTATTTACAATCGGTTCAAAAAGGCATGTGATGCATTTTTTGACTTAAAACGTGCAGCATCGAGCGAAGTAGATAAAGAGTATGCAGAAAATCTAGCTTTAAAAGAAGCATTGATTGCCGAAATAAAATTGAGTATTGCGGGTGAGTCTATGGATATGGCGCAACTTGCAGAGTTTAAGAAACGCTACAACTCGATTGGTTTCGTGCCTAGAAAAGACATGCAGCGTATCCAAACAGAATTTGTAGATGCCATTAATAGTTATGTGAAATCTGCTTCAAATATCGAAGGGGCAGAAAAAGATAAGTTGATGCTTCAAAATGAAGTAGAAGTGGTACTGAAAACGTCTGGAAAGGGTGGTAATAAGTCGTTTGCAAAACAAGAAAATGACTTAAGAAAGAAAATCAAAGGTATCGAAGACGACGTAGCACTCTGGAGAAATAATATCGAGTTCTTTGGCCCATCTAAAGGAGCGGATAAATTGAAAGCAGAATACGATAAAAAAATCGAAGCGGCTGAAAAAGAGTTAGCACAATTGGAGGAAAAATTGAAACTCATCGTCTCAGCTTCTTAAATCGGATGAGTTACGGATTTGTCGAATTTATGAAAGCAAATCCGTAACTCATTGAAAATGAATTAGCTGAAAAATAATTTATTTTTTTTGTTAATTTTTTTTACTCAAAACTTGCGTGATATATTTCAAAATACTAATTTTGCATCAAGTTAAAACAACGACGCCTCCTTAGCTCAGCTGGTAGAGCAACTGACTTGTAATCAGTAGGTCATTGGTTCGATCCCGATAGGAGGCTCTTAAAATCCCAACTGAAAAGTTGGGATTTTTTGTTTTAACTAAATCTTCCTCTTCTGTTTGTCTGAACCCTCCGTTTCATGTAAATTGCTACCTTTTAAGCAAAATGAAACAACCAACCATCTCCCTCCGAACAGAAGTCCTTGCAGGTATCAGTACTTTTCTTGCGGCGTTTTATATCATTGTAGTGAACCCCGCCATTCTCTCTACTGCTGGTATGCCCTTTTCCGCTGTTTTGACATCTACCGTACTCGTCTCTTTTTTTGGTAGTCTTACGATGGGCTTGTATGCGAAAAATCCCATCATTGTCGCACCTGGAATGGGTATTAATGCTTTTTTTGCGTTCACAGCTGTACAAATTTACGGCTTGTCTTATGAACAAGCTTTAGGAACCGTCTTTTGGTCTGGAGTGCTCTTTTTGTTGCTTTCGCTCTTCAAAACAAGAGAGAAAATAATTGCAGCGATTCCTACCGAGTTGAGACATGCGGTTTCTGCCGGAATTGGGTTGTTTATCTGCTTTATTGGTTTTCAAAATGCCCACTTTATCGTAGATAATCCAGCAACGCTTGTAAGTATGGCGTTATTTAAAGATCCGATTATTTTAACTTTTCTTGGTGGATTACTATTGACTGCTGTTCTTTCACTCCGCCGTATTCCCGGTGCATTGATTTACGGAATTGTAGGTACAACTGTCCTTGCTTGGCCGATTGGCCGCTGGTGGGGCGATGCATCTGCTGTAAATTTTGGAGTACCTTCTCTTGTAAATTATACCGGAATTTGGGCTGCACCAGATTTCTCACTTCTATTTAAAGCAGACATTCTTGGTTCACTTCAGTTTGCTTATTTACCCGTTTTATTTGTATTTACATTTACGATTTTATTCGACGGCATCTCCACTTTTGTAGGACTTTCAGAAGCATCTGGGTTGAAAGAAGCAGATGGTTCGCCTCAAAATATGCGAAAGTCACTTTTGACAGATTCTTTGGCGACAATCTTCGCAGGTTTAGTAGGAAGTAGTTCAGGAACCGCTTTCATTGAGTCAGCTGTTGGGATTGAAGCAGGTGGTAGGACAGGTAAAACAGCGATAACGGCTGCATTTTTATTTTTACCATTTATGTTTTTATCGCCATTGCTATCCATTATTCCAAGCATTGCTAGTTCTATCGCACTTGTTTTAGTGGGTTCTTACATGCTTGCTCCGCTACGTGAAATCGACTGGCGAAACCAAGAAATAGCTATCCCTTGCTTTTTGACGCTTGTTCTTATGCCGTTTACATATAGTTTATCCATCGGAATTTCCTTTGGGTTTATCAGCTGGACATTTCTTAAAGTGTTCGCAGGAAAACGCAGCGAAGTTCCTCTCATTTTATACATCCTCACATTATTATCTATCTATTTCTTATGGCAATAAAAAAAATAAGGTATTCGGTTCTTCTATTTTTGTTCCTTTATACCACTTCCTATGGGCAACGGTATGCCATCATGGGTGCATTGGATCAAGAAATCAACTTATTGGTCGAAAATCTGCAAAAAAAGGAAAAGAGTCAAAAAGGAGGAATTGATTTTTTTACGGGCGAATTGGTTGGTGTGCCCGTCGTGATTTGCAAAGTGGGTGTCGGCAAAGTAAATGCAGCGTACAGTACTGCAGTTCTAACACAAAATTTTGATCTCAAGGGCTTGATTTTTACAGGAGTTGCAGGTGGGTTACATCCCGAGGCGCTTCCGGGCGATATGGTCATTGGAGAGGCTGTTTTGCAATATGATTTAGGGCGTATTGACTCTTCAGGGCATTTTACGGTTTGGCCTTTTCGGAAAATAACAGGTGGGAATTTTACAGACCTCGCGATTCCGGCAGACAAATATTTACTTGAACTAGCCCAAAAGGCAGCAAATAAAGTCGTCTTTAAAGCAGTTGCTGGAAGAAAACCAATGGTATTTACAGGAATAATTGGAACCAGTGATTTATTTGTAAGTAATACAGAAAAAGCACGATGGATTTTTACAGAGTTTGGTGCAATAGCAACAGAAATGGAAGGAGCAGCAGTGGGGCATGTGTGTCGCTCGATAGGGCTTCCATTTATTGTTTTACGGAGTTGTAGTGATAATGCGAATAATCAGGCGCAACTCAATTTTTCTCAGTTTGTGGGACCTGCCGCTAGTAATTCTTCGCAGCTGGTTTTGGGTATGTTGCAGGAGATACGTAAATAAAAAAAGAGCCTAACGGCTCTTTTTTTATTTCAGATTAATTGAACGAACTTTTGTAGTTCGCTTTCCGTATCCGTGCATCTGTCGATTGAACCGCGTCCGTTGTGACGATATTCATATTCGACTTATTTTGGTGCTTCTTGTAATTTTTTGAAGCTAAAACCTCTTTTTGGGTTGCATTTACTGTGGTTTTCTTGCCAGCAGCTGCCAAGGCTTTGTTTTTATGCTTGTAATTGTTGGGATTCAAACCCGTATCGCTTTGTGCGTGTGTTGTTCCCATCAAGAAGAAAAAGCCCCCTAATACTAATCCGATCACTTTCTTTTTCATCTCTACTTGTTTATTTATGAGTTAAACATAAACGGCTTGGCTACTTGAGTCAAACAGCAAGTTTTCATCCACTTTGTAGCCATACATCGCCCGATACGTTGGTAACATATAAACGGTTTCGTCTAAAATACGCTTCGCTTTTTTGTATGTATGTGTATCTGCCTCACTCGCGATGATTGAATTGAACACGTTAGATAGTTTCATCATTTCTGCCTTGCAAATAGCAAAGTTCTCGAAGCGGAATAGCATGAATTTTTGTTCAGCTTCTGACTTTACGAATAAAACCAGCGTGAAATTATCTCCATCAAATGCAGAAACAACGTGGTTTACGTCTAAGTTCGCCGGCATCATTTGATGATCTACTAAGTAATCAATGATTTCTGATGCGTTGTTGGTTGTATATAAATTCGGTGTTAAATATTGTTGCTTTTGCATAATTGTACATGTTTTGATTTTTGGAAAAGAGTAGCTCTGCGTGGCCTTATGCCTCTCTACTTGCTACTACTACAACAAAAGTAATCCATTAGTTTCATGAAATAAAATATAGGAATAGTACAAAAATCTGGTCTATTTACACGCAAAATTTACTGTTTTTTCATTTTTACCTGTTTTCTAGTTCATTTTAACACATCAACAAGGAAGAATTTAAAAATTAATTGCTATTACCTCAAAAAGTCAAAATCGAATAACACAAAAAAATTTTTTTTTCGAATGAATAAAAAGATAGTTGCAAAATAAAAGATGGCTTATTCGTCTTAATGTGAATTTTTATTTTGTTGACATGTTGATTTACATAGTTTATCTAATAAAAACAAAATTATGTTCGTATTTGTCTATTTTTGAAAGGTCTTTTTGGTATTTTCAGCAATTTTCTTTGCCAGTTTTTACCTTAAATCCATAGATACAATCTATTAAAAATAATTTAAATAGGTTAAAATGTGTCTTGTTATATCAATCTGTAACAGTGTAAGAAATAAATAAATTTATATAAATATCTGATTATAAGTTGATTATATTATATTTTGGTATTGTACTTATTTGTTTTTACTGAATTATGTAACAGATAGTTGCCAAATTTATAATGGTTGGGTAGGTAATTCGGGTAATTTTGTGAAAAACAGAACAAATTATGGAAAAATTCAGGCTTACAGTGGAAGGTATGAGCTGTGCAGCGTGTGCTGTGCATCTGGAAACAACCCTCGCCAAGCAAGAAGGTCTTGCGGATGTTCGTGTGAATTATGCTTCTGAAACAGTTCAGTTTACCATTGTTGATTCTTCTCTTGAATTAGCACAAATTGAAAAATCTGTACGTAAAACGGGCTATCTATTGCACACTGACACCGAAAAAGACGTTTCTCGCAAAGAACAGCACGCCAAAAAAATAGATAAAATTGGAAAAAACACATTGGGGGCTGTTTTATTAGCTTTGCCGCTCATGTATTTCGGTATGTGGGAAATGCACCACCCGTGGGCTCATTGGATTTTGTTTCTGACCACCACGCCCATTCTTTTTTATTTTGGTCGCTCTTTTTTCTGGAATGCTTATACAAATGCGCGAATCAGTCGGGTAAATATGGATACGCTCGTTGCCTTGAGTACCGGCATTGCGTATTTCTACAGTCTCGTCAATTGGATGACTGGTTGGGTGCAACACTTGTATTTTGAGTCTGCTGGTATGGTCATCGTTTTCTTATTAATCGGTAAGTATCTGGAAGAAAAGGCAAAAGCATCGACCGGAGAGGCTATACAGCAGCTCATGTCTTTGGAGGCAACAACGGCGCGGGTCGTTCGTAACGGAGAACTCCAAGAAATTCCATTGGCAGACGTTCTGGTAGGCGATTGGGTGGACGTGCTGGCAGGGGAACGGATTCCTGTTGACGGTCGTGTGAGAAAAGGAGAATCGTATGTGGATGAATCCCTGCTATCTGGTGAAGCTGAACCTGTCTTGAAAAATAAGGGAGATCGGGTTTTTTCGGGTACACTAAATCAACAAGGAACACTTCGAATTACGGTAACAGAAACAGGAAACGACACCGTACTTGCCCAATTGATAGATCGTGTGCGCGATGCACAAGGAAGTAAAGCACCGATTCAGAAAATGGTAGATAAGGTGGCAGCAATTTTTGTACCGATTGTCCTAGTAATTGCACTGCTTACTTTTATTGGATGGGCCATTTGGGGGGGAGAAAACGGATTTTCCGATGGGTTGATTCATGCAATTACGGTTCTTGTCATTGCATGTCCGTGTGCTCTTGGACTCGCCACACCAACCGCCCTGATTGTTGGCATGGGCAAAGCTGCTCGCTGGCATGTCTTGCTGAAAGACGCTGAAGTCTTGGAAACTTTCACACAAGTGACTGCCGTTATCTATGATAAAACAGGTACTTTGACTGTCGGAAAACCCGCTGTGGTTGCTCAGCAATGGTTTATTGATGTCGATGAACAGCCAAAGGCGAGTCAGATATTAAAAAGTATTGAGCGCCATTCAACGCATCCATTGGCCAAAGGAATTGAACAATACATAGGAGATATTTCGTATCTGGAAGTAGAAAAAACCGAGCAACTCATTGGTTTTGGAACAGAAGGATGGATAGATGGCAATAAATATTTGGTTGGTAATCAACTACTTATGGAAAAAGAAGGTATTTCTATTCCTTCTGATATAAACTTACCAAATGACGGAACTACTTGGGTTTATTTTGCCAATGATTCGGTAGTCTTAGGTATTTGGGTGTTGGCGGATGAATTGAAAGCGTCTGCAAAAGCCTCGGTTGATTTTTGGAAAAGCAAAGGTGCAGCCGTTTATTTATTGACGGGAGATAGACTAGAAAGTGCCCAACGCATTGCGAGTCAAGTCGGAATTTCAGTTGTTCATGCACAACAATTACCACAAGATAAACGCTTGTTTGTGAATAAGTTACAAGAAAAAGGCGCGTGTGTAGCGATGATTGGTGACGGCATAAATGATACCGAAGCCATGGCAGAAGCGGATGTAAGTATTGCCATGAGCCATGGGGCAGATGTTGCAAAGGAGGTAGCACAAGTCACGTTACTTGGGCAAGATTTACACGGCATTGAGCGGGCGCATCAGATTGCAAAACAGACCGTGCTGACCGTTCGTGAAAACTTATTTTGGGCATTCATTTATAATATTGTCGGGATTCCGATTGCCGCAGGTTTGGTTCCTGGCATTTCTATAAATCCCATGATTGCAGGGGCCGCGATGGCGTTTAGTTCTGTGTCGGTGGTATTAAATAGTGTTCGATTAAAATGGAAAAAAATAGATTAATATATGAAACAAGTTCAGTTCAAGACGACAATCAATTGTGGCAGTTGTGTACAAAAAGTAACGCCCGTTCTCAATCAAATAGATGCCATTGATTCCTGGAAAGTCGATACGGCAAATCCGGATAAGGTATTAACCATTGAAGCTGATGCTGATTTTGATGCAGCAAAAATGACCGAGGAATTGCAAAAAATCGGTTTTCAGGCGGTAGAGTTGTAAACCAAGTTACCCCAAATAAAAAAGCATACCAACCGAAATCGTAGGTATGCTTTTTTGTTTTGGGGTAGAATACAAAACAATTTTACCACGAGCCAAACGGTTTTTTTGCCAAATAAGCATTGAAAAAACGTTCGTCGTCGGTTACTTCCTCTGCTATCCACGGTGGTAGTTCAACTGTTTCGTCTTCCGACTGTAGTTCAATTTCTGCTAGAAGCAACGGCGCATTTTCACCTTTAAATTCATCTATTTCCCATATTTTCCCTCGGTATTCCATTACATACCGAATTTTACTGAGTTCTGCATTTGCCAATGTATCGAGAAGCTCAGTGGCATCTTCAACCGGAATTTCGTATTCAAATTCTGCACGGCTCGCCCCAACTGTCTTGCCTTTGATGGTCAGAAAGGCCGTTTCGCCAGCTATCCGGACGCGTACGGTTTTTTCTACGTCGCTGTGTAGATAACCTTGTCGGTAAAATGTCCCTTTAGGGTGTTCGGTTTCTGCCCAAAGTGGGGCATTAACCAAAAATTTTCGTTCAATTTCGAGTCCCATAAAAAAAGAAAAAGACGTTCGTGTCCTGGTGAAGAACACAAACGTCTTGTTAATAAAAAATAGTTATTCTTGTGTAATACAGGTACCTGCCAACCAATCATACCCAGGGTCAATCGGTTGGCCATCGGGCGCTGCTTTGGGCATTTCGGCAATACTTGCCTCTGGATTTTGCTCAAATTGACTGATTTTCAGTTGAACCATTTGAGAGAACCCATTCCCGATGGATTGGTTTGTTTGTGCAACTTGAATTTTTTTGAGTTCTTGGTAGGCAATAGCCCGAACATCAAAACTTGTTTGCTTATTTTGGGTCAATTGCATCAATTGTTGCACATGCAGCATGGCAACCAAACGAGCAATTTGTCCGCTGTAATCCGCTCTTTCAAGTTGTTTTTTATCGTTCCAAATCTTATCCGTGATTTTCCCCATGACTTCCGAGAGAGACGGAAGCGAAGCGTCATAGACAGATTGGGTAGCGAGCCGTGCCGCTCTTTCTGGGTTCAAAAGCAAGCGAATAGTTAAACTAGCCGCAGCTTCAGCGGGAGAAAGTGGGTCAAAACTAAGTCCGGTTGTCCGCTTAAATACTTCTTTTTGGTTCGGATTATAGCGATACGGGCGTGGGGGCAACAAAGGCAATAACTGAGCAGGAACAGCCAAAAAATCAGGTTCTAAGGTCGTGAGCAATACATCTAGTGCTTTTCGTTGTGTTTTGGCACTTACCGGAACATAGACAGGTTGGCCGTCATTTTTGAGTGCAAATCGGTAATCTGCACCGCCAATAACCTTGGAAGCTGCTTCCGTTTGGTAGCGGTGGAACAAATACATCGGCACAAATACCTCTTCAAGAAGAGCAAGTGGGGTGCCGGTTGTGATTTTTCGTGCATCAAACTGAGATAATACGGTTTTGCGTATATTCATCAAACGTTGAAGTTCCTCGACAGCATCTGTGCCGTTATCCCACAGATGGGTTTGCGGATGTACAGAACCTTCTGGACGGGCATCTTGGTCGGTTAAAAAGACCAATTTTTGGGCTAATGTTCTTTGTACTATTTTCTCCAATTCGGCTTTTTCGTTCACCCCCTTTGGGAAATCTTGGTAGCCCCAAAGAATGGACATTTTATCGTATTCCCCGATTTGCAAGGTATAGGCATTTTTTAGACTTATCTTTCCGTTTTTCATCTCGACGTACGGATGCGGATAATCCATAACAGACGCGCGGTCTTTTGTACTGGAAATATAATTGTGCGGCAGACCGAGAGTATGACCAATTTCGTGTGCAGAAAGTTGCTTGAGGCGATCCAAAGACATTTGATACATTTCAGACAGCGAGGTGTCGGCTGTTGAAAAATTACCAACAAGCCCTTGTGCAATCAGGAAATCTTGGCGAACGCGGAGAGAGCCCAATGTTACTTTTCCTTTGAGGATTTCGCCTGTTCGGGGGTCAATGATGCTTGCGCCGTACGACCAGCCGCGGGTACTTCGATGCACCCATTGGATGAGATTGTACCGAATATCCATGGGGTCGGCATCTGGAGGAAGCATTTTTACTTGAAACGCATTCTTATAGCCTGCGTACTCAAAAGCTTGGTTCCACCACGTTGCTCCTTCAAAAAGTGCTGAACGGATAGGTTCGGGTGTGCCGGGGTCGAGATAATACACGATGGGTTCGACGGGCTCACTAAGTGTGGCGGTCGGGTCTTTTTTCTCTAATCTGTGTCTGGAAATGTATTTTTTTACGATTGGTTCGTGAATAGGAGACGAGTAATCGTAAAATTCGATGCCGTTATACCCAATGCGGGGGTCAAATTCGCGGGGTTTGAAACCTGCGTCGGGAAGTTCGACAAACGAGTGATGTTGGTGCATCGTTACCACGCTTGGCGTTGGAACAACGGCTTGGAGATACCTGCCGGGTTTTGTTCCAGATAGCGTGATGATGGTTTCAATTTCTGTATTTTTTGGGAAACTCTTGGTCATTTCCTCAAAAACAGCACATCGGCTGGGTTCAATTTTGAAGCTCCCTTGGTTGGTTTCGGAGATACTTTCGATGGCTTGTACGGCATCGCGGAGAACGAAAGGAGTGAGGTCAATCAGAAAAGCAGTTTTGGATTGTGCGACGATATCGAAGGCAAAATGAACCGATTTAGCAAAAGATTCTTCTACTGCTTTTTTTTCGAGAGGATCGTTTGAAATTGCTCGATAGGCATAATTGGGCTCCGTGAGGAAGAGTTTTTGTCCCATTTTCTCAAATTTAACGACGTGTTCCGTACCGAGTTTGCCTCTGTCTAGTCCGATGTCGTTGGAGCCAATTCCGCGGGCGAGACTTGTATAGTACAGGATTTCTTGGTTAAGTTGGGAGACTTCCCCATAGACTTTGCCGGAGGAGGCGTCGTAATAAAGCGAGACGAAGCCGGGTTGGGCTTTCATCCCTTGGGTGAATTGTTCGATGGTTTTTCCGGAAGACTGGGCGTGTACGAAAAACGGAAAAACCAAGCAAAAAAGAGCGGAAAGAAGGCGCATAATGTTGGGTAGGTTTATAGATAGATGGAGAATAAAGTACAAGATAGAACAGCCTCCCGAAAAAAGAGAAACGTTTATGGATTTTTTTCAATGATTGGGGCGAATCGCGTTCGCCCGTACGGCGTTCGATGGTGGATGGTGTTGTGGTATATTTTTGGAAATATGATACCCCGTAGCACCGCGATTCATCGCGGTGAATATTTGATTCATCGCGGTGAATATGGAAACATCGGGGTGGTATTTGATTCACTGGGTTTGGTGCGTATTCGATTCGTCTGTATGGTGTTTTGGGGGATTTGATTTGTCCTGTTTTTTGATTCGTCACCAAATATTTCAATGCATCGCGTTGTGTATTTGTTGAACTCGTAGCACCGCGATTCATCGCGGTGTATATTTGATATATCGCGGTGAAATTTGATTCTTTGTGTTGAATATCGAAAATCGCCATGAAATTTGGTTCCGTGAAATTTGATTTATCACCATGCATTTCAATCCGTTGGGTACAAATAAAATGATGTGGGGCAAATGGCATATGCCCGTATGTCGTTGGGCATACCTTTGCATTATTCTTTAATTCATCGCGTATTCTTTCAATGCGTCGCCGCGATAAATCGCGACGCTATGACGTCGTCGGGCAACATCGTCGTTTTTTTCAATACGTCGCGATTTGAAAATACTTCGCCGTGTCGATTTGAAAATACTTCGCCGTGTCGATTTGAAAATACTTCGCCGTGTCGATTTGAAAATACTTCGCCGCGATAAATCGCGGCGCTACGACGTCGTCCTATTTTATAAAAAAATCGTTGCGATACATCAACATTGCCGCGATACATCGCAACGGTTTAAATATGATTTATCAAATTATTGGTCTTTAAACGTTTTTTCTCCCGCTTCTACAGCTAATTTCAAGGTGTTTTCAACAGGTGGAATAGGGCAAACGTATTTCTCATTGTACGCACAATAAAAATTATGTGCTGTATTGAAATCAATCGTCAACGTACTTCCTGAGAGATTTTCTTTCGGAATATTGATATAACGTCCACCGCCGTAGGTCGTTTGCCCATTGGTGGCATCCCGAAACGGAAGTAAGAACGTCTTTTCTTCGTCAAAAATATGGACAGTTACTTTTTCGCCATTCCATTTGAAAGTCGCTTCCCCGAGTTTAGGTAACGTCGTGGAGGAACTATCGGTCATGATAAACTGAAACGTCTTGTTGGTAGTTGTTGCCACAAAATCCGCCTGAATTACCCATTTGGGGTCTGCCGGAAAGTACGAAAAGTCTGTAAATTGACGTACATCCTTGATCGGAGAATCTTCCATGGTCAGCATATTTTCTTTGTAATCAGCACGTTCTGCTACCGCAATAGACGTATAATCCTTTTCTGTATCGAGTGAATAAAACATAATCCCTACAATCGAAATACCCAATACAGCCAAAAGCAATTTATTTTTAAACATAGCACAAGACAGTTTGTTGATTTTGCGAATCTACTAAATTTATAGCTACATTACCGCTATCTTTGCGCTACTTTGTGACCAACAACGTATTTTATAGGTACAATGCACATCGCCAACAAAGAAACGGTTCATGTATTAACACAACACAACTTTATGTTTACAGGAATTATTGAAACTTTGGCCACCGTGACGGCCATACAAAAAGAAGGTACAAACGTGACTTTTACCTTGCAAAGTCCCATCACGCACGAACTGAAAGTGGATCAAAGTGTTTCGCACAACGGCGTTTGTCTGACGGTCGTTCGTTGTGCAGTTTCCGCAGACGGTATTGGTGGAGAATACGATGTAACTGCCATTGATGAAACCCTCCAAAAGACAAATCTTGGCACATGGAAAGTAGGCTCGAAAGTAAATATGGAGCGCTGTATGCCTGCTCATGGGCGTTTTGATGGCCATATTGTACAAGGTCATGTGGATCAAACGGCTGTCTGTATCTCTGTAGAAAATAAGGAAGGAAGCTGGCTATTTACATTCCAATACGATGAGTCGCTTGGGAATATTACAGTAGAAAAGGGTTCTATCTGTGTAAATGGGATCAGCTTGACGGTCGTGAACTCACAAGAAAATCAATTCAGTGTGGCGATCATTCCTTATACATGGGAACATACCAATTTACACGCAGTTCAGGTAGGGGATACGGTGAATTTAGAGTTTGATATTTTGGGCAAATACATGCAGAAAATACTTTCTAAACGGCTTTCTAGCTAAGAGTTACTTACTTTTTCAAAAATCCATTACATGGTTTTGTCGTTTGAACAAAAGATTTAGTAGCTTTAAAGCGTTTTTTGATACGATTATTACTGAACTTACCTAATTCTATTTAGTACGTATGCCCAAATTGAGCACACAAACCCGCGCTGATATTTTTGTCCATATAGGCATTATTCTTGCCTCTGGTCTCATTATTTTTTTTACTTTCTTTTTTGTCTATCTGCCTTGGTCAACAAATCACGGAGAAGCTATTGAAGTTCCTAACTTAAACGGAATGTCCAGTCAGGAAGCGATTGAAACATTGGAAAATATGGGTCTAGATTATGAGGTAAGTGATTCAACGTATCTGCTAGATAAGGCGCCGTTGAGTGTACATGCCCAATATCCGAAAGAAGGCTCCATTGTGAAGTCGGGTCGCAAAATTTATTTAACGATAATCACAGAAAATGCCCCTTTGGCTTCGATGCCTGATGTTGTTGGAAGATCAAGTTCAAGTGCTACAAACCAATTGCAAATGGCAGGTTTTATCGTGAGTGGTTTAAAAATGATTCCTGCTATCGAGAAAAATACGGTTTTAAAAGTTGAATTAGACGGAAGAGAAGTTCGTTTGGGCGACAGAATCCCGAAAGGTACAAAACTAACCCTAGTTGTTGGTGATGGATTAGGCAACCAACTTTTGGAAACACCAAACTTGGTTGGTATGTCTTTGGAAGAAGCAAAATTGGTACTTGAAGGCTCTAGTTTACGCATTGGTTCTATATTAAATGACGCAGGCGGAAGTACGACAGAGGGAACCGTTGTTCAACAAAGACCCGAAATTGGTACTAAAATAAAAGCCGGTGACGTTGTAGATATTTGGGTGAGTGAAAACCCAGGCACCTCGCCGTCCAATTTACCTTAATGGTCTAAATTATGTCCCCGATTGCTACTTTTTATTTTCGAATTACGCTTTTTGTATCAATTCTTTCTACCACATCAGGATTAGCACAACGGCTTTCTTTGCCTTTTTTTGATGACTTTGCAGTATCTACAAACTCCAGTATTTCTCCAGCCAAGTGGATAAATGCTGGAGTTTCTGTTTATCCAAGTTCGGCACAGGCACCTAGTTTTAATGTAGCAACCTTTGACGGTCGTGATGCCCGAGGTATTCCGTATGTAACCGGCTTTTCAACTTCGGTTGGGTCTACAGATTCCCTTACATCTCGCCCAATTGATTTATCAAGAACTTCACCCAAAGATTCCCTTGTCTTGAGTTTCTTCTATCAAGCCAAAGGAACTGGAGAAGCACCGGACCAAGAAGATAGTCTGATTCTGGAAGTACGCACCAAGTTAAATGAATGGAAAACCATTTGGCGCGCGCCTGAAAATAAACCGCTGGACTTCTCTTTGGTGCTTCTTTCTCTCGTGGATGAATCTCTTTTTCACGCTGACTTTCAGCTTCGTTTTCGTAGTTTTGGCCGTCAAACAGGGCCTTTTGACACGTGGAGTGTCGACTATATTTACCTAGATACGAAGCGCAATTCACAACGAAAATTTTTCCCAGACATCACCATCTCTTCGATACAAACGTCTTTGTTTAAGGGGTATCAAGCCATACCATTCAATACATTAATGGCAAATCCTTCGCGGTATCTCGCTGATTCTCTCACTTTTTCAGTACGAAATCTCAGAGAATTTCAAAGCTCATTTCGCTATCAATTCACAATTCGTGATTCTTCTCAATCAAAAATCTACAAACAAATACAAGTACCAACGCCTGTCAATGTCGTCGGAAATGGCGTTACCTCTTTTCAACTTTCTTTAGCTGGTACTCAGTTGCCGTCGTCACTCCAAGCGATTCAGTATGAACTGGAACTGGCAACACCTGAGACTTTTGATACGACCTCTTTAGCTAGTCCTCTTTTTAGACAAAATGACCGAATTATCTTGCAAAGCAATTTGACAAATTACTATGCTTACGATGACGGTACGGCAGAAGGAGGCGCTGATACAGATAAACAATTCGGCTCTGTCGCTGTCCAATTTGTAGGTTTGCCACAAGATACGCTTGCAGCCATTCAGGTGGCATTTTCACCCACATTTACTAATTTAATCGGTTCAACCATTGTGCTTCAAGTGCACCGCGCAAACAAAGGTGTTCCCGGAGAATTACTGACTTCACAGGCCGTTCGCTTATCTGAACCGCTTCAAAAAAATCAATTTATTGAATTTGATTTAACAGAAAGTGTAGTCGTGAAAGATACTTTTTTTGTAGGGTGGCAACGCATCTCACCTACGGCCGTTCCTGTGGGTTTAGATAAAAATACAAAACCGTTTACTTCTGTAATTTACCAAAATACGGGGAGCGAATGGACAAAATCAAGCCTGAATGGTTTCCTGCTTGTTCGGCCTGTGATGGGTAATAAAACATTGGTCAATAAACCCTCTGATGGTTTAATTACTGGGCTTGAACCAAATAGTATTTTCCACGTTTTCCCGAATCCAACGTCAGATTTGCTTTATTTTGACTTTCCCCAAAAAGAGTTAGAATCGCTATCTTTGGTAGATATTTCTGGGCGATTGGTATTCTCTATCAAGGATGTGCATTCGCCTATTTCATTAGAAAACATACCAAATGGAATATACTTTTTGAAAATAAAGACACAATCAAATACATTTACTAAAAAAATAGTTTTATCACGCTAAATCTTCCTATAAGTACAATGGAGCAACATTTTGATATTACCGTAGAACAATTGAAGGAATTAATCGAGAGCGGACAGCCTTTCCATTTTTTGGATGTTCGGAACGAAGATGAATACGAAGACGATAATTTGGGCGCTAAATTAATTCCACTTGGTGACTTGCCAGACTCCTTGGAGGAACTTGAAGCATGGAAATCGGAAGATATTTATATTCACTGCCGAAGTGGGGCAAGAAGTGACCGCGCAAAACATTTCTTGATTGCTCAGGGCTTTGAGAAAGTACATAATGTTTTGGGTGGAATTATGGCATACAGAGATTTAGATTAATATGGCTTCTATTTTCACTCGAATCGTTCAAGGTGAAATTCCTTGTTATAAAATTGCCGAAGATGCTCATTTTCTCGCATTCTTGGATGCGTTTCCTTGTATGAAAGGGCATACGTTGGTTATCCCAAAGAAAGAAATTGATTATTTGTTCGATTTGGACGATGATTTATACGTTGGGCTCATGGCTTTCGCTAAGAAAATTGCGCCAGCCATTGAAGCAGCCGTTCCTTGCAAGCGAATAGGAGTGGCAGTTGTAGGACTTGAAGTACCACACGCACACGTACATTTGATGCCGATCGAACATGTTTCAGATATGGATTTTAGTAAAAAGAAGTCATTTTCTCCCTTAGAAATGGAAGAAACGGCTGCTTTGATACGTTCTTTTTTATAAATTTTTCACTAAATGACGGGTCAGGTTTCACTACTTGACGCGTCATTTCTACTTTTGTGCCATGACACCCATACACGTTTTAAAAAAGTACTTTGGGTACGATTCTTTCCGCCCATTGCAAGAGGAAATCATTCAATCTGTTTTAAATGGACAAGATACGCTCGTCTTAATGCCCACTGGCGGCGGTAAATCCATTTGTTTTCAAGTACCTGCCTTACTTTTGGATGGATTAACGGTTGTTATCTCCCCACTTATTGCTCTCATGAAAGACCAAGTTGAGGCATTGCGCAGTAACGGTATTTCGGCTGCTTTTTTGAACTCAAGCCAGTCAGTTAAAGAACAAGATGCTGTTCTTTGGCAAGCAAAAGTAGGCGATATCAAGTTACTTTACATCTCGCCAGAACGTATTTTCTCTGGACATACAATTCCTTTTTTACAAAGTATTGGTGTTTCACTATTTGCCATCGATGAGTCGCATTGTATCTCTTCTTGGGGACATGATTTCCGGCCAGAATACCGCCAACTCCGGAATTTACGTAGTTACTTCAAATCAACTCCTGTTATTGCCTTGACGGCCACAGCCGACCGAGTTACACGAGCTGATATTTGTTTACAACTCGGTATTGCAGAAGAAAATAGCTTTATTTCTAGCTTTGACCGACCTAATTTGTCGCTACAAGTTCTTCCTGGTCGGCAAAAAATGCAGCAAATGAAAGATTTTTTACTGCAACGACCCAATCAGGCAGGAATTATTTATTGTTTGAGTAGAAAAGCGACGGAAAAAGTGGCTTCAGACTTGCAACTAGCTGGTTATCAGGCAGAATGTTACCACGCAGGATTGTCTAATGAAGAACGTTCACGGGTGCAGGAAGCCTTTTTAAAAGACGATATTCAGGTAGTTGTCGCCACAATTGCCTTCGGAATGGGCATCGATAAGTCCAATGTTCGTTGGGTAATTCATTATAATTTGCCGGCAAATGTAGAAAGCTTTTACCAAGAAATTGGGCGAGCAGGGCGAGATGGAGAACGAGCGGATACGGTTCTATTTTACAGTATTTCTGATATTATTTCGCGCAAAGAAATGATTCTTCAGTCCAGTTTACCCGAGCCGCAGAAAATTCTTCAAGAAGCGAAATTGGAACGTATGCAACAATATGCACAGTCAGATATTTGCCGACGCATCATTTTATTGAGTTATTTCAACGAGTCAACGGTAGAAAATTGTGGTAATTGCGATGTGTGTCGGAACCCGCCCGTCCGGTTTGATGGGACAGATTTAGCTCAAAAGGCATTATCAGCCATTGCCCGAACGAACCAGCAAATTGCGATGGGTTTACTCATTGACATACTGAGAGGGAGCCGCAATCAGCAGGTTTTACGGAGTGGTTATGAAAAAATCAAAACGTTTGGTGCAGGAAAAGACATACGGACGGAGGAGTGGGTAGATTATATTAGCCAAATGTTGAACACAGGTTTGGTGGATATTGCGTACGACCAAGGGCATCGGTTTGTTTTAAATGAAGCGAGTTGGGAAATCTTGCGAGGCAATCGTAAAGTCGCTTTATCACGCTATGTTTCAGCGGTAGAACGCAAAGAGCGAGAGGAGGAATTTGTACCATCGGCGAAATCCAAACAAGAAGAGTTACGTCAAAAATTATTCGAGCATCTTCGTTTACTCCGAAAACAGGTAGCTGATTCCTTAAAAATGCCTCCCTATCTTATTTTTAGCGATAGTTCCTTGATTGAAATGGCAACCAAACGACCAGTGACAAAGTCTCAAATGATGGATATTGGCGGTGTCGGTGAAGAAAAGTACAAGCGATTTGGTGAATTATTCTTGCACGAAGTTCGGAATTTCGTCGAAGGGCAGTCGGCAACGGGTATGCGTGTAACGGCGAAAGGAATGACCTATGTACAGACTTTTGAGTTGTACAAAAAGGGTTATTCTGTGGCAGAAATAGCAAAGCAGCGTGAGCTAAATCAAGCGACCGTCGTTCAACATTTAATTCGAATGAAGCCCGAGGAACCGTCGATTGATTTATGGAAATTAATAGAAAAAGAAGATTATGTTGTAATTAGCAAGAAGGCACAGGAAATTGGCATTACGCCTCTACTTCCGATGAAACCGCTATTTGAAGCACTAAATGGGGAATTTGGCTATGATAAAATCCGATTGGCGATGGCTATTTGGGAAGATGAAATCAGGCAAAGCTCCTTGTAAAAAAAAACTCCCGTACTCAATTAAACGAGTACGGGAGTTTATGATTAAATACCAAACTTGAGTTTTCCGTACCAGAACGCGCCGTTCCAGCCCATTTGTACAGGATCCCAAGGGCCACCCGATTCCGTAACATAACCTGAAGACATATCAGGAAATACATTGAAAACGTTGTTAGCACCTACAGTAAAGTTGATTTTCTGACTTGGCTTGAAAGTATAGCCCCAATCCGTTGTAATTTTAGGCGTGTACACATCTAAATCGTTTTCGTCGTAGTTCCAGTTAGCCAATTCAATTTGTCCGAAACGAACAAAACGAACCAAGAAGGAAGATTTTTTGATTTGATAATCAAGAGTTAAGTTTAATTTCGAAGGGGGTGCAGAAGCACGTAAAAAATAACTTTCCCGTAAATCAAAATAGGTATCTTCTTTTCCAGCTAGTTTTTCATTGGTATTGACTGAATTAATGGTCAATTCGTTAAAATTCGCAGCAAATGAAGTGGAAAGGTAGCCTTTACCCAAAGCATTTCTGTTCGAAAGAATGATATCCAATCCTTTGGTTGTAGTAGAAACAGCATTCGTAAAAAATTGAGCTCTACCGACGTTTAAATCACTGAGAAGCGAACCGATTTCAGGATCTTCGTTGGTAAATTGTCCTGTCAATACGATTCTATCTTTCACTTTCACTAAGTAACCATCTACCGTTAATGAGAAAGAATTAGAAGGACGAACTGTAAAGCCCGCGCTCAAGTTTTGTGAACGTTCTTGTTTCAGAGCTGGAATACCTAATGTTTGGGTAACACGGCTGTCATTTCTAGCAATAAGTACTTCTTGTGCTACACCTCCGATGAAGTTGGTAACGGTAGAATTGAAGTAAATTTGTGGCAAAGAGGGTGCACGGAAACCTGTACTTGCTGTTCCACGAAGTGTGAAAACATCGTTCACTTTGTATCGCGTTGAAATTTTTCCGTTCAACGTTCCACCAAAATCAGAGTAATTCTCGAAACGAGCAGCAACGCCAATCATGAATTTTTTAGTGAAGTCAATTTCTGTATCCGCGTAAATCCCTACATTTGAACGGCTTGCCTGAATTTCATCTCCTGGTTGGAAACCTGGAAATCCTTGTGAACCTGGTGCAACCCCATCTTGGTAACTTTTCCAAGATTTTTCTTCTCCTGCGGTGATGGCGTAGTTTTCAACGCGATATTCAGCACCGAAAGCTAGGTTAAGTCCACTTAAAATAGATTTATAAAACTTAGAAGCGCCGAAATTCGTCGTGTTTTGGCTCAAGCTGAATCCACCTGCCTCGAATTCAGTTGGAGAACTTGCTCCTAATGAACTATTGAGGGTGTTTTCAAGGCTGTAAGCAAAGCTATTTTTTCCAAATGTATTGCTTAAATCAATATCCCAGCCATTTTTTTGTGTTCTAAATCCAGCTGTTAATGCATTGTCATTGATCTTTGCTTTGATGAGCGGGTCAAAACCATTTGGATAAATCGCAGGTATATTTCTATCGTCGTCAGGGAAACGTGTCCAAGCATACGATGCGCCGTTACGCGTATTTGTACCACCAAAAACATACATCGAAACAGATGAAGATAGCGCAAATTGGCTATTCAAGAAAATAGACGAATTGGTCGCGCGTGGGTCACCAAATTCCCGGCGGGCAAGCTCATCAACATTGGCATTTGCTCGGTTTGTATGGTCTCTGAAGTTATAGTCTGTGGTAATATTTGCAAATCCATCTTTTCCGATTTTGATACCATAATTTAGGTTGACGTTGTAGTTTAGACCATCCCATTTTTTATCATCAAAACGATAAGAAGCTTGGTACGCACCACCGTTGACGTTTACTTCCCCGCTGTTGGTATTGCTTTTTAAGACAATGTTAATAACCCCAGCGATGGCGTCAGAGCCGTATTGAGCAGCAGCACCGTCGCGCAAAATTTCAATACGTTCGATGGCAGCAACGGGAATTCCGTTTAAGTCCGTCCCTGTATTTCCTCTACCACGCGTGCCGTAAATGTTTACGAGAGATGTTTGATGACGTCTCTTTCCGTTGATGAGAACAAGTGTTTGGTCAGGGCCTAAACCACGGAGTGAGGCTGGGTCAATGTGGTCTGTACCATCTGAACCAGACTGTCTGTTGGAGTTAAAAGAAGGCGCGGCAAACTGCAATAGTTGGTTCATATCCAATTGACCTGTTTTGCTACTCACTTCTTTGATGTCGATGATGTCCACGGCTGCGGGCGTGTCGGTTGCAGAACGATTAAGGCTTCTTGAGCCAACGATAACTACTTGTTGCAGGGAATTTCCTTCCTCCAAGACGATATCGCCTGTGAGTTCGCTGGCTTTTAGTTCTCTGGATTGATAGCCAATGAAGCTAATGACAAATACAGAAGACGGGCTCACGGCCGTCAAGCTAAAAGCACCGTTGGCATCCGAAAAAACGCCGTTGGCTGTACCTTTTTCTGTGATAGCAGCTCCGATGAGCGGCTGTTTGTTTTGGTCGAGTACTCTACCCTCGTATTTCCCCTGTGCAAAAGCAAGTTGGGAGATAAAAAGGAGAGAAAAGAGAAAGCGAATAGTTACATTCATGTGTTTTTTATTTAGGTAAATTCATCACTAAATTACACATTTTCATCTAACTATTCGCCTTTCTGCTCGTATATTTTATCTTGCACCAGGTGGGCAATGTTGTTTTAAATAGTGTGTAAATAACGTTTGCAAATGCAGGCGTGTCGCTTCACTGTCCCGAATTCCATGGTCTCTGTTTGGATAAGGCATGAATTGGAACTGTTTATTGTACTTAATGAGTTCATTTACAAGCATTTCTGCATTTTGATAATGTACATTGTCATCTCCTGTCCCGTGGATATACAATAAATTCCCTTTGAGATTCTTTGCATGGGTAATCGGTGAACCTTGGATAAAATCTTCTCGGTTTTCTTGCGGAATACCCATATAGCGCTCTTGATAAATATTGTCGTAGGTCAACTGATTGGCGACAGCCGCAACCGCAATACCTGTTTGATATAAATTAGGATATTGGAATAATAAGTTAAGCGTAGATGACCCTCCGCCACTCCAGCCGTGTACTGCCACTCGGGATGGATCTAAGTAAGGATGTTGCTCCAAAAGTTTTTCACAAGCCATTGCTTGGTCGCGGATATTAATGATACCAATCTTCCGGTAAATGGATTTTCTCCATTCACGCCCTTTGGGAGCCGGTGCACCTCTGTTTTCTACAGATATATAAATATACCCGTCTTCCGCCATATCTCCTTGATAAAGCGCATTTTGTCCTGCCCCCCAACGGTCAACAACGGTTTGGCTTGCTGGTTCTCCATACACAAAAAATACGACAGGGTATTTTTTTGTTGAGTCAAATTTAGTTGGTTTTTGCATCCAGCCATCAAGGGTAACACCGTCTTTGGTCGTTACTTGAAAAAACGATATTCGTGCTTTGCTTTGCTGTTTTTCGTCGTATCGGCTTGCTATAGATGGCCCAAAACCCGCTTCTTCATGGCTTGGTAAACGAACCCACTCTGTCATAGGACGAGTAAAATGATTAGAAAACTGGTGAATCGCCCATTTTGTGGTTGGTGAAATATCGTAGCTGTGCGTTCCTTGTTGTGGTAATGGTGTAATGCGCTCCGGGTTTAAAGAAAGTACATCCATAGATACACGGTACAAATAGCGTTGCGTGGCGTTGTTGGGCGATGCCGAGAAATAAACAAATCCGTTTTGATGGTCAATCCGTTCTGGAGAAATTACATCGTATTGTCCGGGAGTAATGAGTTCTTTGGTTTTACCGTCGCGAGAAATCTTGTAGATGTGTCGCCAACCGTCTTCTTCACTTATCCATAAAAAAGCTTTTCCTTTGTTAATCCAAGCCCATCCTGCTGGGCTATCTGTTGTCCAACGGCTTCGTACGTCCACCCAAGCAGCATCTACTTCTTCGTGAATAGGAGTCGCAGTTCCTGTAGTAGCATTCGCCAAAAATAATATACTTTTGTTTTGCTTTCTATTGAGTTGCTGAATCATGACTTCCTCTGAGTTATCAGCCCATTCCATTCGTGGAATGTAATGTTGTCTGTTGTCACCCGGAATGTCCATCCAACTTGTTTTTGTAGAACGAACATCCACGACCCCAATCCGACTGGCTGATGGTGTTTCGCCTACTTTGGGGTATTCAATCGGGATGGTGAACGCATAAATGGAGTCTGTTGTATTGATCATCGGGAAGTCCCGAATACTGGTTGCGTCAATTTGCCAATAGGCGATTTTACGGCTATCATTACTCCAACGGAAACCATCCCGGCAACCAAATTCTTCTTCATATGCCCAATCAAAGGTGCCGTTGATGAGCTTCCGATTCCCCCCATTATTCGTAAGTGGTGTAATTTTATGCGAACCGATTTGCTCCAAATATAAATTTCCCTCAGATACATAAGCCACCTGTTTTTCGTTGGGCGAAATTTTAGCGAAGAGCAAAGAACTAGCAGGTAGTCCTTTCCCAATTTGTACTAATCTTTTGGTGGTAAGGTCTAATATATAGTAATCGCCTTTTGTTTCGTACCGCCAAACCCGTTTGCTATTCGTAAAGAGCAATACCTTACCCCGCGAATCTGAAAACGAATAATCTTTGATTTCAATCGGATTTTGCGCTTTTTCTGGTGTGATGTCAGCTTTTGAAACGATGACAGTAGTATCCTTTTTCTCTAAATTAATGAAGACAATTTCGTTTTTAATTAATTGATATACTCCGCTATCGTCGGGTGCCCATTTTCTATTTTGAGCCGTAGAGGAAATGACGGTGGTTAAGAATACAAGGAGGAATAAATGAATAAATCGTGTATTTTTTTTCATATAATGATGATAGGATAAATGGAAAATAGAAGTAGTCAGCATTGGTTTAGTCTTTGATTTCATCGGCTTGTAGATAATCTAATTGATAATCGCCGATGTGTTTCTCGTTCTGAATGGTCTTTTTCCTGTTGCTAAAATAATTGATAATTCCTGTAATCAAGGTCAGTAAAGACAGTCCATAAAAAAGATACATAAACGGAGAGTTGAAAGGGAGTTTAAGCAGATTTTCTGTGCTTAAACCTGCGACGAGTAAGTAAAGAGCCGTTCGCAAAAAAGCTAAAAAAGTGGTTTGGTTTGCAAGGTGTGTCCGTTGGATAGCGAGTCGTTCGCGTAGAATGAGATCCTTGTTAAACGCTTTTTTAAGTTCAGACATACGATTTTTAACTGATTACGAGAAGGAGTAAATATACATATATTTGAAGAAAATGGAAATCTATACACGCCTATCCAGAGCGATGATATTTTCATTAATAAGAAAAGGAAACGAATGAAAGTAGGATAGATATGGATAGTATTTGTCAAATCAAAATATTATTCGGAATCGTTCACAAAAATGCCAATTTTATTTTTAATATAAATATATCTACAAAATAAGGTGATTAACTGGGGTAAAGACTTGTTTGTTGGCGATAATTTCTAAATTTGTGCGATACAAAACCACTTTTACCAATTAAATTTTTATGAAATTAGGGGTAATTAAAGAATCCAAAGCATACGAAAAGCGTGTCGCATTGACGCCCGATATCGTGAAAGCTTTGGTCAAAAAAAACTTTCAGGTTGTCTTAGAAAAAGGAGCAGGAGAGGGTTCATCTTTTTCAGATTCTGATTACGAACAAGCTGGCGCTACTGTCGCCGACCAGTCCACTGTTTTTCAAGAAGCAGACGTTTACTTAAAAGTCAATGCCTTCACTTTAGAAGAAGTACAAGCGATGCAGTCTGGCCGGGTTTCAATCTCTTTTTTGTATGCATACACAATTCCAGAAATTGTTCAAGCTTTCAATGAAAAGCAAATTTCGGCTTTCTCCATGGATGCAGTTCCCCGGATTTCAAGAGCTCAAAAAATGGATGCGCTTAGTTCTCAAGCAAACTTAGCTGGGTATAAAACGGTATTACTCGGTGCCAATGCGCTCGGTAAGATATTTCCGTTGATGATGACTGCTGCTGGTACAATCACGCCTTCCAAGGTACTTATTTTTGGTGCAGGAGTTGCTGGTTTGCAAGCCATCGCTACTGCTAAAAGGTTAGGTGCCATTGTAGAAGTAACCGACGTTCGCCCTGAAACAAAAGAGCAGGTAGAGTCGCTTGGCGGTCGCTTCTTGACCGTTGAAGGAGTCGAAGGAGTTCAAGTAGAAGGCGGTTATGCCAAAGAGGTTTCTGCCGAATTTCTCGCCAAACAAAAAGAATTGGTCGAAGAGCGAATCAAAGAAGCAGATATTGTTATCACAACGGCACTCGTCATTGGGAAAAAAGCACCTGTTTTGGTCACTGAAGATATGGTGAAATCCATGAAAACAGGTTCGGTGATTGTTGATATGGCTGTTGAATCGGGGGGCAATTGTGCACTTTCTGAAATCAATAAAACGGTTGTTAAACACGGTGTAACGATTATCGGTGAGGCAAATTTACCCTCGTTGTTACCCGTCAATGCCAGTCAATTATATGCTACAAACATAAGTACATTATTGCTTCATTTGGCAAAGCCGGAGGGCTTCAATTGGGATATGGAAGAAGAAATTACAAAAGGCTCTCTCATTACCCACCAAGGCCGTTTGGTTCATGCGTTTACACAATCCATTCTTGAAAAAAACAAATCTTAAACTCCATCTTTATGTCAACGGAATCACTCATTATCTTAGTTTATATTCTTGTTTTGGCGAGTTATCTCGGGTTTGAGCTCATCGCTAAAGTTCCGCCTACGCTGCATACGCCTTTGATGTCTGGCTCTAATGCGATATCCGGAATAACCATCGTTGGGGCTATTCTCGCCTCTAATGAGATGGGTTTTACGACGGTCAGCAAATACTTGGGTTTGGTTGCGCTCGTCTTGGCTACAATTAATGTGGTCGGTGGTTATGCGGTTACAGATAGAATGCTGAAAATGTTCCGCAAGAAGTAAATAGGCATTTTTCTCAAAATCGATAGATCAATCTTTCAAAATTAGCGTACATCTTATGAATATATATATACAATTAGCTTATTTAATTTCTTCGGTTCTATTTATCATTGGCATAAAATTGATGAATCGCACGAAAGACGCACGGAGAGGGAACTTGGTTTCAGCAGCAGGGATGATGGTGGCTATTTTAGCAACATTGGTTCAAATACAGTCCATCACATTCATTGAAATTATGGTCTGTATCGTCATTGGTTCTGCCATTGGGTTGGTATTTGCGACGCGTGTAGAGATGACCCAAATCCCGGAAATGGTCGCCTTGTTCAATGGTTTTGGTGGGTTGGCGTCTGTCGCTGTAGCACTTTCAGATTATTGGCTTCGTACGCAGGTACAAGCAACAGGTGTGGATGTTATCGTCGGAACAAGTGCCGTGCTGAGTATCTTTATCGGTGGGGTGACTTTTACAGGCTCCATGGTCGCTTTCCTGAAATTAAATGGAAAAATCTCAGGAAAACCCATCACATTTACAGCCCAACATCTTCTCAATTTAGCCCTTTTTATTGGCGTAATCGGAGTTTCTATCTTAGCCATCGTTGACCAATACAACATAAACCATGTCTTGGTTGTTACGGCTATTGCCTTGCTTTTAGGTATTCTGACGGTTATTCCAATCGGTGGGGCAGACATGCCTGTCGTTATTTCTTTGCTTAATTCATACTCCGGTATGGCAGCCTGTACGACGGGTTTTGTGTTGAATAATAATGTACTCATTGTTTCAGGTGCATTGGTAGGGGCTTCGGGGATTATCCTGACGCAAATCATGTGCAAAGCCATGAACCGCTCGCTTGTAAGCGTACTTTTGGGTGGATTCGGACAAGCACCGACGGTTGCAGGCGCAGATGGCCCTGAAATTACGGTGAAGGAAGTGGGCGTAGAAGAAGCCGCAATGCTTTTTGACTCTGCCTCGTCTATTATCATCGTTCCAGGGTACGGAATGGCAGTTGCTCAAGCTCAACACACGATTCGGGAATTAGCCGAATTGTGCGAAAAAAGAAATATCTCTGTCAAATTTGCCATTCATCCCGTTGCTGGGCGGATGCCCGGTCACATGAATGTACTCTTGGCGGAGGCGAATGTTTCCTACGATAAATTAATCGAGATGGAGGAGATAAACGATGAGTTTGCAAATACTGATTTGGTGTTTGTGGTAGGCGCGAATGACGTCGTTAATCCTGCAGCAAGAACGAATCCGCAAAGTCCTATCTTCGGTATGCCGATTTTAAATGCAGACAAAGCCCGGACAGTCATTGTATCTAAAAGAAGTATGGGGAAAGGATATGCAGGCGTTGAAAATGAGTTATTCGGGTACGATAACTGCCTCATGCTTTTCGGAGATGCAAAGCAAACGATTACCAAGGTCGTTAATGAATTAAAAGATATGTAATTCTTTGATTTTATGTATAAAAAGCGGAGTCATCCGTAAATTGACTCCGCTTTTTTGTGTTTTTTATCGTAGTTATTCTGAGAGAAAGGATAGGATTAAGCCCAAAATCTTCTATTTTTGTAAAAATCACACAATTCTTTTTTAAAAAGATACCAATTGAAATCACCAAGTGTGATGTAATTTTTAACACGTGGAATTGTAGAAAATAATCCACATTAACTCATCTTTTTATGGAAATTTTACTCGTAGCCATTTTTATTATTGGCTATCTAGGAATTGTCTTGGAGCACAATATCTCCATTGATAAATCCTCTTCTGCCTTGCTTACAGGAGCTCTTTGTTGGACGGTCGTAACATTCATACTTCATGACCCCAACCACGTAACAGAAGAACTTTATCACCATACCAGTGAAATTGCCGGGATTTTATTCTTCTTGATGGGAGCCATGACGATTGTCGAATTGATCGACACCTACGACGGCTTCGATATTATCACGGATAAAATCACGACGCGAGACCAAGTAAAGCTTCTCTGGATTATCAGTATTCTGACTTTCTTCCTTTCTGCTATTTTGGACAACCTTACAACCACCATTGTCATGGTAACGCTGGTCAAAAAACTGGTTGATAAAGCAGATATTCGTCTGTTATTCATTGGCCTTATCGTTGTTGCAGCGAATGCAGGTGGCGCTTGGTCTCCGATGGGTGACGTAACCACTACCATGCTCTGGATTGGTGGGCAAATTTCGGCTGGTAATATCGTTGCACAGCTATTTATTCCAAGTTTAGTTTGCATGGTTATTCCAGTTTTAATCATCGCACGTTCTGCAAAAGGAACACTCGATGCCAAAGTAATTCAGGCGCCGTCTAAACACGATGTTCCTAAAAGTGATAAAAACATCGTTTTCTTTACCGGAATCGGTGGATTAATCTTTGTGCCGATCTTTAAAACATTGACACACTTACCTCCATTTATGGGTATGTTACTTTCGCTCGGTGTTCTTTGGGCTGTCACAGAACTGCTTATCAAAAATAGAGACGCCGATTTCAAAAAGAAGTTTTCTGTTTACAAAGCCCTTGAAAAAATCGATATGCCAAGTGTTTTGTTCTTTTTAGGTATCCTTCTAGCTGTTTCTGCTTTACAAACCGTAGGTATTTTGACCGGTGTAGCCTCTTGGTTGACGGATACGCTCAAAAACCAAACAATCATCGTGACGGTCATTGGCTTATTGTCTGCTGTTGTGGATAATGTTCCGCTTGTAGCTGCTTCGATGGGTATGTATTCGCTCGAACAATTTCCGATGGATGACCCCTTCTGGGAACTCCTTGCGTTCAGTGCTGGAACGGGTGGGAGTGCCCTTATCATTGGCTCAGCCGCTGGTGTTGCAGCGATGGGAATGGAAAAAATTAGCTTCTTTTGGTACGTGAAGAAAATATCCTGGCTAGCCCTAATTGGCTATTTCGCAGGTATCGGGACTTTCCTTTTGATGCAGTCTTTTAGACATTGATGTGCATAGAAAGAAGATTAAAAAGGTCATTTGGGAAATTTAGTTTCTCAAATGACCTTTTTTTTGAACACTTTTTAATTTTTTGCGTAGATATAGGGGCAATAGAAAAATAAATATGAAAAAAATAGGCGTTATTTTCTTTGGGATTTTCCTTCTTTTGGCCTGCAAAGGCAATATTTCACCTTCCATGACTTCACATGAAACTGGACAAATGGGGCTCAGTTATCTTGCATTGGGAGATAGTTATACCATTGGTGAAAGCGTGGCGGAGCAAGAACGTTGGCCTGTTCAATTGGCTGCAAAACTTGCTGAAAATGGTGTAAATGTTCAAAATCCACGCATTATTGCCCGAACTGGTTGGACAACAGACGAGCTCCAATCGGCTATTCAATCAGCTACGCTTGCTCCTAAATATGACCTCGTATCGCTCTTAATTGGTGTAAATAACCAGTACAGAGGGCGTTCTTCAGAAGTTTATAGAAATGAGTTTATTCAACTTCTCAATAAGGCAATTGAGCTGGCAGGCAATCAACCTAAAAATGTATTTGTTGTATCTATCCCAGATTGGGGCGTGACGCCATTTGCTGCCGGAAGAGACCGCGCTAAAATCGCGCAAGAAATAGATTTATTCAATCAAATCAATCGGGAAGAAACCTTGAAAAAAGGCATTCTTTACTTCGATATCACCTTAATTTCCCGTGAAAATGTCCCTACATACATTGCACCAGATGGTCTTCATCCATCGGGGAGTATGTACAAAGCATGGGTTGATACTGTTATTTTTCCGACACTTTTCCTTCGCCTCCGCCCATGAATACTTTTCTAAATCGTGCCAAAGAATTGGATCAACAAGACCCATTGGCTGTGTATAAATCTGCGTTTCGTCAAGACGATTCGGTCATCTATCTCGATGGAAATTCGCTCGGAAAAATGCCGATGAAAGCAGAAAAAATTATTCAAGAGGTGGTACAATATCAATGGAATGAACGCCTCATTCGAAGTTGGAACGAACGTTGGCTGGATTTGCCCAAGCGGTTAGCGGTTGACATCGCAAAAATAGTGGGTGCTAAACCAACTGAAATTTTTGTCGGAGATTCTACGACAATTCAGTTGTATAAATTGGCTTTTGGCGCTTTGCAAAGTCAAAAAAATCGTTCTGTTATTTTAACCGATACGGTTAATTTTCCGACGGATAAATACATACTTCAAGGGCTTATTTCTACGCATTTTACCTCACATACGCTTCATCTGCTGGATACTGATTTTTCAGCCAATGAGCAAATCAAACAAGCGATGACACAGCAAGAAATCGCGCTGGCGGTGCTGAGTCACGTGCAGTATAAAAGTGGTTTTAAGTACGATATGGAAAGTGTTACTAAAGCTGCGCAAGAAGCTGGTACGCGACTTATTTGGGATGTTAGCCACGCAGTTGGTGCGGTAGAACTGGAATTTAACCGCTGGGGAGTAGAGGCGGCTGTGGGTTGTACGTACAAATATTTGAACGGCGGGCCTGGCGCTCCCGCTTTTTTGTATGTGCGCGAGGATGTCCAAAAAGAATGGATGAACCCGATTTGGGGTTGGTTTTCGCATGCACAACCGTTTCAGTTTGCCGATATATACGATGCACATACAGGTATAGAAAAATATGCCACGGGTACACCCAATGTGCTATCATTGGCTGGTATGGAGGCGGGTATTTCCTTGACAGCCGAGGTCGGAATGCGCGCACTTCAAGCGAAAAGCCAACAAATGATGCAATTTTTAGAAGAAATGGTGGAGGAAGAATTAGTAACACTTGGTTTTTCCCAAATTACCCCAAAAAATCCTCAAAAACGTGGTTCACATTTGACACTCTCGCACCCAGACGGTTTACAAATCAGTAAAGCCTTGACGCATGGCATAAACGGAGTTTCTCTTATACCTGACTTTCGACCACCGAGTTATATACGTCTCGGATTAACCCCTCTATATACGTCTTTCGAAGACCTTGTTCGTGCCGTAGAATTGATAAAAGAAGTAGTTGTTTCCAAGAAATACCAAGAAATTGAGGTAGTCATTGGAGAAGTTCCTTAAATATATATACGGAGGGGCTTTGATTATCAAAGTGTTATTTATTTTTTGGAGAGTTTGGGGCATGTAAGGGCGAAATGCTCGTAAAAAAGCATTAACTTTGTATCCCGTAATCAAAAACACAGCGTTATATCATGTCTTTGAACGGGAACCCCAAGTCGCCAAAGTATATTTTCGTCACCGGTGGCGTGACATCTTCTCTAGGCAAAGGAATTATTGCCTCTTCTTTAGCAAAACTACTTCAATCACGTGGCCTCTCTGTCACAATCCAAAAGTTAGATCCTTACTTGAATGTAGATCCAGGTACGCTTAATCCGTACGAACATGGCGAATGCTACGTGACAGACGACGGAGCAGAAACTGACTTAGATTTGGGCCATTACGAACGTTTTCTAAATACACCCACCTCACAAGCCAACAACGTTACAACGGGTCGGATTTATTACAATGTGATCCAAAAAGAAAGAAACGGTGACTTCTTGGGTAAAACGGTTCAGGTTATTCCACATATCACAGATGAAATCAAACGCAATGTGCTTCAACTCGGAGAAACAGGCAAATTTGATATTGTCATCACTGAAATCGGTGGATGTGTCGGAGATATTGAGTCACTTCCTTTTCTAGAGGCAGTTCGCCAACTCAAATGGGATTTAGGAGAAAAAAATATGCTCGTCGTTCACCTGACACTTATTCCCTACTTAAGTTCAGCTGGTGAATTGAAAACCAAACCAACCCAGCACTCCGTTCGGATGTTGCAAGAGTCTGGTATTCAGCCAGATATCATCGTTTGTCGGACAGAACACGCGCTACCGAATGAAATCAGACGTAAAATCGCTCTTTTCTGTAACGTAGAAACCAATTCTGTTATCGAAGCACTTGACGCCGAAACGATTTACGATGTGCCGCTTCTCATGAAAAAAGAACGCCTCGACCAACGCGTACTTTATATGCTTGATATTTACAATGACAAAGATGCAGAAATGGACGCTTGGAAGGAGTTTTTGGGTCGCTTGAAAAATCCAACAGAACAAGTGAATATTGGGCTTGTCGGGAAATATGTTGAGCTGAAAGATGCCTATAAGTCTATTGCTGAGTCGTTTATCCATGCGGGTGCTTCCAACGAATGTCGTGTAAAATTGCACTGGATTCACTCGGAGCATCTAACCCCTGGAAATGCAAGTGAAAAACTTCAAGGTTTGGACGGTGTTTTAGTCGCGCCTGGTTTCGGGGAAAGAGGAATTGAAGGAAAAATTGCCGCTGTAAAATACGTACGGGAGAATAATATTCCGTTCATGGGAATTTGTTTGGGTATGCAAATGGCTGTGATTGAGTTCGCTCAAAATGTTTTGGGTTGGAAAGAAGCTCATTCAAGTGAGATGAATCCAGCAACACCTTATCCTGTCATTGACCTTATGGAAGAGCAGCAAGGTGTCACCAAAAAAGGAGGGACGATGCGTTTGGGTGCGTATGATTGCAAGTTGAAAGACAAGTCATTGGCCAAAAGTATTTATGGTAAATCGACAATCAAGGAGCGTCATCGCCACCGCTGGGAATTTAACAATGTGTATCAAAAAGATTTTGAAGCAGCTGGTATGGTCATTTCGGGCATTCATCCTGAAAAACAATTGGTTGAAATCGTGGAATTACCCACACATCCATTCTTTATTGGTGTGCAGTTCCATCCAGAGTTAAAAAGTACAGTGATGAAACCGCATCCATTGTTTGTGCGTTTTATCAAAGCCGCGATTGCACAGAAACAAAAATAAGCATCCTTAAACGGTTATATTAAAATACAGCCCAACAAAGCAATATTACTTGTTTTGTTGGGCTGTGTTCGTAAAGTCTAGTATAAATCCGTTTCATGAATTTGGTGAGTTTCAGAAAAACTACTCGAATTTACCGACCTACTTATTTTCTACCTTTTTGGTGATTTTATGATTATTTATCCCTTTTTTAGGGTATTTTGTCATACTCTAACCCCCAAAAAATAGCCAACGAGTGCAGATACTCCCATAGCAATTGTACCCCATGTTACTATCCGAGCAACTGCCTTTATTGGGCTTGAGCCACCTATTTTAGCAGAAAATATACCTAAAGTGAGTAAGGAAAGAATTGTAAATACATAAAGCCCATATTCCATATATCGAAAAGGAAGAAGTAGCACAACGAGAAACGGTAGTGCACCACCAAATGTAAAAGCAAGTCCCGAAGCAAGGGCAGCTTGAATAGGATTTGCTTGGCTGATTTCATTGATTCCTAATTCATCTCTGATGTGAGCACCTAATGCATCCTTTTGTGTAAGTTCAAGGGCTACTTGTTTGGCAGTTTCTTTTTTCAATCCACGTTTCTCGTAAATAGCAGCCAAGATAGCAAGTTCCTCATTTGGCATTTCGGCGAGTTCTTTTTTCTCTCGCTCTATATCTGCCTTTTCAGTGTCTGTTTGCGAACTGACCGAAACATATTCTCCAGCTGCCATAGACAATGCCCCAGCTACCAATCCTGCTAAAGTAGCAAGTAAAATCGGGTCTTTGCTTGAACTAGCGGTTGTGACACCAATGGCCAAACTAGATACTGAGATAATCCCATCATTAGCACCTAATACAGCAGCTCTTAACCAATTACTTCTATGCATGTAATGGCTATCCAAGTAATTTTCAAGCGTGCGTTTTTCTTCGTCTTTCATTGCAAATTGAATTATAACCGATTGTTGAAAAGGAATTTTTCAAATATAGAGTTTTTAAATGTTACAAAAGTGATTTTAAGTAAATTCAGTTGCGAAGGCTTGATTATATAGGATTTTATATATTCCGCTGGTTCATTAAATCCTCTCTGCAACAAGAAGAAAATACTTTGATGTTAAATCATTATTGTACTATTCTCATTTTGAAAATGATAAAAGTGCAATTAAATTCATATTTATTGTATTATTTAAAGAATAAATGTGTATTCACAAAGAATATAAAGTGTAAAATTAATATTTAGCGAAATTTCGCTTGTATTTGTAATTTCGCAAATTATATTTGAATCAACAAACAGACACTTCATCAACAAAAAATAAATACGTTATCATGCACGATGTTACCACCTCCCAAACTGCGTTACAGCTTGCTCCATTTCCCGCTGAAAACGCCTCTTTGTTTACCCCAGAAGCAGAAGCTTTTTTGATTTTCTTGCACAGAAAATTCAACGCCAAACGCCTCGAACTTCTCCAAGAGCGTGTCGTGCGTCAACAAAAAATTGATTCAGGTGAATGGCCACGCTTCCGTCCAGATACAGAAGAAATTCGTTTAGGTGAATGGAAAGCTGCGCCTATTCCCGCAGATTTACAACTCCGCCGCGTTGAAATCACAGGCCCGGTGGAACGAAGAATGGTTATCAACGCTCTCAACTCTGGCGCAAATGTTTTCATGGCAGACTTTGAAGACGCCAATTCGCCTACTTGGAAAAACTGTCTTGAAGGACAAATAAATCTCCAAGATGCCATCCGAAAAACCATTCATTTCACTGCTGAAAATGGCAAAGAATATGCCCTTAAAGAGGAAGTGGCTGTCTTAAAAGTGCGCCCAAGAGGTTGGCACTTGGAAGAAAAACAAGCCCGTGTGGACGGTGAAGTCATGTCTGGTTCGCTCTTTGACTTTGGCCTTTATTTCTTCCACAACGCCCACGAATTAATCGAAAGAGGTTCTGGTCCGTATTTTTATCTGCCCAAGTTGGAGTCGCATGAAGAAGCACGCCTTTGGAACGACGTTTTCGTGGCTGCCCAAGAATATATGGGAATCCCACAAGGAACAATCAAAGTAACCGTCTTGATAGAAACCATCTTGGCAGCTTTTGAAATGCACGAAATTATCTATGCATTGCGTGAACACATGGCCGGCTTAAATGCAGGTCGTTGGGATTACATCTTCAGTGTCATCAAAAAATTCAAAAATTTCACTGATTTTATTCTTCCAGATAGAGCCGAAGTAACTATGCGTGTACCTTTTATGCGGGCGTATTCTAAATTATTGGTACAAACTTGTCACCAGCGCGGTGTACATGCCATCGGAGGAATGGCGGCATTTATTCCCAATAGAAGAGACGCGAAAATCAATCAAATGGCATTTGATAAAGTCACAGCCGACAAAGAATTGGAAGCCTCAACTGGCTTTGATGGCACGTGGGTAGCACACCCTGACCTAGTTCCGGTAGCCAAATTGCCGTTTGATACCATTATTGGGGAAATGGATCACCAAAAACATGTTCTTCTCGAAGATACGACTATATCAGCCACCGATTTATTGGATACCCGGATAGACCACGCGACGGTAACAGAAAACGGTGTTCGGGTAAATATCAACGTCGGGATTTTATACATCGCTTCTTGGTTGAGAGGCGTGGGCGCTGCTGCTATTCATAACTTAATGGAAGACGCCGCCACCGCAGAAATCTCCCGTGCACAAGTTTGGCAATGGTTGAAGCACCAGGTGACCATGCAAGACGGACAGGTTGTAAATGAAGCATATATCTCGCAGATTTTTCAAGAAGAAGTTGGTAAAATTCAAGCACAAGTAGGAGAGGATTGCTTTGGTGAAGACAAATATGCCGCTGCCGCTGATCTCTTCCGGGAGTTGATTTTTCAAAAGGAATTTGACGAATTTTTGACCACACGCTCGTATCAATCTATTTACTAATCAAGTATTTACATTTCATCAACAAATAAATAAAACAAACATGACACGCGAAGAAAGAATCCAGGCAATCACCACAGATTGGGCTATTAATCCACGTTGGAACGGCGTAACTCGTCCCTACACAGCCGAAGAAGTCATTCAGTTGAGAGGCTCTTACGACATCCAACACACCATCGCACAACTCGGTGCAGACAGACTTTGGAAATTATTGAACGAAGACGCATGGGTAGCTGGTTTGGGTGCTTTAACAGGAAATCAGGCTGTTCAAGAAGTTGCTGCCGGCATGAAAGCCATCTATTTATCGGGTTGGCAAGTAGCAGCAGATGCTAACTTGGCTGGACAAATGTATCCAGATCAAAGTTTATATCCGGCAGATTCCGTACCGGCCGTTGTACGTAGAATTAACAATGCGTTGCTTCGCGCTGACCAGATTCAGAGTGTCAATAACGATGGAGATAAACATTGGTTAGTACCTATCGTAGCAGATGCTGAAGCTGGTTTTGGAGGTAATTTGAATGCCTTCGAATTGATGAAACAAATGATTGAAGCTGGGGCTTCGGGTGTGCACTTTGAAGATCAACTTTCCTCTGCAAAAAAATGTGGACACTTGGGAGGCAAAGTATTAGTCCCTACACAAGAGGCTATCAATAAGCTAGTTGCAGCTCGTTTAGCGACGGATGTAATGGGAACTTCTACCTTGGTTATCGCTCGGACAGATGCGGAAGCCGCCAATTTGATTACATCGGATATTGATGAAAGAGACCACGCGTTCATCACATCTGCACAAAGAACAAACGAAGGGTTTTTCTATGTAAAAAATGGTTTGGAACAAGGTATCAACCGGGGACTAAGCTACGCGCCGTACGCCGATTTAATCTGGATGGAAACCGGAAACCCAGATTTGGGTCTTGCCCGTGAATTTGCACAAGGTATCAAAGAAAAATATCCAGATCAAATGTTGGCATACAACTGTTCCCCTTCGTTTAACTGGGCGAAATTCATGGATGAAAAACAAATGTTGACGTTCCGTGAAGAATTAGCTGAAATGGGATACAAATTCCAATTTATTACATTGGCTGGTTTCCATGCCTTAAATTCATCGATGTTTGAGCTTTCCAAAGCCTATGTACAACGTGGAATGGCTGGATTCTCTGAATTACAACAAAGAGAATTTGCCATGCAAAGCCAAGGATTTACAGCTGTAAAACACCAATCTTTTGTTGGAACAGGATATTTCGATAGCGTACAAAATGTCATCACAGCTGGAACATCTTCTACAACTGCCTTGACAGGTTCTACAGAAGAAGAACAATTCCATTGATAAAAATACAAATGGAAAATACAGCCAAAATTATCCATTTTGAGTAGTTGATTGTAGGGTATTCCCCTTTAGATTCAGAATCCTTCTTGATTTTTTCAGGAAGGATTTTTTTATAATACAGGAATAAATTCGAGTAAAATCGTATCTCCAATTCCCGTGACGAACCCGTCGGTGGAAGTTGCAAGAATCAGCCCGTCGCGGGTTAAAGAACGAAGGGCAAATTCACCTGAAAAACCCGTTACTTGAATGTCGAGCGTCTTATTGTCAGCTAAAAAACGCCAAATCCCTTGGTTAATCACTTGTTTGGTGACCCGGTCAATGCCAAAAACCCGTCCATCTAGTTTAAATTCAAATTGAAGTCCGCGTATAACAACAGCTTGAATAGATAATTGATTATCCGCAATCACTGAATTATCGGGTTTGCTGTATCGACTCACCCGCCACGGTTGGCGTGTCAATAATTCTTCTTTCGTCAGTGAATTATCAGGGGTTGGCTCATCCGTTATGCAGCTAAATAGGAGAAAAAAACAAAGAAAAAGAGGGAGTGTATTTTTAATGTATATCATATTGAGGGACAGTTATAAGGTAATTCAAGCAAATCTACTGAAATTTGATTGTAGTAGAAAACGACTTAACTTAATGGAGATATTCGGATTATAAAGGAACAATACCTTTGAGAAGATATGTTCTTCTTAAAAAAACAAGCAAATGAGTCATTCAGAAATATATACAAATCGGTTAATCAAAGAAACTTCTCCGTATCTATTGCAACACGCGCACAATCCGGTGGATTGGTATCCGTGGGGAGAAGCGGCACTTTTGGCGGCTAAAGAGCAGGATAAGCCCATTATCGTGAGCATTGGCTATTCTGCGTGTCACTGGTGCCATGTCATGGAAAAAGAATCTTTCGAGTCGCCTGAAATCGCTGCGATAATGAATAAATTTTTCATCAATATCAAGGTAGATAGAGAAGAACGTCCAGATGTTGATGCCATTTATATGGATTCTCTTCAGTCTATGGGGTTACGAGGGGGCTGGCCTTTGAACGTAATACTCATGCCCGACCAAAAACCTTTTTATGGAGGTACGTATTTCCCACAAGATAAGTGGAGACAAATTTTGCTCGGGGTAGCCCGTGGATTTGAGGAAGACCGTCCGCGTCTGCAACAATCTGCAGATGGATTTGCCGAAAACTTACAAGTGAAAGATTCAGCAAAATACAGATTGGCATTTATTGAAGAAGCGAATCCGACTTTTTCTGAAGAGTTTTTGGAAGGATGTATGGGTTTACTGATGCGGGATATAGACAGAAAAAAAGGAGGAATGAAACGTTCTCCGAAGTTCCCGATGCCTTCTATTTGGCAATATGTCGCTAGTTTTCTTGCTTTTCAGCCCAATCAAGAGATACAACAAGCATTCGTTTATACATTGGAACGAATGGCTCTAGGAGGAATTTTTGACCATTTGGGAGGAGGATGGACCAGATATTCGACAGACGAAGATTGGAAAGTGCCTCATTTTGAAAAAATGTTGTATGATAACGGCCAACTCCTGCATGTCTATTCATTGGGCTACCGCCTTGTCGCTCAAAATCCATTACTCAAAAATCAAGAAACGTTGTTCAAATGGGCCATGCAAAAAACAGTCCGTTGGCTCTCCCAAGAAATGACAGCACCCACAGGTGGATTTTATGCCGCGCTGGATGCAGATAGCGAAGGGGTTGAAGGGAAATTTTATACCTGGACAGAAGAAGAAATCGAAACTATTTTGGGTGAAGAAGCTGCTTGGTTCTCTGATTTCTATGACATCACCGACCTGGGCAATTGGGAAAAAGGAATGAATATCCTACACGCCGAAGAAAACATTGACTCTGACGCTTGGAATCGCTTATTGGCAGCACACCAAAAATTAGAAGTGTATCGCTCAAATAGAGTTCGACCGGGTTTAGATGATAAAATTATTTGTGGCTGGAATGGCTTGGCTATCAAGGGGTTGGTCTCTGTATATAAAGCAATCGATGACGAAAATGCCTTGCAACTAGCTATACAAAATGGCAAATTTATCCGAGATGAAATGGTTGTACAAAAAGAAGCGGGGCAAAGGGCACTTCTCCATGTCGCTGGTAAAGCTATCCCCGCTTTTCTGGACGATTATGCCGCAGTGATAGATGGATTTTTAGCACTCTATGAAGTAACGGGTGACTTGATCTGGTTGACAGACGCTACTCAGTTAGCAGAGTATGTACTCCATCATTTTTACGACCAAGAAGAACAGTTGTTTTTCTATACCGATGATGCAGCCGAACGTTTGATTGCACGAAAAAAAGAATTGTTCGATAACGTGATTCCGTCCTCTAATGCGCAAATGGCACATGTTTTATGGACTTTAGGAGAAGTTATGTATCGCCCTGATTTCAAGTCAGTTGCAGATAAAATGATTGAAAAAATAAAACCACTTTTGGCAAAAGATCCTCAATGGCTTAGTCATTGGGCAGGTTTATCGGTTCGGGTGGCACACGGTTTACCAGTGGTGGTTATTGTATCGGACGAACCCTTAGCAGCTGCAAAGCCGTTGTTTCAACAGTATTTACCCCATGTGTTTGTGCTGTTTTCTTCCGGACAAGAAACGCATCCTTTGTTGGAAGGGAAAAAGAAGCTGGATAATAAAACAACCTTCTATCTCTGCGAAAATCAAACATGTACAGCACCAACTACGGACGTAAATGAGGTTTTAGAACAATTATTTGCACGCTAACAACGATGAAATGGAATTGGGTAGGCGATCAGGGTATTCAACTTGTTTTGGCTTCCGAAATCAACGAAGATTGCCAAAATCAGATTCAAAAAATTTATACTAATTTTCGGGATGTTCCAGAAGAGCATCTGCAAGAATTAGTTGTCGGATACAGTCAAATCGTCTTTCTTTGGTCGAAATCAACGCGTATTTTTTCTAAGTTCCAGATGGAAGAACTCGTCCAAAAAATCAAAAAACGGGTAGATGAATGCTTATCTAAAGAAGAGGAAAAAATAAATTCCAAACCCACCTCCGTCATTTCTATTCCAACGATTTACAACGGCCCTGATTTGAAATTTGTGGCAGACTATACCGGATGTTCTGTAAATGAACTAATTGAGCGACATGCCGCACCACTTTATCGCGTCTTTTTCATTGGTTTTTTGCCTGGATTTGCCTATTTAGGTGGATTAGATCAACGGCTTCACTGTCCAAGAAAAACGACTCCAAGAGCTACTGTTCCTGCAGGGAGTGTCGGAATTGGTGGGGCACAAACAGGCATTTATCCGATGGAAAGCCCTGGAGGTTGGCAATTAATTGGACAAACGACGCGCCCGATTTTTCGCCCTTATGAATCTCCTATGACATTACTTACGATGGGAGATTACGTGCAATTTATTCCACAATAGAGATGATTTTCAGAAAAAAAGGTGTATTTACAACCCTACAAGATACAACTCGTGTGGGTTATGCCGTGGATGGTATTTTTCCGAGTGGACCTATGGACGAATTTTCCGCGCAACTTGCCAACATATTGGTCGGAAATTCACCAGAAGAAGCTTGCCTAGAAATACATTTTCCGGGACCAACTCTTGAAATGGAGGAGGAGGGTATCTATGTATTAACAGGTGCAGATTTTGCCGCTCAGTGCGGTGGCCGCCTTTTGTCCATCGGTCAAGTATTTTACACAAAACCAGGTGATATCCTTACGTTCACACAAAAACGAATGGGAATGCGGACTTACTTGGCTAGAGCTGGAGGTTTTGGTCAAAGTAAATGGTTGAATTCGAGTTGTTTACCGCCTTTTTCTTTGCCACAAATTCAGCAAAATGTGTCGTGGATTTTACCAAAAAATAAGACTTTTATTTTGCCCAAAAAGAGCGTGAATCTGTTTCATTTATCATTTATGTACAGAGATACCGTCCGTTTCGTACCTCGTCCCGATTTTCTTGTAGATACAGCAATTCAGGGGAAATTGAAAGGAAAAATTCAGCCGAACAGCAGTCGAATGGGGATGTATATTCAACCCGAAAATCTAGCTTTGTTTGGGCGGCGTAATGAGCAACTTTCAGGGCCAGTAGTTCAGGGAAGTATGCAACTATTGCCTTCTGGAAATTGGGTAGTTTTGATGGCTGATCACCAAACGACGGGAGGGTATCCGGTTTTAGGAGAAGTTATTTCTGCGGATTTACCCATTCTTGCGCAAGCAGAAATGGGTTCGGAGATATGTTTTGAACCCGTCGGATGGGAAGAAGCCGTAGAGGTACGGAGAAAACAAGCTACATTCCTACAAAAAATAAAAGTGGGGATTGTCCCCACTTTCTTATTTTAAGCCGCTAATAACACGTGATATAATCCCTTTGTCATCGGTAAACTCGGCACGTAAAACACCTGCGAAGTGAATTACAATAAAGGCAACAAGGTAATAAATGGATAGTTCGTGTATTTCCTCCATTGTATGTTTATACGCCTTTGGACCATGTTCGATGATTAGTCCCGTGATGAGAGAAATAGCCACAAATACATAAAATAAAGCATACGTAACGTATTTGAATTTCTCCTCTTTCGTCAATTCTTTCTTAAACGGATTGGTAAAAGGCATTTCTCCAAAAAAAGGAAGTGCCAAACGGATAGAGTACAGGGCTGTCAAGGCATAACCCAAATAAATATGCCATTGCCACATCGGTTTCCGGATTTTCTTTGCTAATGTAATGCGTTCGTCTTCTGACAAACTTAAGGAATTATCTGCCAAATAGTTTTCGATAATGGTGGCGACTTCAAATTTGTTCAACCAAGTTAAACGTAAAAAAATCGTTAAAAGTAATCCCAACATACAAAAAGCAATGGCCCAGTGCATGATTCGGTAAACTTTTGAGTACGCTTGTTGCTGCATAGTTAGTAAGAGGGTTAAGGTTCTTTTGTCAAATATAGTGGATTGTATTCATTTTGTACAAATGAAAGAAGTAAATAGATAGATTTAGTTGTGTTTAAAAAAGCCCTATCTTTCAGACTTGGAAAGATAGGGCTTTTTTATGAAGTTTACGTCTATTTATTCTACTACAAACACGGAATTGGCAAAAAGTAATTTACCATTATGCCAAAATCCTCTGAAAATAGGGTCATCCATCATATAAACGATGCTTCCACGACCTTTGGATTCAACACCAAAAAGAAGTGAATTTTTTACGGTATTTTTTACCTTATTTCCTACAAAACCAGTGACGTGGCTGTTCTCTCCAAGTGTTCCAACGTTCCATCCGTTTTTCAAATAATCAAAGCCAAAAACATCTTTTACCAACGTGTAGTAGCCATTTTTATAGCCGTATCCAAGTGGATGTGTATGATCTACCGTGACTTTGTAAATTGCACCAGGAATTTGACTACTGATGGACTCTCTTTCCCGATTACCGAAAGCACGCAAAGGATTTTCATCTGTATTGGCATTCTTTTTTGTAGTTAGTCCGAATCCTTCTTTGTCCGCAAAATATCGATTTACCGACTCCATCACGATGAGTTTTCCTCCTTGGTTTACCCAATCTTGTAGGTATTTTGCTTCACGAAGAAGAGAATTATATCTACCTTCAGGCAAAATGAGAGTAGTGAATTTGGATAAATCGGTTCTATTGAAATAGCCAGCATCAATAATGGTGACTGGGAAGTTAATTTGTTGGTCAAAATAATGCCATACTGAGCCAACAGCTGTTTGTGATGTTCCTTCACCTATGAGTAAGCCAACTTTGGGTTCTTTCAGTGCCATGACATTGTTTGAGCCCAAGTCAAATCCAGCAGCAACCATCCCCGAATAAACGCGATGCAGCGCTAGATTTCTACTTTCTGCTGCTTTTTCGATGATTTGTTCGAAATTAGCAATATGTCCATTTCCTTGGCGCGTAACCAATAGCGTACCATGATCGTATTTTTTACCCTCTACTTCAAACGGCATGGTGTGCATTCTCGCCTTGATTTTATGCTTGTGCATTTCAGCTAAAAATTGAGCTGCTTCAAATGTATTCCAAGGAATAATGTATGCGTACGGAGTCTCTTTTGACGTTGCCTTTACGTACGATGTCTGGGCTGGTTTTGCTGTCGTACCCTCTAACTTTTGGGTTACACCATACGCGTTTAGTCCATACGCATACGGCAATGCCCAAGCAGTGATATCGTAGGTATTGGAGTCTTCCAGAACAGTTGCAGGTTCAAACAAGATTTTAGCAAATGTTCCTTTTGGTTGGAATGTATTGATAATCAAGTCGTTGGATTCTACCTTGAATGACTCATCTTTCAAAGATTGGTAACTATATCCCGTTGATGAAGAGGCTTTATCGGCAAAGCTATATTTGATTTGCAGTTTATCCAAAAGTCCAGTCAAAGCCGATACCTTGGATTCTTGTCCCGCCGTTTTGATGACAAACGATTTATATTTCCCAATTCCTTTGTTGGCTGGTTCTTGGAAATACGTGACAAACTCAGCGACAGTTTTATCCGCATTGGCTGAAATCGCTTCGAGTGTTCCCATGGTAGCCGTAAAATGATGCTCGATACGCTGAGCCAAGGTAATAGTATCTCCATCTTCTCGGATAAAATTGATGCCTGCTCTTCCTGAGCCACCTTGTTCAAATGTCATCCCGATAGCTCCATTATAAGAAGGGTAGGTATCACCGTAACTTGGATAGAGCAAATCAAAGCTTTCTTTGGTGAAGTACAACCATCCTTTTTTATCGAAATGTTTTTTGTTGTAATCTCCTAAAATTTCTTGGAATTTACGTTGCCAGCCTGTTAGGTTTTCGTGGTAAGGTTTGGCGGAAGGTGCGAAATAATACGTAGAGTTAGGGCCCATTTCGTGGAAATCACCGTGTAGATGAGGCATCCAGGCGTTGTATAGGCGCATTCTTTGTTGCGTTTCTTTTTGTGTTTGCCAAGCCCAGTCTCTGTTTAAGTCGAAGAGATAATGGTTGAAACGTCCGCCTGGCCAAGGTTCGTTATGTTCTACAGACGCCAGCGTAAAGTCAGGAGTAGCGCTTACGTAGCGGTTATACCACTGCACATATCTATCAAAACCATCTGGGTTGAGACAAGGGTCTAGAGCGACGACCGTATTTTTGAGAACACCTTGTGTGAGTTCGTTGGAGGTATTTAAAAGTTCGTAGAGCACTTGCATAGCTGCCTCAGAACTGATGGCCTCGTTGCCGTGGATGTTGTAGCTCATCCAGGCAATGGCAGGAACTTTGGCTGTCGGTTTTCCTTCCAATAAACCAATGCTTTTGAGGTTATTGGTACGGATGTCTTCTAGTTGGGCTAAATTCGTTTCATTCGCGACGAATGCCACAAGGAGGGGGCGACCTTCGAATGACGTGCCGTAGGAAACAAGTTTGACACGATTAGGTGCTTGTTGGGCCACATACTCGTAATAGTCGATGACGCGATGATGGAACGTAAATTTCGTTCCTAGTTCATAGCCCAGAAATTCGGCGGGTGATTGGATTTTCTTCTGAGCTGTAGCGATGGTACTCGCGGCGAGCAGAAGCCATAGATAAACTATTTTTTTCATAAGAATAAAGAAAGTGGTAAAATGAGAAGTAGCCTATCGGGAAGTTTCTTCTCATGGGGTATTTGTATTGTACAAAAATATGATTTGAAACGATACAAATAACCAAGATTGTTTTTTTTAGCTAGCTAAGGGCATTTTTAATAGAGGACGCTGTCTTTTTGTGCTGGATTGGAAAGAGGAAGCTATCTTTTTGTGTAATTGGTACGAATGAAGTGGGTGGGAGGTATCTTGTGTGAGACGGGATATAGGTATTCTCAACGAAAATGCACTATTTTTAGCACTTTTTTGATAAATGATAGATTTATAAAAAGAATATTGTGATTTTTATAAATTATTTTTGGGCTAGGTATTGTGTATGTTAAATAATTGCTATACTTTTGCACCATGATTTCGGAAAGAAGTCAGACATAATCATCAGAAAGGGCATTATTGCTAATTACAAACGATAATTATGGGACCAGTCGGCCCTATCGTCTAGCGGTTAGGACACGTCCCTTTCACGGATGAAACCGGGGTTCGATTCCCCGTAGGGTCACAGAGATTTATTTCTGTACAAAAGCCAACCTGTAAAGGTTGGCTTTTTCTATTTATTTCTAGTTCGTTTTTGTAAATCCATTTATTTTCTTTACTTGCAAGGAATACCCTTACTTTCGTGAGAATCGACGGGATTTGCGAGGATTCATACTCCTTGTCAGGTGGTTCGAATCCACCCACGAAAACGAATTAGACTCGATACAAAAATATACTATGAAATCAGTTGTATCTTACAGTCTTCTCTTTCTGTTTGGTTCAAGCGCAAACATTTAACGCAATCATTATAACTTATAGATGAATGTAGCCTCGTTTTTAACTAAAATAGCCCCATATCCATCTTTAATATTTGTCACAGTTTTTCTGGCTGTTTCAAATGCCTTGAAAATTCCCTCCGTAGGTGATAACTGAGAATAAAAATCAAGATAAAATTTATTGGAACTACTCAATTTAATAGATACAGCATCAATGGTGACTTCCTGGAATTGGTTTGGTAATGTCTCCGCTGTTCCTTTGAGTTCGACAAAAAAGTTTAAAATATTACTTTCTTTCGTGAAACAATCTCCATTAAAAATATTTCTTCGCGAGCTAAAGGAATAGACGCATGGATTTCCAAACTCAGGAATAGTCATGTCTGATATACTATTTGAGGAGGTACTAATCCCTTGGTGTAGAGTGACAAGTTCTGAAATCAGATAGATTCCTTTTGTAGAAGGTTTTTCAAATTCTATTTCTAGAAATTTAGTCGGAGTTCTTTCATTTTGAGGAGAGAAAACAACTTTGTCCACAAAGCCAGCTCGTTTAATTTGAACGGGTGGAGGAATAATTTGAGGTTCTGAAAGGGCTGTCAAAAAATCAGGTGCTTGTACTCGAATCTGGTAAGATTTACCTTCTTTAGGTTTGAATTGCTTAGCAGATGTGAAGATAGTTGTATTCGCTATTCTCTTCAAGGTGTCGATTTCTTTGGAATCTTCTAGCAAAATCACTTGGGTTTTATTTAGATAATCCAAGGTGAACTCCACTTCTCCCGTTGGTGGGTACGTTCTTTCAATTTGTACGGAAATGACATTTTGTGGAGATAGTTCACCGTAAATAACAAATTTGTTTCCTTCGTATGGCAACGTTACATTCAAAACTTTCTCACACGAAAGGCAAGCTAATACTATGAATAAGAACAGTATTTTTCGTTTCATTTTAGTTTAATTGAATAATTTACAAATGGCAAAAATGGAATGACTGATTGCTTAACTAATTGATTAGAATAGCCCGTAATTATTGCGCTTCCTGTGTTTGTGTTTCTTTCTGAATATTTGTAATTGGTTTTTACATCTAAGTAAAACGGATTTGCTTGATTGTACGCGTTGTAAATGCCCAAAGTCCAGGTTCGTGTATTCCCTCTTGGAGTTTCTTTTTTGAAATTAATACTGAAATCTAACCGGTGAAATGCAGGCATGCGAAAATTATTACGATCTGAATAGATTGGAATCGGACGAAAATACCCTTCTGTAACTGGGTTAGGCATCAAGGCGATTGGAACGGTCGTCGGGCTTCCACTCTGAAAAACCCAATTCGAAGAAATATCAATGGTATTATTTAATTTATAATTTCCGACTACGGAAAGGATATGCCGACGGTCAAAATTAGCTGAAAACCAATTGCCTTGGTTGATATTCTCGAATTTACGGTAGTTCCAAGCAAGTGAATAGGAGAGCCATCCAGTCCATTTTCCTACGTTTTTATCCACAAATAACTCAACACCGTACGCTTTCCCTTTCCCTCCTTTTTCGATTAAATCCACGTAAGATTCTCCCGAATTTGTTAGATAATTTACTCCATCTTTGTATTCAATTACATTTTGGAAATTTTTGTAATAACTCTCCAAACTAAAACTGTACCCTTGCCCTAAATTTTTGGAAATACTCGCTGTAAGTTGCTGTGAGCTCTGTGGTGGAATAACCCCAGTAGCAGGTATCCACAAATCGTTCGGTAGTCCTCCGCTGCTGCTGTTCAATAGGTGAATGAATTGTTTCATATTCGCATACCCAACCTTGAACGAAAGGGAGTTATTCAAAGAAAAATTCCCTGAAATACGGGGTTCCCAAGAGTCAAATACATCATTCTCTACATGAAAACTAGCATATCTGAGTCCTGCCGAAACCTCTAACCTATCCGATAGTTTGTTTTTTGTTTCTATGTACGAACCTGTTTCGAAACTTTTTATTTGGTTAGAATTGGCTTCATTGACAATATTATACGATGTTTTCAGTCGTATCGGGACATAAAAATGTTGTATCAAATCTGTGCCAAATCGGAGTTCATGATTGTTGCTTACATACCATTCAAAAGAAGGTTTGAGAAGAATATCCTGAATGGTTGTCTTTGAGTTTAGAAAATCAACAGTTTGTGCTGCAATTATATTTTTTGTATCGATGCCGTAGTGATATTTTGTATAGGCAGCGGTTGTTTTGAAAAATAAACGTTGGTTGATTGGCAAAATATAACGAAGACTGCTCGTCAAATTCCCCCATTGTAAGGATGCCTTGTTTACGTTTTTAGCTTCTCCTTGTTTCTCGGACACGTACCATAAATCATTGCCAGTATAGGTGCTCCAAAATAGTTGGGAATTATTTTTAAACTGTTTGTTTAGTTTAAAATTGACATCGTACAAGCTGTAGTTGAAAAATGAACCAAAATTGTTGTTCATATACGAAATATAGGTAGGCAGCAATGCCAAGGCTAAGTTGGAGAACCGAGCAGAAAGGAAAAAAGTCGTAGCATTGGGTTTGTCTCTTTTCAAAGGACCTTCAAAAAGAAGACGGGAATTGATAAACCCTACGCCAATTTCGAGATTTCGTTTTTTTGAGCTTCCTTCCTTTATATTCACATCAATAACAGAAGAAAGACGACCACCATAACGGGCTGGAAAAGAAGATTTATACAGTGTTACATTTTTTATGGCATCTGGGTTGAAAACAGAAACCAGTCCAAAAAGGTGAGACACATTATAGACCGGAGTTTCGTCTAAAAGAATTAAATTTTGATCAGGTGTACCTCCTCGGACAAGAATGCCCGTTGTTCCTTCATTGGCAGTACTAACACCAGGAGTCATAGCAAGTGCCTTTAGGATATCTGCTTCTCCAAACAAAACTGGAACGGCTTTCAGGCGGTTAATCGGAATGGCTGTAACGCCAATTGGCATTTTTTCCAAACTTTGAGGTTCTTTTCTTCCAATAACCTGTATTTCGTCTAATAAGCCCACCTCTTCTTCTAGCTCAATAAGTAGCGTTTTACTCCCATCGTTGATTTTGACGGTCTCTGTCTTGTATCCTACGGAACTTACCTTTAACGTACTTTTGAGTTCCTTTGCGGTTAAACTAAAAAAACCATACGTATTTGTGCTTGTTGCCGCAGGGCTGTCTTCCATTCGAATGGCTGCTCCGATAATGGATTCTCCCGTTTTTTTATCTTTGACAAAGCCCGAAATGGTCTGACCGTATGCCGTAGATATGCTAAGTCCGACCAATAAAGTAGTTAAAAGTATTTTCATGTTCATTAAAATAAAAACCTCTCTTTTTCATGGTGAAAATGAAAAATAGGTTTGGGTTTGTATTAGACTGATTCACTGGCTTATACTGTTCTGTTTACTCCATCAACATATTTTATTGTGCTAGTTGAATGGAATGCAAACACGATGAAGAGTAGAATGTTACATAGTTTTCTTATACGTTTTTTATGTTAAACTTGACTAAAAATTGAAAACGAAATCATATACCTACCAAACAAATCTTAGATTTTAGTGCTTTCAAATGTATTGATTACGAACGTAAATTACTAAATATGCCTCAATAATTCCGAAAAAATTTTAATTCCTAAAAATGGGTATTGTTATTCAACTCACTCTAATTCCAGGTATTTCTCCATTCTGAAAGTCTCTTCCGCTGTATCTCATTGGTAGTAAGACTATTTCCTAACGTATTTTCTGTTATTTTCTTACTCAAGTGTATGTACAGAAATTTCTTGTATTTTGATGACTATTTGCGCTTCTTTGAAAAATAATTACCCCATACTCTCCGAAACGATGAAAGCATTCGTATCTACCACTCTTCTCTTTCTGTCATCTCTTCTTGTGGCTCAGGCGCAAACACCTTCGTATGAACAGGCATTGCTTCAATGGAGAAATGAACGCATCCAAGACCTAAAAAGTGAGGATGGCTGGCTCAATCTAGCAGGTCTATTTTGGTTGAACCCAGGTACTAATTCGTTCGGTACAGATGCCTCAAACGATATTGTTTTTCCTGACGGACTTGCTGAATCGCAAATGGGACAGTTTATTGTCCAAAATGATTCTGTCTTTATCCAACTAAAGCCGGGCGTGGACGTCGGGCTTCCTTCCTCAGAAGATAAACAGCCGCTATTGATTTATCCAACCGCACCTATGACTCAAATGACATATCGGTCGCTTCGCTGGTTTATTATTCAACGTGGAGAAAAATTTGCCATTCGGCTACGTGATCTAGAAAGCCCGTTCCTCAAGGAATTTACAGGAATTGATTATTTTCCGATACAAGAAAAATACCGGGTAAAAGCTACATTTGTTGCGTACGAAAACAAGCAAATTGATATTTTAGACGTGACAGGAAGAATCGCCAAACAGAATTGTCCGGGTAAATTAATTTTTGAACTGAATGGTAAAAAACACGCCATAGACGTGTTAGATGGTGGTGAAAAAGAATATTTTTTGCTTTTTGGTGACGAAACGAACAAGAAAACAACCTATGGAGCTGGCCGATTTCTCTATGTTCCCAAGCCAGATAAAACAGGATATACGGTCATTGATTTCAATAAAGCGTACAATCCTCCATGTGCTTTTACCCCGTTTGCCACGTGTCCGCTTCCTCCAAAACAAAATCTGTTGCGTGTCTCCGTGGAGGCGGGAGAGTTAAATTACGGCAACCATTAACCCTATTTTTTAGGGTTTGGGTAAATAAATAAAGTGGTTGGTGACAGCCATCTTTTCGGATACTTTCGCCACCACAATACTCGGAACTTCAATGCCAAATTCAGGGAGCAAAACATCAAATTTGGCATCCAACGTTATTTTCCCTTTCTCTACTTTTACTTTTCCTGAAATACGCGTTTTCTTTGAAATGCCGTGCATTTGCAATGTACCAATAGCAGAAATAGGGTATTCGCCTACCTTCTTAAAGTCAATATCTTCCTGAATTTTCCCTTGAAATACCGAAGTCGGAAATTTGTCTGATTCCAAATAATTTTCATTAAAATGTTCTTCCATCAACTGATTCGTGAATTGAAATTGGTTGATATACATCTTGACGACGATTTCCTTGGACGAAATATCCAATAATGAAGCTACTTTTTTGTTTTTTGCCGAGATGTCTTCTACGGCTGTCGCTGAAAAAAAACTCGTAGTGCCATCTTTGCAAATCCATTGATTCTGTGCAAAAAGGGAAGTGGCAAAACTTGTGAAAAAGAGAATTGTGAGGAAATTTTTCATATTATTTATTCTTTTTATCGAAACTAAAGGTTCTGGAAATATTAAAGCCATAATGTACGTCGCCTTTCAGCCAACGACCGTCTGTTTGGACAAGAAACTGGCGCTCAACCATTCCAACAGAATTGGTAAAATGTAACTGAAAAACGTGACCTCCCGTCTCAATATCAAATCCTATCGAAAGAGAATTTCTGTATAGAGAAGTTGGAGAAATAACACCAATTCTACCGTTTTCAAGTGGAACACGGTAGAAATATTCGCCATTAATAGACGTACGTTTCGTGAGTTTCATGCGACCGCTTACACCCAAAACTGCCCATGTATTCGCCTCTCCTAAATCTTCAACGGAGTTTCTGTGTAAAAGGGTAGGAGATAATTGCAAGGATAAATTTTCATTCATTTTGCGGGCGATAAGCAATTGACCTACATACGAAAATCGCTCGATATTCCTGTAAAATAGAAAAGAAGGAGAGGATTCCAACGTAATGGCATCCGCCAAAGCAATTGCTGTGATACTAACAGGACTTCCTTTTTGAGTAGATTGTCTTACAAGTTTGTACTTGACCAAATAATCGTATGTTTTCTGTAAACTACTTCGACTGACTCCCACCATCAGTCTGTCTGTCAATCCATACTCCAAAGAAATTCGCATAGTTGCATTATCCAAACCCCAAAGTTCGTATGCCCCATTTCCGAGCGTGCCAAAACGGTGGGCAATCCGGAAATCCAAGTGTTTTTTTGCCATCGTTTCTACCGAATGTCCATTAATGACGCGTGTCGATTTGAACGTCGCTATGCTGAACTGCTTTGGCACTTCGATGTTTTTATCTAATTCGTCCAATAAATCTTGCCCAATCGATGCATTCGACAAAAGGAGAAGAAAGAAGAGTTTTTGTAAAAAAGAGGAATTGTTTTTCATATAAAAAGGAAATGAAAACGTCAATCTGTTCCAAACAGATTGACGTTTGTTTGTTTAATCTTGTTTCGCCGAAATAAATTGACCCGTAGCACTGTATTTAATTTCCCATTCTTGCCCGTTGAAACGAATATCCACTTCGTAGTACGCAATTTGTCCATTTTTACGGCTTACTTCCGCTTTCAAAAATGTAAATCCTGCGTAATTTGCGGTCAAATGCGACTGAACAGAAGCAGGAAGTTCCGATAAACTTACATATTTAGATGAATTTCCAGATTGGGTGTAAGTTTTTTTCTGACGCTGTGAAATCCATTGACCTGTGCCATCAAACAAAATAGAGATCTCTTCATTCACTGTTTGAATTTTCACCTCATACAGCATAATTTCTCCGTTGATTCCCTCTGCCTCTGCTTTTACAAATGTAGCACCTGCAAACGTAGTTTGTATATAGTCTTGAATCGCGACAGGTAACGTGGACAAAGTAGTAAAGTAACTCTCCTCTGAATTGCCTTCGATGTCTAAATAGAGAAGTTTGTTCTCTTCCGAATAATACGTCTCAATCTCTGTTTGATTGTATCGAATAGTAACTTTGGTAATTAATTGATACGCATAATCGTCCTCTATTTCTTGCTTTGCATAGATAAAAAGATAACCTGGAAAACGGAGTGCCAAGTCTTGTCCTATTGCACCATTCGTGATACTTTCTGCTGATACGTAATTTTCGTTACTCTTATTTTTTAGCGAAACTTTCTTGAAAACACCTGTCGAAGAAAACGTGACTTTTTTCAATTGTCCCGCATCGAGTAGTAAAACTTCGTATTCGTAAGTAGTCCCATTTTTCGTTTCGGCTTCTGCATAAATGAATTGAGCAGAAGGATATTGGGTAGAAATATAGGTCTGAATACTTGTTGGAAGCTCAGTTATGAGTAGTTTCTGATCATTTGATGAAGAAGAGTTGTCGTCAGACGATGTACTCGCTTCTTGTTCTTGAACTACATTATTGTCACTCACTGGAGCAACAAGTGTTTGATCTGCTTCACAAGAAAACAATGCAGTAGCTAACATACCGACTGGGATTAAAAATAATTTGTTCATTTTTTGGATGATTAGTTAATAAATGAAAATGATAATTTGTTCGTAATTAGTCGTCTATGCGAAGGAAAACGCCTTCTTTATCGAATATTAAGGAAACTTGATTGGAAAGATAGGCTTCTTGTTTTCTGTCTTCCAGTTCCCAGCCGATAACACTTGCGGTAGGAAACAAATCTTGTGCTTTATCAACGATACCTGCTGGAATTGCTCCTGTTGGAATAGTTGTATTGCCCTCAATTTCAATGATTTCTCCTTTTTTTGTGAACTCTAAACGGGTTAAGTTACTCAACGTAACTTGGTAGGTAGAACTCAATAAAAGGTCATCAAAATCTTGTACAGTTTGCATAATCTGTTGATTCCCATAATATGTGGAGATAAATTCTGTCGCTGCTGCTGGTAAATTTGCTTCAGGTACGACCTTTTCATCTTCGCAACTTGAGAATACAAGTAGAGAAAGTAAAAGAGACAATATATTGATTTGATTTTTCATCATTTGATGATGTGGATTATTTGGGATAATTGAATTTACTTGTTGATTGTTAGTATATTACCGGAAAGTGAGGTCGTATAAACGGTAAGCCCCTTTTTTCCGTCATTGTTAAGCCCTTTTCCAGCGGTATCAAAACGCGCGCCGTGCGCTGTACAGTACCATTCCCCATTTCTAAAGGTAATTTCTTTTCTGCCTTCGTGACTGCATGTAAGGGTAGCAGCAATGTAATTCCCATTGTTATTTGCTACAACCATATTGTTATATACGATATATCCTCCATTTTGAGCCAAAGCTGGGTATTGAGTAATATCAATGGAGTTGGCTGATGGTTGTGGTGTAACCCCTGTTTCGTTGGTACAACTTTCTAGTGTATAAAGTGCAAAAAGTGCGGCACCTGAAAATCCGATTTTTTTAAGAAAGTCATTTCTTCCAATTTTTTCGTTCAATTCCATTTTTGTTTTGTTTATGTTTATATCTTCCAATACGGATGGTCTCTTTGGTTTGCTTCCAATACATGAATTTTTTTTTGTGGAAGCAATCAAAGATTATTTTTCGTATGGTATAGAAAGAAGAATTCCCAAAAGAAAATAGACGGACTGTGATATTTAAAAAGAAAAGCAAGGCTTTTGATTTACAGCGAACCATCGAAAAGTGTAAAAAGAGAGATTCTACTGCCCAACGCTCTCTTTTTGACCACTACGCGGGTTTTGCAAAAACCATATGTCTTCGGTATGCCGCAAATGATTTTGAAGCGGAGGAAATGATGAGCGACGGTTTTTTAAAAGTTTTTCAGCACATCGATAAATACAAAGAAGAAAGTCCTTTTGAGGGCTGGTTTCGGAGAATTATGGTGAATGCAGCCATTGATTATTTTAGAAAGTACCATGCAAGATTGGAATTGCTTTCAATCGATCAAGTGCCCGATGTACAGAACGAAGTAGAAACTATTTCTTTGCTTTCAAAAGAGGAAATCATGGCTTTTGTACAGCGTTTATCACCTGCTTATCGAGTCGTTTTTTCGATGTCGGTCGTAGATGGATATTCGCATACTGAGATTGCCGCCTCGCTGGAATGTACAGAAAGTGCCGTACGCGCAAATTTGGCTAAAGCACGGGCAAAGTTAAAACAATGGATTACAGAATATTTAGAAAGACAACCCCATTTATAAGATAAAATATGTCAAACGAGTCATTTGATAGAAAAATGAAAGAAGAATTGGAAGGGTTTTCTCGACCAATTCAGACGGATGTTTGGGCAAAAATTCAACCCAATTTACCATTGCCTTGGTATATGGTTGCTTGGGCGAAGTATGCCTGGCCATTTTATGCTCTCACAACAACTTGCCTTCTGTTTGTTGGAGGGTACAAACAAGTTCAATTAACGAATCAATTAAACACCACCTATGCTAAAATTTCTACGCTAGAATCTTTGATTTCCTCTCATTCTGCTTCATCAGTCACGACTAAAGATACCGTTTATGTTGAAAAAACGGTTTTTGTCAAGTGTTCACACGATATGTACACGCCGTCTGCCCGTCTCATGCCTATCAGCTCTGGAAATAGCGAAGAGGTATTTACGAGTGAAATATCTTCTGTTGGTCAATTCAAAGAAAAAAGAAGGAACGCACCGCGTACGTTCGTTGGTAAGAAAGAAAATATGCTCAAAGAAAGGGGAACGAATACAAGCAATGAGTTATATGATAACAACAAGATGAATGTTGTTGATAATCAGCAGATGGGCGTAGTTGGAGATAGTATTTCTTCATTGGAAAAGCAAAATTTACTTTTAGTAAAGAGTGAAGAAGAAATACAAGAACAAGTGCCGGAGCAAGAAGAGGAAATAGTCGAGGATTCTGTGGAAGCATCTCTTCGTGTTGCTGAAAACGTAGCTCCTAAAAAGTCGTTTTCATGGCCTAAAATTCAAACTCGTGTAGGTATGACGGGGCATTACAGTATTCCGGAAACATTTGGATTAGGCCCTATTTTTGAATTATTTTTAAGTAAAAATATCAGTATTTCTGCAGGAGTGCTTGGAAAAAAATATCCTGCTGTAGAGTTTGATAATGCGAGTGTATATAATTTTACATTGGGACAAAATTTTGAAACCAAGTATGCTGCATTTATTCCTTCAGAATATGACATTTTGGAGGATATTGAGTTAAATACTTCGGTTATCCAAGTGCCTATATACCTGAATTACTACCAGCCAATACGCCGTAATTTACAGTTCATGTATTCATTTGGGACGCAAATAGACGCGCGTGTTTTTCAACATATTGACTTTGAGACTTATTTGAACGACGAAGAAACCTACACGGATTTCACGGTGGATTCTCGTCCAAAATCTTGGAATTCTTTTTCGGTAGGCGCGGGTTTGCAATACCAATGGAACCAAGTCCGGTTTCAGGTTCAGCCGAGTTTTCTGTACCGATTCCGTGAGGCAGATTATTACTCGATGGGAGGAAATTTCCAGATTCGAGCTGGGATTTTGTTTCAATTATCGGATTGATTCTTAATCATTCATTTTTTGAAGTGCCTTGTTACATTCATTTTTAGATGTAACAAGGCACTATTTGATTCGGCTATTTTGTTTCCTTTATTTTTATGTATTCCAATGGGTTTTTACGTAAATTTGCATAGAGAGGTTTCGTGTAATGAAAGAGTAGATAATGCGTGAATACATCTCAAAAAAACGAAAGCATCACACTTTAAAGTGAATAAAAATACATGCAAATTAAAGAAGTTTGTGCAGCTCTGGACACATGGGCGCCTCTCGCTTTCCAAGAATCGTATGACAATGTGGGTTTGCTTGTGGGCGACCCAAATATACATGTAACGGGGGTTTTAGTTACGCTGGACGTAACAGATGAAGTCCTCACAGAAGCCAAAGAGAGAGGCTGTAATCTTGTTGTTGCCCATCACCCAGTTTTGTTTAAAGGATTAAAGAAAATAACGGGTGGACATGCAGTTGAGCGTCTTGTCATTCGAGCAATAAAAGAAGATATTGCGCTGTATGCCTCTCATACAAATTTGGATAGCGTGCAGCACGGAGTAAGTGTTGAAATGGCGAAACGGCTTTCTCTTGAGAATATCCGGATACTTCAACCTCAGAAAAACCGCTTGCAAAAATGGGAGATTCTTGTTCCCAATTCACACAAAGAAGTTGTTTTAGAAGCACTTTTCGAAGCAGGTGCCGGACAAATTGGCGCGTATGATTCGTGTAGTTTTACGGTAAATGGACAAGGTAGCTTTCGGCCTTTGGCAGGTGCAAACCCATTTTTGGGAAAAGTGAACACCCTAGAAAAGGTGGAGGAGGTAATGATTCAAGTGCTTGTTCCTTCGCATTTGTCGAAAAACATGGAAAAAGCCATGAAGAAGGCACATCCTTACGAAGAAGTCGCTTATTTTGTTTCTGTCTTGGAGAATGTACACCAAGAGGTCGGCTTCGGGGCTATAGGTGAATTAGTTGATCCTATGGAGGCGTCTGATTTTCTAGTCTATTTGAAAGATAAAATGCGTGTTCATGTGATTCGACATACGGCTATTTGCAAAGATAAAATCCGACGGGTGGCGGTTTGCGGTGGTGCAGGTGTTGGTTTGCTCAGTACAGCGAAAGCAGTGGGTGCAGATGTATTTATTTCGGCGGACTTCAAGTACCATGACTTTTTTGAAGCAGATAAACAGCTCATTATTGCAGATATTGGGCATTTTGAGAGTGAGCAATTCACAAAAGACGTGATCGTTAACTATTTATCAAAGAATTTTACTAACTTTGTGACCCATTTATCACAGGTAGAAACAAATCCAATTACGTATTTCGTTTAATCAAAATAAGCAAACCAAGTGGTTTTCTTAGCGTTAGGCGTAGAATTATACAAAAGTTTATGGAAATTGCAGAAAAACTAAACGCACTTCTTGAGCTTCAAGCAATTGACTCACAGTTAGACGAATTGAGAAAATTGCGTGGCGATTTACCTGAAGAGGTAAGAGACTTAGAAGATGAACTCATCGGGATTGAAACACGCTTGAAGCGTTTTAAGTCTGATATCGAATCATTGGAAAGTGAAATTGCGAAACACCGTCTCAACAAGAAAGATGCGGATAAACTCATTGCTAAATACAAAGAGCAACAAATGAACGTGCGAAATAACCGTGAATTTGATGCTATTTCCAAAGAGTTAGAAGGTCAAGAACTTGAAATTCAACTAGCTGATAGAAGAATCCGGGAAACTGAGTTCAAAATCCGTGAGAAAGAAGAGGAGATGACAAGCATTCAAATTGCACTTGACTCACGCAAAATTGCGCTAGACGTAAAGAAAAAAGAGTTGGAGAAACTCATTGCTGAAAGCAAAGAAGATGAGCTTAAACTCATCAAACAAAGCGAAAAACAATCGGCTAAAATCGAAGAAAGACTTTTGAACGCTTACAGACGTATTCGCTCCAATGCAAAGAATGGCCTAGCCATTGTTTCTGTTGATAGAGGTGCTTGCGGTGGTTGTTTCAATGTGGTTCCGCCTCAACGTCAGGCAGATATCATGGACAAGCAAAAAATCATCGTGTGTGAGCACTGTGGCCGTATTTTAGGTGGTGCAGAAAGCATCGAAGTACATAAAAGAAGAAAATAAGAACTTTCTTTTTTCTTTTAAGCATAAAAAAACCTCTTGCGAAGCAAGAGGTTTTTTTATGCACTCTGTGTTTGTATTACACATCTACACGAGCATATTTTGCATTTTTCTCAATGAAATCACGTCTAGGAGCTACGTCGTCCCCCATAAGCATAGAGAAAAGTAAGTCTGCTTCTGCCGCTGAATCAATCGATACTTGTTTCAAAGTACGGTGTTCCGGGTTCATGGTCGTTTGCCAAAGTTGTTCCGGGTTCATCTCGCCCAATCCTTTGTAACGCTGCACATGAACGTTGTCTTCACGACCTCCGCCAGCTAATTTCTTGACAGCCTGCAAACGCTGTTCTTCCGTCCAGCAATATTGCTCTTCTTTCCCTTTTTTGACTAAATACAAAGGTGGCTGCGCGATATAAACATATCCTAGTTCAATTAACTCGCGCATAAAACGATAGAAAAATGTGAGAATAAGTGTTCGAATGTGACTACCGTCAATATCGGCATCCGTCATGATAATTACTTTGTGGTAACGTAGTTTGACCAAGTTAAGCGCTCTTTCGTCTCCATCTTTACCAAACTGTACGCCCAACGCCGTAATGATATTCTTGATTTCCTCGTTTTCGTAAATTCGGTATTCCTGTGCTTTTTCAACATTCAAAATTTTACCACGCAAAGGTAAAATAGCTTGGAATGCTCGGTTACGGCCTTGTTTAGCACTTCCACCTGCTGAGTCTCCTTCTACTAAATATACTTCACAAAGCGATGGGTCAGATTCTGAGCAGTCAGCCAATTTACCTGGAAGTCCTGTTCCTGTCAGGACGTTTTTACGTTGAACCATTTCCCGTGCTTTGCGGGCGGCAATACGCGCTTTGGCAGCGAGCATCACTTTTTCAACAATCATGCGTGCTTCTTTGGGATGTTCTTCCAAGTAATTCTCAAGCATGGATTGCACACAACCACTCACAGCAGCAGTGACGTCACTATTACCTAATTTCGTTTTGGTTTGCCCTTCAAATTGTGGTTCTTGTACTTTGACAGAAATGACAGCCGTTAATCCTTCCCGGAAGTCATCACCTGAAATTTCTATTTTTTCTTTAGCCAAAATACCTGATTTATCCGCATAATTCTTCAATGTACGGGTCAATGCCATACGGAAACCAGATACGTGCGTACCACCTTCGTGCGTATTAATATTGTTTACAAAAGAGGAGACGTTTTCAGAGAAACTGGTATTATAAATCATGGAAACTTCGACAGGAACGCCATCTTTCTCCCCTTCCATGTAAAGTGGTGCTGGAATGAGACGCTCACGGCCTGAGTCGATGTATTCAACAAATTCTACAAGCCCCCCTTGAGATAAAAACTCATCTGATTTAGGTTGGCCGTTTTCGTCTAGCTCGCGGAAATCTGTCAATACCAAACGGATTCCTCGGTTCAAGAAGGACATTTCACGCAAACGATTGGCTACTGTTTCGTATTTGTACTCTGTTGTTGTGAAGATTGACCCGTCGGGAGTGAAAGTAATGATTGTTCCGTTGATGTCTGTTGTTCCGATTTCACGGACAGGGTACAATGGTTTTCCGATAGAGTATTCTTGTTCGAAAACACGTCCTTCGCGATGAACTTCAGCACGTAGATGGGTAGAAAGTGCATTCACACAAGAAACCCCAACACCGTGCAAACCACCAGATACCTTGTAGGTATCTTTGTCAAATTTACCCCCTGCATGAAGAACGGTCATTACGACTTCTAGGGCAGATTTTTGCTCCTTTTGGTGCATACCCGTTGGAATACCACGGCCGTTGTCTTGAACTGTAACTGAGTTATCTTCGTGAATTGTCACTAAAATAGTGTCGCAATGGCCTGCAAGCGCTTCATCGATGGAGTTATCAACAACCTCCCAAATTAAGTGATGTAACCCCTTGATACCAATGTCGCCAATGTACATGGCAGGTCTTTTCCGCACAGCCTCTAACCCCTCTAATACCTGAATATTATTCGCAGAGTAGTCTGCTTGGGACGTGTTTACAACTTCTGACATAAATTGAATAAATTAAAATATCGTTAAAGTGTTGATAATCAGTTATTTATAATTATTTGAGCACTTGTAATTATCATACAAAGTTACGATTTTTTTACTTATTTACAGCATATACTTAGTAAGGAAAAAAGAGATAGTATATCTTTGCTTATGTGAACTGTTTTCTATATTTAGAGAAATATCCCCATTTGTCCGTTGTATAACTAAAACCAATCTCGTCATGTTGAAAAAAATCATTTTTTTACTCCTTTTCGTAGCTTCTTCGTCTGTTTTTGCACAGTACGAAACCGCTGCTGGACTACGTTTGACAGGTGCCTATGCGATTACTTTGAAGCACTTTGTATCAAAATCAAATGCGTTTGAAGGGTTGTTGTATGGGTATGGAAGTGGCGTAACGGCAGTATTATTGTACGAAAAACACCAGCCTGAATTTGAAAATGGCTTCCGAACATTTTATGGTTTTGGTGGGCACGTTGGTACGTCGAGTGGTCGATTAGGAAGATACCGCCCGTATTATGTAGTAGATACAGGTGTATCGCTTGGAATAGATGCTATTGGTGGAATTGAATATAATTTTAATGAAGTTCCTATCAATCTTAGCCTTGACTGGAAACCCTCGCTAGGCATCATAAATTCGCCTGGTTTGTATTTAGGAGATGTAGCTATATCGGTACGTTGGGCATTTAAACGGTAATGAACTAAAAAAATGAGACAAAAGAATATACTTTGGATTTGGTTGATTTTTGCCGCGTTTTCTGTGCGGGCACAATCGATATTTGTCGTTCGACATGCCGAAAAAGCGGTAAATCAAGGAAATAATCCTGCGCTTTCTTCCAATGGAGTCGAGCAAGCACAACGTTTAAAGTTTCTTTTGGTAGAAAAAAAAATAACGCATATCTACTCAACAGATACACGAAGGACTTTACAAACGGCTGAGCCTCTCGCCAATGCATTGGGTATTTCCATCGAAAAATACGACGCGTCCAATCAATCTGTATTTATTGAAAACATCAAACAAATGAAAACGTCTGTTTTGATTGTCGGGCATAGTAATACCATACATCATTTGATTAATGCATTTGCAGAAGAAAAAGTCCTGGATAGTCCGATTGATGAGCGTATCTATGGACAGTTGTATGAGATACGACGAAAAGGGAAAAAGCCCCGTTGGTCTGTTCAAAATTTTTAAATAAAAAAGCCAATTGAGTCAATCAATTGGCTTTTTTATTAATCTAACATCAAATAGGCTTTGATAAATCCGTCCAATCCTCCGTCCATAACAGACTGAATATCAGAGGTTTCGTGCCCACTCCGTGCATCTTTGACGAGTTTGTACGGATGGAATACATAATTTCTAATTTGCGAGCCCCATTCGATTTTTTTCTTGGAAGCCTCAATATCTGCGCGGGCAGCATTGCGTTTTTCTACTTCCAATTGATAAAGACGTGACTTCAACATATTCATCGCGTGTTCGCGGTTAGCATGTTGGCTACGCTCGATTTGGCAGACAATCACAATACCGGAAGGCTTGTGTGTCAATTGTACTTTTGTTTCTACCTTATTGACGTTCTGTCCACCAGCTCCTCCAGAACGAGATGTTTGGATTTCAATATCTGCGTCTTTCACTTCAATCTCAATCGAGTCATCTACTAATGGATACGCATAAACAGACGCAAAAGAAGTATGCCGGCGAGCGTTGGAGTCAAACGGCGAAATTCGAACAAGACGATGAACGCCATTTTCGGACTTCAAATAGCCGTAGGCCATTGGTCCTTCGATTTTCAAGGCAGCAGATTTTATACCCGCGCCGTCTCCATCTTGCCAATCGACTTGCGTAATTTTATATCCGTGTTTTTGTGCCCACATCAGATACATTCGGTACAGCATGCTTGCCCAGTCTTGGCTTTCTGTTCCACCTGCTCCTGAGTTGATTTCTACGATGGCAGAGAACTGGTCTTCCTCATTTGAAAGCATTTTTTTGAGTTCCAATGCTTCAATGACTTGTACGGTTTTTTCTCGTTCAGCTGCTATTTCTTCTTCAGATACTTCACCCATGGCAAAAAACTCATGAAGAGTTTCTAAGTCACCGATTGCAGTATCTGCTTCTTCGTAGGCTTCTGTCCAGTTTTTGAGTGTTTGAATTTCCTTGACGACTTTTTGAGCGTGCTCAGAGTCATTCCAAAATTCAGGTTGTGCTTGTTGATTTTCTAAATCTCCTAATTTTTCTACGCGACTATCGTAGTCAAAGATACCTCCTCAAAGCCGACACTCTGGCTCTCAAATCTTTCAACTGTTCTGTTGTCATGATTTCCTTAATTTGTTCGTACTATGCTTTAGGACTTTCCTAAAAACGGGTGCAAAGATAGAGAAAATTTTAGGCTTCTGCTATCTTCTTGGAGTATATATCCGGTAAATCGACGCGTCTTTTGGTTTGCCCCGCCCAAAGTAGGATGTCTTTCCGGTAGTTCCGCCCAAATGGAATAACATGTGCGCCTCTGAGATGTATTTGCTGCTCTCCCCAGTCGATTCGGTGAATACTTTGTGTATTTATACAATAGCGTTTATGTATTTGTAAGAAAGTGCCGTCTAGTTTTTCCATCATTTTTTTAAGTGAAGATTTCAATGCAAAACGATGGCTGTCCGTATAAATGAAGCAGTAATTTCCCTCTGAATGTATGTACTGAATAGTGGTTTTTGGTACATGAATGCGTTGGCTTCGAGGGCCCTTGAGGGTCAAAGGTGCTTGATGCGGCAAAATGATTTCAGGACATACCTGGTACAAAGCTACCAGGAGATTCAAGGGTTGGAAAGGACAAACAATGAAGGCAGACTGTTTGAAGCGTGTTGACTGAAAAAACACGGAAGAATCATTGCTATTTGAGACAAATAAAACTGGAATATCCCGTAAATGACTTGCATCCAATTCTTGAAATATACGTGTGTCTTCCCTTGAAATTCCGCAAACAGCTAGGTCATAGCTAGTGGATGAAGGAATATTGGAAAGAAGCTGGATAGGGCAGTGTTCAAATTGAATCGGTTGAGAAATGGCTTTTTTGAGTTCTTCGAGGGTAAGCAATAGCCAAGGCTGGTCGCTTTGTAGTACGAGAATAGTCATAGTTTATTTGGGACATACATGAGGGTGATTAAAGGTTCACCGGAGTTAGTTTATTAGTAATTAAGTCAATTAATTACCTCAACAAATATAAAAATTGAGACGAATAACTCAAAAAAATAGAGATGAAAAATAAGGAATTGAGCAAAATTAAGAAAAAGGGATAGTCATTTCGTGTACAAAAAGTCATTTCATCACCTTTGCAGTCAACTCATCACCTTTGTTCGAGTCGAAGTGATTTCGATTGCATACCTTGCATATCAAATCACGTAAATATTCGTAGAAATTACTAATATAACCATATCAAATACCACAATCGGTTATTTGTTGTTCCAATTTAAAAAATGAAAAAACGCTTCTGTTTTTTGAAAGTCCTTCGCTTCGCTTAGGACTTTTTTTGTGCCTTGTAAATACTGCTTTTTCCCGATAGAAAGTAGACACAAAAACAAGTAAGTAGGTAAGCGAAGCTATTTGCAATACCAAATAATTCTAACCCAATAAATGCACAAGCCCATGGAGTTTTAGTTGCTCCAGCAAAGACTCCGATAAAACCAAGCGCTGCGAGATATTCTGTAGGCAATCCAAGCATGGAAGCTGCACAACTTCCAAGCGTAGCACCTATGAAAAAAAGTGGGGTAACCTCACCGCCTTTGAATCCAACGGAAAGTGTAAAAGCTGTGAAGATAAGTTTACCAAGGAAAAGGTAGGGTGGAGCGGGGGCGTGAAAAGCAGATGCTAATTTGGGTAGTCCTAATCCCTGAAGTTCATCTAGGGGAAAAATTACAAAACAAACAAGTAAAATAAGTCCTCCCCAAAATGGTTGGAGACGTTTATCAGGGATGAATGTGTTTGTTTTCATCTGAATGAATTCACTCAGTTGAATAAACATTCTGCTACTTGCTGCAAAGCAAAGTGCTGCAAGCAGTAATTTGCCAATCGTTTGTGTATTGAATGCTACAAAGTCAAGTGTTGGATAGACTGAATGAGTTGTTCCCCAAAGATGGCATACGGTATCAGCCCAAAAAGAGGCAATGAGGCATGGGAACAACGCAGAAAAAGCAATTTTACCTTTTTGTGGAACCTCAAGTGCAAAGAGAGTTCCTGCCAGAGGGGTTCCGAATACGGATGCAAAGCCAGCTGCAACACTCGCTCTCAAAAAAATAGCGCGATTGACTCGTTTGAATTTACTTAACGGGAATTGGTCAGAAAGAGAGGCACTCATTTGAACAGCCGTTCCTTCACGTCCTGCTGACCCCCCAGAAAGATGGGTAAAAAGTGTACCTAAAAGAACCCATAGGCTCATTTTAAGTGGAATCGAATGTCCGGTTGGTGCATTGATTTCTTCCAATACAAGATTGTTGCCTTTTCCTACACGTTCGCCGCCTTTTTGATAAAACCAACCTATGAATAATCCGGTAATTGGTAGAGTCAATACGAGAAAAGGATAGTTTTCACGAAGTAGGGTGACTCTCTCCAATGTGTATAAAAAAAGTGCGGATGAGGAGCCAGAAACAAGACCAATAAAAACCAAAGAAATAAACCATTGTATGCTTAATTCATAGTGAGTTAACCATGTTTTTTTTGATAAAAAGGAAGAGACAAGCATAAAAAAGAGGAACTATATCAAGTAAAAAAAATAGTTTGATAAAGAATTGAGAGAAGTGCTAAAAGTAAATTTGATGATGAGAAAGCATGTAACATTTACGGAAAAATATTCGTTTATTTGTACAAATACAAGCTATTACTCTGTTTATTTCCAAAAATTGCAATGAGAAAAATATCAATTTACGTTTTTTTATTTATGCTATTACTAGTTCACTTCAATAGTGTTGCTCAGTTACAAAGCTATAAAAAAGGATTGGCTAGTTTTGAGAAAGGCTTTTATGAACAAGCAATTTTGGAATTGAAAAAAGTCGAAGTTATTGATGAAAGTGAAAAGGGGAAATTATTTGGAACCATAGCAGAGGCATATCGTTTGTCAAATCGTTGGGAAGAAGCTGCTCCTTTTTATAAAAAAGCCATAGCGGCAGGGAATATGGACCCTGCTTTTTTGTTTTATACTGGTTATAGCTTAAAAGCAAGCGGCCAATATCAGGAAGCACTCACTTTTTTTGAAAAATTTGTAGAAGCCAAGTCGCAAGATAAGGTGATGAATGAGCGTGCAAACCGAGAATTAAATACCCTACGAATTATTGACGAAATATCTGTTCAAAAAAGGGATGTAGTATTTCAAAATCAAAAAGAAATAAATACCAAAGGAAGTGAGTTTTCTCCTGTTCGATTAGGAAATTACCTAGTCTTTACTTCGTCAAAAAAGGATAAAATATATGCAAATGGGTTACCTTATTTAGGTTTATATAAAGTGAAAGTGGGTGATGATGCATCTATTTTAGGACAACCAGAACTTTTTAGTCCCTCCATTTTTGATTCCGAACGAAACGAAGGAACGCCTACATTTACACCTGATGGAAAGACAATGGTTTTTGCACGAGGAAATACAGGGAAAAAGAAAGATGTGTCTCCTGATGTTGATTTATACATAAGTCGATTTGTGTCTGGTGAGGGTTGGACAGTACCTTCTTTGGTCTCAGCTTCTGACTCAGCTAGTTGGGATGGTACTCCTGCTTTTTCAGGTGATGGAAGAACGCTGTATTTTGCCTCTAATCGTGCGGGAGGTGTAGGTGGAATTGATTTATACCGTGTAAATATGGACGCATCTGGTCGATTCGGAAAACCTGTCAACATGGGAAAAGCCATAAATACCGCTGGCGATGAAATGTTTCCTTTTGTGTCTCAAGAGGGTAAACTCTATTTCGCGTCAGATGGTCATCCAGGACTTGGAAAGCTGGATATCTTTGAAGCTGTCCGAAAAGATGGTAAAATTTCTGTCGAAAATATGGGCATTCCTTTTAATTCGTCCTCAGATGATTTTGGTTTAACTTCGGACGAGTTTGGACATATTTATATATCCTCTAATAGAGGAGGAGGTGTCGGGGACGATGATATTTATGTATATCAAGCGCCATTGGAAGAGGAGGAGCCCGTTTTGGCTTCGACGCCAGATGGATTAAATCCAAATCAACCCAAAGGTACGTCTGGAAGTACTGCTGATATAAAAATGGTTCGGTACTTTTTGGGGGGAACGGTACAATCAGTTGCTCAAAATTCAGAAAAACAACGAGTTGAAGGAGTAGAAATCAAAATATATCGTTTGTTGGAAGATACCGAAGAATTACTGGATACAAAAATAACGACGAAAGACGGAACGTTTGGGCCCATTCCTTTACAAGAAGATGCAGAATATATGTTGTTAATTGAAAAGGCAAATTACTTAACTAAGCGAGAGTCTTTTTCTATGTATGGTCGTTCAATTCCAGCATCACTATTAACAAAGCCACTCACAGATACGACTTTTTTAGTAAATATAGATTTAGATCAGTTGTTTATCGGAAAGACTTTTCGTCTCGAAAATATCTATTACGACCTAGACAAAGCTGATATTCGGGCGGATGCCGCTATCGAGTTGGATAAATTAGTTCGTATTTTACAAGATAACCCAGCGATTAAAATTGAGTTAGGGTCACATACAGATAGCAGAGGGTCAGATATTTACAATATTCGGTTGTCACAACGTCGAGCAGAATCTGTTATCAATTATTTGATGACAAAAGGCATTGACCCTTTGCGTTTGCAAGCGCGAGGATATGGAGAGACAGAATTATTGATAGAAAATGCACGTACAGAGGCAGAGCACCAAGTAAACCGCCGAACAGAATTCAAGGTGCTTGAAATTAGTGAAACGGCTAACTAATTCTTATCTTCGGTTATCCTGATCTTCGAGAATACTAAGATAGCTTAGGTAGCGTGACTCTGCGATGGTTCCGTTTTCTATACCTTCTTTTACTTTACACTGTGGCTCGTTTATATGTCGGCAATTATGGTATTTACAAGTATTCAAAAGCTCTGCAAATTCGGGGAAATAATGGTTTAATTCCCCGGTTTCAATGTCCATGATACCAAGTTCTTTGATGCCTGGAGAGTCAATCAAAAAGGTATTTTTAGGTAATTCGAACATCTCCGCAAAAGTAGTTGTATGGACGCCTTTATTTGCAAAGGTGGATACTTCAGATGTACGAAGGTTAAATCCAGGAGCAATGGCATTAATAAAAGTAGATTTTCCTACTCCAGAATGCCCTGCAATGAGTGAAATTTTATTTTCTAACTGTTGTTGAAGTTCCTCTACTCCAGCTCCGGTTAGTGCAGAAATAAAGTGACAGGGGTAGCCAAGCGGTTCGTAGAGTTCTGCTAGTTCTTGTTGGTATTCCAAGGCTTCTTCAGGCATTAAATCAATCTTATTGAAGACAATTCGAGTGGGTATTCGGAATGACTCGGCTGAGACTAGAAAACGGTCAATGAAACCGAGAGAAGTACGCGGAAATGTCAAGGTAACAAGCAAAATTGCTTGGTCTAAATTGGCTGCTAAAATATGACCATGAGCTGTTTTGTGAACGGATTTTCGTAGAATATAGTTTGTTCTAGGAGCTATCTCTGTAATCATACCTCGGTTTTCAGTCTCATCTTCTACATGATAAAATACAGAATCTCCGACGGCAATAGGGTTGGTAACTTTCAATCCATGGATCTTGAATTTACCGCGGAGACGACAAGAAATCATCGAGCCATCTTCTTGTCGGACATCGTACCACGAGCCTGTTGATCGAATTACTAAACCTTTTTGTTGTGTTGGAGTCATTGCAAATAATGAGAAAATGAAAAAAATAATCAATTGAATTTCCTACTTTATGAACAGAATAACCTTTTTTTTGTTCAATGACGTCGAAGGATTGACCACTCAGTAAATTTTAAGAAAATTTTAAGAAAAGAAATAACTAAATACGTCTCCTTTCCGTTATTTATAACAAAGGTAAAAGAAAGAATTTTTAAAATTTACGTGTATGAAAAAAGGCATTTTGTATGGATTAGCAGCAGTGGCTGTTGGCGTGGTTGTTTACGCTGTGGGTGGCAAGAAAATAAAGCCTGCAATTTCTTCTCTATCCAAGAAGATTATTAAGTAATTTAAGTATTTTGTGTGTAAATGTTTTGAAATTTTTGTGTTTTGTAAAATATTTAACTGTTTTGTAAAAAGTTAAAACAAGATATTTTGTAAATTAAAAAACATTTTTTTAATTCGTAAAAGTTTAAATATATCCTAATTTATGCCTTTGCGTAATAAGAACAAACAAGACACAAAACGAACAAGTTTGTCGAGTGATTTTTTTAGCGATGCCGATGTAAAGAAAAGCTCAAAACAACTTGCGGCGAAGAGTGAAAAGCGTATCAAGAGTAATCGACGCATTTTTTTAGACTCTTACTACAGCACAGAAAGAGATGATTAATTGGTTTCGGGATTAATCCCCGAAACCAATTTTTTTATTTACTTTACTCGTTGTCATTTCCGAGAGCAAGCCGCTCCTCAAGTCGTCCTAAAAATTCATATACCCCTTGGCGACCGCTCAGCATCAACATTTCTTTTTCTTCTTGCGGGACTTTGCGCACTTTAGAGCTCATTCCCAAGTCATTGATATAAATGGTTCTCTCAGGGTCGCGAGGATGTGGTGGGGCAACATTCCGCATCAACACAGTTGATAACGCATTTGTATAACTGCTGAAATCAGTGATGGAAATTGGTGCAATGGCACGTTTATTCTGAATGTCATAATCAATTTGATCACATCTTTCCAAACGCAATCCCAATGTCTCTTCATTGAAAAAATAGCTTGAATTAGAGCGAGTATATCGTGCGTTTTCTACATATCGAGGGTTATCAAAGACTTCTACTGGGTAATTCATTAATAAACCACCATCTACAAAAAGGCTGCAATCTGTACAATCTGCGCTTTCTTCGTGTACTTTTCCGTCTTTATCCAACCAAATCGCTTCGTAAAATAGAGGAATTGACATAGAAATTCGGACTGCATCTGCCACACGCATATTGGGATATGTCTCGTGCGAGAAAACCTCGACTTGTTGTTTCGACAAATTTGCCCCTGTCACATACAAATCCCTAAATGGATGGCTTTTCGCAAGTTGGTGTAACTGAGCAAAGGTAAGGTTCGGATTCCCTGTTCTTGTAGCAATTAGTTCCGTTATTTTCTGTAGGAATGCATCTCCTTTAAACCAACCATATTTTTTTAATAGTCGCTTAGAGCCTTTTACAATGAAACCGTCATCATTGAAAGATTCAATAGGGGTTGTATTAATGATTTCTGTAATCTCCTCTGCATTGTACCCAATGGCAAATAAACTAGCTTGGATAGCTCCAGCTGATGTTCCGGCCACACGCGTGATATGACGTAAAACACCTCTTTCTTCCAGTTCTGCGAGTGCTCCTCCATAAGCAATACCCTTTATTCCCCCACCTTCCATGACTAAATTCCTATAAATGGGTAATTTGGATTCTGGGATTTCAAAAGGGGAAGCAACTAATTTGAAAGATTGGATGAATATGACTCCGAAAAGAATGAAATAATACCTCATATTTTTCCTATTTGTTTCATGTATAACCAATCTTGCGTGTTTTTTTGTTCAAAGTTCTGACACAAATAGCTGCAAGTCTTTGTACTTTTGCTTTTTTACGATGAATTTGTCTGTTTTTTTCATGAAGATATCAATTATAACCATTACGTTCAATGCTGCCGCTACAATTCGAACTGCCATTGAAAGTGTACTTTCTCAATCTTATCCAACGCTTGAATACCTTGTCGTTGATGGCGGATCTACGGATGGGACTTTAGAAATACTGAAGGAGTACGGAACGAAAATCCAGTGGGTATCAGAACCTGATAAAGGTATTTACGATGCCATGGCGAAAGGGGTGGCACGTGCGTCGGGTGAGATTATCGGAATGGTGAATGCGGATGATTTTTATCCGGATAACCAGGTAGTTCAACGGGTGGCGGATACTTTCCTTACAAATCCAGAATTAGACGCTGTTTACGGAGATTTACATTATGTAGATGCGAAGGATGAAGCAAAAGTTGTCCGTGAGTGGGTGGGTGGCGAGTACAAAAAAGAACTTTTTTTGTCTGGTTGGATGCCTCCACATCCTACATTTTTTTTGACAAAAAAAGCATATCTAACGTATGGTTCATACAACCCTATTTTTAAAAGTGCTGGAGATTATGAGCTGATGCTGAGAATGTTATACAAATACGAATTGAAGGCAAAATACATTCCTCATGTACAAATGAAAATGCGTACGGGTGGGGTAAGCAATGTCTCATTACGCAATCGAATCCGGGCAAATAATGAAGATTATCAAGCTTGGATTTTGAATGGATTAACCCCAAAATGGTACACACGATTTGCCAAACCATTGTCCAAGATTAGACAATGGTTTTGATTCTTCTTTTATTCTCTAATTTGTCCGTTTCCTCGGATTACCCATTTTTCGGTGACTAATTTTTCTAGAGCAAAAGGCCCTCTTGCATGGAGTTTTTGAGTAGAAATGCCGATTTCAGCGCCAAGTCCAAAAACGCCACCATCCGTGAAACGAGTGGATGCGTTATGGTATACTGCCGCTGCGTCAACTTCTGTGAGAAAACGATCAGCTAACACTTGATTCTCTGTCAAGATAGCCTCTGAATGTTTTGATGAATAGGCATCGATGTGTTCTAGAGCGGCGTCAAAATCTTGTACAATTTTGATAGTTAATGTTTTACTTAGCCATTCTTTTCCAAAATGACTTTCATCTGCTGGATATAAATGAGGTATTTCTAGCGCCGATAATAAAGCATAAGTGAGTGAATCGGCATAGACCGTAACTTCGTTTTTAAGGAGCTCTGGGGCTAATTTTGAAAGAACAGCACCTGCTATTTTCTTATCAATAAGCAAACAGTCGAGTGAGTTACAAACAGACGGTCTCGAAATACGCGCATTGATTATAATCGGAATGGCTTGATCGATATTGGCTGTTTCTTCCATGTAGGTATGGCAGACACCCGCACCTGTTTCAATGGTTGGAATCAGTGAATTTTTACGTACAAATTGAATCAAGGCATCTGAACCTCTCGGAATGAGGATGTCAACATAAGCCGTGGCAGTTAAAAGTTGGTTTACGTCCTCCCGATTGGTAGATAATAAGGTAACTAATTGGGTGGGAAGAGAAAATTCTTCAAGCGCGTTATGAATGAGTTGAACGAGAAAAGAATTGGTATGATAGGCTTCCTTTCCTCCTTTCAGAACGCAGGCGTTTCCAGAACGGAGACAAAGTGCGGCAACATCAACCGTCACATTCGGTCGTGACTCGTAAATGACGCCAACAACACCGAGGGGTGTCGTTATTTTATGCAAAGAAAGTCCATTTTCTAAGGTTGTTTTTAGGAGTGTTTGGTTAGATGGGTCGGGCAAATTGGCTACATCACGAACAGATTGAGCGAGTGCCGAAATACGTTCAGGAGTTAAAAGCAAACGGTCGTATTTTGAGTCTGTAGAATCCATCTGTTCCAAATCCTTTTGATTGGCAGCGCGTAGCTCTTCTGTGTGGCTCTCCAGTTGGTTTGCTAGTGAGGTAAGTAGCAGCTGTTTTGTCTCTTTGGACGATTTTTGAATAAAACGGGATGCAGTTTTGGTTTCCTTTAATTGGAAAAGTAAGTCGTTCATCTTTGGTTAGAAAAGTTTTACAAAGGAACTAAATATCTGTAGAAAGGGGAGGAGAAAAAGTAGAAATTTTCAAAAAAATGCGGAAATTAGAAGATAAAATATATCTTTAAATTTCATATCGAATTTTATAAAAATCATTTTCATTAGGAAACTAGAGGCACTTAGAGCCTATTCAACCCAAACCCGTAGCAATATATGTTTAGTCAACAAGATTTAGCGCAAATTCAGTCGAGAGGAAGCAAAATAGCTGTTGTAGAAGAGCAGTTACATCACTTCAAAAAAGGATTTCCCTACATGCAATTAACAGAAGCTGCATGTATTGGACGTGGTATTATGCAACTTACTGAGACAGAATTAACATCATATATTGAGAAATATGTGGAACTAGGAGCAAATTTGGCAATTCTTAAATTTGTTCCTGCCTCTGGAGCTGCCTCGCGGATGTTCAAGTCTTTGTTTGCTGCCAAAGAGGAAGGAAAAATAGATGTTTCTGTAGAACAGTTTTTAGCGGAATTATCAAAATTTGCTTTTTATAGTAGTTTAAAAAAAGTACAAAAAGAGCCTAGTTTGGCGGGCATACTAGATGGTTTATTAGGTGAAAACGGACTAGATTACGGCCGAATGCCTAAGGGATTACTTGAATTTCATGCATATCCTGGTGGTGTAATCAGAACTGCGGTGGAGGAACATCTCGTTGAAGGAGCCCTATATGCAGAAAGTAAGGGAATCGTTCGTTTGCACTTTACTGTCTCTCCAGAGCATGAAGAGAAATTTAAAGGCTTGATTGATAGCGTTTTGGCTAAATATGAGTCGCATTTTGGTGTGAAGTACGAAATTAGTTTTTCTGTTCAAAAGCCTTCTACAGACACGATTGCCGTGGATGAAAATAATGAACCATTTCGGCAGCCAGACGGACAGTTACTGTTCAGACCGGCAGGACATGGCGCTTTGCTGGAAAACCTTGCTGAGCAGGAAGCTGATTTAATTTTTATCAAAAACATCGATAACGTAGTTCCTGACCACCTCAAAGAAACGACGGTTCAGTACAAAAAAGCATTGGCAGGTTTGGTACTTGACTCTCAAGCAACACTTTTTGCGTATGCTCTAAAATTGGAAGATGATGCTACAGAAGAAACATTTATAGATGAGGTGTTGAGTTATTTGGCCAATAGGCTCGGTACTTTACCACCTGAAGAGGCGAAAAGTTGGAGTAGGGAAGAAAAACTACAATTTGCACGTTTAAAAGTAAATCGTCCTTTACGCGCATGTGGAATGGTTAAAAATGTAGGTGAACCTGGAGGTGGTCCATTTTGGGCAAAAAATTCGGATGGTTCAATTGCATTGCAAGTGGTAGAATCTGCTCAGGTAGATATGAAAAATAAAATACAAAAAGAGTTATTTACCAAGGCAACTCACTTTAATCCTGTTGATTTGATTTGCACAACGAAGAACTATAAAGGAGAAAAGTTTGATTTATTGAAATTCCGAGATGCAGAAACTGGATTTATCACAGAAAAATCACAAAGTGGTAAGTCACTCAAGGCACAAGAGCTTCCTGGCTTGTGGAATGGTTCCATGTCTGATTGGAATACACTCTTCGTTGAAGTACCCCTAATTACGTTTAATCCAGTTAAAACAGTAAACGATTTGTTGAGAAAAGAACACCAGCCAGCTTAAGTCCCCATATATCGAATCAATGCATTCATGCGAATTGGGATGATGAATTCGGTTGTTTAGCTTGCTCGTAATTGTTCCAATTGAGATGATTTTACCATCTCATCGATTCATTTGTTACAGAGAAGAGTATTATTTGACATACTTTTTTAGGGCTTCAATTGAAAGTGTTTTCCGTTGAGAGTAGAATTCTTTTTTCTATTATCAGTTTTTTACAAGAAGTATATTGGCTACTTGACGTCACATTCAACGAAAGATACGGAAAACTTCTTGCAAGCCAGTATGTTAATTTTAGTATTTTAAAGACATTCGTCTGTAAAAATAGGGAATGAGGTTTATTGAGTATAATTTTCTATCTGTGCATTAGTCGTATTTTATGTATCTAGTTCATACATAGATAGAACGCATTCTTGAGATAGGATTAGCATGAAAAAAACAAAGAGTATGAAGAAGATGTTGTGTAGAAACCCATTTACTAAAAATGTTGCATTAAGGCAGATTCAATTCGAAAATGGCTTTTAATTGTACGTATTAAGTCTTAAATTTGAATTCAGAATTGGTTTTTTAGTTATACGCTAGATTGTCCTAACATATTTTATTTGATAAAGTCTTTCCTAAACTAGACATTTATTCATATATAAAGTTTTTGTTGTGAGGCGATTAGTAGTATTTATTTTTTTTATTCTTCATTCAAACATCTTTGCTGCAGGACCCAGAGAAGGGCTCTGGGAAACCCTTACAACCTCAGATGGTCTTTCTCAAGGCATGATTTATGACTTGATTCAAGACGATAATGGCTTGTTCTGGATAGCAACAAAAGATGGTTTGAATAGATATGATGGATATTCTTTTGATACTTATCTACACAATCGCTCCAACCCTTATAGTATTTCTGGAAATACGGTAACTTCCTTGTTCTTGGACTCAAAAAAAAGAATTTGGGTAGGAACAGATATAAACGGCCTCAATTTATTTGATGTTAAGCGAAGACGTTTCTACAAATTAATGTTGAAATCTAGCCAGAATGATGTCGTATATATAAAAAAAATCAAAGAGGCTCCTGATGGTAGAATTTGGATAGGAACTTATTCAGGAGAAATATTTCTTATCGAGCTACCTGATTACATGAATAAGGTAAATGGCTTCCCATTTTCAATTGATTTTACCAAAGAGGTTCGAGTAACGAAATTATTTGAATTAGAGAAACACATTAGTCCAACTCATGATTTTTTCTTTGAATCCAATGGAAAAGTTAAGATTGTGTCGGGGTTAGGGTTACTTGAGACGAACTGGAAAAAGCCAAATGGTTTAAAAATCATAAAAGCGATGAGTAATTTAAGCCAGAATTTGGGTAGCGTAACTAGATGGGAATATATTCCCTGGAAGTATCAGCAGCTCGTACGTGATGAATCAGGGCGCTTTTGGGGACTCTATGAAAGAAAGTTGGTATGTATTGACGCGAATGGTAAACAGGAAGAAATTGATGTTTCTTCGTTTAAATCACCTGCTCAGTATGTACATATAGCTAGAAATGGACAATTATATGTTTTCTTTGAGAATGAGTTTGGCCAATTTGATCCAGACGAACTTTTTAAAACAAAGCGGGCAGTAAATAAAATAGGAACTCCGATTCCTTTCGATGCAAATACTACGTTGCCTTCTAGTTTGTATGAAGATAGAACAGGAGTATTTTGGATTGGAACTGTTGGTTTTGGTATTCGAAAAGTAAGATTGACGAATAAAGAATTCCAAATAATTAACGAGAAAAAAACGACTTACAGCATATTTGAAGATAAAAAAGGTAATGTATATATCAATAATTCTCTCAAATACTTTGTAGCGAGACAAGCAGATAAATATGAAAAAGTAACACAACTTCCACTAAAATATAAACACCATCTAGGATTACTTCAAGATCAGAAGGACGATAGTTTTTGGGTATTAGCCTCTCAAATTAATATGCCAAAGAATGGTACTATTAGTGAGAAACACGTTAGATTCTTTTGTCTAGCACATTATACAGCTGATTGGCAGTTGATTTCTGAGACTCTGTTGCCGCATCAAATAAAATTGCAGGAATTAGGAGGTAGTTTCAAACAAGTCAGAGATGGCTCCTTGTGGTTCCCTAGTACGAACGGATATTTGGTACGATATATACCTGAGAGAAATAAATTTGAAAAATTTTCTTTCGCGAGTATTCTTACTAATAAAGGAATAAATAAGGATGTATATTATATACATGAGTCTATAGACAACATATTATGGGTTGCTACTCGGTCAGGACTTTTGAAAGTTAAGAGAAAAGAAAAGAGTCTGGTGATACGATTGTTTGATAGTCGACCGGATGACTTGAACAGTTTACCCTCGAATTTTATAAGTTCGGTACTTGATGATCCGCTGGAGCCGTCTAAATACCTTTGGATTTCAACAAGAGGTGCGGGTGTCATTCGGATGGATAAAAAAAATGAGACATTTGATGTCGTAGATAAGAAAAATGGATTGATGAATCTTGTTATATACGGTATGTTAGTAGGTACTCAGAAAAATATTTGGGTCAGTACTAATTACGGAATATCAAGAATTAACCCCAAAACTTTACGAGTTAAAAATTATACGAAACGAGACGGACTTCAAGATGATGAGTTTAATACGTTTTCATTTGCAAAATCACCAACTGGGGAGCTTTTATTTGGAGGTGTAAATGGAGTTACTCGATTTAATCCTGCTCACGCAGATAAAGTTGAACCTAGATCAGAGGTGCAAATTGTAAGAATGTGGGTAAATAACGAAATTTTAAGAACAGAAAGCGAGAATAGTCACTCAGACTCTCCGGTTTCAATCGAGTATCTGGATGAAGTAAATCTTTCCCACAATCAAAATCAAATTTCTTTTGATTTAGCTTTAATGAATTATAGCAACCCAACAAAAAATCAGTATAGATATCGTATAAACGGGATTACAGATGGCTGGGTAAAGTTGGAGGGGAGGACTTTAAACTTTTCACATTTAGCACCAGATAAATATCGATTAGAAATTGAGGGTTCTGCGGATGGGGAGACATGGAGTAATACCAAAATTTTCACATTCACGATTACGCCACCCTTTTATTTTTCAGATTTTGCTTATTTCATTTATTTTATTTTGATATCAATTGGTTTAACTTGGCTGTATCGTGTTCATACTCAACGGCTTTTATTGCAACAACGGTTGCTTTTTGAACAAAAAGAATCTGAAAGATTATCAGAATTAAATGATTTGAAGACCTCGTTCTTTACAAGTATCTCTCATGAATTTCGAACTCCATTAACCTTAATCATTGGTGCAGTGGAACGATTAAGCGATCAAGGAAGTCAACATACGCAGGTAATACGTAGGCATGCCAAGAGATTGCTGAATCTTACGAACCAGCTTCTCGATTTATCAAAATTAGAAGCTGAGAAGTCTGATGTAGATTTGAAGCCGCTTGATGTTACTGCTTTTGTAGAACAACTTGCTCAATTATTCTATGCATTATCTGAAAACAAGCAAGTTCATTTTGAAGTGACAAAGCCAGCTACGCCACAATGGGTCTTACTAGACGCAGATAAGCTGGAAAAAATTATTGTGAATTTACTATCTAATGCCTTCAAGTTTACAAAGGCAAATGGACAAATACATTTCACAGTTCGCCTAGTTCAAAAAGCAAGTAGGGAATATCTTACTTTACGAATTGATGACACGGGTATAGGTATCAAAGAGGAAGATCTTCCCAATATTTTTGATCGATTCTTCCGGATTGCTCAAAATGAAGGAAAAATGATTGAAGGTACAGGGATAGGTTTGACCTTAGTCAAAGAATTGGTTACACTACTTGATGGCAAAATTTCTGTTCACAGTGAATACCAAGTAGGAACTAGTTTCTTGGTAGAAATTCCGGTAGAATATGTGTACGCACAACCTACTGTTAGTCTGCCCGTTCAATCATCTTTAAAAGATGTGGAGGATTTATATAAAGTTGGTACTGAATTAGTTGATACTGTTAGCATAGAAAAAGAAAAACAAAAAAATACATTACTGATTGTTGATGATAATCTCGATATACGTTGGCTTATCCAGGATGTTTTTAAAGATGATTATGTAGTTATAACCGCTGAAAATGGATTAGAGGGAATAGAAAAGGCGCTAGAATGTGTTCCGGATTTAATTTTGACAGACTTGATGATGCCAGCCATGAACGGGATACAAATGGCTGATATATTACTCAGTGATGAACGTACTAGCCATATTCCAATCATCATGTTGACTGCCAAGGTAGACGAAAAAGTACAAATTGAAAGTCTTCAGAAAGGGGTTATCGATTATCTTGTAAAGCCGTTTGCTGTTAACCATTTAAAGTTAAAAGTTCATAATTTACTTGTGCAAAGAGATAAGTCTCGGGATTTCTTCAAGAAAAAACCATTGGCTGCATTAGAGAAATCTCCACAACTTTCAACTCTAGATAAAGCATTTCTACAACGTTTGAATACAATTCTTGAAAAAAACTATCAAGATCCTCAATTCAATGTAGATAAGTTTGGTGAAGAGATGAACATGAGTAACTCTCAGTTATTACGTAAATTACGTGCCTTACTAGATATGACAGTAGTTGAATATATACGTGATTTTAGACTTTCTAAAGCTGAATCTATCTTCAGAAACTTGGATGCTGAAACTGTGTCCGATGTTGCTTATAAAGTTGGATTTCAGAATTTAAGCTATTTCTCTAAGGTTTTTCAAGAAAAGTATAGTGTTTCACCTTCTGAGTTTATGGAAATATGCCAGGCAAGTGAATAGATTTTAACTAATTTAAGATACTTATAATAAGCACGTTATATTTTATGGTGGAAATGTGGTACTAAATGCGTGAAATTTGCTAACACCCAAGTAAGAGTTTTATATAGTTTTGTACTACCACTTAGGAATAAAACAAAAGAGTCGAGTTTTGACAGATTCGTTTTTCGTCGCATAAAAGACAAAAGAAACTAAACCGATTGCGTGCCTTCTAACTAAACGCCCAGCTAGTCATCTAGTTGGGCGTTGTTTTTTAAAATTATTTGTGTTCTCGTATTTTATTTTGCATTGCTAGCCAGAAGGATTTGATATAAACTGACTTTTAGTAATTCAAAAAAGAGACAAAGTATAGTTCTTTAGAATATAAGATTTGATGGATAGAGATACAAGTTTTTTCAAATTAAAAAAAGCACTTTGCAAAATTCCTAAGATTCTTTTCACATTCCTTTAAAGTTGATAAAATATGCAGGATATAGTTTTCTATTTAATCAAGATAGATCTTAAATTTTTGTCTCTAAAAAAAAGGTTTGGTAATAAAGGTATTTCAGGAACTGTTTGTAACATATTGATAATAAGCAATCTATTCTCTGTGACGAATATGTGGTACGAAATGCGTGATATTTGTTAACACCTCAACACAGATTTTGTGTAGTTTTGATCATCCACTTATGAGTAAAACAAAAAAGAATTGAGTTTTGACATATTCGTTTTTCGTCGCATGGAAAACAGAAAAATCTATACCGACTTCGTGCTTTCTGACTTTAAAAAACCAGCTTATTTATAAGTTGGTTTTTCTTTTAGAACAAGTGCAGAATTGATTTTATATCTTCTTCTTCGTCCACATCATTTAGCGTAGGAAGTAAAGAAAAGCTTTTTTGCTCTTTATTTAGTACGTCACAAGCGTCATCAAATACAGCATGATGACTCCATTGTTTTCCTAGAAAGACTTTCTCGAGTGTTTGGATATCACACGCATTTTCTCCCTGAAACCGGAAACCAATCGCATAATATCCTCCATCTTCTGCAGGACCAATAACAGCGGAGTCCATCTTCAAATGTTCCCATGCCGCAGAAATAATTTCAGGGGTAAGCTCCAAGCAATCACTTCCTACGATGAGTACTTTTTCATATCCTTTACTCAATAAATAGGCGAAAGCCTCATACATTTTTTTTCCCAAATCGGTGCTTGCATCCTGTACAAGTTTATGGAAAACCAGACTAGACCACTCATCTGACTCTTCAATTTTATTGGAATAAAATAAGAATTTATCCGCATCGGCTTGAGAGGTAATTTGGCGTGTGTGTTGCATGAGATATTTGTAGATGGCGAGTGCTTTTTCGGGACCAATTGTAGCTGCAAGCCGAGTTTTGACTTTTCCTAGTTCGGGATTTTTTACAAAAATGATGATGGCGTTCACTTGGGATATGCTTAGATTTGTAACAAAACTAAAGGCAAATCCCTAAATTCTCAAAACGAATGGCAAAAGAAATCATTTTTTCCCCCAATGCACCCGCGCCAATAGGGCCGTACAGTCAAGCTGTTTTCGTGAATGGTACGTTGTATGTATCCGGACAAATTGCATTGGAATTGGCTACGGCTGGCGATATCGCAGCTGAGACCGACCAAGTAATGAAAAACATCGGTCATATTCTTGAAGCTGCTGGACTTACATTCGCTCATATTGTAAAATCGAGTATTTTCTTGAAAAATATGGACGATTTCGCGACTGTTAATGGAGTATATGGTACGTATTTTTCAGAAAATCCACCTGCAAGAGAAACCGTTCAGGTAGCGAAGTTACCAAGAGATGTCAATGTCGAAATTTCTGTAATTGCTGTAAAATAAAAAAAGGCTCTTTCATTTATGAAAGAGCCTTTTTTTTTATGATTTTATCAAAGTGAATTAACCAATTTTATGAATTTATCAGGCGGCGTATTGGCTTTAATCGCCAAATCTCTTGCTTGTTGTGCCTCTTTTTTAGCAACAGGAAGATTGCCCATTTTTTTGTTCAATCGGGCAGATTCAAAATACATTTCGGCTAAATCTTTATCTGCTTGAATGTTACCTCTCACGCTATCTAGCCATTTTTTAACAGAAGTTGTGTAACTCTTGTCTGGATATACATCATTGAAAACCTTGGTAATATAAACAATTGACATTGGATTCTCTCTGTATTTTGTGTACATTCTTTCTCCAATTGCCAATGATTCACTTGCTCGTTTTTCGCGTATAAGTGCCTTGATTTCATATTCCCAAGTCACCCCATCGGCGTATTCACCTGCTCCAATTTTACCCATTATGGTCTTTATTTTTCGGAGTTCAGCTGTATTGTAATTCAATCCACGTTTGCTATACAGTGAACTTTGGACAATTGCACCCAAAATATTATTCTGTAATCCTTCGTGTCCATCTTCTTTCTCGAACGCAGCGGCAGCGTCAACGTGGTCAAACCAATATTTTGCAAAGCCATTGTTGATATCTGTCACACATTTACGGGTAATTTTCCAGCTTTCTTTGGTTCCAATTTTATCTTTCGGATAAATCTCGAATAGCTTATTGGCTACCTGAAGATTCGCCGTTGTATCTTTTGCCAAAATGCTAAATGCAGCATACGAGACCAAGAAATCGAGGGAGTTTTCGCCTTTTTGAAAGCGTTGAGCATAGCTTGACGCTCTTTTCGTTTCATCCAATGCCAATTTACCCGCTGCATTTATAGAGGCAACCGTATTGACTACATCACCTTGATGCACCAATTTGCCATCGGGTGTGAAATATAAAAACTGAGGAAATGTAGGTAAAAATATGTTATTATCATTCAAAAATTTCACTTGCTCCGCAATACCTACATCTAGTTTATAACTCACAAAATTTTGATTGTAAAAAGTAGCTACTTCTTTATCCTTAAAAAACGGTTCCATGCTTTGGCAGGTCGGACAAGTGGGGGAGTAACATTCAACGAAAACTAGTTTGTTTGCCTCTTTAGCTGCTGCAAAAGCCTGATTAATGTCTGAAACCCAACTGATTTCATTGGTATTTACGTTTTTTTGTGTGGATGAGGCTAATGAACCAGATTCGGTTGTTTTACTCTGGCAACCTACCGATAGCAAAATACTTGAGAGAACTAAGGACAAAAATTTCATGTTTGGAATGAATTTTATGGATAGTTTATGAATAATTTTAACTTGAATTTGAGCAAAGTTAGCGAAATTTGGTTATCAATTCATGTGATACACTTCTTATACCATCTGATAATGATTATTCTCTACGGAATCCCCAACTGCAATAGTGTAAAAAAAGCCATGGATTGGCTTACTGAAAATCAAATTGACTTCCAATTCCATAATTATAAAAAACAAGGAATTACGCTTGAAAAACTAATGACTTGGCTCGCTTTTACATCTTGGGAAAAACTTCTTAATAGGGCAGGTACGACATACAAGAAACTTTCTGACGAGGAAAAAGCATCTATTACGGATGCGTCTTCTGCCATGGAATGGTTGATAAAACAAAACTCTATGATTAAACGCCCTATCTTGGAAGCCAACGGAAAGTTACTTGTAGGTTTTGACGAGCAGGCATATCAAGAGCTTTTTGCTTAACTTTCTGTTGCTAAAAATTCTTGGATTCTTCTTGCTTTATCTTTACCAACCAGAGAGATGAGTTCGTCTTCAGGCGCACTTTTGATGCTTGAAATTGTCTTGAAGTGGTTCAAAACTTTGGTTGCAGTCGTTTTTCCAATACCCGGTGCAGATTCCAATGAGCTGATTAAGAAATTTTGGCTTCGCCTATTTCTATGGTGTGTAATACCGAAACGGTGGGCTTCGTCACGGCATCGTTGAATTAATTTCAAAGATTCTGATTTCTTGTCAATGTAAATAGGCAAGGTATCTTCTGGAAAATAAATTTCTTCTAAGCGTTTAGCAATCCCAATAATCGGAACTTTGCCGTATAAACCAACGGCTTTGAGTGCCTCGCACGAGGCAGAAAGTTGTCCCTTACCTCCGTCTATAATGATTAAATCGGGTAAATCTGCCTTTTCTTCTAACAGGCGGGCGTAGCGGCGTTCCACAACTTCGCGCATCGTTGCAAAGTCATCTGGCCCGATGACAGTTCGAGGTATATAGTGGCGGTAATCTCTGGGCGAAGGTTGCCCATTAATGAAACAAACCATCGCAGAAACAGGGTTTGTTCCTTGAATGTTGGAATTATCAAAACACTCAATATGCCTCGGTAAAGTCGGTAATTGCAAATCTTGTTTTAATTTAATCAATACTCTGTCGCGGCGGTTGGTCGCCCCACTTTGAGCAATGGCGTCTCGCTCGGCTTTTTCATGCCGGAAGTACATGACATTGCGAAGCGACATTTCAATCAGTTTTTTCTTATCTCCAATTTGTGGAACTGTCACGGTTACTTTAAAATCCAATTCTAGCTCAACATTGGTGATGATTTCCCGTGCCTCGCTGTTGTATTTTTGTCTCGTTTCAAAGATGATACTGGCTAAAATCTCTGCATCACTTTCCTCAATCACTTTTTTAGCCTCAAAAGTCTGCGTTTGCGTAATCGTTCCATTGATAATTTTTAAATAATTGATGAACGCCATTTGCTCATCTGATTGAATTGTAAACACGTCGGCATCTTGAATTGCTGGATTGACAACCGTTGCTTTACTTTGGTATTTTTCCAAAAATTCGAGTTTTAATTTGCATTGATGGGCTTCTTCGAAGGCAAGTTTCTCTGCGGCTTCCATCATTTTCGTCTGAAAATATGCTTTCGCAGGGGCGATATTGCCTTTCAAGATATGATGGATTTGGTCAATTTCAATTTGATAATCTTCTTCTTTTTGCAAAGCTTCACAAGGGCCTTTGCAATTTCCGATATGATACTCCAAGCAAACTTTGTATTTCTGTGCTGCAATGTTTTCAGCGGAAAGGTTGTATTTGCACGTTCGAATAGTGAAAAGTTGGGTAAACATGTCTAAAAGCGCATACATGGCTTTGGAATTTACATACGGGCCGTACATTTTTCCGAGTCGGCGGTCTTCTATACGCCGAGTGGTAATCACACGTGGAAATCGTTCGTATGTAATGCAAACGTATGGATACGTCTTATCGTCGCGGAGAAGAATATTGTATTTGGGTTGATGCTGTTTGATGAGGGTATTTTCCAGTAGAAGTGCGTCGTATTCTGTCGGTACGACGGTATATTCAAGAGAATGTATGTTCTGAACAAGCCGCTTGGTTTTTCGGTCATGCCGTGCAAAATTATAAAAATAGCTACTGATTCGATTTTTCAGATTTTTCGCTTTCCCCACATAAATAATCTCTTTTTCTTTGTCAAAGTACTTGTAAATACCTGGTTCTTGAGGAAGTAAGGGGATTTGGGTCTTAAAATCGAAAGGTATTTCACTCATAATCAATGTCTATTTTTAATGCGCTTACTTATTGGTAACGTGTGGTTTTTTCTTTTTGTTTAGCCATGTTTCAAGGGGTTTTACAAAAAGATAAGTAAGGGCTTTGGAAGTTAAATTCAGGAATACAAAGGTAGGGGGAAAGGAGATAATTCGGGTATATTCACCTAAATTTGGTTCGGAAAAAGCGGCAATACCTTGGAATGAATGGGTCAATTTGTTCAAAAAACCGGGTTGTTTTCCTACCCATTTTTGGATAGTTCGTAAACGTCCTCCCCTTTTTTTATCACTCTTTGCCTCGTTCCATGCTATTTCTATTTTATCTATTTCCGATAAGTCGATAAAAAAAACATTTGGTAAAAGTACTTTTGGGATAGTATAGTCCAAATGCTTTTGTATGAGAAATAGCCCCTGTGCAAACACTTTCTCGAGTCCATATTCTTGAATTTGCTTCTTTTTCTCAATCCAATCCCTTGTATTCGCAAATTGGTGCATCCATAGCGCAAAATCCATAAGATGTTTTAAGCGTACCCAATTGTCTTTTGCACCGTGATGTATGAGCAAGGTCCAAAATACAAATTCAATGGGTTTATCTTTCCATTGCTCAAATAGAAAGTCCTTGTCTTGAATCGGAAGTTGGGGAGGATATGCATGCCAATGAATATCGAGTACCTCTTGATTTTTGGAATAACTAATTTCGTATTGAAACTTGGATTGCAACATATACGAAATCGTTTTATGTGTATTTACTATCCGAAATGGAGAAGGTTGGTGAATCAATGGTTTATAGCCTAGATGCTCAAAAATAGCAAGCACATGTGGCATATCTATTGGATTAAAGAGTAAATCAATATCTCCAGACTCGCGTGGTAGGTAAGGTGGATAAAGTAAATTCTCTATAACCTGGCCTTTGAAGGGCTGCACAGCTATCTTTTTGGTTGCAAAGATGGTAATAAGATGGGCTAGTGTCTGCTGAAATCGTAAGTGTAATTTGCGTTGATTTCTTGTAAAATCAGCTATTTTGTCTCTAAACGTTTCTGAAAACAAGAAAGGGTATTCTTCTAACAGTGCATAAATGATAGGTCGAATAGCATGAAAAGTACTCAGTTTGTCCAGCGCATCTTCGGAAAGAGAAGAAAATGAGGCGATGTTCAGTTTTGTATCGTGCAATTGGTGACGAAGCAACGTAAGCAAGAAATGGACTTCTGTTTTCATGAATTTATTCTTTTAAATACCTCCAAATAGGTATAAAGTGGTCGAATGGCCGTTTTCCAATTATAATTTCAGTTTGATATTCTATCCACGCGTGGGCTTCAAACATTTTTTTTTCGTTTTTCTGAACACCAATGACAAAACATACATCTTTGTTTTCATCAAGTAAAGACCAAAAGATTAAGGCTTGGATAAGACATAGATTTGCACTTGGAAATAAACTTTGACAATGTAAAATACATTTCAGTATAAGACGCGCGGAATAGCTTTTCGAACCTGGAAATGATGTCTTCTTTAGGACATTTATCCAATATCTAAATGGAGTAATTTGTGTGATCAGTAACCAGAAACTGAGCCAAACAAGTACATACATTACACAAGATTGTTCGTCTTTATTTAAAGAACGCCATTTATGATATTTTCTCAATGAGTTTATCATGAAGTAGTTGCGTAATGGTTTCATGAATATCTTCTAAAAGAACATTGGAGGGGACATCAAAAATTGAAAGTAGAGAGATGTGAATATCAAGAATGGAGACAGCGTCCTTGGCAAGTAAAAGCCAAATCTCGGTAGCTACTTCGTTGAGTTCAAAATATGTTCCTCTCTTGGTATCCAGAAGTACGCAGTCTGTAAGAAGTTTAGCATACGATACATGTGTATATGCCTGGAAAGTGTCTGTTTTTTTCATAGCTAACTGATTTTCGTTTCATGTTTCAACGAAGATAAGAAAATTATAGAATGGAAAAAAATATCTTCGTTTAGTAAAGGATAATGCCTGAAATTGGCTGCAAATAAATGTAGAATGTATTTACAAAATGTGGAAAAAATATAGCTGATTTAGCTAAGTGATATTGATCTATATTATAGTTAGACAGTTAAGTTATGTATTTCATGGAAAGAGGAGGTAGTGAATTTTTACTCAACTACAATTGATAAGTCCTTTTGTGATGAGATAGGGTAGAATAATATAAAGTATTACTCCTTTTATTAAAAAAAAGAAGAAACCAGCCCATCCCATTTTTTTGAGCCATTGGATAAGAATTTCCTTTCTAGTCATATCATCCAAACCAGATTTGTGTTAAAATGGTTTTTTACCTTTCTTTCTCATCCCCCCCCTGAAACGTGAATCTCAGAGGGGGAATAAGCTTATTTGAGATGTGTTTCTAAGTAATTAAAGTAGGTTTGATACAGTAAGATATAGCTTTCTGTGCTGTAAGAAACAGCGTGATTTCCAGGAGGATAAATGCGTAAATCGATGTCTTTTCCTGCATCTGTGAATGCTTTTACTGCTTGGAATGTATTGATAACGTGTACGTTATCATCCATGGTAGAATGCACAAGTAGTATTTTACCTTTCAAATTTTTTGCATTTTTAGTCACAACTTGACTTGCATATTTATCTGCATTCTGTGGGAGAAGTCCCATATATCTTTCTGTGTAGATATTGTCATACAAACGCCAGTCTGTAACAGGCGCACCCACTAACCCAACACGAAAAGCACCTGGATGATTTACCATCGTGTAGCTACTCATAAATCCACCGTAACTATGCCCTTGAATAGCTCTTTTTTCAGCATTTATCCAAGAATATGTACGTGAAAGATAGTTTGCAGCCTCTACAAAGTCTTGAGATTCTACTTTTCCTAATTGTTCATACACCGCCTGCATAAATGCTTGCCCGTATCCACCACTTCCTCGGTTATTTACACTAGCCACAACATAGCCATTTTGCGCAAGCCATTGTTCCCATGCACTGCTACTCCATTGGTTATAAACAGATTGTGAGCCTGGTCCGCCATAAATAGTAAGCACCAATGGATACTTTTTGGTTGCATCGAATCCAACCGGTTTGACGACATAGATGTCTATTTTTTGCCCGTCAGTTGTCGTAAATTGGTGCAGTTCACGTTGAGCATACGGAATTGTCTTGACAAATTCGCCCACACTGGCATTGGTTTCAAATGTATGAACTGTTACGCCTTTGTCATTTTTAAGTTGTACAACCTTAGGCGTTGTAATGGAGGAATACGTATCTACAAAATATCGACCGCTTGGTGAAACATTCACTTGATGAAGTCCCTTTTCTGGAGTTAAATGGAGTTTGTTTTTACCCGACGTTTGAATGCTATATAAATGTCTTTCTAACGGCGTATTTTCTGTGGATGTAAACAGCAACGCATCATTTTTTGCATGATACGCTTGCAAACTCATTACATCCCAATTACCACTAGTTAATTGTCTGATAACCTGACCTTTGTAATCATATACGTAAATGTGTTGATGTCCTGAACGTCCTGAAATCCAGTAAAATTCTTGCTTTTGAGGCGGAAAAAGCATGAAATCATTGGAGTTGGCAAAGAAGTCGAAAACATCAACCCATCCTTTCTCATCTTTTTCTTCAAATATCTTCTGTGTGGAACCATCTTGTGCTTTGGTAAAGTAAACCGTCAAGTGATTTTGTGCACGATTGAGATGCTGAATTGCCAATTGCCCAGTTTGAGATGTCCAGTAAATACGCGGTACATAACCATCTTGCAAATCAAAATTTGCCCATTGAACTTTGTTTTGCTGTTGCAAATCAATCATACCAATTTTTACTTGAATATTCGGGTCGCCTACGCGTGGATACGGAATTTGGTCGAAGGTTGGATGTGCAGCCTGAAAGTCAGAGAGCTGATACATAGGTACTTGGCTTTCATCCGAGTGCCAAAAAGCAATATAACGGCTATCTGGTGACCAAACCCATGCTTGCACTAAGCCAAATTCTTCTTCGTATGCCCAACCAAAACGACCATTATAAATAGCTTTACCTGCATCGTTAGTGAGTTGTACCTCTTTCAATGTCGCCAACTCGCGAAGGAATAAATCGCCGCCCCGTTCATACACGATTTTTTGTCCATCCGGAGATAATTGGGCTGTTCGTGCACCAGAAGCTAAAAGAGTCAATTTTTTGTCGGCCAGACTGTATAAATAATAATCAGCATCCCCAGAATAGCGCCAAACTGGCTTGAAATTCGTTTGAAAAAGGAGGTATTTACCATCTGCTGACCATTGAAAACTCTGGTATTGAAATGGGGTAGAGGAGTTGGGAAAAGTCAGTCCGTCTGACGAAAAAATAGCACTCGTTTGTTGGTTTGATGGATTAAACCGAACGATACTTCCGGGTTTATCGATATATGAAAACGTTTCTCCATCGGGCAACCAATTGATGCTCTGTGGTCCTGATTTTCCGGCTAATTTACTGCCCGATAATAGGGCTTCGCGTAGGTTTGAAAAGGGTTTTTGCTGTGCAAAACTAGACACAGAAAAAACGGCAAATACGCATAAAACAATGATTTTTTTCATTTAGGGTATTTCTTAATAGATTTGTTGACTTGTAAAAATAAATAAACAGAATGAATTTTGGGTAATTCTACTCATTTTCCTTCTTTTCTTAGCTAAAATAATGAATTGTACAATTTCAAAACTCTTTATCTATCCGATAAAATCGTTGGCTGGCGTTGCATTGACGGAAGCATTCGTGACACCCAAAGGGCTTGCTCACGATAGACGTTGGATGCTTGTGGATGATTCAGGTGAATTTATGACACAACGAACAGTGAAAGAAATGGTCTTTTTCCGGATAGAACAAGCAGAATCAGCTTGGAGAGTGGTTCATATTCCTTCCCAAAGTGCTTGTTTGGTTCCATTTGTTCCTGAAACTACGGAGTCTTTTACTGCAAGGGTTTGGGAGGATGAAGTTCAAGTTATTCGGGTTTCAAAAGCGCTGGACGCTTGGTTTTCCGAACGTCTAGGTGTCGCTTGTAGTTTGGTTTACCAGCCCGAAGCGGGTGTTCGGCGGATTGATCCCGATTTTCAGGTTACAGGTAAAGAGGAAACGAGTTTATCAGATGGATATCCAATTCTTGGTATTAGTGAGGCTAGTCTAGTAAATATTTCGGAGCGAATTGGAGAAGAAATGAACGTACATCGTTTTCGACCTAATATCGTTTTTTCAGGAATTGATGCGTATGAGGAAGATTCCATGGGATTGATGCACGTAGGAGGTGCTCGTTTACAGGGAGTTAAGCCATGTGCTCGATGCGTATTAACAACTGTTGATCCTATTTCTGGTGAGCGAGGAAAAGAACCTCTCCAAACGTTGGCTACGTTTCGGCAGAGCGGACGTAAAATCCTTTTTGGTCAAAATATAGTTGTTCTTGCAAGTGGTTTAATTCGCGTGGGTGACGTAGTTAAAGTAATATCACAAATGAAGTGAAGGAATAGGCAGTAGCAAACACTTGGCTTGCTGACTACCTATTGTAAAGGAGGAGGAATTTACATTCGAAAACTAATTTTCAATAACCTTGCCAAACTCTTATTAATAGAGGAAATGCTTTTTCATTCTTAGAATAATTAGGCATATTTTTGTGAATGAGTGCGTAAGTGATATTCCTTGATTTACGCAGACTGTTAAAGTAAATAAATAGATATTTTTAGATTATTTTTATTTATTAGGTATGACAACGGTGAATTGTCAAAAATTATCCCTATTGTTACAGATTTCGACTCCATTTTCGCTCAAATTTCCAGTTTTTTTTGCGAAGTAAACGCGGAAAGTATCCATGTGCTTGTTTGGTACTTTTCATGGAATAATACAAATCATCATCGGTTAAAACAAGGGATATATCTCCTACAGCATCAGACAGAATCAAATCACTAAACGAAAAGGGTGAGAATTGAACTTGTTCATCCTTTTGAACCAATGCACTTGCCAAAGTATTTTGAGGATATTGCTGACTAAACTTATATTCGTTGTTGGTAACTTCCAAAACAAATGCCAAAAATGCCTTTAAAAGTTTGGGGCCTTCGTTTTTACTTTGCTCCACTTGAAGTTCCGTAGGCCAAATGCTAGCTACCACATGTAATTGCTTTTTGGCACGAGTAATAGCAACATTTAAGCGCTTCTCTCCACCCAAAACGCTCAAACTTCCAAAATGATTCGCCATTTTCTGTCGTGTGTTGGGTGCATAACCAATTGAAAAAATGACCACATCAAATTCGTCTCCTTGTACGTTTTCAATGTTTTTCACACGTACAAAAGAGGAAGGATAACCCAATTGGTCTATTTTTTTTTCGATTATTTGAGCTTGTGCATGATTGAAAGTAATCACACCAATATTTTGAGACCGATTTTCTAGCCATTTTTCTTCAACGAGACGTTGTACTTCCTCTGCTTCCCTTTCATTTTGATTATTTACCCAAAGCCCTGGTACTTTGTGATAAAATACTGTTTTCTCTTGGGTCTTAAATAATGTATAATCTGGTATTAATTCAAGTTTGTTGTCGTAAAAATGTTGATTTGAAAATTGAATGAGTTCAATGGATTGACTTCTGTAATGCCCGTTTAATTGTAATTTTGGAAACAAGAATGAAGCTGCATCTAACAAGGATTCTACTTCAAGAAATACATTGTCTTCTGTGTCATGTTCGATACGAGTTTGGTATAAATCAAAAGGAGGAAGCTGTTTCGGATCGCCAGTTATAACCGTCTGTTTTCCACGAAGTAGCAACGGAAGTCCCTGTTCAACAGGACATTGAGAGGCTTCGTCAAAAATAACGAGATCAAAAAGTGGTTGTCCGTCTTGGATTGGGAAGAGCCCCGCCGCCACTTCGGGTGTTGCTAACCAACAAGGTATGAGTTTCAATATATCATCTGAAAACACATCCATTAATTTTCTCAAAGGCCATGTTTTTCTCTTTTTAACAACCTGATGACCTAATTCACGGTAACTAACTAAGTTATTTAGTCGGTTTTTTTCTAAGTCTAAGCAACATTGTTCCCGTAAAGCCAATCGAATTTTATCTTGACTAACTGTCTCCTTCGTCTCAATTAATGTCTGTAACTCATCTTCCAAAAAGTCTATTTTTTTAGAAGTAACTCCCTGTAAAATAGGAACTTGTGTTTCTATACGCGTAATCCAAAAATGAACCCAACTTTGGTGTAAATGTTTTACCCATTCACTTGGTTCAGCGACCTTACTAACCATGTCAAGAAGCTCGGATTCACTTCGTTTCCATGTTTTTGAGATACGATGTAGCTCAGCGACCCAAGGAAGATAGAGGGAAATAACCCCTTTTATTTCACCAACAGGCATGTGTTCCAAATGCATTATTTGGTCTTCAGATAAAAGATAGCTTGCTTTTTTTACCTCCTCCCATTCATTTTTTCTTTCTAAAACCTGATTTCCCCACGTCTCCATAGAAGCTAGTGTTGGAAAGGTGGAAGCTAATGAGCGAATAGACAAAAATTCATCCGATTGTAACTGTTTTTTACTTTGTACACGAATTTTATCTGCCTCTAGAAGGGCTAGAAAATCTGACTCAAACCTAGGTTCAAATGTAGTAAAAGTTGATGTAATTTCTTGATATAGAGTATGGTATAGCTGAGTTGCCTCAAGGTGTTGATTCAATTTTCTTAAGTCTTCCGTTGTCCAATTTTGAGGAAGCCACTCGTTGAGGAGCAAATAGTCTGAACGATGAATCCACGAAAAAATAAATTTTCCAAAGATTAAACGGGTTCTTTTTTCTGCTTTTTTGAGTGCTTTTTGCACTAAATACAATTCTTTCTGAGCGCATATTTGCCCATATTTTTCTAATACAGATGCCTGTTTAGTGAAAGTCAAAAAAGAACGAATTTTTTTCTTGAATTCATGGCTAATCAGTGGTTTATCCTTTTGTATAGCTAAAAACAGATATTCTCTGAGTCGATTATCTGCGGATAGAATTGTTTCTATCCAAGTTTCAAACAAAGTAGGTAAATTCTTATCAAAATGAATATTTTTTTGAAGGACAGAATCTTTGAATTGTTTAAATGCGTTACTGTATGCATCAATTTGTTGTATTAATTCTTTTTCTGTGTTTTTTGTCCAATCAGTTGGTTCATTTTTATATAGATTTCGAAAGAATGACGCGTGTTTATTCTCGCTATCTATCTGATTTCGAAAAAAAACAAAAGCCCGAATTTTTTCTAAAAAAAGAGAAAAATCATCTGCCCGAAATTCAGAAAAGAGTAGAGAGTCAAGTACTAAACCAGCTGAATCTTGTCTTGCTAGGTACAATTCTTTGATTGATTTACCACAAAATGAAGTATCAAAAAGGGTAGATTTGAATAACGAAAGTTCAGCTTCAATTTGTTGAATACGGCGGCTTGTCCAAGTAAACTGTTTGTCAAGAGCCAAAATATCTAATTGGTTATTGGTCTTTTCGTATTCTGAAATTTGGTTGATTTGAAATTGTAACTTTTTGAAAATATGTATTTTATCTGTATGTATGTCATGAATTTGTGCTGTAAAAGGAGTTAACCCAATTTGTGATAAACGAGAAGTTACAGTATCAAGTGCGGCTTTTTTCTGACAAACGACCAATACTTTTTTCCCTCTGCTTGTAAAATCCGTAATTAAGTTACTGATAAGCTGAGATTTCCCGCTACCTGGAGGGCCAATTACGACGAGGGACTTCCCTTTTTTTACTTCTTGAATGGTTTCTTCTTGAGATGCATCGACAGGAAATCCCAAAAATAGAGACTCCTCTGATAGCTTTTCTGATGACGGAATCGCATGCATCTGGAAATAGTTTTCCAATGATGATTGTGTTTCTTTTTGTTCTAATAAATGCGCATAATCTGCAGCTAGAAAAGAAGAGTGATGTGGGAAAAATCCAAGAATGGCTTCAGGAAAAAGTTGTAAAACGCCCAAATCAAACGTTTGCTTTAATTCCTCCATTGATTTGTGCTCAAAAAACTGAAGTTGCATCTCAAAGAGTGTACGATTGAAGTTTAATTCAAGTACTGAATCTTTGAGGAACTCGTATAGTTTCGTCAAAAAAGGGAGTATTTCTGTTGGAAAATCATCAAAATTCGTTTCAAGGATTGCGTCTAATGGACCGATTTGGTTGCGATAGGCATATGCCAAAATAAAATCTCGATTAAAGCGCAAACTAGAATCAGGTTTTCGTGAAAGAAACCATTGATTATTTTCCTTTTCTATTTGTACAGGGAGGAGTAAAAGTGGGGCGCGTACGACTGTTCCATCCATAAATTTACCTGTCACAAACGGAAAACCAATGTGTAAATCATGAGTGCCTCGTTCTTCTAAGATAATTTGATGTGTTTTTAAGATGGTTTTTAGTTGTTCACTTACTGTATTTGCCCGACCATCTCTCGGGTCTAGAAGGGTGGTTAATGCAATTTTTTTTGTGCTTAAAAGGATGGTTTCTAAGATAAAAAAAGACGGTTTCTTATTCACGAAGTGAAAAGAATGTAGGTCTATAAACAAGCGTTTCGTGACTTGAGGAAGTACCAAAGATTTATTCTTTGTACTAATATTTGCCAATCGTTGATAAAACTTCCTTAAGATATTTTCCATGTATCAGATAACCATTAAATTACAACCTCGCACATCTGAGTGGTCAAATCTTCCAAGAATACGAAAGCTTTGATAGTCAGATGAGTAGTTTCCTAAATCTTGTGTTTCAATGAAGCTGCAAGAATCAATGTTTCCTAAGTCAATGACATTTATTCCACCTGTTTTAGAACGTTTTCTCTCCTTAATTTCACGTTCGCCAATCGTAAAATTGGGTAAATAAGTAAAAGGGTCATTGACTTCCCTCAGCAAGATGCGCATACTGGGAGCTGACTGAAAAAGCCCATGACCTTGGGAGTAACCTTGGGAGAGTAACTCCGTCATGCCATATTCAGAGTGAATAACTGAAATTCCCCATTTTTGCGTTAAAATTCGATGTACATCTTCTCGAATAAGCTCTTTTCTGCGTCCTTTCATTCCACCTGTTTCCATGATAACAAGTGTATCGGAATAATCTGCCAGCCAAGACAAATCAAGGTTCGATTCTGCCAAATCGAGTAAAGCAAAGGTCACTCCAATAAGTAAAACTTTCTTATTTGCTTTTTTTTGTTCTATAAGTGCATCGCGCAGATGATGTAAGAGAGCATGTGTATCGTGTAAATAAAAGCCAGACTTTTGAGAATATGACTTGTAGATAAAACTTTGAACCATATATACCAAGGACGAGTTATTTCGTTCGAGGTAGGAGGGGAGTAGAGCCAGAATATGGTAGTCAGTAATTGAACCGTAGAATTGCTCAAATATTTTAAGACTCAATGCTTCGTAAAAAGGTAAGTCTGCAACAAAATGTTGGCTAGTTTTTTGCCCTGTTGTGCCACTGCTTTCAAATATGTGCTGTGGAAGAGCATCGCCGCTGACAATCGTATGATATTTGAAAAAATCGATGGGTAAGCAAGGAATTTTATCAATTCGTTTCATCTTTGTAGGCTGAACTCGCAAATGTTGCAGGTACTCCTTGTATATTAGGTTGTTGGAAGCTTGATAATGGAAAATTTCGAGCGCCAATTCCTCAAATTGATGAGAAGAAGTGGTCGAATTTAATTGAAGTACAGCAGATTTGAGTTCGTCTCTAAATAACATATTTTATGTTTCAAGTACGTTTGATAAAGAAATCAAAGATTAAGAAGAAAGAATACTATGAACAAAATTAAAAGAATATTAGATAGAAATAAGCGGAAAAAATGGGGAATACTTGGATTCGTGAGCTATTTTGTGTGTCTCCAAAGTTGTTACCAAGAGCCAGAGTTTTCGCTTGTCCCTGAAATAACCTATCGCTCCATAGAAAAAGAAATTCGAGTGGATCAATTTACTGGTGCAAATAAAGATTCGGTTATTATTACACTTGATTTTCGCGATGGTGACGGTGATTTAGGCCTAAATGAAACAGAAAAAGCAGCAGCTGAACTACGTGGTGACTACAATTATGTAGTTCGCGTATTCCGTAAGCGAAGAGGCGTTTTTCAAGAGTTTAGTCCAGGTATTCCGTACTCAGGGTATTTTCCACAACTCCGTACTGATGGTCGTCTGGGCCCTATTGAGGGTGTTTTAAGCTATTCTATTGATTTTCCCCACCCATTTACCCCACGACGTGATTCCTTGAAATTTGAAATCTATATTAAAGACTTGGCAGGTAATGTGAGTAATACAGTAGAAACAGATGTGATCGTATTAAATGATCTTGTGATTGCCAACTAAGAAACCGTTTGAGTTTATTTGTCATGTAATAGTAATAAAACTGCGCAAAGCGTTTTTCAAAAGTCTTTAAAAACTAGATTTATTTGGTTTGCCTAGGCAACATACGCAAATAAAGAATCGTATAACATGATAATTCTGTCTTAGAAATATTTCAAGCCAGACTTTAAAATATGTTAAACATTAACTTTACAAAAATGAAAAAATCATTGAATGTATTTTTTGCTTGTGTACTTGTTTCTACGATAGGATTTGCTCAAACCGACAGTTTAAAACAATCTTTATTTTCTAGTAAGATCAACAAAATTGGAATTGTAGGGTCACTTTACGGACAATATGCAGGTTTAAACTCAGGTTTTATGCCTTCTGGTGGTGGTTCATTGTCTTTATTATTTAACGAAAAAATTGGAATGGGATTTGGTGGATATGAGTTTTATAATCCTAATTTAACAGTTGGTGATACTAAGACACGTGCACGTGTAAATGGGTTGATTTTTGAGTATATTCTAAATTCCCAAAAAATGGTACACTTCAGTTTTCCATTGTTACTTGGAGTAGGAAGTGCAAGTACAGAGATTGTAAGTAGTACGTCAAAATTGTACCATGATGGTCATCGAGGAGATTATAACGGAAGAGGAGAATATAGTTCTCGTGGGCATTTTGGAGTGATTCAACCTGGAATAAATCTTGAGGTAAATGTGCTGAGAAATGTTGTTCTATTTGGTGGTGCAAACTACAGATTCGCCCTAAACAGTAGCTCAAGTACTTTAAGCAATAAAGATTTATCGGGTCTTGGAGTACAAGCTGGAATTAAGCTAGGAATGTTTGGTTTGCCTGTATCAAAACTCACATTCAAAAAAGAGAAACTGTCGTCAGAGATGTAATTTAATAATGTAAGTTAAAAAGGCTGTCTATTATAGGCAGCCTTTTTTGTTTTTATGGATTCCGTAATTCGTATACATTAGGTGGTTTATGAAACATAAACCGTTTTTTTGATGCTACTTTTATATAAAAGCCAGGCATTAGAATATGATTTAAAATAATTTTAAGGAAGAATAATCCGGAAAGTTGTACCCTTATCAATTTCAGTTTCATAAACAAATAATTGCCCCCCGTGATAGGTTTCAATGATTCTTTTGGCTAAAGTTAAGCCCAAACCCCAACCTCTTTTTTTGGTGCTGAACCCTGGCTGGAAAATTTTCCGAACGTTCAGTTTACTAATTCCCTTTCCTGTGTCTTTAAAGTCGATAACGATTTTGTTTCTAGAATTGGTAGAAATGAAAATATCTAGTTTTCCAACGCCAGCCATGGCATCTACAGCATTTTTACAGAGGTTTTCAATGACCCATTCAAAGAGAGGTTTGTTCAACTCAGTCGTTCTATCTGAATCTTTGAGTAGGTTATGCACTGTTATGATGACTTTTGTAGAAAGGCGTTTCCCTAAATATCTAACGGCATGATCAAGAACTGGGAAAATGATTTCTGGTTTTAATTGAGGAACAGAACCAATATTGGAGAAACGAGTCGTTATTGTATCTAACCGATGAATATCTTTTTCTATTTCATCGCCAATGGATTGGTCAAAGTCAGGAGATGAACGAAGTACTTCTACCCAAGCCATAAGTGCGGAGATAGGTGTACCAAGCTGATGGGCTGTTTCCTTGGCTAGTCCAATCCAGACTCTATTTTGTTCTGCTCGTCTAGCTGAACTGTATGCAATGTAGGCGAGTGAGCCAAAAATGCAAAAAGTAACCAATAAAATATAAGGGAAATAACGAAGTTGTCGAACAATAGTGGAGTTGCTATAATAGACATAGCCAACGCTGTTATTAAAATTGAAAGAAAGTGGAGGATGCTCTTCGTTCATTTCACTGATTTTAGCATAGAGCAAGCGTTCTTTTTGGTTTTCGGTCAAAGTTGAATCGTTCAGTTCAGGGATATTGGCATAACTACTCGGATAACCGTCTAAGACTAAGATACTCGGAACCGTTTCATTGGCCATTAAAATCTCTTGAACGAATGTGTAATCACAGTCACTTTCCAATTCTTTTTCAATAAAAAAGCGGATACTTTCTGCGTACAATTTGGCATACTTTGTTTCTCTGTCTTCCAGAGATTGGCCAATTTCTCGGAAATAGTATAAAACAAAGCCACCCATAGCCAATAACAGAACGATCAGAACGATTCGCCAGCCAGATAATTGACCATACAAATTAAAAAAAACTTGATTTTTTGCCATGAAATAGGAAACTTTTTAGGTTTACAAACCCTTTTTGGAAATATGCTTATTTACTGGTGAGACTTTTTTGGTTTAACATCAAAATAAGTAATTTTGTATTTTTAAAGGATATTTTGTTAAATAAAAAGAACTATTTAGAAGTTTTCTAAATTAGCAACTGTGATAAAAGTCATAATCATGTATGATTTTTGAGCCGTATATTTGGGGAATATATTTGGTAAGTTACAAATGAATAATCAATTTAAGGTTGTTTCGATTTCTTATAAACTTGCCCCGTTAGATGTTCGGGAGCAAATTGCTTTAGACGAAGCAGCGTGTAAGGCTTTACTAAGCCAAGCGCATGAAGTCTTCGATTTGAATGAGATGTTATTGGTTTCTACGTGTAATCGGACAGAAATCTATTATATTGGAGAGGAGGAGCTTGGTGAAAATCTAATTAAATTACTTGCTGTAGAGAAAGGTATTTCTTCCGAGCAGATTAGACCTTATTTCGAGTTTATTACAGAACATGATGCAGCGGTTCGGTATCTTTTCGAAGTAGCACTCGGTTTACAATCGCAAGTTATCGGTGATTTGCAGATTCCGAATCAGATAAAACATGCCTATCAATGGTCAGCTGATACTCAAATGGCGGGCCCTTTTTTACATCGTCTTTTACATACTATATTTTATGTAAACAAGCGAATTGTTCAAGAAACAGCCTACCGTGACGGAGCCGCATCGACATCTTATGCAGCGGTTGATACAATCGAAACATTTTTGCCCTTGTTGAGTAATCCAAAAACATTGGTGATTGGTTTGGGTGAAATTGGTGAAGATGTCTGTAAAACACTTTCTGAAAAAGGGTATAAGCAAATTACCATTACGAATAGATCTAAAGAAAAATCTGAATTGGCTGCCTCAAAATATGGCTTTACTGTTGCAGATTACGCGCAAGTAGAAGAAGAGATTTTGTCAGCAGACATTATTATTTCATCCATACGTCGTGATGAGCCACTGATTACCGCAGCATTGCTGAAACGCCGCCCGCTAGGTGGAGTTCAATATTTGATTGATTTGTCAGTTCCTCGTAGTATTGCATTAGATGTAGAGCAAGTAGCTGGAACTGTTTTGTACGACTTGGATGAGATTCAAAAGCGCGCAAACGAGGCATTAGAAAAAAGACATGCTGCTATTCCGGAGGTACACAAAATTATCGATGAAGCACTCGTAGAGTTCAACGATTGGTCGCGTGAAATGATTGTTTCTCCCACCATTCACAAATTGAAGAATGCGTTGGAACAAATTCGAAAAGAAGAAATGGCGCGTTATATGAAGACTTTAAATGAGTCCGAATTGCAAAAAGTAGAAAAAATAACGAGTAGTATGATGCAAAAAATCATCAAATTGCCTGTTTTGCAATTGAAAGCAGCATGCAAACGAGGGGAAGCTGAGACACTCATTGATGTCTTAAATGACCTTTTCAATCTAGAACAGCAACCTGATGTAATCAAGCATTAAATTAGATTCGAAATCAAAACACAAAGGGCTACCAACTGGTAGCCCTTTTTTTGCGAAAATTCGCCATTAATACTTAAGTTATAAATTATGGTATTTTTTCAATATTCGTATAAATATTCTAATAAATTGTATAAATAATTTGTAAGGAAAAAATATAAAATATACTTTTATGGCGACAAATGTCTATACAAGATATATGTATGGATTATTGTATCTTTCTCACTATTTATTTATTTATCATAACCTAATACGAAATGAAAAAAATCTACTTCGTCCCTATTCGGGGGGTATTAGCGTTTGCGTTGTTATGGATTTTATCCATTACAGCCTTCGCGCAAAAATCAGTCACTGGTACAGTTTCAGATCCAGGCGGGAGTGGTATTCCTGGTGTTAGTGTTGCTGTAAAAGGTAGCACACGCGGAACCGTTACGGATGGCTCCGGTAAGTTTTCTATTGAAGCTGATGCAAATTCAAGACTTGTATTTAGTTCAATTGGCTATGTAGTTCGTGAAGTAGCTGTCGGTTCACAATCTGTTATCAACGTAACTTTAGAGGAAGACATTAGTTCTTTGGAAGAAGTAGTTGTAACAGGTTATACCTCCGAGAAAAAGAAAGATATCATCGGTTCTGTAGGTATTGTTAATACAAAAACCACCTTGCAGCAACCAAGTGCAAACATTGGTAATATGCTACAAGGTCGTGTGGCTGGGGTAACTGTCAGTGGTACTGGTGCACCTGGTGCAGCGGCCAAAGTGCGTATTCGTGGTTTTACCTCATTTGGTAATAACGATCCATTGTATGTGATTGACGGTGTACCAACGGACAACGCCAACGCCTTAAACCCACAAGACGTTGAGTCAATTCAAGTATTGAAAGACCCAGTTTCGGCATCTATCTATGGTTCAAGAGCAGCCAATGGGGTAGTTGTTGTAACCACAAAACAAGGTAAGTCTGGTAAAACAAACGTATCATATGATGGCTATTATGGTGTACAACGTATTCCAAGCTCATCTTTGCCTGAAATGTTAAATACACAAGAATATTATGAATTCTTGCAAAAAGCTGCGGCAGGAGCGGGTGTGCCTTTCAATCACCCAGTTTTCCAAAACGGTATTCCACGTTATTTAGTAACGGGTATGGACGTAACTCAACGTCCTGGAGATGCTACGAATCCTAATTTTGCAAGATATAATTTCGATCCGTATAGCTTCGAAAATACATATCAAATTGCAGAAACTTCTCCTGGTACTGACTGGTTTAGATCTTCACTTCAAGATGCAGCTGTTCAAAGTCATCAATTGACTGCAACAGGTGGTACTGATAAAGGCTCATATTCATTCGGTTTTAACCATTTTAATACAGAAGGTGTATTCAAAAATACAGGTTTGAACAGAACAACGGTTCGTGCAAATACAAATTTCAAACCGACTAAATGGTTAACGATTGGTGAAAACATGCAGGTAGCCTTCTCTAGCCAATATGGTTCAGGTGGCAATCCATTCGATTTCTCTGGTGGTCTTGATTTCAGTAATGAAGGACAAAACCCTTGGTATTTAGCACACAGAGCGGCTCCTTTCTATCCATTAGCTGACATCAACGGAAACGTTGTAGGTACATCTATCGGTGGGGGTGGACAAACATTGACACCAAATGCTGTTCTTGCTAGAAACAAAGACAACCGCTATGCAGGTCTAAATGTATTTGGTAATGTATATGCTTCGGTACAATTGTATAAAGATTTGATTGCATCAACTTCATTTGGTGTTGATCAACGCTTCGGAAATGGGTATAGCTTTACATTCATTACGCCTGAGAAAGCAGAGCCAACAAGAAATAATGCGTACAGTGAATATTTCTTCAGCGGCGGTTCTTGGACATGGACAAACAGCTTGCAGTACAAAATAGACATCAATGAAAACAATTCATTGAAAATGTTTGCTGCTTCTGAGGCTATTTATGAGCAGTTCCGTACCTTATCTGCTTCACGTACGGATTATGACTTCAACGATCCTTCGTTCTGGTCAATCAATACAGGTAAAAACTTGCCACAAAACAGTGGTGCACCATCGACTCCTAGAACACTTTACTCATTGATGGCGAAAGCTGAGTATAACTTGATGGATAAATACTTATTCAGTGCAACGGTTCGTCGTGATGCAGCTTCGGTATTCGGTCCTGAGAGCCGTGTGGGTGTATTCCCAGCATTTGGGGTTGCTTGGAGAATTTCGGAAGAAGCATTCATGAAAGATTTCCCATCGATTACAGATTTGAAACTTCGTGGAGGTTGGGGACAAATGGGTAGCCAGAGAAACGTAAACCCAACCAATGCTTATTCATTCTTTGGAGCTTCATTAAATAGCACCGCATACGATATTACAGGTGGAAATGGCTTGCCGCAGATTGGTTATAGACCACAAGTAGTAGGTAACCCAGGTACGAAGTGGGAAGCAGCTGAAATGGTTAACATCGGTTTAGATGGTACATTTAAAAATGGTAAAATTGACTTCTCTGTAGAGTATTTCAATAATACAACGAAAGATTTGTTGGTAGATAGACAACTTAATGGTTTGGAGCCAAATGTTGGTCAGCCGAAAATCAACGTAGGTACAATGAATAACAAAGGGGTTGATTTGAGCTTAGGAACTCGTGGTAAAATCAAATCTGATTTGAACTACAACGTAAATATGACTTTCACTCATTACAGAAATGAGGCGGTTAAAATTGATGCGGATGGTAGCTCGTTCTTGTTATTTGGTGCAGGACGTTTAGGTAACGTACAAAGAATTGAAGCAGGTCAACCACTTGCGTCATTCTGGGGTTGGGTAGTAGATGGTATCTTCCAAACACAAAGTGAGGTAGATGCACACGCGGATATGCCTTATAAAAGAGTTGGTTCATGGAAAATCAAGGATATGAACAACGATGGTGTAATCAATGGTGATGACCAAACATTCATCGGTAATCCTATCCCTAAATTCCAAATTGGTTCTGACATTGGTTTCAGTTATAAAAACCTTGATTTCCAAACATTCTTATTCTGGAATTATGGAAACGACATTTATAACTACACGAAATGGAGCACACACTTGAGAGGTTTCGTAGGTGGTTACAACAAAGCTGTATTAACTGATAGCTGGACACCATCAAATCCAAATGCTACTTTACCAGTATTGAATGCGAATGACACATATTCAGGTGCGATTTCAACTTCCTATTATGTAGAAAGTGGCTCATTCTTACGGGCAAGACAAGCACAAATTGGCTATACTTTCCCTCAAAGTGTTATCTCTAAATTGGGCGTTAGCAGAGCAAGAATGTATGTTCAGGCTCAAAACCTATTCACTATTACAAACTATAGTGGTCCAGATCCAGACATTGGTATCTTGGGTAACAGTGAGTTACAAATGGGTATTGATCAGTTAAGAACTCCTTCACCAAGAACAATCATGGTGGGATTAAACCTAGGTCTATAACAACTAATTCGTAAAAACATCTTTAGAAAAAATGAAAAAAAGTTATAAATTAATAGTAAGTACGCTTGTTCTAAGTACAAGTATTGCTTTCTCTTGTAGCGATGATTTCTTGAATCGTGCCCCATTGGGTGCGATTTCAGAAGAAGCTATCGCGAATGAAAAAGGGGTTGATGGTTCTTTGATTGTTGCTTACAGAGCAATGCAAGGAAACCAAATCGCCGCTTGGTACACCTCTCCAAACAACTGGCTGTGGGGTGGTATTCGTTCGGATGATGCCTATAAAGGTTCTGAAGCACTTGATCAAGCTACGGAAATCAACCCAGTTGAGCGTTTTGAAGTATTGCCTTCAAGCCCGTCAGTTTCAAATAAGTGGAGAGCAATTTTTGACGGTATCGGAATGGCAAATATCGTTATTCGTCAAGCTGAAAAAGCAGCAGATATGTCTGCAGAGAAGAAAGCGGCTGTTGTAGCACAAGCTCGCTTTATCCGTGGATTCTTGCATTTTGAAGCGAAAAGATTGTTTAATAACGTTCCTTACGTAGATGAAAAAGCAATCTCTACAGATGATTACAGAAGTTTGAAAAATGACCAAAGCATCTGGCCACAAATTGAAGCTGACTTGCAGTTTGCAGCTGATAACCTACCTTCTACTCAACCACAGATTGGTCGTGTGAATAAGTGGGCTGCCTTGGCTTTCTTGGGTAAAGCTGCTCTGTACCAAGGAAATCACACAAAAGCAAAAGCTGCTTTTGATCAAGTGATTGCCAACGGTGTAACAAGTGGTGGTCAAAAATATGGTCTTGAGTCTGAGTTCGCCAATGTATTTAAAGGCGATTATGAGAACGGTAAAGAGGTTATCTTTGGTATTCAGTATACTGTAGGAGATGGTACTGGTGGTGCAAACAGCAACAAAGAAATGGAGTTGACAAACCCACACAATGACGGTCCAGTTGGATGTTGTGGATTCTATCAACCATCTCAGTCGCTTGTTAACGCGTTCAAAACACAAGGTGGTTTACCTTTAATTGATACCTATAATGCATCCGATGTAAAGAGCCACGAGTCTAGTCCATCTGCTTTCCCAGATCGTGGTGAATTTGACCCAAGATTGGATTATACTGTAGGTCGTGTAGGTGTTCAATACAAAGACTATGGTATCGCGCAAGGTACTTGGGTAAGACAATTAGCAAATGGTGGTCCTTGGTTGCCAAACAAACATATCCAATGGAAATCTGAAGTAGGTAAATACTTTGTCCCAGGATCATGGGGTCAAGGTCAATTAGGTAAAAACCAAATCTTGATGCGCTACGCAGACCTTCTTTTGATGGCTGCTGAATGTGAAGTGGAAGTTGGTTCCCTAGAGAAAGCAAAAGAATATGTGAATATGGTGCGTAACAGAGCAGCTGGTTCTACTTTTGTGACAGGTCCGAACGGGCAACCTGAAGCAAACTACAGTGTTAAAGCTTACGAAGGCACTTGGTCTAACAAAGACGAAGCTAGAAAAGCAGTTCGCTTTGAAAGATATATCGAGCTTGCCATGGAAGGTCATCGTTTCTTTGATTTGGTTCGTTGGGGAGTAGCTGCACAAACAGTGAACTCGTTCATGGCGAAAGAAAGAAATGTAAGAACACACTTAGTTGGTTCACAGTTCAAAGCAGGAAAAGATGAATATCTACCAATTCCTGAGTTCGCTGTCAATCAAAGTGGTGGCTCTATCAAACAAAATCCTGGATATTAATTCCAAGGTTTTTGAGTCCAAAAGAAAGGGGTGGAGTGGTAAACTCCATCCCTTTCTCTATTTTTGAGCAACAATATTAGTCGTTCTGTATCTATGAAGAAATATCCATTCATTCTATTTTTACTTCTTACATTCGCTTCCTGCCAAAAGAAAAAATCAGTATTCACCCGGCTATCACCTGAGCAAACGGGTGTTCATTTTGTCAATCAAATTACGGAAAGTGACTCCGTGAATATCCTCGTACATGACTACGTTTATAATGGCGGAGGTGTTGGTATCGCTGATTTTAATAACGATGGTCTCCAAGATATTTTCTTTAGCGCCAACCAATCTGGAAATAAACTGTATTTGAACAAGGGAAATATGGCTTTTGAAGACATCTCGGACAAAGCCGGAATTGCAGGAAAAGGTACGTGGAATACTGCCGTAACTGTTGTAGATATTAACCAAGATGGCTGGCTAGATGTGTATGTTCCAGTTAGTTCTACGACAAATGTGGCTGACTCATTGAGACGAAATCTATTGTTCATTAATCAGAAAAACCTGACTTTTCTTGAAATGGGAAAGGAATACGGCGTCGATGACGATGGATTTTCAGAAGGTGCTGCTTTCTTTGATTACGATAACGATGGAGACTTAGATTTATATGTTTTAACGGATGTTATCGATCAAACACCTAATCTCATTCGTGAAAAGGTTACCGATGGGTCTTATCCAAATACAGATAGGTTGTATAAAAATGAATGGAATGAAAAATTAGGTCATCCCGTATTTACCAATGTCTCTAAAGAAGCGGGTATTACCATTGAAGGTTTTGGACTCGGAATTAATATCTGTGATATCAATCGCGACGGCTGGAAAGATATTTATATTACCAATGATTTTGCCGCGGATGACTTACTGTATATCAATAACCAAGATGGTACATTTCGCAACGATGCCGCCAAATATTTTAAGCATACCTCCAACTCGGCGATGGGAAATGACGTCGTTGACATCAATAACGACGGTTTAGCGGATATTATCGCTCTTGATATGTCGCCAAGAGATAATCAACGAAAAAAAATGTTCGTTCCATCCACCAATATTAGTCTGTATATTTTATCAGATAAGTATAATTACATACATCAGTATATGCGTAATACGCTCCAGATAAACTCTGGATTGAACGGTCATTTTCAGGAAATTAGTTTGTTAGCAAATGTCGCTGAAACCGATTGGAGTTGGACACCTTCCGTCGCAGATTTCGACCATGACGGCTACCGAGATTTACTCATTACCAACGGCTTTCCTAAAGATATTACGGACAAAGATTTCATGCAGTATAGAGCAAATTCAGAAAGTATTGCTGGGATTGATTACTTGCTCACACAAATTCCTGAAGTGAAAATTAGTAATTATGCATTTAAAAATACGGGTAAATTATATTTTGAGGATGTCACCGAAGAGTGGGGTTTGCAGATTCCTTCGTTTTCAAGTGGTGCCGCTTACGGTGATTTGGATAATGACGGGGACTTGGATTATGTTGTAAATAACACAAATGACCCCGCTTTTATTTACCAAAATAATACGATAGACACCGATAAAAAAGAAACTACTCAGCAGTATTTACGTGCAAAATTCAAGGGAGATACACAAAATCCGTATGGTTTGGGAGTAATTCTGGAAGCAAAAAAAGAGAATGGTGAAATCCTATTGCATGAATTAACTCCCTATCGTGGTTATAAGTCCTCAGTAGAACCGGTCGCACATTTAGGTATTGGAGAAGGTAAAATCACGGAAATGCGTGTCATCTGGCCGAACGGAAAGATGCAAGTACTTAAAAATCCTACCCTCAATACAACGCTAAATCTACGAATCGATGAGGCTACCATTCCGCAGATTTCTATGTTGGAAGAACCTACGCCTTTATTTACAGAACAGAAGGAAAACATTAACCTGATGCACGAAGAATCAAGATTTTATGATTTCAATGTGCAAAACTTAATGCCACATTTACTTTCAAAACAAGGGCCGAGTCTTTCAGTCGGAGATATAAACAAAGATGGATTAGACGATTTATTTGTGGGAGGAAGTAAGTATAAAAATGGACAAATATTCTTCCAAAATGCTGCCGGACAGTTTGAATATCAACCTGCTGCATTCCCTAAGTTGGATTCTGCTCAAAAAGTTTCTGAAGATATTGGCTCACTTTTATTTGATGCAGACGGAGATGGCTGGCTGGATTTATATGTTGTCAGTGGCGGAAATGAAGATTTTCCAGAAGCTGCTTCGTTCCAAGATAGATTGTACAGAAACAAGGGTAACGGAGAGTTTGAATATAAGCCGCTCGCTTTACCTAAAGAAACGTCGGCGGGTTCATGCGTTCGAGCTGTGGATTTTGACGGAGATGGAGACCTCGATTTATTCGTCGGAGGAAGAAATGTGCCTACCGAGTATCCTAAAGCTGCCTCTTCCTTTTTATTTCGGAATGATTCCAAAAAAGGAGAAATTAAATTTACCAATGTAACCGCTTCACAAGCACCTATTTTAACCGATATTGGCATGGTGACAGATGCGATTTGGACAGATTTTGATAGCAACGGAGTACCAGATTTAATCCTTGTTGGAGAATATATGCCTGTTACTTTTTTGAAAAATGAAAAAGGTAAACTAGAAAAAATAGCCAATACAGGCGTTCAAAAGCAGCTTGGACTTTGGAACTCCATCAACGGTGCAGATTTTGACGCAGACGGAGATATAGATTATATCGTCGGTAATGTAGGAAAAAATGGACTCTTTCAAGGGAATGAAAAATATCCCGCCAAAGTATTGTCTGGGGACTTTGACCAAAACGGGAACTACGACGTTTTCCCTTTTATCTATCTTCCCGAATCAGAAGTAAATAAGTCCAAAATTCTTGTCCCCTTGAACGGAAAAGAAGATATAAGCAAGCAATACAATGGTTTGCGAATGCGATTTATAACTTTCCAAGAATATACCAAAGCCACTTTTGATACTTTCTTGACGAAAGAGGAGAGAAAGAAGGCAACGGAGCATACATTGAATTTTACGGCGTCAGTTTATCTTGAAAACAAAGGAAACGAAAAATTCGAAGCACATGCTTTGCCTATTGAAGCCCAATTTGCCCCCATGAACGGCATAGTTATCGAAGATTTCAATCAAGATGGTTACCTAGATTTTCTGGCGGTAGGAAATAACTTTAGTAATGAATTGCTCGTAGGACGCTACGATGCAGCCAATGGTTTTTTAGCTTTGGGCGATGGAAAAGGAAACTTCTCTATTCAAAAGAAGACAGGGTTTTTAGCAGAAAAAGATGCAAAATCGCTCGTATTTCTGAAAGGAGCGAACGAAAAAATGAAAATCATTGTCGGTCAAAACAGTGCAGCGGCAAAATTTTTCGAAACTCCTCCATCAGGTCGTTTTATTGCTTTACAACCAACGCAAACAAAGGTTTCTTATCAATGGAAAGGCAAGAAGATCACGCGTGAAGTTTATTATGGCGCGTCATATCTATCACAATCCTCCCGCTTCTTTTTCTTACCTCAAGGAGCGAAATTGAATTAAAACAAAAAAGGAGGCTTTCTGCTTAAAGCCTCCTTTTTTATTAAATACGTGGGTAATTTAAGAGATTTTCGTAGGCTTGTTGCACTTTTTCAAACTGGAAACCTGCTATTACTTCTTGCATTTGTTTTGCGATAGCTTCTGTTTCTAAGTTCCCGATGCTGCCTTCCAACGTATGTGCTAAATCTCTGTTAGGGACAAATTCACCAGTTTCTATGGCGTTTCCAACTGCTTTGTAGGCATCCCGAAATGGAACTCCTTGTCCAACCAAGGCATTGACGTTTTCGACGCTAAATAGCAAATCGTAGCTTGAAGATGCCAATACATCTTGCTTAACCTGAATGTGCGTAATCATGAAAGTAGTAATTTCAAGACATTCCAAGATTTCGTCAAAAGCAGGCATAAGAATCTCCTTGACAAGTTGCATATCTCGGTGGTATCCGGAAGGTAAGTTGCTCATAATGAAGGCAATCTCCATGGGTAGAGCTTTCAATTTATTCGTTTTAGCCCGTAATAATTCAGCTACATCTGGGTTCTTTTTATGTGGCATAATGCTGGAACCCGTCGTCATTTCTGGGGGTAAAAGCAAGAAACCAAAATTTTGACTATTGTATAAACAAACATCCATAGCCAAACGACTGAGCGTATTTGCTAGAGAAGTGAGTGCCGTTGTTACCAAATATTCGCTTTTTCCCCGTGTCATTTGTGCATAAACTACATTGTAGTTAAGGGTGTCAAAGCCAAGTAATTGCGTAGTAAATGTTCTGTTCAAGGGAAAAGAAGAACCGTAGCCAGCACCTGAACCTAGTGGATTTTTGTTCACTACTTTGTAGGCTCCTTGCAAAATAAGGAGGTCGTCAACCAAAGATTCAGCATACGCACCAAACCATAACCCAAAAGAGGAGGGCATAGCAATTTGTAAATGCGTATAACCAGGTAATAAATCCGCTTTGTGCTGTTCACTTTTGGCTTGAAGCAAAGTGAAAAGGAGTTGTACTTGTTCGACAACTTCTTGAATTTTGTGGCGATTGAACATCTTCAAATCGACCAAAACTTGGTCATTTCGAGATCTACCACTGTGGATCTTCTTTCCGGTTTCACCTAGTTTTTGAGTCAATTGCCATTCAACTTGCGAATGCACGTCCTCAATACCCGGCAGGATTTCAAAATCTTTTTTTTCTGTGATGGATTGATAAATGAGTTGGCATTCTGCGAGGAGTGCATTGGTTTCGTCGGCTGTCAACAAACCAATGGATTGCAACATAATCGCGTGCGCCATTGAGCCCAGCACATCAAAAGGAGCTAAATGAATGTCTAATTCTCTGTCGCGCCCAACGGTAAAACGCTCGATTTTTTCCGAGGTTACGGGTGCATTGTATTTTTGCCAAAGTTTCACGATGGAAGTAGTTTTTCTTACAAAGTAACAAAATCAAGGGTATAGTTTGGCTATTTTTGTTTAACTTCCTACTTATTGCAGTCCATTTTTATTTGTTCTTCTGTTTACATGACACCCAAAGAGATTCTTCTACACCTGCGTTTGCCTTTTTCATTGCTTTTATTGCCCGTTTTTTTGTTTGCGGTTTCGATTCTCCCAACTGGCTGGACGAAGGAAGCGTGGGGGCTTTTTTTTATTTGGCATTTCTTGGTTTATCCTGCCTCAAATGCGTTTAATAGCTATTTTGACAAAGACGAGTCGCCCATTGGTGGGCTGAAAACTCCTCCAAAAGTTGATCGGAAATTGTATTTTGTCGCAACAGCACTAGATATCTTTTCTCTTTTTTTCTCTTTTGTTTGGTATAATGCAACAACCTCCCTTCTAATTTTGGGCTATATTTTGTTATCGAGAGCTTATAGCGCGTACCCTATTCGATTGAAACGGTTTCCTTTCCTAAGTTGGTTGATTGTTGGTTTTTTTCAAGGGGCATACGTTTTTTTAGTAACAGTCTTTATATTGGAATCACCTGATTATGAGCAACTTATTCAGTTATATGTTTTTCCTGCCTTGCTCTCTTCTGGAATTTTATGGGCCATTTATCCCATCACACAAGTATATCAACACAAAGAAGATAGAGAAAGAGGGGATCGTACTTTGAGTATTTTGTTAGGTATTCGTGGGACTTTTTCCTTCACCGCTTTCTTCTTTGGACTCTCTACAGTGGGTTATTTTTTCTATTTTGATGAAGTAACTTTCTTGCGCTGGTTTCTATTTTTATCGCCTACAACTGCCTTCTTTGTGTATTGGTTTTGGTTGGTATGGAAAGACGATTCAATGGCAAATTTTACGAATACCATGCGACTAAATATCCTCGCCGCTCTTCTTTTAAATTTATTTTATCTTAGTGTTTTATTGAAATAGTACAATGTATTCTTTGTATTATTTTATAGTTGGTAGATGATTTTTATTGTTTAATTAAATGTAAGTATCTGATTATTATATACTTACTTAGTCTTCTTGTTCCTAATCGGAAGATCACTTAAAATGTGCCTAATTAAACGAACTAGAAAAAATATAAGAAAACTTTGAACCTTTTAATAGTTTCCAAAGTTTCTTAGTTGTGGAAATCAAAGAAAGAATCATATCATCAGCCGAAATTTTGTTCATGCGCTACGGTGTCCGAAGTGTCACCATGGACGATATTGCAAAGGAACTAGGTATCTCCAAAAAGACGATTTACATCCATTTTTCGGATAAAAATACCATCGTTCGGGAGGTGACAAGCGCGCGTCTAGCCAAAGAAAGAGAAATGGTCTCTGAATTGCACAAAGCAACGTTGAATCCTATCGAGGAAATTATTGTCAGTATGAAGCTTCTGCGTGACTTGTCTTCCGAGGTCAATCCCATCATTTTCTTTGATTTAAAAAAATATCATCCAGAAAGTTGGGCATTGTACAAACAACACAAAGAGTTTTTTAGAGAGGTTGTCAAAAAAAATCTACATAAAGGAATTGAGCTCAAGTATTATCGCCCTGATATTGTTCCTGAAATCCTTGCTCGCTTGCGTATTGAATGTGTTGAAATGGCCTTTGACCCAGAGATTTTCCCATCTAACTCGTTCAATCTCGTAGATGTCCAACTCCAATTCATAGATCATTTTTTGAAAGGCATTTTAACGCCATTAGGACTTTCTGTTTACGAAGAATTAACCCTTCATTAATTTATTTTTTTAACGCGTTCTATCCAAATTTTTACATAATCAATCAAAGATGAGAATTTACCTTGCACTCTTAGTTAGTTTGGTTTTCTTGACGGGTCAGGTCTCTGCACAAGAGTCCTTTACTCTTCCTGAAGCCATATCTTACGCCTTGAAAGGAAGTCCGACAGTCTCCAATGCACTCGCGGATATTCAAGATGCCGAGTTACAAATCAAAGAAATCAAAGTAACCGGTATGCCCCAAATCAATGGTCAGTTTCAATATACGGCCAACGTCATTGTTCCTACTCAGCTTATTGCAGCAAGCAACTTTGACCCTACAGCGCCAGAGGGTGAAGTAGTCAAATTTAAGTTCGGTGTGCCTTGGGGCGGTCAAGCAGGTATTGGTGTAAACCAACTTATCTTCGACGCCACATGGCTTGTTGGCCTTCGCGCCGCAGATACCTACCGCCAATTAGCTAACCAGGGTCTTTCAAAAGCCAAAGTTGATGTCGCTGAAAACGTGAGTAAAGCGTATTACTCTGTTTTGGTCGCTGAAGAACGAATGAAAATTCTCGATTTAAATATTGGTCGGCTAGACTCCATCATTCAAAACACGAAGGCTTTTTTCAAACAAGGTTTCGTCGAATCAATTGATATCAGCCGTCTCGAAGTTCAACGAAATAACCTCTTGACAGAACGTCGTAAAGTGGCTAATCTCGTGGAATTATCGTATCAGTTGCTCAAATTTCAAATGTCTTATGACAGAACTCGTCCTATTTTCTTGAAAGATAAATTGGAAGAAGCATCTGTAAAAGCACTGGCGACGCTCCGGTACGAAGAAGTACGTCCTGAAAATCGGGTGGAATATCAGCAATTGGAAACACAACGCCAATTGACCAATTTAAACATTGAACGTTACCAGAAAGCGTATTTACCCTCTGTTTTCTTCACAGGAAGTTTAGGCGCAGGACACAGTAACACGGTTTTTAATCCGTTCGAAAGATGGTTTGGTGCCTCAGCAGTTTCTATTGGCGTGAATATTCCGATATACGACAGTGGTATGAAGAAAGTGCAAATCCAACGCCAGCAACTGAGTTTAATCAAGTTGGATAATGCGATGAAATTAACCAAAAACTCCTTTGAACTTCAGAATAATCAAGCGTTTGCCAATATGCAAAATGGTTTGGAAAGTCTTGAAATTCAACGTAGAAATATGGAGTTAGCCAATGAGGTTGTGCGGGTTGCCCAACTGAAATTCCAGCAAGGTGTTGGGTCTAATTTGGAAATTACCAATGCTGAAAACGATTTAAAGCAGGCACAAACGAATTATTTTGCTGCACTTTATGATATTTTAATTGCCAAAATTGACCTAGACAAGGCACAAGGTAAATTGAACTTTAATTAATCCATTTCAAAGAAATCGTACCGTAAATTAATAATACCAATGAAATTTTTATCAATAATTGCTTTTGCTGGACTCATGCTCACCGCTGTTGCTTGTGGTGATAAAGAAGATAATTCATTAGAAGGCAAAAAAGCGAAATTAGTAGCATTACAAAGCCAACAAGCTGAAATTCAGGCAAGCATCAAGGCGCTTCAAGCAGAAATTGAAAAGGCAGAGCCGAATAAATCTGTAAAGGTGAAATCCGTTTCAACAATGCCAATTATCTCGCAACAGTTTGACCACTTCGTAGAAGCTACCGGTCGTCTGGATGCCGTAAATAACGTCTTGGTGAGTCCACAAATGGGAGGAGCCATCACAGCTCTTTATGTAAAAGAGGGAGATATGGTGACGAAAGGCCAACGTATTGCCACCATCGATAATACGGTAATGCGTAATTCTATCCAAGAAATCATGATTCAATTGGAAACAGCGAAAACGCTTTTCGAAAGACAAAAAGCACTTTGGGAACAAAAAATTGGTACAGAAGTACAGTATATCCAAGCAAAAGCGCAAGTAGAGTCCATTGAAAAACGTCTCGCAACTTTGAAATCTCAAGATGCGATGAACATTGTTGTTGCGCCTATTTCTGGTCAAATTGATGAAGTTCGTATGAAACCAGGTGAAATGTCTGCACCAGGAATTGGAATTGTTCGAATTGTAAATAGTGCCAATCTGAAAGTTGTAGCGAGTGTTCCAGATACGTACGCTGGTACAATTGCCAAAGGTGACGTAGTTCAAATTCGTTTCCCTGACCTAAACAAAGAAATGACTGCGCGCCTGACATTCGTAGGTCAAACCATTAATCCAGCTTCTAGAACGTTCCCTGTTGAGGCACAATTGAGTTCAGTAGATAAACAATTAAAGCCTAATTTAACGGCTGAAATCAAAATCAATGACCAATCTCGCGCGGGTGTTATCGCCATTCCTCAGAACATTGTACAACGTACAGAACAAGGAACAGTCGTTTATGTGGCTGTGAAAGAAGGAAACCAATTCGTAGCCAAACAACGCATTATCTCTACAGGATTAAGTTATGACGGAAAAGTAGAAGTTTTGACAGGACTTACGGTAGGTGACTTACTGATTTCTGAAGGATATCAAGAGTTAGTAGATGGTCAAGTTGTTTCTTTTTGAGTAAAATATTAGATGAATAAATCAATGCAAGAAAATCATAACCAACCCGAAGAGGAAGTTTACAGTAAAGGGTTTATTTACAATATGATTGGCAGTTTAGCCAAAAATAAAACCACCGTTTACTTGTTAATTGCCCTCGTAACGATTGCCGGATACTTTATATTCAATGGTTTACCCAAAGAACAGTTTCCGGAAATTGTTGTCCCGCAAGTATATGTAAACACAGTTTACGCAGGTACTGCACCGTCAGATATTGAAAATTTGATCAATAAACCGCTTGAAAAACAGCTAAAAGCAGAGAAAGGTGTCAAGCGTATTAAATCAAATGCGTTGCAAGACGTATCCGTTATTTTGGTCGAATTTCAAACGAATGTCGATGTCCAAGAAGCCAAAGAAAGGGTGAAAAGTGCCATCGATAGAGCACGAAGAGATTTACCCACCGACTTGACACAAGACCCCACAGCTCTTGAGGTCAATTTCTCGGAATTTCCAATCATGAACATCAATTTGGCAGGAGATTTTCCTTTGGACAAATTGAAAAAATACGCGGAAATCATCCAAGATAAAATTGAAGCCATGCCTGAAATCACACGTGTGGATATTGTAGGGGCATTGGATAGAGAGATTCAAATAAATATGGATTTGGCAAAAATGAAAGCGTATGGAGTTACTTTCTACGAAGTTCAATCGGCTATCCAAGGTGAAAACGTGAATATCTCAGGAGGAGATCTTAACGTGGATAATATCCGAAGAACGCTCCGTGTAAAAGGAGAGTTTAAGTCGATTGAGCAGATTCAGAATGTGATTATTCGGTCTGGTCAAGGGGCTACAGTTCGTCTTTCTGAAATCGCAGAAATTGTGGATTCAAACGCAGAAAGACAAGATTTTGCGCGCTTAGATAATAAATCGGTCGTTACCTTGAACGTCATCAAAAGAGGTGGAGAAAACTTGGTGATTGCTTCCGATAAAATCGAAAAAATCCTAGAAGAATACGAAGCGAAAACTGCTCCCGAAGGTCTGGATATTCGTATCACTGCTGACCAATCTGAAAGAACGAAAGCAGACTTAAATGACCTCATCAATACGGTTGTGATGGGCTTTATTTTTGTCGTGCTAGTACTCATGTTCTTCATGGGCGTACGTGATGCTATTTTTGTGGGTTTATCGGTGCCCTTATCCGCTTTACTCGCTTTCTTCCCGCTACTCCTGATGGGCTTTACCATCAATACCATCGTATTGTTTGCCTTTCTTTTAGGTCTTGGAATTGTCGTGGATGATGCCATCGTCGTTATTGAAAACTCCCACCGGATTTTTAATCAATACAAACATTTGACCATCACAGAATCCGTAAAAATGGCGGCTTCGCAGGTATTTGTCCCTGTACTTTCGGGTACCTTGACAACCATCGCCCCGTTCTTCCCACTTCTATTTTGGCCTGGTATTGTCGGTGAATTTATGAAATATCTACCTTTCACCCTCATCTTTACACTTACTGCCTCGCTCATCGTCTCGTATCTCATGAACCCTATTTTTGCGATTACATTCATGAAGCGAGAAGAAGATGACAGAAACGTACAGAGTGGATTTGCCCCATTGAAAAAACCATTGATTATCTTGGGTTCTTTGGCTGCATTCTCGTACATCATTGCATTCTCAAGTTCTAGCGATGCTTTCAAAGGTTTAGCTAACTTGCTTGTATTCTTTGCAATTCTGTATGTTTTCAATCATTTTATCTTGACACCGAAGATAATTACACCATTCCAAGAGTCTATTTTACCCAAAATGAAGTCGGGTTACCAAAAACTCATTGCTTGGGTAATTACTGGATGGAGACCCGTATATGCCGTACTTTCGATGTTTGTATTATTGATTTTGACGTTCATCGCTATGGGTATTGTGAAACCAAAAGTGATTTTCTTCCCAAGTGGCGACCCAGACTACGTCTATATCTACAACGTTCTACCCGTCGGTACGGATGCACGTAAAACAGATGCCGTAACAAGAGAAATCGAAAAACGTGTTTTTGAAGTTCTACAAAAGAACAAAGCAATGACTGCTGTGAATTCTGTCATTTCAAATGTTGGGAAAAATGCAGGCGACCCAATGAACCCAGATCGTTCTGCGACACCGCACAAATCAAAAGTGACTGTTGCTTTTGTGAGCAAAGAACACCGCGGAAATGTATCGTCTCAGGACATCTTGGACAAAATCAGAGAGCGCGTAAAAGGAATACCTGGTGCTGAAATCTCCGTAGAAAGAGAAAGAAATGGGCCACCAACCGGAAAACCTATCACCATTGAAATCGTCGGAGAAGATTTTGATAGATTAATTACTCTTGAAAAAGAAATTAGAGAGAAAATCGCCAATTCTGGAATCCAAGGAATTGATGAACTCAAGTCGGACTTGGTGACCAATAAACCGGAAATTGTTGTTAATATCGATAGAGAAAAAGCATCGCGTGAGGGAATCGCTACTTCTCAAATTGCCATGGCGCTTCGTACAGGATTATTCGGACAAGAAATTTCTAAGTTTAGAGATGCAGAGGACGAATACCCGATCCAACTGAGATTGAAAGAAGCAGACAGAGCAAGTATCGAGAAATTATTCTCCATGAATATCACGTATCGGGATATGAATATGGGGGGTATTTTAAGAAGTGTTCCCCTTTCGTCGGTCGCTGATATTTCGTACTCTACGACATACAGCCAAATCAACCGCAAAGACAACGAACGGATTGTCACTTTGAGCTCAGATGTGGTGGAGCCCTATAACCCGACCGAAGTGAACAAGCAAATCTTAGCCACAGTTTCGGAGATTGAGCTTCCAGCAGGATATACAATTCGTCAAGGTGGAGAGCAAGAAGAACAAGCAGAAGCCATGAGTTTCTTGGGTGGCGCCTTTGGAATTGCCCTGATTCTTATCTTCTTGATTTTAACAGTTCAGTTTAATTCATTGGTGAAGCCGTTGATTATCTATGTAACGATTGTACTTAGCTTAATCGGTGTTTTACTCGGATTTATGGTGTTTAATATGACTTTCTCCGTGATTATGTCAGGGGTTGGTATCATCGCTCTTGCTGGTATTGTCGTGAAAAACGGAATTCTTTTGATTGAATTTATTGATACACTCATTGAAAAAGGAGTTCCGATGAGACAGGCTATTATTGAAGGTGGTTCTGCACGTTTGACTCCGGTTTTATTGACTGCCTCTTCGGCTGTTTTAGGAATGATTCCACTTGCAATTGGGTTGGCGTTTGACTTCTCTGCCTTACTCGTTGACCTAAAATGGTCTGTAAATATTGGTGGTGATAGTGCCGTTTTCTGGAATATCTTAGCTTGGACAATCATCTTCGGCTTGATTTTCTCCACTATCCTCACACTTGTCATAGTACCTTGTTTGTATTATTTGAACGAACGTGCGAAAGCAAAGTTCTCCAAGAAAAATACACTAGCTGTGGCAGAATAAGCGTTCTATAAACGTAGTTTGGTTCGTTAGATTCATAATCCCGAGAAATTCACTTGAATTCTCGGGATTTTTTTTGCTACTAATTAGATTTTTAGAATGTACTATTGCATTTTAATTATTTTAAATGTAGTTTTGACACTTAATAACCTATCATTTATTCTATAGACCTAAAAAGAGGGCATGGGCGTGTTTCATGTCTCTCTTTTTTCTTAAAATTTGAAACGAAATTTAACCGAACGAATAGCAAATGAATAAGATTCAAGTCACTCTCGGAGATAAAACGTATTTCCCTTTCTTGTCTGGGCCAGTTGCGTACGAAGGACGTACTTCTGACAACCCGCTTGCCTTTAAATTTTATGACGCAGATCGCGTGGTCGCTGGTAAAACCATGCGCGAACATTTACGGTTTGCTGTAGCTTACTGGCATACGTTCTGTGGAACAGGCGGTGACCCATTCGGCCCTGGAACCAAACAGTTTCCTTGGGATATTTCAACTGATCCGCTTGGTGCTGCACACGAGAAAATGGATGCTGCATTCGAATTTTTTACGAAGCTTGGAACAGGTTTTTGGTGTTTCCACGACGTAGATATGTCGCCAGAAGGAAATTCATTGACTGAATATGAATCTAATCTTCGTAAAATGGTGGATTATGCCAAAGAGAAACAAAAAGCATCGGGTGTACAACTTTTGTGGGGAACAGCTAACTTATTCTCGAACCCACGCTACATGAATGGGGCTTCTACGAATCCTAATTTTGAAGTAGTCGCACACGCAGGATTGCAAGTGAAAAACTGCATCGACGCAACAGTTGAGTTAGGTGGTGAAGGATATGTTTTTTGGGGTGGAAGAGAAGGATACATGTCTTTGCTCAATACGCAGACCAAAAAAGAGCTAGACAATATGGGGCGTTTCTTGACAATGGCAAAAGAGTATGGACGTCAAAACGGGTTTACAGGTAAATTCTACATTGAGCCAAAACCATGCGAACCGTCAAAACATCAATACGATTACGACGCACAAACAGTCATTGGATTTCTTCGTCAACATGGTTTAGAAAATGATTTCCAATTGAATTTGGAGGTAAATCATGCCACTTTGGCTGGACATACTTTTGCGCACGAATTACAGATGGCTGTGGATGCTGGCATGCTCGGAAGTATAGATGCCAATCGGGGAGACTACCAAAATGGATGGGATACAGACCAATTCCCTGTTGATTTGTACGAATTGACCGAAGCCATGTTGATTATTCTTGAAAATGGTGGATTTACAACCGGTGGAATTAACTTTGACGCTAAAACGCGCCGTAATTCAACTGACTTGGAAGACATTTTTATTGCTCATATTGGTGGAATGGACGCTTTCGCGCGCGCGCTGTTGGTTGCCAATGATTTGCTTGAAAAATCACCTTATAAAAAATTGAGAGCGCAAAGATACAGTAGCTTTGATACCGGTTTAGGCGCTCAATTTACGCAAGGCGAACTTTCTCTAGATGATTTAGCCCGCATTGCCAAAGAAGTAGGTGAACCTGCTCAAATAAGCGGAAAACAAGAGTATTTTGAGACATTGATCAATCAATACATTTAAATAAAAGAGGAGATTACTTCTTATAGCCTGAAGCCTACATAGGTTTCAGGCTTTTTCTTTTTGATTTTATGAAGGATTACCGAAAAAAGAATAAATTGAAAAAACTAAAATTTATTTGTAGATTGTGTCTGATTAGTACATCAAAAGATAGTAAAAATGATAGAAGTCCTTCAACAACTTGTTCAGCAAGTAGGCCAAAAAGCAGTAGTAGAAAATCCAGCAGTTCCGAATGCATTGAATGCGCAGACTATGGAATTGATATCTGGAAATTTAATTCAAGAATTGACGCAAAAAGCGGGTTCTGTGGAAGGTATTCAGCAAATTGCTGGTTTACTTGGTTCACCTTCGAATATCAATGTGAACAACCCATTGATTGGTTCATTGATTGAAAAGATTGCGCCAACACTTACACAAAACTTAAACATTAGCCCAACTACCGCGCAGAGTGTAGTTGAATCACTTATTCCGGCTGTCATGGGGTTGTTTTCTTCCAAAATTGCTGATCCCAATGATAGTAGTATTTCTATGGAATCTATCGTTCAGAATTTAGCTGGAAACACGGATGTCAGTTCTATCATGGGACAGATTGGTTCTGTTTTTTCGGATGGAAAAGTAGATATGAACGATTTGAAGGGACTCACAGATAAAGGAGGATTTGGGGATTTGTTGGGTGGTTTTTTTGGTAAATAAATTAGTACTGAATATGTAGTAAGAATCGGTTTTTGTACTTACCCTACAGAAACCGATTCTTACTTTTAGGTTGATTTTGCCCGCGAAACTCTCTTGAATGTATGCTGTGAAAGGAAAAGGGTTAAAACATGCATTTGAAAATTTTGACAAAATCATTCTATTTACTTCTACTCCTTTTGAGGTATTTTTAATTTTTTTGTCGCTTACATCATGAAATAGTTTTATTTTTGTTTGACTTGATTCAGCAGAAAATGAATTGTCCGGTATAACTATGTGAGTTGTATAGAAACTAAGTGTGCCGAAAAATAGATTGTCTTTAACTACTTTCTTACAGTTTTCTTCCAATTTTTATTTATTAAAAAAACAGATAAACTCACGTACTAAAAAGTGACTATATGAGAAAAAACTTTACATTCCTTCTGGTATTTTTTGTAGCATCTACTTTCACTCGTTTGCATGCCCAAGAGGTAACATCTGTCGGATACCAAGTAGAAAAGTTGATGAATAAAGGGAACTGGCATGAAGCGAGAAAAACGATTACAAATTTTTATAAATCATTGCCAGCATCCGGTTTATCGGAAGAACAAGCAGCTGAAAAAAAAGAAGTGCAACGACTGGAGTTTCGTGTCGATGCAGTGATACGTTTGGAAGAGGCGAGCTATACCCAACTAAGTAATCAAGCGTCTATAAAAGAGTGTGAAATATATTTGACTACTTATCCTTTTGGAAAATACAGGGTCGAAGTACAGTGGGTAAGAGCTAAGTTACTCAACACGATTTCTGCATATACTGAATTTATTACGTTGAATCCCTTGAGTACGCTCGCCAACGACGCCCGAACAAAACTCGCTGCATTCGAGGATAGTAGTATTGAAAAAGCTAGAAAAAGTAATAGTGTAAGCACATTTCAAGAATATTTGAATGCCTACCCAACAGGAATTTATGCCAAAGAGGCACAAGGGAAAATAGTAGAGTTACGAGAAGAAGAGGCATTTAAGCTAGCCCAATCTACAAATACGGTGGCAGCTTACGAGCGTTTTTTAGCGAACTTCCCAACAGGGAAGTATGCATTAGATGTACAAAGTACCATTGAAAAAATCTATTTAGAGGCTGGGAATACGTATTTTCTACAGAAAAATTGGTCGTCTGCCGTTGCGTCTTACCAAACCTTTGTGGATAAATTCCCGTCCTCATCCTCTCGTTCTTTTGTGGAGCAGCGAATAAAAAGTGCCAATCGAAAAATAAGTTTTGCCCCACAAAGTATGACTTATCTAAGCTTTGAACGTGATAAGTTAAGTCAAATTGGAGTAGGGATTGGTTCACTGACAGAAAGTGGAGGCGGTTTTTATTACAAAATTCGTTTAACGAAAGACATGTTTGGGAGAGGTGGAATATTATATACTGTTGATGGAGATGGATATACGAGTACGTCCACAGAGTCACGCTTAACGGGTGATGTGCAGTACAATAACATGGGCATTTTGATGGGTTTCAATTTTAAAATTTATAATCCAGTTTCAGCTTACGTAGGAGGTGGTGTTTTAAATGAAGCACTTTATTACGAGTCAGATGAATATGATTTTGACACTGGAAGCTACAAAAGAACTGTTTGGTTGAGGTATACGGAAACACAATTAACCAAATTTATTGGTGAGGCAGGTATCGTTGCCAATGTTCTTCAAAAAGGAATCGCTAAAATGGGGATTACCTATTACGAAAAAGAAGTGTATTTCCATTTTGGGCTCGGTGTAAAAATCGGGAAATGATAAAAAAGTATTCATCAAAAAAGCCTTCGTAAAGAAGGCTTTTTTGTGGACTTTCCGGTTTAAATTGTAGCGGAGAAAAGCTTTTCAGTTTTTGTATTTTGATGCAACGTAGGGTCAAAAACCATGCAGATATTACGTATAAATGGTTTTCCATTTTCTGTCACGCGGACAAATCCATTGAATTGCTCTAAAATCCCATCGTTTTGCATGTCTTCCAAGGCAAGTTCAATACGTTCTTTTTCTGTTTCTTCCCAATCGACTGCGTGCCAATTGGTTTCCCATTGGCACATAATATCCAAAATTATTTTTCTAATTTGACTCTCTTTTTCTGTATGAATATGGCCTTTGCTCCAAGGAAATTCACCCATTTGTACTTGTTGAATGTACAAATCAATGTCTTTGGTATTTTGGACAAATCCTGTCCAGGCATCACCAATAGACGATGCTCCTAGACTAATCATCACCTTGGCTTGGCTCGTTGTATAACCCATAAAATTACGGTGAAGTGTTCCGTTTTTACTTGCTTGAAGCATGGGATCATCTGTCAATGCAAAATGATCCATACCAATTTCTTGGTATCCTGCTTCTTCGAAAAGTGCGAGTCCAATATCATACAAATGTCTTTTTTCTTTTCCAATCGGAATATCCGCCTCCTGAAAACCGCGTTGTCCTGTTCCTTTGAGCCACGGAACATGCGCATAGCTATAAAAAGAAAGTCTATCCGGTGCCAACGTCAAGGTACGTTCAATTGTTTTTTGGATACCTGCTGGAGTTTGGAATGGCAGCCCGAATACAAGATCATGGCTGATGGATGAATACCCAATACGCCGTGCCATTTCAGTGACTTCCTTTACTTTTTCAAAAGGTTGGATGCGATGAATCGCCTTCTGTACAGTCTCATCGTAATCTTGAACGCCAAAACTAACACGCCGAAAACCTGCTTCGTAGAATGTAGCTAAATGTGCTTCTGTTGTGTTCATTGGGTGACCTTCCCAGCTGTATTCCGTGGAACCATGTGTCAAAATACCCTCTTTTGACAAAGCAAAAATGCCAGCCAATAGTCGTTTTATTTGGTCAGGATGAAAGAAACTAGGTGTTCCACCCCCGATATGTAACTCTTTGATAGTCGGTTTTTCACCCAAAAGTTGCACATAGTGAGCCCATTCCAAGAGAAGTGCATCTATGTAAACTTCTTCAACAGCATGGTTTTTGGTGATACGTTTGTGACAAGCACAGAACGTACAGAGACTTTCACAATATGGAAGATGAATATATACAGCAATGCCGTGTTGCTTTTCTTTGGCAAAAGTTGAAAGTAAACGGGATTGGTATTTTTGGGAAGTAAATTGTTCGTTTTGCCAAAAGGGAACTGTCGGATAGCTTGTGTAACGAGGTCCGGCGGTGGTATATTTCTGGAATAGTTGCGACGCATTCATAGGGATTCACTTATATTTGTGGCGAAACTACTGGTTTTGAAACGCTCATTTTATGCGTTTGGTCATACAACAAACTGACTCACATAGGTAATTTTATGAAAAAAATACTTGTTCTGAATGGCCCAAATCTCAATTTATTAGGCAAAAGAGAGCCAACGATTTATGGGAATCAAACATTTGAAGACTATTTTAAATCTTTGCAAGAAGAATTTAAAGAAGTTTCTTTGTTCTATTTTCAATCCAACCACGAAGGAGCTCTTATTGACAAAATTCACGAAGTAGGCTTCGATTTTGACGGCATCGTCATCAATGCGGGTGCTTATACGCATACATCCATTGCCTTAGCAGACGCGCTTTCTGCCGTAACTACGCCAGCCGTAGAAGTTCATATTTCCAATATCCATGCACGTGAGGCATTTCGTCATCACAGTCACCTGACGCGAGTTTGCAAAGGAATGATTTGTGGGCTTGGGCTGAAAGGGTATCAGTTGGCTATTCGGTATTTTTTGAATTAATTATCTGTTAATCAATAAGATATGTATCAATTTTATTCGTATTTCAAAGCTTTTCATATCATCGGTTTTGTGACGTGGTTTGCAGGCTTGTTCTATCTAGTTCGGATGTTCGTGTATTTTGCAGAGGTTGATACCAAGCCCAAAGAGTTGCAAGAAGATTGGAAAAAACAATTTACACTCATGCAGCGCCGTGTGTATCACATCATAAGTACGCCGGCAATGGTTTTTACTTGGACATTCGGGTTGCTGATGTTGGCGACGAATCCGGCGATTCTGATACAAACATGGATACAGGTAAAATTAGTACTTCTCTTGATTTTGGTAGCGTATCATTTCTATTGCAAGCAAATTATCGGGAAACAAGAAAGAGGAGAAACAGTCTTCAATTCGTTTCAGTTTCGGTTATTGAACGAGTTCCCTACGCTGTTTTTGGTCGCTATTGTCCTTTTAGCCGTATTGAGGGATTTTCTTGATTTTCTTGCTCTTTTCGGAGGAATCCTAGTATTTGGTGTAACGCTGTTCTTCTTTGCAAAAGCATACAAAAAACGGAGAGAGCAAAAAGGGGAGTGACGGGATGAAAAATAGAGAGTATCTTTATTCTTTGATAAAATATACATCCAATTAGCTTTCTCATATTCCTAACTTTAATCATTGATTCCCCATGTCCTCACATCCCCCCTTATCCGTTCTTGAAGCTACAGATATGCAAACCATGCTTACCCGTATTCAAAAGCAAGACTGGAATGGAGCGCACGAAATCGCCCAAAGCCAAGAAGGTGTTTGGGCCTACGATCGCTTGCACGCTTTTCTTCATCGCCTCGAAGGAGATACCGCCAATGCAGCCTACTGGTATCGCCGCTGTGGATTATCTATTTCGAATGTTTCTGCAAACGAAGAAATCCAATTCCTTTTACAATGGGTGAAACCATTTCTTTTAACCGATAAAAAACTCCTACACGTCGCCCAACATACGGACTGGAAACAACAAGAAGAGGCAGATTTCTTTATCCCGGAGTCCCTCGAATTGGAAGGTTTCATTCATTTATGTACTCCCTCGCAACTTTCTGGTGTCTTGGAACGCTATTATGCAGGCAGAACGGATTTGTATATTTTACACATTGAACCACAAACGCTTATGCCTCATCTCAAATTTGAAAAAGGGTCAACCGGTGATTTCTTCCCGCATTTCTTTGCCAAATTACCTAAAAGTGCCATCTCACTCCTAGAAGACCTGTCTTTGTAACCTTTTTTTTAATGTATTTTATAAAAATTGGATTATACAAAATTATATTTGGATAATTAGATGTTTTACTGTGTGAAATGTGCTCATTTGGATAGATTGGTGCTATAATTTGTATATTTGTTCTCTTTTGAATCCAAAAACTGCTCGTATGCTTACTCCAACCCAAGAGACGCTTTTTACGCAAGAAGTACACAATAAGTACTTGGTCTTTAACACACTTTTCTCTCGTTTGCCTTACGATAAAATGACGAAAATAGGTCAGTTAATGCCTTTTCTTCAAGACAATGCCCAGCAAGGTTTTGAGGAAAGCTTGCAGCCCAAAGAAATCATCGAACAATTTTTCGAACGTTATACGCGCATTCGTACAGAAAAAGAAAAAGTGGAACTTCTCTTTCGCTTTATTACGTACATCGAGCGCCAAGTTGTTCTTTTTGATAGTGTAGAGGACGCCGCTTTTGAGAAACTGAATGCCACAAACCTGAACGGGACACTTAATTCGCTGATTTCACTCGCTAAACAAGAAAATAAACGAGAGGCAGTCAAAGAAAAATTGCGAAATTTTAAGGTACGAATGGTCTTTACTGCTCATCCAACGCAGTTTTATCCAAATAGTGTTTTGCGTATCATTCAAGATCTTGAGGCGTGCATTAAAAAAAATGACATCAATGCCATTGATTTACTCTTGCAGCAGCTGGGAAAAACGCCGTTCATTAATCAAGAACAACCGACTCCTGTAGAAGAAGCCCAAAGTATTATTTTTTACTTGCGACATGTCTATTACGAAGCACTCGGTCTCTTACATGAACGCATTTATAACGATTTGTTGGATGGAGAAGACGAAGAGTTTCGGCCTATCATTGAACTAGGCTTCTGGCCAGGTGGCGACCGTGACGGCAACCCGTTTGTTACGTCAGAAATCACGAAAAGGGTTGCGCAAGAACTACGAATTGCCGTTCTAAAATGCTATTACAATCATTTCAAAGATATTCGAAGACGTTTTACCTTCAAGGGAATTATTCCTTTATTGGATAAAATTAACGCCCGTATTTATACCAATATGTTTGGCCTAAATGCCGATTTAACCGCTGAAGAACTCCTTAGTTCCCTACAAGTGGTACGCGAAAAAATGGTAAAAGAGCATAATTCTATGTTCATCGGAGAGCTAGATCGCTTTATTCGTCGCGTTAAATTATTCGGAATGCACTTTGCTAGTTTGGATATTCGGCAAGATAGTAGCATCCATGAGCGCGTGATGTCTGCGGTCGTAGCCAAGTATTTTCCTGATTTGGCAGCGTATGAAACCTGGAGCTTGGAACAAAAAAATACATTTTTACAAGATGCTCAATGTGTAGTGAATCCGGATGATTTCGAAGATGCCTTGATTAAAGATACCTTTTTGACGATTCAGGCAATCGGACAAATTCAGGAGAAAAACGGACAAAAAGCGTGTCATCGTTACATTATTTCCAATGCCTCAACAACTGCAACGGTGTTGGAAGTCCTCGCGTTGTTCCGTTTTAGTGGCTTTTCTCCAGAGCAATGTGCCGTCGATATTGTTCCTCTTTTTGAAACCATTGAGGGGCTAGATGCTGGGCCAAAAACCATGTTTGAACTTTATAATTTGCCTTATTATCAAAAACATTTAGTGCGTCGTACAAAAAATCAAACCATCATGCTTGGTTTCTCCGACGGCACAAAGGATGGGGGCTATATCAAGGCAAATTGGGAAATATTCAAGGCAAAAGAGAAACTGACGTATGTTTCAGAAGTAAACGGAATCCATGTCTTGTTTTTCGATGGTCGTGGTGGTCCACCTGCACGTGGAGGTGGAAAAACGCATCAGTTTTATGCTTCTCAAGGGCCGACGATTGCAAACAACGAAATCCAAATTACCATTCAAGGGCAAACGATTTCTTCGATGTATGGGTCGCTGAGTCAAGCCGTCTTTCATTTTGAGCAGTTGCTTTCAGCCGGAGTCAGTAACGATGTCTTTACAAATGAAAAAGCAAAATTATCTGATAAAGAGAAGGCATTAATTGAAGAACTTGCTGAAATTGGTGGGCAAAAATACTTATCTCTGAAACAAAATCCGGTTTTTGTTTCGTATCTCGAAAATAAAAGTCCGCTCAAATACTACGGTAAGACGAAAATTGGTTCACGCCCAACCAAAAGAGCAGCAAGTGCACAGTTGAAGTTGACCGATTTACGTGCCATCCCGTTTGTAGGTTCTTGGAGTCAATTGAAACAAAATATTCCTGGATTTTATGGTTTTGGTACTGCTTTGCAAACAAAAATAAACGAAGGAAAACTCACACAACTGCAAAATCTATATCATAACTCTTTGTATTTCAAGACATTGATGCAAAATAGTATGATGGCATTGCAAAAATCGTATTTTGCTTTGACTTCCTATATGAAAAAAGATGCCGTTTATGGAGAATTTTGGCAAATGTTATTTGAGGAATACGAAACGTCTGTCCGAACGATGTTGCTGGTGTCTGGTCAATCCCAATTGATGGAAAGTGATCCCATTAACATGCTTTCCGTCAAATACCGCGAGTCTATTATCCTTCCACTTTTGGCTATTCAGCAGTATGCGCTGCAACGCGTAGAAGAAGCGAAAACGGATGAAGAACGAGTTATTTTTGAGAAGATGGTCACTCGCTCGCTTTTCGGAAATATCAACGCAAGTCGAAATTCAGCCTAATTTAATAGAATAAAAATTAGCAAATTTATAAATAAAAATGCCTGTAAATGATTCATTTACAGGCATTTTCTTAACTAAGTAGGCTTGGGTTACATTCTTTCAGGAACATCTATTCCTAAGAGATTCATGCCATTTTTTATGGTTTTGGCCACTTCTGCAATGAGGGCAAGTCGGAAGCCACGAATGTCTGCATCAGGTTCATTCAAAACCGTACATTCTGCATAAAAGGAATTGAAATTTTTAGCCAAATCGTAGGTGTAATTTGCCACGACAGACGGCGCGTATTCGTTGGCAGCTTTCTGAATTTGCTGTGGGTAATCGGCAAGTAACTGAATCAATGTAACTTCACTTGGGTGCAAAGCCAGTACCGGAATTGTCGATGAAAGTGCAATGGATTGACTATGCGCTTTTCTCAAAATGGATTGGATACGTGCGTGCGTATATTGAATGAATGGGCCTGTATTTCCTTGAAAATCAATGGATTCCTGTGGATTAAACAACATTCTTTTCTTCGGCTCGACTTTCAATAAGAAATATTTCAAAGCGCCAAGAGCCAACATCTGAAATAAGTTTTGCGCTTCTTCTTCCGTAAAATCATCAATTTTACCCCGTTCTTTGGTTGTTTCAGCGGCGGTATCAATCATCTCTTGTACTAAGTCATCAGCATCTACGACTGTTCCCTCACGTGATTTCATTTTACCCGTCGGGAGGTCAACCATACCGTAAGACAAATGATAACAGCCGTTAGCATAGCTACGTCCTAATTTTTTCATGATGGCGAAAAGGACTTGGAAATGATAATCCTGTTCATTCCCGACTACCCAAATCGAACGATTATTCTGGAAATCTTGGAATTTCAAATCCGTTGTTCCTAAATCTTGGGTAATATACACCGATGTGCCGTCTCCGCGAAGCACCAATTTATGGTCTAATCCTTCGTCTGAAAGGTCAATCCACACACTTTTATCTTCTTTTTGATAAAAGACACCTTTATCTAAACCTTCTTCTACAACTTCTTTGCCAAGAAGATACGTGTTTGACTCATAGTAAGTTGTATCGAAGTCAACGCCAATTTTTGTATAAGTTGCTTGGAATCCCTCGTAAACCCAATTATTCATTTGTGCCCAAAGTGCCATGACTTCTGCGTCACCTTGTTCCCAACGAACCAGTAATTGTTGAGCTTCGATAAGAATGGGCGCATTTTTCTTCGCTTGCTCTTCGGTTTGTCCTTCGGCTACTAATTGCGCAATTTCTTCCTTATATACTTTGTCAAAAATAACGTAATATTTGCCTGCTAGGTGGTCTCCTTTTAAGCCGCTTGATTGCGGCGTTTCGAGATTTCCGAAACGTTGATAGGCAATCATGGATTTACAAATATGAATGCCACGGTCATTAACTAAACACGCTTTGACGACATCATATCCATTGGCTTTCAAGATACGCGCAATGGAATTTCCTAAGAAGTTATTGCGCAAATGCCCCAAATGCAAGGGTTTATTGGTATTTGGGGACGAGTATTCTACCATAACCGACTCGTTTTTCGGCGCGAGTTGACCATTAAATTCTGATTGAAGAAGGTGATTAAACGTATCAATCCAAACAGAATCAGCTAATTCGATATTCAAAAAACCTTGAACGACATTGAAACCCGTGACTTGTTCGTCGTTTGCTACAAGATATGTTCCTATTTGCTCGCCAAGTTCGGCAGGTGATTTTTTCAAAAGTTTGACAAGTGGGAAAACCACAAACGTAAATGCGCCCGCGAAGTCCTTTCGAGTGGTTTGCAGGGTGACTTCCATAGACTGGTCGTATAAATCAAGAAGTGCTTGTGAAATACGCGCCGAAAGCTGAGATTCAATGTTCATAAAGCTGTTTTTTTCAGGATAAATGAAGTGCGATGAGCCAATTTATTCCTTCTGTTGAAAATTTAGATGTGCAAAAATAATTAAAAACCGCCACTAAAATTAGCTATCTTTGAAAGTTCACGGGTAAGCTCGTGTTCGTTTTGTTTCACTGTAGAAATTCTTTCGATATGCTTCAATCTATGACCGGCTTTGGGTCGGCTTCTGTAGAAAATGACAAAATGGTTGTCACCGCAGAAATTAAGTCCCTCAATTCTAAATTTTCAGATATTTATTGCCGTATTCCTCGGCAGTTTTCAGATAAGGAAATTGAAATTCGTAACCTTTTGTCAAAGGAATTAGAGCGCGGAAAAATTGAATTTACGCTCACTGTCGCACCTAAAGAAGGCGCATTTGTAGGAACTACGGTGAATCGCCCGACCGTCAAAGCGTACTACCGTGATTTGCAGGAAACAGCCAAAGAATTAGGTTTTCAACCTTCTGAAACTGAGTTACTTCGCATGGCGACCATGATGCCGAATGCCTATAATACAGGAAGTGCCAATGAGGAAGATACAAAAGCAGATTGGCAATTTATTATTGATGTTGTCATGGCGGCTCTTTATAAATGCAAGGAATTTAGACTGCAAGAAGGGCTAAATACGAAGGAGAAATTCATGGAGTATATAGCAACAATTGGAGAATTACTTGAGCAAGTAGCCGAGCAAGATCCCAAAAGAATTCCTATTATTCGGGAAAGAATTGAAAAGGCGGTTTCTGAGTGGGCACAAAATGAAAATTTTGATACCAATAGGTTTGAACAAGAATTGATTTATTATGTAGAGAAGTTCGATATTTCAGAAGAGAAAGTTCGGCTAAAAAATCACCTAGATTATTTTGTAAAAGAACTACACACAGCTTCAAATGGAAAAAAATTAAATTTCATTGCGCAGGAAATCGGTCGAGAAATCAATACGATTGGTTCGAAAGCAAACGATGCGGTGATTCAGCGTTTGGTTGTGCAAATGAAGGACGAATTGGAGAAAATCAAAGAACAGACGTTAAATATTGTCTAATGAAGATTGGCAAAGCAATGTTTGCCATTGTTGCTGATTTGCGCTAATTTTGTGCCCGCAAATGGCATTTGATTAGACAATTAATACGAAAAAATAAGAAAATATGGCATTGAAAGCCGGTATCGTAGGTTTACCCAATGTAGGGAAATCAACTCTTTTTAACGCTGTTTCTGTCAGCGCAAAAGCACAAGCAAGCAATTATCGTTTTTGTACGATTGAGCCAAATGTAGGTTTAGTAGATGTTCCAGACGAGCGTTTGGCTAAATTAGCAGAATTAGTAAATCCGAATCGCATTGTTCCTACCCAGATCGAAATTGTGGATATTGCGGGTCTTGTTCGGGGTGCGTCTAGAGGTGAGGGGCTTGGTAATAAATTTCTTGGTAATATCAGAGAAGTCGATGCCATTATTCACGTCGTTCGCTGCTTTGAAGACGAAAACGTATTGCGCGAAGAAGGGTCTATTAATCCGGTTAGCGACAAAGAAATCATTGATACGGAACTTCAGTTGAAGGATTTGGAAAGTGTGGAAAAGAAAATCGCGCGTATTGCTAAAATGGCGCGTGTAGGTGGAGATGCCAAAGCAAAAGCAGAATTGGATGTTCTCGAAAGATGTAAATCTTGGCTTGAACAAGGAAAAAATATCCGTGGATTGGGGCTCACAAAAGAGGAATTACCTGCTATTGCAGATTTATTCTTGCTGACGGTCAAACCCACTTTGTACGTGGCAAACGTAGATGAGGCATCCATGCATACGGGTAATAAGTATTCAGAGGCTTTGCAAAAGGTGGCAGACGAAGAGGGCGCACAACTCATCGTTTTGAATAATTCCATTGAAGCGCAAATTGCAGATATGGAAGATCCAGATGATAAAGCACTCTTTTTTGAAGAATATGGCATGAAAGAACCGGGATTAAATCGGTTGATTCGGGCGACATATCAATTGCTTAATTTAGGTACGTATTTTACTGCTGGAGTTCAGGAAGTTCGTGCTTGGACAATCGAAAAAGGTTGGAAAGCACCGCAAGCCGCTAGCGTTATCCATACTGACTTTGAGAAAGGATTTATCAAAGCGGAGGTAATTGCTTATGACGATTACGTAAAATACCAAACAGAAGCTGCTTGCAAAGAAGCAGGTCGTCTCCGGATTGAAGGGAAAGAATACGTTGTGGCAGATGGTGACGTAATGCACTTCCGTTTCAATGTATAAACCCAATACGATATTTTATTTTAGAAAAGGTGTGAAGTAATTCACACCTTTTTTTGTTATTTCGATGAATAAATACAGCACACATTATGAAATTAATACGGTTTGGCGCATTTGGAGAAGAAAAGCCTGGTATCATCCTTCCGACAGGTGAAAAGCGAGATGTTTCTGCGTTTGGTGAAGATTTTACAGGAAAATTTTGGGAAACAGATGGTCTGAATAGATTGAAGAATTGGTTGGATGCACATTTCGAGGATTGTCCGGTTGTTCCTGAAAATATTCGTTTGGGGGCATGTGTAGCGCAACCGTCAAAAATTGTTTGTGTTGGTTTAAATTATGCGAATCACGCCAAGGAGGCGGGTTTAGAAATTCCGGAAGAACCTATTTTATTTTTGAAAGCACCTTCAGCACTTTGTGGCCCGAACGATGATTTAATTTTACCTAAAAATGCATTGAAAACAGATTGGGAGGTCGAATTAGCCTTTGTTATCGGTCGAAAAGCATCGTATATAGCCCAAAGTGAGGTATTGGATTTTATTGTAGGATATACTATCTTGAATGATTATTCGGAGCGAAGCTTCCAATTTGAGCGAGGTGGACAATGGGTAAAAGGCAAAAGTAATGACCGTTTTGCGCCATTAGGGCCTTATTTGCTAACAAAAGAGGAAGTAATAGATCCCCAAAATTTGCCGATGTGGTTGCGGGTAAATGGAGAAATCAAGCAACAATCGACAACAAAAGATATGATTTTTGGTATTCGTGAAATTGTCTCTTACGTCAGTCAATTTATGACGTTGATGCCCGGTGATGTAATTTCTACGGGTACACCTTTTGGCGTTGGGATGGGCAGTAAACCGCCAAGATTTTTGCAGGCTGGTGATGTGGTTGAGTTAGGTATTGACGGCCTCGGTGAGCAGAAGCAACGGGTTGTTGCATACGAGTAGGGAGGTAGGAAGTCTGCATATGATATGAAAATTCGTCGTTTGAGACGTCAGGTTATAGCATTGGTTCGCAAGAAAGAATTTTTTATTTTTTCACTAATCATCTAAATACTATGAGACCTATTTCAAAATGTGTATTCTTTTTACTAGTGTCTTCCAATGTGCTCAATGCACAGCTCGTCCGTCCTGGTGAATTGATTAAGCGCAAGTCTGACCAGCGTGTTAATCAGAAAATCGAAGGAGCGATAGATGGCGCACTTGATAAGGTTTTTGGCGTTGGAAAGTCCAAACAGGGAGCGTCAAACCATTCTGAAAGTAAGGAATTAGAACGAAAGGTAGATTCAGCTTCAATAAGTGCTTTTGATGCGATGCAGGCAATGAAAAGCATACGTTTGGGTGTATCTCCAAAAGAAAAGTATTCATTCACTTCCTCTTTTGTTGTTCTTTCCAGGGAGTATGACAAAAAAGGAATCGAAGAAGTAACGAAGATGAAATATCACTTTTCATCTGATGCCAATGCCATGGCAGTAACTTTTTTCCCTAATCAACAAGGGGGAAAGGACAAATCCATGGAGGATATGGACGCCTTTGTTATTGATTTCGATTTATCCGCCGTTTTTACATTTATGCGAATGGATGAGAAAAAAGTTTTCATGGGAACAGGATTTTCTCCAACCAAAATGGGTACTAATACACCAGAAAAGGAAATAAAAACCAAAGTTACTGCAACTAATCAAACAAAGAAGATAGGTAATTATGTTTGTGATGGCTATTTGGTTGAGGAGGAAGGAGAAGAAATGATCGTTTGGATAAGTAAAACGCGGGTAGAATTTTTTGAAGAATATTTAAAAAAGATGTCAGAAAATTCCAAACAGTTCTCAAAAATGCTTCCAAGTATGAAATCCTCTTCTTATCAGTATCATCCTGAGTTAGTTAAGATGTCTAAAGAAGGGAGGATGTTTTTGGGCATGTCAAAATTAGGTGATAAGTATGAGTCGTTTGATATTGAATTCAGGGATTTTACAAAAGATGATTTTTTCGTTCTTAAGTCTTCTGAATATTCCTCAATGATGGGAAATTAATTAACCTTTGGGGTGTGCTTGTTCATGGATTTTTCGTAGTTTCTCAATGGAATTATGCGTATAAATTTGAGTGGCAGAAAGGCTCGCGTGTCCGAGAAGTTCTTTGATGGCGTTGAGTTCTGCGCCATTATTAAGTAAATGCGTAGCAAAGGTATGTCGAAGTACGTGGGGGCTTCTTTTTTGCAAGGAAGTTACATACCCAAGGTATTTTTTCACGAGTCGTTGAATAAACATGGGGTAGGCTTTTTCTCCGGTATTCGTGCAGATAAAATGCTGTGTATCAAATGGTTTCTCTTCGAGATATCTTGAGATGAGTTGGCTAAGCGGCTCTGTGAGTGGCACAATACGTTGTTTATTTCTTTTACCGGTAACACTAATTTTACGCCCAGAGAGATCAACATCTTGGACAGAAAGTGAAATTAATTCAGCTAGACGGATGCCAGTACCATAAAACATTTCCACTACTAATTGGTCACGCACCCCCGTCCAATCTGCTGGAAAAGAGATGTCAGAAAGTAGTTTTTCCATGGGTTTTTCTTCCAAATAGGTAGGAAGATTTTGAGGAGTTTTTAATCCTTTAATTTTCTGCATCGGATTGGCCTCTATTTTTCCGTGTTTGTGGAGGTACGAGAAGAATCCGCGAAGGGTAGCTATTTTTCGGTTAACGGATTTGTTCTTTAGGTCTTGTTCAACAAGAGAGACAATCCAAGAACGGATCATGAAGTAGGTTGCGTTTTCGAGTGCATTCACTTCGTACGTTGTTGCCAGATATGCCGAGAATTGGGCTAAATCCTGTTGGTAGGCTGTCACGGTATGTGAGCTAGCACGTTTTTCGTGTGTAAGGTGGTCTAAAAAAAAATCAATCATTTATCCGTAACTTATTTCTCAAATATAGAGATAGTTTGGACAAAATGATTGATTTTTCAGGTTTAAAACCTAGAATATAGACTATTCGTCGATTTGACCGTACGTCTTCTGCTTATACGTTGCACGAATGACTTCGAAACGACGACTAACTGATTTCTTCTCGAATGCTTGACGTGCACGGAGTTGGCGCACCACGCCTGTTTTTTCGAATTTCTTCTTGAAACGCTTGAGTGCTTTATCGATTGACTCGTTTTCTTTTACTTGTACGTGTAGCATATCTTACACCTCCTTCACTTTTTTAATTGGAACGCAAAAGTACAGTTTTTTGCAATGAATTAAAAATTATTTGCTGATATTATGCCTCAGCGGTATTTAATTGTTTGTTATACAGTTCTTTATAAATACCATCGGCTTGCATTAACTCTTCGTGCGTTCCCATTTCTACAGTCTTACCTTCATCTAAAACAATAATTTTGTCTGCCAATTTAGCGGATGAAACACGGTGAGAAATAATAATCGACGTTCTTCCTTTCATGATACGTTGTAAATTTTGTAAAATACTGTTTTCCGTATTTGTATCAACAGCTGAAAGGCAGTCGTCCAAAACCATTATTTTGGGTGCACGCGAAATAGCGCGCGCAATAGAAAGACGCTGTTTTTGTCCACCAGATAAAGTGATTCCTCTTTCGCCAATTTTGGTATCAAATCCTTCTTCGAAACGAATAATATTTTCGTATAAATCGGCCTCTTTACTTGCCTGAATAACTGCTTCCTCTGAGATATTCTGCATCCCAAATTTGATGTTATTTCGTATTGTATCTGAAAACAGAAAAACATCCTGCGGAACATACCCAATATGAGAGCGAAGATGTTGAATATTATACGATTGGATAGGGCGATCATCCACCCAAATCTGGCCGCTCGTCGCATCGTACATTCGTACAATTAAATTAGCAATTGTTGATTTTCCTGAACCCGTCGTTCCTAGAATAGCTACTGATTCGCCTTCGTGAATGGTTAAATTGAAATCTGTCAATGCCTGAATACCCGTGTCTGGATAATGAAAACCAACCTGCTGGAAAGTAATTGCTCCCCGAATGGGTGTTTCGTTGTTTTCCTCCGAGATAATATCTGTTTTGGTGTATAAAAACTCATTGATTCGCTCCTGAGAGGCCGCCGCCCGTTGGATTTGTGACGTTGTCCAGCCAAGTGCCGTCAATGGCCAAGTAAGCATATACACGTACATGATAAATTCTGTGATATTTCCCGGGGTAAGACTCCCAGCTATGACTTCTTGTCCGCCAACAAATACACATAAAACGGTACTTAGTCCAATCAAAAAGAGAATAGTAGGTGAAAAGAGAGATTCTACGCGGGTTAACTCCAATGAGCGATCTTTGTAATAATTGCTTTCTTTCGTAAACGTTTGGAGTGAATCTTTTTCCTTTGCGAAGGATTTAATCACGCGTATGCCTGAAAATGCTTCCTGAACAAAAGTAGATAAATTGGATAAGCTACGTTGGATTTCCTCGGAGCGTTTATTTACAATGGAGCTAACAAAAAATATGCTGATAGACAGAATGGGCATCGGAACCAAAACCCACCAAGTAAGTCGTGTATTGACAGAAAACATATACGTCAACACCATCACAACCAAGACGACCATATTGAGTAAATACATAATGGAGGGGCCAATGTACATACGAACTTTGCCAACATCCTCAGAAATACGTGCCATGAGGTCACCTGTACTATTTTGTTTGTAAAAACTAAGCGGAAGTGACTGATAATGAGCGTATATTTCATTTTTTAAATCATACTCTATATGTCGAGACATAACGATGATGGTTTGCCGCACAGCGAAAAGAAAAATACCTTTTAAGATAGCCATCGTCAGGATGACAATCCCGAAAATTCCGACACTTGTTGCGAACAAACTGTACATTTCTTGCTGAATGCTCGTTTGCTGGAACATAAAATACAAGTCAATGTTGTCTTTTACTAAATCGAGTGCAAAACGTACGACCTGGGCGGGCACAATCCCGAAAAGGTTAGAAATAATGGTGAAAATGGTTCCCCAGATGAGGTACCATTTGTATTTTAGGAGATATTTATTGAGGTGGGCGAGGTGTTTCATATCGATTTATTAAGCTTGAGCACGTACTTGATCAATGATTTTGGTATAATATGCCTCGTATTTAGGAACAATGGCATTGACTTCAAATTGATGTGCGCGTTTCAGTGCATTTGCTTTGAATGTCGGTAGATTTTCGTCTTGTAGGATAAAAAGAGCATTTTTGACCATGTCTTCAATATCACCAATTTTACTTAAGAAACCCGTTTCTCCTTGGATATTTAGCTCAGGTAAACCGCCCGTATTCGTGGAAATGACTGGAACCTCACACGCCATAGCTTCCAAAGCTGCAAGTCCGAAACTTTCTTTTTCTGAAGGCATGATGAACAAATCTGCGACAGAAAGTACTTCTTCGATAGCATCTAATTTACCGATAAATCGGATATCATCACACAAGTGTAAATCACGGCAGAGTTGCTCCATAGCAGGTCGTTCTGGACCATCTCCGACGAGCAATAGTTTGCACGGAATATGCTGCTTGAGTTTTCCGAATGTATGAATGATGTCTTGAATTCGCTTTACTTTTCTAAAATTTGAGGTATGCACCAATAATTTTTCATCGTTCGGACAAATAATTCGCTTGAAATGCTCTTTCTTCTGTTTGTGAAAACGAGTGAAGTCAACAAAGTTAGGTATTACCTCGATTTCTCGATGTATCGCAAATGTCTCTAGGGTTTCTCGACGTAAATCATCTGAAACTGCCGTCACTCCATCGGACTTATTGATACCGAGTTCGATAACCGGTTTGTACGTTGCATCTTTGCCCACCACCGTAATGTCTGTACCATGGAGGGTCGTGACAACTGGAATATTGATGCCTTCGCTCAATAAAATTTGCTTCGCCATAAAAGCACACGTTGCGTGCGGAATAGCGTAATGTACGTGTAATAAATCCAACTTCTCGTATTTTACAACGTCCACCATTTTGCCCGTGAGTGCAGACTCGTACGGGGCGTATTGAAAAAGTGGGTAGTTTGAAATATTCACCTCGTGGTAGAAGAGATTTTCATTGAAAAAATCCAACCGAATGGGTTGGGTGTAAGTGATAAAATGGACTTGATGCCCATTCTGAGCAAGTGCCTTGCCGAGTTCTGTGGCCACAACACCACTACCGCCAAAAGTTGGATAACAAACAATACCTATTTTCATATTGAAGTGAGGTGGATTTTCTAAAAATCCTAAGTCTGATCTAAATGAATCGATTGAATTTGAGAACACACAATGAACCAATATAAGAACGAAAGTATGTTGCCTCATAGATAACAACTATTATTTTGGAAATAATTCCCGAAAAAATTGCGAGGTTTTTTATTCATGCTGTTTACTTGCATACATTTGTTGCAAAACGAGTAACGTGTTGGTCAATAAATAGCGATAAATAATGTAATTTTGTAGTAAGAACCCATCTCCCCATTATGCGCTATTTTTTTGTATTCTTTAGACTTATCCGATACAGAAATTTACTCATGTTTGCGTTCACGCAGTATTTTGCCCGCTATTTTATTGTTGGGGTAGAGAACTCGCTCTGGGAAATTGCACAAGATAAAGACCAATTTTTAATCACGCTGGCGACTGTCTCCATCGCAGCGGCAGGTTATGTTATCAATGATTATTTTGATGTTAAAATTGATTTAGTAAATAAGCCCAAAGACGTGATTATCGGTCGGTACATGAAAAGAAGATGGGCTATTGTGATACATCAGTCGCTCAGTATTTTTGGGGTTTTATTGGGGTTATTTATTAGCTGGAAGGTATTTTTAGTTAATTTATTTGCCGTGAGCTTACTTTGGTTTTACGCTGAGCGGTTCAAGCGCCAAGCATTTATTGGAAACTTGGTTGTTTCTGCTTTAACTGGGGCATCGTTGGTGGTGATGGCCGTTCACTATGCCTCAGGAGATAAACTACTGACCATTTACGCCGTTTTTGCCTTCTTTATTTCTTTGATTCGGGAAATTATCAAGGATATGGAGGATATCAAAGGAGATAAGAAATTTGGATGTCAAACGCTCCCAATTTTATGGGGAATACCAAAAACGAAGCAATTTGTTTGGTCAATTATCTTCCTTTTCGTTTGTGTTGTTTTATCTATGGGATTCGCTCTCCAAAATAACATTTTACTTTTTGTCTTTTTTCTTTTGGGTATTCCCGTTTCTTGGTTGGCGTACGCGCTTATCAAAGCCGACAGAAAGGCTCATTTTGCACAATTGAGTAAATTAGCTAAATGGATTATGCTTTTTGGGATCAGTAGTATGGCTGTTTTTTAAATTTTATCTATATCTGAAATGATTTCTATTGCTGTTTTGGCTTCTGGATCTGGAAGTAACGCCGAAAGACTTTATACCTATTTTGAAAACCATCCGAAAATCAGAGTCGTTTGTTTTTTGACAAATAACCCCAAAGCAGGTGTCATAGAAAGAGGGCATCGCTTGGGTGTCCCGACGGTTGTCTTCAATCGGAAGATGTTCTCAGGTTCAACGACTGTTTTGCAGATTTTGACCAAATTTGAGATTGATTGGGTGATACTCGGTGGTTTTTTGTGGCTCATTCCAGCGTCTCTCATCGCTCAATTTCCCGATAAAATCATCAATATTCATCCGGCATTATTACCCAAATTTGGTGGGAAAGGTATGTGGGGACACCACGTTCACGAAGCTGTCGTTGCTGCAAAGGAAGAAAAATCGGGTATTACAATTCATTTAGTCAACGAAAAATACGACGAAGGCGAATTGATTTTCCAAGCAGAATGTGCAGTTAACCAAGAAGATACGCCAGATGATGTAGCCGTTAAAGTGCAAGCCTTGGAGCAAGTCCATTTTCCAGTCGTAGTAGAAGGCTATATTTTAAAGCATTAGTCTTTTACTTCTTCATAGTCCACATATTGACCTCCTCGAAATTTAGGTTTCTGGTCTTCTTTCGGGATAAAGTCCACACGAATGTCTCCTTCTCTTTTAGGTGGTGTTTGGGTGGATTTTTGGTGTTTCTTTTGTTCCTTGACGAGCTGTCTACCAACAACTAGCCAGAAGAGAAATCGTCTGAGCGAAGGTACAAACGCAAGGAGAAGAAGGAAAATCAGAAGGAACTTTAGCATGACTTTGGGTTTCTTATGAATTAGGTAGCCTTGAAAATAAGCTCTATTAGGTTGATAATTTGATGCAGCAAATGTAAAGAAAAAACAATTGGCATCATTCACTTTTCTAAAAACAGCGAGAAAGCAAGAAATGTTCGTGTCTGCTCAGGTGTAGAAAGTAAAATAAATGTGGTAATTTGATAGCTAATGAAAATGTAAGCTTTGGAATATATGATAAGTTATCCAATTAAAGTTTTACCTTTTGAAGTTTGAAAATCGCTAAAACTGCTCTCTACTTGCTGAGTTCTTATATTCTTTGAAAACACCTTAGTTTCATCTTTCTAAATCAAAAAAATTGGTTGTTTCAGAAAGAACATTTGCGCTTATTTGTAACCGTTTTCTAGAAGTTTAAGCAAATGAATTTTACTTTTTGCTTGATTTTCTCTTAACCAATTCATCATTTATCTACTTTTTTATGTCAATGTTACCGAAAAAACAGCTTTCCATTTTGATTTTTAGCGCATGTGCGATTTTTATTTGGTCTTGCCAACCTACACAGAAAGATGAAGCAGCTGGAGTAGATACAACTCCTGTTGTCTGGAACGTTGATTCTGTTAAAATTCACAAAGCGGGTTTACAGCGTATTCATGAAAGTGATACTACTCAAACCAACGTTCATATCAGTTTTCCACTTTTGAAGAATAAAAATGTTTCCCCTGAAATCGTCGCTCAGATAAATGGACGTATCGAGCAAAAAGTAAAGGATATAATTTGGGCTTGGACAAACTTCGAGGAAAACGTAAAAGCACCTTCAAAGTCTGTGGAGGCGCTCGCAGAAGAATTTATTAAAATGGCGGAGCAAGATTTGGCTAGTTTTGAGGAAGGTGTTCCCACATCGTTTATGTCGTATGAACTAGAAGTAACTGGTAAAGTAGATTATATCAATGAAAAGGTGGCATCCATAACGATTTCTACGTATTCGTTTACTGGAGGTGCACATCCTAACTCAGCAGTAGAAGTAGTAAATATTTCTCTGGAAACAGGGAAGGAGTTAGGCTTGACAGAGATAGTTACAGATACAGTCGCCTTGAAAAAAGTGGTGGAGGAAGCATTTATAGCGAATGAAAAGAAGGAATTGCAAGAAGTTGTACTTTCTGACTACTTTTTTGGCGAAGGGTTTGCCTTGCCTTCATCCATTTCCATTAAACCGAATGGCTTGTATTTTGTGTATTCTCCTTACGAAGCAGCGGCATATGCACGTGGATATATCGAATTTGAGATTCCATTTACAAAGCTTGGTACATTAGTCAACAAAGACAAATTAGGGATAAAGTAAGGTTAGTTTCCTGTCATTTTAAAAAAATAAACTAATTTTGAACCAAACAATTTAAATACGTACGATGGAATTTAGCGTTGACAAAAAAGAGCAATATGTCATTCTGACCGCCCAAGGCACAGATTTGGATGCTGCTTCGGCTGCTTCATTAGAGAAACAAATCATCCAACTTTATGCATCGGATAAAGTAATTAATTACATTCTTGACTTTGATGAAACAGCAACCATTGCAGAGGAAGGATTGCTTTTATTAAAGAAAATCAACGCGCTTTGTCAGCGAGAATCGGGTTTGTTGGTAACAGTTTCGACGAATGACGACATTTTGGATGCATTGGATCGCGCAAGAATTGAGAAAATGGTATCGCTTCTATCCGTAGAAGAAGCCATTGATGCTATTTTCATGAATGAACTTGAAAATGATTTTCTCAGTGACGAGATGGACGATGACCACGGCTTTGAGAGTATAGAAGGCGAAGACGTTTAAAACAATTCCTGAAAGTCCCTTACAAATCAAATATGAAGAGTAAGGGATTTTTTTTGCTCAATTTTTAGGAAGAAAAAACGGGCTTCGTCCAATCCGCTAATAATTTTTTATCTTTGTTCGTCAAATTGCCCTTTTCAGTTTTTGAAAAGCAGTTTGAGTTAATTAGACTCGATGACGACATATTTACACACATTATTTACTTGATTATCACGTCGGAATGAAAATATCCTACAAACAGTTACGCACACTTATTCACAAAGAAATTTCCCCGTCTGAACTAGATACTTTATTGACCGATACCGGACTTGAAGTAGAAGGAATAGAGGAGGTGGAGTCGATAAAAGGAGGATTAAAGGGAATGGTTATTGGTGAGGTTTTGACTTGCCAACCGCATCCAGACGCAGACAGACTGCAAGTCACCACCGTCGCTATTGGTCAAGATGTACCAGCGCAAATTGTTTGTGGCGCGAAAAACGTAGCCGTAGGTCAAAAAGTGGTTGTTGCAACCGTTGGTGCTACTTTGTATCCTACTTCAGGCGAGTCCTTTGTGATAAAAAAATCAAAAATCAGAGGAGTTGCTTCTGAAGGAATGATTTGTGCAGAAGATGAAATCGGATTGGGTCATTCACACGAGGGAATCCTAGTTTTAGACACAGATTTACCCAACGGAACGCCCGCTGCTGATTATTTTGGACTAGAATCAGACTATTGTATAGAAATTGGTTTAACCCCTAATCGTGCAGATGCCGCTTCGCATGTAGGTGTTGCTCGTGACTTGAAAGCTGTTCTTCAAACGCCTGTGCAGTGGCCTTCCGTTGAAAACGTCACTTTCCCATCGACTCCATCGGCAATTCAAGTGAAAATCGAAGATGCTGACGCTTGTCCACGTTTTTGTGGTCTGCACATCACGCAAGTTGAGGTCAAAGAATCGCCTACTTGGTTAAAGAATTTTCTAGGTACAATTGGTGTCAATAGCATCAATAATTTGGTAGATATTTCCAATTATATCTGTCATTACATCGGTCAACCAATGCATATCTTTGACGCAAAGAAGATTATTGGTGGCGAAATTAGAGTAAAAAAACCAGAAGCGGGGACGAAACTCATTACACTTGATGGCGTTGAACGTACATTGACGGGTTTTGATCTTGCGATTTGCCATGCAGAAGCACCGATGGCATTGGCAGGGATTTTTGGTGGCGAGCATTCAGGCGTAACATCAGAAACAACCGAAGTATTTTTGGAAGTGGCCTATTTCAATCCGGCGGGTATTCGGAAATCAGCGACACATCATGGCTTAAAGACGGATGCGTCCTTCCGTTATGAGCGAGGTACAGACCCTATGTTGCCGCCTTATGCCATTCGGTTGGCTGCGGCTATGGTACAAGAATTAGCAGGCGGAGTTTTTGCTGGTGAACTGGTTGAAGTATATCCAACACCTTTGCAGCCCGTGAAAGTTGCTTGTTCGTACGCGCATATCGACAGACTTATCGGAATCCAAATCCCTAAAGAAGAAATACGCCGAATTCTGCGTGATTTGGATTTTACATTTGCTGAAGAAAATGAGCAAGGATTTACTGTTGAAGTGCCTTTGTATCGCGTAGATGTAACCAGAGAAGCGGATGTTATCGAAGAAATTATTCGAATCCATGGCTTTGAGCAAGTTCATTTATCTCCCCATTTGGCCTCCGATTACCTTTCGGATTTCCCTGTACACGAGCCAGATAAATACCGTTGGCGAGTAGGTGAGACGCTTGTTGCCAATGGATTTTTTGAAATTCAAACATTATCTATCGTTAAACCTGCTTACAATGAACCTCTAAAGGCGCAAGTACTAGGAGAGGAAGTAGCCTTGTTAAATCCGTTGAGCGAAGAACTGTCTGTTTTGCGTCAAAGTCTTTTATTTTCAGGGCTAGAAAGTTTGGTTTACAATATCAATCGCAGGCAGCGAAATTTGAAATTCTTTGAATTTGGTCGGTCGTATTACAAAGTTACTTCGCAAGACGGTAAAACGAATTACAAAGACCAAGCTGTTTTAGGACTTTGGATGACGGGTAATGTTCAAGAGGAAACGTGGAATAAACCCAGCATAGCGGTGACATTTTATGATTTATTGGAAGCCGTCCAGAAGGTACTTCGCGTCCTTAAAGTCGATGGATATGCGACTGTAGATGATGAAAGTGGCTTGTTTCAATATGGTTTAAGTTACCAAGTACGTCAAAAAAATATTGTACGTTTCGGGATGGTCAAACCGCAATTTACCAAACTAGCGGATTGCAAGCAGCCCGTTTTTTATGCAGAATTTGACTGGAATTTACTTTTGAAAGTATATTCTTCGCATGTTGCCTATCAAGAGATTCCGAAATATCCGGAAGTTCGTCGAGATTTATCCTTGGTTTTAGATAGTACAGTTCGATTCCAAGATATTTTGGAGATTTCGAATAAAACGGAACGAAAGTTAATTCGGAAAGTACATGTATTTGATGTGTATGAGGGAGATAAATTACCAGAAGGGAAAAAAGCCTATTCGGTTAGTTTCTTACTCCAAGATGCACAACAAACCCTGACAGACCAGGTAATTGACAAGACGATGCAGCGATTGATGGCGGCTTTCGAAGAGAAGGTAGGTGCTGTAATTCGAAAATAAACAGGTAGATAGATGAGTTTCTTGGACAACTAAACTACAGATGAGATGAATCGTTTCTTGGCGGAGAACCTCGAGTTGGTAGAACGTATTGAAGATGTATTTGAAAATCTTCGTAGGGTACGTCATGACTTGTCCCGCCAAGAAATTCTATATCAAACACTCGAGCTTAAGTATGCAGAATCTGAACGAGAAGTCAGTAGGTTGAGAGACCAAATACGTGGGCTAAAAGAGGAATTGGTACGTGAGAAATCTAAAAAAGAGTTGGAGGCAAGGCAACAAGATTTTAATATTAAAAATAAAATAGCTAAAATTGTGGAGGAAAACCTAGGCAAAGATGAAGAAGCCGAAGTTTGGGGGAAATTAATAGAGATATTGATTCGAGAGATTGATGAGTGCGTTACTATAATTAAGGGTTAAAAATGAACGGCGTAGGTATGGAATCTGACAAGAGAGAAGTGGTTAACCTGATATTAGATGATAAATTAGTCCCTTTTATTGTTCGAGGTGACCAAGAGGCATATTACCGAACCGCCGGCGAGTTGTTTAATAATAGATTAGCAGTTTTAAAAAATAAGTACAGTGGTTTAACATCTAGTAGTGACATCCTAATACATGCGTTGGCTATAGAAGCACTAGTAGATGCTCTTCAAGCAGATCACAATTACTTACATTTGAAGAATGCTGTTGAAAAAAAATTAAATGAGCACTTAACAAGCGAACAACCCAGTTGACTGTCTTAGTGACTACCCCTAAATTTTGACTTTACGAACACATTGCTAGTGGTTTCTCTTTACGATACATTGATTCACTTTTACAGAGAAAACCCTTATGGATTATTTAATTATGTTTTTTACTGACTTACTAGCTCTAGGGCTTGGTTTTTATGTCGGTAGAAATTTATTGAAAAAAGCACAAAAAAATTACGAGCAAGAAGCTGAAAAAAGAGCAGCTGATATTATAAAATTAGCTGAATCTACTGCTGCAAGTATTAAAAAAGATAGAATGCTTGAAGCAAAAGAGCATTTTTTGAAGTTAAGGTCTGAATTTGAAGAAGATTCAAATAGACGTAAAAATGTGATCGTTCAAAATGAGCAAAAAGTGAAGCAAATGCAATCACAAGCTACTCAGATGCTCGAACAAAATAAGAAAAAAGAATCTGAATTAAATCAACTCCAGACAAAACTTGCTGAGCAGCTAGAGAATGCAGTGATGAAGCAAGTAGAAGCAGAAAAAATGTTCAAAGAACAAGTTTCACAGCTTGAAAAAATTGCCAATTTGTCTGCAGATGAAGCAAAACAGCAATTGATTGATAGTTTAAAAGAAGAAGCGGAGACGCGTGCGTCAGCTTATATCAAACAAACTATTGAAGAATCGAAGTTATCCGCAACAAAAGAAGCGAAGAAAATTGTCATTGAGACGATTCAGCGTACAGCCGCCGAACAAGCTATTGAAAACTGTGTATCTGTTTTTAATATTGAAAGCGATGAGGTAAAAGGTAAAATTATCGGTCGGGAGGGGCGCAATATTCGTGCTTTAGAAGCTGCAACAGGTGTAGAAGTTATTGTAGATGATACCCCAGAAGCAATTGTTATTTCAAGTTTTGATCCAGTTCGCCGTGAAGTAGCCCGTCTTTCTTTGCACAGATTGGTGCAAGATGGACGTATTCACCCAGCTCGAATCGAAGAGGTTGTCAACAAAACGAGAAAAGAAATTGAGAATGAAATCATTGAGATTGGTGAACGTACCGTCATTGATTTAGGTATTCATGGTGTACATCCAGAATTGATTAAGTTGGTTGGTCGGATGCGTTTCCGTTCGTCGTATGGTCAAAATTTACTTCAACACTCGCGTGAAGTTGCCAAGTTATGTGCAACAATGGCTGCGGAACTCGGCTTGAATGTCAAGCTAGCTAAACGGGCAGGTTTACTTCATGATATTGGAAAAGTCTATCAGGAAGAATCAGACTTACCTCATGCAATTTTGGGAATGGAGTTAGCAAAAAAATACAAGGAAAATCCTGAAGTATGTAATGCAATCGGTGCTCATCACGATGAAATCGAAAAAACAAGTATTATATCTCCAATCATTCAAGTCTGTGATGCTATTTCTGGATCCCGTCCGGGTGCACGTCGTGAAATGATGGAGTCGTATGTACAACGTCTTCGTGATTTGGAAGATTTAGCGCTTTCTTTCCCAGGTGTTGAGAAGTGTTATGCTATTCAGGCTGGTAGAGAGTTACGCGTAATTGTAGATGCTGAAAATTGTACAGATGAACAAGCAAGTTCAATGTCTTTCAATATATCTCAAAAAATTGAGAAAGAGATGCAGTATCCTGGACAAATTAAAGTAACTGTTATTCGCGAAATGAGAAGTGTTGCATACGCGAAGTAAAATATCGAATTCAATTTGATGTAAATGCGGCAATGTGTATCCAATACATTGCCGCATTTTTTATTAAAATTCTTGTTGGCCAGCCGCATAAGCAATTGCAGCAATCGATTTTTCAAATTTGGCCTTGAGAGATTCCACTTTCGCGCGCATTTCGATTAGCTTAGATTCACGTGCATTGATTAAGAAGAGAGAACTTTCCCCCATGTTAAAAAGGTCAATTTCTGCTTGAACTAGGATTTCTTGATTTTGCGTCGCATTTTGTTGAATTTGAAGCTGTTTTTGGAGCTGAATAGCTTCATTGTAAAAAGCGGTTACTTCATTGAGAATTTCTCTAGAGGTTTGCCTTTGCTCCAAACTTGTTTCTTCTTGTTTGATTTGTACTTGTTGAATTTTACCACGCTCTTTTCGTAAGAAAAGGGGGAATTCAAAGGTGACTCCTACTTTTTGATTTGTCCGTAGTAAGCTGTAATCTGAGAAGGTATAAGAAGGGGAATCAATTGCGTTCAAATTTAAATCCACTCTGGGTTTTAAAAATTCCTTCGCAAACTTTTCTTCAATTTTAAGTTGCTCCATCTTGTATTGTAATTTCAATAATTCAGGATGATTCAACCTTGCTCGTTGTAAAAATTCTTCCAATTGTGCCTGTGATAGGGCACGCGTTGGAACTGTAGGTGGAACTGCATCTTCAGGTATTTCTAGCGGTAGGCCATCAGAACTCCATAGGTAATTTGACAGATAGAGAGTATAATTTGTAAAATCAAGTTTAGCTTGCTCAAGTTCGGCTGATCGAGATAGGAGTGTAATGGAAGCTTCCACAGAATCTCTACCTGCTTTTTCTCCAATGTTTACTTGAGTTCTAATAAAATCAAGCCTATCTTTTGCTAATTGGTATCCTTCTTTTTGCAGTTCATAATTTCGAAAAGCATAATACCATTCCCAATAATCTTTCGCTGCGGAAAACATGATTTTATTGATCATTTTTTGGCGTTCAGCGGTGGCCATATTTTGATAAATTTTTGATTGTAGTAAGATATTTCTTCTTTGATCAATCAATAAACCTCTTCCTAGTGGCACATTTAATCCGATTATTGAAACATTATCAGAAAGCTCAGGATTTAGCCTTTCTCCGCCGTTTTGCTCCCGTCCGATTTTCAAGTCAATTCCTCCCCAAACAGGTACTTTCAATGCATACTCCCAGTGTGTGTAATATTCTTTGTTATTGATTGATTTTCGATCAAAAGTACTTTCAAGTTTTGGGTCAAATTGACCTTTTGCCATCATTAAATCAGCTTGCGCATAATCAATTTCTAGGTCAGCTTGTTTTACGACAGGATGATTGGTTAGTACCAATTGATAAAAGTCAAAATAGCTGAAAGCCTTTTTTTCTACTTCTTGTGCTTGAAGTAAAAAAGGGAATAAGCCAATATATATATACAGAAGTTTTTTCATTTCATAAGTACATTCTATTTATTGGAAAGTACCGACTTATTTTCGATACTCTCCAATAAATGGTTGAATGAAATTGGTGATTCATTTATTTTTTCTCCTTGCCAGTGTCTTTTTTGGTGTAAGCTTCCCCCACCTTTGGTATTTCTTTCAAGCTTGGTGGGAATGCATTGAGTTGTCGCCAGATTTCATACCAAACAGGTACGTCTTCTAACATCACCCATCCAAATACACCTGAGCCCATACGAAGTTGTGGAGGCCAGGCTTCTTGTCCTTTTTTGGGAGTTACAAGGAGTCGATAGGTTCCATCCGGACTATCAATGTAGTCAATGACGGCTACTTCACCCCCAAATGTTCCAACAGCAACAGAAGGCCAACCCGAGAACTGTAGGGCAGGCCATCCTTCAAACTCAATCCGAACCTCTCGGTTTAATTGAATTAACGGCACATCCATAGCTCTTACATAGAGTTCAACTGCCATTTGTGGATTTGTTGGTTGCAATGTACAAACAGCCTCTCCTTGCTTTATTGTTTCGCCAATACCTGCTTTAAGTGCACGTACAACAAAACCGTCTTGAGGTGCACGAATTACATAAAAACCTTGTCTGACAGTTACACTTGATTTTTTGTTAATGAGTTTTGAAAGTTCCGAGTCTCCCTCTGCAAGTGCTACTTCAGCGGAGCTAAGATCAGAGGTTGCCTTTGCTAGCTTTTCGTTGTATTCGGCACGAAGAGCACTATACTCAATTCGGCTATTTAGTAATTCTTGCTTTGAAATTTGAAGTTTGTTTTTTGAAGAGAGAAGTTTTGCTTCTACTTCTTGGATTTTTAAACGCCGTGTTTCCAAGTCAATAAGTGAGAGGATTTGTTGTTTGTATTGAAGTTCACCTCTTTGTACTCGTTCTTTTGCGATAGCAACTTGCAAACGGTCATTCACAACATCGATACTATCCGATTGTACTTTTGCTGTATTTTGCTTGATTTTATTGGAAGCTTTTTGGATACTAAATTCATAGTTCTGTCTGATTGCTTGAAGTTGGTCTTTGAGAGCACCAATTTTCATTTGGTATCCTTCAATTGCTTTCCCTTTGGCATTAATTTGTTCGTCTAGTCGAAGTAAAATGTTAGGGTCAAAATAATCATCTTTTATTTCTGATATGACAAGTAGTGTATCCCCTTTTTTTACTTCCTGACCTTCTCGGATATTCCATGTGACAATTTGCCCGTCGATGGTATTTTGGACAGTTTGTGGCCTATCTTGGGGTGTTAGAGCGGTTACTAGACCGTTACCACTTATATTTTGCTGCCATGGAAGAAATAAGACCACAAAAAATACAATAAAGAAGCCAACCATCCATTTTTTTAGGATTTGGGTAGCTTTAGGTGTTTTTAAGGTATCGAGCACGTATAATTCGTGCTTTTCATCAAAATCTTTAGGTAGTTTTCTATTCGTAATGTTTAGCATTTTTTCTAATCTCTTAATGAATAAATGGAGGATTTACCAGGTACATTCTACAAATTTAGGGTCATTTTTTATTGACTCGTAGGGACCTTCTAAAATGACTTTGCCGTCTTCCAAAAGGCATACTCTATCGCAAGATGCCATGACTTGAGGGTCATTTGAAATTGTCACGAATGTCCAGGGTGCTGATTTCGCGCAAAGAATTTTTAATAAGTCAGTAGTATACTGTTTGTCAAAATGTTCGTAGCATTCAGAGACAAGAAGTAATTTTGGTTTATTCACGATACAGCGTGCAAGGCCAATTTTTGCTGCAAAACTAGAAGAAAAGCGACGGCCTCCAGAAATCATTTCAGTTTGTAAACCTTCCTTTAATTGCCCAATTACTTCTAATAGTTGAAGCTCTTGCAGTGTATCGTATGCATCCTTCATCGTTACATTCGGCCTGTTCATTGTGATATTTTCGAGAAGTGAACCACTAAAGATACCTTCATTTGTAACATTTCGTTCGATGGATTCATGCAAATGTTCTCTTTCAATATCAACTAATGATACATGATTATAAAGAATGATTCCTTTGTAAGAAGTGTAAATGCCTGCTAATATATTTAATAGAGTTTCCTTCCCTGTTCCATTTTTACCCACGATACAAACTTTTTCATTGGATTGAATATGTAAGTCAAGTTTTTTTAGAACGGGTTCAGGCATATCTTGGAATTGGTAAGTGAGGTTTTTTATCTTGATTTCAATTCCTTTGGTAGAATTTTGAAGGTGCTTGATAATTCCTCCGTTTGGTTCAAGTGGCAAATCTGAAACTTGACCAAGTTTATCGACGGCTGTTAATAAATCGAAAATGGAGTCCACTGAAAGCAAAATCTTTTCAACACTCCCAATAACCAAAACGATGATGATTTCAGAAGCGACAAATTGACCAATCGTAATTTGCTTATTGATGACCAAGTAGGTTCCTAAAAGTAGAAGTCCAGCGGTCACAAACGTTTTAAAGAATACAGCATTATAAAATATAATGAGAACGTTATCGAAGTATTTTTTTCTGTATTTCAGATAAGTATTGATATTTCGTTCCATTTTATTGAGCGGAAATGCCAGATTCCCTGAAACTTTAAATGCGTAAAGTGTTCGTGCAATATCTTGTAACCATTGCGCAATTTTATATTTGTTTTTTGATTTTAGGATATTTGCTTGAAGTGTTTGACTACCCAAAAATCGAGTGATGAGTAGCAATAAAAGAACGGTAACGACAGAAAATGCTATGAATAACGGGTGGTATGCTGCTAAAAGAATAAGCCCAAAAACTATTTGGATGAGCGCAGCTGTTGTATCGATTAGTAGCTTGGGGAGCGTTTTTTGTACGGTAATTATATCAAAAAAACGGTTCATGAGCTCTGGTGGATAATACTTCATGAGTGCCTCGGCTCTTACCCGCGGAATACGATATGCGTAGTCAAATGCTGCCTTTGTGAAAAGTCGTTCTTGTAAATATTCCATGACGGTTAGCTGCATGACCTGCATGATTCCTGAAACAGCTAATGCCAAAATTACTAAGGCAATTAAAACATAAATAGAGCTAAAGTAGAGCCCCCCTTGAACCATCCCAATGATGGCTTGAATTCCGAGTGGCAATACGAGACCAATTGCACCAATTAATATTGCGTAGGTATAAATACTTAAAATGTCTCTTTTTTCCATTTTAAGCATCCGCGTCAATCTCTTTATAGGCGAGAGAGCTTCAAGTTCTTTTGCCTCTTCTGGGGTTGTTTTTGCAATACTATCAAGACGAAAAACGGAATACACTTTTATTTTTCCCTCTTCATCGAGTAGGGGAGTTGTACGTTCTACACGTTTTCTTTCTCCCTCATTTAATAATACTAACTGAACACGTTTCTTTTCTTTTTGGGGTATATAAGAAATAACAGGTACTTGTTGACCCTGAAATTCAGCAATAAAAAGAATTGGGAAAGGACTATCTTTTTCTAATTCTGGAAGAGAGTTTGGACTTAACGCATTTTCAAGGAGGAGAATCCCTTGAGATTCAGTTAATAGTCGAAGTTCACCAATGAATTCATTATTTGTAAAAGTGCTTCTTTCTCTATTAATGATAGAGGGATTAAACGGTATTTCAAAATATTCGTTGAGTGTTCGAAGTGCAAATTCTATATGTAATCTATTCATATACTAGGGATAAGGTATGATATCGGTAAGAATAACGAGGTTGTTTTTATAAAAGTTTGTTTTTTCAATGTAAGATAGATGAAATCAATATAGTAAAAAATGATTCTGATATGAGATATTGTTTGGAAAACAGTTTTTTCAGTACGATTTTAGCAAAACTTATATATTTTCTTGAAAAAGTATAAGTTTTGCTAAAAAGATATATATTTGCTAAATAACTATAGGTCATTATGGAATCATTAATTTGTCCCCAATGTGGGGGTCAGGAGGGGTCAAAAAACGGCATTATCAAGGGTCGTCAGCGGTATAAATGCAAAGGATGCGGTTATAATTATACGGTTGATAAGATGGGAAAAAACATAGATAGTTACTATGTGATCAAGGCACTTCAGTTGTATATAGAGGGCGTTAGTTACCGAGAAATTGAGCGTTTACTGGGTGTAAGTCATGTTTCTGTAATGAATTGGGTAAAGAAATTTCAAATTAAAATTCCGAAGCAAAATCTTTACAACCCTACTTATAAAATATTAAACCACAAAGAATTGGCTGAGTTTTATGCCAATAAAGATAATCTCAAAGGAGCTGGAATGATCGTAACAGAGCTTGGGGACAAATTCATGTTGATTCGCTGGGAGCGATTTAAAAAATAGGTCTTTCTTAGAGGATATATTAAAATAGTTCAATTTTCTCTATTTAAAATCTAATCCTTTGATTTTATTTCTTCTACTTGATTATGTATATAAATCTGTGAAAAAAAGGACAAATTATGCTTTTTAAGGAGTTTTTTATATTTGAAATAAATGACCTAGCAAAAGGGATCTAGAAAAATCAGTGCAACAAATAGAAAAGTCAACTATACCATTTTACCTTTGCTATATACTTTTTTTTCATATTAATTTAATTCTACTCAGTTTTGTCATCGAAAAGTACAACAAAACTACAATAAATTACTATGAAAAGATTTTTGACTACTTGTTTGCTAGGGGGGGCGTTAGCGATGCCTCTTTTGAGTTCAGCTCAAGGTTCCACGGAGTATGGTTCTGGTTTAAAAGTAGATTTAAACGAAAGTAAGACGAAATACATTCGCTTCTTGGTTTGGAATCAGATTTGGTTTCGAAATACGCAGTTAAATCCAGGCACTATGATCAACGGGGAGGCAGCTACAAGCCAAACGGATATCGGTAATCGTCGCCTTCGTTTCTTGATGTACGCTCAGATTTCGAAACGTTTCCTTGTGATGTCTCATGTAGGTATAAATAACCAAACATTTGTGAACGGCGGAGCAGCAGGAACAACCGGAACAGGTGGGTACGGAGCAGGTAAGAAGCCGGGTTTGTTCTTCCATGATGCATGGAACGAATACGCGGTTATATTACCTCAAAAAGACAAAAAGTTTAGTTTGTCAGTGGGTGGTGGTTTACATTACTTCATGGGTCTGTCAAGAATGACAATGGGGTCTACACTCAACTTTTTAGCTATTGATGCACCTATATTTAACTGGCCTTTGATTGAGAACTCCGATCAGTTTGCGCGCCAAGTTGGTTTCTTCGGAAAGGGTAAAGCAGGTAAACTAGAGTATAGAGTGAGTATCAACAAACCGTATGCAACGAATTTGAATCCTGTGAATGTGACGGATCCTACTAAAGCAGTAGCTGTAGATAATAACGGTAATACTAAATGGTCGAAAGCAGGATATTTTGAGTATCAGTTCTTAAATCAAGAGTCAAACGTACTTCCATTCAAGGTAGGTACATACATGGGTACAAATCGTGTATTCAATATTGGGGCTGGTTTTTATACATCAAATGATCAAACTCGTTCTTCTGTAAATGGACAGGTTTCTAAACATCCAATTACACTTCTTTCTGCGGATGTTTTCTTGGATATGCCAATCGGTGAGAAGTCAAAGAAGATGGCAGTTACTGCATATAGTGTATTCTATGATTACAATTTTGGGCCAAATTATTTGAGAAATGTAGGGATCATGAATGTGGGTGTTAATGATCCAGCGTTTACAGGTGCACGTGCCTTGGCGGGTCCAGGTAATTCACAGCCATTGATCGGAACAGGTCAAATTTGGTACACACAAGCGGGTTTATTATTACCAACAAGTGCTGAAAAGCCGAAAGTGAGAGTACAAGGGTTTGGTGCTTATACACACAAAAATTTCGAAGCATTGGATAAGGCAAGCAGTCAATTTGATATTGGAGCTAACTTTTTCCTAGATGGTCACCACGCAAAAATTACGACGCAGTATTCTACTCGTCCTGTTTATACATCTCCAAATACATTGGCGAATAAAGGAGAGTTCGTCGCACAATTACAAGTCTATTTATAATAATTTAACTTAATTTTCACTCAGATTAACCTTTTACACGTATGGCAGAAAAAAAGCAAGGACTAGCCTCCATTATTGCGGCGTCCTCCGTAGGAACTATGATTGAATGGTATGACTTCTACATTTTTGGTAGTTTGGCAACCATTATTTCAACTAAATTTTTCCCCGCTGACAATCCGACAGCAGCCTTCTTATCTACCTTAGCAACCTTTGCAGCTGGTTTCGTTGTAAGACCTTTTGGTGCTATCTTTTTTGGTCGATTAGGGGATTTAATTGGTAGAAAATATACATTTATGTTGACGCTCCTTTTAATGGGAGGTGCTACATTTTTGATTGGTTTGATTCCTGGTTATGAGACGATTGGCTTTATGGCACCTGTCTTGGTACTTGTCTTGCGCTTACTTCAAGGTTTAGCACTTGGTGGTGAGTACGGCGGTGCTGCAACGTATGTAGCAGAGCATTCTCCAGCAGATAAGCGTGGTTTCTGGACTTCATGGATTCAAACTACAGCGACAGTTGGTTTGTTTGTTTCGCTAATCGTGATTCAAATTACGCAGTCAGTATTGGGTAAGGAAACGTTCGAAGATTGGGGATGGAGAGTGCCGTTTTTGGTTTCTATTCTAATGGTAGGGGTTTCTTTTATCATCCGTAGAAACATGCATGAGTCTCCATTGTTTGCAAAAGCAAAAGCAGAAGGAAAGACATCATCAAATCCTTTGAAAGATTCATTCGGAAATAAACTTAACTTCAAATTCGTTCTTTTAGCCCTTCTTGGTGCAACTATGGGACAGGGGGTTGTTTGGTACACAGGTCAGTTTTATGCTTTGAGTTTCTTACAAAAAGTAATGAGTATTGATCTGAAACAAACCAATGAGTTGATGACGATCGCCTTATTAATGGGTACTCCTTTCTTTGTTTTCTTTGGTTGGTTGTCAGATAAAATGAACAGAAAGTATATCATGCTTGCTGGTATGTTATTAGGTGTATTTTCTTACAGACCTATCTATAAGAAAATGTTTGAAACCACGAATGTTGCAAACAAAACAGAACTTGTTGAAAAAACAACCGTGGATGTTACTCGTGCAGCTATCGTGAAAGACGGTGTAGAAACTAGTGATTCTACGATTACTACATTGACAAAGAAAGAGTATGCTGATGGTACTAAGTTTGAAGAGAAAAAGATTCAAAAAGTACTTGCTGATGGTTCTGAGGCACCTAAGTCTGAAGTGAAAAAGACAGTTCTTATCAACAATAGCGATAAATGGTCTTTGATTTTACTCGTCTTTATTCAAGTAATTTTTGTAACAATGGCATACGGTCCAATTGCAGCGTTCTTAGTTGAAATGTTCCCTGTGAAGATCCGTTATACATCTATGTCACTACCATATCACGTAGGTAATGGTATCTTTGGTGGATTACTTCCAACAATTGCAACTGCGCTGGTTGTAAATGCCACAAAAGCAAACGAAGATGCAGCAGCTGCAGGTCTTCCTTTACCTTACGAATCACCTTATCTAGAAGGTCTATGGTATCCAATTATTATTGCGGCGATGTCTCTTATTATCGGAGCTTTGTATATCAACGGAAAAGATAAAAGTATCCACGATTAATTACTCCATTATTTAAAATATAAATTATTATTTCTATGAACGCAATACGTCGAATATTATCCATTGTTTGGTTTGCTGCAGCTCTATATGCTGGTTATTATCTAATCATTGAGCAAGCAATTCCTAAATTTCAGACGGGGAAAACAGATGATTTGATTCCCGCAGGTATTTACACTTTTATTTTAGTACCTCTAATTGTTGGTAGTCTCGGCGTATTCGGCCTTTATTCTTTACAAGGCGAATACGATCAGGAGGATTAATATATTGAAGGCTTAGGGTTTAATAGTAGCAATACGTACCGATATTTTATTCGGTACGTATTCTTTTTTATAGGATTTATATAACTATACTAATTTACCGTAAATTATCAAATTGCCTTTGGAATGGTGCTTTGTTATCTATTATCTTAGTATCGTTAAATTAAAAATAAGTTGAGTGATATATATAAAGAGCAAAAATTTATTGGGCTTTGTGTTTTCTTTTTTCTTCTTGTCAATTTTCCCTTGTTAGGGATATTTGATAAAGAGGTTGCAATAGCTCATATACCACTACTCATTTTCTATATTGCTTTTGTATGGCTTATTGGAATCGCATTGACAGCCTACTGGATTAATAAAAAGGAGTCGAAGTTTACAAATACAGAACACGATGAGTAAATCGCTGATTGTTATCACTTCAGTATGTTATTTGGGCTTCTTATTCGTATTAGCTTATTGGGCAGAGTCGAAGAGTGGGAGTAAAAAGTCTATTATAAATAATAGCTTAGTCTATTCTCTTTCCTTAGCGATTTATTGTACAGCTTGGACGTACTACGGAAGTGTTGGACGGGTTCTCACAGATGGTCTCGATTTCTTAACTGTGTATCTTGGCCCCTCCTTAATGATGTTTCTAGGTTGGTCAATACTCAGAAAAATCAATCGTATTTGTAAAGTTCAACGAATAACTAGTATCGCTGATTTTATTTCATCCAGATACGGGAAAAATAGATCTATCGGAGTTTTGGTTACATTAATTAGTGTCTTTGCCGGTGTTCCGTACATCGCTTTGCAAATTAAGGCCATTGCTACTAGCTTTTCTATTGTGTCACCGGGCAGTTTGGCGGGTTATTTTTTTGATGATTACCCGTTCTATATCGTTCTTTTAATTATTGCTTTTACACTTCTTTTTGGTACACGAAAAATTGCATCAAATGAAAGACACGAAGGTATGGTCTTTGCCATCGCGTTTGAGTCCATCATTAAACTTGTTGCTTTTCTTTTCGCAGGATTGTATGTTACCTTCTATCTTTTTGATGGCTTCAGTGATGTATTCTCTCTGGCAGAGTCCAATGAAACGCTTTTGAATACTATTCAAATTACGAAGTCTCCGGGGTATGCAAATTGGTCTATTCATCTCATACTTTCTGGATTAGCATTTCTTTTTCTACCACGTCAATTCCAAGTATCTGTAGTCGAAAATGTTAGTGAGAAAAATCTAAGACAAGCTATCTGGATGTTCCCTCTCTATCTTTTTCTTATCAATATTTTTGTGATTCCTGTTGCTTTTGTAGGTGAGCAGTTGTTGTCAGGTACTTCGGTTGAAAGAGATAGTTACGTCTTAGCAGTACCTCTTTTATTCTCAGATAAGGCACTTGCACTTTTTATATATATCGGAGGGTTTTCGGCTGCAACAGGTATGATTATGGTAGAAACGTTGGCAATTAGTACAATGCTAAGTAATAACCTTTTTCTGCCTTTAGTCTTGAATAGAAATTTTGTGAAAGATAGACTTGCCTCGCAGCTGCCATCTTTAGTCGTTCTACTTCGCCGAATATCGGTCATTTTGATTATTCTCATGGGATATCTATACTTTAAAAAAGTAGCCGATCGGTACACACTTGTTTCAATAGGGATGACTGCTTTTGTTGCCGTTGCCCAGTTTGCCCCAGCAACTCTCGGTGCATTATTCTGGAAAAGAGCTACCCAAAAAGGTGCTTTTACAGGGATGATTGCAGGTATTTTTGTCTGGATTTTTTTTCTGATTATTCCTGCCTTTGTAAGAGGTAATGCGTCTAATGTTGCCAGTTCTTCTTTATATGAATTGGTGCATAGTGTGTATTGGAATTTATTCGATTTCTTGAGTATAAACGGGCTCGACGACATTTCAAACGCCGCTTTTTTTAGCTTGTTTGTTAACTGTATGTTCTTTTACATGATTTCTATTTCGACAACTCAAACTTCTTCTGAACATAATCAGGCAATTCTATTTGCTGATATTTTCAAATATTCTGAAGCGTATGAAAGTTCTGTCGTTTGGAAAGGTCAAGCAATGATAACCGATATTAAGGGTCTGCTAGCTAGTTTTATGGGGGTAGTGAAAACAGATAGATTGTTGAGTTTATTCGCTTCTCGCAATAAAATCAATCTGAAAAATCAGCTGGCTGACCCAAGGTTAGTGACGTATGCTGAAAAAATACTTGCAGGTATTGTAGGAGCAGCGTCCGCCCGTATGATGGTTTCTAATGTTACTAAAGAGGAACAAATTTATATTCATGAAGTAGTTTCTATTCTAAAAGAGTCGAAGCAATTAGCTGAAAATAATAAAGAACTTCAGCTTAAATCTCTGGAACTAAGGAAATTAACAGATGAATTATTTGCAATGAATCAAAAGTTAATTCAGACTGATAAGCTGAAAAATGAATTTTTAACGACAGTTACGCATGAGATTAGAACACCATTGACCTCTATTAAGGCGATGAGTGAAATCATTTCGGATAATCCCGATTTACCCGAAGAACAGCGGACTGAATTTCTTAAAATTATTTCTAAAGAGTCTGAACGACTTGGAAGGTTGGTTAATCAAGTGTTGGATTTGGAAAAATATGAGTCAGGATCTACTCAACTTGATCAACAAGCCTTGGATATGAGCGAATTAATAGACTCTTCATGGGCCAGCTTTTCAGAAATTGCTAAAGAGAAAGGAATTTTATACAGAAAGTTTGTACAAGCAGGCTTACCTCTTATAGTTGCAGATAGAGATAAAATGATGCAAGTTCTGATTAATTTAATTGGAAACGCGATGAAGTTTGTTGACGCAGATCAAGGTGAAATTCAGATTCATGTGAATTATGGATTAAAAAAACTGCGTGTATCCATTTTAGACAATGGTTCTGGTATTCAGGAAGGACACGAAGAATTGATTTTTTTAAAGTTTTTTCAGTCTGATAATCAATCAATTAAAAAACCGTTTGGTAGCGGTTTGGGACTGTCTATATCCAAAAAAATTATTGAATTGCATGGGGGGCAGATATGGGTTGAAAACCATTCGAAGGGAGGAGCAATGTTTACATTTACATTACCACTATAATATATAAATGTATGGGAATTCGAGAAGAAGTAAAAGTTTTAATTGTGGATGATGAGCCAAGTATTCTTTTATCACTTGAGTTCCTCATGAAGAAAGAAGGGTATAAGGTGTTCATCGCACGTGATGGTAAAGAGGCATTTGATATCATCAAAGACTGTAAGCCAAATATAATTTTATTAGACATTATGATGCCTAATGTAGACGGTTATCAGGTATGTAAATTTGTAAAAAGTACTCCGGAATACGCTCAAATGAAAGTTGTGTTTATGAGTGCAAAAAACAAAGAATCAGACATTGAACAAGGATATGATTTGGGAGCTGATTTATATATACCAAAGCCTTTTTCAACGCGTGATTTAGTCAAAAAAGTAAATATGCTGACGGCAGGATTGATTGTCTAGGCACTAATCGTAATTTTTTTATCCATTTTTAACAATCAGTATCGTAATGAGAATAAGAACTTTTGAAGAATATGAGCAGTCATATGCCCATAGTGTAGCTGATCCAGAGGGTTTCTGGGGAGAAGTTGCCCAAGATTTTATCTGGAAAAAACCATGGAAAAAAGTCTTAGACTGGAATTTTACAGAACCTAATATCAAGTGGTATGTAGGTGGTAAAATGAATATCACAGAAAATTGCCTAGATCGCCATGCTATTTCTAAGCCCAACCAACCCGCTATTATTTGGGAACCAAACGAAGTGGAGGATGAACCAGAAGTAATTACCTATAAGGTTCTTCATGAACGCGTATGTAAATTTGCCAATGTACTTAAAAAACATGGCGTAACTAAAGGTGACCGTGTTTGTATTTATATGCCCATGATCCCTGAATTAGCTATCGCTGTACTTGCTACCGCGCGTATTGGTGCTATTCACTCCGTTGTTTTTGGTGGATTTTCTGCTAAATCAATCGCTGATCGTATCAATGATTCGGATTGTAAGGTCGTGATTACTACAGATGGTGCTTTTCGTGGAAATAAGCGTATTCCGATGAAAGAAACCGTTGATGATGCACTAATCGGTTGTCCAAGTGTTGAAAAAGTAATTGTTGCCACCCGTACAAGAACACCCATCTCCATGATTAAAGGGCGTGATTATTGGTGGGAGGAAGAAGTGAAAAATGTTCTCCCTGATTGTCCTGCGGAGGAAATGGACTCCGAAGACCCACTCTTCATTCTCTATACTTCTGGCTCTACCGGAAAACCCAAAGGTGTCGTGCACACATGCGGTGGATATATGGTCTATTCTGCCTATACATTCCAAAATGTTTTCCAATACGAACCAGGGCAAGTATATTTTTGTACGGCTGATATCGGTTGGATAACTGGTCACTCGTATATTGTGTATGGTCCGCTTCTTTCTGGTGCGATAACTTTGATGTTCGAAGGTGTTCCAACGTATCCTGATGCTGGGCGTTTCTGGGATATCGTTGAAAGACATAAAGTAGATATTTTCTATACTGCTCCAACCGCCATTCGTTCTTTAATGGGCTTCGGAGAGGAATACTACAAGGATAAAGATTTGAGTTCTTTAAAAGTTTTAGGTTCAGTGGGTGAACCGATTAATGAGGAAGCTTGGCATTGGTATAATAAGAACATTGGTAAAGAAAAATGTACGATTGTGGATACATGGTGGCAGACAGAGACGGGCGGAATCATGATTTCTCCTTTGGCCAATATTACTAAGACGAAGCCTTCCTATGCCACGTTACCTCTCCCTGGTATTCAACCTATTTTAGTGGATGAGCATGGTAATGAAATTGAAGGAAACGGGGTTAACGGAAATTTATGTATAAAATTCCCTTGGCCTTCCATAATTAGAACAACTTGGGGGGATCATGAACGTTGTAAAACAACTTATTTCAGCACATACGAAGGACGCTATTTTACAGGCGATGGTTGTATGCGTGATGAAGACGGATTTTACCGAATTACTGGCCGCGTTGATGACGTTATCAATGTGTCAGGTCACCGTATCGGAACGGCTGAAGTTGAAAACGCTTTAAATATGCACACGGGTGTAGTGGAATCTGCAGTAGTGGGTTATCCACATGATATCAAGGGACAGGGAATTTTTGCATACGTCATCTGTGAAGAAATGCCTTCTGATGAAAATATGATGCGCAAAGATATTTTGGCAACTGTAACACGCGTGATTGGACCCATCGCAAAGCCAGATCGTATTGTTTTTGTAACTGGTTTGCCTAAAACTAGATCTGGTAAAATCATGCGCCGGATTCTGCGTAAAGTAGCAGAAGGTGATACGGCCAATTTAGGAGATACATCTACGCTACTAGATCCAACAGTAGTTGAAGATATAATCGTAAAAGCAAATGCTTCTTAATTAATAAAAAAGGGTGCACATATCATGCACCCTTTTTTATTAATAACTTACTTCGCAACTGGTACAAGTGGTTTTTTCTCAACAATAATTTGCTTTGGAATGATATAGTAGGGGATAAGACCTATTTTTTCGACAACTAACTGTCCAATTTGTGAACAACTAAACCGAATAAAACCCATTGGCACACCCCAACGATTATCTGTTGTATGAAGGTAAATCAATCGTTCCAAAGGATATTTTCTTTTCTTTAAGTTGGATACATTTGGCTCAAATGCCTCTTGCCCTTTTTGGGATGAAATAGGAATAATTCGGATGGTTGATTTAATCTTGCGGCTAGTTTCGTTATCTTCACTAATCCAGTTATAACCCAAAAATCCAATTGAATCTTTATTTTTTTGGATATTCTCAAGTAAGTCTTCTGTCCCTTTCGAGCCATATACTTTCTGATTCTTTATTTCTTTGATACCTAGTCTCTCTTTGATGAAATTCAAGTTGCTTGAATTGCTGTTATCGAAAAATAGTTTGGTAGTACTTTTCTCTTCAAATAACTTTTTAAGCTCATCAAGAGATAATTCACGCACATCACTAGAAATATTCCCGATGACCACTACTGCATCAAGTGCCATAGTAGCAGGCTCGTATTTCTTTTGTCGATTTGTAAAATAGGTTTGTTCATTCTGTGTCAGTTCTCTAGTTATAGCTATGGCATCCACAGAGTCTTGTAACATTAAGTTTACTGCTTGTTGTTCTGGAAGCACCAACGTACTAATTTCAGCTTTTGGATATCTTATCTTGTAAGCAGTGATTAGTTCTTCAATGACGTTTTTAAGTGATTCGTCGAAAGCGATTCTCATTTTACCTTCGCGTATAGTTTCTTTCTTTTTCTCTTCTTCATTTTGTGAACAAGAGACTAGGAAAATCATGAAGGTGAAAAAAAATGCGAATGATTGCGTGTAATTTCTCATAGTGTATAATGATAAATAAAAAACGAGCTCTGAATAAGAGCTCGTTTTTGTTTAAGATTCCTTGTATTCAATGTAAACTCGGTAACTTCTATATAAGCCATAGACGAAAAAGAGCGTTCCTAGAATCAAGTCAAATGGGGAAGTTAAGCCAAATAGTGGTTTTGAAGCAACAAAGCTAAAAATACCCACTGAAATGTAAAATAACCCCATGAATCCTTGAAATAGGTATTTTGTAAATACCCATAGTTTTTCACTGTCTTTCCGGTTAGGCATTACTCAAGTACATAAGCGACAGGCATATTATAGAATACCCGTACAGTTCTACCGTTTTGCTTACCAGGACTCCATTTAGGCATTGACTTGATAACGCGAATTGCTTCTTCGTCACAACCAAAACCAATCCCTTTAAGTACTTGAACATCTCCAATGCTACCATCTCTCTCAACAACGAAGCGGACGAATACTTTTCCTGCTACGTTTGCTCTTTGAGCTGCTGCTGGGTATTTGATGTTCTGACCAATGAATTTGTACATTGCCGAGATACCTCCTGGGAATTCTGGATTTTGCTCAACCGTTGTAAAGATTTCTTCTTCACGTGGTTTTTCAATTTCAACAGGACGTGTAATCTCTGCAGGTGGCGGTGGTGGTGGAACAAAATCCCCCACAGGCTTAACACCTTCTACTGTTTTCGAAGAAATAACTGCTTCTTCTACTTTCTCAGCAGGTGGTGGTGGCTCCTCCATAGGTACATCTTCATCCTTTTTAGGCTCAGGAGGAAGGAACTTCACCTGTGCTACCTCTGGTGGTGGAGCAGGTGGTGGTGGAGGCGGCGGTGGCAATTCAGGCTTTTCTTCAGGTTGCTCTGGTTCCTCTTTGAGTTTACTCAAATCAATTTCAACAACTTCCATCTTATCCTTATTCAAGTTGGGAGCGATGTACTTGTTGAACGTCCAGGCACCTAAAAAAATAGACCCAAATATACCTACTCCAACTACTACTGAGCGTGTCAGGTATTTGGAATAATTTTTCCTTAGAAAGTAAGCACCGTATTCTTTGTTTTTATTTTGGAATACGATTTCATCTAAGGTCATTTGGTCATTTTTTTTCTGATCCATACTACTTGTTTTTACCTCAGATTTTAATTCGATTTAGGCGACGATACCTTTTGAGTGTACGCATCAAGTTCAACTTTTTGAACATCAACGATTGCGAATTTATCACATGCAGTGATAGCCATCTCATCTAAAATATCGACTGTGTTTTTCCAGTTTGCATCCGCAGTAGGTTTGATAATTACTGTGAAGTTCTCTGGATTGGGTGCATTTGCTTTCTTTTTCAAGATAGCAGCGCGTATGCCTTCCGCTGAATAATCGGTTTCTTCTAGGTCTTCAGGAAGTACATCTGTTAATGCTTTCTGATACCAAAAAACACGATCTTCTTTGCCTAAAACAATCGTGATGGTATTAGACTCCTTGAGCTCCATTGTCTCTTGCTTGTCCATATCATCATCCTCTTTGTCAGGCATGTTCAGCTTCATGATATTCGGCTTTCCAAAGGTGGTAGTGTACATGAAGAAAGTGATCAACAAGAAACCCAAATCCACCATAGGTGTCATATCTGGTTTCCCTGAACTTTTCTTTGCCCGTTTTTTACCATCACCTTTGCCACCGGATTCTTGTATTTCTGCCATTTTCTTTTTCGGTTTTAGGTGAAATTACTCTCCTTTGGTGACCAATTTAAATTTATTAATGTCTGCTTTACCTAATTCATCAAATAAGTTTTTGATGGCAGGATAAGATGTCTTCATATCTCCACGAATTGCTAATTTAGCGTTTGGATTTACCTGACGAACATACACATTAATCCAATCTACTAGTTCTGTATTAGCAGAATCTAGTGGAATACCAGCCAACTGAACACGCGATTGCTCGGCTTCTGTCATTGCTAAGTATTGCTTTAGTCCTCCTTTAGAAACCCCGACTTCTGCTAATTTGGTGAACTTCGCCTGCTCTGCAGGAGATAAATTTAAACCAAACTCATCGTTCAAGGCTGCAACAAGTGCATATCTTTCAAGTGGATTAGCTACCCCGAAGAAGTATTTACCATCACTTGTAACGGAAATCATTCCTAGGTCCTTCTCTTCGATTAGTTCCTCAGAAATAGAACTTGGTGTATTGATTGTTACTGACTCCTGGCTTTTAAACTGGGTTGTCATGATGAAGAACGTAAGTAATAAAAACGCTACGTCACACATCGCAGTCATGTCCATTGCTGGACCGTGTCTTTTAGGTTTTACTGCTGCCATAATTTCAACTTATTTAGATGATTGTCAAAATAACTAAATATTCGATAAATCTCCAAACGAATTAGTTATGTGAAGCAAAATTTTGTTGTAAGCTCATTCCGATTTCATCAATCTTGTACGTCAATACGTCAATTTTCGAAGTAAAGATGTTGTACATGATGATAGCGATTGCTGAAGTACCAATTCCTAATGCCGTGTTGATCAAGGCTTCCGCGATACCTGTTGCAAGAGCAGATGCATCTGGAGCACCACCACCTGAACCAAGTGCGAAGAATGAACGAATCATACCGATTACCGTTCCTAATAGGGCAATAAGTGTAGCAACTGAAGCTAATGTAGAAAGTACAGTTAAGTTCTTCTCTAACATTGGTAATTCCAATGAAGTTGACTCTTCTACTTCTTTCTGTAAAGAAGCAAGTTTTTGCTCTTTCGTTAACTCTGTATCAGAAATCAATTGGCTATATTTTGTTAATGCAGTCTTAGTTACATTACCAACAGAACCCTTTTGCGCATCACATGCCTTGATTGCATCTGCAATGTTGTTTGAATCTAACATTTTACGTACGTTACGTACAAATGCATCTAAATCACCTGAACCTGAAGCCTTTCCAATTGTGATGAAACGCTCGATAGAGAAAACAAATACAGTTAACATACATGTAATCAAGATAGGTACGATTATCCCTCCAGAATAAACAATACCCATTGCATTGGATGGTTTGTGCTTCTCAGCATCTTCAAAGTTAGCCGGGTCACCTAATAAGAAATACCAGATGCTGAAACCGATAACAAAAAGGATTGGAATAACTAACGCTGGGCTGATGCCGTTAGACTGTTTTTTTTCTGCTGCTGGTTTTTTTGCAGCGGGAGTAGTAGGTTTTTTTTCCATTAGCTTTGAAACTTTAGGGTTTTAAAACAACCGAAATTGATTAATTTGTGAAAAATAGTTAATTATTTAAAAGTCCTAAAAAGAGAAACATTTGCAACGAGTTACCCCTATTTTCTTAATAAAACTTTGGCAAGTCTAAACAAAAACGATGAAACATAAAACAAGTCGTTTTACATTTTTTTGACTTTTTTTTCAATGAATTGTACTTTTTAGACTTTTAAGTTGACAGTTTTACATAGAAACGACTTATAATTAGGTATTTAAGATGTTTTATTCAATGTTTATCTTGAATAAATCTAAGAATTGATATTTAGCCTTTTTTAAGCTTTTTTATGGCTTATTTGAATCAACAACAATTCTTTCATCTCGATTAGAAACCTCCCATCCCGTGTGAAACACCAATCGTACAATGTCTTGGTATTTTGGAAACATGATTTTTTCTACATCATCTCCAGGTTGATGGTAATCTGCGTGAACACCCGTAAAATAAAAAATTACTGGTATTCCTTTTTTTGCAAAATTGTAGTGATCTGATCTGTAATAAAAGCGATTTGGATCTTTCGGATCGTTAAATGTATAATCTAATGCGTAGTTAACACTTTGTTTATTGGCGGCTTCACTTAAGGTATGTAACTCCGAGGATAGTTTGTCTGAACCAATCAAATACACATATTTCTCGTTTTCTTCGTGTTCCTTATCGACTCTCCCAATCATGTCTATGTTTAAGTTACAAACTATATTTTCCAAAGGAACTGTTGGCGCTACGTCTGTGAAATATTTTGAACCTAATAATCCTTTCTCTTCTCCCGTAACCCACAAGAATAAAATGCTCCTTCTTGGCCCATTTCCTGCTTCTTTTGCTTTGGCAAATGCTTCTGCTAACTCAAGTACTGCACATGTTCCTGATCCGTCGTCGTCTGCTCCATTGTAAATATTTCCTTTGGCATCTTTACCCACATGATCAAAATGAGCGGATATGACAATGACTTCTTCCTTTTTATCTGTGCCCTCTAAAAATCCCATTACGTTCATGGTTTCAACAGGAACATCTCCACGTCTTAACTGAACAGTTACTTTCGATTTTGGCGAACTTATTTTCCCTGCTTGTCTTGCATCTATCAATTTTTGTGCGCCCATATCCAACATGGCTGCAGCCATTGTCTGAGACACGGTAAATGTCGGCGCGGCCGTTTCTTGGTCTTTGGTCGGTTCAAAAACAAGTCGGTTATATCGAGATAATATAGCTCTTCGCTCGGCTGATTTTGTCTTAAATTCATCTGCGTTTGCGCGTGAAATCTCGAAAAAACAAGTAGCTCCCGCTTTTTTGAGCCCTTCTACTTTTGCCCGTAAACCTTCTGTTCCTACCCATTTTGTTTCTCCCTCTTTTGAACCTTCCCAAAAAAGAACAGCTTTGCCTTGTAAGTCTATTTTTGCATATTCATCAGGCAAACCATATGGAAGAAAAATGATTTCGAGTTCTTTTTTCTCTGGGATGTGAATCAATCCGTTCGGGAAATAGTCAGTAAATAATACATTATTTTTCCCTTTCACTTCGATTTGGGCTATTTGCCAATCCTTTTTATATAATGAAAAAGGTTGGATATAACTTTTGTTTCCAGTAGCTGTAGGAACGATAGGGGTTAAGCCATACGATTTTAGCTGTGTAATGATGTAATCCGCCGCTTTGCGCTGGCCTTCAGAGCCCGTGTCACGCCCCTCTAGTTCATCCGATGCAATGTAAGTGAGGTGTTTTTTTAAATCTTCAGCTTGGATGGTTTCAGCAAAAGTGCTGACTGGCACGTTTTGCGCATGAAGCACAGGCGAATGCAGTAGCGATAAGCCCGCAACCACCGCTAAAATTTTGTTTTTTTGCATGTTTTAATCAGATTAATGGTTCGTGGGTAAAATTAAATTAGTTTACCAAAAAACAAATTGCTTTGACAATGAATTTTAAATTTTAGTTAATTTTGCCACTTTCTAAATCGAACCGTTTTCGCAAGTACACAATCATCCAATGAAATTAAAGCTCGACGCTCCAGAAAAATTTGAGTACCGTCATCACGGTAAACAAAAAGAAAATCTCAAAAGTATGCTCCAAACTGTGGGCGTATCAACGGTAGATGAATTGATAGAACAAACTGTTCCTGCCTCTATTCGCTTAGATAATCCACTTCAGCTTCCTGAACCACTGAGTGAACAACAATTCCTGAAGATGTTCAAAGGAATTGCGCGCCAAAATAAAATAGCGAGAAGTTTTATCGGTACGGGTTACTATGACACGGTCGTTCCTCCAGTTATTCTTCGAAATATTCTTGAAAATCCTGCTTGGTACACTGCCTACACGCCTTACCAAGCGGAAATTGCGCAAGGACGCCTCGAAATGCTTTTGAATTTCCAAACAATGGTTTGTGATTTAACGGCCATGGAAATTGCGAATGCCTCGCTCCTAGATGAAGGAACTGCGGCAGCTGAAGCCATGTCTATGTTCTTCGGTTCGCGCAAAGGAACAAAGAAGAATGCAACGACTTTCTTTGTGTCAGATTTATGTCATCCACAAACAATTGATGTCGTTATCGGTCGCGCTGTGCCCATCGGCGTACAAGTAATTGTTGGTGACTACGCCAAACTTGACCTTACAGATGAATCTCTCTTTGGTGTTTTATTGCAATATCCTGCAACCAATGGAGATGTAATCGACTATACACCGTTCATCGCTGCTGCACAAGAAAATCAAATTTTTGTCACCGTAGCTACAGATTTATTGGCATTAACGCTTCTAAAAGCACCGGGTGAAATGGGGGCAGATGCCGTTATCGGAACTGCACAACGCTTAGGTGTACCTATGGGTTATGGCGGACCACACGCTGCATTCTTCGCTACGAAAGACGCATACAAAAGACAAATACCGGGTAGAATTATCGGTATGTCTATAGATAAAGAAGGAAATCCAGCACTTCGGATGGCGCTTCAAACAAGAGAGCAACACATTCGAAGAGAAAAAGCGACCTCCAATATATGTACTGCTCAGGTGCTTTTGTCGGTTATGGCAAGTGCATACGGAATTTACCACGGGCCTGACGGTCTTAAAAATATCGCTGGTCGAATTTACGGGTTGACTCAATTGCTCGTAGAAAAACTTCAAGAACTTGACATCGAGGTTGAAAATAAGTCGTTTTTTGATACCATCACGGTGAATATCCCAGGTCGTGCCGAGAAAGTACGCGAATTGGCTTTAGAAGCGGGTATTAATTTTAGATATTTCGATGATTCCCGTGTTGGAGTGAGTTTCGATGAAACCAAGACGATGTATGACCTCGTTGATGTTCTCGATATTTTTATGGAAGCCGCAGGTAAAATGGTTGAAATGCAAGTTTCGCCTACTATTGAACTAGCGATTCCAAGCGCTCTAGCACGTACATCTACCTACATGACGCATCCGGTGTTCTCGAAATATAGAACTGAACACGAAATGCTAAGATACCTTAAGTCTTTGGAAAACAAGGATTTATCTATGGTTCATTCGATGATTTCACTCGGTAGCTGTACCATGAAATTGAATGCAACCACAGAAATGATTCCGGTTACTTGGCCTGAGCTAGGACAAATTCATCCATTTGCTCCGGTTGAACAGACCAAAGGATACCAAATCATGTTTGACCACTTGAACAAATGGTTGTGCGAAATTACAGGCTTTGACGCCATGTCTCTCCAACCAAACTCGGGTGCGCAAGGAGAATATGCAGGTTTAATGGTGATTCGTGCCTTTCATCAAAGTAGAGGAGATGCGCATAGAAACATTGCTCTAATTCCATCTTCTGCTCACGGTACAAACCCTGCCTCAGCTGTCATGGCCGGTATGCAGGTGGTTGTGGTAAAATGCGATGAGAAAGGAAACATCGATGTAGAAGACTTGCAATTAAAAGCAACGCAACATGCTACCAATCTGGCGTGTTTGATGGTAACGTACCCTTCAACACACGGTGTATTTGAGGAATCTATCATCGAAATTTGTGATATAATTCACCAACATGGTGGACGCGTCTATATGGACGGCGCCAATATGAATGCCCAAGTTGGATTGACTTCGCCGCGCAAAATCGGTGCTGACGTTTGTCACTTGAATCTACATAAAACCTTCTGTATTCCACACGGTGGCGGTGGTCCTGGAATGGGGCCAATCGGTGTTGTGGCTGACCTTGCACCATTCTTACCTGGAAATGTGTTCATCAAAACAGGAGGAGAGCAAGCAATCCGTGGTATTTCTGCCGCGCCTTGGGGAAGTGCAAGTATTCTACCTATTTCGTATGCTTATATTGCCATGATGGGTGGCGAAGGATTAACGGAAGCTACGAAATACGCCATTTTGAATGCCAATTACATCAAAACTAGACTGGCTTCTCACTATGAAATCCTTTACACGGGCGCAAATGGTCGCTGTGCGCACGAAATGATTGTCGATTGCCGTCCTTTCAAACAGTCAGCAGGTGTAGAAGTCGAAGACATTGCTAAACGTTTGATGGATTATGGTTTCCACGCCCCAACAGTGTCTTTCCCGGTGGCAGGAACTTTGATGATTGAACCGACGGAATCAGAGTCGAAGGAAGAAATAGATAGATTCTGTGACGCACTCATCCAAATTAGAGAAGAAATCCGTGAAATTGAGGCGGGTATGTATCCGAAAGATGACAATGTTTTGGTGAATGCTCCACATACCATTCGTGTAGCAATGGCTGAAAATTGGAACAAACCGTATACAAGAGAGAAAGCGGCGTTCCCTGTGGAGCGTCTTCGCTTTGCTAAATTCTGGCCGTCTGTAAGCCGGATTGACTCTGCACATGGCGACAGAAACTTGATTTGCGCTTGTGTACCTACAGAGGCGTACGCGTAATCCATAAATTAGACTAATCAGCTAGAGGTAGTTCGCTACTTCTAGCTTTTTTATTTATATGCAAACGACTTTATCGACAACTCAAATACAGCAAATGAATGAATGGGGAAGGACGCGAACTCCTTTTCTTTTCATGCTGGATTTTGAAGGCAATAAACCCATTCTGCTTCCTCTGAACCAAGCAGCAAACGAAGGAATTTCTTTTGTCGTAGATACGCCTTTTTTTCAGCAAAAAAATGTTTCTATACCTTCCAATTCTCGGCTTCAAAATGCTCCTTTTTCTATAAGTCAGCCCATTCCTTTTACTAAGTATCAACAGGCTTTTGCGCTTGTTCATCATCACCTCAGCAAAGGGGATAGTTTTTTGTTGAATTTGACGGCTTCAACACCTATTGTACTTTCAATGACTTTACAAGAGATTTTTTTCGCTGCAAAAGCAAAATGCAAAGTACTCTTCAAAGATGAGTTTACGTGTTTTTCGCCAGAACCTTTTGTTTTGATAAATAAAAAGGGAATCATTTCTTCGTATCCCATGAAAGGAACAGCCATTCAACATTCTGCGGAGGATAAAGAGCGATTATTATCCAATCAGAAAGAGTTATTTGAACACACGACAATCGTGGATTTGATTCGAAATGATATTAGTCAGGTCGCTGAAAAAATTTGGGTTGAGAAATTTCGGTTTATGGAAGAAATTCAGACAGCTGCCGGACAAACATTGCTTCAAATTAGTTCGCAAATTTGTGGACAATTACCAACAGATTGGGCGTCACGAATAGGGACAATCTTGACTAAATTACTTCCTGCTGGTTCTATTTCTGGAGCACCTAAACCCAAAACAGTGAAGGTGATTCAAGAAGCAGAAAGGTATTTGCATCCTGCCGGAGAAAGAGGGTATTATACGGGTATTTTTGGTATTTTTGACGGTGAACAGCTTTACTCTTCTGTCATGATTCGCTTTATTGAAAAAACACAAACGGGGACTTTCTTCAAAAGTGGAGGCGGAATTACCTTCAGAAGTCAGGTCGAAATGGAATATCAAGAATTGAACGATAAGATTTATGTGCCGCTTCTTTGAAACAATTTGTGTACAAGATGGGGTGATTCAGCGACTGGATTACCACCAAAAACGAATAGACGCTACCCGCGCGTTCTTTTACCCAACGCTTTCGCCCATTTCGTTGAAATCTAGTATTCATATTCCTGATTTTGCACAGAAAGGCACATTTCGATGTCGGGTTAATTACGATGAAATCATTCATGATGTTTCTTTTTTTTCCTATACTTTACGCACCCATCAGCGCATTAAATTAGTAGAACAACCTACATTTTCTTATGATTTTAAATGGGAAGACAGAACTTTTTTCTCTGAACAGCTGGCTAAATATCCTGATGTAGATGAAATTATTTTCACTCAAAATGGTTTTCTGACAGACACTACCTATTCTCACATTCTTCTCAAAAAGGAAATTGGGAAATGGATTTTACCTACTACCTATTTATTGCCAGGCACAAAAAGTAAATACTTGCTTGATAATCAATTCGTTGAATTCGCTCCCTTGCATATAAATGACCTTCCTGATTTTTCCTACATTGCCTTGATTAATGCCATGCGTGATTTTGAGGAAATATACAGGTATACCTTTAATCAGAAGGAGGGGGTTCTAGAACTAATGAAATTGGAAAATTAAATGCATCGGCGTACTACTTTTCATAAAAAAGAGTATTTTTGTCGTACATATCATCCATCTGCTACTTGTAGCCGAATGATTTATAAAGACGAGGGGAGAGAATAGGCTCTGTGAACCTCGGGCAACCTGTCCCGCTCCAAGCGATAAGGTGCCAATACCTACCTAATTGGGTTACTACCAATAGGACTTATAAACCAATCAAGCGATTCGTTCAATCTATTGGTTTTTGCTCGTCTTTCACATAATATCTATGTGTTTTTGGCGTGCCTTTTACGGATTGAGCCCAACAAGAAGTTATACATGGTACAGTATCATACGTTCACTCATTCTACTCCTTTTCAACTCGAAAATGGCGCTTGGCTGCCTGAATTTGAGCTCGCTTACACCACATACGGTAAACTAAACGAAAAACAAGACAATCTCATTTGGGTTTGTCATGCTTTCACGGGCAATGCCAACCCATCCGATTGGTGGGGTGGACTTATTGGTGACAAATGGCTCTTTAATCCAGAAAAACATTTTGTCGTTTGTGTGAATATTTTATGCTCGCATTATGGTTCTACCAACCCATTATCCATAAATCCCGTTACGAACGAACCCTATTTTCAGGATTTTCCACTCGTGACAATTCGAGATGTCGTAAAAACATTTGAAATTCTAAGAAATGCCTTGCAGCTTCCCAAAATTGCCATTTTAATGGGTGGTTCGCTCGGTGGTCAGCAAGCCATCGAGTACGCAGCGACTTTCCCTGAAGCAATGGAACGGTTGATTTTATTTTCAACCAATGCCATCCATTCACCGTGGGGCATTGCCTTTAACGAGTCGCAACGTATGGCGATTGAACTGGATACAACATGGGGAGAACGAAAAAAAGAAGCAGGTATGGAGGGCTTGAAAGTCGCTCGGTCGATTGCTTTGTTGTCATATCGAAATTACGAAACATACAACAGAACGCAGTCGCGAGATGAAGGGCAAACAAACTTTTTTCGGGCAATGACCTACCAAAACTACCAAGGTGAAAAAATCAAACGCCGTTTCAATGCGTTCAGTTATTACTACCTGACGAAAATGTTTGACTCACACGACATTAGCCGAGGGCGTGGTACTTTGGAAGAAACTTTGGCGGCCATTTCCCAAAAGACATTGGTTATTGGTATCTCGTCCGATATCCTTTTTCCACCAGCCGAACAAGCATTCATTGCCCAGCATATACCTTCAGCTACTTACATAGAAATTGATTCTACGTATGGACACGATGGATTTTTAATTGAGTTCGAAATCATGTCTCGTGCCATTAAAAAATGGTTGAATGAAACCGAAGGTAGTTATTTAATTAAATGATAATCAATTAGTTGACTGAGGTAGTCTGTTCAACATGAGATTTCCAATCTCCAAGGCTTTTTCCTTGACAAATGTCGCCTTAGGGCCTTCAAATAAAAGATGGGTACTATGAAACCACCAAGCAAGCCAATGTTCAAAGTGTTTTTTTGTCATCGGATGTTCCTGGTGTTTTTGGATATGTACCCACATCATTCCCCCGTCGTAATTCCCCGTTTGGAATAGCCAATTTTCCCAAAAATTAATGGTTCGCTGTACGTGTCGTTCAAATTCCTCCGCCGGCATTTGAAAAACAGGCGCCATAAATGGGTCGGCATGGATTTTTTCGTAAAAAGTGTGGACTAACAAAGAGATATCTTCTCTTGATGAAATATCTTGCTTGGGGTTGGTCGTATCGTTCATTTCTTTCGAGCTAATTCAACAATTTGTTACAAATCTACGTTGTAAAATGGGTACTTTTTCATGATTATCCTCGTATATTGTACATAATTTGGCTGCTTTTTGTTTAGAAATAAAGGCAACAAACGAATAAAAGTCTGATACAAAATGAAGAATCGAATGAGAATACAAGTAGTAGGCGCTGCTTTTTTGCTCGCAATGGCATTAAATAGTTGTAAAAATACACAGAAAGTTCCTGCGCTCGATGCTGGTCTGTCTCAAAATGAGTCCGTGGCAGAATCGGTAAAAAGTCAGGAAGTCAGTACACCTACTTTGTCTGCCATGAAGGGGAAATTCATGTTGATTGACTCTTCAACCGTTCGTATTTTTCTGGATGCAACGATTACAAATTTAGACACTGCCAACGCACTGGAAGCGATTAACAAGCAATTTAAAATCGGTTGGGCGGTCAATTCAGATTATTCGCTACGCGATAGATTAGCCTCTGGAAAAATAGAGGCGCTCACGTCTGCTCAATTCCAACAAGAGGGAATTCATTCTTATATCACGTTTGATTTCCAACGCCCGCTTGCTTTGCGCGAAGGAGTTTTACTTGTAGAATTTGCTGATTATAAGGCATCTAAAAAATATATCAATGATTTCTTTATTGATTTTACGGGTAAAAGGGTGAGCGATAGGTTTCAGTTATTTGAAGCGAATGATTTGGTACCTATGCGAAAAGGGTATCTTGTTGTCGGAAAAGAATACGAGCTAAAAAGCATTAATCCATCTAACGAAAAATTATATTTAGTCAAATATACATCTGCGTATGGCCCATCTCCTTCTCCGATGTCTTCCCAGAAAAACCAAGATGTACGGGAGTTACCCAGAGAATTTACAAAAGAGGTAGCTTCTAATTCAAAAATTATATTGGATTCGCCGGGTTTTTATGCGTTGTTAAGGGATTCAACAACAACTGAAAATAGTTTTGGTTTTTTGGTTGTGAACGAGCGTTTTCCTCGCTTTACATTTCCTGACCAGCTTGCGGAGCCACTTATTTACATGAGCACAAATCCAGAAACGCAGGCGATTCGTCAGAATCCGGTTGTAAAAGATGCTTTGGACTTGCATTTTCTACAGCTTATGGGCGGCGATACAACCAAAGCAAAAAATACTATTCGGTTATTTTACAAGCGCGTAGAAGAAGCGAATGATTTCTTTACTTCGTACAAAGAGGGCTGGAAAACCGATAAAGGGATGATTTACGTCGTGATGGGCCCACCAAATCGCATTCAAAAAAGTAGAGATAGGGAAATTTGGTTATATTCGCAGTCTCGTAATTTTTCCGAGATACTTTTTACATTTTATCGTAAACCTACAAATTTTATAGAAGACCATTATGAGCTAGTTCGGTATCCCGAATATCAGTCGTATTGGTATCCTATCGTCGAAGCATGGAGAACAGGAAACGTGGTGGAGTAACTAACTCAAGACCCAATAGGCCAGAATCGGGAGGCGTCAAATACCGATACATAAAAAAATCTACAAGCCAGATTGACAAAGAATCCATGGTTTTTGGTGTGCAGTCTGTCTTGGAAACGCTTCGTTCAGAGAAAGAAATTGACAAAATTCTTATTCAACGTGAGTTTGGACATTCGGAAGTAGAACGCATTGCCAAAGAACGCGATATTCCTGTGCAACGAGTGCCTTCCGAAAAACTAAATAGTATCACCGGGAAAAATCACCAAGGTGTTATTGCTTTTGTTTCGGCGGTGAACTATGCCAAACTTTCCAATATTGTTGCAGATGCGTTTGAGTCCGGTGTTGTGCCTGTAATCTTGGTGTTAGATAGAATTACGGATGTTCGGAATTTCGGAGCTATTGCACGGACAGCGGAATGTACAAGTGTAAACGGAATTGTCGTGCCTACACGTGGTGGGGCTGCCGTTAATTCAGATGCTATGAAAACATCATCAGGTGCCTTGAACTTCATTCCGGTTTGTCGAGAAAATGATTTATCCAAGGCAGTTGAGGAACTAAAACTATCTGGTTTTCAGGTAGTTGCATGTACAGAAAAAGGAGATGGATATATTTATGATGTTCCGTTTACTGTTCCGACTGTAGTCATAATGGGGTCTGAAGAAGACGGAATCTCAGAAAGTCTTATCCGTCAATGTGATTTCGTTTCCAAGATTCCTATGTCTGGAAATGTCTCTTCATTGAATGTTTCCGTTGCTACAGCAGTGATTTTATATGAGATTGTACGTCAACGATTGACTTCTTAATCTCTCTTTTTTTCTTGCGTATCTAAAACCTCCTCCATTTGATTTCAATAGAGGAGGTTTTATATTTACAAGGACTATCCAAATAGAATGCACGTTACGTACGAATTTGCTCTGTTTCTCATCAAATAATTCTTGAATATTGATATAATTCTCGTACTTTGTGCTACTTGTTTATTTGCTTCATTCATTCCAAAAAATGCCTAATTACCTATGTATCAAGAACTTTTATTCCAAAATCAAGTGAGTTGTGGTTATACTTTTAAAAAGATTTCCACAGAAAATGTATCGATGCGTTTGACAGCTGACGCCGCCTCAGTCGGCTTTATGTATCGTCATATCGGGGAAATTATGCACCTTTTAGGTCAATTTTTTGGTTTACCTACGGATGTTCAAAATACGACGATGGGATTTAAAGACGAAGGACAAGTACAAAATTTGGAAGAAATACAAGGTTTAGTTGATTCAGGTTTTGCTGTGCTTCAACAAATTATTGATACGACCACAGAAGAAGGTTGGGCAGAACTCGTGGAAACTCCTTTCTTCGGCACTCTTTCAAAAACGCGCTTGTTTGCGCATATTTTATTTCATACTTCGTACCACACAGGGCAAATCGCATTGACTTTAAAACGCGGAGAATAAGTGTATTCAATGACGAAGAAAACAAAAATCTCTTATGTACCACAGAATGAATCGTTTGTACATAAGAGATTTTACGTGGAAGGAATTAGGTAGAAACTTAGCTTAATTGCATCATTTTATTTGTGCTAATTCATCGATTAAAAAATAGCCAGTATAACTGCCTTTCACCTTGGCGATCTCCTCAGGTGTCCCTTCAGCGATGATGTATCCGCCTTTATTTCCTCCTTCTGGGCCTAAGTCAATGACATGGTCAGAGATTTTTATAACGTCCAAATTATGCTCGATAATCAGGATAGAATTGCCTTTATCCGCTAATTTTTGCAAAACATCCAATAATTTTCGAATATCCTGAAAATGAAGTCCGGTTGTCGGTTCATCCAAGATATACAAGGTTTTTCCGGTATCTCTTTTGGAAAGTTCCTCAGATAATTTGACGCGTTGTGCTTCTCCGCCAGAAAGGGTAGTTGCATGTTGCCCCAATGTCAAATAGCCTAAGCCAACATCCGAAAGGATTTGTACTTTGCGCAAAATTCTAGGTTGGTTTTCAAAGAAAGTAATTGCTTCTTCAACCGTCATATCCAATACATCCGAAATGGATTTCCCTTTAAAACGAACCTCCAGTGTCTCCCGATTGAAGCGTTTGCCCTTGCAAGTTTCACAATCTACATATACGTCGGGTAAAAAATCCATTTCAATTTTCTTTTTACCTGCTCCTTCGCATGTTTCGCAACGTCCACCTTTGACATTGAAAGAGAATCGGCCTGGCTTATATCCTCTGATTTTCGCCTCAGGAAGCTCCGCAAATAATGTACGTATCTCTGTAAACATCCCCGTATAAGTGGCAGGATTACTCCGTGGTGTTCGACCAATCGGCGATTGATCTACTTCGATGACTTTATCAATATGTTCCAATCCTTCCACAGATTCGTAAGGCAAGGGCTCTTTTTTTGCCCGGAAAAAGTGGTGATTTAGAATGGGGAAAAGGGTTTCGTGTACCAAAGAGGATTTCCCACTTCCTGAAACTCCCGTAATGGATACAATTTTACCAAGTGGAAGTTGCAACGTCACATTCTTTAAATTGTGTCCTTTTGCACCCCGGATGACTAGCTGGTGTCCGTTTCCTGGACGTCGTTCTGCTGGAGGTAATATCTGCACACGACTGCTTAAATAATCTGCCGTTATTCCTCCTTTTGCCATAAATTCTTTAGGATTCCCTTGATTAACGATGCGCCCACCGTGTCGCCCAGCACCTGGTCCAATATCGAGAATGTAATCCGAAGCCAACATCATGTCTTTGTCGTGCTCCACAACCAAAACGGTATTTCCTAGGTCACGCAAATCCTGCAAAGCCTGGATTAATTTCACGTTATCCCGTTGGTGCAGCCCGATGCTTGGCTCATCCATAATATATAAGACACCGACGAGCTGTGTACCAATTTGTGTGGCAAGCCGAATACGTTGGGCTTCTCCGCCCGAGAGCGTACGCAGCGGTCTATTCAAAGTAAGGTAATCAAGACCGATTCCCATCAAAAAGCCGATACGTTTCCGAATTTCTTTGACAATCTCAACGGCAATGCGTTGTTGTCTTTCTGTCAATCGACCTTCAATACCCGTAAACCATTCGGCCAATTCCCGAATATCCATTTCGGCAAGTGAGGAAATATTTTTGCCATCAATGAAAAAATGAAGCGATTCTTTTTTGAGTCGTTGCCCGTTGCATTCACCACAGGTTTTGGTTTGTAAAAAATCGCGCAGCCATTCTTGAATTTTATCGTTATCGGATTCTTGCTGCCGTTTTAAGAACGTAATAACTCCTTCAAATTTTGTGTTCCAATCTGTTCCAGGATATTTTTTTGAAGGCACAGCAAGAGGCTCTATGCTACCATACAAGATGGTTTCGATGGCCTCTTCAGGGATTTTTTCAATCGGTGTGCTGATGTTTACTTTGTGCATTTTCAAGATAATTTCTATCTGCTTGAAAATCCATAAGTCGCGGTATTCACCCAAAGGAGCAATGCCTCCTCTGCTGATACTCAAGCTTTTATCAGGAATAATGGATTCTTCCGTGATTTCTTCCACATGCCCCAATCCGTTACAACTCGGACAAGCGCCATACGGTGAATTGAATGAAAATGAGTTCGGAGATGGTTCTTCGTAACTTATGCCCGACTCTGGGTCTGTTAAGTTTTGAGATAGATAATGAATAATACCTTTATCATCAAGTACATACATGGAGCCCTTTCCAACCTTTAGCGCAGTCCGGACAGACTGGCTGAGTCTATATCTGTCTTCTTGGTAAGGAATGAGTCTATCAATAACGACTTCTATATCGTGAATTTTATAACGATCAACCTGCATTTTGGGCACAACATCCTTGACTTCGCCATCCACGCGTACTTTGGTATAACCCATTTTGATAATGCTCTCAAAAAGCTCGCGGTAATGTCCTTTTCTACCCTTGACCAATGGAGCGAGTAGGGTGGTTTTTCGCTGCTCAAATTGGGTAAATATAAAGTCAATGATTTGATCTTGGGTTTGCTTAATCATCGGATTGCCCGTCAGGTAGCTGTGTGCAATTCCGGCGCGTGCAAATAACAAACGCAAGAAATCGTAAATTTCGGTAGTCGTACCAACCGTAGAGCGTGGGTTTTTAGACGTAGTTTTTTGCTCAATACTGATTACCGGAGAAAGCCCATTGATTTTATCTACGTCCGGGCGTTCCATATTCCCGATAAAACTTCGCGCATACGCAGAAAAACTTTCCATGTAACGGCGCTGTCCTTCCGCATAAATGGTATCAAATGCCAAAGAAGATTTTCCACTCCCACTGATGCCCGTGATGACAACAAGCTGGTTGCGGGGTATCGTGGCATCGATGTTTTTGAGGTTATGTTCTCGTGCGCCGAAGACCTCAATGAGCTCTTTTTGAACGATGGATTCGGTTTGTTTTTTTGTCACAGTAGAAATTATTTACCTGTAAAATAGGACATGATGATTTATTGCAAGGCTCTTCTATAAAGCTGAATGGTGTTCTCAAAACCCAAATAAAGCGCGTCACAAATCAAGGCATGCCCAATCGAAACCTCTAGTAAGCCGGGAATGTTTTGATAAAAATAAGCGAGATTATGCAAGTTTAAATCGTGTCCTGCATTAATTCCTAACTCCAGTTCGTTTGCTTTTTTTGCTGCAAGTTGATAAGCACGGATGGCTTCCGCTGGATGGGTCGGAAAATCATGTGCATATTGTTCTGTATAAAGTTCGATTCGGTCTGTTCCTGTTGCTTTTGCGCCTTCTATCATTCGTTCATCTGCATCCACGAAAATAGACACACGAATGCCTGCTTCTTGAAATAGAGCGACCAAGTCTGTTAGCAGAGACTGGTGTTTGATAGTGTCCCAGCCAGCATTGGAGGTGATATTTTGTAAGGCATCAGGCACAAGCGTAACTTGTGTGGGTGTATTCGCTAGAACGAGTTCGATGAATTTTTTTTCGGTCGGATTTCCCTCGATATTGAACTCAGTTGTCACCACTTCTTTCAAATCAAAAACGTCTCTGTACGTGATGTGTCGCTCGTCTGGGCGTGGATGAACCGTTATTCCTTGCGCCCCGAAGTTTTCAGCGTCAATCGCTGCTTGAACAACATTGGGAATATTCCCCCCTCTTGAATTGCGCAAAGTGGCAATTTTATTGATATTAACGGATAACTTCGCCATACTTTTTTTTCTAATTAATTAGGCAAAGGTACAAGGAACTCACTCGATTTCGAAAATACGTGAACGAAAACATTGCACGAATTGCGTATTTAAGGATTGTCAACGTAAAAAAAAGGAAAGCTACTGTTTTTTGATAGGTTGGAAATTAATTCGGTGCTTTTTTACGATATTTGTAACCTTGTTTTCAATTACATTTTGTCTTTCAATTCTGATTTACTGAATATGGAAGATACCATTTTTAAAATTGCTTAGTTATGCCTTTAAAATCCATTATCGACGCAGATATCAAAGCGGCTATGTTGGCAAGAGACCAAGTTCGGTTGCTTGCCTTGAGAGATATTAAAAAAATGATTCTACTTGAAGAAACCAAAGCAGGTGGAACAGGTGAAATTTCTGAAGCGGACGAAATGCGCATCTTGCAAAAAGCAGTAAAACAACGCAAAGATTCAGCTGAGATTTACGTCGCACAAAATAGACCGGATTTATTAGCGAAAGAAGAAGCGGAAATTGCGGTAATCGAAGCATATTTGCCCAAAGCAATGTCTGAGGAAGAGTTGGAAACAGCTATCGCAGCGATTATTGGGGAGGTTGGTGCTACAAGTCCCGCTGATATGGGCAAAGTGATGGGTGTTGCCACCAAATCGCTGGCTGGTAAAACAGATGGGAAAGCCATTTCAGCTATGGTAAAAACGCTTCTTGCTCGTTAATTACTACCAATCCAATTTATTGTTTTACCCCGTGTGTGTCATACGGGGTATTTTTATCAAATTCCCATGAATACGCTCGACTTACTTCTTTTGATTCCCATCGTTTACGGTGGTTTTAAGGGTTACAAACAAGGACTTTTGATTGAAATTGTAGGGATTTTAGCCTTTGTACTCGCAATGGTCATCGGTTTTAAGTTCCTGAATTTTGGTATGGATACGCTCGCACCGCACATCGGTGAGCGTTTTGCACGCCGTATTTTACCGTACATTAGTTTTGCCGTTATCTTTTTCCCAACCATATATCTTATCAAACAAGTAGGATTTTCCATGCGTTCGGCACTGCGATACACGCTTCTCGGCTCTTTTGATAGCTTGGCTGGTTGTATTGTGGGTGGATTTACCTGGTTGATGGGAATGAGTACAAGCCTTTGGTTGCTCAAAACAATTGGCATCGGTTTGCCTGAAAAATATACATTTGACTCGCTGCTGCACGAACCCGTCGCACAGGTTTCTCCTCTGGTCATTGCCTATGTATCCGACTGGATTCCGATTGGTGGGAATTTAATCAAAGAATGGTTGATGTAAAGTAGAGATTAGGCTAAAAATCTGTAACTTTGGTTGAGGTACTTTTTGTTCCTTTTCATCAACCTACTAACCAATGCATACGATTTTTTCTACCCCTAGATTGGCAGAACTTCTGCCCGCTATTGATACGTTCGTACGAAATGAATTAATTCCGCTCGAATCCAACGAAACCCTTTTTGGCTCTTTTCGGGCTTTAGAACCCACACTCCACGCCCTTCGTGAGAAAGTAAAACAAGCCGGTTGGTGGGGACTTGCTCTCCCCAAATCGCTTGGTGGTCACGGACTTACTCTCTGCGAATTTGGACAAATCAGTGCATGTCTCGCACAATCTCCTTTCGGCCATTTTGTGTTCAACACGCAAGCTCCCGACATCGGAAATATGGAGTTATTACATCACCATGCTGCTGATTTACTCAAAGAAAAATACCTGAATCCGCTCATACAGGGGCAAATACGTAGTTGCTTTTCGATGACAGAACCAGAATTTGCAGGTTCAAATCCTGTTGAAATGGGAACAACGGCTGTCATTGATGGAGACGATTACGTCATAAATGGACACAAATGGTACACGTCTTCGGCAGATGGTGCTACGTTTGCAATTGTCATGGCTGTTACAAATCCGGATGCGCTTCCGCACCAACGTGCCAGCCAAATTTTAGTGCCTCTGGATACGCCCGGGTTTGAACTCGTCCGGAATATTCCTGTGATGGGACATGCAGGCGATAGTTGGGCAAGTCATGCGGAGGTTCGTTATACAAATGTACGCGTACCACGCTCTAACCGAATCGGGGAGGAGGGAAGTGGCTTTCGTTTGGCACAAGAAAGATTGGGCCCAGGGCGTATTCACCATTGTATGCGATTCATCGGAATTGCAGAAAGAAGTTTTGATTTAATGTGTCAATATGCACTGAAACGGGAAGTTCGCACAGGTCAAAAATTAGCAGATATGCAAATGATTCAATCTTTTATCGCTAAAAGTAGAGCCGAGATTGACGCTGCCCGATTATATGTATTAAATACAGCATATACCATCGACCAACAAGGTGTTACAGCTGCAAGACATCAAATTTCAGCCATTAAATTTTATGCTGCTAATGCAATGCTTCAAGTCGTAGATAGAGCAATTCAAGTACATGGAGGAGCCGGTTTGGTTGGGGATAATGTGCTCGCGTATTGGTACGCACACGAACGGGCTGCACGTATTTACGATGGAGCAGACGAGGTGCACCAAGCTTCGTTGGCTAAAAGTATTCTAAAAAAATACCAATCAAAATGAGTCTAGAAAATAGATCCAAATCAACGCGTCCTGGAGACGAACTACCCGTTGATAAACTCAATGCGTGGTGTATTCAAGAAAGAATTACCCAAAAAGAACTGAAATCTGTTCGGCAATTTGGTGGCGGATATTCCAATTTGACGTATGAAATACAAACAGAAGAGGAGGCATACATTTTGCGAAAACCACCCAAAGGAGCTGAAAAAATCAAGGGTGGGCACGATATGGCACGTGAATATCGTGTGTTAAAAGCACTTGAAAAAGCCTCTTTCCCGTTCATTCCTTCACCGATTGCTCTTTGTGAAGACAAAGAAGTGCTGGGCGTACCCTTTTATGTCATGAAGAAGGTCGATGGAATTATCTATCGGGCAGAACAAGTGAACTACCTACAAGAAAATCTCTCGGAAATTCCTTTCCAAACAATGTCTTTGGCTTTGTGTGATGCATTGGTTGCGTTGCATTCGGTCAATATCCATGAAACGGGTTTGATTGATTTAGGTAAACCAGATGGATACGTGACGAGGCAAGTAGAAGGTTGGACGAAACGTTATCTGGCTGCTCAAACTTCTTCTATTCCTTCTTTTAATTTTGTAAATGACTGGTTATTAGGTCATATTCCAATTTCTAGTACACCAACATTAATTCATAATGACTTTAAATACGACAATGTCGTATTTACTGCAGCCGGTTCTGCGGAGGTCAAAGCGATTTTAGATTGGGAAATGACGACCGTCGGAGACCCGCTCATGGATGTAGGTACGGCACTCTCGTATTGGTCTGAGGAAAATGACGGCGCTTTTGAGAAAAGTTTTAATGTTACCTGGCTTCCTGGAAATTGCACGCGTGCCGATTTTGTAGCGCGATATGCCCAAAAAAGTGGGAGGTATTTGGATGGTATATTATTCTATTATGTATTTGGTCTTTTTAAAAATGCAGTCGTTATCCAACAAATATTCGCAAGATATAAAGCCGGACTTTCAACCGACTCGCGTTTTGCTCATTTGGATAAGGGAGTTGAAAGATTGCTTCAAAAAGCACAAAAAAGCATTGAGACAGGTCAGATGTGTTGAGCGAAATAGAAATAATGGTGTCTTTTCTATCATTACTTTTTCAAAGAAAAAGATCTGTAAGTTGAAAGGGTTCTTTACAAAAAAAGTTTTATTTGATATTAAATAAACTATTTGAAGGTACAACTCGTAACTAAGGTGTTCGGAAACGAATTTAATTTTTCACATTTAAAATTGTCCCAAAAAATGAAAAACATCTTAGCAATCACACTTGTAGTGTCGTCTATCCTATTTGCTTCTTGCGAAAAAGAAGAAATGAATGCAAATGAAGTAGCTTTCACAGCTACATTGAGTGGTTCTGAAGAAGTCCCAGCGTTTAATACGATGGCATCTGGTACATTGAACGGTACGTTCAATACAGAGACAAAGATTCTTGCTTTCACTGTAACTTATACAGGAATGACTCCGGTAGCTTGGCATTTACACAAAGCAGCGAAAGGTTCAAACGGTCCAGTCGTTTTTGATTTAGGGACATCGTTTACATCACCTTATATGTGGCAAACAACAGCCTTAACAGCAGAACAAGAAGCAGATTTAATGGCAGGAATGTACTACCTCAACATTCACTCAGCATTATCACCCTCTGGTGAAATTCGTGGTCAGTTGATGAAAAAATAAGGAAGTCAATTACTGATTTTTTTAGACTGTACTTTTGAGTATCTTGCTCAGGAGTACAGTTTTTTTATTTAACCAAGATGAACAATGAAACGTCCACTCATTCTTTTATTTATATGTATCTCTTTGCTAAGCGAAGTAGGATGTGTCTCTACGACTTCTACCGGAACCACGACAGCAGCTGCAAGCTCACTCGAAGTAGAGGCGAGAAAACAAACAAATCAACTAAAGACGTTACTGAATCTCTCAGAGGCACAAGCAGATAAGGTATATCTAGCAACTTTAACACACCTTAAAACAACAAGCCGTTTGCGACAAATGGGTGATTTGTCTAAAATTTCTGCGGCGGATGAAGGGTATCGCCAAGAATTAGCTAAAATATTGACGAATGAACAATGGGTACAATACCAAATTTCGAAAGGAAATGGATAATAAAAAACGGCCTTCTCTCTCAGAAAGAAGGCCGCTAAGCAAAACTATTTTTTTATTAAACGCCTGCTAAAGCTGCATTCATAGAACGAACAGCTGCTGCTGATTTTTCAAATAATTCTTTTTCTTCGTTGCTCAAGCGTAGGTTGATGATTTTTTCCCATCCAGTACGACCGATCACAACTGGTACACCGATACAGATGTCTTTTTGTCCGTATTCTCCGTTTAAATAGACAGAAGAAGGAATGATTTTCTTCTCATCACGAAGGATAGCTTCAACGATTTGACCAACTGCTGCGCCAGGTGCATACCAAGCGGATGTTCCCAATAGACCAGTTAATGTAGCCCCACCTACCATTGTCTTTTGTGCTACTTCAGCCAATGCTTCTTGGCTTACAAAACGAGAAACCGGAATACCGTTCCAAGTTGCCAAACGGGTCAATGGAATCATCGTTGTATCACCGTGACCACCAATAACCATACCGTGAAGATCATTTTGAGATACATTCATGGCTTCGCCTAATCTATATCTGAAACGTGCAGAATCCAAAGCACCACCCATACCAATGATGCGTTTTTTTGGTACACCTAATTCTTGTGCTACTTGATAGGCAAGATACGTCATGGTATCCATCGGGTTCGAAACAATCAAGAATACGGCTTTCGGTGAAACTGCCAAAGCGTTAGTCATTACCGTGCGTACAATCCCTGCATTGATTCCAATTAATTCTTCGCGCGTCATACCTGGTTTTCGAGGAATACCAGATGTGATAACTACGACATCAGACTTGGCTGTACGAGCGTAATCGTTCGTTACACCTACAATTTTTGTATCAAAGCCCTCAATAGACGCCGTTTGCATCAAGTCCATTGCTTTTCCCTCTGCGAAACCTTCTTTGATATCTAAAATGACAACTTCCGATGCGATTTCTTTTCTCGCAATGTTATCTGCTGAGGTTGCCCCAACTGCGCCAGCACCAACTACGGTTACTTTCATATACGTACTTATTTGAATAATAATAAAATAATTGACTATTTTCACACAATCGAAATCTATCTACCCCGTTTCAGAGTTACATAGACTTCTCCCCAAAATTATTGTACAAAAACGGTACAATCAAGTGATTTAAGCCTTATTTATGGTATTTTTCTAAAAAACTATATCAACTAACCAAATTATATATCTCTTTCCGAATCATGAACCCAAGTAAATCTTCTGCTTCGCGTTTGGTCAAAACAATCATTGCCTCCCGTTTTTATCGTGTTCTCCTCGGAAAAGCAGGAAATCTGGTACAAAATACAACCTCATTAGTTCGATTTTTGCCTGATATAAAGAAAAAAGTGGCACAAAAAGGTCTTCGTGGAATTTCTCAGGACGTAAAGGAAAATATAACTTGGCTCCTCAAACTTCTCAAAGCATACGCCACACGAGAATATACAGATATCCCCGCGCAAAAAGTCATTTATATTTTGGCTTCAGTACTTTATTTTATTCTTCCCATAGACATTTTCCCTGATTTTATACCCCTCATTGGTCTTACAGATGATATCGCTTTGCTCGGTTTTATTTGGAAAAATATGGAAGAAGAAATTGTAAAATTCAAAGAATGGAAGCAAGCCCAAACGCCGAGTTAGTCGTCAAAAAATGCTCATAAAGCTTTTTTCGCTCTTTTACCCTTTTGTTCTTATATATATTTTACTAAATTTGTCTAAACATTAACGCACGCACTGAAATGATTACTCTAGCAACACTATTATTTTTAGGCAATTTAGGAGGAACTGAAATATTCGTCATCGTTTTCGTTATCCTATTGTTTTTTGGTGCTAAAAAATTACCTGAACTCGCTCGTGGTTTAGGCAAAGGTATCAAAGAGTTTAAAGATGCAACCAAAGACGTAAAAGACAATATCGAAAAGGCTGCTAACGGAGAAAATTGATAAAACTTCTTTCAGTTAATTTGAAACAACAGTGCGTTAAATCATGCTCACTGTTGTTTTTTTATGTATTCCTTCCTACTTTTTACTTTTATGAATTACCCTACGTATAGTCAACTTCGAAAAGACCTTTTTGCTCAAAAAATTTCTTCCAAAGATGTTGTTCTTGCTCACCTTTCCCAAATTGACGCACACAACACAAGTCTAAATGTGTTCTTGGAAGTTTACCGTGAAGAAGCACTTCAGAGAGCAGAGGAAATCGACGAAAAAATAAAAAATAACACGGCTGGACGTTTGGCTGGTCTAGTTGTAGGTCTAAAAGATGTTCTCGCCTACGAAAATCATAGTTTACAGTCTGGAAGTGCCATCTTGGAGGGTTTTAAGTCTCAATTTACGGCTACAGCTGTGCAAAGATTATTGGATGAAGATGCCATAATTATCGGCCGACAAAACTGTGATGAGTTTGCTATGGGATCCTCCAATGAAAGTTCTGCTTTTGGTCCCACACGTAACTTTGCAGATAGTTCCCGTGTTCCTGGTGGTTCATCTGGCGCTTCTGCGGTGGCGGTTCAAGCCAATATGTGCCAAGTTTCCATCGGTTCCGATACAGGAGGATCCGTTCGTCAACCCGCTGCATTTTGTGGGGTCGTTGGCTTAAAACCTACCTATGGACGAATTTCACGCTGGGGATTAGCTGCATATGGTTCCTCTTTTGATTGCATCGGACCCATCACGAAATCAGTTGAAGATGCTGCGCTTCTCCTTTCTATCATGGCAGGGCCAGATCAATTTGATAGTACGGTTTCTTCGATTCAAGCACCTCAATCTGACATTCCGAATAAATCGACCAAAAAATGGAAAATCGGGTATTTCAAAGAAGCTGTTGATAATGATGGCTTAGCGGACGATGTTCGAGTAGCAACCCAGCAAATTTTTGATTCGCTTCAAGCGGAAGGACATGAAATAATCCCCTTCGATTTCCCGTTACTTAAGTATATTTTACCTACCTACTATATTTTAACGACGGCGGAAGCAAGCTCAAATTTGGCGCGTTACGATGGTGTCCGATATGGTTATAGGACTTCAACCGCGTCTTCTTTGGTCGATTTGTACAAGAAAACACGCGCGGAAGGGTTTGGGAAAGAAGTGAAAAAGCGGATTATGCTGGGCACGTTTGTATTGAGCGCAGATTATTACGATGCCTATTATACAAAAGCCCAAAAAGTAAGACGTATTCTCAAAGAGCAAATTGATGCAATTCTGAAAGAAGTCGATTGCATCATTTCACCAACAACTCCGACGGTGGCGTTCCCGATTGGACAAAAAATGGATGATGCGTTACAAATGTATTTAGCAGATATTTATACCGTTCAGGCAAATGTTACAGGACATCCTGCTATTTCTGTTCCAATTGGTATAAACGAAGAAGGACTACCTATTGGGATTCAGTTTATAGGGGAAATGTTTGACGAATTGACCCTCCTAGAGATGGCTCAAAAAATTGAAAGGAATACAAAAAAATGAGAAAATTATTTTTTCCATCAAGCCCTATAGGAGCGACAGATCGGTAGAGCTTTTTCCGTGAAGTCCCATCTGATCGATATGTGAATGGGAAATTTATTTTTAATGACAAAAATAAATTTTTGATAAAATTCTAATTTGCAGAAGAAAATACGTCAAAAATGTTGATTTTAGCTTGATTTCAAAGGAATCTTGCCCTATTTTTGAGAAACCGACACTTTATCCGTTGTCATAAGTGCTCACTTTAAAAAATATTAAACCTTATGCATCACGTGCGTCTAGTCACTGGCATTATTTGCCTTACAACCTTAAGTAATACATTACTTGCCCAAACAAAAGTTGTAGAAGAAACGATATTGGCACAAAGTGCACAAATAGAGGAGGTAAGGTCAAGGATTCAATCCTCCGTTGATGAAAGAGATGGAAAATCCTATACGGTAATTATAGAGAATGATTCTGTTTACGAGGCGCGCTTACAGGCAATCGAGAATGTCATGCCTATGACGTACAATGACAATGTACAAACATTTATTGACTTTTTTATGATTCGCCGGCCTAGTTTCACAAAGTCAATGTTGGAAAAAAAAGAGTTCTATTTCCCCATATTTGAGAAATACTTGGCAAAGTACAATATGCCAGATGAATTAAAGTATCTGTCACTGTTGGAGTCAGGTCTTAATCCGAAGGCTGTTTCAAGAGCGAAAGCAGTTGGACTTTGGCAGTTCATGACAGTCACTGGACGAGAACAAGGTCTCGAAATAAATGAGCATATTGATGAACGAATGCACATCGAGAAATCGACAGACGCTGCTTGTCGTTATTTGAGTACACTCTATAAAATGTTTGGAGATTGGGATTTGGCATTGGCTGCTTATAACTCAGGCCCAGGCACGATACGGAGAGCAATGAAGCAATCTGGAAAGACAGATTATTGGGAGATTCATAACTATATCCCCAAAGATACGCGTGTGTATGTGCCTCAGTTTATTGCAATTGCATACATGATGAATTATGCGGATCTGCACGGTATTTATCCTGAAAAATTACTTTGTCCTGTACCTACAGAGCCGCTTTATATTGACGGTTATTTTGATTTAACTGTATTCAGTGAATTATCAGGTGTGGAAAAAGATGAATTAGCATTTTTAAATCCACATATTAAAACGACAAAACTTCCAGCAAACACGTGTGATTTCGTTATACATGTTCCAAAAGAAAAAATAGACGTCATTCTTCAAAATAGTGTGGCCATTTTTGACTCTGCAGGGAAAGCGCCTTTCGTTCCTGAAGTTCTTTTGGCTAAGGAAGAAGAAGCAGATATTCCTGCTGAAACAGAAACTATCGTCAAAACGATTACAGTCCGTCATAAAGTACGACGTGGTGAATTTTTAAATAAAATCGCTGCAAGATATAATGTCTCTACCAGTGAAATCAAGCAATGGAATCGTATGAAATCTTCCAAAGTGATGGTAGGTGAGGTATTAACCATTAAGCAACAGAAAACCATCGTCAAATCTGTCGCTCCTCAATTAGCAGTGAAAAAGCAAATGCAAGAACCTGTTGAAAGAACGCCATCTTATCACACCGTTCAACCAGGAGATACACTTTGGAATATTTCACAGAGATACAATGGTTTATCTATCGACCAACTGAAAAGATTGAATAATTTAAATGGTAATACTTTAAAAGTTGGACAAAAGCTAAAAATCGCATCTTCTTGATTTCTCAAAAATAAAAAAAGGGGCTGTTTTCTAAAACAACCCCTTTTTTTTATGCCTTACTTTGTTGTAAGTGTCTAAGCCAATTGTGGTAAAGTTGTTGATAACTTTGGGATAAATTCGGTTCTGGTTGATAGATTTTTAAAAGCGAGAGAGTTTCGAGTGCTTCCCCCAAATTTGCAAATTGGCCACTTCCTACACCTGCAGCCAAAGCCGCACCTTTCGCGCCGTCTGTATCGTAAAGCTCAATAGCTGTTTGGGTGATATTTGTGAGAATCTCACAAAATACCTCGCTTAAAAATAGATTTGCTTTGCCGGCACGTATTACTTTGGGTTGTACACCTTGCGCCTGCATGAGTTCAAAACCATATTGAAACGAACACGCAATGCCTTCTTGTACAGCTCTTGAAATATGTGCTAATGAATGCCGATTCAAGTCAATTCCATGAATTTGAACATCTGTTTTTTTGTTTTCCAACACACGTTCTATGCCATTACCAAAGGGAAGAATAGTGATACCGTCTGACCCGATAGGCGCTTGGGCAGCTCGTTGGTTAAGTTCGGGATAGCTCAAATGACTTGCGAAATTCTCCTTAATCCAACGATTTAATATTCCTGTTCCATTGATGCATAGCAAGATCCCAATTCGTGTTTGCTCTGCGGTATGATTGACATGCGCAAAGGAGTTGACGCGGGAAAGTGGGTCATACGAAATTTGGTCACTGACCGCATAAATAACTCCAGAAGTTCCTGCTGTTGCTGCGATTTCTCCAGGTTCAGTTACACGCAAAGAAAGTGCGTTGTTGGGTTGGTCGCCAGCTTTGTATGTAACGGGTGTTCCAACGGGAATCCCCAGTTCTTTTGCAATTTCCGCCGTGACTCGACCATGAACTGAAAACACAGGTTGAATATCTGGAAGAATTGAGGATGGAAATCCAAAGTAACGAAGGAGATCTTCAGAAACTTGATTTGCTTGAAAATCCCAAAATATTCCTTCAGAAAGGGCAGAAGAAGTCGTAGTTAGCTTATTGGTCAAACGAAAGCCAATAAAGTCACCAGGAAGCATCATTTTGTGTGCTCTTTCATAGACTTCGGGTTCATTCTGTTTTACCCAAGCAAGTTTTGAAGCGGTAAAATTACCTGGTGAATTGAGCAGACTTGATAAAATCTGTGTGCCTCCTAATCCTTGAAATGCCTCTTCTCCGATAGTTGCTGCACGGCTATCACACCAAATAATGGAAGGTCTCAGTACATTTCCTTCTTTGTCAAGCAACACGAGACCATGCATTTGGTAGGCAATGCCGATGGCAGAAATGTCTTTTTTGTCAAATCCTTCGGGCAAAACTAGTTGTTGAATTGCCTCCTTTACATGTTGCCACCATTGGTCGGGTGATTGCTCTGCCCATCCTGCTTCGGGTGCATCAATGCCCACCTCTTCAGGTGGATACTGAATACTGGAGAGTGTCTGCTTAGTTTGTACGCAAACAGCGGATACTTTGATGGATGATGTACCTAAATCTATGCCAAGTAAAACCATTTTTTATTCATTTATATACTAATTGAAAGACAATTTAGCCTTTTTTGAATAATAAATGTAAAAAAGACACTTAAAAAATCATTCTTTGGCAAATAGTAAACACACCGCATGTGCCTCTAAACCTTCTTTTCTACCCACAAATCCCATGGTTTCAGAGGTTGTAGCTTTGATGGAGATACAATTGGTTTCTATTTGGAGAACTTCTGCGATAGCAGCACGCATTTGAGGAACATACGGACCGATTTTCGGTGCTTCTAAAATGAGTGTACTGTCGATATTTCCGACGACATACCCTTCTTGTTGAATTAATTCATTGACTTTTTCAAGTAAAATTTTACTGTCAATACCTTTCCATCTTGGGTCTGTATTTTTAAAGTGTTTGCCAATGTCACCTAGTGCCAATGCGCCCAAAAGTGCGTCACAGATGGCATGTAAAAGTACATCTGCATCAGAATGCCCAACTGAGCCTACTTCGTGAGGTATCTGTATGCCGCCTAAACTAAGTGCGTATCCTTCCGCCAATTGGTGAACATCGTACCCGTGTCCAATTTTAATTTTCATATCGAATTTGTAAATTTTCTGATTCGTAAAAGTACTTTGATTCTTGTTCTAATTGAGTAAAAATAGAAAAATCACGTTTAAATTCATGTATATTTTGTAATTCCACAACGATTGTAACGCTTAGACTGTTTAGCTTTGTACGAGAATAACGATAATCCAATTGCATGATTAGCTACGAATATTTTGAATTAGACAACGGTCTTCGCGTTTTTGTTCATGAAGACCACACAACACCAATGGCAGCTTTCAATATCTGTTATAATGTTGGCTCGCGGGATGAAAATCCGGATAAAACAGGTTTTGCCCATCTCTTTGAACACCTCATGTTTGGTGGTTCTTTGCATATTCCTTCGTACGATGAACCCTTGCAACAGGTTGGTGCTGAGAACAATGCGTTTACTTCTCCTGATATTACCAATTATTATATTACGGTTCCTGCCGTAAATATTGAAACAGCTTTCTGGTTAGAATCAGACAGAATGCTGAGTTTGTCTTTTGACCCCAAAGTCTTGGAAGTACAGCAAAAAGTGGTGATTGAAGAGTTTAAACAACGGTATTTGAACCAACCTTACGGAGATGTTTGGCTGAGGTTACGTCCATTGGCTTATCAAAAACATCCTTATAAATGGGCAACGATTGGAAAAGATATTTCACACATTGAAAATGCGACCATGGACGATGTAAAATCCTTTTTCTTTACGCATTATGCGCCAAATAATTCCATTTTGGTTGTTGCAGGAGATGTACAGATAAGTCAAGTAAAGGAATTAACGCAAAAATGGTTTGGAGATATTCCCCGTCGGGAAGTACCTGTGAGAGATTTGCCTAAAGAAGAGAAACAAACTTCTGCCCGCTACGAGACAGTAGAAGCGGCAGTCCCGATGGATGCAATCTATAAGGCATACCATTGCCCAGGAAGATACGAGAAAGGATACCATGAAGTTGATGTTTTGAGTGATATGCTTGGTCGTGGAAAATCTTCGCGCCTGTATCAAAAATTAGTCAAAGAAAAAGGAATTTTTACAAATATTGGAAGTTACTGCACAGGTTCGCTTGACCCTGGTTTATTGGTCATTAGTGGAAATATTCACGAAGGATTTACCCTCGAGGAGGCAGATGCAGCGATTGAAGAAGTGGTTGAGAATGTTAAAAAAGAAGGATTTGAGGCATTTGAGATTGAAAAAATGAAAATGCAAGCGGAAACAGCTATTGTTTACAGTGAAATCGACTTATTAAATCGTGCCATGAATCTTGCTTTTGCCGCCAATGCGGGGAATCCAGATTGGTGTAACCAAGAATTGGAAAAAATCCAAGCTATTGAGTTATCGGGTGTGTTGAAAGCAGCACAAGAAGTGCTCCGGAAGGAAAACTGTTCTACGCTGCTCTATAAATCTGTCGCAAAAGAACAACTTAGTGAAGTGGGCTGATGAAGTACCCTCGTATATGTAATTCAATCGGTTACTAAATGAATGCGTTGTATTGATTCTATACTTTCATAAATGAATCGTTGGATTTTACTTTGTTTTAGGAGTCATTGGGTAGGAATACGGTTCTTTATAAATTCAGCCTATTTTTAAAAATAGATACTAAAAATTAATTTGATACCGTATTCCCCCAAGTAGATGTGTTTATATCTGGATGATACAAGATATAGAGTAATTACGTCCATCAGAAGGCCATATTCCTACACCTGGATAAAATAGTGGTCTTTTCGTAAAATACTGTTTATTGGCAACGTTGTTCAAACTAGATTTGAAAGTAACGTGATTTGAAATTTTCAAGCTACTATTAAAATCGAGTAATCCATAACTAGGCACAAGCCCAACAGCTCCATTCGCAGTAGGGATAACCGTATTAAGTGCATCAGCAAAAGTCTTGGAGGTAAAACTATACAGTGCAGAAAACCCCACTTTTTTATGTTGGATAGCGATAGAGTTTCTTGAAATAATTTGGGGCACACTCTCTATTCTATTTCCTGCTATGGAAATGTTTTCATTTCCAGACTTAATAATCCCATTTGTATATTTTCCGTCCATGATAGTAGTTGATGTAAACACAGTTATCCGAGCTTGCTTCAAAATATGCCAATTTACTTGTACAAATGCTTCAATACCTTTTGTATGAGAATTACCTATGTTTGTTCTATAGGTATTCATATTTCCATCTCCATCTGATTGGAGTAGAGTGCCAAACCTATTATTATATTGAAGAGCAAAGGCCGTTAAGTCCCAAGTTAATTCCTTATAGTTCCCTCTTGTACCCAGTTCTGCATTATATCCTTTGGCATCGCTTAAGTTTGGATCAACGCGTTCGTACGCATCAGTTGGAACTAAGTCCTTGAAAATCATTGGTCTGTATGTCTGAGATATCCCACCGTAAAACTCATATCCATCATTTATTTTATAAGAAAAAGAGCTACCGAATAATAAATAATTTCGCTCTAGTTTGAATGGTAATTTATCGATTGGATAATACACCATTTTACCGCGTAATTGACTGAATCCATTTTCAAATCTTACTCCCGAATTCAGCGAAAATTTGCTGGAAACTTGTAACGAGTTTTCTAGATAGATAGATAAATTTTTTGATTTCAAATAGATATCTCTCCCCCAATCGGGACTAGATAATGTGAGGTCGAAGTCACTTCCTGTTGTTCCTTTTCCTTGTTGTCTTCTATGTAACTGATTATGCATCCCTTGTGCTCCGAAAGATATATGGCTCGTGTGCTTTCCTAGTTTGTATTTTTGCAAAAGTCGAAATTCATGGGTAAAACTTCTAAACAAATCTATATCTATTTGTCTATTGCTATATTCTTTCGTTAGTAAATGAATCGTGTCTAGTACTGTCGCTGGTTTATCAAACAAAATAGAGTTTCTTTTTCCAATGACTGCCGAACTAATCCATTCAATTGTAAGTAAATCGTTTAATTTCCAATAAAAATGGATAGAAGGGATTTGGATGGCTGGATTAAAATAGTTTCTTGAACGAGTGGCTTGAGTTGGGTCAGAATGAAACATTGAATCAGTAAGTGGCCCAGGTAATCTATAAAGATAAAAAGACCTCGCCCATTCTGCTTTTATAGAAATAGTAGGTCGAAACGCGTAAGTTAGCTGAATACTTTGGGCGTTGTAGTTGGTATGTTCATTTTGTCTGTAACCATCGCGTGACTTCTGAGTTGCATATGCATAATAAGTAAATTTACCAAGTTTGCCACTGATGGCACTGTAAGTGCTTAATAGATTGAAAGAACCCACTGTATGATAACTTTCTAGGCTCAATTTCTTCTCTGTGTTTGCCTTTTTAGTTACATAGTTCAGCATTCCCCCGAATTGTGCTCCATATTGTAGAGAGCCTGTCCCCCTAACTAGTTCAATTCGTTCAACACTTTCCAATGGAATACTATAATGGCTGGCTGGGTACGCATACATATCGGAGTTCGTCAGTATTCCATTTGTACGAATATTGAATTCCCACCCTCTATGTGGATCGAGTCCTCTGGTTGAAATATTCATCTGGTTTCCAGCTCCATCCATGTCATATACAAAAACCCCTGGAACTTTTGCGAATATCTGGCGTCCTATTTTGTCTGTAATGTTGCCATCTAATGATTTCAACGAGACTACTTCCGTTTTCTTACCACTAAATAGATATGTGCCTGATACGGGTTGTAGTCTATCAATTCGGTTGTGTATTTCCATACCATGCACCGTAATCTCATTCAGTTGATTAATTTTAGATGAATCCAGTTTTATTTGTCCATAATTTGTAAAAGTCACTAGTATAAGGAATAGAAAATGCAGATTTTTCATTTTGATTTAATTTTTTAAAACATACGAGAGAGAATGATTCTGGTACAATCATTTTCCTTTTAATTAGGAAAATTTGCTTTTAACTTGATTTTCTGAGTTACTGTAAGGTATCCACATTTTCGCACTATTATTTTACAAAACCTTTGTTTACCAGACAATCACACTGTAAACAGTGAATGCTGGTGGATTGGATTTATACGAAAAGAGGAAGAAATGATTGATTGTATGAAGTATCTGCCTTTGAGAAATCTCAGGCAGATACTAATTTGAACTAGCGTATATATTTTTCAATCGCTTTTTCTGCGATGCGTTTGCCATGAATAAGCCCCATTTCACAGTCAACCCGAAAATGGATTAATCCGTAAATTCGTGAAACAGAGGCTTCATCTGCCTTGTCTCGAAATAGTTGAGCATCTTTCGGAAAAAGATGACTGAGTATTTCAGCAGCTGTACTGGAAAACGTGGAATGCCCTGAGGTATATGAAGGGAAATTAGGTACTCCGACTGATGTTTTTACGCCAAATTGTTGGGGTCTGGGTGTACAATAAAAATACTTCGTTTCCCAACAGGCAATAGCTGCATCCATCAGAGCCGTACTTACGAGTGCTAGATAATCGGTTGTTCGAATAGCGCTGAGTTTTTCATTTTGAGACGTCTCGCTTGTAAGCCGATGCCAATGCCCAGGTGGCGTATAACTTCCAGCGCCATCTGCCCAAAAATTAGCAATTCTTGCTTGTTCTCTCGTTTGATTTTTTTCAATGAATTTCAATTCTTCCCATTCTTTTTGAAACTGTTGTTCGCCATATTTAGGTGGAAGAACTGGACGAAGAGCAGGAATATCGTCTTTTGAAAGATGCCATGTACGCACTTGCCCATAATTAGGCAACATGGGAGGTCTAGCAGGAATTTCTTGACTTTTCCAGAGAGGAGAAATACCTAAAAGTGTAGCTTTTGCTTGTTGACCTGTAAATACAGATTGATCATTTGCCTTTGCCATTCCATCTGTTTTAGCGAATTCAATTAATCTTTCCGCAACTTTTTGACCCATACTTTTTCCCGCTTTGATAGCGAAAGATGTACTTTCTCCGGATAAGTAAATAGCGCGTTCGTTTTCTGCAAGTATACCATCAATGAATTCTACTTCACCCGGAAAAAAGTATTTGAGAAGCTGTGCAGATGTTTGAGCAAGTAGGGCTTCATGCGAGGGGTAGGCAGGTAGATTTTCGTGTTGAATTCCTTTTTTAGCAATAGAAGAATTTAATTCATAAGGCCTTTTATGTTTGAATTGATACTTCTTTTGCCAAGCAGCAAGAAGTCCATCGTATTGAGCTACAGATAAATAGGCAAACATGCGTGCGGCATAGGGCGGGTTAGCAAAAGGGAATTTAGGGTCGCGTAATGGATTTGTAGGATCTGGGTTTGGGTAAATTCCTGCTGCATTTGCTGCTGGTGCATAATTGTATTTGGCTGCTAACTCCCGTGCAATATGATTCCATTTTTGCAAAGAAACGCCTGCCCACTCATCTATTAGTCTATTGTCTTCTTCGCTCGCCGATTTTTGAGCAGTTAGGATAGCGTCTAAATCAGCTAAGTAAGCAGGCGATGCTTGCGCTGGAGGTAGTTCAATGTTGATTTCGGAGGAGGAAATCAAATAGGGTTTTTTATACTGAAAAACAGAATCTGATGGTAACCAATCTTGGTTTACTTCCGTTGAAATATCTTCTTGTTCACAAGCTACAAATAAGTAGGAGACAAAAATTAAACAGCTGTAAATTACTATTTTATAGTTTATATTTCGTGTATATGATTGCATTGATTTATTATTTTTTGGTTGAAAATTGGTACAAGATACCTGTTTGTAACCCCGTGCTACGTGCATTATTTCTTCCGGTGAGTGTCTGATTCATTGTTAAAATGACACCTAGATTTTTGGGTTGATATTTAAGAAAACCATGTACGTAGACTCCCGAACGTTTGTTGGTTAAGGCGGGCATGCCGTTTCTGGCGATGTCGTCTCCTGTCGGACAAAAGAAACTTTCAGCACCAACTTCTGCCTGAAATCCGTTTTTATATCTTCCTATTTTTACACCCAAATCTATGATATCTGGTACTTGAACTTGTGAACTGTAAATCAGTTGGTCTCCTAGTAAATAGGCATTTCTATCCAGTCGGGAAATTCCGTTTCGCTGAAATCCACTGTATCCCGTTGCATAAAAAGACCGAACGGAATGTGTCAATAGGAATCTAGTTGTTAAAAAAGCACAACCTGCTCCAATGGACATAGGTTGGAACTCAGCATTGTATTGATGTGTCGGTAAGCCACCACCAACTATTCCAATTAGTTGTGTGTTTTTTCTCTTGCTAATCAAGTACTTGATGTGCGCTTGTACATCTTGCCAGCCAGATTGTCCCATCAAGTTGCCCGCACTATTTTGAGTCGAAACATAGGGAAGATGAGCGAGTAAATTTAGTCTGTCTGAGACGCCGATTGCCGCCATTTGGTGAAAAGCGGTTCGTTTGTGTGTACCGATATTCGGATTATCTCGGTATAAACTTCCTTCCCAGTAGGTTTTCCACTGCATGGATTCAACACTAGAAAGGAGGCAAATTTGCTTTTTGGGCATGAAAAGGTGATCTTTTGCTGTTTGAGCTGTGCAAAAGAGTGTAGTTGAGAGCCAAAGCAAGGCAATCAACTTTATAGAAAAAGATGATGTCATTATTTATTTGTGATTTATTTGAAAAAATGAGTCTGTAATCAAATAAATCGCGGAGGGGGAGAGGGTAGTTGAGCTGCTAACGTAAGCAATGAAGATGAAAAGGAATGAAATTTGGATGGAGAAAAGTCCATCCAAAACCAATGTGTATATTGAATGGGGACAACGCAAAAGTAGTCGGCAAAAAGGCTAGAAAGCTGTCGAACTGGATTAAAGGGATCGTTTGAATTTTCTTCATCGAGGGTAATCAATTGCCCAAGTATTTGAAAAATCTCTTGTTTGGTTGGATTAATTTTAACGGCTGTATTTTGCAATTTATCGCCTGTAAATACAGATTGGAGAACCTTATAATAATCTCCTTGATATACAAAAATTAGTTCTTCGATTGAGTTTTCGTTGGCTTGATGACTTGCATAGGGGATATGAAAGGGAATTTCTACACGGAGAGTATCACCAGCTAAGTGATACGAAATTTGTTCAGTTTGGTCAATTTTTGCTTCGTTTGTATCATCTACAGCATCAATCAGCGCATCTCGCAGCGCATGCAAGAGGAGCAAAGAAAAGATACTAAGTAGAATAAACTTTTTCAAAATAGACTTATTTTGGGCAAAAATAGGAATAAGTCATGAATTGCAAAAGTTTATTCTACTAAATTGGTATTTTACTTAGAAATAGTTCGCTCTTGTAGTCTTTGCTTGATTTCCGCTAAAATGGCAGGGTCATCGATTGTAGAGGGAACTGTAAAGTCTTCTCCATCGGCAATTTGTCGCATGATTTTTCGGAGAATTTTGCCCGACCTTGTTTTAGGTAATCGCTTGACTAATAATGTATTGCGGTAAAATGCAACTGCACCAATTTGTTCACGGACAAGCTGAATGGTTTCTTTCTCCAAAGCTTCTTCCTCAATAGTTGCTCCGTCTTTCAGAACCGCAAATCCGACAGGTCGCTGCCCGCGTAGTTCGTCGGCTATGCCAACTACGGCACATTCAGCAACGGCAGGATGTGAGGCAATGATTTCCTCCATCGACCCTGTTGACAGTCTATGCCCAGCTACATTGATAACATCATCAACGCGCCCCATAATAAATACGTAGCCATCTTCGTCGATATAGCCACCGTCACCCGTCAGGTAATAACCTTCGAAGGTTGTTAAGTACGAACTTTTAAAACGTGCATCGTCTTTCCAAAGGGATGGAAGACAACCAGGAGGAAGGGGTAATTTTAGACAGACATAGCCTTCTTGATTTGCACCTAGGACTTCGCCTGCTTCGTTCAAGATGTGTAATTCAAAACCAGGAACGGGTTTTGTCGCCGAACCCAATTTGACGGGAAGTGCTTCTACTCCTGCGAGATTTCCTACGATTGCCCAGCCCGTTTCTGTTTGCCACCAATGGTCATAAATGGGTTTTTGCGTTGTATTTTGAAGCCATTCCATAGTGGGAGGATCACAACGTTCACCAGCGACATAAATCGCATCTAGGCATGAAATATCGTATTTTTGCAGTAATAGAGCGTCTGGATCTTCTTTTTTTATAGCCCGAAAAGCAGTGGGAGCGGTAAAGAAGCATTTTACTTTATGCTCTGAAATTACCCGCCAGAACGTACCCGCATCAGGCGTTCGAATGGGTTTCCCTTCAAACAATATGGTCGTACAACCGTAGATGAGTGGCGCATAAACAATGTATGAATGTCCTACAACCCAACCTACATCGGAGGCTGCCCAATATACATCTCCCGGAGATACGTTATATACGTTTTTCATGGAATAATGCAATGCGACGGCATGTCCACCTTGGTCGCGGATGATACCTTTGGGTTTCCCCGTTGTTCCGGATGTATAAAGAATATAAAGTGGGTCTGTGGCGTCTAAAACTGTACAAGGAGCGGGTGTAGCATTTGCCAAAAGCGCAGTATATGTAATATCTCTAGGTTCAATTAATGGTGCTTCTAGTTGTGGTCTTTGAAGAATGACACAATGCGTTGGTTTGTGGTTTGCAGTCAAAATAGCTTCATCGAGGAGCGGTTTGTAGGGAAGCACTTTGTCAAATTCAATGCCACAAGAAGCAGAAATAATGGCTGTAGGCTGTGCGTCATCAATCCGAACGGCTAATTCATGTGGTGCGAATCCACCAAAAACGACGGAGTGAACAGCACCGATTCGTGCACAAGCCAACATCGCAACGGCGGCTTCTGGCACCATGGGCATGTAAATAACTACGGTATCCCCTTTATTTACACCGAGTTGTAAAAGTCCACCAGCAAGTAAGGCAACCTCGTCCCGTAGTTCACGGTAGGTATATGTTCGTTGTGAATGGGTTGCAGGCGAATCATAAATCAATGCAGGTTGGTCTGCACGTCCGTTTTCTACGTGGTAGTCTAAGGCAAGATAAGCCGTATTCATTTTTCCACCTTTGAACCACCGATAGAAGCCGTTTTCATCTTGGGTTAAAGGAGTAGAAGATTTTTCGAACCAGTGCAAAGAATTGGCTTGCTCTGCCCAAAAAGCCTCTTTTTCTTGCATACTTTGCTGGTAAATCGATGCGTATGTCATTTGGTTAAAAATAGTTTGAAGAGTAAAAGGTGTTTTACGATGTAGTATTTTGTGTAAATCTACTTCGTATTTTCATCTTCTAAAGTAACAGATAATTCACCAAATTGTCCTATTTTAGTTTATAAACCTTGCTAATTGGTATAGGTAGTTTTAGTTTCGTTTCATTTTCTCTTTTGCTTCTGGTAATAGGGAAAGAAGTATGATGATACCTAAGGAAAGAGCAAAGCCACCTGTAAATCCACTTGTAAAGTCCAACCACTTGGACATACTGGGAAACCAAAGTGAAACAATACCGAATGAAAAGAGTACCAAACCAAGCACAAGCCGAGGAATAAATGGGAGATTCTCAATAGGTGATTTCATATTTTTGTTTGTTTTAGGGGCAAAATGTATACTATAAATACCAAAATTAAAGAAAATACAAAATAGACAAAATCTAGTAACTTTGTTCTATGATTTCACAAGAGACTGTTCAACAAATTCTTCAAGCTGCTGATGTCGTAGATGTCATTGGTGACTTTGTTTCTCTCAAAAAAAGGGGGGCAAACATGATTGCTTGTTGCCCTTTTCACAACGAAAAAACACCTTCTTTCTATGTTTCGCCTGTCAAGCAAATTTACAAGTGTTTTGGTTGCGGGAAAGCAGGAGATCCTGTTCGTTTTATCATGGATATTGAAGGAATTAGCTATCCTGAAGCCCTTCGATGGCTTGCCAAACGCTATGGTATCACGATTGAGGAGCGAGTCTATACCGATGAGCAATTAGCCCAACAAAACGAAAGAGAGAGTGTTTCTCTTGCCATCCAATTTGCCACGAACTTTTATATTAAGCAACTTTTAGAGACGGAAGAGGGTCAAAGTATTGGTCTCAGCTATTTTAGGGAAAGAGGCTTTTCAGCGCAAACCATTCAAACGTTTGAGCTAGGGTATAGCCCAGATACCTGGGATGCGTTTACCTCTCATGCTCTCTCGCAAGGATATTCGTTGGAAATATTGGAAAAAGCGGGTCTAACAATCCTGCGCGAAGGAAAAAAGCCGATGGATCGTTTTCGTGGACGAGTAATGTTCCCGATTCACCAAATGTCTGGTAAACCCATAGCTTTTGGAGCGCGTATTTTAAAAAATGACCCCAACGCGCCCAAATATCTCAATTCTCCAGAAACGCCCGTTTACCACAAAACACATGTTCTTTACGGCATCTCGCAAGCAAAAGCAGCAATTCGTCAAGCCGATCGCTGTTTTTTGGTGGAGGGTTATACCGATGTCTTGGCATTGCACCAAGCGGGAATCCAGCACGTTGTGGCTTCGTCTGGAACATCCTTGACCAAAGAGCAAATTCAGTTAATTCGGCGATTCACCCCAAATATTACGGTTCTTTACGACGGAGATGCTGCCGGAATTAAGGCTTCTTTGCGTGGAATTGATTTGATTTTAGAGGAAGGCATGAATGTAAAAGCGGTTGTCTTTCCAGATGGCGATGACCCAGACAGTTACCTGAAAAAAGTAGGAAGTGCCGCTTTTATCGGGTATTTAGATGCAAAACAACAGGATTTCATTCGATTTAAAACAGAAATTTCACTTCAAAGCATAGGGGCAGATCCGATTAAACGTGCCGAATTAATCGGGGATTTGGTGCAAACAGTGGCAAAAATTCCGGATGGAATCAAACGTGCTGTCTATACCAAAGAAATTGCTGATTTACTGCAAATCGACGAACAAGTTTTGATTGCAGAAGGCAACAAACAGTTGATGAAGCAAGGGGCGCAACAAGAAAAAAAACAAGTAGGGCGCAACCAAGTTCAAGTAGGAGAAACTACTTTTCCCGTTGAAGACCGACAGCCAGAACCCGCACCTGCGCAACCAGAGGAAAGCCAGCTTTATTTCGCGGAAGAAGAATGCGTTCGTTTGTTGGTTTGCTACGGTGACGTGGTCATCGAAAGAAATGTGACCGAAAACATGGAGTTTACATTGGCAGATTATTATTTCGACGAATTGAAAGGAATGACGTTCACAACGCCCATTTTTGAAGAAATTTTAGCTGTTATTCGGGCGCATTATGAAAAAGGAGAAAAATTACCGACGACTTTTTTTACGTCACATGCCAACCGGGTTTGGCAAAAAATGGCGATTGACTGGCTGACGCAAAAGTACGATTTGAGCGAAAATTGGGCAACGCGCGGTGTCATCGTTCCAACGGTCATTGATAAATTAGCAGACTTAGCGTATTACAACATTTTACGCTTAAAAAAAGCACGCTATGAACGCGATTTTGACGAACTTCACGCCCAACTGATGGGAAATACAGACCCAATTGCGATGGCTGAAATCCTCAAAAAAACCATGCGCTTGAAAGAAATTATCTCCAAAATTGCAGGATTACTCGGAACGGTCGTTCAACATTGAATGCGTGATTCCATACAAAAAAAGCACCTCCAAAAAGGTGCTTTTTTTATTTTTCAATACGTAATTCGTCTTTTTCGTGCTTCCACTTGCCAAGTGTCCACCCATTGATTTGCCTGAACTACATAGGCTTCATCGTATAGATTAACGGTCGGACAAACATGATACGGAACCGCATAAAAGGTATCGCCGACGTTAAAAAGTGTGTCATTTTCTACCCGAACAACGGTATGTTCCTCGCTTTGGCTTATCAATTGATAGCCACAAGGCATATCTAGCAAACGGATTCGTTTGTCAATGGGGCTTTCCGCAGCCATGGCTTTGTGGCCAGCATCGAGTGTAATCACTCCGGCTGTTGGTTTAGAGATTATGCGAGTTAGCAAAAGCGCAGCATAAACAAAAGGCTGCTCAACCAAGGCATCGCCGTACCCCCAATCCCAAAAAACACTGGTTCCTGGACTACAAATTCGGGAAGGTTGAAGGGCATGGGCAGTAAAGGCGGGTGTTCCGCCAGCAATGACGGATTCTGTCAGTTGATACTTGGCTAAGAAAGCATCAAAGTCTGAAAAGCCCGCCTCAATTTTTGCCTGTCTTTCGGTAAATTTTGTATCTCTCAAATGACCATCATAGACATGAAAACCAGAAAATGTAATTGTCTCAGCGGTTTGGATGGCATGATAAAGTGTGTATAAATCTTCGTTGACTTCGTGTCCCGAACGATTCATCCCGTTATTCACATCAATATAAAGCTTGACACGACTATTTTTTTCTTTCGTTTGCGTCTTCCATTGGTTTAAAATAGATAGACAATCTACGAGAGTAGTGAATGAAGTTTCTGGAAATGCTTCTTGCAGTCGAATAAATCGTTCGATTTTTGGACCAACAAGCTGGTGCGCAATCAAGACATTTTGTATGCCAACTGTGGCCGCCAATTCTGCCTCCGCCAACGTCGCACATTTGACCTGCTGAATCCCTTTCTCTTTCAATAAAGTGACGACAGCCGACATTTTATTGGTTTTTATATGGGGAAAAAGCCGCTCAACTCCGCCAGCTAAACGAATCATCTCGTCAATATTTTGTTCAACTCGTTCGCGATAAATAAGTAATGAGGGCGAATCGAGCTGGTTTTCTTGGTGAACCTTATACCAATTTGAGGTTTGTTCTAATTGCATGTAGTAAGAATAGGTTAGGAGAAACAAAATTGAGAAACTTTGGTAAAAGAAGGAAATGCGAGTTGAAGTTTCGTTCGAAAATTAATGTATTTCATCGATTAATACATGGACATCTATCTAAAGTGAGTATATATTTTACTAGATTTGAATTTTAACCCTTCATTTATTCAAAAACATAACGAGATGAAAAGAATCAGTACGTACATTTTTCTATTGGTTTTCTACTGGAGTTTAGCCGTTCAAGCACAGCAAGGACAAGTAGTTACGGAGTCGTTTCCGAGTACGATATTAAAGCGTGAGATGGGCTATTCTGTTTATTTGCCTGCATCGTACGGCACATCCAATCGGGCGTATCCTGTCCTTTATTTATTGCATGGCATGGGCGGAAATCACACGGATTGGGTGAATAGGGGTGAGGTTGCCCACATTGCTTCTACTTCGGCGCAAGAAGGGAAGTCGCCAGAAATGATTATCATCATGCCGGATGGACTAATTGATGCTTTCTATATTAATAATTACGATAAGTCGGTGCGTTGGGAAGATTATTTTTATGAGGAGTTAATTCCGACGGTCGAGAAAAAATACCGTATTGTAGCCAATCGGACGTACAGAGCCATTGCCGGTTTGTCGATGGGTGGGCAAGGGAGCGTATATCACGCGTTCAAGCACAAGGAATTGTTTTCGTCTTGCTATGCGATGAGCGGTGCTTTCCTAGAAATTACACCATTGAAAGAAGGACAGAAACCTGAATTTTTTGAAAATGTGTATGTAAAACTCTGGGGGCCACGCCAAAAAGATGGTATTCATGCCCAATTTAGAGCGCAATCTGTACATGAGATGGTGAAGGCAATGCCTGAATATTCGCCGCAGGCAGCTTGGCCAGCACCAAGTGGACCTGGCTTACCAAGGTTGACGATTGATTGTGGAGACGATGATTTCTTGCTTCGGAATAACACAAGTTTGGTTCATCTTTTAAAAGATAAAAAAATACCTTTTGAATTTCGAGTTAGAGAAGGTGCACATACGTGGGAATATTGGCGTACAGGATTAGCCCTCGCTCTCGAGTTTGTAGGTGATGGATTCCGGAATTATTGATTTTGCATTATTTGATTAAAAATGAATCCAGAATATACGGATAGCAAGCACATTGAAACATTGGCTGATTTCTATTCTCGTCGCTTTGAGTGGATTCCTGAAAGTCTGAGTAAAGACATAGGGCACGTCAATGTTTTTCGATTGCCACATCCACCAAGTCAACCAGTACCCTACAGCCGTCGTGACTTTTTTAAGGTGACGCTCTGTCGCGGTGCTAGCCGAATTCATTATGCAGACAAGGTTTTTTCCTTCGAAAAACAAGCCGTCGTTTTTTCTAATCCGTTTATTCCGTACAAATGGGAGCTTTTGGACGCTGATGCGAGTGGCTTCTATGTTATTTTCAATGCCCGTTTTTTTCAACAGTTTGGTTCTTTGACTCAATACGACGTGTTTCAGCCCAAAGGTGAACATGTTTTTGAGCTGGACGATGCACAATTTGAAGAAATATGGAGCAAATTTGAAAAAATGGAAGCTGAATTAAACGCTGAGTATATCTATAAATACGATGCCATTCGGACACAGATATACGAGTTGATTCATTTTGCGATGAAAACAAGACCTTCATCGCAAATTGAAAAACTCCCCATAAATGCTTCCCAACGAATCCATTGGCTTTTTTTAGAATTATTGGAGCGGCAATTCCCTTTAGATGAAAGTCATACGGAAATTCAATTACGTACACCCGCTCATTTTGCAACGCAGTTAAATGTACATGTGAACCATCTTAATCGGGCTGTTAAAGAAGTAAGCGGACAAACGACCTCTTCATTTATTGCTGAACGATTGGTACGGGAAGCAAAAATTCTGTTGCAGCAAAGCCGTTGGACTGTCACGGATATTGCGTATGCGTTGGGATTTGCGGAAGTAACTCATTTTACTAATTTTTTCAAAAAACATACAGCTACAACCCCAACGCGTTTCCGGAAAATGGATTAATAAGTTATTGATAAAGAAGTAATTACACTAATAAATGTCTTGCCATTGTAACTTATATACTGATATGAGTCTGAACACTGGCTTTGCTTGATATATAAATAATGAACAGAGAAAAAAAACCGCTTTATCGGAAAGTAAATACGCGTGCAGCAGGTGTTCATCATGTAACAGGAGGTGACTTTAAGCAGGTAAGAAATAAAAAAAAAGAAACGCGTGAAATGGTCAAAGGGACGATGGCACAAGCCAAACACCGTGGATTAGATTACACGCCCCTTTTTCAGTTTCTAATTTCGAAAGTAGGTCAATTATGGGAAACCGTTTTCGAAGAGGCGATAGCTCGGCTAGACAAACCAGACCCTATCTTTTGGTTGGTTGCAACCAATGAAGATACAAAAAAAGAGATGGTACGGGTAGGAGAGTCCTCTTATTTTTCAGGATTATTTGTTGACAGTGCAGGAATTTTGCAGTTGTCAAATCCCACTCTTCGGGCAGCAAACATGGCGCCATTTTGTACTTGTTGTACACATACGTTCAATGGAAAAGTATTTGGTACGGAATAAATAGCTATTTGAATTTCGTAATTTTCTGTTTGAAATCTGTTCGTTTTTGACATTCTATTGCTAGTAAATTTGTACGTTTTTCATATCACTTGCTATTCATTACTCATGCATTTATCTCGCTTTTCCCTCTTATTTTTTTCATTTTTACTCACTCAATCTGAACTAGTTGGGCAACAAACGAAACCCTCAATTTTTGTTGCTTTCACAGAAGATAAAATAACGCTCGATGGTTCTTTGGACGAATCTGTCTGGCAGAAAGCAGATGCAGCTTCTAATTTTTGGCAGTATTTTCCACTTGATTCCGTGAAATCACCGAATAAGACAGAAGTTAAAATGCTTTATAATGATCAATATTTGTACGTTGGTATTCGTGCAGAGAGTATCAAGGGAGGAGACTTTATTGTTAATTCACTTCGACGAGACTTTACAGGCTCGACCAATGACAACATATCGGTTGTTTTTGATACGTTTAATGATGGGACAAATGCATTTATGTTTAGTGCAAATCCATATGGAGTTCAGCGGGAGGTTTTTATATCTGGAGGGGGCTCAAGTAGTGAATCTTTCAATCTTACGTGGGACGTTAAATGGCAGTCTGTTGGTAAAATACATGACAATTACTATACCTTGGAGTTTGCCATCCCTTTTAGTTCAATGAAGTTTGAAGAAGGTGGACAAACCTGGCGGATGCAGACTTACCGCTGGGACTTGCAGTCAAATGAGCAGAGTGCTTGGGCTCGAGTTCCTCAAAACCAATTATTAGCAAGTGTGGCATTTATGGGAGAAATGCGTTTTGAGAGACCACTTGGCAAAAATCGTACGCCAGTCTATATTATTCCTTATCTGAATACGTCTTCGGCTGTTACTTTCCCGCAAAAGGCGACTACTAACAAATTGACCGTAGGTGGGGATGCCAAAGTGGCTATCGGGAATGGACTCAATCTCGATATTACTGTAAATCCAGACTTTTCCAATGTTGAAGTGGATAATGTCATTGTTAATTTGACCCGATTCGAAATTTCTTTACCTGAAAAACGACAATTCTTCATTGACAATAATGACCTCTTCGCAAATTTTGGGAATAGTTTTAATGAAGCAAGACCTTTTTTTTCAAGAAGAATAGGTATTGTACGAGATACACTTGGAAACTCAATAGAAAATAGATTACTAGGTGGGGTTCGTTTGAGTGGAAAATTAGACCAAAATTGGCGCTTGGGGATTTTAAGTATGCAGTCCGCAGAAGATGCAGTCAATCGCGTTGCTTCAACAAGCAATTCCATGTTTGCCGTACAACGAAAAATTTTTAGTAGATCTAATATTGGTGCTTTTTTTATTAATAGGCAGACATTTCAGGAGAGTGAATTTGTTCAACCAGCTGATAAATACAATCGGGTGATGGGTATAGACTACAATTTGGCATCAACAGATAACAAATGGTCAGGTAAATTCTATATCCACAAATCATTTCAGCCTAATGATACCAAGGGCAATTTATCCTCACAAGCAACCATTACATTTAATAACCGATTCTATACCCTCATCCATGACTGGGTTTATATTGATGCGGGTTTTCGCTCTGATTTGGGTTTCATCCCTCGGACCGATATTTTAAAATCAGGAAATGGGATTACGCGAACTTTTTACAGTAAAAGTGGGCGGTTCAATCGTTTTTCAACACGTCTGCTAAATATCATGTATTTTAAACCAAGTCTTGATATGAAGAAAACAGACCATGATATTCGATGGATGAATAGCTTGGAATTTAAAAATCAATCAAGTATCGGTTTGAATTTTTCTAGTCAATATGTATATCTATTTGGTTCTTTTGATCCAACCCGAACACCTGGTGCGATTCGTTTACCTGCTGACTCTGATTATCGTTTCCATCAAGTTAATGCCACTTTTCAGTCAAGTAATTCAAGACAATTGACCACAATTGCTACAGCTACTGTGGGGTCTTTTTATAACGGTTATATCTATTCAATTGGAGGAACATCAAATCTTCGCATCATGCCCAAGGCGCTTATTTCTTTAGCTGCTAATTTTGACCGCATCGTCCTTCCCAATCCGTTTCCAAAGGCGAATATTGTACTAATTAGTCCTAAATTTGATTTAACATTTACGAAATCCCTCTTCTGGTCAACGTTAATACAGTTCAGTAATCAACGAAAAAGCTTGGGTATTAATTCTCGATTGCAGTGGCGATTTGCACCACTCTCAGATATTTACCTCGTGTATAATGACAATTATTATACGCAAGAATTTGGCCCAACTTTCCGCTCTATTAATCTTAAGATGACGTATTGGTTCAATTGGTAATTTTGAAAAACTCCAAAAAAACCGTACATAGAAAAGATATATCTTTTTTTAGTGAGATGAAAGTAGCTATATGGAATCAAAGTTGTTTGATTTTCGTAACTTTCTGTTTGATTTTTATCTCATTTTTTGTCCAAAATAATAGAAATTTGTTTTCTTAACGCTAAAGTAATCTTTCGATATGGCATTATTCAACCTAGATATCAACGGACAAGTCAGAAAAGTAGATGTTGATCCAGCAACGCCAATTTTGTGGGTTTTGCGAGATACGCTTCAACTTTATGGAACAAAGTATGGATGTGGCATTGCGCAGTGTGGTGCTTGTACAATTCATTTGAACGGGGTAGCAGTTCGGGCTTGTCAATTGCCTGTTTCTTCCATTGGAAAATCAAAAATAACTACCATAGAAGGGCTTTCAGACGGAGGAGACCATCCTGTTCAGAAGGCATGGCTGGCACACGATGTAGCGCAGTGTGGGTATTGTCAATCAGGGCAAATCATGACTGCCGTAGCTTTTTTGAAAGACAATCCTTCGCCTTCAGATGAAGACATAGAGGCCACGATGTCTGGTAATATTTGCCGCTGTGGAACCTATCTTCGTATCAAGGAAGCGATTAAATCCGCCGCAAAGGAAACGGCAAGTCAACCTACGAAATAAATTTTCTCAGCTCTAAATTTGAAAAGTTACGATGAAAAATAAGAATCAAACAGAAGGATATTCGCGCCGTTCGTTCTTAAAATCTTCTGCTTTGGCGGGTGGAGGTATGTTGCTGAGTTTCAGTTGGTTTACAGAATCTCTTGCCGCAGAGAAGATGAGTGCCGAGTCGCTTGCCAAAGAATGGCATGAGTTAACGGGTTATATACAAATTAATCCGAACAATACGGTTAAATTATTCTGTCCGAACCCCGAATTTGGTCAAAATGTCATGACCTCTCTTCCCATGATTACAGCGGAGGAGCTCGATATTCCATGGGAAAACGTGACGGTTGAAATGGCTTCGCACGATGCCATAAAATATGGATTTCAGTTTACGGGAGGTAGTCAATCTATGCGTGCCTACTGGAAACCGCTTCGCCAAGCGGGTGCAGCAGCTCGTTTGATGCTCCGCCAAGCCGCAGCCCAAACGTGGGGTGTTTCCGTAGAATCCGTTCGCGCAGAGAAAGGACATGTAACCCACGAAAGCGGCAAAAAAGCGACCTACGGCGAGATGGCTAGTGTAGCCGCTACATTGGCAGTGCCAAAGGACGTACCATTGAAAAGTACCCAAGATTTCACTATCGTAAATCATTCCCAAAAAAATGTGGAAGGGAAGAAAGTAGTTACGGGTAAACCTTTATTCGGGATAGATTATTCTGTACCCGGAATGCGAATCGCGATGATTCAACATCCACCCGCATTTGGGATGACCTTGGCGAGTTTCGATGCTTCGCAAGTCCTCAAAATGCCTGGAATTAGACAGGTATTTGCCATAAAATTATTCGATGAAGGCACCGAACGAGGTGCTTTTGAGACACGTTCATTCAATGAATCTGTTGCGATTGTAGGAGATTCTACTTGGCAAGTCATGAATGCTCGTAAACGCCTAAAAGTTACTTGGAAAGAGCGTGGTGATTTCAAAGAAATTGTAAATTTCCGAGGGAATAAAAGTGAAGATTTTTCGCCAGGGAGACTAGAAAGTACAGATACGCATCTCGCACAAATGAGAGAACGAAGTCAACAACCCGCAACCGTTTTACGAAAAGATGGCGATCCGGAAACTGCGTTTAGTCAAGCGGCTCTTGTGATTGAAAGAACTTATACAGCTCCGTTTTTAGCCCATAATTGCATGGAGCCAATGAACTGCTTTGCGCATGTAACTGCTGAAAATGCGTTGTTTGCAGGGCCACTTCAAGCCCCTGGATTTGTAGAAGAGACACTTTGTAATCGGTTCAATCTTCCGAAAGAAAAAGTAGAAATTCAAATGACACGCATGGGTGGAGGCTTCGGGCGACGTGCATATCCACATTATTTGGTGGAAGCTGGGCTTATCTCAAAAGCTGCCAATGCGCCGATTAAACTCGTTTATACTCGGGAAGACGACATGGCTTACGGAATTTATAGACCGATGTACACGGCGACGTATCGTGCAGCGCTGGATGCCAACAAAAATCTGATTGGGTTTCATGTGAAAGGAGGAGGAATCCCTGAGCACCCGATACATGCGAACCGGTTCCCGGCTGGGTCAGTAGATAATTATTTAGCGGAAGGTTGGACGATTCCGTCGAACATTACGATTGGTGCGTTTAGAGCCCCGCGTTCTAATTTTAATGCAGCTGCGGAGCAATCTTTTCTGGATGAAGTCGCGGAGGCGATGGGCAAAGATCCTATTGCATTGCGCCTAGAATTGTTGAAACGCGCGCAAGAAAAACCAGTCGGGAAGAATAATGATTACGATGCGGCGCGGTATGCCGGTGTTTTGGAGCTAGTTCGTGATAAATCAGGGTGGGGAAAGAGCGAAAATGCGTCGAAAAAACGCGGAGTAGCCGCCTATTTTTGTCATAATTCGTATGCGGCACATGTCGTAGATATGGTGGAGCGCGACGGTGAACCTTACGTTGAAAAAGTGACGAGTGTGATTGATTGTGGGATTGTCATTAATCCGGATGCTTCCAAAAATATGGTGCAAGGAGCTGTCGTAGATGGAATTGGTAACGCTTTTTATGGCAATATGTCGTTCAAAGACGGAAAAACAGACCACGTGAATTTTGGTACGTATCGGATGATTCGTCATCACGAGGCTCCGAAAGAAATTGATGTCCATTTTGTGAAAAATGAGATAGATCCAACGGGTCTCGGAGAACCACCATTCCCTCCAGTATTCGGTGCCGTTGCCAATGCTTTGTACAAGACTACAGGTAAAAGGTTTTATAATCAGCCGTTTACGCAAGAACAACCAAGAGTGTAAGTAAAGATAGAGCCCTAGAATTCGTTCAGATTCTAGGGTTTTTCGTATTTTTGCAGCCACATTTGAAACCCTCCTCAATGAAAAATTTCTTTCTACTGTTTCTACTCTCTCTTTCATCTCTAGCATTTGCCGAAGAAAAAGACTCAACAAAAACTGCCTATTTAGCTGGGCAAATTACAGCTACGAATAACGGGGTGGCTTTAATTCCTTCGTTTTCTCTCGGCAAACCAGCCGTTTTATTTGATATGAATCTCGGAAAAGGACGGCTGAGTTTTGACCCAATGTTTCGTTTTGCTATGAATGGAAAACCGTGGGCATTTATCTTTTGGTGGAGGTACAAACTGATTGAAACGAAAAAGTGGAGCATGGGCGTTGGCGCACATCCATCGGTTATTTTTAATGAAGCGACTATTCAAGAAAAGGGCGTTTCACATAGGTATCTAGTTGCGAACCGGTTCTTTGCGATGGAATTATCGCCGACATACCACATCACGAAAAACACATCTTTCGGTATTTATACATTAAAAGCACGCTCATTGGGAAGGGCAGAGGTGCTGAACAATACCTTTCTAGCTGTTCGAGGGCATATAGCTAATATTATTGTGGCACCTCGCTGGCTGTTAACACTGAGTCCGCAGGCTTATTTCTTGAAAATGAATGAAAAAACAGGAATTTATGGAAACATCACAGCGGGTATTCGATTACCAAATTCAGCTATCTCACTCACTGGACTTGTAAATCATGGGTTTAAGACGGAGATTGAAGGCAAGAGAACGCTATATAGCGCAGGATTGGTTTACCACGTAGACAATAGGTACAAACGTATAAACTAAGGCAATTTATTGATTACTCGTTCAGTATGGGTCTCCATTGTTTTCGAAATGGTCATTTCCTCCACCCGATTTATCGCTAGACTGAAATAGAAAATAGATGAGAATCATGAGGTGAAAAATTAGGAAGAGAAGCCAACTTTGAAAGAGGAATGAGATGAATAAAAGGAGTAAATAGATTCGTAACATATTGATATTGAGTTTTTTAATTATTTCTGAGGTGATTCCTTCTACTTACATAAACACGATGGTTCATTTTAGAATAAATTTTGAAAAATTCAATATTACTTACCGGGTTTCAAAATTCCTTGTTTTTCTGCCCATTTTCTCCATTCTTCTGTTTGGCGTTTATTGATAATTACGTTGTTCTTTTTCGATGGGTCGAAAAAGCTTTTCTTAACAATGTACGTAGCATGTAATTCATGGCGGGCGTGTTTCAGTTCAATTGGATTTACTTCTTCGAATGACTGAAGAGAATTAATTTTCTGGGACAGTTCAGCGATTTTTGTGTTAAAAAATGCTAATTTCTGTTCATCATCCTGTAAAGTATTTGCTTGCGAGGTTATATCTGAGATTAATTTTTGCTGTATTGATTGGAAGTCAATTGGCTCATTTTTGGGTGTAATCTTTTTTTGGTCTATGTATTGCTGGTACATAAATTCCAGTTTGGTTGTGCCAATTTCTTCTTTGATACTTGTAACATGCCAACCGCTGCAAAAAATGCAGAAGTAGCTACGTTGCGGGCTATATCCGGATTCTTCCAGAATTTCTTCTTTGTTAAATTGAATGAAGAGATTGGCTTTTTTTTCTGTTTCGAAGAGCATTTTATGTCTGTTACAATTTCTACAGAATACTCTATTTTTTGTTGGTTTCATTGCAAATACATATTTGGGTTTATTTTGTATAGGACAAGATTCGTAAAACGTAAGGTTACGCGTAAGCCTTAACTTTGAGTGAGAGATAGGATAAAAGTAGGAGATAAAATCGAGTTATACAAAAGTATTTATTTGAAAAGAGGCCATTTATGTGTGAATTTCCTTATTGGTGCGATTGGAAGTTGAATGTGGTTGAGCGAAGCCAAAACTACCCATTTGGTTTCAATTCCTTATTGGTGCGATTGGAAGTTGAATGTGGTTGAGCGAAGCCAAAACTACCCATTTGGTTTCAATTCCTTATTGGTGCGATTGGAAGTTGAATGTGGTTGAGCGAAGC